>Ga0209755_10000027_pt1 | contig 243542 bp, 224 predicted proteins | sample TergutCo191P1_FD_187301 | JGI IMG/M metagenome (GOLD analysis project Ga0209755, IMG submission 187301) | Cornitermes sp. P1 segment gut microbial communities from Petit-Saut dam, French Guiana - Co191P1 (SPAdes) (version 2) | ecosystem: Host-associated > Arthropoda: Insects > Digestive...
ATTGTAGTCCTAAGCTATTGCGGTGGTATGATAAAAAGTGTGAAAATAAAAAACCCGGATTAGTACGAACGGGGCTTCGCCGTCGTGTATTTGCGGAAATATTTCAAATGTTGAAAAAAGGAGAATATCATTACGGAAGAGATAAACAGAAACATGAAGCCAAAATGAGTCAATATATAAATCTGCTTCAAAAAAGTAAATTTATTTTGAAAGTAGCTTGACTTTTATCATAGACGGAACGGAGGGTTTTCGAAAGCCGATTTATTTATCACTCAGAAGGCAGTCCCTATTGCACATATCCGCAAGGTTTGCGACGTTCCAGCCTGCCTTTTGTTTGTGGTTTTCACAATTGTAAAATCGCAGGCTGGAATGTAGGTGAGGCGAAGCCGAACCGCAAACCGCCGGATATGTGCAGTAGGGGGAGAGCCAATAATAGCCAACATGACCAATGAACTGAAAACCCTCCGTTCCGCCGTATCGGACTATGCTTTGCCTGATGTAAGACGGAAATATAACGGCGTTTTAGAGTGCCGACAAACGTAACACTTTTGAAGGGTGGGGGCAGGGGTTTTTGTGCCGCTGTTGTTTTTTACCTTTGATTTACCGCAGAAAAATATGGGCGTGTAGGATTAGCTCATATTTTTCTGTTTAGCCTTGCAAGGATGCAAGGCTAAAATTGGGTTTACGCCTTTGGATAAACTACGGCACAAAAAAGGCTGCTCTGATCGAAAAAATTGCGTAGCAATTTTGTCTGCTTTTCTTTCTTTTCGGGTGAGGCTGAACCGCAGAAAGATAAAAATTTGGTACTATAATACAAGTACATAATGCGACATATCATAAACAGTGAAAAACGGCTTTAAATGGGTTTTAAAATGGTTGGTAGTGAAATGATACGGCTATTGGGTTTGGGAACGCACTACAGGCAATTATAAGCTACATTTAGGGGAATTTTATAACAGGTCTGTGATGTGGCAATTGTTTTATTTCTATGGTACGTTATGCGCAACAATGATAATATGTAGGCAAGAATGTAGGCAATTTCTGATAACAATAGAGAATAATAGGTCATAATAGATAGCAGATAATACTTGACTAATTCCTTATCTGATATATACTTAGAGTAATTAAGGCATACCAGATAGCAAGTGGTATCAAGGGCGGCGAACTTCGGTTAGTTTTGTAAAAGGCTTTTGAAAAAACGTCTTAAAAGACATTTTATCATTTAAATCTAAGGTAGCTTTTCCAAAAACTGAAGTTTTGGAAAAGTCTCTATATCATAAAAATTATTGCTTTTACTGTTGTAATATTTTCTATGTTCATAGGCAAATCCTTTTGGTGTGTTTTTAAGGCAGCACAATATTAAACGAATTATTCGGTTTGTCAATCAATCCGAAAAGTTCGGCAAGTTTCTGCGGATTGCCTGTAACTTTAACTTCACCGGACAACAATAATTTGTCCGGAGCTGCCTCGCCTGAAAAAACGCGAAGGAAAGATTGTTTGGTTATTATTACAGTGGCATCGGCATTTTCTTCATATTTATCTTTCCAGTAATTAATGACAGAGTTTTCCAGATATAGCGTATATTTTTCAGAAATATCCGTAAACTCAAAATCAACAATCAATTTTTTGCCGTCCGCTTTCTCTCCGTTCAGCTGAACCGCCAGTAAATCAAATAAATATCCGATAGAAAGCACAGATAAAACATTATTATTTCTATTTCGCACTGTATCTTTTGTCTGTAAAAGTTCTTGTGCGCCTGTAAGGTAGGTGTTGCGCCATGGAGCGGCTTCAGAAGCATAAGCAAGCTGTTCGTAAGCGCCGGCAAGCAGTTTCCGCGCTTCCTGATTTTTCGGCTCGGCAAAAACTACATAGCGCAGTACAGTCGCGACCCAACGGTATTCGCCTTTATCAAAATCAACTTTCGCCTTTTCAAGAACTTGCTTCGCACCGCCGAAATATTCAAGAAATTTTACAGCAGCTTCTTCAGGCGGCAGGGGGTTTAGGTTTGAAGGATTTGCATCATAGTAGCCGAGGTAACGGTTATAAACCGCTTTCGCGTTCTGGCTGACAGTGCCGTAATTTCCGCGGACACTCCATGTTTCAGACAGACTTTTAGGCAGTTTTATTTTATCTCCTACCTCGTCAATCGTGTAGCCCGCATTCGCAAGGCGTAATGTTTGGTCGTGGACATATTTATAAACATCGCGCTGTTTTTTTAAAAATTCCAAAGAACGCTCCTCACCCCATACCGGCCAGTTGTGAGTAAGAAACACAACGTCGAATTTACCGCCGAATTTGTGAATTGCCTCGTTGATATATCCTGCCCAAGCTTTTGCGTCTCTGGTTTCAGCGCCGCGTATTGTATAGATATTATGTAAAGTGTGGAGGCAGAGATCAGCAGGACAATAAGCTTTGTAATCCGGAAGAAAAACGGTCATTGCAGACGGCGCTTCAGTTTCCGGTGTAAGCTGGAAAACAAGTTCAACGCCATCGTAAGTGTGAGTTTCGTATGGTTCTTTTATTATTCCATTAGGAGGCACAAGACCGAACCCTGCGCTTCCGAAAACACTTCCAAATCTTACGCCAACATTTCCTGTTTCACTGTGTTCCAAATTTACTCCATACATGTACAAGCCGCGGCGATGCATAGCGGTACCTGCCAGGATATTTTCCGAGACAGTTTTATCCATAAACCTGTCAGGTGCAATAACCGGAATTTTTCCGCTTTGCGCGTCTTCCAAAGAGACGATAGCTTGCGAACCGCCCCAATGATCAAGATGGCTGTGTGTATAAATAACGGCGGTAATAGGTTTTTTGGGAGCATGTTTATAAAACAATTCAAGAGACGCTTTTGCGCTGTAACGATTGGTCAGCGTATCAATAACAATATAACCTGTTTTACCCTCGATAAAGGTAATATTCGCGCTGTCGTATCCGCGAACCTGCCAAATTCCGTCCTTGACCTTATACAAACCATGACGGGAAGAGAGAACTGCATGTCTCCAAAGGCTGGGATTTATTGTGTCCGGAGCTTCCCTGGATTTTAGAAAATGAGCATACGCTTCCAGATTCCATATCGTTCCGTTTTCGCCCATAATTGGCTCGTTAAGCTGGGCAACAAGACCTCTATCTGCATCCTCAAAATCCTGTTTGTCTTCAATGTTAAGAAAATTTTCCGATAAAAATTCTTTTTGCTTTTTCAATGTGTGTGCAGTAACACTCATAGCACTTTCCTCTAAAAGAATTTAATTTATATATACATATATGTTTACTATGTATTAGAATGTTATAATGTCTGTTATTTGTCAATAGAGCGAATTTGATATTTATTAAAAAATCGAAGGTAACTGTTATAAAAATTGAAGTTTTAGAACATAATTAATAAAGGGGTTTTTATTATGAAAAAGAAAATATTAGCATTTATATTAACCTTCGCACTTACATTTAGTTTTACCGCATGTAATAACAATACGGCAAAAACAAGAGAATTAAAAGAAGTCAAAATTGGATTCCCATCCTCGGGAAACGGGTTCCCGGGAGGCGTTCACGGAGTTGCAATCGAGAATGGATTTTTTGATGAATTTTTAAATCCTCTTGGTTATAAAGCTGTTAATGAAGCATTTGTAGGAATGGCTCCGGCAATTCATGAAGCTTTGGTGGGAAAAGCGCTTGATTATGTCCTGTATGCGGGTATGTCGGCTGATTTATCAAAAGCAAACGGGGTTGATCATACATTAATAAGCGTAACTATGTGGGTAGGTTCATTATGGAAGCTGGCAGTAAGCACAAGTTCAAATATTAATACAATTGCGGATTTAAAAGGAAAGAAAATTGCCTATACGAGGGGAACAAGTTCGCACATTTACCTGTTAAAAGTTCTTAATGACGGCGGCATTCAATTTTCCGATATAGTTCCGCTTAATACAACGATTCCTGATGGAATGGTAGCTTTGGCGACCGGTAGTGTAGACGCAGCAGTTGTTTTATCAGGACATGAAAAACAGCTTGAAAAAGAAGGCAAGGTAAAAGTTATCCATGTACAATTTAATGCTGATAAGGCTGTTTTTTATGAACCATCTGTATTTATAGCGCGGACAGATTTCCATAAAGAAAACCCTGATGTTACCGTTGCCATTCAAAAAGCTTTGTTAAAATCAAAGGACTGGATGAAAGAAGATCCTATGCGTTATTATAATCTTCTGTCGCGAAAAAGTATGCTTCCAATAGAAGTTCTTTTGGAAACGGCTAGTTTAAATATTGATGCATTAGTCACGCTTAATTTGGACGAAGTGTATATTGATTCGCTTAAAGAAATTCTGCAGTTCCTGAAAGATTACGAACTGACAAAAGGCAATATTGATTTTGAGTCGTGGATTGATCCAACAGTAATAGAAAGAGCGTTAAAGGAATATAAAAGTGGAAAATAAATTACGTAAAGCCCTGTGGCTGCTATTTTCTTTAATTTTACCGTTACTCATTTTTATTTTATGGTATACGGTAAGCCGCAACAAATTGGTATCTTCTCTGGTGCTTCCGAGTCCCGGAACCGTAGCGGATGAATTCTGGAATCAGCTTACGGCTGGCACATTAAAAACCGACATTGCCGTCAGCGTAAAAAGAATTTTATCAGGATATTCATTAGCAGCAACAGCAGGCATTATCCTTGGCGTAGTAATGGGAATGAGCCGCGCAGCGGAGAAATTTTTCACGCTTACATTTACGTCAATACGGCAAATTCCCATGATGGCATGGATCCCACTGCTTATTATCTGGTTTGGAATCGGAGAAGAAAGCAAAGTAGCGGTAATTTTCATGGCGGCTTATTTTCCCGTTTTGATGAATACATTAAGCGGTATCAGGCGCACCGATCCCAAATTGATTGAAGTTGGAAAAATGTATAAACTAAGCAGGATAAAACTGTTTATTAAGATATATCTGCCAAGCGCGCTGCCGAATATTTTTGTGGGTTTAAAGCTGGGGCTTGGCATTTCGTGGATGGCTGTTGTCGGCGCGGAAATGATCGCCGCGTCAAGCGGAATTGGATTCAGGCTTAATGACGCAAGATCGCTTATGCAGTTTCCTATTGTATTCAGCGGAATGATTGCAATCGCCGTTACAGGCGTAATTATGGATCAAATTTTAACCTTTATTTCAAAAGCGGCTACTCCCTGGGAAAAAAACCGGCACTGAGTTCAAAAGGGAAATCAGGTATGGAAGAAACAGCAAACAAACGGCATCTTGAGGTGAAAAATCTTTATAAAACACATATAGTAGAAACCCGCTCTTTTTATGTTCTTGAAAATATAAATTTTACAGTTAACTATGGAGAATTTGTGGTAATCGTCGGACACTCAGGGTGCGGAAAATCAACTCTGCTAAAAATAATCGCGGGACTTGAAAAACAGGATAATGGCGGAGACATTTTTTTTAACGATCAGCCTATTTCCTCTCCCGGACCTGAAAGAGGAATGATTTTTCAGGAACACAGACTGATGCCGTGGCTGACTCTGGAAAAAAACGTAACATTAGGACTTATTGGAAAAACAAAAGAAGAGAAAAAAAAACTCGCAGACGAATATCTGAAAATGGTTCGCCTTGCGGATTTTAAAAAGGCATATCCGGCCCAGTTATCGGGCGGAATGAGCCAGAGAGCCGCGATCGCGCGGGCATTGATCACAGAGCCGGAAATGCTTCTTCTTGATGAACCGTTCGGCGCGCTTGACGCTTTAACAAAAATAGAAATTCAGAACGAAATCTTTAATATAAGCGCTAACAGAAAAAAAACGATGATTATGGTTACGCATGATATTGAAGAAGCTGTTTTCTTTGCCGACCGCATTATCGTTATGTCAAATCGTCCCGGTAAAATCAGGGATATTATTTCCATTGATCTTTCCAAACCCCGCGATCGCACATGTTCGGAATTTACTTATTACAAGAAAAAAGTATATGATTACTTTTTCGAGCCGGAAGAAAATACCGGAATTTTCAGTTTAAACAGGAGTTTATAAAGGATTTAGCCGGAAATGAACGAAAAAATAAATCCAAGCCAGGCTGTAAAGCCTGAATATTATTTATAAAATGACGAGTGTAAAGCGGGCTTTAATCGCCATGTCAGGCGGCGTTGACAGCGCGGCGGCTGCAATCATAATGCAGGAAGCGGGTTATGAATGTATCGGCGCTACCATGAAATTAATATCCAACAATGGCAGTAAATGCTGCTCGCTGAAGGATGTTAACGACGCCCGCGCTGCCGCATGGAAACTAGGAATCCCTCATTATGTGCTTAACTGCATCCAGCCGTTTACAAATTATGTAATTGAGCCTTTCATTGAAAGTTATGAAAAAGGAGAAACGCCTAATCCCTGCATTGAGTGTAATCGTTATCTGAAATTTACGCTGATGCTGCATAGGGCGTTAGAACTGGAAGCGCAAAAGCTTGTTACAGGCCATTATGCCCGGATAGAAAAATCAGGCGATAGGTGGCTCTTAAAAAAGGGAATAGACCATAAGAAAGATCAAAGTTATGTGCTTTACATGATGAATCAGAAAACGCTTTCACAAACGGCTTTTCCTTTGGGAAAAATGACCAAGAAAGAAGTAAGACAGCTCGCCGCCGCTAAAGGGATTTCAAATGCGGATAAAGAAGAAAGCCAGGACATCTGTTTTGTAGAAAATGGCGATTACACAGACTTTATTAAAAACTATACAGGAAAATCCTACCTAGAGGGAGATATAACAGATACCGAAGGAAAAGTAATTGGACGCCACCAAGGGCTCATTCGTTATACTATAGGACAGCGCAGGGGTACGGGCATAGCCTGTAATTTTCCTGTCTATGTAATTGCAAAAAACATTGCCAATAATACATTGGCAGTAGGCGGTGAATCATCGCTTTATAGTGCATCTCTCACCGCCGGAAAGATAAATATGATTGCGTGTGAAAACCTCTTTCAGCCGCAGCGTTTAGCGGTAAGAACTCGTTATCAGCAAAAAGAACAATTTGCAACGGTACAGCAAATTGATCAGGATAGCGTCCGTATTGATTTTGAAGAACCACAGAGGGCGGTTACACAAGGTCAAGCAGCGGTGTTTTATGACGGTGATACTGTTGTAGGCGGCGGCACTATTGTATAAAATATTTCATTCAAATTACAAGTTCCTAATTTATGTTAAATCCTGATAATGCTCGTTTCAGTCGCAGCAGCTTCCCTTCTCGTTCAACGATTTCATTTCGCCGAACATTTTTTTTGCTTTAAGTAAATACTCCTTTGATATGGTAAGGGTTGAAGCCGCTACCTTTTTATTCTCAATCGTAATTGGCTCAGGGTGGCACGCATCGGATGAAGCTTGAATTTTATCCATAGCATACACCCTTTCGCTTCCGCATAAAGAAACAAGCTGAGGACCCGGTGTCTGTGTAAAATACCCAAGCGCCGCAGGATCATTGCTTCTCTGGTAGCAATAGTGACAGGCGTTGAAAGCGGTGCGTATTGAGCCGTCCGGTATTTTTACCGCCATTATCTCCATCAGCATACCGTCAATTTCTATGGGATAAAAACTGACATACTGATTTAAGTCCGCAATTTGGATAACCAAATCCTGATTAACGGTTTTTGGTTTTCTCTGGTTGAGTAAGCTTCTGTCCTGCTCCGCATCCCCCCTGGCGAAAACGGATACGCCGGACATCAACATAAATACAACTGTAAAAACCGCCGTCAATATTTTAAAATTATTTTTTTCCATTTTGTCACCCATTAATGTTCAATATACATGATACACGATAAATTGTCAATTTTACACTGAGAGCAGCATAACTGTTGTATTAATTTAAAGACACGAACAAAACATTGACAAAGTTTTTTATTAAAAATAAAATAAAACATCATACGATACAAGATGGTCCAATGCCTGAAAAATTATTCCTGACAAGCCTGAAGCAGAATGATCTTCCCGGTGATTCTGTTATCGACATTTCCGGCGGCGGGAAAATCCTTATAATAAGCGATCTCCACATGGGTTCAGGTTCCCGCGATGATCTGTCCTACAACGGAGAAATGCTCACTTTCATACTTGAAGAATATTACTTTAAAAAAGGGTGGATTCTGATACTAAACGGAGACATTGAAGAACTCCATAAATATTCGCTTGATTATATTCGGGAAAATTGGGCAGGGCTTTACAGGGTCTATAATCTTTTTGCAAAAGAAAACAGACTTTATAAAATTACCGGTAACCATGACGAAGAGCTTCTTTTTATGAAACACGCCTCGGCATATCGTCTTCATAGCGTCGTAAAAATAGAAACAGGTATAATACCGGCTTATGTTTACCACGGACACCAATTATCGGCTGTATACATCAAATTAAACAGAATATTTGGATTTTTAAGCCGTTATATATTGATGCCCCTCGGCATAAAGAATATCAGTGATTCGCGGAACCCTCATAAAAGATTTAAAATCGAGAAAAAAGCGTATATATTCTCCATGGCGAATCACTGTCTTTCAATAATAGGTCATACCCATCGTCCGCTCTTTGAATCATTGGGGCGTTTTGATTTTATTAAATTTGAAATTGAAAGGCTGTGCCGCGATTATCCGGCGTCACAGGGAGAAAACAGAGAGCGTATAGAAAACGAAGTTACCGAACTGCGGAAAGAATTGGGGAAACTTAAACGAAAGGAGCGGCGCGACGTGCTTCGCCAGAGTCTTTACGGAGATGAAATGCCTGTTCCGTGCCTTTTTAACTCCGGCTGCGCTATAGGCAAGAAAGGTTTGAACGCGATTGAAATAACAAACGAGGATATATCTTTAATTTACTGGTTTACAGAGGGAAAGAGCAAGAAATTTATAAACCGCGGCGGTTATGATATCGAACAAATCCCAAACCGGGCTTACCGCCGCGCTGTTTTAAACCATAATAAACTCGATTATATCCATGCAAAAATAAAATTATTGGGCAATGGTTAATTGCGCCGTATAAAATAAACCGATATTATGGGTATATGAACGCTATTTTAATAATATACGGCGGTAGTCTGGAAAGCCAGGCGTTTGAACTGCTGTATAATCAGGAAAACAGCATATCATTGACAGTGCAGCAGGCGCAGAAATTTCCCGGGGTTAATAAAACAGTGTTTTTATTTTCACACGGCAGTTTTCCCTTCCTGAATAATGTCCAGTTCGAACAAAGAGATACATGGACTGTAAAAAGTCTACTTGAAAAAATCGCGCAGCTTCAAAGCGGTTATGATTTTGCTTACTTTATTTTCGCGGACTGCCCTTTTTTGGATCCTTCCCTCGCAGGCGCGATTGCAGAAAGACATACCCGATATTCTGCCGAATATTCTTATGCCGACGGCTGGCCGTACGGACTTGCTCCGGAAATCCTTTCTGAAGGAACAGCGGCAATTTTATCGAAAATCCAGCTTGATGAAAATGAGCCGGTAAACAGGGACGTACTTTTTTCCGTTATCCGCAAAGATATTAACGCTTTTGATATTGAAACCGAGATCTCTTCCGTCGATCTTCGCTGTCACAGAATAAACCTGTGCGCCGATTCAAAACGTAACCTGCTTCTGTTAAAAAATTTTTTAACTGCCGCGAATGACATTCCGTCCGCCTCATTGGCAGAGCAAATCATCGAAAAGCAGCCGGAAATACTGAGAACCCTTCCTGCATTCTATCCTGTACAGGTTTACGGAGGATGCCCGCAAAAATGCGCTCTTTGTCCCTACCCTTTAATTACAGACGCAGAACAGCGCAAAGACTTCATGGACAGCGGGAAATTCGAAATCCTTCTTGATAAAATTGTCTCTTTTTCGGAGGATGCGGTTATTGATCTTTCTTTATGGGGAGAGTTGAGCCTTCATCCTGAAAAAATGAAATTGATTGAAAGCGTAATTAAAAAAAACAGCCTTGCCCTTGTTGTTGAAACTTCCGGTCTTAACTGGTCAGACGATGAACTTGAGAAATGCGCCGCTCTTGTAAAAAACACAGGTAAAAGGAAGAACTCCCTGCCGCCGCTTTCATGGATTGTCTCTCTTGACACGCAGGACAGCGGCAATTACGCGAAATTACGCGGAAACGGCTTTGCGCAGGCGAATAATTGCGCGAAAAAACTTCTTTCCCTTTTCCCGGATGATTGTTATGTGCAAGCGGTAAGATTTGCGGGAAGCGAGGACGACACCGAGAAATTTTACCGCTACTGGAAAGAAACCTGCTCAGACAAAAACATCATTATTCAGAAATTCGATGATTTCTGCGGTTTTTTGGAAAAAAAACAAGCGTCGGACATATCACCCGTTACGCGCCAATGCTGCTGGCACATAATGCGCGATATGCCTGTGCTGCTTGACGGCTCTGTCCCCCTTTGCAGGGAAGAACTGAAGACCGTAAGGCTGCTTGGAAATGTTTTTGTTGATTCCCTTGAAAGCATCTGGCAAAAGGGAAATGAGTATTATAACGGACAATGCAGTAAAAATTATGACGGGCTCTGCGCAAATTGCGATGAATACTATACCTACAATTTTTAATGAAAAAATAACCCAATACACTGCGGTGGGGAGCAAGGAACGCATTGCGTCCAACGGTATTTCCGCCGTTATCCTGAATAAACCGGGTCTTCCCAGAAGATCATTTTTTCAGGAACTTGAAAAAACGGGATTCGACAATGTCATATCGATAGAGTCCGCTTCTCCCCGTTATGATATTGAAGAAGCGGCAGGGCGTTTTCCCTTTGTACGTTTTATACTTCCTGAAAGGGAAATAAACACAGGAGAGCAGATAAATCTTGCCGCTTCAGAAATTGAAAGCCCTCTTTTTTATGTTATGCGAAGCGACATGAAAATAGTCGCAGGCGGAAGCGCAAAACGCATGGCGCAGAGACTGAGCGCAGGTTCAGAAGAAATCAATGAAAACATCGCAGGCGAAAAAAAGGCAGGTTTTAAAAGGCTTTGCACAGTCCCGGTGATAATGAATTCAAATTACGGCGTTTTACCAACCATGGTTTCGCCGATGACGCAAAAAAGAAAAATAAGGACTGCTTATTCAGAACCTCAAAATGAAGGCGAGTTAAGCATTTATCCGTTTGAAGGAATTGGGATTTATGACAGGCAGCGTTTTGTTCAAATAGGCGGTTACGATACAACTTTAACAAATCTTCATTGGCAGCTTATGGATTTCGGTTTCCGCTCCTTTTTATGGGGAGAAGAAATTTCCCTGAATCTTCATTTTAAAATTTCCTGTGAAGGAGAAATGCCGCCGCAGGACATGACTGTAGAAGAAAGCTACAGGCGTTTCTACCTAAAAAATCTGGCTCCTGTTTTTAAAAGGGATTACGCTCATCTGCCCCTCTACAAATTTCCGCTTTTTTTCAGCCGCTCCGGAGAAGATCTCTCCTTCGCATGGGAAGAGTTCATGCAAAGCAGGAAATGGGTCAAGAAAAACAAATACAGATGGAAATGCGACGCCCGCTTTGTAACATGTTTGTGGGATAAATCAACGGAGACAAATTGACAGCCATTATTCTTCAATCAAGACTTGATTCATCGCGTCTTAGCGGAAAAGCTCTCCTTCTCCTTGACGGAGAACCGCTTGTGCTTCGCGTAATGGAAGCGCTGAATAATATTCCTTCGGACTTAAGAATACTTGCCTGTCCAGATGATTCATTTTCGGCGTTTGAACCTTTTGCGAAAAAGGCAGGTTTTGAAATTAATGCAGGTCCCAAAGAAGACGTCCTTGAGCGGTACTGTCAGGCTATAAGACGCTTTTCAGTAAAAAGGGTTATAAGAGCAACAGGAGATAACCCCTTTGTTTTTACAGACGCTGCATTTGCAATCAGCGCGGAAGGAGCGGCGCTGAACGCGGATTATTGCGGCTACTCAGGGCTTCCATACGGCGCAGGAGTAGAAGCTGTCAGCGCTTCCGCTCTTCTTCGCGCGGGAGAAAACGCGGCATCCTTTGATGAGCGCGAGCATGTCTGCCCTTATTTATATAATAACCCTCAAGCCTTCAAACTGCACCGCCCGCTCGCTCCCCTTAGATGGCAGGGAAGCGCCATCCGTCTTACGGTTGACACACAGGAAGATTTTAATCGCGCAGAGAGATTGTACGCCGCCTTAAAAAACGAGCATCTCAGATACCACGGTTTTACAATAATCGATACGTATAAAAAATTATTTAGAGTCTGTCTATAATGTGGACACATTATAAACAGACCACCTTAAAAAACGCATTTTCGCAGCCTGAGTACCAAAGGTACTAAAGGCGAGAAACTGCACAGCCTCTTGCTAAACTAACCGGGTTTTGCGGGAGGTTCTTTCAACAGGAGTTTTTTTGGGAAATAATATATTGATGGTTCCCTGCTGCGAAAAGGGAAAAGGCGGCGGACATTTATCGCGCTGCATCAGGCTTGTTTCCGATCTGCGCGCTCTAAACCGCGGTGTATGGCTTTATTTGCCGCAGAACATCAAGCTGCCGGGATCAATGAATTTTAATCCTGAATGGTCAGTCCGCGATCAGACTCTGCCCGATTTAAAAATAGGCTTGATTATTACCGATCGTTTTAAAACCCCTCGTCATGAACTTGAAAAATGGAAAAAGATTTCCCCTGTCATAGGAATGGACGAAGGGGGAGAATGCAGAGACACCTTTGACTTTCTTTTGGATATTTTGGTTCCGTATAATTTTATTTCACCACCGGCGAATATTACTTCTCCTTCTCTGCTGGATTGCCTCCAGAATAAAAATCATAAGAAAGAGTCAGCGCAAGTTGTTAAAACAAAAATCCTAATCACTTTCGGACATGAAGATTCAAATGATCTTGGAGCGAAGATCGCCAAATCGCTTACAGTAAAAAAAATAAAAAATATTGAAATAACCCTTTTAACAGGCGCATTAAAGAGAAACCATTCCCTGCCGGCGGATTTATCCAATATTAAAATAATAAATACAATTCCAAACCTCGCGGAACATCTGCATGAGTACGACCTTGTAATCACCCATTACGGATTAACAGCCTATGAAGCGGTTTTTTCAGGAACGGCGGTTCTCCTTGTGCATCCTACTCCTTTGCATAAAAGACTTTCAAAAACGGCAGGTTTTCTTTCTTTTTCAATTAATTTTATCAATAAAATCACGCATGAACCCAGAGACGCAAAGATTATTGGAATTCGGGAATACTATAAAAAATTTGCATCTAATATCAAATCAGGCAGCAAAAACGCCGGCTTAGCCGGATTAATTGACAGCATATCGCCGCAGGTAAACCGCAGCTGCCCTGTTTGCGGCGAAAACGCTCCTGAACACAGTGTTATGCGTTTTTATGATCGAACGTACCGCAGATGCCGGAAATGCTCAAATATTTATATGGACAGGGCATTCCCTCCCCCGATTGAATATGAGAAGGAATATTTTTATGAATCATATAAAAAACAATACGGGAAAACATACATTGAAGATTTTCCAAATTTAACGAAAGCGGCAAAAAAACGCTTTAAGACTATTAAATCAATTCTACGCACCGATGAAAAACCTTCCCTTCTTGACATTGGCTGCGCATACGGACCGTTTCTTGCCGCCGCCAGAGAAGAGGGTTTTTCACCGTACGGTGTAGAACCTTCAGGGGACGCGGTAAGTTATGTGCAAAACAAGCTTGGCATCCCCGCTTCTGCGGGGTTTTTTCCCGGATGTAATGCTTCATTCCTTGTTCCCGGTTCATTTAATGCAGTAACCCTATGGTATGTAATCGAACATTTTAAAGACTGCGCTCCTGTGTTATCTGAAATACATAAGCTCCTGAAACCCGGCGGGCTTCTCGCTTTTTCAACTCCTTCCTTTTCAGGGATCAGCGGGCGATCATCATTAAAAAACTTTCTTTCCAAAAGCCCTGCGGATCATTATACGATCTGGTCGCCTGCAACATGCAGGAAAGCCCTTTCTCTTGCGGGATTTACAGTAAAAAGAATTATAATAAGCGGACATCATCCCGAACGTTTCCCGTTTTTTGGAAAATTATCTAAAAACAAAAAGAGTTTTGCATATTTTATTTTATCGGCAATCAGCAGAATATTTAAGTTAGGTGATACATTCGAAGTTTATGCGGAGGCAAAATGAAGGAAAAAATAATCATTCTCGGCGCGGGCGTCATGCAGGGTCCTGTAATAAAAATTGCAAAAGAACTCGGGTTTTACGCGATTGTTCTTGACGGCAGCAGTCAGGCGCCGTGTATAGCAGCCGCTGATCAATTTGAACAGATTGACTTAAAAAACAAAGAAGAAATCGAAACATTTGCACGCTCCCTGCAAAAAGAAGGCGGACGCCTTGGAATCATGACAGCGGGAACAGACTTCTCCGCAAGCGTCGCATGGACTGCGGAAAAACTCGGACTTCCCGGCATACCGTACGAAGCGGCACTTAACGCTTCCGATAAATCCCGCATGCGCGGTTGTTTTAAAAAAGCCGGTCTGCCGTCTCCTGATTTCATTTCAATTACTAAAGAAAGCGATTTAAATTCAATCCCTCTTGCCTTCCCGCTTGTCGTAAAACCTGTAGACAATATGGGAAGCCGCGGATGCCGCCGCGCCGACAATATCAGTCAATTGCGCGACGCGGTAAAAACAGCAATCGGTTTTTCCCGAAGCGGACGGGCGATTGCTGAAAATTACATGGAAGGACCTGAATATTCTGTAGACGCGATTGTTTATCACGGAGAGATAACTATTTGCGGTCTTGCGGACAGACACATTTTTTTCCCGCCCTATTTTATCGAAATGGGACACACCATGCCTTCCATTGCAGAAAATGAGAATAAAGAAGCGATGCTTGATACCTTCTGCGGCGGAATACGCGCCCTCGGGCTTGCCGGGGAAAAAAGCATAGGAGCCGCAAAAGGCGATATTAAAATGACAGCTAACGGTCCAATGATCGGAGAGATAGCAGCGCGTCTTTCCGGCGGCTATATGTCAGGCTGGACATACCCTTATTCAAGCGGAGCTTTTCCGGTTAAAGGTGCAATACTTGCCGCTATGGGAAGACCGCCGGAAGGACTTGTCCCGTTAAAAACATGGACATGCGCCGAACGCGCTTTTATTTCCATCCCCGGTACTGTTAAGGCTCTATACAATACTGATGAAACGCAAAAAGAGATTTTTATAAACAACATATTTTTCCGTATCGAAGAGGGCAGCAAAGTCTCCTTCCCGGAAAATAATGTTACAAAGTGCGGAAATGTTATCGCCTCCGCTCAGGAAAGGGAAAATGCAATAAACGCCGCTGAAACTGCCGCCCGCTCAATTTTAATCAGACTCGATCCTTCGGACAAAGAAACTGAAAAATTCCTTTTAAATAATGCCTGTAATAACCCGACGGCGCCGCAATTTGAAAATAACAAATTTCCTCCCGACGCATTCACGCTTTCTAATGAATTAAAAAAAGCTCTTAATCAAATTCCAGAATCAAAAATTTCTGACCCCCATCTCTCTGCCGCCAATTGCAGATTAATCTCCTTCCCTGCCTTTGAAACCTCCGGTATTTGTGATTACATGGGCAGGACCGTAAAAGAAGCCCTGAACGCTGTCCGGCAGATAACGGGTTTACCTTTAAGCGAAACTGTTGGCGATCAGAAGGAAAATGCCGAAAATATAATGCTGGGACGTTCTTTTTGGGCGGCTTTAATCCGCGGCTCATATCAGGGAGCGGTTTTTTATATTGATAATCTGGGAGCAAAATGAAAGGAAAACATCTCCTGTTTCTCAAAATATTTTTCCTCATATTTATGATGTTCCCGCATTCCTCATTCCGCATTCCCCATTATCTTTCCGCCCTCTCTCTTGAAGAAACCATAAAAACCCTTTCGTCAGTTTCACAAAACGACAGAATTCAATTCCGCTGGGACCCCTTGTTCAGAAACGGGATTTTTTATTCGGGAAACCATAACGGCGCTTTTTCCGTAGCCGCACAGGACGGTCAAACCGGATTTCTTCTGGTTAATAACACTGAGGTCTTCAATGTTCCGCTTCCCTTCAACAATAAAGGCAGCCTCGATTTTCCTGAAGATTTCGTAAACACACTGAAAAACACATTTACCCGCCTTCATGAAAATGACGCTTCGCTTTTCCGTGTTGCCAGCATTATTATCGATCCGGGACACGGAGGAAGGGATTCAGGAACTATAGGTTATATATCCGAAAACGGGAGACAAATATCGGTCTATGAGAAAGATATTGTCTTAAAAGTTGCACTTAGTCTGAGGAACCGATTAATTCAAACCTTCCCTGATAAACAAATTCTAATGACAAGAGATAATGACTCCTATCTTTCACTCGATCAGAGATCCGATATGGCAAACGCGGTTACTGTCAGGGAAAATGAAGCTGTCATTTTTATTTCGATTCACGCAAATTGGGGAGCCAGTCCCAATGCGCGCGGTTACGAGGTCTGGCATATCAAATCAAATACCCGCCGTACTTTAATAAAACCTTCAGAGCACGAATTTTCAACGGATATTACAGCGATTTTAAACGCCATGCTGGAGGAAGAATTTACGACAGAAAGCATACTCCTTGCAGATTCAATACTTGCCGGCTTTAAAAAAACATTCGGTACTCTAATGCCGTCAAGAGGCAGTAAGGAAAACGACTGGTTTGTGGTCAGAAACAGCAGAATGCCGGCAGTCCTTGTAGAGCTTGGCTTTGTTTCCAATAAACAGGATATGGAAATTATGAGTTCCCAGGAAGGCTTGCGGAAATTAACCGATTCGTTATACAATGGAATAACCAATTTCATTGGCATTTTTGAACGTAAATGAGTACATTCATCAAATCAATTTTTAATTTCCTGTCTTCTCCTGTAAAAAGGCGTACATTATGGGTGGGTATTCTGTGTTTAGCAGCGCTTTTTGAATATTTCCACCTTGATCTTGCACGGCGAACTTTTGTATTTTATACCGTGAGCGACGGAAGCATTGTAGTGGAAGACCGGATGTTAAAACAAGCCGGTGCAAATTCCCGGGAGAGAAATATCATCCGATATACGGAAGAAGCGCTTCTGGGACCGGTCGCTCCTGATTTATTGCCTCTTTTTCCCAGAGAAACGAGGCTAAAATCCCTTTTATTTAGAGACGGAACGGTTTATATTGACTTTACGGAGGATGCCGCTTTGCCGCCCGTTGAAGGTGGAGAAACTCTCGTTAATTATAAAACCCTGTATGCAGGGATACTTAGGAATTTTTCATATGTAAAGAATGTCAGGTTTTTTATTGAAGGCAGGGCGGTTTATGCTGATGAATTATTGCATGAAGACACATAAGCCGGAATTGTACGGGTATAGTATCTAAAAAGCATGAATTTAGTGTTTTACCGTTGACAAAACATTTTAAATTCAATAAAATTAATGCAGAAGGAAAAAATTTTAAAGAAATGTATAAAAAGGAGCTGTGCATGAAACAAATGCTCATTCTTGTCGTAATTTCGATGTTAGCGGGTCCGCTGTTTGCCGAGGAGGCTGTACTTATCGATTTCTCCAAGCTTAAAGCGGACATTCATGTTAGGGTAGGTGATAGTGACACCAGCGGTAAATTGAATCAAAACCGCCAAACAATGATGGATTATGGTCATGTAGCCGGCGGAAGTTTCACAACCCAGCAAAAAGCGGTAATGAAGACCTCTCTTGCCATAGAAAACTGGGAAATAGTTCTGTCATCTTCATCAAGAACGGTACAGAGCATTACCCTCAGCTTTACAAGAGAAGCGCCGTCCAAACAGTTTGACACTGTTATGGGTGTAAGGGTAAATTTCCCGACAGAGCCGTTTAACTCACATGCATTTATCAGACCGCCTTTTGAGATTCCCGCGTTTGAACCTTCGGCAACAATTAGTGATGACGGAACCATTAGCCCGGCCGGCGACGGCATAATCGGCAAAAGCCGTTTTGAATCACAGGAAGACGGACAGCCCGCTTACGGCGTTGTCAAGAATGTCGGCGTACTCAAGTCAGTAGCGGTAAACGTGTACGGTCTTAATTTCCCTCATGGTCTTACAGCGCTGCTTATTGACAGCACAGGCAATGAAAGAAATATTTTCATGGGTTATCTGCTTTTTGACGGATGGGGAGAACTCATCTGGAATAACCCTGCCTATGTAACAGAAGTAAGAAACCGCGACATCAGGCTTTACCCTCTATATCCGACATCAACTCCTTTCATTAAATTCGGCGGATTCATTGTTCATCGCGACGCTGCTAAAGCGGGCGGAGATTTTGTTTGTTACTTCAAAGATGTAAAAGTTATTTACGATCTTGCAGTTCTTGACACAGATCGCGATATCGACGACGAATCCATCTGGAATATTATCTATGATCGTGAAACAGCCCGTAAGGTTTGGGAAATGGAGAAATTCGGTCAGAATCAGGTACTCCGTTATCTGGAATCGCAAAAACAGGCAACTGAACTTCCGTTTGGTCATCCGGACAGGGAACAGCAATAAGTCGACCGAGGTTAGCGAGGGCGTAACCTTTGTAAAACCCAGCGTCTCAAACGCTGGGTTTTTTTATTAAAACATAGTAAATGGAAAGCGAAAAAGACACAGGTCCCGATCTCTTCGTGAATCAGGAAGCGTTAAAAAAAGAATATTTACAATACGCCGACATACGTTATCTTATCGTTAACGATTTAAAGGAACGCATAGAGCAGGTGGTCATCGCCCTTAATTCCAATCCTGTTGTCAGCGGCAGGATCAAGAGTTTCAGCAGTTTTTATAATAAATACCTGCGTTTATTGAAATCAGACGGTGATTATCCGAAAATAAATGACCTTCTCGGCATAAGAATCATCTGTCCTTTTATTGAAGATCTGAGCGCCGCTGAAAACCTATTGCGCAATAATTTTGAAATAATAGAAACAGAAAGAAAGGGACACTACACTTTTAAGGAATTTGGCTATGAATCGACGCATTTTTTAATAAAAATCCCCCAAACGATTGTTGATGAGTACGGAGATCCAGGAACAGATATTGTTGAAATTCAGATACGAACCATTTTACAGGACGCCTGGGCTGAAGTTGAACACGAAATTGTTTACAAGGCCGAGTACAGTCCTTTCGACGAACCGATGAAGAGAAAGCTTGCGGCAGTAAACGCAAGCCTTTCGCTGGCAGACATCATCTTTCAGGAAATCAGAAGTTATCAGAGAAAATACAGTAAAGAAATGGGAAAAAGACGGGAGAGTTTTCTCCAAAAGATTGAAGAATCGACAGACGATTTTTTATTTTCGCAGGAATTGCCGTATGAAACACCGACTTCAGATTTAGGCCTGGATGATATAAATATAGTATCAGATTACAGTAATATCACCATTGACGATCTCCTTGTAAGCGCGCTTACCGCTCATAACCAGAATCGTTCTGATGAAGCGATTAATCAATATACAAAAATACTGGAATTAAAACCCAATAATATAATTTGTTCGATTATTTATAAACACCGCGGGATGGCCTATTTTGCCTGTTCACGGTATAACGAAGCAATTGACGACTTCAGCTTTTCTCTGGAACTCGATGATAAATCATACAAAACCGCATATTACCGGGGGGTTGTAAAAGCGGTATTAAAACAATATTCAAAAGCGATAGACGATTATACTCTTTCATTAAAGATAAATCCGTATCAGTCCTTCTGTCTTTTCAGGCGCGCCCAGTCTTATTATCATATCGGCGATTTTCCGCAGGCTCTGGCTGACTGTGAGAATTCCCTCGCGCTGGAACCAAGTAACGAATCCGCTTCCAAATTCAGGAAAATGCTCCGTGATAAATTAAAAATGTAGCTAAATCTGACCGAGGAGAGAATCGAACTCCCGACCAATAGCTTAGAAGGCTATTGCTCTATCCACTGAGCTACTCGGCCTGGTCATTATTTAATCTCTTAAAACACCGGTGGCGTATTATTTCGGGTATTTTATATTATAAAATACCCCTAATCAAACAGAAAATTCAACCACAAAGAAAGATAGAGTTTCAATTAATCAATCAATTCCCTGTGGTTATTAATTTTTTATAACTGCAAGCTAATCATCGTGAAGACCATTGTAAAAAGGGCGACCGGCTCAGAAATACTAATTACGGAGATATATTGCGCGAAGCCCTTGCCTGTTTCACAGAGGGCATCACAAGCTGTAGCTCCTGCTTTTCCCTGGATAATAGCGGTTACGCCTATTGCAATTCCGGCAATAACAGCAAAACCTAAATAAAAAAGACCTGCTTCCGGGTTAGCAGCCGCTAAAGGTTTAATTTGCCCCATTAAAATGAACGCGTAAAAAATCTGCGTTAAAGGAAAGCCGGCAAATACCAGGAGGGTCATTGGCGCGGGTTTATTGGTAATAAAACATTTTTTCCATGCCCCAATTGCTCCCTGAGCGCAGGCTCCAATACCAAGACCGGCGCCTATAGCCGTTAAACCAAGCACTAAACTGGCTCCCAATAATCCATAATTCATACATTTCTCCTTATAAAATTATTTTATTTCTATTTTCGCAAAAGGTTTGTATGTCTTACCTGACCAGTTAAGCCCTACATGCCCCGAAAATTCCAACGTGTTAAGACGTACCCCGTGCACAAGCACGGAAAGCACACAAAGTACCATATTCAATCCATGTCCGAAAATAAACAGGATAATACCCAGGAAAACCATAAATGTACCTATAGTAGGTCCTACCAATGTATTTACTGTTACCGATATGGCCGCTCCCGCAAGCCCGACCGCCCAAAGTCTGAGATACGACATAATATCAGAGAATACGTTTACAATACTCAAAACAAGGGTAATAACATTTGATAAACTGCCTTTAAGCGCCTGTTTCATACTTGTTTTATAAGAACTAAACAAGAAATTAAAAACGAAGCCGGCACCGACAAAACAAAGCAAGGTAGGAACAAATCCCTCCCCCTGGGGAATGACTGTATAATCCGGACCTACAATCAGCAACAATACCAGATTGTACATGCCAAAAAGCATAGAAATACAACCTAAATCGGCAAGACATCTGGGTGTTTTAATAAACCGGAAAAAATTATTTAAATGAGCAACCGTCAGGTGAAGCAAACCGAGAGAGAAGCAAAAAAACTGTATATTTGCCGTTGCCACCTCTTTCGGCGTACCTCTGGCTTCAGAAATCAGAGGAAGGGATATATTTCTTAATATTTGCGGTACTTTATCAAGTTCCAGACCAAACCATGCGCAGGTAAGAACACCCCACGTTGCATTGGAAATACCCAGCAATAATAATAAAAATAAACCTTGATTTACCGGCTTCTTTTGCAACCTTCTTCCCTTGTTAAACAGACTTTTTAAGATAAAAAATAACGCGATAAGTATGATAATTGTTCCATATGCGGCATCAGCGAAAATCATTCCGAAGAAGATAGTGAAGAAAATAAGGAACCACCTCGAAATGTCAGTCTCGCGGTACCCCGGCAGTAAGCCGAGGAAACCCGTAACAGGATTCAAAAGATTGACAAACCAGGTGTTTTTAAGCTTTGTCGGTATTTTTTCATCTTCCGGCGCAGGATCGTATGCGGATAAACCCCAGCTATTTTCCCTGGCGGCAATCCTTATTTTTTCAATATCTTCTTCAGGCACATAACCTGTCAGATATGATAAACCAGCGCCGGAATACACGCCTGTCGTTGTCCTGTCGGTTTTTTCAATTGAGGACATATTCGCCATTGCTTCTTCAAATTCAATGTCCTGATTTACTTTCTGCATTTCTTTATCCAGGGTCGGACGGCGATTGGCAAAACTTTTTATTTTATCGTCATGTTCCTTTAATTCTTCCCTGACTATTATTTCTTCTTTTTTAAAATCAAATAAACTTTTTTCGGGTAATTTAACAGGAGCAATACCGTTAATCTCTTTTTCAAAAACTACAATGTAAACAACATTCTTGACTTTTTTAATCTTGATATATTTAACATCCTTATCAAGATTTTCAAAATCATCATTAAATATTTCATAAAGATAAACCGGCATTCCCCTGCCGGATACTTCCTTTATTATATCCGGATCAAAGTCTCCCCATTCCTGTAAACGATCAACTTCGTGGCTCAGGAAAAGGTCACGTTCCCTGGACAGCTTGCGCATCTTATCAACTGAAAGCATATAATCGGACAATTCAGGTCTTACAGGAGCCCTTACCGCGCTTAATGAATAAGGTTCTTCTTCTTCTGTGCCAAATATATCAGTTGCCCTGCGTCCCCTGTGAAGACCGATCGGTTTGGCGCGGCGCTCATAAGGCGGTCTTGTATCTTCCGGCTCTCCCTTTTTCTTCTTTTTAACTTTTACTTTAGGCAGTTTAAAATCACGGATTAAACCGATCGCATCATCAACTTTTACCTTGCGTTTTTGCGCACTGGAATTTACATCTACAGGAACGTCGCCTTTTTCGATATGAACCACACCGATTCCCCGCAGAATGTTTAAAGCTAAATCACAGACCGAACTCTGTACTACAAGGCAGACTTTTTTCATTGGTACTATCATATGCTTCTACCTTTAACTTTAAGCTTTTGCCTGCAAAACATTCTTCGCCGCCGCTTTCTCAAAACCGCTCTTCGCTATTTTACCGCGGACAACAGCGGCAGTCTGCTGATCTCCAAGGTAAACCTGTATTTTTTTAATATTATTTGAAGCCTCGGGTATTTTTATTTTTTCAAACAGATTGACGCGCTGGGTTGTTGTACGAAGTTCACGATCAAGCCTTTTACGCTGCTCTTCAACAACCTCAGCTTCAAGTTGCAGTAAAAGCGATTGTTTCATACTGTCGATCGCTTTATCCAGCCACAACGGAGTATGAACAAGATTGTAAGGCGCAATCTCAAATTTCGCTCCTTTAAAAATCGGTATCGGAACGCCCGCAACATTTCCATGTTCAATTGCCAAACTTGTAATTTTTAAAATATCCTTTGTAAAGAAACCGGTCTCGCCGAATACACTGGTCCAATTTCTAAAAGCTTCATCAAGATTTTCTCTGGTAGCGCGCAATTCCTTAAGGCGAAGGTCTGTGAGCCTTATTTCCCCCTGTAACTGCTGTTTTTTCAGCATCAGCGTCGGCAAATACCGTTTATATCTTTTAAGGGAATCTTTTTGTTTCTTAAGCTCGTTTTTGGTGAGCCTGATTTTCGCCATTTTATTCCTTGTTGGTTTTCGGCCAGAATTTTGAAATAAGTTCGGTGCGCAATCCGGTTTCTTCAGGTTCAAAGCAATCGCTAAGTATTTCCCAGCCAAGATCGAGAGCTTTTTCCAGCGGAATATTGACTGAAAGATCCATCATGCGTTTTTCAAACTGTTCGCCGTATTTTAAAAGTTTTTCATCCCAGTTGGACATGATAAAACCCATCGCTTTTTTCTCCGTTGTATCACGGAAAGCCGAATAAAGCTTGATCATTCCGTCCATAAGTGCGCGGTGATCTTCGCGGGTTTTACCGTTAACCTGCTGTTTAAGACGGGAAAGAGAGCCAAACGGCTCAATACGTCCGTTTTTAAGATAGTACTGTCCTTCTGTTATGTAACCGGTATTATCAGGCACAGGGTGGGTAACATCATCGCCGGGCATTGTTGTAACGCCGAGAACCGTGATGGAACCTGCCGTTTCAAAGTCAACCGCCTTTTCATAACGGCTTGCAAGCTGGCTGTAAAGGTCTCCGGGATATCCGCGGTTTGAGGGAACCTGCTCCTGAATAATGGAGATTTCCTTCATGGCGTCGGCGAAGTTTGTCATGTCCGTCAAAAGCACGAGAACGTCCTTTCCCTGAAGGGCGAACTGCTCGGCGACAGCAAGCGACATGTCCGGTATCATTAGGCATTCAACAGTAGGATCGCTTGCGGTATGAATAAACATTACAGTGCGCGATAACGCGCCGCCGTTTTCAAGGGTATCTTTAAATGTAAGATAGTCGTCGTATTTAAGACCCATTCCGCCGAGAACGATAACATCAACTTCCGCCTGCATGGCGATACGTGCAAGAAGATCGTTGTACGGTTCGCCTGAAACAGAAAAGATCGGCAGCTTTTGTGAAACAACCAATGTGTTAAAAAGATCGATCATCGGGATACCAGTTCGGATCATCTTGCGCGGAATAATACGCTGCGAAGGGTTGACGGAAGGACCGCCGATCGGAATTTTATTTTCATTTAACTGAGGACCTTTATCACGCGCTTTACCGGAACCGGAAAAAACACGCCCCATAAGGTTTTCGGAAAAGGGAACCTGCATGGGACGTCCCAAAAAACGCACCTGATCCCCTGTCGATATACCGCGTCCGCCGGCAAAGACCTGCAGGGAAACAATGTCGCCCTGCAATCTGTTCACTTCGGCAAGCGAAGTGCCGAATACAGTATCAACCTCAGCCAAATCTCCGTAGCGTACCCCGTCAGCCTTTACTGTAATAACGCTTCCTGTTATCGATTCTATCTTGCTGTATACCTTGTTCATAATACCATCCTGTAAAGACGCTTTCTATTCCTGCCGGAAAAGAACTTTTTCGGCTTCTTTATCCAAACCTGTAGATTTTCCTTTAACTGTCCTGTCAATATCCGTTTCAAGGCTGTTAAAGCGATCGCTTTTCCATTCACTGCCGTTAAAGTCCAGATATCTAAGTCTTAACTTGTTAAACCATGATCTTGCCTCGCTCTTGTCAGCGAACTCAAAACGTGAAGCCAAAACAACAAGAAGTTTGGCGAATACGTACTTTTGCCGTTCCGGTTTAACTGCAGCGTCTACCTTGTCAAATGAATTCTGCTGGAAATAAACCGAGTCGACAAGTTCGCCTTTCAGATAAACGATATAATCTTCTATGCTTGTCCCTTCTTCACCGACAACCTTCATCATCTGCTCAACTTCGGTGCCGTGGCGCATAAAACCAAGAGCGTAATTCACTTTCTCGCCGTTTATTATTCCCCTGTATTTTGACCACGAATCAAGCGGATGAATGGCAGGGAACTTGCGCGCATCTGAACGCTCACGGGAAAGACCATGAAATGCGCCGACAACCTTGAGCGTCGCCTGCGTTACAGGTTCTTCAAAGTTACCGCCCGCAGGGCTTACCGTTCCGCCGATTGTTACAGAGCCAAGGCTTCCATCACGCAGGCGTACTATACCAGCCCTCTCGTAGAAACTGGCGATTGTCGATTCCATGTACGCCGGGAATGCTTCTTCACCGGGGATTTCTTCAAGGCGGCCTGACATTTCGCGCATCGCCTGCGCCCAGCGGCTGGTTGAATCCGCCAGAAGAAGAACATGCAGTCCCATCTGCCTGTAGTACTCGGCAAGAGTCACCGCCGTATAGACGGAAGCTTCACGGGCAGCGACCGGCATCGAAGAAGTATTACAAATAATGATTGTCCTCTCCATGAGAGAACGACCGGTTCTTTCATCTGTTAATTCGGGGAATTCTTTTAAGGTTTCTACAACCTCGCCGGCACGCTCGCCGCAGGCTGCGATTATTACAATATCAACATCCGCAAAGCGGCTTGTTATCTGCTGTAATACTGTTTTTCCCGCTCCGAAGGGACCTGGAATACAGTATGTTCCGCCGCGCGCGACAGGATAGAATGTGTCAATAAGACGGACACGGGTAACCATTGGGTCTGTGGGTTTCAGCCTTTCTTCATAACAGTCAACAGCGCGTTTTACAGGCCAGCGGAAACTCAAGGTAACAGAAACCTTATTGCCTTTTTCGTCATTAAGTTCGGCGATTGTATCGCGAAGTTTATATGAACCTGCCGGCTTGATGGAAGAGACAGTATAACTGCCGTTCATGTTAAAAGGAACCATTATGCGATGGGTGAAAGAACCTTCAGGCACAGTGCCGAGAGTATCAGCGCGTTCAACCTTGTCGCCGGCTTTTGCAATCGGTGTAAATTTCCACTCGATATTATCCGGCAGAGGATCAAGATAAACTCCCCTTTCCAAGAAAAAACCGGCAGCCTGCGCAAGCTGCGGCAGGGGGTTTTGAAGACCGTCGTAAACCTGACCCAAAAGACCGGGTCCCACTTCGACAGACAGCATGTCTCCCGCAAACTCAACTTCATCGCCGACAGTTATGCCTTTGGTTATTTCAAAAACCTGAAGCTGCGATATTTCGCCGCGAATTCTGATAACCTCGCTTTTCAGCTTTGTTTCAGAGGTCTTCTGTTTGTCAATCAGTTTGACATACCCGACTTCGTTCATGGAAACAATTCCGTCAAAACGAACGCTGACCATATTACCGTTAACAGCCGTTACTGTTCCTTTTGTTCCAACCATTTAGACTCTCCCGCTTAATTACCTGCGCTATTATTCACGCACGATTGCCCGTTTTCCAAAATTTCAGCATATAGTGATTTATATTCAGAAAAACCCGTTTCCGCATTAAATAAACTACGCCTTTCAAGCAATAAAAGTTTTAAATAATAGGCAAAAACATTATTTTTATGAAAATAGTCATTGCCTGTAGTAAGCAAGTCAATGGCAGCCCACCTTGCCTTGTCAATGAGGATCTCACCGTCCAGAGGAGAACCTTCCTGAGTAAAAGCCGCCGTCGCCGCTGTAACAGCGTCCGCAGGCACTACGGGAGGTTCCGCCGTTTCGGCGACATCGTTAAATAATTTCAATGAACGATACCTTGCAAGATTAAAGCGCAGAGCGCATTCCCATGAGCGCCATGCGTCAATAAAATCACAGCCTGTAGAAGCTACCTCCGTCTTATCATCCGTATCAAGCGAAAGGTAATCAATAAGAGCGGCGTCAGCTTTACTCATCTGGGATTTGGTAAGTTCCTTAAACGCCGCCGAAGACATCGGAGCTTTTTGATCATAAAAGAGGTACGGAAGCTGCGACATCAGGTAATAATACAGCACCTGTTAATTTCCTTTAGCGGAGTCTTTTAAGATTTCTGCCAGCTTTGGATTTAAATAGGCGCCAAGCAGCTGAGCGACCGCTTCCGGCGAAAAGTCATAGTACAAAGAACCTTCTTTGTTGGAAATACGAAATCCGCTGGATAATTTCCTGTCTGATTTAAGTTCCACGCCTTTGGAAAGTTCATTTTTAAGTTTATCGTTAAAAAAACCCTGAAGTCTGGAAAGATCCTTTTCAGGAAGAATGACAGAAAGACTGTCCGTCCCTTTTACTGTCCAGTTTTTTAAAATTTCAGGCAAAGACGCCTTAAGAACATCATCATTGTAACTGGCGCTGACACAGTCATTTACTATCTTGTTTAATAAAGCCTGCACCTCGTCTTTAAAGACTAGAATAAGGTTTCGTGAGGCTTGTTGTAAAGCGGCAACTCCGGCTTTTTCAGCGCGATCGGCATCCTGCTTACTGCGGGAAACAATACCGTCTGCTTCTTTCCTGGCATTTTCTATAATACTCTTTGCTTCCAATTCTGCGTCAGTTTTGATTCTTGAGGCTTCCTGCGAAGCGGTATCAATACCATCCTTTTTTATCTTATCAATTAGTTCCTGAACCTGTATTTCCATTATTTCCCCTTTTTTTCCAAGATAATCAAACGCACAAAACTTATACTAATTCATTTTTTTGAAATTGACAATTATCAAATTTAAAAAAATGAAATATTTATATTTTTTTGAATTCAGTTTATTGAGTGCATAAATGCATCAATTGAATAAAATAATTGATTTTTTTAAAACCTGTAACCATTCTCTGGGTAATAGGTTCCTTTGAAGCAAGATTCAATTCCCTCCAATTTACAAGAAGTTCAGGATGTTTCTTCTGAATATCCTCTATGAGATTTTTTAAATGCTTCCCAATGATAATCAGCGCTTTTGCCGCGTCGCTGATTATTTCAAGAGCTTCGCCGTTGACTTTACTCATTATGCTGTTAATGTAACGCGCCTGTGTCGGATCACGGTCAATCCTCATAACGGCGGCGCGCAGGCGGGAACCGTCAGTGCCGTCATCCCCCATGAGCCTGTCAAGATCGGCAATCGGCGGCTGCGCTTCCGCAAGAATGTGTATGGCTTCGCTCATTTCCCTGGACATGGTATTATTTGTCCATTGACCGCGGATAAGCAGAATATCGCAAAGTTCCTTGATTTCTTTTTCCAGAAAATCATCCAGAAACGCCTTTAAATAATTTAACCCTTCCGCATATCTCAGACATTCCACGTTCTTCCTGCGGTATACTTCACTGTTCGCGATGGTATAATTGTCAAGCCTCGCAAAGTCCGAAGTGTCAAATATTTTGCTTGTTAAAGTCTTTATTTGGACATTCTTTTTTGCGTTGTTGATTTTTGCGATATACCCGAAGGCTTCAGCTTTTCTCTCTTCCAGCCAGTCTTCGCCGATTGTTTCACGATGAACGGAATGTTTCCATGTCCAGACAGGATTTCTTAAGGTATACTGAACCATCAGCTCAAGTATCTTGGAAGTGTGAATTTCCCTTAAGGTTTTTATCATTGTATTGAATTGCTCAATGACGACGAGATCCTTTCCTTCGCAAATTTTCAGAAGACCCAGAAGACCTGCCCAGTCCTCCTCCGGCTTTAACGCCTGGGTAACCGTTAAAAAATCACCGATTTGGTCTACAATTAAAATCGTTTTTATCGCCGGGAATCTCGGTTCAATAATAAAGCTTCCGTCGGCAAAATGCGGATCAAATTTTTTAAAAAAACCCGCAAAATCATACCTGACAAAATGCCCCAGAGCTCCTGCCAGCTCATACCGGTGGTTAACAGTTGCAATCCTGTTTGGATCAAACAAGGTTGTAAGATTATTTAAATTATTCTGTATTTCGGTAATCAACGCTTCTCCGGTCATGGTTGCGGCTTTCTGATCAAGGTTCGCTACACCAAGCTGAGACGTTATACTCTGAATGTTTTTATCAATACACGATTCAACAACAAGGGTTTTTAATTTAGCCAGCTTGCCGGCGTCTTTGTAAAATTCCTTGATTGGAAAAATGGTTTTATATACGGTAAACAAAAACGATGAAAAACTCGGATCAGCCTCTTCGCTTCTTATTTTAAAAAACTTTGCATACTTGCTCTGGCTTAACTCTTTTCCGATGCTTTTGAGCATATTTTGCTTTTCATCAGTCAAGTCATCACTGGAAAAGAAGGAAAAAACCTTATCCATGATATCTTCAGCTGCCATATAATCCTCTTACCCGATTTTATGCTAATTTATTTATTTTTGCAATAAGCCTGTTCGCAAAATCAACGGTTGTTTATACATGCTTTTCAAGAGCGGATATAAATGATAGTATGCCTGCGGAGGGTTCTTTACTTGACAGCGGATGAACTGCGCGAAAAATATATAAAGTTTTTTATTTTAAAAGATCATGTTCAAATTCAGGGTAAATCGCTGGTACCGGATAATGATCCGACCGTCCTATTTACTACAGCTGGGATGCATCCGCTTGTCCCGTTTCTGTTGGGAGAAAAGCATCCGTCAGGAAAAAGGCTTGTAGATTTCCAGAAGTGCATCCGTACAGGGGACATAGACAGCGTAGGTGATGCAAGCCACCTTACTTTTTTTGAAATGCTCGGAAACTGGTCGCTGGGTGATTATTTTAAGGACGAAGCGATTAAAATGAGTTATGAATTCCTGACTTCACCGCAGTGGCTAAATATTCCTGCTGAAAAATTGGGGGTTACTGTCTTTGAAGGTGAGAATGATATACCCCGTGATGATGAATCCGCTGACGTTTGGAAGAGTCTGGGTATTACCCGTATTTCATATCTCCCCAGAGAAGACAACTGGTGGGGTCCTGCCGGTACGACAGGTCCGTGCGGTCCTGACAGTGAAATGTTTTACTACATGGGGGATGCACCCTGCAGCCATGATTGTAAACCAGGTTGTTCCTGCGGTAAATGGCTTGAAATATGGAACGACGTATTTATGCAGTATAATAAAAACGCCGCCGGTAATTATGTCCCTCTTGAAAGAAAATGCGTAGATACAGGAATGGGCATTGAACGCACAGTGACAGTCCTTACAGGAAAGGCAAGCGTTTATGATACGGAAATTTTCACCCCAATTATCAGGGCTATCGAAGCTGCCTGCGGCTGTAAATACGGAGAACAAGAAGATATAGACCGTTCTATACGCATTTTAGCCGATCATATACGATCCTCGGTTTTTATTTTAGGCGATCCCAAGGCGGTTACACCCTCAAATGTGGGAGCAGGGTACGTTCTTCGCCGCCTTATCCGAAGATCGGTGCGACATGGACGTAAACTGACAAACGAAGGATTAAAATTGTCTCAAATAGCGCAAGTTGTAATTGACAGATTTAGAGGTCCGTATCCCGAACTTGAAGAAAACCGTTCGGTAATAGTTAATGAACTTGATAAAGAACAGGCAAAATTCATGGAAACTATACAAAAAGGCGAACATGAGTTTGAAAAATTACTGCCTAATCTGCTCAAAGACCCGCGCAGAATCATGTCCGGGCGTCTTGCATTTAAACTTTATGACACTTACGGCTTTCCGATTGAACTGACAGAAGAGCTTGCCGCGGAACAGGGAATGAAGGTGAACAGGGAGGAATTTGACGAAGCCTTCAGGAAACATCAGGAGTTATCCCGCTCTCAGACAGGATCTTTTAAGGGGGGACTTGAAGATCAAGGAGAAATGGCTGTCAAATACCATACGGCGACGCATCTTCTGCATCAGGCATTAAAGATAGTGCTGGGAGAACATATCGCTCAAAAAGGCAGTAATATTACAGCGGAAAGACTGAGGTTTGACTTTTCCCATGATTCGCCGATGACAGGCGAACAGATTAAGAAAGTCGAAGGTATTGTCAATGAAAAAATCAGAAAAAACTACCCTGTTCATACAGAAACAATGAGCATAGAAGAGGCAAAATCATCCGGAGCTATAGCGCTTTTCGGTGAAAAATACGAGTCACAGGTAAAAGTCTACACAATCGGCGCTTCCGCGTCTGACTTTTTTTCAAAAGAAGTCTGCGGCGGTCCTCATGTAGAAAAAACCGGATGTTTGGGGGTTTTTACTATTCAAAAAGAGCAGTCTTCTTCAGCCGGAGTGCGCCGAATTCGCGCTGTATTAGGGGTTTGATATAAAGATCGAGCGTGCAAAGCTATTCTAAAATTTCAGTTTTAGAATAGCTACCATAAATTAAATGAAAAAGCAGGCTTTAGACTGCTTTTTCTAAAGCTGGTTCCGAAACCAACCGGGTTTCGAAACCAGCTAAGTAACTAATAATAGAAAATTTTGTTTAATGTGATATATTATTGGAAGGGATGTATATGAAAAAAGCAGTAATAATTATAATTTTCGGTGTTTTAGTAACATTTTCTGTATCTTCACAGGCTGGTTTACAGCCGGTAGCGACAGTTAACCTTATCAGAACTGAAGCCATAACAGTACAGCAGCATCGTAATGAAGTACAGAAAATGGAAAAAACCGCCGGAAGATCGCTGTCTCCAGCCGAACGGCGTCAGGTTTTGGATTTAATTATCAATGAACGCCTTGCATTACAGGCTGCTGAACGTGATAAAGTTACAATCACGGATAACGAAGTAAATCAGCAAATACAGCAGCTTCGCACGGTTTTAGCGCAGCAAGTGGGAAGACAGCCGACCGATGCTGAGTTTAACCAGGCAATAGTCGCTGAATCCGGTATGGAGCTTTCTGCGTTCAGAGATCAGCTTCGCAGACAGATGATCGTTCAGAAGTACCTTGTAACAAAGAAAGAAAAACTTATTAATTCAATAAAACCTCCTACAGAGGCTGAAATAATAGCTGAGTATAACCTGTCAAGGTCAAGTTTTATACGTCCGGAAACCATTCGTTTTTCCATGATTCAAATCCCATACGGTCCTGATGCAGCTTCACGCACAAATGCAAAACAACTGGCTGATCGTCTTGTCAGGGAAATTGGCACAAATGCGACAAAATTTGATGAAGTTTCCGCAAGAAGCGTTGCGACCAATTCAGGATATGTGGCAGGAGATGCCGGCTACCTTCCAAGAACCCAGGAAGTCAGAAACCTTGTCGGTCAGGCTTTCATGGATACCGCCTTTTCACTCAGACAGGGACAGGTTTCCTCGCTTGTAGAAGGAGTGCAGGGTTTTCATATCGTAAAAGTAACTGAAAATTATGCCCAGAAAAATCTGGAACTGGATGACATACTTCAGCTTGGAACAAGAATTACAGTCAAAGATTATATAGGGCAGCGCATGTTTGAACACAGACAGCAAATTATTCTTACCCAGGCCAGCGAGGAATTAATCGGCGAGCTTAGAACCAACAGATCATTCCAGGTGATGGAAGCAAATCTGAACTGGTAAAAGAATGGCTTCCAGGCGAAAAGGCCGTATTCTGGCGTTTCAGGCGCTTTATTTTTGGGAATCGAGCGCCGCCGCTCTGGAAGACCTTGTCAGTTTCTCATGGCTGGGAGAAGAAAAACTAAAATCCCTTAACGAAGATATCGCTCTTTTTTCAAGAGCGCTGATTGCCGGTACGATAGAAAATATTGACGTAATTGACAAAATGCTCAAAAGCCATCTTGAAAACTGGGACATATCGCGTCTTAACCGCGTTGACCTTGCAATTTTAAGAATGTCTGTCTATTCGCTGATGTTTCAGAGCGATATGCCTCCTTCCATTGTGATCGATGAAGCCATCGGCATTTGCAAGGAATTCGGCGCGGATGATTCATTTAAGTTCGTAAACGGCGTTCTGGACAACATACGAAAAACCGTCGCAAAACAGGCGGAAAAATGAAACTGTCTGAATTGATAAAAAATAAAAACGGCAGTCTATTGCGTATAACGATAATGGCTGGTGTCCTGTTTTTATTTATTACAGGCGTTACATTATCAGTTTTTTACCTAATCGAAAGAAACGCCACAAAAACAACAAGACAGCTTGACAGTTTTACTCGTGCGCTGCGTCAGTACGATACCCTGTTTGAAAATATTTCCGGCACGCCGGCGGATTATAAACGTTTAAGCCGGGAACTGGACAGAATTGAAAAAACGGCTATCGGCGTTGAATCATGGCTTTCGGTTCTTAAGCGTAAAAGAACTCTCTCCCGTCTTTATCCGCCCTCGATGGAAAATTACCGCATATCTGTAAACAGCGCGCTTGCCGCTTATCCAATGTCTCAGCCTGTCGCAGCCATTGCTTCTGAATCTCTTATAAAAGATTCTGCGATCAATAATGAGGCTGAAATAAAACTGCGAAGCTGGCTTGAATTTTTAACGGATCCCCTTTTTCAAAAATTGTCTCTTTCCCTTCATGTTCTTCTGGGTGATTTTTCCAGTCCGAAGAAAGCTGCGGCAATACCTTCCAGTTTTCAAACGGACGGAACAGAAGCAATCACCAATAATTTAATTATCCTGAAAATCATTCGATCTGACATAAACAGCGCTTCCCAGGATATTCAGTCAATGCTGTATACGGTTCCAGGCGAAGATTCGCTTCGCCTTGCCGGCGAGTTTTATTATGACTTCGGCGATTTACAGAAAAGCGCGGAAATATTTTCATGGATAAAAGGCGATAAAGCGCTTGCCCGTCAGGCAGACGCTCTGTATCTTGCGGGATATGAAGAAACCGCAAGAACCATTTGGCTGATATTATCGGATTCTTCCTGTCCGCAAAGCATTTATAATCTTGGCATAACGTCAGTAAACAGCGATGAAGCTTCCCTCCTGTTTCAAAGACTTATCAACATTGACTCATCTGTCAGGCAATACGGTCTTATCAGTTACAGCCGCATGCTGGAATTTCCGGAAGCCATCGTCCTGCTTCAAAATACCGACGGATTACAGCCGTCAAATAACCCCTATATTGATCTGGAAATCATAAGGCGGCAGGCGCAAAGATGGGAGCTTGGACGTCAAATTGCTGAAGCGTGGCTTCTGCTTGACCGCCATCATGGAAACAATGATATGTACCAGTGGGCGGCATGGCTTTTTCTTTTTCAACGCAATTATATTGAATTGAAAATTCTCTTAAACCGTTTTGAAATGCATCAATTCACGGATCAATGGGTGAATATCTGCAAGGCGATTCAACTGATGTTTGACGGTGAGCTTGAAACAGCGGAAATTTTACTTGAAGAAATTCCGCAGGAAGAAGCTCCCTGGGTTGTTCACGCCAATCTAGGAAAAATCTCGGAAACACAGCTTTCAGCGCGGAACGCTCTGGAACAGTACAGGCTTGCCCTTACAAAAATTAATAATCAAAAAACAGCCTCAAGGATTTATGTAAATATCGCGGGCTGCTACTCCTCCATGAAATTTCCTGAGGAAGCCATGATTGCATTATTGAACGCTCTGGAACTTGACAGTGCAAACATGGTTGCCAGATTTGAACTTGACAGGCTGTCGTCGTATTGACGTAAAAGGATAAATTTTGTATATTAGTGAAAATTTTATTAATCAAAACGGAGGAAAAATATGAAAGTTAAACCTTTGGCAGACCGTGTCTTGGTTAAACTTGAAAAAAATGAGGCAAAAACAGCCGGCGGTATCATAATTCCCGATACAGCTCAGGAAAAAACCCAGCAGGGACTTGTAATCGATGTAGGCTGCGGAACAGAAAAGGTAAAAATGACCGTAAAAAGCGGTGATCGGATTATGTATGATAAGTATGCCGGCACCCAGATAAAAATTGACGGCGAAGAGCACCTTATCGTTAAAATGGCTGATATTGTCGCAATTGTCGAATAAAGTAAAATTAATAATTTTTTTTATCACACTTGCGGCCGCAGTAATGACCTCATCCTGTTCACGGATGGGATGGGGTATATTGCTATGGTCAACCGAAGACCCTCCGATTTCATCCGGAACCGTATTGCCTGTTTATATCCGATCAAACATCGATCACGTATGGGTTGTAGGCATACCGGATGGTAAAAATACCAAAATAGAAGTACCTCTTTCCCTGTTTGAATTTTCAGGCAGCAAAAGAAAGGCGATTAAACGCGCTGAAGAGTTTTCCAAATACGCGCATATTTACGCTGAAAACATGCAGGACGGACTGCCTATCCGCGACGGTCCCGATAACGGTTCACGGCGCGTATACCGCCTCCGTCCCGGAGAGATAATAAAAGTCCTTGAGCTGGTGGAGGGAAATCCGCCGATCAGTACGACAGGAGATCCTCTTCCCGGCGACTGGTTTCTGGTATTGACAAATGACGGTGTACGGGGATTTTGTTTTTCATACAGACTGAAAATGTTCGATCATTACGAAGGACCTCTTATTGCATCTCCCGTATCAGGAAGGGACGAAGTATACGACCCTGATCTTGACATGATTTTATCCAGAACATGGTCGCCTGAATCCTACCATCTAATGGTAAGCTCAAGGCGGATTAATGTAACTGAACTGGAAAAAAATTACCGTTTTGATCCCGGACAGGATTCCGGTACGGCGAGAATTTTTACACCGGAAGTGGAAATGAACTTTCCGTATGAAAGTATTGTGCCTGACGGAGAACGCGCATGGCGTTTTGAAGGAACAAATCTTCAGATGAACCTCCGCACCAACACAACACTTGCGGTGCAGTATCAGGATAATGCAGGGGCAAGACGGACACTATTATTCTCCGCTCTGACCGCAGATATTGACGATATTATCATGCAGGAAAATTCAAGACGCGAAACACAGTTTATGACCATCTATAATCAAGGTCCTGTATTTACAAGCAACAACTACGGAACAATAAGCTTAAGCGAATCCGGAAATATTGTATGGATGAATTTTGAACTTTTAATTCCTCATCTTATTCCCTCAGAATCATCGGGAAGAGGACTTATAAATATGGATCTTTTTGTTTCAGGCGTTCTTGCCGAACAGTACACTGGAGCTTTTACCCTGAGACTGACAGACGTTACGCCGAATAAAAACCTTTATTTTATGTACACTCTTGATAACATGGGACTGCGCCTAGAATCTGTGCCTGAGTTCGGCATTGAAGATGTTACTGTTGCCAGAAGATCGTCAACTCCCATGGTTTTATATTTTTTCAGGGATCAAACCATGCTCCCTGTTCCTTCTCCCTGATATGGCCTTTGTACAATTTTCAAATATTTCACTCGCGTTCGCAGACCGCGATATTTTAAAGGATGTGAACCTTCATCTTGCATCCGGCTGCCGCTGCTGTCTGACAGGCGCGAACGGCAGCGGAAAAACAACCTTGATGAAAGTAATGGCAGGCGTTATAAACCCGGATTCAGGGGATCGCGCTGTTCAAAAAGGCACGCGCGTTTCATACCTTCCGCAAACCGGAATTGTTCACCGCGGAAAAACACTGCGCGATGAAACAGAAACCTCTTTTGCGTTCATTCACAACATGATTACCCGCATGGATGAAATCGGGGTCTCTCTTGAAAAATCAAGGAATGATGAAGCGTCAACAAAAAACCTGGTTGAAGAACATCATATGCTTCATGAAAAGATTGAATCTTCTGGCTATTACAGAAGGGATGCGGATATTTCCATGGTGCTTTCCGGTCTGGGTTTTTCCGCGCAGGATATAAACCGGCAGACAGGAGAATTTTCAGGCGGCTGGCAGATGAGGATTGCTCTGGCAAAAATCCTGCTGGAAAAACCTGACATTCTGCTTTTGGACGAACCGACCAATTACCTTGATATAGAGGCAAGAAACTGGCTTGAAGATTATCTTGCATCCTATGCGGGAGGTTATCTTCTTGTTTCTCATGACAGATATTTTCTTGACGTATGCGTTAATGAAGTATACGAGGTTTTTCAGGGGAAAGTTAAACGCTATGCGGGAAATTACAGCTTTTATGAAAAAACACGCGCCGCAGAACTTGAAAGCCTTTTAAAAAATTACGCGCAGCAGCAGGAAGAAATAACAAAAACTGAAAATTTAATCCGCCGTTTTCGCTATAAGGCGAGCAAGGCGGCTTTTGCGCAGGAACTCATCAAGCGTCTTGAAAAAATGGAACGTATTGAAATACCGGAGTCCCTTAAAAAAATAAATATTGTTTTCCCGCCCGCTCCTCATTCAGGAAAAATAGCCCTTACGCTTGAAAATATTTGTAAAAGCTACGGACAGCACAAAGTGCTGACATCGCTTGATCTCTGCATAGAAACAGGAGAACGCCTTGTTGTTACAGGACCAAACGGAGCGGGCAAGACTACCCTGCTTAGGATAATTGCCGGCAGAGACGATGATTTTCAGGGGATTTTAAAATACGGAACCGGAATCTGCGCAGGCTATTTTTCGCAGGACGCCGCCGAAGCATTATCGGGCGATATGCAGGTTATCGAATACATGGAAGAAGGCGCGCCTGTTTTTCTGATACCTAAGTTACGCGACATGCTGGGAGCTTTTCTTTTCCGCGGCGATGACGTTTACAAGAGCGTACGCGTCCTTTCAGGCGGGGAAAAAAGCCGCCTCGCACTTTTAAAAATGCTTTTAAAACCGCATAATCTTCTCATTCTTGACGAACCGACAAACCACATGGATCTTCATTCAAAAGATATCCTGCTTGACGCTCTTTCCAAATTCGGCGGGACCATTATTTTTGTTTCCCATGACAGATATTTTATGGAAAAGCTCTCTACAAAAACACTGGAGCTGTCACACGGAGAGAGAACGCAGCTTTATTACGGTAATTACGCGTACTATCTGGAAAGAATTAATGGTGAAACCTCTAATGTTAATGCGGACAGAAAGTGCCGTATCTTTGAGAATAACCGGGTGGAACCAAGTAATGAACAAAAGAGAGCCGCCGATAAACAAAGACAAACGCAAATCCGCAGAATCCGGAAGCAGGAAGAAGAAATCCTTAAAGCTCTTGAAGAACTTGAAAAAATAAAAGCCTTTCTGGAAGCAGAGCTTGCTTTGCCGCAGGTTTACTCAAATGGGGAGAAAGCAAGAATGTTAAAACAAAAAATTGATGAAAGCGCACATGAAATCGAACAAAAAACAAATGAATGGGAAACAGTTTCCCTACAGTTAAAGTCGCTGTAATTTAATTACCAGAATCTGCCAACAAAGTAACCAACTTTATAGACAGACTCTAACTAGTTCCGTTTACAGTTTTTTGATATATTATCTTAATGAATATATTAATAATAGGCGGCGCCGGTTATATCGGAAGCCATGTTACAGGAGAATTCCTTGATAACGGGGCAAAATGCACAGTATTTGATAATCTTTCAAGCGGTCTGCGTGAAAACATTTTTAAAGAAGCGGTTTTTATTCACGGCGATATTCACGATTATCCTGCGCTGCTTGAAACAATGACAGCCGGCTCATTTGACGCGGTTGTCCATCTTGCCGCTTCCAAGGCAGCGGGAGAATCAATGCTGAACCCGGAAAAATATTCGCATAACAATATTAGCGGCACTGTCAATATTCTCAATGCAGCCTCCGCCGGCGGTATTAAAAACATCATATTTTCTTCAAGCGCAGCAGTATACGGAGAACCGCAGTACCTTCCGATCGATGAGAAGCATCCGGCGAACCCTGAAAATTATTACGGATTTACCAAACTTGAAATTGAAAACATGATGAAGTGGTATGATAAACTCAAAGGGATGCATTACGCCTGCCTTCGTTATTTTAACGCGGCGGGTTATGATATAAAAGGACGGATAAAGGGGTTGGAGCAAAACCCCGCAAATCTGATCCCCATTATTATGGAAACAGCCGCCGGCATCAGAGATGAATTCATGCTTTTCGGAGACGATTATAATACACCGGACGGAACATGCATACGCGATTATATTCATGTGAATGACCTTGCCACGGGACATACACTGGCTCTTGATTTTATAAAAAAAGAAAATAAAAGCGTTATTGTAAACCTTGGAAGCGAAAAAGGCTCATCTGTAAAGGAGGTGCTCCAGACAGCGCGGGATGTTACAGGCAGACCAATTCCGTCAAAGATTACAAATCGAAGACCCGGAGATCCTGCTAAATTAACAGCTTCCGCTGCGTTTGCGTATAAAACTCTCGGATGGAAAGCGCAGTATTCGGATATGAAAACACTGATTAAAACCAGCTGGGAGGCTTATACAAATGAAAGAAGAAATATTTAAATGGATAGATAATAATGCCGGTATCGCGGTTGAACTGGAAACCGAACTTACAAAACGCCCGGCGATTTCTCCTGAATCAGGAGGCGAAGGTGAACTTGATAAATGCGTCTTTCTTGAACAATGGCTGAAGAAAAACGGCATTACCCGGCTGGAAAGATATGACGCTCCTGACAGCAGGGCAAAGGGAAATGTCCGCCCCAATTTAATCGCCACCATTCCAGGCACCGGCGAAAAGCGCTTCTGGATTATGAGCCATCTTGATGTCGTGCCTCCCGGAGAAGAAAAACTCTGGGAAAGCGATCCGTGGACAGTTGTTCAGAAAGGCAGCCGTCTTGTCGGGAGGGGAACCGAAGATAACCAGCAGGGACTTGTCTCTTCAGTGCTTGCCGCAATGGCGTTTAACGCACAGGGAATAAAACCATCCCTTACAATAAAACTTTTATTCGCGGCGGATGAAGAGGTGGGATCAGTTTACGGCATTGACTGGCTTGTAAAAAACCACGGCAGTCTCTTCAGGGCGGACGATATGGCGCTGATACCTGACGGCGGCGATAAAAACGGCGAGTTTATCGAAATCGCAGAAAAGAATATTTTATGGATGCAGTTTACCACCAAAGGCAGCCAAACTCACGGTTCAAGACCGGATTTGGGATCAAACGCCTTTCTTGCCGCAAGCGATCTTGCTGTCCGTCTTCATTCGGGACTTCACGCGAAGTTCAGCGATCGCGATCCGCTCTTTGAACCTGACTACTCTACTTTTGAGCCTACCAAAAGAGAAGCAAATGTCCCCAACATTAACACAATTCCCGGAACGGACGTATTCTGCATGGACATGAGAATCCTTCCCCGCTATTCCCCCGATTCTGTGTTAGCTGAAATCGAAAGGATAAAAAGCGAGGTAGAATCAAAATACCGCGTAACGGTTGAATACAGCATCTCTCAGATGATGAAATCAAAACCGACAGACAAGGACGCCGTGATTGTTAAAAAATTAAGCGAAGCTGTAAATGAAGTATACGCTGTTAAAAGCCGTCCTGTCGGAATCGGCGGCGGAACAATGGCGGCGTATCTTCGCAACATCGGGATTGACTGCGCTGTCTGGACAAAAACTGACATTACGCTTCACCAGCCGAATGAATACGCGCTTGTGGAAAATATTACAGGAGACGCAAGGGTAATGGCTTTATTGGCAATGTCCGGCGGTTAATCAGAGAGCGGGGAGGGAACAATTTCAGGAAAACTTAATCTGCAGACAATAATGGATTCCCTTCGCGAAAACGGTTGCGTAGCGCGGAAGCTTTCTTCCTACGAACCGCGTCAGGCGCAGCTGGACCTTCTTGAACTTATAATAAAAAGTTTTAACGAAGACGCTCTTTTAATGGCTGAAGCCGGAACCGGTGTAGGAAAATCATTTGCGTATATTCTGCCCGCGATGCATTTTGCTCTGGAAAAAAAAGAAAAGGTTGTTATCTCAACAGCAACAATTACCTTACAGCAGCAGCTTTTTGATAAAGACATTCCCCTTGTGGCTTCCGCAACAGGTATGGATATTAAAGCGGTCATCATGAAAGGAAGAGGCAATTATCTTTGCATGCGCCGCCTTGACGACATGATAAAAGAGCCGCCTTTTCTGGAGGAGTTTGATTCAAATGAAGTAAAACTGATATTACAGTGGGCTGAAAAAACAAAAACAGGCGAAAAAACAGAGCTGACTTTTATGCCGTCTGATTATGTCTGGTCAAACGTCTGCTCTGAATCGGATCTGTGTCCCGGTAATCACTGTCCATGGAAAGAAACCTGTTTTATCCTGAAAATGAGAAAAGAAGCAGGAGGCGCTGATATAATTGTTGTTAACCATCATCTTCTTTTCGCTGACCTTGCAGTAAGGTATCAGGGAGCCGGATATGAAAACGCTGTTGTACTTCCGCCTTTTACAAGACTGATACTTGATGAAGCCCACACCATTGAAAACGCAGCGACGTCTTTTTTCTCTGCGGAATTTGCGCGCACCGGAATTTTCCGCCAGCTGGGAAGACTGTATCAAAAACGCAGAGCAAATCGCCGGGGGCTTTTAGTCAGGCTGTGTTCTATGCTTCCTCCCGAAGAAGACAGAATCGATTCTCTTGCGGATGCTCTGCAGAAAGTCCGCTCCTGCGCGGAAGAACTCGATGATTTTGCTCTTCAGTTATGCAGCGCGGACGGTTTGTTCAGGCTGTCTCCGGCCGCAGATGAATCATATCTGAAAAAATCGCTTTTCCCGCATTTTATCGAATTACGAAAACGCATTCTCTCATTAACAGGTATGATTCGCGATATAACTGAAAATCTTGATGATGAAACCGCCGCTTTTCCTTTTGTCTGGGAGATAAAAAGCATTATAAAACGGCTGGAAGGCGCTGCTGAAATTTGCGATGTTTTTTGTAAATACAAGAAGCATGAAGATGAAGTGCTTTGGATAGAAAAACAAAAGTTTTCATCAAATCCATGGGCGGTCTTTACCAGAACTCCTCTTGACCTCGCTCCAAAATTAAAAGACAGCGTATTTTTACCCAACAAAACTGTTGTCTGCGTATCGGCAACGCTGGCTGTTAACAATGATTTTTCCTACTGGGCTGCCCGCTGCGGCATCGGCGAAGTTAATGATCGCGTTCTTTTATCAGGCTGTTTTTCCTCTCCCTTTCCATATTCGGAAGCTGTTTTGCTTGCGTGTCCTGCCGATGCACCCCTTCCCGATGAAGAGGGATGGCAGGAATATGTAAATAATGCAGTTACCAGCTTAACCTCAATTTCTGGCGGATCGGCTCTTGTTCTTTTTACTTCCTACCAATCCTTGAGTAGCGCGTTTAATGCCGCCAAAAGCGAGCTTACATCTCTTGGAATTCGCTGTTTAAAACAGGGCGATGATGATCGTTCAAGGCTCTTGCAGGATTTTATTTCTGATACAAAATCGTGCCTGTTTGCCACGGATTCGTTCTGGGAAGGAGTGGACGCTCCGGGAAACACTCTGCGGCTTGTAATAATATGCCGGCTGCCTTTCCGCACACCCGGGGATCCTGTTTATGAAGCGCGGTGCGAAATTGTTCAAAAACAGGGCGGCAGCTCTTTTATGGAGTTATCTCTTCCCCAGGCAGTAATCAAGTTTAAACAGGGATTTGGCCGCCTTATGCGGCGCGGAACCGACAATGGGGTTGTCGCTGTCCTTGACAGCCGTCTTTATAAAAAAAATTACGGAAAATTATTCCTTAACTCACTGCCTCAAACAAAAAAAAGTTTTAGCGATATAAATAATCTGCTGAAAGATATGGAATATTTCTTGTATTAATGTTAAAATGAACGTTACTTATTCAGATTTTGGCAAATTTTTACATTTGGAGGCGTTATGCCGGAAAAAACGGAGGCTGTAAGTCCTCAAGATGAAATAATTGAAAGCAATGATACTGAAAAATACTTAATTTTTTCGATAATGGACAAACTTTACAGCATTCAATCCCGCCAGATCGGAGAGATCACGCTTTTTGAAACCGTATATCCCCTTCCGCTTATGCCTTCTTATGTACTTGGCGTTGTCAATCGGTACTCTGTTCCTTATGCGTTATTTGACATCGGACTTTTATTCTACAACACTCCAAGCCCACGGAAAAAAGTGCTGATTGTCAAAGACGAAATTGATCGTATCGCGTTTTTAATCGACGATGTGTCAGGCATTGCCGACATAAGGAATGACACTATTTTGTATATGGAAAAAAACTCTGAAGCCGGAGATCTCACAGATGCGGTTTCCGCTTCATTCACATGGAAAGAAAGCGATGTTCTGGTTCTGGATATCAGCAGAATATTATCCCGTGTTACAGGAGAATAGAAAAAATGCGGGTTTTCCTTTGCTCATACAGCAGTTTTACAATGGCTGTTCCGATTGATTCTGTATCTTCTATAACCATCTTCCGCGAAGAAACGGGGAAAAAAATTGAATACAATAGTGAAAACGGAAACACCTATATTTCTCTTCCTCTCCTTTTTGATTGCGGCGCGGAAAAAATCAAGCACGGAATTATTATTAAAAACACTGCGGAAATGAAAATTGACTACTCAGCGGAAAACAGGTTTATTTTGCTGACAACAGAAATTGAAAGTGAAACAAACATTTCCGATGCGTCCATTTTTTCCGTACCTAAAAATCTGGGTGTCACCAAATTCGCTCATTGCTTCAGCAGCATTATTTTTAATAACAATAAGGAAGGATTGATTCTTTTGTTAAATCCATTGCAGCTTGTAAAAAATATACAAAAGGAATTAATAAAATGACCAGGACTTTAATTGTAGATGACAGCCCGCTTGTTCGCTCAATTATAAGGGATTTTCTGTCAGGCGAAGGCTCCTTTGAAATAATCGGTGAAGGCGAAGACGGCCAGGACGGCATAACAAAAGCGCGGATGCTTGATCCCGATCTAATTACAATGGATATTGAAATGCCTGTAATGAACGGACTTGATGCAGTTGTTGAAATCAGGAAATTTTCAAAATGCGGCATTGTTGTAATCAGCACACATGATACCGCAAAAACCGCTTACGATGCCATAGTAAAGGGAGCTCACGAATTTTTTCCAAAAGACCTTTTTACAGCGCATATGGATGAACAAAAAAGGCAGGAGATTTTCAACACATTAAAACACATAACTCATATTAAAAACAGGGTTTCATCCGTTCAATCCCATGCTGACCCGCTTACAGGTTCGCGCAGAATAAATTGCGTTGTTATCGCTTCATCAACAGGAGGACCCATGGCTCTTTGCAGGCTGTGTTCCGATCTTCCTGAAAATTTCGGGGTTCCCATAATACTGGTTCAGCATAATACATCAGGATTTGACCTCAGCTTTGTGCAATGGCTTAACGGTTACTCCCGTTTAAATGTTCAGCTTGCGCGTGAAAATACTTTTCCCATAAAAGGAAACATTTATGTGGCGCCGACAGACAAACACCTTGTTATCAAGAATGATGTTTTATCATTTGATGACGGTAATCCCGTTAATAATCAAAAACCGGCGGCCGACCTTCTTTTTAAAAGCGCGGCTGCTTCATTCAGAAATTCATTAATCAGCGTTGTACTTACCGGTATGGGTTATGACGGAGCCGAAGGCACCAGCTTTATAAAGAAGGCCGGCGGCATTACTATCGCGCAGGATGAATCTTCCTCAATGATTTTCGGCATGCCTAAAGCCGCGATTGATACAGGCTGTGTCGATATTGTTCTTCCCCTGGGTGAAATAAAAAACACGCTTTGTTCATTAACAGGCGGAGAAAAATAAAACATGATTGAAACAAGAGCGGATCCGCCAAAAACAAACAGGTTTTCGCGTAACATGCAGAACGGCTCTGTAAATAATCATGGTGTTTCCGAAGAGATTCCTGCGGAGGTGCTTTCCGACCCTGCGTTGTTGTTTTTATTTTACCGGATTGAACAAATACTGGGTATTAAGGCAAGAGCGGAAGCTTTGAAAAATTTAAACAAATACATGGAAGAAACATGCACCCATACATTTATTGAAAACCCGTCTGCCTATGAAGCTCTTCTTGCGACAAGAGAACAGATATACGACATATCAAAGATCGTTACAATAAACGAGACGTATTTTTTCAGGGAAGAAGTGCACTTCGAACTTCTCTCCAGAATGCTGCCGGAATTTTCAAAGCTTAACCGTCCTTTGAAAATTTGCTCTGCTGCGGTTTCCATAGGATGCGAAGCCTACAGCATCGCCATGCTCATTGATCAGCGTATTAAAAACGGAATGAGTATTGATTATTCAATTGACGCCTTTGATGTAAGCAATGAAGTAATTGAAACTGCAAAAAATGCCCGTTACTCTGCAAATACCCTCCGTAATGACGGCTCCACCTGGAAATATATCCTGGATTCATACATTACACGCGATGAAAGTGAATTTTTTATTTCGCAGGATATTTGTAAAAAAATAAATTTCTTCCCGCATAACATCATGCGCGGCCTTGAAAAACAATACGATATTATATTTTTCAGAAACGCTCTGATTTATTTTACGTCCAAAAACAGGCAGATTGTCATTGACAATCTTGTTGAATCCCTTTCCGCTGACGGATATCTTTTTCTGGGCATTTCAGAAACGTCATCTGTTAAACATCCCCGGCTTTTGACAAAATTTTCCTCTGATGCGTTTTATTTCCGTAAAACCGAAATTGCGGACGTTAAACAGCAGCCTTTTTACATGCAAAAAGACAGTCCCGCTGCAAATGGCGAAGCTGCTTCCAAACCTGAAAAAAAGATTAAAACAAAATCTTTTAATAAGGCTGTCGCGGCAAAACACGCCGGAATTCTGGTTAATTTATCGGAAGTTTCCGAGATTATTAAAAATAACGACGGAAAAGAAAACGCGGAAACTGTTATCGAAACATTAAACAACAGCAAAGACTCAGTATCAGCAAGCTGCATGGCGGCCGCAGTAATTTATTTTTTACATATGCAGGACTTTGTAAACGCAGATAATGTATTATTAATCATGGAAAAATCAAACTGGGGAGACTGCGTAAAATTTCTTCGCGGCGAATACTTCTTTTTTATCGGCAACAATAAAGAAGCGGAAAAATATTATACTGAAGCATCAGTTATGAACAAGTTATTCTGGCCCGCTTTTTACAGAATCGCTTCCATATCGGCGGATGGAAACCAGACAAGATATGAGTATAAAATCAATAGAACCATCGAAAGCATCAGGCTCCTGCAAAGTACAGAATCAAACAACAATATGCATTATGAATGTTTTATGGGCGGATTTTCTCCCGACTATTTTCTGCGAATCCTTGAAAAGAATTTGCATAACTCAAGAGGTGTCAGATGAAAGACCTGAAATTAACAGTCAGACTGATAATAAGCGTGGCGGCGTTTCTGCTGCCGCTGGGAATATTGCTTTTTTCGGTTATATCCATTTCCGTCGCCTCGATTCAGAAAGAAAACACTGAATTAAAAGGCATCGAAACCCTGCGTCCTGCGTTGTCCCTTATGCACAGTATCCCGCAATATGTCAGGATCTCAGTTGATAACGCGCCGGGCGACTTAGCGTTTACAAAACAGTACATATCGGAATTATTTTTGGAACTGGATAATAAATATACTTCTAATTTCGGTTCAAAACCGGTTCTTGTTTCAATGAAAAATCTTCATGATAACTGGGAATATTTGGTGAATGCGGTAAGACGGGATGCAATTTTATGGTCTTACAGGGAATTAATGAACGATTTATTCAGATTAACAGCGTATATAGGCGATATATCAGGGCTTATAACCGACGGTGAGCTTGAAAGCGCGTATCTGATATCAGCATCTGTATATGAAATGCCGCAGGCACAGGATAAAATTGTCGTTATTGATAATCTGCTTCGTACAATCATTGACGGCGCTTTTACGCAGAGACGAAAATCTGAACTTCTGCTTCAGCTTGATCTTCTTCTTTATTCAGATAACGCAAGAATTCAAAAACGTTTTGATATTATAAATACTCATGGGTTTAAGAATGATTCAAACTTTGAAAGTTTTGAGTACCTTTTAAAGGGATGCATTGAAAGAATCGCATATTTCCACAGGGCTGTAGAACAGGTGCTTGCAAGCGAAGAAATTGATCATCAGGTTGTTTCTGTTCTTTATGAAGCATCCGGTCATACAAATAACGCTGTATTCAGGCTTCAGAGCGCTTCGCTTGACAGGCTGGAAACAGTAATATCATCAAGGATAAGGTCGCACTGGTTTCGGTTCATCGCTTCTCTCGGCGCAGCTCTTCTTGCGACTTTTCTTGCGTTCGGCATGATAATATCAACCGGCAATTACATAAGAAAATCCACAGGTTTAATGGGCAAGGTATTTAAACGCCTTGATGAAAACGATCTAACAGTTACCATTGAAGCAATATCACGCGACGAGATGGGAGACTTGATAACAGCTCTCGGCGTTTTTTTGAAAAAATTAAACACAACTTTCATTTCGTTTAACAGTAACACTGATATGGTAACAACCGCCGCAGTTGAGCTTTCTTCTTCAGCGCAGGAAGTAACCGCTACTGCGAATGAACAATCAGCGAGCATAGCGGAAATTGTCAACACAATGGAAAACAACAAGGATCTTTCCTCAAAAGCGGCTGAAAAAACCGTAGAAGTTGCGCAGCTTGCGGTGCAAACGCAGGAACTGAGCAAAAGAGGCGCTGATCTTCGTGACGCGAATGAAGATATGATGCTTGATATCCTCCAGCAAAACGCAAAAATCATTGAGATAATTAAAAACCTTGCGGACATGCTTTCCCGCATTGACGAATCAATTCAGCTGATTGATACAATCGCAGACCGCACAAAGCTGATCGCATTTAACGCAGCCCTGGAAGCGTCTTCTTCAGGAGAAGCGGGAAGCCGCTTCTCTGTCGTAGCAAGCGAAATAAGGCGCTTCGCCGATAATGTTGTGGAATCCGTAATTGAAATAAAGGAAAAAATTTCTGAAGTGCAGGAAGCCTCAGGCATTCTTATCACAGAAGCGAACAACGGCTCCAACGCCATTGAAACTGGATACAACAGAATGGTTGAACAGAAGGAAGTTTTTGAAAATATTGTCGATGTTTCGCAGAATGTAGCTGATCGTTCACAGCAGATATCAAATTTAAGCAAGCAGCAGGAACTTGCATCCGTACAGGTTTTTCAGGCGTTAAAGGAAATATCAATCGGAATCAAGCAATTTGTCGCTTCTTCGTCAAAAACGCTTTCTACAGTGGAGAAACTCAGCGGTATGTCTTCTGAGTTGAAAGAAAAACTTTCGGAATACCAGACGAGAGTGCAGGAATAATTATGCAGTTGAATACTTTTATTTCGGCAAAAACAGAAAGAGATGAATTCGAAGGTGAAAAACTCATTAATAAATTCCGGTTTGTAATTGCGCTTTTGTATGTCGGCGTTGTCGTTCTTTTCGCTGTTTTAAGGCATATTGAAGGGCTTGAACCTTTTCCTCCCTACGGATACATCCCAAACAATGTTTTTCTTTTGTTTTCGGTAATTATTTTCATTTACCTTCGCAATAGAAAATCCGTACACAGATCATTTAAATATTTCTGCGTAATCTTTGACATGACGCTCATAAGCGCAAGCATTTATATCGGGTGCAGTTATCCTCATCTTGATCCGCCGATTCCCTACCTTTCAATATGGGCGCTTTTTTATTTTGTGCTGATACTGCTTGGCGCTTTCAGGTACAGCGTCAGATGCGCCGTCTTTTCCGGCATTTACGCCGGTGTATGCTATTTTCTTGTAGTTATGTTAAGAGCGGATGCTCTGGATATGCCCTATTTTTACAATCTGCCCGACGGCAGCGCGATGGCTGTTTCCTTTCCTTCCCTAAACGAATCCTTCCGGTTTATGGCCATGATAGTAACAGGAGCCATTACAGGCGTAGCGTGCAGTCGCCACCTGAAATTGTTCAGCGGATTGATTGAAACTCAGTCCAATGCCGCAAAAATCTCTTCCAATATTGTAAAGCAGACCCAGGGAATTGCTGATACTATCCGCAAGTCAACAGATGATATTTTTCTTTCATCAAAAGATATCTTTACAACGGCAAATAATCAGGCTGTCAGCATTCAGGAAATTGAAGCGACAATAAGGGAGAACAGGCAGATAACGGCTGAAATAGCGGAAAAAACGTCAGACGTCGCTTCCATTGCGTCAAAGATGGAAACTGATGTAAATCAGGGATTTGCGCTTTTAAAACGAAATGTCGAACAGCTTGAAGACATAAAAAGTAAAAATGACGGCGTTGTTTACGGCATTATTACCCTTGGAAACAAAATGATAAAAATCAGCGATATAATTGAAATTATCAACGCAATTACTGACCAGACAAAAGTAATTGCATTTAACGCAGCTCTTGAAGCGGCAAGCGCTGGTGAATACGGCAGGCGTTTTTCGCTTGTATCAAGCGAAGTAAACCGCCTTGCAGATAACATCGCATCCCTTACAAAGGAAATCCGCAAACAGGCTGATGATATTCATCGTTCATCATCTTCGCTTATTACTTCCGGAAAGGAAAGCGCATCAAAAATAAATTACGGTAATAATCTTATAAAAAAACTTGAAGAAATTTTTAACGAAATAAGAAAAGGAGCGGACGGAACTTCCAGGCAGGCTCAGACAATAACATTGTCAGGCCAGCAGCAGCTTAAATCAACGGAACAAATAAATACGGCGATAAAGGATATTACAACAGGGCATGTAAGCTTTATTCAGTCCACAAAAATTGCAACTTCATCAGCGGAAGAACTTACAAAATTGATCCTGCATCTTGGAGATTTATTAACTATAAAAAAGGACGCAGAGAGAAATTATGACCAGAACTGAAGTTAATAATATCCTGAAACATGATGAATTTATCGGGGAAAAACTGATATGCCGCTTCCGTATGGTTCTGGCGGTGATCTTTTTTTCAAGTGTGCCTGTTGTCTCCTTTATGAGAACCATGAACAATGAAAATGCCTTTCCGCCGCAGGCTTATATCTGCTGCAGCTCGTTTTTTATTTATTCAATTTTTATTTATTTTTATCTTCGCAAAAAAGAATCTGTTCACGAATCATTTAAATATATCTGCGTTATTATTGATATGGTCATGCATACCGCCAGTATTTGGATTGGATGTACATACCCGCATATCGCTCCCGCGATTACCTACCTGTCAACATGGGCTTTGTTTTTTATGGTGCTAATAATGGTTGGCGCTTTCAGATACAGCGTTCCATGCGCGTATTTTTCGGGAATATTCGCAGGTTTGTGTTATTTACTGGTTGTTATGGTAAACGGAAAAAATCTTGATCTGCCGTATTATTTTTATTTTGAAAACCAGACTATAAATGTCAGTTTTCCGGTTTTCAATGAATTTTTCCGCGTTATTTCCATGATAATAATCGGAGTAATTACAGGAATGGCATGCAAACGCCATCTAAAACATTTTAACAGCATGCTTGAAACACAGAGCGAAGCCGCAGAGACAGCATCAAAAACAGTTGAGCAGACAAGAGGCATAACTCAGGTAATCCAAAAATCAACCGCTGACATTTTTCATTCATCACAGGATATTTTTTCAACCGCCAATAATCAGGCGGCGAGCATTCAGGAGATTGAAAGCACCATAAATGAAAACTCGCAGATAGCCGAGGAAATTGCGCATAAAATATCAGAAGTCGCCGTTATAGCTTCCAAAATGAAAAACGACGTTGATGAAGGATTTTCCGTACTTGAAAGCAATGTAGATCAAATGGTGGACATAAAGGAAAAAAACGACGGTTTTATTTCCGGCATTATTGATCTTGGAAATAAAATAACAAGGATCAGGGATATTATTAACTCGATAAACGACATTACTGATCAAACCAAAGTAATTGCATTTAACGCTACCCTAGAAGCGACGAATGCCGGGGAGAGGGGAAAACGCTTTGAGGTAGTGGCAAGCGAAGTTAACCGTCTCGCCGACGATATTACAGGGCTAACCAAACAGATAAATAAAAATATTGAAGAGCTGGAATACTCATCCTCCAATTTGGTTGCTTCAAGCGAAGAAAGCTTCGGGAAAATATCCGAAGGAAACAGTTTAATACAGGAACTGGAAAATATTTTCCTTGAAATAAAAAACCGGGCGGAAACGACTTCCAATCAGGCGCATACGATAACAATTTCCACACAAAAGCAGTTAAAATCCTCAGAGCAGATAAATATAGCAATCGCCGATATATCAAAAGGTCTTTCCAACTTTATACTGTCCACAAAGATAGCAACGTCTTCCGCTGAGAATCTGTCAAAAATGACAACCAAACTTGGCAATCTTCTTGCTGATAACGAGCCTGATGAGGCACTGGAATAAAATATGGCAATAGATAAGGAAAAATACATCGGTAAATATATCATCGAAGGTCTGGAAAATATCGGTCTTGTTGAAACATTGATCTTTGACATAAAAGACGGCATCTCCGTAGAAGATGATCTTGCGATGCTTCTTCGCGCCCTGCACACCCTGAAAGGCTCTTCGCGAATGCTTGAGTTTAAACGCATTGAAGAGCTCAGCCATTCCCTTGAAAGCGTTTTTGTCGCTTTCAGGGAGCAGCGTATCGGTCTTTCTGAAAACGCCGTAAATCTGATTCTTGCATCAGTTGATTTAATCAAATCAGGATTAAACCTGATAAAAACGACAAAGAATGATTCTGTAGAGATTCAGGACTATATCAAAAATCTTTCTCATCTCGCCGCAAACGAAGAATTTACAGTTATAAAACCGGAAAAAAACAACAAAGAACAAATTGTTGTTTCTTCTCCGGCTGACGCAGCAAAAAAAGAAACCCTGAAAACAAGCGAAGATGAGTTAAAAACTGAAAAACCTGCGAAAGAACAGAAGAAAGACACCAAAACAGAAAGCATAAGGCTTTCCCTTGATAAAATAGACGGAATAATCAAAAGCATCGCTTCTTTGCAATCACTGGAAATTGCAGTTAAAAACATTTCACAGGAAAGCGCCGCTCTCAGTTCTTTGACAAAGGAATTTTCAAAAACATTCAAAGAAATTTTCAAGACTGACCTTTCGATATTATCAAATCACAGAAAACTTGAGAGGCTGAGCGAACGCCTTTCATCATCATTGAAAAATTTTGCAATAGACGCCAGTAACAGCATAAGAAGCGCTTATGACAGCGTTATCTCCCTTCGTACCCTTCCTCTTTCTACAATCTTTGACAATTACCCGCGTTATGTGTATGAACTTTCGCAGGAACTCGGCAAAAAAGTACATCTTACGCTTGAAGGAAAGGAAAACGAAATAGACAAGAATATAATTGAAAACCTGTCAGATGTAATAATGCACATGGTGCGTAACGCAATAGATCACGGAATAGAAACCCCTTCTGAAAGAAAAGCCGCGGGAAAAAATGAAACCGGAAAAATATCAATATTTTGCTCCCGTGAAAGCGGCAGCATGAAAATTGTTATCTCAGATGACGGAAAAGGCATCAATCATGAAACGATCAGGCAAAAAGCAATACATGACGGAATTGTCTCTGAAGTTGTCGCCTCTACGCTCACAAAAGAAGACCTTACAAACTTTATTTTCCAGAGCGGTTTTTCAACTTCCGGCAAGGCAAGCCATATTTCCGGCAGGGGTGTTGGAATGGACGTAGTCCGTGAAACAGTTGAAAAGTTAAAGGGGAGCATTGTCGTTGACAGCGTTCTAAATAAAGGAACTGTTTTTACAATAATCGTTCCGCTTTCCATTGCCGCTCTTATGGGATTCCCGGTTGAATGCGGCGAAATGAAATTTATAGTTCCGGCAAACTTTGTTGAAACAATTATGCTTATCAACAGCGATGATATAACTACTGTAGTCGATCGTCCTGAAATAAAATACAATGATCGGCTTATCAAACTTTATTATCTAAGCCATATTCTCAATTTAAAAGCTGAAACTGTTAAGACATCAAATATATTATTCATTATAATAATCCGTTCTCTTGACGATGTTGCAGCCCTTGCGGTTGATAATATTGACAGCATGATGTCGGTTATTCTTAAAAAAATGCCGTCTTTTATGGAAAAGCTGAATATTTTTTCAGGCATAGTTTTGAATGATAATTATGAAATGGTAACTGTTCTTCATATTCCCACTGTTATAAAAATGGCAAAACGCATTAAAACGATTGATTTGAAAAAACGCAATATTGAGTTTGAAAAACTTCGTAAAACAATCCTTGTGGTGGACGATTCCCGCCCTACCCGCGAAATAGAAAGCGATATTCTTTCTTCTGAAGGGTATCTTGTAGATACGGCGGTTGACGGCTCGCAGGCGCTTAAGTACGTTAAAGCAAAACATTACGATTTGGTCTGTACAGACCTTAACATGCCTGTAATGGACGGTTTTATGCTTATTGAAAATATCAGAAAAGATGAAACCCTTTCAGCGCTTCCCATAATCGTAATTTCATCAAAAGCTGATGAAAAAGATCAAAAACGCGCTCTGGGTCTTGGCGCGTCAAGATATATAGTTAAAAATTCCTTTAATAACCACAATCTTTTGGAAGCTGTAAACGAACTTATCGAGGTAAGAAATAATGAGTGAAGAAAAAAAACGAATTTTATTAATGGAAGACTCTGACATTTTTGCAGATATACTTCTTAATCATTTTGCATCTTCAGATTATATTCTGGAAAGGGCCGCAAACGGTTTTGAAGGTATAAAAAAAATATACAGCTTCCTTCCGCATCTTGTAATCACTGACATAGAAATGCCCTTGCTGAAGGGATATCAGGTAACGCGCCTTTTAAAATCCCGCAAGAACACAAAGGCAATACCCGTTATTATGCTTACAACGCTTGATCAGGTAAAAGATCAATTCTGGGGAAATATGTCCGGCGCGGATATTTTCATGGAAAAATCCCCTGATAATTTTGAGTTGCTGGAAGAATCCATTTCCGATTTGCTTTCAGCTTCAGAAGGCATTGATTTTACCGCCATCACCCGCGAAAGCAAAAAAATTAACGATAACGCGATTATAGAAATTGTAAATAATCTTTTGGACAGCAAGCTTTTTCAGACAACCATTATCGGGATGCTGGCAAAACTTGCAAACAAGGTCAGTTCAATGGATACTGTCGCTCAGGGGATATTAAAACTACTTCAGTCGGTATGTGAAACGGAAATTGCGACAATGATGATTCGCGGAAGCAACAGAATCCTGTACACCTATACAGCTAATCTTGCGGGGTTTACCCAGAATATATGCGACGATTTTTTAAGCATCAATAACTCAGACTTTAACAATCTTTTCCCCGAATTCAAATCTTTACAGGAAAATAAAAAAGAATTTTTTCCCTTTGGGAAAAATGAAAAAAAAATCTCTTCCTACGTTACAATTCCATTTACAATAGCAGGAGAAAATTTCGCAACATTGCATATCGCAAATACGTTAAATGATTATTTTACGCCGCCCACAATGGAAAATATCAGGGTATTTGCCGACGCCGCATCGCCCATAATCGCGAACGCGCTTTCCATGCACGAACTTGCGGAGCTTCAGAAAAACACCCGTATTGCATTTGCCCGCTATGTGCCGGCTGATGTAATGGATGAAATAATCAGCGACACGGCAAGAAAGGCGAATGTCAGCGAAAACAGAAATATTTCCATTCTTTTCAGCGATATCAGGGATTTTACGAGCATATCTGAAAACCAGGACGCCCAAGGCGTTGTCAATCTTTTGAACAGTTATTTTTCGAGCATGGGCTGCGAAATAATTTCAGAAAACGGCTATATTGACAAATTTATCGGTGACGCGATTATGGCGGTTTTCGGAGCTTCCCAGGATTCGGAAAATTCTACCGTAAACGCAATACGCGCAGGAATTAAAATGCTTGCTTCACTTGAAAAATTCAATAATGCGGCGGAAGAAAATAAAAGAAATAAAATCGCTATCGGAATAGGAATAAACTGCGGCGAATGTATTCTCGGCAACATTGGTTTTCAAAACAAGATGGATTACACTGTAATAGGCGATACTGTTAATCTTGCTTCACGGATTGAAAGCCTTACCAAGTCATACCGCCATCCGCTTATTATCTCCGAATATGTATATGAAACTGTCAAGGACAAGTTTCTTCTGCGTAAAATCGGGAATGTTAATGTAAAAGGAAAGGAAAAACCTGTCGGGCTTTATTCAGTATATTCGGGTTTTAACGGTATGGACAACACAGTACTGCGTTCAGGAGGCACACAGGACCTTCCTCCTGTTTCCGCGCTTATGATAAACAGGGAAACGCTTATTAATTACAATAAAGGGCTGCAGGTCTTTCATTTACGCGAATGGAAACTTGCGATTGAGTATTTTACAAAAGCGCTGAAAGCCGAAGGCTATGACTTCCTTTCCAGAGTCTATCTTGAAAATTCAAAAAGATTTTTAACCAATCCTCCCCCGAATGACTGGGACGGCGTAATTTCGACGGAAAAGAGGAGTTAATAAAAGTTATGACGCAGGAACCTGAAGTCACCCTTTCTGATAATATCACGATGAAAAATGGAGAAAAGAATGACAAACATTGAATTTGACAAAAAAATCATACAGGACGAATACCTTGGCGAAAAACTGATTAATAAATTCCGCTTTGCTCTCGGGGTGATTTTTGTTGTCAGCGTATTGGTTGTTTCGTTTTTGAGATCGTTTGAAGGGCTTGGGCATTTTCCGTTTCGCGCATACATTTTTACAAGCGGTTTTTTGTTTTATTCCGTTTACCTTCATTTTTATATCCGCTTAAAAAAATCACTTAACAGATCCTTTAAATATATCTGTGTAATTATTGACGCGTTATTGATAAGCGCCGCCATCTGGGCAGGATGTACCTATCCGGAAATTTCTCCTCCTATCGGATTTCTTTCCATACAGGCGCTTTTCTATATAGTGCTCATCATGGCAGGCGCTTTCAGATACAGCGTCCGCTGCGCCTTTTTTTCAGGAATATTTTCCGGGTTATGCTACATGATAGTCGTGATTGCAAACGGAAACGCGCTTGATTTACCGTATTCATTTACGCTTAACGGCAATGTAATTCCTTTAAGTTTCCCCCTCTACAATGAATTTTTCAGGGTTATCGGAATGATAGTAGCGGGCGTTACTGCCGGCATGGCCTGTAAACGCCATCTTTCATTATTCAGAAACATGATTGAATTGCAGGATAATGCAACCAAGAATTCAACAACGACTGTTGAACAAACCCGCTCCATGGCAAAAACAATCAGAAAATCAACAGACGAGATTTTTCTTTCATCAAAGGATATATTCACCACGGCAAACAGCCAGGCAGCCAGCATACAGGAAATTCAAAGCACAATTAACGAGAACACCGGTATTGCCGTTGAAATATCGGAAAAAACAACAAGCGTCGCGTCCATTGCAACGCAGATGGCGAACGACGTCATTCAGGGTTTTTCTGTTCTTGAACGCAATGTCGCGCAGCTTGAGAATATCAAGAAGAAAAATGACAGCGTAATAACAGGCATCATAACCCTCGGAAACAAAATACTGAAAATACGCGACATTGTAAAAAACATAAATATTATAACCGATCAGACAAAGGTTATTGCGTTTAACGCTGCTCTGGAAGCGGCAAGCGCCGGCGAACGCGGAAAACGGTTTTCTGTAGTCGCAAGCGAGGTAAACCGCCTTGCGGGAGATATTTCAAAACTGACAAAACAAATCAGGGAACAGGTTGAAGAGATCCAAAACTCTTCTTCTTCACTTATCATTTCCAGCGAAGAAAGCGCGGAAAATATTATTGCAGGCAATAATTTGATCAAGGAACTTGAAGATATTTTCAGGGAAATACGCTCCGGCGCGGAGATAACATCAAATCAGGCTCAGACAATTACGGTTTCCACCCAAAAACAGCAGAGATCATCAGAACAGATAAATACCGCGATTACCGATATTTCCAAAGGGCTTTCCAATTTCATTCAATCAACAAAGATAGCAACATCATCGGCGGATGATCTTTCGCAGATGATTCAAAAACTTGATTCTCTTCTGGAAGAAAATATATCTGAAGATCCGCAGGAAAATTTTAACGAAAATACAAAGGCTCTGTAAAATATGGAAAACGCATCTTTCTCCCTGCTTGAACTTTTCCGTCTCGGCGGCGTTATCATGTGGCCTTTGCTTTTATTTTCAATCGCGACTGTTGCAATTTCGGCTGAAAGGGCTGTTTTTATTTTTTATCACAATCTTGAAATAACGGATCTCTTTGAAAAGGCAAAAAGTTTTGTAATGAATAATGATTATAGCGGAGCATGCGAATATTTTTCCGGTTTGACGGATCGCCGGATGGGCGCGCGTATATTTCTTGCTGTCTGCTGTCATGTTAATCAGGGACAACCTTTCTCGCAGCTCCGCGCCGAACGGGCTGCAGAAACAGAAGCTTCCGGCTGCATCAACTCGCTGGAAAACGGCGTTAATTTTTTAACCGCGCTTGGCTCGCTTTCTCCCTTGACAGGTTTTCTCGGAACAGTAACCGGCATGATCGGCGCTTTCAGATCAATCGCCGAAGCTTCGGAAGTAAACGCTCAAATTGTGGCAAACGGCATTTACGAAGCCCTCATTACTACGGTATTCGGACTTATAATCGCCATCATTGCAATGATCTCACATTCTATCATCACTCATATCATTGATAAATTTGCGTCAAATATTGAAGGAACCTGCTCTGAACTTATTTCCCTGATTGATTTGCAGCAATCAGTTCCTGTCCATGTTTCAGAAAGCAAAAAGAAACAGATTTCAAAAAAGAATGAAAATTAAAAGACATAAAAAATATTCTTTTCTTGAAACATGCGCCGCAAGCGATCTTGCCTTTTTGCTGATAATTTATTTTCTTGTCATTGCCGGTTTTAATATAAGCAAAGGTTTTATAATTAATCTTCCGGCAAAAGATTCCGCAAAAATTGTCTACAGCGAGGATATTATTCGCTTTGAAATGAATCAAAACGGCGAAATTAATTTTAACAATGGAATTGTTTCCATTTCCGGCGCGGAAGCGGCAATAAGATCAGGCAGAAGTTCCAATCCGAATATCACAGTCGTTATTACAATAGACAGTCAGGCGAAGTGGCAGAACGTAGTCTCCTTTGTAGAGCTTGCGCAGAATCTGCAAATTGAATCTTTTTCATTCTCAATGAAGAAAGACTCCCCATGAAATTAAAACACGGAAGAAATCCCTTTTTAATTCCAATTTTCTCAACATCCGATATCGCATTTTTACTGTTAATTTTTATAATGCTGGTTTCGCTTATTAATTACAGAAAAGAAATAAAAATTGATTATCCGCAGGCGAAGTCAGCTTTAAATACGACAGCGGAAAAAAATCTTGAGGTGTGGATCGATTTTGAAGGCAGGATTTTCATGGACGGAGAAACAGCTGACTTCCGCTCTCTTGAACGAAAAATTGCAAACGTTTATATCGCTTCTCCTGATACAAGGGTGCATATCATTGCGGACAAAAATACTCCGTATAAAAATATCAATAGTGTTCTGGAAATATTTCAGATTCTCCAATACCGTGTTATCAGTTTTTCGGTAAAAACAAATGAATGAAAAACGCCTTCGTCTAATAATATTTATTTTAACCGCCGCTCTGCATTTTGCGCTTATTTTCTCTCTTGTAATTGATACGAAATATAAAATTCAAAAACCGTCAGAATTCGCAAGAGTGATGAAATTAACAGATCTTGTTGAATATATTCCCACTCCTCCTGTTGAACATGAGCCTGAACAAAATATTCCCATGGAGGATGAAGTAGCGGAAATAATCACGGAAACAGACGCTCCTCCTGTACAGGAAGTAACTGTCAGCGGCGCTTTAAACATTTCTGAATTTGAGGATTATCTGCCAAATCATATGGTTTCCTTCAGTCCTCATTTCGAAGTAAACTCAATTTTATCAGACCTTGTATATCCTCCGCTGGCGCTTCGTACCGGAATCGAGGGGAGAGTATTGCTGGAATTATTTGTAGATCGCACAGGCACGGTGCAGAATGCGGTGATTATACGAGAAGAACCGCCAAACAGGGGGTTCGGCGAATCTGCTGTCAGAACATTTTTAGGCAGAAAGGGAACTCCCGCTTATGCAAACGGAGAGCCGGTCGCCTGCCGTTACCGCTACCCTTTGATGTTCAGGATTAATCAGGAGTGAATTAACATCGCGTCTCCGTAGCTGAAAAAGCGGTATCTTTCACGGATAGCTTGCGCATAACTTTCCATAATAAAATCTTTTCCTGCAAAAGCGCAAACAAGCATCAAAAGACTTGATTCTGGCGTATGAAAATTTGTAAAAAGCGCATCGATAACATTGAATTTAAAACCCGGATAAATAAATATTGATGTTTTATTCCTGCCTGTTGCAATTTTTCCGTTTGACCATGCGCTTTCAAGAGACCTTGCGCTTGTGGTTCCAACCGCTACTATTCTGCGTCCCGTGCTCTTTGCTTTTTCAATTTTTTCCGCTGTTTGTCCGTCAATGAAAAATGTTTCTTCATGCATCACATGATCTTCAATGTGTTCGCTTCTGACAGGCAGAAAAGTTCCCAATCCTACATGAAGGGTTATAAAAACAATTTCCATTCCGCGTTCTTTCAGTCTGTTGAAAATCTCATCTGTAAAATGCAATCCCGCCGTAGGAGCTGCCGCAGAACCTGTCTCTTTTGCATAAATCGTCTGATAACGCTTTTCATCCGCAGGTACATCTTTTCGTTTAATGTAAAGCGGCAGCGGGATATGTCCGTATTTATCAAGCCGTTCATCATTTATTGTTTTCTCAAATTCCATAAGCAGATATTCGCCTTCATGCCCCAAAACGACAGCTTTATTTACTTCGTTTTTATTTTTATCAAGGATTGTAAAATATTGACCGTTTTTTTTATTTCTAGCCTTTTTTACCAGAGCCTTCCAGACTTTGTTGTTTTCATCCTTTTTATCAATTAAAAGAAATTCTGCGTATTTTCCTGTCTGCGAAATTCCTTCAATGCGCGCCTTCCTGACTTTTGTATCGTTAAAAACCAAAAGCGGTTTTTCGCCTGAAGTACTCTGGAAGTTTTCTCCGCTTAGAATATCAGGAAGGTTAAAAATTTTTTCGTGTGCGCAAATTTTACTTTTTTGATCGAGGATCATCAAACGGCTTTCTCCCCTTTTTTCCGCCGGATACTGCGCAATGAGATCCTGCGGAAGTTCAAAGAAAAAATCGCTCGTTTTCATTTTTTTTAATTAAATAATTCATTTCCGTTTCCCGGCGGAATTCCCAAATGTCCGCAGGCAAGGCTTGTTACCATTCTCCCCCTGGGAGTGCGTTGCAAAAGACCTGCCTGTATCATATACGGCTCATAATAATCTTCAAGCGTTTCAACCGATTCGCCGATTGATATTGCAAGAGTTTCCGCTCCTACAGGACCACCCCTGTAACGTTCAATAATTATTTTAAGAATCTCCCTGTCCTGCCTCTCAAGACCGAGTTCGTCAATCTCCAGTCGGGACAATCCTTCACATACTACATTGCGCGTAACGCAGGTTTCTCCGGCGTATTGGGCAAAATCGCGCATGCGGCGCAGGAGCCTGTTTACAACGCGGGGGGTGCCTCTTGAAGATTTCGCAAGAAGAGAGGAAGCTTCTTCTTCAATTTTTATATCAAGAAGTCCCGCTGAACGCCGGACAATGGCTTCCATATCTTCCTGAATATAAAATGAAAAACGGCAGGTAATTCCAAACCGGCTGATAAGTGGGCTTGATACAACTCCTGCTTTTGTAGTTGCTCCGACGAGTGTAAAAGGTTTTATGGCAATCCTTAAAGTTCTTGCCATCGGCCCCTGTCCCACCACCCAGTCAATGCCGTAGTCTTCCATCGCTATATAAAGAAGCTCCTCTATCGCAGGCTTTAACCTGTGTATTTCATCAATAAAAAAAACATCGCCTTTTTTAAGGTTTGTCAAAAGACCAACCAAATCTTTTGGCTTGTCAAGCGCCGGAGCCGATGTCTGAACAAAACCTGTATCAAGTTCATTGGCGACAACCTGCGCCAGAGTGGTTTTTCCAAGTCCCGGCGGACCGATTAAAAAAAGATGATCGAGACTTTCATTTCTTTGCTTGGCGGCGGTTATAAAAACGGAGAGGTTTTCTTTCATCGACTTCTGCCCCAAAAATTCACGAAGGAAGCGCGGACGAAGAGTCATATCCTTTTCGTCTTCTTCAATCGCCTGGGGTCTTAAAAGTCCCGTTTCGTTTTTACCCATAAAATATTAATATTGTTTTCCGTTTTTTATTGGCTTAAATAAACAATCGCTTCCTTAAAAAGATACTTTTCACGTTCGGTATCGGACAAATCTTTCCCGATTGAATTTTCCGCTTTTGCAAGAGCATCAGAAGCGGCGCGGCGATCATATCCCATCTCTGCAAGCGCTTCTACAAGATCGCTGTATTGTGACGTATTTGAATTTTCCTGTATCTGTACAAGTTTTCCCTTCAGGGAAAGAATCATTTTTTGCGCTGTTTTCCTGCCAAGTCCGGGAACAGCTTCCAGCCTTGTCAAGTCTCCGTTTTCAAGCGCCTTTTCAAGATCATCCTGGCTTATCCCTCCCATGATTTTAACAGCGCCTTTGGGTCCGATGCCTTCCACTTTCAGAAGTTCATGAAAAGTTAAACGCCGTCTTTCATCTGCAAAACCAAAGAGCTTCATCTGGTCTTCACGATGGTACAGCCATGTGAATATCCTGCATTCGCTTTTTACGGGAAGGATTCCAATATCGTTTAAAGGCATGGTGATTTCCCATTCGATATCGCCGGAAAGCAAAAAAACCGCTTCATTATTTTTCGCGCAAATCACGCCCCGGATACTGTTAAACATGAAGGAAGAATACCATTTTCCCGAAAATTTCTCAACGATTTAACAGGGATTTTATGTCAGCCGGTTAATTGCCTGCCATTAACAGCGCAAATTGCTGCGGCAAGCGCGTCGGACGCATGATCGGGTTTTGGGATTTCTTCAAGATTAAGGATTATCCGCACCATTTCCTGCACCTGCTTTTTATCGGCGCCCGCAAAACCTGTTACTCCCTTTTTAATAGCGTTAGGTGTCAATTCAGTCAGGGGAATACCCTTCTCCGCTATCACCGCCGATATTACCCCGCGGGATTCGGCGACAGGGATTGCGCTTGACACATTCTTCCCGAAATACAGGTTTTCAAGAGCGGCTTGCGCAGGTTTATATTTTTCAATAATCCGGCGGACAGATTCCATAATAAAAAAAAGGCGCTGCTCCCGAGGGCAGCCAGCTTTTGTCAAAATTGCGCCGTGATCAATATATTTTATATTACCGTCAGTATTATCAAGTATACCCCAGCCTGTGCTTGCAAGACCGGGGTCAATACCCAATATCCGTTGTTTATTCGCTTTCAAAACCTTCAGGGATGGAGACATTGGAATAAACGTTTTGAACGTCGTCGTTTTCTTCCAGCTTGTCAATAAGTTTTAAAGCTTTTGCTGTTCCTTCATTATCCAATGACACTTCCGCTTCCGCTACCATGCTTATCTCTGCGCTCATGGTTTCAAAATTTTTGGAGCCAAGCGCGTTCATTACGCTTTCAAAATCCTCAGGCGCGCTTGTAACTTCGACAATGCCGTTGGACGCGGAAACATCTTCCGCGCCGCCTTCAAGCGCCGCTTCCATAACCTGATCTTCTGTGTATTTTTCGCCGTCAAGTGTAATTATACCCAGACGCTTGAAAAGTCTTGAAACAGAGCCGGAAGTGGCAAGCTGCCCGCCGGCCCTTGTAAGAATATTGCGGATATCGGCTGCGGCGCGGTTTTTATTATCTGTTAAAACTTCGATAAAAATCGCAACGCCGCCAGGCGCGTAGGCTTCATAAATTAGCTCTTCATAATTGACACCCTCAAGCTCTCCAGTGCCTTTTTTAATCGCACGGTCAATATTGTCCTTCGGCATATTTGCGCCTCTGGCTTTAAGAATGGCTGTTCTAAGCCGGGGGTTTCCGTCAAGGCTTCCGCCGCCCATTCTTGCGGCGATGGAAATTTCCTTTATTAATTTAGTGAACATCTGACCGCGTTTTGCATCAGCGGCGCCCTTAGCGTGCTTAATAGTCGCCCATTTACTGTGGCCCGACATACTTACTCCTTAATGTATGGGATGAGAAAATCAATTATTGCGACTGGTATCAGGCTTTTCCCTTCTGAGCCGCTTTATCAAGAGAATCGGTAACATATTTTTCAAACCAGTTAATTTCAAACGGGTCTCTGCTTCTGATGGCGTTTTTAATATTTAATTCCAGACTATCTTTGCACGATTCACAAACACTGTGACTTGCGTAATAGAAAAAATTACGACCGTACTGCGGATCATCCATTTTTTTCTTGCATACATCACAAGATATGGTAATCATAAAAGCCTCCTGATTGTTTATCTTTTACAAAAACCTCATTTCCTTTGAAAAGACATGCGTTTCTGTCTAGAATATAGTATATATAAACTTCAAAAATATGTCGAGTACCTGTATGAATGAAAAAAAAGATTTTTTGTCACAAATCGGAAATTCCGCCTCAATTCCAAAAAAACCGCTTGTTATAGCGGAGTTGGGCACATCCCATAACGGCGATTTAATTAAAGCAAAAGAAATGACAGAAGCAGCGGCGCAGGCTGGAGCGGACTGTATAAAATTCCAGCTTGTTTACGCTGATGAGATTTTACACCCGAATACCGGCGATGTTATACTGCCCGGAGGAAGAATTAAATTATATGACAGGTTTAAGACACTGGAAACAAAACCTGAATTTCACGCAGAAATAAAGGAATTCACCGAGTCACTGGGGCTATTATACCTTTGCACTCCTTTTGGTTTAAAAAGCGCTTCAATTTTACATGAATTAAAACTAAAATTTGTAAAAATAGCTTCTCCCGAATTGAATTTCACAGGTTTACTTGAAGAAATAGCAGGCTGGAAAATACCTGCGCTTTTATCAACCGGCGTATCAACTCTGGGAGATATAGAAAGAGCAATCGATATTTTCAAAGATGTCAAACCTTGTTTATTGCACTGTGTTACAGCTTACCCCGCTTTTGAGACTGATTATAATTTGAGACTCCTTCCAAATCTGTCGTCTGTTTTCGGCGTCTCGGTAGGTGTAAGCGATCACAGCCTTGATCCTGAGCTTATACCTGTCCTGGCTTATTGCATGGGAGCTATCGTAATTGAAAAACATTTTTGCCTTTCCAGAAACGATCCCGGTCTTGATGATCCAATTGCTTTACCTCCGGATGAATTTCTTAAAATGACGCGCGCTGTCAGAAACGCCGCAGAAACGGGAATTGAACAAACAATTAAGTATTACAAAAAAGAAAAGGGAGATGAGCTGATTGAAAAAATACTGGGCAGCGGAATCAAGGAACTCGCTCCTTCGGAGAAAGCAAATTACGGTTATACAAACAGATCAATCCATGCTTTGCGGGAAATAAAACCGGGTGAGAGCATAAACAAAGGCGATTACGCTGTTTTAAGAACAGAAAAAAATCTGCGTCCCGGACTTGAGCCTTTTTGGGAAAAAGCTCTGGCGGGAAAAACCGCAGGAAATATAATCCCTGCCGGCGAAGGAATCCGTTTCGAGGATATTTTATAAAACCCCCGGATGGAAATTTACATGTTATTTCGCAGTAACTGTTACAACATTTCCGTTATCAATAAATTTTGAACCGAAATCATACAGTGCAGGTTTTTCAAAATTACTTTCTTCAGTTCCTTTTTCCGTCCACCAATAATAAGTAACAACGCTGTTTTCAAATACTGAATATTTCTTTTTTTCATCATTTAAAAACCTTATAACATTATTTTTTCTGTCTTCTGCGGAATATTCTCTGATTTTTTTCATTACTTCTTTTTGGCTGAAAGCGCCGAAAATAACAACGGCATAAAAACTATCTTGAGAACCGGTTGCGTTATGAATTTCAAGTTCTCCCCCCTGCGGATTACCGCAGCCGGCTGCCAAAAAATTTATTATAAGCATTAATGCAATTACGGAAAAAATTATTTTATTTTTTTTCATTAATCCGCTCCATAAAAATTTTTTAATTACCAGCTTTCCATTGCCTTTTTAAACGCGCCTTCGCTTGCCTGGATTATTTTTTTATCAACGCAGTAAGCGAAACGCACCCAGCCGCTTTTCCCGAAACTGCTGCCGCCCACTCCCAAAATAAGATAATTTTTAAGATGCTCTGTAAAATCACTGTCATGCTCAATTTTTCCGTTTTTACGCGGCGGCACCCTGCAGAACAGATAAAACGCGCCCTGCGGAACGGCGTACTCTATTCCGGCATTATCCAGAACCTTCATAAAGGCGTCTCTTCTTCCTGCGTAAACGGAAACATCCACCCTCTCTTCAGTAAGCTGCGCTACTATCCGCTGCATAAGCGCAGGAGCGTTTACAAAACCAAGCGCTCTTGCGCAGTAGATAAACGCGTTAATAACATCTTCCCTTGATTGAATCGCAGGATTTACGGCAATATACCCGATGCGTTCTCCCGGAAGGGAAAGATTTTTTGAATAAGAACTGACCACTATCGATTCGCTGTAGCAGCACAAAAACGGAGGAACATCGATGTTATACGCAATTTCCCTGTATGGTTCATCCGAAACAAGATACGGGAAGCGTCCTGTTTTTTCCTTGTATTCAGTTAAAAGCGATGAAAGATCAGAAAGAACGCAGGCGTCATATACCTTTCCGGTCGGATTATTCGGCGAATTGACCAAAACAGCGGCAGTTTTGCCGCTTAAGGCGTTTTTTATCGCATTCAAATCAAGGTCAAAATCATCCTTTGCATCAACTTCAATCAGCTTAACCTGATTGTTGGCTGCATATACGCGGTACTCCATAAAAAAAGGGCGCGTAACAATAATTTCATCTCCGGGATTGCATATCGCCTTAAAAACCGTGTTAAGCCCTCCCGCCGCTCCCGCTGTCATGATTACAGATGAGCCGTCGATATTTACTCCTTGTTCTTTTGATATCTTCTTTGCCAGAACTTCCCTCACATGCGGATATCCTGCGTTAGGCATGTAGCTGTGAGAGCCTTTTTCGTTTTCGTTTGCGAGTTTTAAAAGAATATTTTTAAATGATGTAGGCGGCTCAACATCAGGATTTCCAAGCGAGAAATCAAAGACATTGTCAGATCCGTGTTTTTTTTTAAAAACTAGACCTTCCTCGAACATTTTTCTGATCATAGAAGAAGCGGCAAGCGAATTTTTTACGTTTTCTGCAATGGGCATGAATCACTCCCTAAACAACGGGTCTTGCCGTACGCACAATGTCGGCGAAGATTCCGCCTGCCGTTACCTGCGCTCCTGCACCCGGACCTTTTATCACCATCGGGAGTTTCGAATAACGTTCTGTGGTGATAACCACAATGTTATCGCTGTCTACAAGCGAGCGGAAAGGGCTTCCCGGTTCTTCGCTGCGAAGGGAAAGTTTTGCTTTTCCGTCTTCGATTACCGCGATGTAACGAAGCGCTTTCCCTTCAGAGGCCGCCGCCGCGCGGCGTTTTTCAAATTCACCGTCAGATTTTTTAAGCTCGGCAAAGAAAGCTTCGACATTTTTCGCTTTAAAGCAGGAAGGCGGAAGTATCGGCTCAATCTTTACATTTGAGAATTCCATTGAAAAGCCAATCTCACGTGCAAGTATTAAAGCCTTGCGCGCAGCATCCATCGCGTTTAAATCATCGCGCGGATCAGGCTCGGTGTAGCCTTTTTCTTTCGCCTCGCGAACAAGAGCAGAGAACGGTTTTGATCCGTCAAAATTGTTAAAAATAAAACTCAGAGTTCCCGACGGTACAGCTTCTATCCTGATGATTTTATCACCTGTCAGAAAAAGATCCCTGATTGTTGAAATAACGGGAAGTCCCGCTCCTACTGTTGTTTCGTAAAGGTAGGGAATTCCCCTTTCTCTGGAATAAGAGACAAGAGAGCGGTAATACGTCATGCTGCCTGAATTTGCTTTTTTGTTCGGCGTAACAATCGGGATTGAATTATGAAGGATTTTCTCATACAAACATGCAACATCTTCGCTTGCGGTACAGTCGCAAAAACAGGAATTGGGAAGATTGAACGATACCATTTTTTGCATGAATACTTCCGCAGCGGTACGGACTTCAATGGCTTCCGTGCCTTCCGCCTTGCCGGGAGCGGTGAGTAACTTTTTTGTTTTTTTCGGATCAAGACCTTCCGGAGAAAAAATCATCTTGTCATAATTTGAAGCTCCGATTAAATTAATTTTTATAAGGTCCTTATTTGCAAGTCTTTCGCCTGTTTCTGCAATTTGATCAAGAAGGGTTCCTCCGATATGACCTGTGCCGACAAGGAAAAGGTTAACCGATCTGTGATTCGGAAAGAAGAACGCGTCGTGAATTGCGTTAAGCGCTTTCCCTTCGTCATTTTTCGGTATAACAGCCGAGATATTGGTTTCTGATGAGCCCTGGGCAATTGCAACTATATTGACGCCGTTGCGTCCGAGCGCATGAAAAAATTTCCCGGAAATTCCGGAAGTGCTTTTCATGGCCGAGCCTACTACAGCTATTATTGAAAGTTCCTTTTCCACTACAGGTTTGTCAATGGAGCCTGATTTTATTTCATGGATAAACTCTTCTTTTAAAGCTGTATCCGCTCCCTGCGTGTCTTCAGGAAGCACTGCAAAGCAAATCGAGTATTCGCTTGAACTTTGCGTTATGAGCATTACGCTTATTCTCTTTCGCGCAAGACAGCCAAACACTCTTGCTGAAAAACCTGCAATTCCGACCATTCCCGAACCCTGAATACGAACGAGAGCCGCATTAGAAATCGAGCTTATTCCCCTGATCGGGTATTTGCCTGAAGAAGCTTTCGCCGTTATTTTGGTTCCCTTAAAGGAAGAATTAAAAGTGTTGCGTATAAAAATGGTTATTCCTTTTTCAAGCGCAGGTTTTACAGACGGAGGAAAGAGTACTCTTGCGCCGAAATGAGAAATTTCCATCGCTTCCGTATAGGATATTTCATCAATACTGAACGCATTCCTGACATGATCAGGATCCGCCGTAAGAAGACCGTCAACATCAGTCCATATTTCCAGTTTCTTCGCTCCAATGGCGGCGGCAAAAACAGCGGCTGTTAAATCGGAACCGTCGCGCCCTACAGTGGTTGTATGCCCGTCAGTTGTTGAACCTATAAAGCCGGTTACAATCTGTACTGTTTTTTTGGTTTTTTTAAAATGCGCGCGGATATTATCCTCAGTTTCTTTTTTTAGGATTTCCGCCTTGCCGAAATTGGCATCTGTTTTTACAAGGTTTCTCGCGTCCAGAAAAACAGCTTCGATGCCGTTAGCTGAAAATACGGAAGCCAAAATGCCGGCTGAAAGCCTTTCGCCGAAACTCATTACCAAATCAAGACTTCGTTCTGATAATTCTCCCAAAAGAGAAACTCCGTCCAATATTTGGGAAAGTTCCTTAAAATTATTGTCAATTATCCTGTCAGTGTTTTTCCTGTCTGTTCCCTTTAAAAAAAATGATGCGCATTCCTTGTGACGAAAGGCGACTTCTTCAATTCCTTTCGTAGTTGATTCGCCTTTAACTGATGTTTTTGCAAGCCCGATCAATGTATCAGTTACATTTGAAAAAGCAGACACCACAACTACAGGAACATTACCCGAATGTTCAGCGTCTTTTAAAATACCGATAATGCGCTCGATTCCGTCACGGCTGCCGACGGAAGTACCGCCGAATTTAAGTACAAGCATAAATCATCTCCTGTATTGAATACTACTGATTTTTTACATATATTAAAAGTACTTTATTATGCCGGAGAAAGAAAAAAAACGGTATTATTTCGACTGGGCGGCTTCTGCGCCAGCGGAAGAAACTGCGTCATGCATTCACTACGGAAATCCGTCATCACAACACAGCGAGGGAAGAAAAGCGAAAGCCTGTCTTGAACAGGCGCGCCAAAAGTGCGCCTGCGTTTTGCAGGTAAAACCTGAAACGCTTTTCTTTACAAGCGGCGGCACAGAATCAAACAGCATCGCGTTTTTTTTAAATCTTATGCGCAAAGGAAATGGAAGGATCGTCTCCTCCTCCGCAGAGCATGCTTCTGTCAGGGAAGCGATGGAAACCCTTGAAAAAACGGGGAAGCCTGTCGGCAGCGTCGCGGTTGATTCTGACGGAAGAGTGACAGCAGACAATCTTGAGAAAGCATTTGATAAATACGGCGACGTGCGTTTTATTTCCGTAATGGCAGTCAATAACGAAACAGGCAGCATATCCGATATCGCTTCCCTTGCTGACGTTATACGCAAACAAAAAGCGCCTGTTCATTTTCACAGTGATCTTGTTCAGGCTGCCGGAAAAATACCCCTTGACATTTCAGGATGGGAAATTGATTCAGCTTCCATAAGCGCTCATAAAATCGGAGGACCCCGCGGAATCGGTCTTTTATATCTGCGCAACCCTTCGCTGGACGTATTTTTCAGGGGAGGAGGTCAGGAAAACGGAATAAGAGGCGGCACTGAAAATGTTCAGGGAGCCTGCGCGATTGCCGATTGCCTTGATAAATTGGGGAATTTGCAAACAGTTAAAACGAATTTCGATCTCGCTCTTAATCGCTGGAAGAAACTGATTTCTTCATTGACGGCAACAAACCGCTGCACGCTGATACCTCAGCAGCGCGCTCATGATAAAGAATTATTTTCCCCTTATATTTTACAGGCGGCTTTTAACAACATTCCCGGCGAAGTTATGGCGCGCGCACTGGATGATTTGGGGTTTGCAGTTTCCACAGGATCTGCCTGCTCTTCAAATTCTCCGGAACGGCCGGTTCTTGCGGCAATGGGAATCCCCGAAAAATTGAGGATCGAAGGAATTCGTATCTCGCAGGGTTATTCAACAACCGATGAAGAGATAGACCTTTTTTTAAACGCCGTTGCGGAGGTTTTAAAATTTCTTTAAACATTTATCTTTTAAAACCGGCTGAGCTGGCGTTAAAAGGGGATAATCGAAAAAATTTTGAATATATTCTCAAACGCAACATGGTAAAAGCGCTGGCCGATGACGATATAAAAATAAAATTAACTTCCGGACGTTATTATATCGAAACGCCGGAAGAGAAATCGGCTTTTGTGGAAGATAAACTTTCCCGGCTCATTGGAATCTCCGGCTGGGCGAAAGCGGCAACATGCTGTAAAAACATTGACGCCATAATTAACAAAAGTATTGAGGAAGGAAAAAAAATCGCGCAATCCGGCTGTAAAACTTTTAAAATAAACGCCCGCAGAACCGATAAAAGTTTTCCTTTTAATTCCTACGATTTGTGCTGCCGCACGGGAGAAGCTGTAGTTAATGAGTGTAATCTTTCTGTGGATATTCACAAACCTGACGATGTCATTAATATAGAGATCAGGGAGAAAGTTTATATTTATTCAGGCAGTAAAAAAGGACTTGGCGGACTTCCATGCGGCAGCGCCGGAAGAGGGCTTTTGCTTCTTTCAGGAGGAATTGATTCTCCTGTAGCTGGATTTCTTCTTGCATGCCGTGGAATGAGTATAGACGCCATTCATTTTCATTCTTATCCGTATACTTCGCTTGAATCAAAACAAAAAGCCGTACAGCTTGCGCAGATAACAGGTTCATACTGCATGGGAATACGCCTTTACATTTTGAACTTTGCCCAGGTTCAAATGCGCATAAAGGAAAAATCACCGCCTGAGTGGATTACCATTATGCTCAGGATGGCAATGATGGAAGCCTCTGAAAAAGCGGCTTTTAAAATTAAATGTAAATGTCTTATAACAGGAGAGAGCCTTTCTCAGGTAGCAAGCCAGACAATCGAGAATTTGAGTTGTACTCAAAGCCGTTTAACAATTCCTGTTCTCCGCCCCCTTATTGGTTATGACAAGGAAAAAATAATAAGGGAAGCGCAAAGGATCGGCACTTATGATGTTTCCATTCAGCCATATGATGATTGCTGTGTGCTTTTTAATCCCAGACACCCTGTTATTTACGGCGATCGGGCGCAGGCCAATGTCATTTATGAAAAACTTGAACTTTCATCTTTAATCGACGAAGCCTTAAAAAATTACGAACTTGTCAAGCAGAGTCTGTCTAAGTAATTTATTCCAGAGGCGGGAAATAACCTGTGTTGTCCCTTCCTGATCTTTCCATTAGGTAGACTTCCGCTTCAAGCGGGAGCCATGCCCTGCCGAAATCTGTAGGCAGGCGGGAGTTAAATGTAAAACTGTAAAGACCGCAGGGAGCGTCCGCGATGGATTTAATCAATTCGCCGATGCCGCGGGGACGGTAAAGGTACTGCGCTTTTCCGCCTGTCTGCCTGCAAAGATATTCAATACTCTCTGAAATCCTCTCATCTCCGATTACAACAGCGTTAAACGCAACTCCATTGTTCGCAAGATAAGCCGCCATTTCAGAGAGACTGTACTGTTCAAAGGCAAGTTCGCCGATGTCTCCCGATCCAATATAAACAACTGATCTCTTCGCGGCGGCAGTCAGAAGGTCTGTGGCAGCCAGGCGGAGTCCCAAATCAAAACGCCATCTACGACTGTAAGAATCAGAAGTCCCCCTGACCGCGCTTTCCAGAGAAATTTCATGGCGTTCGCGGACAGGCTGACTCCCCGCTGAAATTACAGACACTATATTTGAATTTCCCATTTCCTGTAAAGCGCGGCTAATGTCGCGTGTCGCCGCTCCAAGCTCATCCCTTAAAGCCAGAGCCGCCTGTGATCTTTCAACAAGCAGTGAAATATCCGCTCCCTGATAACGGAAACCTGCCGTAACAAGCCTCTGATTTTCCACAGGAACTCCGCCTTCTGTCAAAAGGAAGTTATTGTTATCAAGACCCGCAATCGACCGGCGCAATCTGTCTTCAACAGTCAGCTCAACTGTAACAACCGGAAAACGCTGAGTATGAATATTTCGTATCTGCACAAAAAAACCTGAAGCCAAATCATCAAAGCGCGTCATCACAGAAACTTCGCCGGCGTTAAAGTTAGCTGCAAGTATATTGCCGTTTTTATCCATGCCGGCGTCTGTTATGCGCGTATTCTGTCCGCCGGCAAGACCCAATTCACGCACTATCGCAGAAGCCGGATCTATCTGAAGAACCCTGTTTCCGTCCGCGACAAGAAAAGTACCGTCAGATAACAAACGTATTGACTCAGGACCTGTTAATCCTTCCGCCGCAAATCTACCGAGGTAATTTCCGTTCGGATCAAACATAAAAATCGCCTTTGCCGAATTATCCGCCGCGTATATGATGCCCCTGTAAACCGTAATCCCTGTCGGTGAAAGAAGTCCAGAAAAAACAGGATTTCTGTATCCGAATGAAAGAATAAAAACTCCGTCAGGATCATATTTACAGATTCGCCTGTTCCCGTAATCTACGACATATAAATAACCGTCATCTTCATCAATGGCCAGATTCTGGGGTCCGACAAACTGTCCGTCCCTTATTCCCCTTGAACCGATATATGCCTGCCAGTCTCCGTTACTGCTGAGAATGCTCACTCTGCTGCCGTAGTACTCGGAAACATAAAACCTTCCGTCAATACCGCGCACCATGTCATAAGGTCTGTCAAAACCGTTAAGAGGACCTCTTTTTCGATCCCTGACTACTCCGTTAACGTCAATTTTTACAAGCTCATTGCTGCCGTACGCGACCACCCACACAGTTCCGTCAGCGTTAGGTAAAACCGATGTCGGCTGACGGTACAGAACAATATCCTGATAACGGCCAGGGTAGCGTCCCGATTCCACATAACGCACAGCGTCATTTGCGACAGGTAGCAGAAAACGCCTGTTTGCGACAGTTTCCACGCGCGAATTAAGCAGCATACCTGTACCTGAGCTTCTGCCGTATATGTCAAGAGCCGCTCTCCACTGACGGAGCGCTATTTCTTCAAATCCCGAACGGTAATAAGACTTTCCAAGCCAGTCAAGAATGAGAGGTTCTCCCGGTCTGAAGGAAAGAGCGCGTTCAAAGGAAAGAATCGCTTCGTTATACGCAAACCTGTTAAAAGCCTGCACTCCAAGCCTGAACTCTTCAGCGGCGGTCAGGGCGGATGCGCCCTCTCCACCTGTAACAGGACCGGGTCTTATGGGACTGTCATCCTGAGCATACAGAACCGCTGAAAAAAGAAAAACCATCATTGCAGCTAACACGCGGTTTTTTATTTTTTTTTCTGCGAAGAAGCCGCAGCTGAAACTGATCACAGAGACTCTCCTGTGACAACCTTAAAATGCCTTTGTATTTCAGCTTCATCGGGAGCTATATCCAAAGCCCTGCGAAGCCATGTGCGCGCTTCAAGCTGTTCGCCGGATTTATAATAAGCCCATCCAAGCGAATCGAGGTACGCGGCGCTGTCAGGCTTCGCGTCGACAGCTTTTCTGCACAGACGCAGGGCACGCATGATATCCGTTCCGGTATCTGCAAGAATAAAACCCATGCTGTTCATCGCTGTCGCGTTGGCAGAATCGATTTCAAGGGTTTTTTCATAGAGTTCAATCGCGTTTTTATTTTGTTTTTGAATCCATGCCGCATACGCAAGAGTATTGTAAAGTATGGCGGATTCAAGCCCTGCGCTCTGCAGTCTTTTAAGTTCGTATTCCGCCATTTTAATGCGTTTCGTTATAACATAAATGTATGCGAGGGTCATGCGGCACTGATAAATGCGGAGAACATCACCCGCTCCGGTTACGACCTGTTCAAGATATGAAAGCGCTTCATCGTATTTTTCAAGTTTCGTATAACACAGCCCAAGATAATAGGCAAGTTCCATTTTTTCATCATTGCTGAAATCCGACGTGTCCTTGGACAGAAATTCATTAAGCGCCCTGTTCCAGCTTTTAATGCGAAAAAGTTTTATACCATCCAATATTTTACTGTCCGGTCTGACTTCAACATTGCCGCCGGCTTCGGATCCTGCCTTTTTTTTCATTCCCTCCCCTTAATCTCCATCTGTACAGGCTGTGAATGAATAACGCTGAGCGCGGCGTTCCCCTTGTTAACCTCCGCCCAGTCGGTTCCGTCCTCAGGTACGCTTGAAGCTCTCCCTGGTTTGGGAAAACAGTAAACACCGCCTTCAGGCGGCGTAAAGGTTACTATGTAATCATTATAATAACGCATGGACGGAGAAACTGTAACAAGAGATAAAGGCTTTTTTCCGCTGTTTGGAAAATTGATATTAATGAATGAGTTCGTCTTCCAGTAACTCTTTATTACATCAATTTCTTCTGTGATATACGAAACAACGGGTCCCCATTGCCAGTCTTTGTCATTTTCAACCAGAGAAAGAGCGATTGAAGGAATCCCGAAAAAACTCCCCTGCCTCGCCGCAGAGGCGGTTCCCGAATAATTAATATCGGTTCCAAGGTTAGCTCCGGCATTAATCCCCGATAAAATCAGGTCAGGCGCGTTTTTTAAATCGATTTTTCCGGTTTCTCCGCAGATGCGGAGTTCTTCTATCCCGCCTAAAAGAGAAACAATAATGCAGTCAGCAGGAGTGCCGGAACATGAGAAAACATCCTTTTCAATTTCTATCAGCTTAAGGGGAGAAGATAAAAACTCAATTGAATGTGAAGCGCCTGAGCGGTTTTTGTCAGGCGCTACCAGAAAAACCCTGTGACCTGATTCGCGCAGCGCTTTTGCAAGAAGAGTAATTCCCGGCGAAGCGGCGCCGTCATCATTAGTCAGCAGTATTCGCATTTACTCTCCTTCGCTCGCTTACCACTTTCGCTCCCGCAGCGATTTTAACTTCGTATATCACAGGATGGAAACCGAAAATACGCTCGTATTCCTCCAAACGTTTTTTGTATTCCTCAACAAGTTCCCGCCGGATAATTGTGTAAGTACAGCCGCCGAATCCAAGCCCTGTCATCCGTGAACCTGCCGCGCCTTCAATTTCCTGAGCGCGTTTTACAAGCCAATCAATTTCCGGGCAGCTTATTTCATAAAGATCACGAAGCGACTCATGAGAATGATAAATTATTTTTGAAAGCGAAGCGATATCAGCTCTTTCAAGTGCATCGCCTGCGTCATTGACGCGGCGGATCTCTTCCACAATATGCATGCTTCTTCTGCGTATCTGTTCCGGAAAATCGCCCAGCGCCTCAAGAAGATCGCCTGAGGCAAAATCCTTGAAACTTAAGCCGTTTTTTTTCTGCGATAAAAATTCAAGCCCCTTAAGGGAATCAGCCCGCCTTAAAGCAAGTTCGCTTTCTGCTCCCATCCTCGGAACCCGCGAATCTACAAGCAGAATCCTGAACCGCGAAAGAGGTGATTTTATCCGTTTTACTTCATTGCCGGCGCTGTCAATGACAAGGAAATGATCTTTTCGCGCCAAAAGGCAAACCTGGTAATCAACAATGGAAGCGTCCTTTGAAAAGATCGACTCATGCGTCTTGTAGAGCAGCTTTGCCAGTTCCATTTCGCTGATTTGAATGCGAAGAAGGCTTTTAAGCGCGGCGGCGGCAGCGGTTTCTATTGCACATGAGGAGGCTAACGCTATATTTTGCGGAATTTTACCGCAGAATGAGAAATTTAACCCCTTCATTGGATAGCCAAGACTGATAAAAGCCGCTATAGCGGTTTTTAGATAGTTGGCCCATCGGTCTTCCCGCCTGTATTTTAAATTTGTAAGGGTACTTCTTTTACGTTCTCCCAGATCATAAGCGTAAAAACGGAAAGAATTATCTTTTCTGTGGCTTACAGCAAGCTGAATTGACATATCCAGCGCCGCAGAGAGGTAAAAACCCGCTCCCGGTTCACCTTGCCCGCCTAAAAAGTGGATTCTTCCGGGCGCTTCAGCTATAACTATGGGATTAGACCGATTATCATCAAGTTCATACTCAACTCTGTGTATTTGACCGATAACCGGCATTATAACCTCTCAATTATGACTTTTGACCATTTTATCAATAAAAAACGATAATTTCAATGAATTATTTATGAAAAATATGGAGAATATTTGCTTATAAAAATCAGAAAGGAAAAATTATTCAATTTTTACCAATTTGCGCGCAAATAGCATTGCCGCGAGAGTACAAAAATAGGGAAACGCAAGAATAAAATCAGCAGGAATACGCCAGATGCCCTGGATATGGTTGGAAAAACTCTCAGCCATGCCGAAAATAAAAGCAGCCGCAAGAAGACCGGCAGGTTTGTGTCCTCCAAGAAAGATTAAAACAAGCGCAATCCAGCCTTTCCCGGCGGACATCCCCTGAACAAATGCACCCAGATTTAAGCTTAAAAAAGAGCCTCCTATCCCGCAAAAAACAGCGGAAATTAAAATAGCGGCTGTCCTGTAGGTTTCTGGATTAATACCGAGGGAAACAAGAGAAGGAGAGTTTTTTTCACAGGCGCGGAGTCTATAGCCAAACGGCGTTTTATAAATGACAATATGCGCCGCGATAACAAGCAGCGCCGCAAAAAATAAATAAACGCCTGTAGAAACAGAAGGTACGTTATGAACGCTGCTTTGAAGCGTTACTACTCCCCTTGTATTGAAGATTTTATCGGACATTACAATGCACAAGGAAACTGATAATAAATTTACCGCAATGCCGCAGATAAAAATATTCGCACGGAGTTTGAAGGCGGCAATAACATGTAAAAAACTCAGGAAAACAGCCGCCATTACAGCTGCAATTAACGCAGCGGTAATGCTTCCTGTAAAATTGTAAACCGCAAAGGAAGCAAAAGCGCCGGCAAGCAGCATTCCTTCAAGCGCGATGTTTAACGTACCGGCGAGAGCGGGGAAAAGACCGCCGCAAGCAGCAAAGAGAACAGGTATCATTATTGATAGTGCACCCTGAAAAATAGACTGAACCATTGTTACCCCGCCGCCCTGCGCGGAAAAATATTTCTGATTGCCATGCTTGCCGAAAGAAAAATAATTACAGTCTGCACAATCGAAGCTACTTCATGCGTAAGGCCGGTATTCTGCATGGCAATTCTTGCGCCGGCTTCAATCCACGCGAAAAAAATCGCCGCCGGAATTATTGCGGGAACTGAAAAACCCGAAAGTAATGCGACAGTAAGCGCGCTCCATCCAAGTCCTGATGAAAATTCTTTTATAACAGAGTGGTAGGTTCCAAGGACTGCGGCAGAACCTGCAAGTCCGTAAAAACCGCCGCTTATCGTCATTGCAAGGATTGTGTTCATTTTTGTGTTGATTCCTCCGTAACGCGCAAACAATGCGTTGCTGCCGGTTACTCTCATCTCATACCCGGTTTTGGTCCTGTAAAGAAAAAAATGCGAAAGGATGACCGCGAAGAGCGCGATGACAGAGCCGTAGTTCAAATCCGATGGTTTTAAAATCAGGGGCAGACGCATGTTCTCAGCTACTTTTTTTGTTGATAAAAGCGATGTTTGCGGATCAAGGAAAGGACCTGTTACAAGATAGTTCACAATCGGAATAACAGCGCAGGACAGCAGAAAGGACGTTATCAGCTCATTTGTATTCCATCTTGCTTTACATATGCCGCTGAACGACGCCATCGCGGCGGCGGAAAAAATCCCCGCAGCAAAAGACAGGAGAACGCCGGCAATTCCAAATCCGTGCAAAACAAAAGCGGCTGCGGCGGCGCAGAAAGCTCCAAGGTAAACCTGTCCTTCGCCTCCAAGATTGAGGGAACCTGCCTTCACCGCTATTGTTATTCCCAAAGCTCCAAAAATAAAAAGGGAAGAAATATTGAGCATATTCCCGAAATTAAACGAATTTTTAAAAGGACCGGCAAAGAAGAAATAAAGCGTTCTTGCAGGGGTTTCGGAAAAAACAAAAACAAGAATTACAAGCGTAAAAAGCGAAGCGGCAGGGATCACAAAAATACCAAAAAGCGTCTTTAATTTTTCATTCACTTCAGATACCAAGCCCCTGCATGCAATTTCCCGTCATATTTCTTATTTCTTCATTTCCGTCATTTATAAATTCTTTTGCGATTTTTCCCTTGTACATAACAAAAATCCTGTCTGCAAGAAGAAGAATATCGTCAAGGTTAGTGGAAATTAAAATAACCGCGGCTCCATTATCGCGCAGCTTTAATATTTCTTTTCTTACCAAATTACCCGAGGTTATATCAAGACCCCACGTGGGTTCGCTGAAAACAATATAATCCTTAAAGCAGTCAATCTCTCTTGCCAGAATCAGTTTTTGAAGATTACCGCCTGAAAGGCAGAAAGCTTTTTCCTTATAATCCGGCATTTCCATATTATATTTTTCTGAAATATTTTTTACAAATTCCGCAGTATCATTTTTATATTTAAAAAATTCCTGCCTTTTATTGATAATCATGTTTTCTTCTATTGACATTTCTCCGGCGCTTCCGACGCGCATTCTGTCGGCGGGCACATATGAAAGCCCTTCACCGCGAAGTCTGCGAATGTTTAAGGATGAAATATCTTTCCCGTTATGAAGAACCTTCCCCTGCGCAGGGTGAAGGAAACCTCCAAGAACCGCTTCAATAACCCCAAGCCCGTTTCCCCCGACACCTGCAAAACCGATGATTTCTTTCGGGAAAACCGAAAAAGAAACATTATCAAGAAGCGGGAGTTTTTGCCTTTTCCTTGTTACTGTAACACTGTCAAACTTAATTACAGGTTTTGTTTTTAAGGGCGATACTTCAGTATTTTTAACAGGAGCGGAAACTGCGCTTCCTGTCATCATTTCGGCGATTTCGTATTCATTTATGCCGTCCGCCGCGCAAATACATGCAAGTTCTCCTTTTCGCATAACAGCGACACGATCGCAGATCATCTTTATCTCATGCAGTTTGTGCGTTATCAGAATAATTGATTTTCCGCTGGCCTGAGCGAATGTTTTTAAAGTCTTGAATAAAGAGGATGTTTCCGCTTCTGTTAATACGGAAGTGGGTTCGTCAAGAATGATTATTTGCGCATCACGGTGTAAAATGCGGCAGATTTCAGTCTGCTGCATCTGACCAAGCGACAGGTCTTTTATTTTTTCGTTTGGACTCAGCGAAAATTCATTTTTTTTAATCAGATTTTCGGTAATTTCACGCGCTTTTTTTTTATCGTAAAAAAAAAGGCATTTTATTGGTTCCGTTCCCATTAAAATATTTTCCGCTACAGTATATTCGGGGAAAAGCATAAAGTGCTGATGAACCATGCCAATATTCAGTTTCTCCGCAATTCGCGGAGAGTTTATTTCTTCTTTTTTTCCGTTTATTAATATCTGTCCTGAATCAGGTTTTTCAAGACCACCGAGAATTTTCATCAGGGTAGTTTTTCCGGCGCCGTTCTCGCCCGCAATGCAAAGAATCTCTTCCCTTCGAAGGTTCAATGATATATTGTTATTCGCTTTTTTTTTGCTTCCCGGATAGGTTTTGCAAATATTGCGGAATTCCAGAATGTTATCAGTCACCAAGCTCTTCCATAAATTTTTCAAATTTTTGCCGGATGCCGGAAGAAAGACCCGTTTTATAAAGAGGATTATTAAAATCAAAAGCCAGATATCCCTCTTTTACTCCTATCGTTTGGGAAATTCCGTATTCAATTTTTCCCGAAACAGCCTCGCTGAGTATTTCCATAACAAGTTTTTTTTGTTCCATTATTCCGCAGCCCAGAATAATGCCGGGAGCCAGATCGTATACGCTGGTGTTATACCAAACAATATACGCTCCCCTGTCGGCTGCTGTTTTAATCATCCCCTGCGCTGCCCCTCCCGCAATTGCGGTAAAGACATCAACCCCTGAATTCATCATCGCCGCAGTAAGCTCTGCGGCTTTATTCGCATCCGCCCATGAGCCGATAACACGCATATCAAGCTCAATTTCAGGGTCTGCAAGGCGCGCGCCTTCAAGAAAGCCAGGCACCATCTGCCTTGTTAAAAGCGGATATTCCTGCGCAGCCAAAAAACCAATGCGTTTGCCTTCATTTGCGAAAGGCATACCGCTTGCTGTAATTAACCCCGCAAGATATCCAAGATAGAGGGATTGTTCATATTGATTGTAGAAAAATGTCCTGATCTGCGGATGACCTTCGTACTGTGCGTCTGTAATAATAAATTTCTGATTTGGAAATCTTTTTGCTACCTCTGCGCATATTTCAGGCAAAGAAGGATTTGATCCAATTACAATATCATATTCGCCTGATGAAACCATCTGTGTAAGCTGGCTTTCCCACTGCGCCTGATTCATGCCCGCTTCATAAATTTTTATTTCAATATTTTTGTTGTTTAACGCAAACTCCTGCGCTCCCTGAGACAGCAGTTCATACGACGGACTGCCGGCAATTACGCCTGTAATAAAAACAAGCACCGAAAGGCTTTCGCCGTTTTTCTGCTGTTCAAATTTTTTATTGCATCCTGAAAATAAAAATAAAGCAAAAATTAATAAAAACGCCGTTTTTTTCCACATATTTGTTCCATAAAGAATAGGAAAAATACCGGTATTTGTCAATTAATGATAAATAGACCTCTTTCTAAACGCTTCTTTTTTTTACATATTCGGAAAAGAGTTCATTATAAAAATCTGAATTTTTCAGATTTGGCAGAAAATGCCTTTTGATGCGCACCATTTTATCCGCCGCCTCTTTATACGATGAATATTTTCCCAGAAAGCAGCTTCCAATGATCGCAAGCCCCAAAAGCTCAGTCTCTTTATAAAAACCTTCAAGTATTTCCTTTCCTGTAATGTCAGCTTTAATCTGATTAAAATATTGATTTTTCGCCATGCCTCCTGTTACGCGCAAACTGCTGACAGTCTCTCCTGTTTCTTCCATTACAGAGATCACATCCATTACGGCGAAGGCGATCCCTTCCAATATCGAATTTGCAAGATCGCATTTATCCGAAGACAGACTTAACCCGTGTACGGAGGCGCGGATATCCGGATTCCATAAAGGCGCCCGTTCTCCGGCAAGATACGGTAAAAAAACAAGACCGCCGGAACCTGGCTTGCTTTTTTCAGCGATGAAATAAAATTCCTGCACACCGGAAATACCCAAAAGATCGCAAGCCCACTGCACCGCTCTTCCTGTGGTATTGATAGTCCCTGATAAATTCCAGTACGGCTTTACAGGATGCCCGTATGACATCAGCTTGTCATTTTTAATGCAATATTCCGTACAAAGATTAATTCCTTCCGACGAGCCTGTCCTGTCAACAGCCTGCGACGGTTGGGTAACTCCCGCTCCTGTAATCGCCGCAAAAAAATCAGGTCCGCCTGATACAACGGGAATGTTCTTTTTGAATCCCAGATGATCACTTGCTGATGATGTTATTGTCCCGAACTGATCGCCGGGTTTTATAAAGGGAGGAAACTTTTCTTTATCGAGTTTCAGTTTTTCAAGAACATCGTCATTCCAAAACCAGCGATCAAATCCCTTTGACGGAAACACGGAACAAGCCTGCCCTGTCAGCGCAAAAGCCAGATATTCCGGACATCCCAGAAAATATTTCACCTTGCGGTAAAAATCGTTTTCTTCATTTTTAATGAAAAGAATTTTTGGAAGAAAGAAAGAGCTGTCAACAAAACCTCCCGTAATATTTGAAACCTGTTGTTGAAATCCTTGCGCTCTTCTGTCGAGCCAAAGGCGCGCGTTCATGGAAGGAACTGAAAAACCTGAAGGCTCTCCCGTTACAGGAACAAGCGTAGGACCGTTGCCGCTTATCACAATCGCTTCCACAGACCTAAGTTCCCCCAGTTTCGCACAGGAGCTTTCAAATGAGCGCAGCCATTGTGTGCAGTCTGTCTCGTGTTTATTCCCGTCATTTAAATCCACGGCAAGCGGAACCGACGCAAAGGAAAGGCGGTTTCCCTCATAATCCCAAAGAGCAGATTTTAAACTTGATGTGCCGATATCAACTGTTAGAAGCATTTATTACCTTTTTATCATTTTACCACAGTGTTCACAGAGTTTCACGAAGAAAAAACAATTCCCTTATTGTATAATCTTTTGCAAGTCCCTTTTCCTCAAATTTTGTTTTTGGTCTCCACGTCCGCTTTTCTGCAAAATCTTTATAAGCGTTTTTTAAGCCTCTGCTGTTTTTCAGTTCATCCAGCGCGTGAAGAGCATAATCTTCCCAGTCTGTTACCATGTAAAAATAACCGTTCTCTTTCAAAAGATCAGAAAGCATTTCTGTAAAAGGTTTTTGAATCAGGCGGCGTTTGCGATGCTTTTTTTTTGGCCACGGATCTGGGAAAAAAACGTGTACTGCTTCCAGCGAACCCTGCGGAATCATTTTTTCAATTACATCAGCCGCATCATGCTCAATTATCCTTATATTCGAAAGTTTCCTTTTTTCAATTTCCCATAACAGCCGCCCGATACCGGGACGATGAACCTCAATGCCAAGATAATTTTTATTCTGATTTGCCTGCGCAATTTCTGCTGTCGCTGTCCCTGAGCCAAACCCTATTTCAAGGGTTATATCATTTTTATTGTAAAATATTTTTTCAAAGTCAATAAAGTCCTGCGAAAAAGGAATCAGAAAACCATCTGAAAAAAGTTCATAGGCTTTTTTCTGGGCTGTAGTATAACGCCCCGTCCTTATTACAAAACTTTTAAGCATTAGTCTCTTATGGAAATTATATTTGTAACTGCGCTGCAAAAATTAAAATTATCTTCCGACCAAAGAGCGATTGATCTTACATTTGCAGGAAACCCCAGATCGGAAATGCTGCCTGACATTGAAGGTAGATTAACAGTAGCCGCATAACTGCCTGAACTGTCATAACCTAAAAAGCGGTTAACCGGCCATCCGGAATTAACAGTGTATAATCCATTTTCAATTTCTATTTCCGGAAAACTATACCGCACATTTCCGTCAAAAGTAAAATTACGTTCTGTTCTGTCCCCGCCTTTATTGACAAGAACAGCACGGAACACGCCGCGCGGAAGAGCGCTTTCCCTTGAAGTGATGCTTCGCGTTCCTATCCATGTGCTGCCGTCCTGAGTCAGGGTAATCCACTCGTCGCTTTTTATTATCCAGCGAAGCTGTTCACGGTCATGATACAGGTGAAGTTCATCAAGATTTTCAATCCCGTCATCATCGTGCGGAATTATAAAAAAGAAAAAATGTTCTTTCGGTCCTTCCGCTGTATTATTTAATAATACCAATTGAATAAAACCGTATGTAATTTCCGGTTTTGCATTTGAACATGAAAAAAAAGCGAATATTGTAAAAATTACCGGAATTATCAATATTTTTCCTGAAAATTTCATACCGCTGCAGTATAGATTGATTTATTCAAATTGTCTACAATACCGGATATGAAAATCTGGTTTGCTACAAATAATGCCCATAAAAAAAGAGAACTTGAAGCAATTCTTGGGATTCAGATTTGCATACCTTCAGAAGAAAATATTCCCTTTAATCCTGAAGAGACCGGAACGACTTTTTGTGAGAACGCTCTTATAAAAGCACGCGAATTAAAAAATCTAATCGGCGGAAAAAATGATTTTGTCATAGCTGACGATTCCGGTCTTTGCGTCGACGCGCTTAACGGCAGACCCGGTGTTTTATCCGCGCGTTACGGAGATACGGAAGGAAAAAAACTTACAAGTGCGCAGAAAAACCTTCTTCTGCTTGATGAGTTGGGAGACAGTCAAAAACGAAGCGCCCGTTTTTCCTGCGCAATGGTTTTATTAGTCACAAACAATCGCTTTACTGTTGTTCAGGAAATAATTGAAGGGGAAATTGTCAAAAGCCGTGAAATGATGCGCGGAGAAGGCGGCTTCGGATATGATCCGATATTTTATCTTCCGTCATACGGCAGGACATTCGCAGAACTTTCTGAAGATGAAAAAAATGGGATAAGCCACCGAGGAAAAGCGGGGAAAATTATATCAGGAATATTAACCGCAAAATACGCAGAGTTGTAATTCGGCATCTTTATATTAAAACTCCGCAGGAAATTTATGACTAAACGTATTATAGATACAGAACTTAATGAACCGCAAAGGAAAGCCGTGAACTCTGTTGATGGACCTGTATTGATTATTGCCGGTGCGGGTTCGGGAAAAACAAGGGTTATCACTTATCGAATAGCGCATATGCTTGATAGGGGAATTCCCCAGTCAGCGATACTTGCGCTCACTTTCACAAACAAGGCGGCGCGTGAAATGGAAACACGTGTGAAAGAACTCACCCGGAAAAAACTGCAAAACCTTACAGTCTGTACCTTTCACGCCTTCGGACTAAAAATTCTCCGCGAAGAGTGCGAACTTCTGGGTTACAGAAAAAATTTTTCCATCTACGATGAAACCGATAAAGTGTCTCTGATTAAAGAATCGCTTCGTGAATGCAGGATGAACCCGGGCAAGGTTGATCTTTACGAGCTCTCCCAGAACTTCTCAAAAATAAAAACAGGCTTGGCAAAATGGACTGACTCTGCAAACATGGAAGAGGTTCATGATGTATACCAGCAGGGTTTAAAAATATACAATGCCGTAGACTTTGACGATCTTTTGACAATCCCGCTGGAACTTCTGGAAAAAAATAATGACATCGCGGAAAAATACAGAAAAAAATTCCGTTATATAATGGTTGACGAATTTCAGGATACAAGTTTTATCCAATACAGGATGATGAAACTTCTTGCTGGCAAAAAGGACGCGAATGTCTGCGTTGTGGGGGACGACGATCAGTCTATTTATTCATGGCGCGGCGCGAATTACGAAAATATTCTTTTGTTTGAAAAAGATTTTCCAGAAAGAATTGAAATTAAACTTGAGCAGAATTACCGCTCAACTTCCACCATTTTGGACGCCGCAAACGGAGTAATCTCACATAACACCGGCAGGAAAGAAAAAAAACTCTGGTCGCGCCAGGAAAGCGGAAAACCTGTTGAGCTTTTTTACCCCGAAAACGAAAGCGCGGAGGCTGATTTTATCGCTTCCCAAATACGCAATTTAATAATCAGCGATGATTTTAAATACCATGATTTCGGAGTCCTTACCAGAACCAACTCCCTTGCGCGTAACATCGAAGAAGCGTTTCTTGCAGAGAACATTCCATACCGGGTATCGGGAGGAACTAGTTTTTTCCAGCGAAAGGAAATAAAGGACATTATCTCCTATCTGCGCATTATTGCAAATCCGGATGATGACGTGAGCCTATTGCGGATTATCAACACTCCAAGAAGGGGGATTGGAAGAATCACTGTCTCTCAATTAAACGAAGCCGCAAAGAGAAACCACACAAGCATAAGGGACGCTCTCCTGAGAATGAATTACGCCAAAACGCATGGACAGCAGGGACTTTTCAGCGAGAAAGGAGCTTCGACCGAGCTTGAAGAATTTTCTGCAATGATTGACAATTTCCGCGACTTAATGCTGGAACGCAAGGGAGAGCCGGGAAAACCGTGGAGGCTTTCCGCCTGCCTGCGAACGTTAATCGAAAACATTGATTACTGGAGCTACCTTGTAATGGAACATGTCAGGGATGAAAAGAAAGCCAGATGGAAATTCAGCAATATCGAGTATTTTATAAGAATGATAGAAAGCTGGGAAACAGACCCTGATAATTTCGATGCAGGTCTTTATCAGTGGCTTAACAGGATCAGCTTAATTACAAGAGACGACGGGGAAGACGACGTTAAGGGAAAAGTAAATCTCTCTACAATTCACGCCGCCAAAGGCCTTGAATTTCCGGTCGTTTTCATCGCCGGCGCTGAAAAAGGGTTAATCCCCCATGAAAAGAGCATCGGCGAAGAAGAAGATGAGGGCAGCGTCGAAGAAGAGCGCCGCCTTTTTTACGTCGCCATCACAAGAGCGCGTGAAAAACTCTACGTCACAAGCTGTCTTCAGCGCCGGCGTATGCAAAACACTGTCAGCTGCGAACCTTCTCCTTTCCTTGCCGAAATCCCGCAGGATTTGATCAAGTTCCATGATAAGGGGAAAGAGAATGAAGTTGCCGATGATAATGAGGCGCAGGATTTTATAGCGCAGATGAGGGCAATGCTGGAGTAAGAATCTGTTTGTAAATATGCCGTTTACTTCTTTTTCCTGGGTCTTTTTTTTCCATTATTGTATACATACTGTTTATCAAGGCATTTTTGGCATAAAGTGGTTTTGGATTTTTTCCCCACAGACACGCCGCAGCGGGGGCATAGATTTTTTGTTTTACGTTTGGCGTACTTCTCCCTTCTGGCTTCCTGCACGGTATCGGAGTTTTGGTTTTGGTAGTTTCTGTAAAATTCCCTGCAATCATCGCAGGTTTTATAAGGACTGGATTTTTTAACCTTGCCGCCGCAGCGGGGGCACAAACCGCTTTTAAGGCGTTTGTGGTAAGCTTTTTTTCGTTCTGCTGGTTCTGACATGGTTTGATTATAGCAATAATTAAAATAATGCTCAAGGCGAATCAATACGGGATTTAAATATAAAAAAGAAACTGGGCAGAAGGAAAGAAACCGGCGTACTGAAAATGCAGCCAAAAAGCTCCTTAAACGGAGTTTTTTATATCTGTATTCCCTTAGAAATAAATCTCGTTTATGGTTCTGTAGTAATAAAGAATTCAATACATGGATGAGATTCGCCGTTCTCTGCGGCAATATTTTTCAAAGACAAATACAACTGCACTTTTTCAGAGATCACCAGCGGGGCTTCTTTTTTATTATTTGTTTTATACAAAAGCCCTTCATCTGTTTTAATGGGATTTACCTTTGCGTACTTGCCGGCGCATTTTTGAGCAAGCTCAAAAGTCTGGGAAATTCTTCCATTGTTGAAATTTGCAGGCAGGTATACGATCCCCTGCGTATTAATAATTGTTCCGCTCATACCGGTAAAATAAACTGTATAAAGGGCTTCGTAATCCAGTGAAGACCAATAAGTAGTCCAATTGGACTGCTTCATAAAGCTGGTGTCCGGATTTTCCCAAAGCTGTCCCTGTAAATGGTCTATCAGAAAATCAAAGAAAGCTTCGCTCAGAAAAGCGGGAGATGCCTGCACTTTTCTCTGAGCAAAAACGCCTGTAAGACAGAAAACAAATAAAAAGATTACTAAAACTTTCTTCATTTTTCACTCCTGTTAATAAAAGCATTATATAAATTTATGGTAACATAAATTCTACTATTTATAGAAATAAAGTTATTTTTCGATATTAGCCGAATTTTGTAAAACGCTCAACAGTCCTTTGTTTACTTTCCCCCACAGCGCGCTTGATAAATACTCATTTTTAATGGTATAATTATTCTCTGTTCGTGCTAACTGGTTAAATGCTTCGTTCTTCAGGGCGGGGTTGTTGATTTTTTTGATAGCAGGAAGGCAGTAAACATGTATGTTATCCATGCAGATAATAGCGGTTTCTTCCGCAAGGTATTAAAAGTTTTCCTGTCAGAGCTGGGAGTTGATTCGGACAGTTTTGATAAAGGAGATGACGTATTAAATGAGGTTGGAAGCCGCAAAGTATCCTGCGTTATTACCGGTCTGGAGCTTGCTGATATGACCGGTGAGGAATTAATCAGGCAGCTTATACTTTCAGGGCATTCAATGACGATCATTTCGGTAACAAGCAGCGGAAACGACGCCAGATTAAAAAACCTTGAAGCCCTCGGCGTTAAAGCGACCATTCAAAAAGGCGGTGATTGGAAAGAAAAATTACGTGAATATTTTTAACATCCAATACCCATTTGCGGGAAACTTGAATTTCCAAATATCAAAATCCAGTCAAGGAAAATATTCAGTGCATTAATGACAGTATTTTCAGATGTCAGTGTTTTTATTACCCATAAAAAAAGTCTGATCTGTTGCAATATGGACATATAACATAATCCAGTTTAATTCTTCTCAGGCAATTCTTGCATTTCTTGCTTTCCGGCATATCACCGTCAGAAGGAATGGCGTCAAAATTCTGATCTTCCAAATTTTTCATTAAAAACGATTTTAATATCTCCAACATACCCCGCCTCCCGGTTTTATATTTGCATGTCAACGATATAAAATATTTTTAATTAATAATTAACAAATTTGTCCATTTAAAAAATCATTATCAAAAAGCACTATACCCGCCGCAAGAAGGATCTGCGCGCTTCCCAGAATGTCATTTATTGCAGCCGCATCGCAGCCCTTTCAGGAATTATGGGGTTAATCCGCCTGTTGAGGGTACCCCCGCCTGTGGTGAATTTTCAAAATAAAACTTGCCTCCATAATCAAATTTTCTTAACTTATATGTAGTACACATATAAAAACATTTTTAAATACGGAGGATTTATGAAAACTCAGGAATTAACGGAAAGAACAGCTATTGAACCGGAAAAACTCATCGGTACTAAATGGATTGCATGGAGCGAACTTGTCGGCGAACGGATTTCGATGAAATTCGTGGACAGAATTAACTGCATTTATACCTCACAGCCAAACGAATACCCGATGACTTATACCGTCACGGGAGGCGATATGTTTTTCAGCCATATCGAAGGATCGTTTGAACTTAGAGGTAATGTGCTTTTTAACAATGACCTCCCGGTCTTCGAAAAAGCGGCATAACAAACCCTGTAACTAACCGCAAAGATGAAAGTCGTTGCGGTTAATATCTCTTTTCATCAAGCCGTAATTTATTTTTTGGCTGGTCTGCCTGCTTTTTTTCCTTTGGCTTTTTTCGCGCCCGGGACTTTAGCGGCTTTTTTTCGTTTCTCGGCCAATGTATTGGTTTTTTTCTTTCCAGCCTCTTTCCTGGCCTTACCTGCGGTTTTATTCGCTTTTGGTATGCTCTTTAAGTCTGATATAAACTTTTTGTTGGAAGAAAGTTTATCTATTTCTGATGAAGATTGAATGTCAAGCCAATATTTGGGTGAATTGCCGAAATATTGTCCCAATCGCAAGGCGATAGGAACTGTTATTCGTCCTTTTCCCTTTAATATGTTTGTTACAGACTGATACGCAACTTTTATTGAATTCGATAATGAAAATGCATTAATCTGATATTCATCAATAAATGATTGAAGTACAGCTCCTGGTGTCTGTGATTTGGTTTTTCCTGGCATGATTGCCTCCTGTATATAAGAATAATAACTATCATAAATAATTTTAACAGGATATACAAGAGTTAAATATCAATAATGGATAAAAATATTTAGTAATTTTTGATTATTTTTCCTTTAATCAATGTTATGATATATTTGGGATTATACCCTCATGTATACCCTAACAAAATCAGTTAGTCTTTTAAATCATTATTTGAGAAAATATTTCAATCTTGTAATAAAGTAAAAGAAGACGCTCGTTTACGCTAAAGGCGTCGGCGTCAACACTGGCGCTGGAATTTTTCTAGTTGTTGGCTATTTGGAATAAAAAAGATTTTTGTTACCGGTACAGAAAGCAAGACAGAATAAGCAAAAATATACTGGATAGATGACAACCGAATTATGTCAGGCTGCTTAAATTCATTTAATTCTTTCGTAATAGCCTGTGAAAAGAATGTATATAAGATATCCTTCTTCAACGTAGTTAAAAATCATATTTTCTTGACTAATTTTTAAATTATCTTCATTTAATTCAAAATGAAAATTCGCGGTGCCATCCGTATTGAATGGCTTTTCATTGAAGCCTAATTTTGAACCAATATTACTAAAATATTTCTCGATAATATGGTCAGGAAATCTTTCATTATTTTTTTCAGATATTAGACTAAATTCTTCCCAAGCTTTCATTTGAAAATCATTTATAACTAATTTATCCTTATAATGCCAATCATATCCTTCCTTATAAGCATTTAATTGAGCCTCAGTCCAACCTAAATACATTATAGCTCCGGGTGTTGATTTGTTAAAAGTTTCAAATCGAAGAAATTTCGTACCTTTCAAAGTAACAATACTGACAATTCCATATCCTGCATATCCAATTTCCATATTTAGAATCGTAAAATCATTACCTGTTATAGTAATAACAGATTTGCCGTCTACTTGCTTCCAGGTTCCCTGTAAATCATCAAGCAAATTTTGTGATTCTTTATTCCCGCCTGCAAAACTGGCGCATGAAACCAGAACAAACAATAAACAGATTGTTAAAAGCTTTTTCATATTTAATTTCCTTAATATTAAATAATATATAAGATTCTATTATAAGTCATTCAAAATGTAAATAAATCTTTTGTTAATGATAACCACGATCATGAAGGTCTGGAAACTATATTAAACAAATATACTCAAGAAAATAAGGCTGCCAAAGAAGTCGAAACACCGTTATTAGATTAAAGATTATATTTGGATTACATATAGAGTCTATCTGTAAAACCGGTTACTTTGCGGACACAAGTAAAATTTCCTGTTGGAAACGCGAAAACACCTCTTGAAAAATTAATATACAGGATTTAACATAAACTTGTCCGGCAGCCGTAAACCTTCGGTTCGGGTTATTTGCCGTATACAAGGAGTATTTATGAGCGTACCGCTTTGCATTGCCAAAAATTCAGAACTGGAAAATACCTTTTTGCTGCCTCAAATGGCAAACCGCCACGGTCTTATAACAGGAGCTACAGGAACGGGAAAAACAGTAACTCTGCAAAAAATGGCGGAGGCCTTCTCTTCCATCGGAGTGCCGGTCTTTGTAGCTGATGTAAAAGGCGACCTTTCAGGCATGGCAATGCCGGCTTCTCCGAGCGAAAAACTTGGCGCAAGACTTGAAAAAATTGGCGTAACAGAGTGGCAGCCTGTCTCCAACCCCGCGGTGCTTTGGGATGTATTCGGTGAAAAAGGGCATCCTGTCCGTGCGACAGTGTCAGACATGGGACCTCTTCTTCTGTCCCGCCTTTTAAACCTCAATGATGTGCAGTCAGGTCTTTTGCAGATCATTTTTAAAATAGCAGACGACAATAACATGCTGTTACTCGACATGAAAGATCTCCGCGCCATGACCCAGTATGTAACAGAGCACGCCAATGATTTCAAGGCGGAGTACGGAAATATAGCATCAGCTTCCGCAGGCGCGATACAGCGCGGTCTCTTAACCCTTGAAGAACAGGGGGCGTCAAAATTTTTGGGTGAACCGATGCTTGATTTAATGGATTTCATCCGTACCGATTCTTCAGGGAAGGGAATTATCAATATTCTTGCGGCGGATAAACTTTATAATATGCCTAAATTATACGCGATAACCCTCCTTTGGATGATGTCCGAACTCTTTGAGAAAATGCCGGAAATCGGAGACTGCGATAAGCCGAAACTTGTTTTTTTCTTTGACGAAGCGCACCTTCTTTTTTCAGACGCTCCCGCAGTCCTTCTTGAAAAAATAGAAAGGGTCGTCCGTCTTATCCGCTCAAAAGGAATAGGGATTTATTTTGTTACGCAAAATCCGCTCGATGTTCCCGATAAAGTGCTCGGTCAGCTCGGCAACAGGGTGCAGCACGCACTTCGCGCTTTTACTCCCCGTGATCAAAAAGCGGTGAAGACGGCGGCGCAGACAATGAGAGCAAATCCCGCTTTTAATACCGAACAGGCAATTCAGGATTTGGGAACTGGAGAAGCACTGATCTCCTTCCTCGATGAAAAAGGAAGCCCTTCAATCGTGCAAAGATGCTCGGTAATAGCTCCCGGTTCAAGACTGGGTCCTGTCACTCCTGACGAACAGGATAAACTTATCAAACAGTCCATTTTTTACGGAAGATATGAAAAAAACATAGACCGCGAATCGGCTTATGAACTTCTTATGAAACGGACGGAAAAAACATCTGAAGAAAAACAACCCGAAACAAAAAAATCCGCCGCAAAAACTGCGGAGACCAAAACCCCCAAACAGCCTGCGGAAAAAAGCATGGCTCAGGAAATGAAAGAGTTTGTTTTTGGATCCACAGGTCCAAGAGGCGGGAAAAAAGACGGCCTTGTTCAGACCGCCGTAAAATCCGCGGCAAGACAGGTGACCACAAATCTTGTGCGCGGAGTGCTGGGCAGTTTAAAAGGAAAGTAATTCTATTATACCAGATATTAATTAAATTCTTGACATAATAACGGAATAAAGTATAAAGTACATTGAAGATATGAAGATCCGTACGAAATTAATCGGCGATTTCGCGATAGTCGCTTTAATTGGCTCATTTCTCGGCATGGTTGGTCTTTACAGCAACAATCAATTGACAAATAAAGCGGAAGAAATCATCACCATTACAGAAATTGAAGCGCGCATCTTAGGCATTCTGAACTCGCATTATAACTGGAGGCAGTCCCTGATGGAGACGATGAAATTAACATAACGGTAAATCATGCAAACGGAATTTCCGTCCAAAACCGCGAAGGCCTTGACAATTTAATCAGAGAAGTTTCGTGTTTTAGGGTAGATTAAACATTGGAATCACTTAATGTAAAAATCAATGAGACTATAGTAACCGCGATTAAGGAATTTGAAGCTGCCGGTAAAACGGAAAACTTTTGGAAAAAACCGATAATAAAAATAATTTCAGCAAATGATAACAATTTTGAATCGTTAAAACAAACTGTTTCCTCTTCTCATCTTATGCCCTATGATATTTTGCCGGATGTAAAAAGCATCATTTGTTTTTTTATTCCTTTTCATGCGCACATCGTAAATAGCAATATGAACGGAAATATGGCTTCTGAAAAATGGGCTTTAGCCTATATCAAAACAAATGAACTAATCTTAAAAATAAATAACGACATTGAAATATTAATGGAGCAAAACGGGTATAAAACCGGAAAAATACCAGCTACCCATAATTTTGATAAAAAAACATTGAAAAGCGGCTGGTCGCACAGACATATTGCATACATGGCAGGCATTGGGACTTTTGGGATAAATAATATGCTGATAACCGAAAAAGGATGCTGCGGCAGGCTTGGCAGCATATTAATTGATTATGAATTACCTGTATATGAAAACAGCGGTATTTTAAACGAAAAATGCCTGAATAAAAAAAACAATTCGTGCGGAAAATGCCAAAAAAATTGCGTTGCCGGCGCTTATACCCTCAATGAATTTAACAGGCACAAGTGTTATGAGCAATGCATTAAAAATTCCGAATACCATAAAAATATCGGCTACGCTGACGTTTGCGGAAAATGCCTTGCCGGTCTGCCCTGCTCAACAAAAGAACCGCAGCATATTTAAAAACTGAAAGTCAGCACGCCTTTTATAAAACTAATGTCCTTGTATCTGCCGAATTGCCCTTCTTCATTGCCTCCGAAAATACCGCCTGAGATTTCTACAGATACGGCGTCTCTTGTCCAGATAACCGCAGGTACAATCATAAAGTCTCCCGCTTCAATCTGCCAAAAGACGGCGGTGCGGACCTCAATTTGATCCCTGAAAAAAGTTTTATAAACAGATGTTATTATTTGCGTAGAAGTCGCATCAGTGTCCGCTTCAATATCCGTCGCACCGGAAACTTTACTGTTTAAAAGACGTATTGACTGGTTACACTGAAAGTTTAGATTGATGCCCCATACCAAACTACGATCAAAACCGAACGACCAGGCAAGATAGGGATTATATACAGAGCCGTCATCGCCTTTTATATCTTCCGTTATGTTAGCTGCAAACTCGGCGCGTACATTAAAACCGTATAAAACCTGCGCCCAGTCAATTCCTATCTGATGATAGGGATTGTAGGCGATCTTTACGCTTGATGGAAAAGGCATTCCGTCAGGCGTAAGCAGGGGTTCTCCTGACGTTAATAGTAAAGGCGGATCAAAAATCATTGTAACAGCCGGCTTTGTTAAACGGCCGTAGTAATACTGAAACCCTATATCAGCAGGACCTATAGTTGTTGTGAACCGCGCGCCTATTTGCAGATAATCCAGCGTAGATGTGACAGGTTCATTTATTCTAATTCGGATATCTTCCGTGATGCCAAGAAATTTTTTCAATGCGTCAATTTGATCGTTAAACGCCGCATTTATCTGTGTGACAGGAGAATCTTCTTCCCTGAACTTCATGGGGATAAAAGACGGAATAAATACTCCTTCTATTTTTGAAAAAGAGCCAAAGCGGTACGCGATACGAAGCATGGGCCTGGCGATTTTAAAATTCAACAGATCGTTAAATTCTGTTAATTGCGAATAATCCAAAGGGTTTATAACATCCAAAGGTCCAAAACTGTCCGCTCTTCCCCATGTCATTTTACGCAAACCTGCGTCAACGTCACAGTTCCAGAAAAAAGCGCGAAGATATGCTTCATCTATTTTCACAGGCGATTCTGAAGGTTTAATATTCAGATTGATATACGCTTCCGCAATCGGCACTCCGGCAAAAAAATTTAATTTGCCGGAAAAAATATCGCCAAGCACAATATTTTCAAATTTTAATTCTGAATAGTCATTAAGATAACCAACTATTGACGCTGAAGCTTCGCCGCTTATGGAAACTAACGGCGTCTTGCCTGTATTGAATGTCGTCTGCTCATCATCAAACCCAAATCCAAAATCCTGAGCCCAAATCTGGCTATTGATTAAAAAAAAACCGGTAAATATAAAGAGGCTCTTGCAAAACTTCAGTTTTGCAAGAGCAACAAATGAAAATTGCATGTTTCGCAGCCCGTAGGGCGAGAAACTGCATAGCCTCGGCAAAACTAACCGAGTTTTGCAAGAGGCTCTAAAAAATAAAATATTTCTTTTCATATTGATATCATTCCGGATTTTTCATTCCAAAATCCAATTAATCATCTGGCTCTTCCGGTTTCAAGATACGCTGTAGTAAAGACGCCTTCCGGGATTGGATCGTCGTATTTCATGATGTCCATAAAAATTGTTGTTGATGTTCCTGCGCTCACTGTAGAAATTTTTGTCTGCATCGGCGATAAACGCCCCTGCACGTCTTTAAAATTCGCCATTTCCATTATTTTCACAATTTCACCGCGGCGGTTGTACATCTCCGCTTTGTAAATCAGATAATTTTCCTTGTCAACCCATGTAACAGTTTTTGTGTATTGATATGAACTGTCTTTTGGAATTGACTGAATAACATGACAAAGCCTTCCGTTAAACATTTCCTCGCCTGACAATGTGTGGGTGTCAAGCGACGTATCCCTGTCCATTGATGATATATCGTCATAGGAAAAATCGGTGCCCATGAAATTCCCGCCGCTTTCAGAAGCCGCAATGCGGCGCACCCTGCCGAGGCTCGGAAGGTATATCCACTGATCGGTTCCCCCCGATCCGTTATCCATTGTCAAAAACCGGGTTCCCGCTACATTGGCAGGGCTCTGAAACACAATTATTGTACGGGATCCGTTTGTACCGTCTTTTGAATATTGGTCGATAACGCGTTCTGTCGTACTTCCGTCTTTTGCGGTAATTACCATGCGTGATCTTGAAGAAACAGTGTCCGAAGTTACGCGGTTTTTCGCGGAGTCCATAATGGAAGCGGCGTTCTGGGCGTTAAGGGAAATAGCTCCGCAGACAAAAAGCGCGGTAAAGATAATTTTTTTCATATTAATCCTCCGTAAGGTAAAACATCCAATTAAAGGAATTTGTTTCATTTTTTATCTCCATAAATAAATTTTGGCCTAATTAAATTTAAAAGTACAGGCATTATTGTAAGGCTGACAATTGTAGTTGACAGCATGCAAAGGGCTGTCAATAGACCGAATTCCGCGATAATTTTAAATTTGGAAAACGCAAGGACAGCGAAACCCACGCCGACAGACATGGCCGTTGTGCATATCGCCCTGCCGCAGGCAAGGAATGTCCTGCGAAGAGCGCCTTCCACTCCGTTTCTGAATTCACGTTTATAAAATTCCAGAAAGTGAATTGCGTCATCAATGCCGATACAGACGGTAAGGCTTGCGATAAGTGCTGTTCCGAGGTTTAGCCTGATTCCCAAAAAACCCATTACTGTAAAATTGCACAGAACGGCAAGTATTAAAGGCACAGCGCTGATCATTCCGGCAACAAATGATTTATTTGCGATTGCGACAACAATAAAAATCATGAAGACAGAGATCATAATGGAAATTATCTGGGAGTTAAGGATTAAATCGGTAACCGCTATTTCCTGCGTCACCCCTCCTCCGATCATTACGCGAACATTTTTGGGAAAGTTTACCGCAGTATATTCATTGATTATATCAAGAACAGCGTTCGTGTCGCCGCTTCCTGTTGTACGCAGCTGCATCATCATCCTGAGCGCTGTCGGTTCAAGCGGATCATTTGAGTAGCCGGAGTCATCATCGCCTGCAAGCAGAACAAGATAATTTGCGATCAGCCGCTGTAAATCTCCGGGAGTCTCTTTCCCGTAACGCGCAGGATCGGAAGGAATTTCATAATAGGAAACGCCGTCATAATTTGTAAGACGCTTGAGTTCCCAGACTAAATCATTGCTGTTCATGTCATGCGACATTCCCGAAGCAGTGTCCAGAAATCTTAAAATGTCCGCTGCATTGTACATCGTCCAGTCATGAACCGCGGAATCGCCGGAGATTTCATCCGCCGGCGCCGCATCATCGTTAAAACCAAAATCACTGAAACCAAATCCAAAATCATCAATGCCGCCAAAACCAAAACCGCCTGCTTGTGAAACTGACGGCATAAGTCCGTCAGGACGTTGATCGACATTAAACACCTGATTGATCCGCTTGATTACGTCGGTAAAGCCGACTATCTTCCCTACTGCGGGAACATGTTTTGTAAGATAGGCGGAAAGTCCGTCTACAGCTTTTAAAACATCAGGATGGAGAAGTTCCTCTGTAGTATCAGCCTGGACAACAAGGTTCAAATCCTTCGAGCCGCCGAAATATTCCCTTATAAAACGATCTGAACGGCTGATATCAGTTTCATTCTGAAAAAATTCAACTATCGAATTATCAACTATTATTTTTGAAATTCCGTACATCGAAATCAATACAAGGAAAATCGTCGTAAAAAGCACCGTTTTCTTTTTCCTTGCGATGCTCAGGAATATTCTTGCGATCACGTCGCTTATTTGATCATCGCCGCTCTGCTTTAGTTCATTCCCGCGCGGATGAGTTTTTGCAGGTCCGCGCAGAAGCAATATTGACGGAATAAAAAATATCGTAAGCAAAAAGACGGCGAGAACTCCGACGCTTGTGTAATACCCGAACTCCCTCATCGGAATTATCGAAGTAAAACAAAAAGAGACAAAACCTATTATTGTAGTGATTGCCGCCAGAAAAACGGGTTTTATCATTATTCTCATAAGATTATAAACAACTGTATTATGCTCTTCTACTGTCAGTGTTTTATCGCGGATATCCTTCACATAATGGGTAATTACATGAATGCCGTAAGCATGTCCGACCGCGATAAGGATTATCGGCATTATTGTTGTTATTGTAGAAAGTTTTACCCCGAAAATAGCAGCTAACCCAAGCGTCCAGATAACTGAAATGACAGCGGTAGAAATCGGCAGAACGACGAAAATCATGCGTCTGAAGGAAAAAAACAAAAGTCCCAAAACAACAGCAACGGCAAGAGGCAGCAGCAATAAGTTATCTGCAATTATCGATTCGTTTATGGTCGCGTTAAGAACCGCCTGCCCGGCAAAATAAACTTCAGCTTCCCCTGCAAATATATTTTTTGCAAGCCGCCTGATTTCCAGAAGGCTTTTGGCTACTTCGGGGCTGCTTACGTCAATTGACGCCACATCGAATGTGACAAGAAGCTGCGTAGCGGAAAGGTCGTCAGAAACAAGGGAGCCCCGGAAAAGGTCCCATGAAGCGATACGCCTCTTAAGCTCAGCGATTTCTTCGCCTGTTCCTGAAAAATCCTCCGGCACCAAATCAGAAACAATGATGCTCTCACTGTCTCCTGTAATGTACTGAGTTGACATAAGCGAATTGACCGATTTGATCAAATTAACGTTTTCAACAGCGTCTGAAAATTCCCTTATTTTATTCAGGAATTCTTTTTCAAAAACTGTTTTATAACGGCGTTCAAGTCCGACAAGAACAATAACCTGCCCGCCGAATGTTTCGTCAATATACTCGGTGATAACCCTGGCCGGGTTATCTTCAGGTACAAAACGGAGGTTGTTGTTGTCCAGTTCCACGCGCGGAAGCTGAATGCCCAAAAATAAAGTAATTACCGCAATTATGCCTACAATCAGAGTGGGCCGCTTAAACATCTTTTCCATTGTTGACCTTTTAGATGGAATATACTACATTTACCAATAAAACTACAAGCAGTCCATTTAAATATGGAAATAACAATACAAAACACAGTGTTTTTGTATTGTTTGCGGTTTTTTATGTGAAAATGTAGGGCTGCCGGGAAATTATCCATGGAAAAAAAAGAAAACCGTAAAATCCGCATAACCAGAATGGTTTTAAAAGACAGCCTTATTGAGCTGATGAAATCAAAACCCATCTTGAGCATTTCGATCAAGGATATATGCGAACTTGCCGACATGAGCCGTTCAACCTTTTACGCGCATTATAAAGATCAATACGATCTATTGCGGCAGATTGAAAAGGAAACCCTTTCTTATTTTGAAGACATGCTTAACAAATACCAGAATAATCTCAATAAAAAAGAGATCACCCAAATGCTGGAAGAAATGCTTACCCACATTGCCAATAACAGCAACTCCATTCAGGTTTTGTTAAGTGAAAACGGCGATATTGATTTTCAGAAAAAAATGTTTCAGTACTTTACCAGCCACAAACAGGTAATAAAATATTTTTCCGAAAAACAAAAAGACAATGAATCATATTATTCTGTTTTTCTTGTACACGGCGCCATCGGACTTGTTCAGCACTGGCTGAAAAACAACATGTCAATACCGGTAAAAGAGCTTGCCAAAATGCTGATTAAATGGACTGAATAATCAGCGGGCAATCGTTAAACCACCGAAATAATGAGCACCGGTTCTAATTCAATGGTAAGAGCCTTTTCCAAAAATTCAATATCTCCTACCGCCGCCGCCGTGGCTTCTTCCCGAAGAACCTGTATGCATACGGCCTCCCCCTCCTGAAGATAAATTATCGTTTTGCCGTTCCGTTTTGGTAACTGTACTGTACAAAAAAATGTCTTTTTTAACATTGAAAACAAGGCTGCCTGCGACCGCATAGGCAGCGGCCTGTGTTTGCGAAAGAGCCGTATTCATTCCCGATTTCCATGTTTGAACAATAATAAAACCTATTGCAAGAGCAAGCGCCCACGCCATGGACATAATGACAAGATGCCATTGTTGAATAATGTTATACCTTCTTCCTTTGGCTTCAAGAAAGAGAAACTCTTCCCAGTTAACCAGAAAAGAATGATAAGCCTTGTAGGTATTTCCAGCTTTTAAATATTTGGCGGCATCGGATAAAACCTTGTTCAGCGCTGTTTCGTTTAGGATGTCAATTCCCCTTCCCGAAGTACTGGTCCAAATATCCCTTGTGCCGATCACCTGCAGAAAGAGACATCCATCCCTGTCAGCGCCAAAGCCGTATCCGTTGTAATCAAAAAAATCATCGGCGTAATCGCGCGGCATGCTGTTCCCTATATTGTTTTCAGTAACTATTACCAAATCAAATTTATATTTTGAGGAAATTGCGTTTAACAAATTTAAAAGGTTCCGCTCTTCGCCGGCGCTTAAAAGATTCGCATTATCTGCAATTCTTTCCTGCGCGGATACGCCGGCGGTTAGAAAAACAGGCAGGCATAATATCAATATTATTTTTTTCACAAAATGACTCCTACATAAATATCCGCAAAGCCTGAATGACAATGGTAAACGCCGCGCCGAAGATACCGGCGAATAAAAGCCGGTATTTCCATACTTTACCCGGGTCTGAAGGAAGCCTTCCGACAAGACGTCCGCTTTGACCGTTCATGAGAAACAGGAAATTTTCATTTTTATACTTTGTATTGAGAATCCATGCCGGGAACATGCTGTAGCTGACATTTCCTTTTTCGGCGTTCACAACAGAACTTTCTTTAACAACAGAGGAATATCCTGAAATAGATCTTGTAAACTCTGTTTCAATTGTTTTTTTAATTCTTCGCTGCGCCCTGTCTTTGCTGGTGTCGGCATCTACATCATATTTTTCGGCGATATATCCCGATAGATAAGCTGTTTGGAAATCCTTTATCCCTGAATAATCAAAGGGTTCTATCGAGTCCATGTAGCTGTCATCCATCCTTTGCGAGCCGTCTACAGGAACCTTTTCAAACGCCATGCTTCCTTCACGCACAACAGAAAAATGATCGGTCTTTGAATAGATATAATTCGAGTCCGCCCACCCGCTTGTTTTTAGCGCCCTGAAACGCATCTGAGCGTTTGCTTTTACGTCAAAAAGCCAGTACGGAAGGTACACTCCCTGTACGCTGCTCAAGCGGTTTTCATCATTGAAAAAATCAGGGAGGAGTCTCTTGCCCTTATAAAAATTTTTTAAAGCCTGCACCGCGTCTTTTTTTTCCAGTTTAAAAGGAATTATGTATTCAGGTTTTAACATTCCGGAAAGCTGTTTTATTACAATCTGAGAATTACCGCAGTTGGGGCAGACCATTGCCGCGGTATTTTTATCACCCAGTAATTCCGCTCCGCATGAAGGGCATGATCCTTGCGCAAGACTTTCAAGTTCATCAGTTTTCCATGTATTGGGATCATCTTTGCTGTTCCACTCAAAGTGATCTTTTTCAGGAACTGCAATCTGCTTTTGATACTCTTCCAGCGACTTAATTTCAAATACCGTATCACAGTATGGGCATTTCATGTTCTGTATTGAACTGTCGAACTTTACCGCTCCGCCGCAGTTCGGGCATTTGTACTCTTTTATATCCATGTTTGCGTCTTATGGTTTGGGTTTCCCGCATTCGGCGCAGAACTTTCCTGTGTTGCCGGCATGCCCGCAGGAGCAAGTCCAATCAGAAAGAGCGGGTTTTCCGCACTCTGCGCAGAATTTCCCTGTATTGCCGCCGTGACCGCAGGAGCATGTCCATCCGCCTGAAGGCTGAGGCTTTCCGCATTCGGCGCAGAACTTTCCCGTGTTTCCGCCGTGACCGCAGGAGCACTTCCAGCCTGCTGAATTAGCCGCCTGCTGCGCGTTAGCTGACGATCCCGTCTGGAAAAGAGCCTGCGGATTCATGCCTCCCGCCTGATTCGCCATTCCCATACCCATAAAACCTGTCATCGCTCCGGCGGTGTTTCCGGCGGCGGTTCTCATCGCATCGCTCTGCGCGTTTACAAGCGAAGCCGCAGCCATTGTCGGGTCGCGCATCACCGCCGCCGCCTGAAGCTGCTTGATCCTGTTCTCGTCTTCAGCGGGAGCCGTGCAGGTAATTCCAAAGCTTGCGATTTCTATGCCGCGCGTTTCCCTCCATTTGCCGCTGAGGGTTTCGTTTAAAATTTCAGCGAGTTTTTCAGTCTGAAATGAAATTTCGTGATACTCCAAACCTGTGCCGAGTTTTCCGAGAGAGGGTCCAAGCACTGTGATAATTTCACTTTTAAGCTGGCTTTCAATTTTATCCCTTGTATAATTATCTTCCACATTACCGCAGACATTGGCGTAAAAAAGCGCAGGGTTTATCATGCGGAATGAATACTCACCGTTTGCGCGCAAACTAATTGTTAAACGAAGGTTGATATTGGGATCGTGTATTAAATAGGGAATAGGATTGGGAGTGCCGTATTTATTACCGGTTATTTCTTTTGTGTTAAAATAATAAATCCTCTGATCTTTACCGGGGTTTCCTCCGTGTTTAAAACGATCCCCGATACTTTTAATCAATCCGATAATACCCTGATCGAGTCCTCCGTAGAAAACACTCGATTCACTTGATGTATCGTATGTATAATGCCCCTCTTCAGCGCAGAATTCAATTATTCGCCCGTTGTCTACAATGATCGCCGCCTGCCCCTTGTTAACAACGATACCCGAACCATTGGAAATAACATTGTCTTCTCCCCTTGTATTGCTGCTTCTCTTGCTGACGCGCCTCTGCCCTTTCATTGCTAGAGTATCAGCATCCATGCTGTCGCAGACGAAAAATTCCAGCCACTGATCGGCAAACGCTCCGCCTACAGCTCCAGTTATAGCTTTAATTAAACCCATATAATCGATCTCCTTTTTGCTTGACAACCAGCCGGATTCTACAACAGTCAAATTTGACTTGTTCGATAACCCTGTTAGTTGTCTATTATATATTATGAAATAATTTTTGTGTTGGAATTAAAACACAAACAAGTTGCCATTAAAAATCAACAGTGCTAGAATGATATCCCTAGTACAGAAAAATTTCCGGAGGATACAATGGATTCAGGACAAATTCAAATTTTAATAACAATGGCTGTATATATGGCTATTGTAATCGGCATTGGCCTTTATTTCGCCAAACGATCAAATCAAAGTTCGGAAAATTATTTCCTGGGAGGACGCAGCCTCGGACCTTGGGTGTCGGCAATGAGCGCGGAAGCTTCCGATATGTCAGGCTGGCTTTTAATGGGACTGCCGGGCGTCGCGTACTGGTTCGGCCTGGCGGACGCGGCATGGACGGCGATAGGGCTTGCAATCGGCACATACTTAAACTGGCTTCTTGTATCAAGGAGACTCCGCCGTTACAGCGAAAAAGCGGGGAACGCGATCACTCTGCCTGAATTCTTTTCCAACCGTTTCATGGAAACAAAAAAAATACTGCTGTCCATTGCGGCTGTTTTCATTTTAATATTTTTCACTGTATACGCGGCAAGCTGTTTTGTAACCTGCGGAAAATTATTTTCAACTATATTCGGAACTTCGTATGTATCCATGATGATCCTCGGAGCGGTATTCGTTCTTGCCTATACAATGATAGGCGGCTTTCTTGCCGAAAGCACTTCTGACTTCATGCAGGGCATGGTAATGATCTTCGCGCTAGTAACAGTATTCACGGTAGGCACTGTAGCAGCCGGCGGACTTGCAACTGTGATTGGGAACGTAAAAGCAATTCCCGGTTTTCTTGAATTCTTTGGAATGGCAAACCCGGTCGTAGATGACAGCGGCAGGCAGGTTGTAGCAAATTCCGCTCCGGTATTCGGAAGCGCGCTTCCTTACGGATTTATCACCATCATGTCCACAATGGCATGGGGTCTTGGTTATTTCGGAATGCCCCATGTTCTTCTGCGCTTTATGGCGATTCGCAGGGAAAGAGAATTAAATATTTCAAGACGCATTGCTGTTATTTGGGTTGTAATCGCATTGGCGGCGGCTGTATTTATCGGCATTGTAGGAAGATCATTATATCCCACAGAACTTGGAAGCTACTCGGCATCGGAAAATATTTTTATATTGATTTCCACCAACCACTTCATTCCGATTTTTGCAGGTCTTGTAATGGCGGGAATTCTTGCCGCGACAATCAGTTCATCAGATTCATACCTGTTAATCGCAGCTTCATCACTTTCAAAAAACATTTATCAAAGAATGTTCAGAAAAAACGCAGGCGACAAGGAGATAATGAATGTATCCCGCATAACCCTTTTGACAATCACCCTTATTGCGATAGTGATAGCGTTAGATGAAAACAGCGTCATTTTTACAATCGTCTCTTTTGCGTGGGCGGGTTTCGGCGCGACATTCGGCCCTCTCATGCTCTTCTCTCTTTTCTGGAAACGCATAAACCACGCAGGCGCGGTAGCCGGCATGGTAAGCGGCGGCTGCATGGTCTTCTTCTGGAAACTGGTCATCCGTCCGCTGGGCGGCGCGTGGAATATTTACGAGCTTCTCCCTGCGTTTATTTTTTCAAGCCTGGTGATTATAGCTGTTTCATTATTGACAGCTCCGCCGCCTGCGGAATTGCAGAAGGAATTTGACGAAGTAAAAGCCGGAAAAAATATTGAATGATTTACCTAAGGCAATCTTTAAAAAAGTTTTTAGAGATTGCCTTAAAAACATCAGATAGTTAATACTTTCCGATGTCCTTGCGGTAATGGACGCTTTCAAAGCTGATCGCTTCCGCGGCATTGTACGCTTTTTCAAGAGCGTCACCTAACTCAGGCGCGGTAGCGGTAACTCCCAAAACCCGCCCTCCTGTTGTGAAAAAAGAGCTGTCCCTGTATTGCGTTCCTGCGTGGTAAACAACCGCTCCCTTTTTTTCCGCTTCTTTTATACCGTCTATCTTAAAACCTGTTTTATAGGAAGCAGGATACCCTCCGCTTGCAAGCACTACGCAGGCGGCATGATCTTCCTTCCAGCGGATGTTCATGCTGTCAAGTTTTTCATCAGTTACAGCTTCCATTATTTCAAGAAGATCTGTTTCAAGAAGACGCAGAACCGCCTGCGTTTCGGGGTCGCCGAAACGGCAGTTATACTCTATTACTACTGGTCCTTTTTTTGTAAGCATAAGCCCGAAGTACAGGCAGCCTTTAAAGGGCCATCCTTCTTCGCGCATTGCGTTTAACGTAGGCAAAAAGATTGTTTTTTCGCAAATTGCGGCGATTTCCTTTGTGTAATGTGGATTAGGAGCGATTACGCCCATTCCGCCTGTGTTGGGACCTTTATTTCCGTCATAAATGCGTTTATGATCCATTGAAGAAACCATCGGTACAAGGGTTTTTCCGTCTGTAAAGGACAAAACAGAAACTTCAGGTCCTTGCAGAAATTCTTCTATTACAATATTATTCCCGCTTTCCCCGAATTTTTTTTCGGTCATTATCTCTGTAATTGCAGATAACGTTTCTTCTATGTTTTCCGCTATTATGACTCCCTTTCCGAACGCAAGCCCGTCAGCCTTTATCACAAGGGGAAAAGAAATTCCGTCTGTTTTCACATAACTTTCCGCTTCCTTCGGATCGTTAAATGTTTTATAAGCGGCGGTCGGAATCCCGTATTTTCGCATTAAATTTTTGGCAAAAACCTTGCTGCTTTCTATTCTGGCTGCCGCCTTTTTAGGACCGAAACAGCGAATTCCTTTTTCTTCAAGAACGTCTACCATTCCAATAGCAAGCGGATCGTCCGGAGCTACAACAACATAATCTACCGCGTTTTTAACAGCGAACTCTGTCATCGCTTCAATATCGACAGCCTTAATCGGCACACATTCAGCATCAAGAGATATACCTCCGTTACCGGAAGCGGCAAAGATTTTTGTTATGCGGTTATTTTTTTTAAGAGATTTTATAATAGCGTGCTCTCTCCCTCCGCCGCCTATTACAAGTACTCTCATTTATATTTCTCCTCTGCAAAACATGGCTACAGCCTTTGGCAGGATTACCCATTCCGCTTCGCGCATTACGCGCTCCTGCAGGCTTTCCGGCGTGTCGCATGGAAGAACATCAACCGCTTTTTGCAGAATGATTTTCCCGCCGTCTACAACTTCATTTACAAGATGGACAGTAGCGCCTGTAATTTTCACTCCTTTTTCAAGAGCTGCTTCATGGACGCGAAGCCCGTAAAAACATTTCCCGCAAAAAGAGGGGATTAAAGAAGGGTGAACGTTTATTATTTTATCTTTGTAGGATTTAAGCGTTTTCTCTCCAAGTATTGACAGAAATCCTGCCAGCACTACAAGATCAATATTATTTGCAGATAACGCATAGACGAGAGCCTCGTCAAAACCGGAAAGCTCCGTGTAATTTTTTCTTTCTATTGTGATTGTTTTGATCTCTTCTTTTTCAGCACGCTTTAAAGCGAAAGCTCCGTGTACAGAAGAAATAACAAGCGACAGCTCTCCGCCGCCAAGCTCTCCATTTCTCCATGCGTCAATCAGAGCCTGAAGATTTGTTCCGCCTCCGCTTACAAGGACTGCTATTTTCATAAATATTTTTAAAAGGATTTCACGCAGAGATGCAGAGACACAAAGAGATAATAATTTTTTAATTTACTCAATTACTACTCCTGATTTTCCTTCATGGATTTCACCGATTATAAATGCTTTTTCATTATTGGAATTAAGTATGCGGACAGCTTCATCTGCGTCTTCTTGAGAAACAATCACGCACATTCCGATTCCCATATTGTAAATATTAAACATCTCCCTCTGCGAAACTGAACCTGTTTTTGAAATAATGTCAAAGACAGGATGAATCTGAAAAGAAGATGCTTTAATTACAGCTCTCTTGTTTTCCCCATAAGCCCTGGGAAGGTTTTCGTGGAATCCTCCTCCTGTTATGTGACATACAGAACGGACGTTTATTTTTTTGAAAAGCTCCAGCATCGGCTTTACATAAATTTTTGTCGGAGTAAGAAGTTCTTCGCCAAGTGTTTTTCCAAGCTCTGAGAAATGACGTTCAAGAATTTGCGGATTTTTTTCTATATCAAAAATTTTTCGGATGAGCGAAAAACCGTTGGAATGAACGCCGGATGAGGCAAAGCCGATTATGACATCGCCATTTTTTACGGAATTTTTATCGGGGATTTTAGATTTTTCCGCAATACCGACTGAAAATCCCGCCAGATCGTATTCGTCCTGCGCCATGGTTCCCGGATGCTCGGCGGTTTCTCCTCCGACAAGAGCGCATCCTGAACGAACGCAGCCTTCCGCAACACCTGTTACTATTTTTTCAATTGTTTCGGGAATATTTTTACCGCACGCGATATAGTCAAGAAAAAAAAGCGGCTGCGCTCTGGCGCAGATAATGTCATTAACGCACATTGCGACGCAGTCAATCCCGATTGTATCGTGTTTGTTCAAAAGCTTTGCAACGGCAAGTTTTGTGCCGACCCCGTCAGTCCCTGAAACAAGCACAGGCTGCGAAAATCCTGTTTGCGGCATCGCAAACAAACCGCCGAAACCTCCGATCTCTTCGATAACGCCGTCTGTTTTTGTACGAAGCACATGTTTTTTAATAAGCTCAACTGAGCGGTAACCGGAAGTTACATCAACCCCTGCGTCTTTATAATTATCACTAAAACTGTTCTGCATATAACTTCTTCAGCCCAGTTCGCCGATTTTAAATTCGAATTTATTTTTTGGAGCGGGCGCCGGTTCAGGAACCGGATACTTACCTGAAAAACATCCGTAACAAAAACCGCATTTTGCGTTTTCCGCGATCTTTGTAACATGATCGACAGAAAGATAACCAAGACTGTCCGCTTCAAGAAACTCGCGAATTTCAGGGATGCTCATTTTACAGGCGATCAGGTTTTCCCTGCTGTCAATATCAGTACCGAAATAACACGGATTTATAAACGGCGGAGAAGAAATTCGAAGGTGAACTTCCTTCGCTCCTGTTTCACGTAGAAGGTTTACAATCCGCCGCATCGTAGTGCCGCGCACAATCGAGTCATCAATCAGCACTACCCTCTTGTTCTTGACTGTAGCTTCGATTGTATTGAGTTTTATCCGCACCGAGCGGTCGCGCTCTTCCTGCGACGGCTGAATAAAAGTGCGCCCGATATAACGGTTTTTGACAAACCCAAATCCGTATGGAATTCCGGACTGCCTTGAAAAACCAAGAGCGGCGTCAAGCCCGGAATCCGGAACGCCGATTACAACATCAGCCTGTACAGGATGTTCAAGCGCAAGAAACGATCCCGCTCTCTGTCTTGCGTTGTGAACGCTCGCTCCCTCAATTACAGAATCCGGGCGGGCAAAATATATATATTCAAATACGCATAAACCGCTTTGCTTGCCGCAGTGCGTTTTTATGCTTCGATCTCCATCCTTGTCAATTACGACAATTTCGCCCGGTTCAATGTCGCGTATAAAATCAGCTCCGATTGAATCAAGCGCGCAGCTTTCCGAAGCAAAGATAAAATCACCGTGCAATTTACCCATGCACAGCGGACGAAACCCCTGAGGATCGCGGACTGCGATGAGCTTGCTAGGAGACATGATGACAAGCGAATACGCTCCCTGTATATCATGCATTGCCTGTTCAATAGCCGTTTCTATGGAAGACGTTTGGATTCTTTTTTTTGTAATTACATGAAGGATTATCTCCGTATCATTTGTAGTATGAAACAGCGCTCCTTCCCTTTCAAGTTTTTCGCGGAGGGCGGCGGCATTGGTGACGCTTCCGTTATGCGCAATCGCCATCGAGCCTTTAATGTGGCGCACAACAATGGGCTGGGCGTTCTCGCGGTTTTTCTGTCCAGTTGTCGAATAACGCACATGCCCTATCGCCATGCCGCCTTTTCCAAGTTTGTCTAAGGTGTCTTTTGTAAATACGTCGGGAACAAGACCTGTATCGTTATAATGCTGAATGAGCCCTTCACTGCAAACGGCGATGCCGCAGCTTTCCTGACCGCGGTGCTGGAGCGCAAAGAGCGCGTGATAAACGTGCGCCGTTACATCGCTTGCGGCATTTTTGGAGTATATTCCGAAAATACCGCATTTTTCATGGAAGTTATCTGACATTATTTTATTTTCTCCTGAAGCGCCATGTCTTTTTCGATCACTTTTTGCGCCATTTCTTTTTTCATAATATCGAGTTTTTCAGAAAGCGCCTCATCGCCTGCGGCAAGTATCTGCGCGGCAAGTATCGCCGCGTTTTCCGCTCCGTCTATCGCAACGGTTGCAACCGGAATCCCCGGAGGCATTTGAACTGTAGCAAGAAGAGCGTCAAGACCGTCAAGCGAGAATTTGATCGGAATGCCGATAACAGGCAGCGTTGTATGAGCCGCAGCGGCCCCTGCAAGGTGCGCCGCCATCCCCGCTGCCGCGATAATAACGCCAAACCCGTTCTTTTTCGCGTTCGAGGCGAATTCCGCAGCTCTTGCCGAAGTGCGGTGCGCGCTCATCACATGAGCTTCAAAGGGAATGTCAAAATCCTTTAATTTTTTAAAAACCTTCTCAATTACAGGCAAATCGCTGTCACTGCCCATCAGAATAGCCGCTTTTTTCATATTGATTTACTGTATCAGATTTATTAAAGAGGGTATATGGGAGCAGGGACAGTTACCAAAAATCACGTTTTGTTGATGCGATAATATTCATCAGCAATAAATTCAGCGCTTTCAGCCCAATAAAGATTATTAACCCTGATTAAGATATTGTATGTATCAGAAACAACGAATTTTTCATGAGCGTCATCAAATGAAATACCCTCTTTTTCAGCTAAAATACTTGCGACCTGTTCTATCTTAAACAGTAAATCAGTAGTTATATCCTCTCCCTTGAAAATATATCTGCCATTCATTTACTATATTTCCTTTTTATTTTCAGGCAGGAAAGCGCGGCTGAAGTGTGAAATGATACCTGATCATTTATCCTGTTAATCTGAAGACGCTTTATCGCATCATCAGCGTTTATGATTCCTGCCATAAATAATGCAATTGTTCTTGTGGTTTTATCATTTGCAACAGGACCTTGAACAATATCAAATTTATGCTGAACACTGCCTAACGCGCGATTTTTTTGAATCATTAAAAGCCATTCTTCTGAAAGACCGTCAAATTTTTTAATTGAAAGATCATTTAAAGGATTAAAATCCAACTCGTAAATAAATATTCCGTCTCCCTTATATCTGTCAAAGAGAACTCCAGCCCAATCTTCAGCTTGTTCACGAATAGTAGTTGTATAAAACCCAATGCCAAAATCGCGTTTATCTTTTGATTTTGACAGGTCAATTAAGTCAAAATTAAAATTTGAACCATGAAATAAATTTAAACCTGTTTCCATGTTAAAACATCCTCGGCAAAAGATATGCTTTCGTCCAAATCCTGTATATGGAGAGCATTATAATTTTTTCGGATTAATTGATTAATCCCATGTTTTCGAAAAAGGGTTATGACATCCTTTACCGGAAGATTGTGCCTTTGAGAATAGCCTTCAACCGCGTAAACAATCATGAGGTTTTGATCATGCTCTATTTCAGTCATTTTCATTTTTAATAATAGCATTTTTTTGGAAAAAATACATACATCAAAAATGTTAAAAAAATCAAGTATTTACCTGTACATGTTAAAATAAAACCTGAACGGCTGTGAAAAAGGAAGACCGACGATTGCCTCTCCAACCCGCAGGCTGTTTAAATCCCAGTCTTTGACTGTCTGTCCGTTACGTTTTTCTTCTGGAAAAGCTCTCGCGGATAAACACAAGGATTTGGAGAATATTTGCTGAATGATAACCTATGGAATAAATTGTAAATGATGTAATTTCAATACAGTTGTTAAAGTTTTGGATAGCCTTGTTTTTCAATTAAGTGTAAAACTAAAAATGCCAGCATAAAATAAAGTTTCTATCGAAACTCAGCATAGTGATCCTTGACACCTTCTTGTGATTAGAGCATTAATAAAATATCTTTAAATATGTTAGGAATTGAGAGTAAACCATGAAATGCGGAATCTGTAAAGCTGATATGGAAGAAAAAAGTTACTAATACTGAAGATATAAACCAAGGCGTGATAATTATACGTCATGTACCGGCTCAAGTCTGTACAGAATGCAGGAATATTTAGTATAGCGGGACAATTGTAACAGAACTGGAAAAATTGGTTGATAAATTTGAATCATTCGTTGGTTCTGAAATATCTGTTATCAATTTTACAAAATTGGTTGCATAAAGCAACCTTTTTCATATTCTGCCACTAAACCAAAACCGCCTGAGGTTCCATTTTAAATGTCAGGTAAATATCAGTTTTTGGTAAATTATTTATTTCCAGCATTTCCGGAACAGCCAATTTTACGCGTTTAATTAATATATCAAGAAAAAAATCTTCAAGAATAATGGGAATCTCATCATTTTGCGCATACCATTTTTGTGCTTCATCATCAAAGGATAATGTAATTGAATATTCATTCATATTGATAAATATAACATAAACTATAAAAAAACTCCAGAATTCAAGGTATACGAAAACCAGGGATAAAATCAATAAAAAACATTTTTACAAAAATAATCCCGCTGACAAAAACCCAAAAGCCTGCTACCATTAAAAAACAAGGAGTAAATCATGTCAAATAAAAATTACCGGTTTGAAACAATTCAAATCCACGCGGGGCAGGAAAAACCCGATCCGGCTACGGACTCAAGGGCTGTGCCTATTTATCAGACAACATCTTATGTGTTCCCAAGTTCAAAATCAGCGGCTGACAGATTCGCGTTAACCGAAGTCGGCAATATATACACAAGAATCATGAACCCGACATGGGATATTTTCGAGCAGCGTATCGCGGCTCTTGAAGGTGGCGTTGCCGCTTTGGCTCTCTCTTCCGGGCAGGCTGCTTCGACACTGGCAATACAAAACATCACCCGCACAGGTGATCACATTGTTGTAGACACTCAAATATACGGCGGCACATACAACCTGTTCGCGCATACTTTTAAAGACATGGGAGTGGAAGCCTCTTTTGTGGACGGCAGCAATCCGGAAAATTTTAAAAAGGCTTTAAAACCGAATACAAAGGCGATCTTTTTTGAAACTCTTGGCAACCCCAACTGCAGCGTAGTCGATGTTGAAGCGGTCGCCAAAATCGCACACGAGCACGGGATACCTCTCATCGTGGATAATACGTTCGCAACCCCGTATCTGATGCGACCGCTGGAACTGGGAGCGGACATAGTTGTCCACTCGGCGACAAAATTTATCGGAGGGCACGGTACATCCATTGGCGGCATAATAGTGGACGGAGGAAAATTCAACTGGGCGCAGAATGATAAATTCCCCGGTCTTTCAAAGCCAAACCCAAGTTACCACGGGGTTGTCTTTGCAGACGCAGTAAAAAACCTCGCCTATATCATAAAAGCGCGAACAACCTTGTTACGCGACACTGGCGCGTGCCTTTCGCCTTTTAACGCCTTCCTTTTCCTGCAGGGGCTTGAAACGCTCTCGCTTCGCATTGAACGCCATGTTGAGAACGCGCTTAAGGTAGTGGACTTTTTAAAAAAACATCCGCAGGTGGAAAAGGTAAACCATCCGTCATTGAGCGATCACCGCGACAACAAAACGTACAAACGTTATTTCCCAAAAGGCGCTGGATCAATTTTCACTTTCGAGATAAAAGGCGACGCGCAAAGAGCCAAGGTCTTTACGGAAAAATTGGAGTTGTTCTCCCTTCTTGCAAATGTCGCCGATGTTAAGTCCCTCGTTATTCATCCGGCTTCTACAACCCACTCGCAGATGAGCGAGGAGGAACTGCTTGAAAGCGGCATAAAACCCAACACGATCAGGCTTTCCATCGGAACAGAACATATCGACGACATCATCGACGCTCTGAAAAAAGGACTGGAATCTTAAACGGAGGTTAATAATTAACCAATGAAACATATTAATTTTCTGCTGATAATCATTTGCATCTTCTGTTTTTCCTGCTCAAGGTACGACGAATTTTCACGCGATGAACTTGAAGGCATGGGCGCTGAAGGTCTTGCGGAGCTTCTTGCCAAAACCGTAACCAAACCCTGGAGAGGAGAAGAATTCCTTCCCGGGAAAACCGGCGGAACATGGTATTCGGTAATGAATGAAGATCCAAAAAGCTTTAATCATCTTATCGCAGAGCAGGACAACGCCACAGGAACAGTAGTAAGCAGCATGACGGATTATTTTTTTGATTACGATGCAGTACAGCGCGACTGGAAACCGCGCGTTATTTCAACGCAAATAATTACTGATGAAGCCAACGATACAATGCAGGTAATCTGCACGCTGCGCGACGACCTCTACTGGAGTTATTACAATTCCAACAGAAAAGTAAAGGTAACAAGCGACGATGTAATTTTCTGGTACAATGAAATAAGGGGCGATCCCGCCTGTCAAAGTTCAGGCTATTATCAGCAGTTTTTATATATGCCTGACGGAAGCGACGCGCAGATTACCATCAGAAAGATCGATGAACTGCGTTTTGCGTTTCATTTTCCGCGTATTATCGCCGAGCCGCTTCTGTCAATTAATATGGACTTTGGACCCAGGCATGTATATGAACCTGCGAAAAGAAGCGGAGGAGCTGAAGCTGTCAGAAATCTTTTCACAATAGCCGACGATCCAAAAACAATTCCTTCCATGGGCGAATGGTTTCTCGTCGAGTACACTCCCGGTCAAAGGCTTGCGTATAGAAGAAACCCCGATTACTGGAAAAAAGATTCAAACGGAGTTTCAATTCCCTACGTTGATCAAATGATTGTCCGCATCATTCCCGATGAAAATACAAGAATGCTTCTTTTCCAGAAGGGCGATACCGAAACTTATACGCTGCGCCCTGAAGACCTTGACGGGCTGGTAAACAGAAACGACGGCAGTTATACGGTATTTAATTCCGAAGGTTCTCTTTCCGCAAATTTCTGGACATTCAATCAAAATCCTGTGAACAGCGGCAAGCCTCAGTATAACTGGTTTATACAAAAAGAATTCCGTCAGGCGATGAGCTGCCTTTTAAACCGAGAAAGAATTAACGCTCAAGTGTACCGCGGACTTGCGCAGCCGAAGCTGAGCATATTCCCCGAACCTAACGCATATTATAATCCCGCAATCACATTAAAATACCTTTATGATACGCAGAAGGCTCTTTCCCTCCTTTCATCCATCGGCATAAAACAGGACAGTAACGGAATAATGCGCGACAGCCAGAATCGTCAAATTGAATTTGACCTTGCCATCAGATCAGAAAGCACAATGATTCAGGACATTGCTTCAATATTGATGGATGAACTGTCAAAAACCGGCATCAAGCTCAACATCCGAGTAATGGATTTCCAGAAACAGGTGCAGATGTTATTCGAAACTTTTGACTGGGACTCAACCATAATCGGTCTTTCAGGCGCGGGAATTTTCCCAAGCCAGGGAAGCAATGTATGGACGTCAGATGGAAACCTTCACATGTGGCACCCAAACCAGCAGTCACCCTCGACAGACTGGGAAGCGAGGATCGATTACCTTTACAATGAGGGAGTATTCACAATTGACAGAAACAAGGCGAAAGTAATCTGGGACGAGTTCCAGTCGATCCTTCTTGAACAGTGTCCGCTTATTTATTTGATGCGTTCCCGCGGCTTCTGGGGAATAAATAACCGCTGGGATTTTACAAATGTATATTACGATAATATGAACGGCGCAGAAACAACTTACATTTATTTAAAATAAAGGAAGGAAAAATGAAATCTCCAAGAGAACTGAGTATAGATATTAAGCTCATTGATATGGTGGACGCTTTTGGGCTTTCGGATAAAATCATGAAAGCATTAAAAATTCTTCTTGCTGATGAAGAGCTTCAGGCAAGCCAGGAATTCGCGAATACTGTTTCCATTATCAGGCTTGGTTACAATGATCACGGACCTGTTCATATGCGCACTGTTACGATGAACGCCGTAATAATGATGGAACTGCTGAAGAAAGCCGGTATTAAAACAAGCCTTGAAACGGACGGCTGCGGAGATTTTGAAGACAGTTTGCTGGCAGTTATTATGGCGTCTATTCTGCATGATATAGGGATGGGCATGGGACGGCAGAACCACGAACAATACAGCACTGTCATAGCCCAGCCTATTATCGATAAACTGCTCTCTCAGGTTTATGAAGATAACTGGCATAAAAAGGTAATGATAAAAGCGGTAACCCTTGAGGGAATCGCGGGGCACATGGGCAGCACATCCATTTCATCGCTGGAAGCCGGCATTGTTCAGGTAGCGGACGGCTGTGACATGACAAAGGGAAGAGCCCGTATTCCCATTACGCTCGGCAGTATCAACAGAATGGGACAGATTCATCAATATTCAGCTAACTCAATTGAAGAGGTTCGCATAACCGCCGGCAATGAAAAGCCAATCCGTATCGAAGTCGTTATGTCAAGCGAGGTTGGTCTTTTTCAGGTAGAAGAAGTGCTCATGCATAAAATAGCGAACAGCACAGCAAAGCAGCATATCGAATTATACGCGCTTGTCGGGGGAGAACCCGAGAAAAGATACCTATAATCAGGGATACACTACCTTTAACTCTGTAAACTCGTTAAACCCGCCTGAACCGTATTGGCTGTAAAGCCCCAAAAGCACTCCCGTGAAACCTCCGGCGACTTCCGAAGACAGATACCTTGTCTGAGCTGTACCAAGAACATTTTCCTTTCCGTTCTGCATCAAAATAAATCTATAATTAATCGGATCGGAGTATATTTTAAAGACCGCTTCATCTCCTGTGACATGGACAGAAGCTTTTTCATGTTTAATATCGCCGATATTCAATTTAAGCAGTACCCTGTATCCGTCATCTTTTTTTGCAAGCGCAAGATCATAATGATGATTTTCGTCCATATACATTGAAATTCCGGCTTCTCCATCAACTGTTTTCACCACAAGAGATAATTCCATGTTGAACTCTTTTTGATGAAGACCGATAAAAGCGGGATTGCCCGCGGTATCAAGAGTGTCTTTTGCGCTTTTTATTTTCAGAATATTTTCACCTAATACATAATTTTCCCTGCTGTAGCTCCGCAGGAACTGCCAGTCCCTTTTCCACGGAGCGGTTTCAAACGTATATGTTCTCTGAAGGTTTTGCTTAACAGTACCGGGGATACGATCTGTTTCAACATCGATGCTTGCCGTTCCGCTGCCGGCGGTAAACCAGCCATCGCTGTTAAATGTAACCGGCATTAAACAGGTTTCCCTTCCCAGATGATGATATGTCATCCACTTGTCAATCTGGCGGAACCCGAGAGCGAATATCCACCATGCGCCGTTATAATCTTCGATTAAATCCGCATGACCTATCCCCTGAAGCTCGTAACCGCCGAGATTTCTGTTTGTTAAAACGGGATTGCCGGGGTAGGAAGTAAAGGGACCCCATTTATTTTCGCTTCTTGCGTATGTAACCATGTGTCCGTATTCTGTTCCGCCTTCCGCCGCCATCAGATAGTAGAAATTTTTTATTTTATAAAGATGAGGGGCTTCAAGGTAACGCCCGCCTGTACCGTGCCAGAGAACTTTACTGCCGGTGATTTTTTTTCCGGTCGCGATATCAATTTCGCACTGCAAAACTGCGTTTTTTCCGTTTTCGTCATCAACGCCGTTGCTTGTAAAGTACGCCCTGCCGTCTTCAAAATAAAGGGAAGGATCAATCCCGCCCTGATCAACATGGATCGGCTCCGACCACTCCCCGTAAATATCGTCAGTCCATACATAAAAATTTCCACCTGCTTTTTTATGTCCGACATTTGTTGTTACCATATAAAAACGGTCTTCGTTGTACCTGATCGTAGGCGCGTATATTCCGCCGGAACTACCGACGCCGTCCATCGGCATCTGGGATTCGCGCGTCAGGCAGTATCCGATTTGATTCCAGTTGACAAGGTCTGCACTTTCAAAAAGCGGAACGCCGGGAAAAAACTGGAAGGAACTCCCGACAAGAAAGTACTTTCCGTCCGCCCTGCAAACGCTTGGATCCGGATTGTATCCCCTTATTACAGGATTTTGGAAAACCATCGCTCCTCCTAGTTCTTCCTGATGTAAAGCGGGATTGAACTGATTTCCTTGTCGTCAATATAAAGAACAAAATTTACAAGACCCGGATTTTTAATGCGCAGGTTTGTTACTGAAAACACAAGATGAGAGACCGCCGAAGCGTTTCCTACTCCCCGAACCTCAACATTGCCGCTGATTGTTTCCATTGTCATTTCGCCTTCAAGATCGCGCGTTTCTATGCGGAAGTTGTGGTTTCCGAATTCCCAAAGATCAAAGCGAAGGCGAATCACAACTGCAAGCTGAGGATGAACACACGGAAAGTTCCGCGAGATAATGGTATCAAAGGTTCCCACAATTGTGAGCTTTCCTCCGTTCTCCTGGGCAAAATCACAGAAAGTAAAAAGTTCAATTTTAATAAATCACCCCTTTTCAATATAACACACATATATATAAAAAAATATATTATACTTGTGTAATAAGGAAAAAAATAAAAAGGCGGTAATTATGAAAAATGTTATGGAGAAATTTCTGTCTTTTCCCCCTGTTTTCGGAGTTGCATCCCTTTTAACATACGCGTTCTACAGCATACCGATAGGAATCTCCCTGCTGCCTTCGGCATGTATTATTTATTTCTCAGTTGAATGGCTGATTGCCGGGTTTAGTTTTCTGAAGCTTTCAGTATTTTGTTTGCTGATTTCCTTTTCAGTTTTTATTTTTTTTATTTTTGCATGCATAATTTTTGGAATCACATCAAGGCTTATCACTTTTGGCATAAAACCAGGAAGATATATTATAGGGTCTCCGACATTTATAAGATGGCTTATTAACGGAGGTCTTCATACGATCGCGCTTAATTTGATTCTTCCGTTTATAGTCGGTTCTGACTGGATAAAAATATATTTTAAACTTGCAGGCTGTAAAATGGGAAAAAATGTATTTCTTAATTCACCCGCGCTTCAGGACGCTTATCTTCTGGAACTGGGAAATGATGTAATTATCGGCGGCAGGGCGGACATAACCTGCCATATGTTCGAAGGAAGACACCTTATTCTTGATAAAATAATTATCGGCGATAATACATTGATAGGATTCAGAAGCTATGTAATGCCAGGTGTGCATGTCGGGAAAAAATGCAGCATCGGCTGTTATTCAATTGTCAGAAAAGACAGGGAATTTAACGATCATTCTACGGTTGTTTCAATTCCGGGACTTCCAATCAGAAACATTGCCAAATTTATAAGAGATATAGATAAAAAATCAGTTTAAAAATTAATTTTTTCTTCTCAGATTCATTGCAAGATTTACTTCGGCAATGCTGATATCAAGGCGGGCGGCGATCTCTTCGGGAGGAACGCCTTCATTTGCGAGTATATCAATGAAAGAGCGGATTTGGCGTTTTGACGGAGGTTTTTGCACCGGAGCATTTTCCTGTTGTTTAACGGGAGTTTCTTCTGGCGGTTTAACCGCAGGCTGCGGAGCTTTAAAATTTTTAAATGAATCTGATATTTGAATTACATCGTTTTCCGTATTTAAAGCGGCGCGGATTCCTTTCCCAAGATTTGTATAAACGGCCTCGCCTGTTTTGCTTTTTTCAAGTTCCTTTACATATACAGACAGGCGTTTATCGGCTTCTTCAATGATTTTTTTCAGCTCAATGATTTTTTCTTCCACAAGCAGCAGATTTCTGTCTGTAACGCCGTTTATTTCGCTGATACTTCCGTTTATTTCGCTAATCCAGTTATTGACTTCCTTGCGGTGTTCTTTCAAAATGTCCGCTTTGGACGTGCGGCGTTTAACGTACTGCAAAAGATAAAAAAATAAAACAAGATTAACGGCAAAAAGAACAATCAGTAAAATATAAAAAATGTTCATAAGCTGATGTCAATTTTTCTTCCAAGGCTCAGATCGGATAAAACAAACGGTCCTCCACCGGCTTCTTCATCCTGAGGAGAATCCCCTTTATTTTTTTTATTTTTATTCCGGTTTTCGTTATGTCTCTGGGCGTGATCGTTTATTTTTTCCGCGCCTTCTCCTGTATTCTGCGCTTCGTTTATTTGTTTAAGCGCTTCTTCGTTTTTTCTCTGGATTAATTCACCCTGTATGGCCTGCGCCAGCGCCTGCCCTTCCCTTTGCTGAGCCTGTGTTTTTCCGACCTTTTCAACCTGTGAAAAAATAGTCTGAAGGTCAACGGGAGTTATAGCCATCGAGTCCTTTTTTGACGATATCGTCAGGCTCTTCATATTTGGCTACGCGAATGAGACCGTTCTCCAGAACAAAGGTTACCGCTTTATAATCCGTCTTCACATCTTCCTTAACATCGCGTATCCATATTTTTACGCCGGGGAATACTTTTTTAGAAGCCGATACTTTCCCGCGTACCTGTATGTCGTTCATGTAGCCCTGAACCTTTTCAATATTTTCATTAACGCTGTACAATTCATCTGTTAATATCTGCCGCCTTTCCATAAGTTCCTGCATGTAAATCTCTTTATCCTCAGGAAGCGTTTTGCGCTGTTTCTTGGTATTAATCAGCGTTTGCAGATCCAGTTTAAGCGAATCGAGTTCTTCTTCGTTTGCTGTTTTAATTGCCATGAGGCGTTCAAGCTCTATCTTGCTGTGGGGATCAAAGCCAACCTCGCAGATTGTTTCAGTGCCGCTTGTGGAATTGCCCAGAACATTCGCGTTTATTTCTTCTCCCGCCCTTAAACGTCCGCCCATGATATTGGCGCGTTTACCCTGACACAGAATGCTCTTTATCGCGTCCACCTGAGAATTGATTATACCATCCGTAACGACAACCATATTTCCGGCTTCAATATTGGCATTTTCAATAAAACGGGACCACATCGATTTTCCAGACCTTATCTTGCCGCCGCCTTTTGCGTTAACGCCCTGATAAATAATAATATCGCCTTCAGCGTCAAGCTCAGCTTTTCCCACAGTTCCCTTAACTTCGATATTGCCGGCGGCCTTTACCGAAAAACCGTCTTCGACGTTTCCGGTAATAATTACCGTACCAAGGAAGATAATGTTTCCGGTTTTCAGGTTGACATCCCCTTCAATTGTCAGTATCGGCTCAACATTAATTTTACCGCTGACCAGAATTACCTGTCCGTTTATGTCTGAAAGAATTGAATCTCCGTCATCGCCGACATGAACATTTGACCCGACAGGAAGCGCGATGTCATTGCCTGATCTGGCGGGAAGTATTTTTCCTGTAACAGTTTTGCCGTCTACGCCTTCTTCGGGAGGAATTTTTTTTGCGACAATCTGATTTTGGACAACATTTTGAATTATATCGAGTTCCTTGAAGTTTACGCGGCCGTTAGCGCCTTCCTTCAATTTGATCTTTGTCTGGTCTGTTTCAAAATAATAATGAATATAGGCGTCTTTGCCGTTGGCGGGTCTCATCCCTTCGGCTATTTCAATCTTTTCCCTGTAAACAGGACTGTCTGACAGTGAAAGAAGTTTTTCTTCATTAATTCCAAAGTAAACCCTGTTTTGTTTTAAAAGACTGATATATGCTTCATATTTTAAATCAGCTCCGCCTTCTTTCGGAGGAATTACAGTTATATAAACGTTCATTTCGGCATCGTCAACTTCAACGGACGCCATGCTGTCATTTTGCGGTTTGTAATTATATTCCGCAACCTTTATATATATCCCGCCCGCTTCATCAACAAGCTTATCTACCATATCATTGTTGAATTCTTCTACACTCCTGCTATGAAGAGCCTGAATCGCCGCAGCATTATAAACTTTTCTCCCGTTGCCGACAGGCTGCGTAATTTTCATATAAACACCGTCCGGCCATAACTGAACAAAAGCTTCTCCGTCTTTATCAATAACAACCGGAGTATCGTCAATCTGCTCTTCTATTAAATCATCGCTGACTGATTTTTCTTTCTTAACATGTTCGCGTTCATAGGCGCGTATAACCCAATCCTTTTTTCCCGCTCCCATAAAACCGGAGGAGCCTCTTTCCAGGATTTCGTATTCAAGATGGCGGATATGCGTATTTAATAAACCAGCAGCTTCATTAACTGCCGCTTCAAGGGTAGCTCCTGATGCGTCTACTGTCCGGATTGATCTGTCATATTCCAGATGCTTTTTCATAAGTTCCTGCAGCTGGACAAAATCAATCATACAATTCCTTTTCTTATATTGGTCAGCTTCGATCTCAGATGAAGGACAGCTTTTGTATGAAGCTGAGAAACCCTCGATTCCGTCACTTCCAGAACACGCCCGATATCCTTTAATGTCAGATCTTCGTAGTAATAAAGCACAAGGATTTTCTTTTCCTTATCGGGCAGTTCATTGATTGCCTCAACAATGACGCGGCGGATTTCTTCATTCACCACCATAACATCGGGATTTAAACTTGACGGAGACTCGATGCTGTCGCCGATGGATACCTTATCATTATCATCGCCTGAATACCATAAATCATTTAGCGATATTATCGAAGTTCCGGAAATTTTCTGTATAACCTTCATGTATTCAGATTCATCAATGCCGAGGGCGCCAGCTATTTCCTGATCGGAAGCCGTTCTGCCTAGATGGGCTTCCAGCGATGAAATTGTCGTTTCTATCTCGCGCGTTTTCTGCCTGACAGAACGGGGAACAAAATCTATAAGACGCAGTTCGTCAAAAATCGCGCCTCTGATGCGCGTAACAGCGTATGTTTTAAATTTTACGTTTTTCTCAGGATCGTATTTGTCAATGGCGTCGATAAGACCGAAAACGCCGTATCCTACAAGATCGTCAAATTCCACATTATTGGGCATTCCGACAGCTATTTTACCGGCAACATATTTCACCAATGGGGCATATTGTTTAATGAAGGCTTCCCGTATCGCAGAACTCCGTGTTTTACGGTATTGCTGCCAGAGTTCATCTTCTGTCTTCTGTGCACTGGAAATTTCGCCTTTTGGGCTCATTACGTTTTCCGGCATTCCCAAACCTTACCTCAATCTATTTTTCTTTCGATAATACTGTTCTGATACCTTCCGCTAAATCCTTGGGGTTGAAATCACCGCTTAAAGGCTGGGCTTTATTACCTGTACTATGTTGACTTGACGGCGATTCCGGCTCCGAGAAATCCATCATCATTGGAGCGGATTCTTCCTCACCGCTGTAAAATGACGAGCTTGTACCGGAAGGCGCTGATGAGCCGCCAAACGCCATCGCCATTGCGTCAAGATCAGGTAACCCCCCCAAACCTTCTGATTCATCCCCCAAACTGGGCGTAAAAACCGGTCTATCAACCGTTTCAGAGTGCGCCCTGCCCTGAGGTTCATCAAAAACAGCAGCATCCTGAAACATATCCTTAAAATTGATAGTTTCCTGAACAGGAACACCTGAAGAGCGTTGAATAACTGCACTACGGGCGCTTTTTCCATTATAACCGTCTTCTTCCATTCGGTCTACACCTTCTGCACGGGGTTTAAAAAAGCCGGATATTAAATCTTCAATATTTCCCAATTGATCGGGATTTCCGGGGGACTTATAAAGTTCAGGGACGGCATATTCACCCATGGTATCTATAACCATGGAGGTTTGAGCTTCCTCTTTTTCGGCGGCATACGACTGCTCAAGCTCATTACTGGAAAGGAAAATTTCTGCGAAATAAGTGTTAACAATGAAGCGCAGCGCAAATCCCAATCCAAAAAATACAGCTGCAAAGATAACAGCCCTTATAATCATATGGAAAAAAGCAACTCCGGAAATTATCCCCAGCCCAACGGAGATTAAAAAAGCGGCGCCTGCTGCTATCATTGCCCATCTAAGGTACAGCGTCATATGCTTCTGCCCGCTTCAGAAGAAAATCCGAATAGTTTTTTGAATTTTGCGCTTATCCCCGCTGTATCTCCTGGTTTATTCCTGTCCATTCTCGATACAATGTGCTGTACGCAAATGCTTGCCTTGCACTTTGGATCAACCACCATAAAAGGTTTTTGCCTCAGAACAGCATGAGGAACAGCCGTATCGTCGTAAATAAAACCGAGATAATCGACTTTTAAATTCAAAAACTGTCCTGCGATGTTAATCATCCTGTCCGCTACGCCTTTTGCCTGAGCGGCTCCCCTTGCGCGGTTTACAACAAGCTTGAGACCCATGTTAAACGAATCATACTCGGTTGCGATTATCTTGATAATTCCGTAAGCGTCTGTAATGGCGGTCGGCTCCGGAGTTGTAATAATAACAGCGTCATCAGCGGCTGCTATAAAATCCAGAACGTTACTTGAAACTCCCGCGCTTGTGTCAATGATGATTATATCCGCGTTGGATAGGCTGTCAAGTTCGCTGATGAAATCTTTCCTGTCTTCTTCACCCATGTTTGCAATCTGCGAAAAACCCGAAGCGCCCGCGACAATGGAAATGCCGTATTCAGTTTCTACAAGTATTTCGCGTATTGTTTTCTGTTTTTTAATCACATGATACAGATTGTATTTTGGGATCATGTTGAGCATAACGTTTACATTTGCAAGCCCTAAATCCGCGTCCATGACAATTACCTTTTTCCCCAGTCTTGCAAACGCCAAAGCCATATTAACAGACAGGTTTGTTTTGCCGACACCGCCCTTTCCTGAAGTAACGGTTATTATCCTCGCTTTCTCGCCTGCTTTAAGCTGGCTTTTAACAGAACTGATTTTCTGTACAGAGGGATTCTCTTTTTTATTTTTCATTATTTCACGTAATTTCTCGGCCTGGTCTTCCATAATGCTGCTCCCTGCTATCTCCATTTAAACTGATCGGCTTCCGCCGTCGGAAAACGTTTTTCTATTTTTTCGCGGTCTACCTTAAAACCATCAAGATTGATGAGGAAATTAACAACGGACGCTCTTTTAATATCTACAGGAATCGTCTGCCCTGTTGTTATAAAAGAAACCGATTTCTTTTTCAACGCGAGAGCCGAAATAATATTGCCGATTCTGTCGGTTTCGTCCATTTTGGTCAGAATTATCGATTTATAGTTAAACGGTTCAAACTGCCGCATAATATCTTCGATGTCACTGGCTTTGGTAGCTGCGCTTATTACAAGGTGGAACTCCGCTCCCCTTCCCGCTCCGTCGAGAATGTCCTTCATTTCACCAATCTTGGAAGCGTCTTTAGGACTGTTTCCGAACGTATCAATCAAAAAAAGGTCTGTGTCTTCGCTGTGAATCGCGATTTCTTTCCGCAGATTTTGTTTGTCGCCGATGCTGCTTACGGGAATCTGCATAATATTACAGATTGACTCCAGCTGTTCTTTTGCGCCGATACGGAAAACATCTATTGTGATCATACGCACATCTATCGCGGCGGTTTCGTCAGTTTCAATTCCGTATATCGCGGCGATTTTTGAGATTGTAGTAGTTTTGCCTATACCTGTAGGTCCTATGAGAACCATGATCTTTGGTTTTCGGCGCGGTATTTCCTCTTTACAAATGCTTATACTCTCGCCTATCCATTCAAGCAGACGATCCTGCACAATGTTAAAATCATCAAGCGAGTCAACGGGCAGTTCTCCCCTCAACCTATTAACCATTTCATTTATGTAATTTTCTGAAAAATCATTATTGCGTAAAATTTCCGCCGCGGCTGTAAAAGACGGATGTGAATTTTTTTTGCCGCCTGCTTCAATTTTTTCCTTTATTTCCTTTAATGAATCCAAAATTTGCTGTGATGTTTCCTTCCCGCCGGCTGCTATTTTGTCATAATCTTTTCCTGCGGCGGCGAGCACCTTTCTTTTTTCTTCTTCCAACAAATCAGAATGTAAAGCCGAATACTGCCTGTTCCTTCCCTCTTCCGACACGCTCCATGAGGCAGGCGGCGAACCCTGATAGTTATAAACAAGAGGATTTTTATTCTGCACAACAGGGGTAAAATAAAACGCAACCTCAACGGCGGATTTGGAACCTATTCCGAGAAAACCGCCGATCCTGATTTCTTTCTCGCTCAGAATTTGAAATGGTTTTTTATATTTTTCAAAAATTTTTAACTCACATTCCCTGCGGCTGCCGCCCTGCATTATATACATGTCCATTTTTACAGCTCCATTGTAGCGTCATCTATTTTTATTATCCCGACTGCTTCGGGAATTACCGTAGAAACAATCTCAGGAACTGAAATGACCGCAAGATCGGGCAGTTCGCGATCTGTTGAATTTTTTACAAGAAAACGCGCCTGCTCTGAACAAAGTATGACAGGCATCCAGCCTTTTTCCTTTACCGCTGTCACCGCTTTAACAACCGCTTTAATCCATCCCCTCTGGGTGGGAGGATCGAGAGCGCATATGATTCCCGATGGAGTTTCATATTTACTCTCAATGATTCTCTGTTCAACCGCAGGATCGATTGTAAGAACCTTCAGTTTGCGATCTTCATCGGCATATTGATGGCATATCTGGCTTGCAAGCGCCTGCCTTGCCTTTTCTGTCAGGAACCAGATATTTTTTGAAACAGGAGCGTAGTCGGCGATTGATTCAAGAATTGAAACCATATTGCGTATGGAAACCCTCTCGCGTAAAAGACCGTGGAGTATTTTCTGTATCTCTGTTATGCGCAATCCCTTGCCTTCGCGAAGCACTTCTTCGACAACCGCCGGATATTCCTTGCGCAGGGTATCAAGAATTGCCTGCGTATCCTGCAAGCCGAGTATTTCAGCCGCATGACGGCGGATTATCTCTGTTAAGTGAGTCGCGATAATTGACGGAGGATCAACAACAGTGTAACCGGCGCGTTCGGCTTCGTCCCTCTTTTCCTGATCTATCCAGATAGCCGGAAGACCGAACGCAGGGTCTACTGTTTTTTCGCCTTCCATTACGGACGTTACCGTTCCCGGATTTATGCACAAAAAATAGCCGATGCGGATTTTTCCCCTGCCGGCATCAACTCCCTTGATTTTGAAACAGTACTCAGACGGTTCCAGTATTGAGTTGTCAATAATACGCACCTTTGGGATTACAAGACCCAGATCGAGAGCGGATTGCCTGCGCACTCCCTGAACTCTTTCAAGAAGCTCAGCTCCTTTTTCCTTCTCAACAAGCGGGACAAGCCCGTAACCGAGTTCCAAAGAAAGGGAGTCCAAAGGAACAACCGGAGAAATTTCCCCGGGTTTTTCATCCTTGCGTTCCTTGCTTTTTGACATCATGTCGTTAAAACTTGCAGCTCGCTTTTCCGCACGTCCAAGTCTGAAAGCGTGAAGCGCAATGAGGGCTGCCATCGGAACAAGAACATACCACGGAAAGCCCGGAAGTAAAGAAAGAAATACAAGGACTCCTGAGCAAATCCAGTAAACAAGGGCATGTTTGTTCAGTATCTGCTCTATTACCTGATCCGAAAGATTACCGGTAGCTGCTGCTCTTGTTACAACAATACCCATGGCGGTGGAAATCAAAAGCGCCGGAAGCTGCGTAACAAGCCCGTCCCCGATGGCAAGACTGATATAGTTATTAACAGCGGACTGCATCGGCTCGCCGTACAGAGCCATGCCGATTATTATTCCGCCAAGAAGTTCTACAACGATAATAAGAACACCGACCTTGACATTCCCTGAAATAAATTTACTGGCGCCGTCCATGGAACCGTAAAAATCGGATTCTTTTTGAATTTGCCTTTTTCTGTTCTGCGCTTCTTCTTCGGTAATTGAGCCTGAACTGTACTCGGTCTCAACAGCCATCATTTTTACCTGCATGCTGTCAAGGGTAAAGCGTGCCGCAACTTCTGAAACGCGGGTGGCTCCTTTTGTAATAACAACAACCTGCACCGCGATGATGATGATAAAAATTATTAGACCGACAACTACGCCTTCATTTCCGCTGCTTCCCACTACGAAAGTGGAAAAAGCGCGGATCATTCTTCCATCAAAACGCGAACCCATGGAAAGAATAAGCCTTGTTGAAGAAACATTTAACGCAAGCGAGAATACCGTTGCTACAAGCAATATAGTCGGGAAAAGACTGAATTCCGTCGGCTTGTTTGTATAAAGAACAATAAGCAAAACAAGAAGGGAAAAAACAAGGTTAGCTGCCATCAGCATATCAAGAAGAATCGTCGGCATTGGAAGAATGACGGCGACTACAACAGTAATTACAACAATGGCAGGAAGACTTTCCTTCAGAACCCCCAAAACGTTACGCGAAGAGGATACCTGCGAACCTGCCGCAACATCAGCCATTTTTACCTCTCATATTAATCATGCGCTTAACCTCCTGCCCCTTGCAAGATTCAACTGCCAGACCTTATGTAAAATCTCGGCTGTTATTTTCCAGTATGTATAGGGAATAATGTCTCCTACGCCTGTTTCACGGTACAGCGCCCAGGCAAGGGGCTTGTTTTCAACAAGAGGTACGCCGTTTTCATGCGCAATTTGCCTTATTCTGGCGGACATTTCATCAGCGCCGATTGCCGTTACCATCGGACCGGGCATTGATTTTTGCTCATAACGCAGGGCGATTGCAAGATGCGTCGGGTTTGTTATTACAACGTCAGCCTGCGGAACAGCGACTGTGATATTTTGCCTTAACAAATCGCGGAAACGGCTGCGAATCCTCGCCTGTATCTGCTGATCCGCTTCGTACATTTTCATTTCTTCCTTTATTTCATACCTTGTCATTTTATTACGTTCACGGAAACGCCAGCGCTGGAACATGTAATCAGGTATTGAAAGGATTAAAAGAAGGACAGCCGCGATTAGCAGCATTTTAATCGCGATTGAAGCGACTGTAGAAAGACCCGTCCAAATATCAGCCTTTTGAAGATTTAAGAGTTTTTCAAAATCAATAAAGATTAAAACATAGGAAACCGTTCCGATAATCGCGATCTTGATCAGAGATTTAAAAAAGTTGTAAATCCCGTCTACAGAAAATATCTGTTTGAAATATTTTCCAAGCTTTGGAAGAACTTTTGAAAAATTGGGAAGCAGTGGCTTCGCGGTAAATAAAAATCCAACCTGCGCGATATTTGACAACAACGCCGCGGCAACAGCGACAAGCAGGACAGGCCAAACAAGAACCGTGAAATACCGCAGAAAAACAATTGCGACAAGTCCGTCTTTAACAGGATCAAGCTCGACAGCGCGCAGAAAAAAGAATCGAAGCATCTCAACGCATCTGCGCAGCATCGAAGGGGCGAGAAACAAAAGAATCAACGCCGGCAGAAACAATCCCAGAGCGCCGATAAGCTCCTGACTCTTTACAACCTGCCCTTCTTCGCGCAGGCTTTTTAATTTATGATCCGTCGGCTGTTCGGTTTTTCCCGGAGCGTCTTCATCGTCATCTGAAAACCATTGCAAAGTAATGTGAAAAGCGGAATGCGGAAGGAGGAATTGAGCAGTAAAAATTTCATCAATGATTATTGACTTCTCATCGTGCATTAAAAATTCCCCCCTGACGTAATCTGCCGTCCAATTTGAATGTAAAGGGTCTGGATGCTGCTAAAACCGGCGTCGATTATACGGCCAAAAGCTTCAATCATGAAAGGAAGCGAAGCGAAAAGAAGAATGAACGCTGTTGTTATTGAAATCGGGAAACCTTCGGAAAGAATATTAATCTGCGGAGCGGCTTTGGAAATTAAACCGGTCGCAAGCGATGTTAAAAAAAGAGTTCCCAAAATCGGCATTGAAATAATTATCGCGTCCAGAAACAAACGCGAAAGCCCTGAAGCCATCATGGCAACAACATGTTCCCTTCCCTCGATCAGGGAAATTATATTGATGGTTTGAACTGAGCGCCAGAAACCGCCGAGAAAAAGCTGGTGAAAACCTCCGATAACAACAAATATCAGCATGGAAACAAGGTTAAAATACTGACCCATGAGGGGATTTTCAATTTGCCCGATCGGATCAAAAGTTTCAGAAGCCCCAAACCCCATCTGAAGAGAGAAAAACTGCCCGGCTGTGGAGAATGTCGCAAAAATAATCGTTATGTAAAAACCGATTATTATGCCGATGATCGCCTCTCCGATAATGAGAAGCGCAAAATTGAAGTTAAATGGCGCGTAACGTAAATCCGTTGTCTCTCCGCCGGGAAGGGTAACCATACCGGAAGAAGAATTGGCAGCCTGATAAATTTCCGCAGTAGGAATGACAGCAAACGCCGCAAACCCGGCAAGCGCGAACTTTGCGGCCATGGGAATCGCTTCTGAATTAAGAAGGGGAGCGGTCTGTATCATTGCAAAAGCCCTGACCGCGATCAAAAGAAAAACAGGACCAAAACTGAGAATGTTATTCATGATCGCGTTCTCTATCACAATTACCTCGCCATATCCTGAATACGCATAAACAGATCCGTTGTATATTGCCCGAGTGAACCCAACATCCACCCGCCCAGAAGAGCAAGCATTCCGAGGATAACTACTATCTTCGGCACAAAGGTAAGAGTTTGTTCCTGAATGCTTGTGCTTGCCTGTAAAATGGCGACAATTAAACCCACAACAAGAGCAGGTATCAAAAGCGGACCCGCCATTAAAAGAACCTGCAGAATTCCCTGACGAAGAAGAATTGTAATATCGCCGACACTCATGACATACCTACATAAAAGAACGGATCAGCTGATCCGTCAGAAGTCCCCATCCGTCGACAAGTATAAAAAGGATGAGTTTAAACGGCATGGATATCATAACAGGAGGCAGCATTATCATACCCATTGACATGAGAGCGCTTGCCACTACCATGTCGATAACTATAAACGGGATAAAAAGCAGTATCCCTATTTTAAACGCGACGGTTAATTCATTCAGGATAAACGCAGGTATCAAAACATAGGTGGGAACGTCAGCTAACGTGTCCGGTCTGTCAAGTCCGCGCATTGCCATAAAAAGACGAATGTTCTCAGGGCGGCTTCTCATCTGGCTGTACATGAAAATCCTCATCGGGGCTTCAGCTTCGCGGTAAGCGTTCTCCACGGAGAGCTCTCCGGCGGCAAGAGGCTGCATTGAATTTGTATAAATTGAACTGAAAGTAGGCCACATTATAAACATTGTTAAAAAAAGCGAGATACCGAGAATCACCTGATTTGGAGGAACCTGCTGCAGCGAAAGAGCGCGCTTGATAAAATCGAGAACTATGGAAACGCGCAGAAAACTTGTCATTAAAATAATGATGCTTGGAGCAAGAGAAAGAACCGTCAGAAGAAGCAGAATCTGAAGCGAAAAAGCCACTTCCTGCCCGCTCTGCGGATTGCGCACCGTAAGATCGATAAAGGGAATCACAGGCGGAGCCGCAGGAGTCGGAATATTCATTGTACCCTGAACCGATAAGTCAGGAAACACCTCTTCCTGCGCATGAGCCGCGTCAGGTGAAACAAACAGATTTATAAATAAAAACACAATAATAAAAAAAATCCGGGTTTTTTTTATTATTGCCAATTTCCCATTACTCATTGTTAATTGCCCGCCGCGCATTCCTAGAGTCCCTTGAGCCTTTCGCGGCGTCTGCGGATATCATCTGTTCCCGGAGCGCGGGATTCCGCCTGAGTGCCCAACCGGCGAAGCAGTGAAACAAAATCGGGAAAACGTTTTACCATCGCTTCCCCCGTTTTTCTGGAGTCTTCGAGCAGCATTGCATTTAACACATCCTGATCATCAATTTCACTTATGAGATTAACCCCGCCGTCGCTTGAACCCAGAAGCCACGCTCTTGAGCCGACAGAAACAATGTGCGCATAACGGTTGGAACCAAGATGGGAGCTTGCCAGCACCTTCAGAAACGGATCGCTTGCGGCGGCAGGTTTTGCGGAACGCTTGATGAAAAAGACAATGCCGTAAATCGCGGCGGCGGCAAGAGCGAGTACAAGTAACATTCTGACAGCCGCCCAAACGGAAGGACCTGCAGCCGGCGAAGGAGAGGCTTCTCTTTCATCAAGGGACATAGCCTGCTCAGCGGTGCGTATACGATCTTCAACGGAAGTCAGAATTTCCAGTTCTTCTGACAACACACCCCCGGACGATATACCCTGAGCAGAGATTGACGGTATTTGGATTAAAAGCCCGACTCCAAAAAAGAGTAAGGTAAACACAGGTAATTTCAGTTCTTCCCCTCCCAAGTACAAACCGACTGTATATAATAATATACTAATTAAAAAATTTACGCAATAGAAACCGTAAAAAATAATGGGAAATATGATTTTTTTTACTTTTTAGTAGACAGAATCGGATTTTTACGGGCAGTTGAATGAAAACAATTGTCAACGATCACTTTTTTCCGGCGCTATAAAGCAGAATTCTCTCCGCAACCTGACCGCATGGAACTATTTCATTGATTAAATAGCTTTTTTTCTCTGTCTCTAATCCAAGATCACAGTGACTTTGAAGGTTAAGCCGGAATTACGGTGAATTTTGGTCATTATTTCGAATACCGAACTTTCTTTTTTTTATCGCTTATTAATTTCTCAAATAATAATAACCTACTAAATTATTTCTGATTTAACAATAGTTATACTATTTGTTATACTTCAATAATAAAACGTGTAAATTGGAGCCGTCAATTACAAAGACGTATATGGCACAGAATAAGTATCTCCGTCAGAGACATTTCCTGTTGTATAGCCTTTTTTAAGCCAGCGGGAGCGCTGAGCGGATGTACCGTGATTAAACGAGTCGGGAACAGTGTAACCCTGCGCCTGCATTTGCAAACGATCGTCGCCGATAGCGCTGGCAGCGTTAAGTCCTTCATCAATATCAGTTTCATCCAGTGAATTAAACAGGGTCTTTTCATAATAAGCCCAAATACCGGCATAAAAATCAGCCTGTAATTCCAGTCTGACATTCAACTGGTTGCTTTCCGTCTTGCTCATCGTTCTTTGTAATTTATCCACTTCCTGCAGGATTCCCAAAAGATATTGCACATGATGCCCGACTTCGTGGGCAATGACATAGGCGTATGCGAAATCTCCTCCCGCTCTGTATTTGTCCCTCATTTCGTTAAAAAAGGAGAGGTCGAGGTAAACAGTCTGATCGGCAGGACTGTAGAACGGTCCTGTTTTTGAAGAAACGGTGCCGTATCCTGAAGTGGTGTTTCCTGAAAACAAAACCATCTTTGGAGGAGTATACACGCGTCCCATTTTTTTAAATTCCTGCGCCCAGACATCTTCAGTCCCCGCTAAAATCTGCGAAGCAAAAACAGCCATCGCGTCATCTTCAGCGGACGGTATATATGTTCCTGTTTGCGGGACATTCGCAAACTGACTCATTATCACTTCCAATGGATTTCCACCCATTAAAAACGTAATAAGTCCGACAATAATAATCCCGCCGATTCCAAGACCGGCTGCTGCTTTACCGGTTTTGCGGCGGTCATCCACATTACTGCTGGTTCGTCTTCCGTCAAGTTTCATGGTAACAAAATACGCCGTATCGGCGTAAAAATCAACCGGTAAAAGCTACTCCGCCAACGTTCCGTCTGTGGAGATTGTCGCTGACTGCCAGGGGATCATTTTCCCGCAGTTATTCAACGCTGTTTTAACGGCGAGTTCAATCCCGCTGCAGCACGGAACAGACATACGGACAATCGTAACAGATTTTATATTATTCTGTTTTAAAATCGCCGTCAGTTTTTCGCTGTAATCGGTATCATCGAGTTTTGGGCAGCCGATGAGAGTAATTTTTTTACGCATGAAATCGCTGTGAAAATTACCGTACGCGTAAGCGGCGCAGTCCGCCGCCGCAAGAAGGTTTGCGTTTTCAAAATAGGGAGCTTTAACAGGAACAAGTTTTATCTGTACCGGCCACTGGTTAAGCTGAGATGAAATCTGCGAAGAAACATTTGTCTGAGGTTCTTCCCTGTTTATAAAAAGGGGGTTTGCGCCGGAACAGCTGCAGGGAAGGGTTTCTTTTTTCTGTTCAGTATTTTTTTTATATTCAATTTCGTAATAATCCAGGGCTTCGCGGAAATCAAATGAAATAGCTCCTGTTGGACATGCAGGCAGGCAGTTTCCAAGACCATCACAGAAATCGTCTCTCAGCAGAACCGCCTTGCCGTCAACAAGGCCAATTGCGCGTTCATTACATGCAGTTACGCACGAACCGCAGCCATTACATTTTTCTTTATCAATCCTGATAATTTTTCTTACAGTCATAAATATTAAATTCACTGAATAATATCAATTTATCTATGATTATCACAATAAAATGAAGGTGAATATTATAAATTCGATATGTATTTGTAACCTTGACAATAAAATATTTGATTAACTATAATTAAACGGGTATAAGGAGGACTGTATGAAGAGTCTCTTGAAATTTAACGCAATAGCCGTTTTGGTAATGATATTCTCACTGTCATTCACGGCATGTGATAATGAAATCATAAATAAAAACATCACCTATTCCGTAGCTTCGGATCAGGAAGTTGGAAAAGATACCACAAAATTGCTTTTCATATTCAGTGAACCTATCGCCGCAGAACGTATATCAATGGATGATATAACCCTTACAAAAGATACAGGGGAAGTAACCAAAGAATCATTACATCCAATAAACGGGAGATACTGGGAACTAAATGTTACAACCGTAAAGGAAGGAAATATAAAAGCGAAGATAACGTGCCAGGGAATTGAAACCGGAGAAAAAACAGTTATTATTTATAAAAAACCTTCTCTTCCCTCTTCTTGATAACAGGCGTTTTCTCCGGTAAAAAAAAAGCACGAAAGAATTACTTCCGTGCTTTTCCTTTTTATGGAGGTTTTACTTGTGAGGCTGCCCTCAATTCACGTTAATTGTATCCCATGTCATTTATACGTTCCATGGGAGAAACAATTTCTGTTACGCGCACGCCGAAGTTTTCGTCAATAACTACAACTTCACCCTTTGCTATCAATTTATGGTTAACAAGGATATCGACAGGTTCGCCGGCTAGTTTATCAAGCTCGATGATTGTTCCTTCGCCCATCCCCAGAATTTCTTTTATAAGTTTGCGCGTACGGCCAAGTTCTACAGTCATTTCCATGGATACGTCCATGATCAGACCGATATTGCCGGCTTCGTGAGCTCCAAGTTTCGGCTGCATCAAATTCGGGAACTGCACAGGCTGGACATTTGTAGGTCCCATGTTCGGCATACCACCCATCGGCATTCCCATTCCCATTCCACCCATCGGCATTCCCATACCTCCCATTGGCATACCCATATTCGGCATTCCGCCCATCGGCATTCCCATTCCCTGCATTCCCATGTTAGGCATTCCGCCTCCCATTTGCATACCACCCATATTGGGCGCGCTCTGCGCCGGCCGCGGAGAAGCGCCTCCGCTTAATCCATGGGAAATATCCTGCGCAGGAGAAGAACCTAAAAGCTCCCACATCTGATGAGAAGGACCATCGCCGTCGCCAAGATCAATATTGTAAGCCATAACGGCAAAACTGCCTGCCGGAATGGCGGCTGTCGCTTTGGGAACATTAGCCGCTGTCGGAGACGACGCAGCAATTGATTTATTTCCGGTCTTGTCAGTAAGAGCAGTTATCTGGGTTCCCACCATTTGGGAAACCACTTCACCCAATACCGACATCGCCATTTCATCAAGTTCAATATTTTCTTCCTTTGTCATTAAAGCTGCAATTGCTTTGGCTGATTCTTCGGGAAGAATAAAAAGATGCTCGCCGGGAAAACCGGAAGTATAATTAGCCTGAATAACAGTCACCATGCCGGGAAGTATCATCAACAGATTGTCCCTGGTTGAAGAAGATACTTCAGGACCAAGCAGCGATACGGTAGAACCGGTGAGAGCTGTCAGATTTGCCGAAAGCGCATTTGTGGTTGAGGAGAAAAATTTCTCAAGCACGCCTGTGTCAAAATTCGCCGCCGGAGCCGCAGTAGCCGCCGGAGCGTGGCTTCCGCCGTGTGAAGAATCTACACCTGCAAGCAGTGCATCTATTTCATCCTGTGAAAGGGCGCCGTCGCTCATCATAATAACCTCTCTTTAACGCCGCCGAATGGCTGCGCAACATAATGGAATATGATACGAGGTATCATAATTCTTCTCCTTCGGATACAAGCTCTTCGAATTCTTCCTGTCCAAGTTCGTCGATTTTCTGCGTAATCTGCACCGCGATTTTTTTCCCGATAATGCCGGGGCGGCACAAAAACTTCCTGCGTGAGCCGATGTTTAATGAATAGGGATCGCCAATGCGGGTGTTATAAAGCCGTATTACATCCCCAATCTGTAAGGAAAGAACATCCCGGACAGGTACGTTAATCTTTCCAATTTCGGCCGTTACATTAACATCGACTGAAGAGAGCTTATCCTTTAGAACATTGAGGTTTTCTGTTGTCGCATTTCGTCTGACTGATGAGTACCAGAATTGCGCTGACAGTTTGCCGATGATTGGTTCTATCGTTAGGTACGGGATACAGAAGTTCATCATGCCTTCCACGTCTCCTACCTTTGTTTCAAGCGTTACAAGAACGACCATTTCCGTTGGAGGAACAATCTGGGCAAACTGCGGATTTGTATCGATTTGCCCGAGACGGGGGCGAAGGTCGATAACTGTTGTCCACGCTTCGCGCATATTTCCGAGGATTCGGACGATGATGCCTTCCATAACAGACTGTTCGATGTCCGTTAATTCGTGCTGCGATTTTGTACCCTCGCCGGTGCCGCCGAAAAGACGGTCAATTATTGAAAAGGTGATGGCAGGGTCAATTTCGAGAATTGCGTTTCCTTTTAAGGGATCCATATTGATAATAGCAAGCGTGGTCGGAGTAGGTATAGAACGGATAAATTCTTCGTATGTCAGCTGATCTACCGATGCGACGTGAACGTGAACCATGCTCCGAAGCTGGGCTGAAAGCGATGTTGTAGTAAGACGGGCAAATGTCTCGTGCATAATCGAGACAGTTCTAATCTGTTCTTTTGAGAATTTGTCGGGGCGTTTGAAGTCATATATTTTTATCTTCCGGCTGTCCGCAGCCGGCCTAAAATCCTCAGGCTCGGTATCTCCGGCATTTATCGCGGTTAATAACTGGTCTATTTCATCCTGGGACAGAACTTCTGTCATAAATACCCTTTCCTAATGATAAATCTAAAGCCAACTTTTAGCAAGCAAACCGAATTTTTAAAAATAGAAGCTTTAAAAACCTCAATATGCTTCTGTAACATCCAGTCTGTTAAATAAAATAAGCCGCGCTCTTGCAGTATCCAGAAAGCGCGTGTTCAGCATTTCACGTATTTCTTTTTTCAGTTCTTCTTCCCTTTCAGGAGCAAGTTCCGCTGTGGTCTTACCTGTAAAATATCGGCGTACAAAATCCCTTAACTCATAACGGCGGCTGATTAGTTCCGAAGAAGCGATCGCATCGTTTAAGTCATAACCGATAATCATTTCCACCGTCACTGACGAACTGACAGGGTAATCTCTGGTTCTGGTTGTAATGGAACCTATCATATCGTAATAACTGTATTCAGGACGTTTACCGATATAGGGGGAAGAAGGATCTGTTATTACGGTCTGGGATTTTCCACCCCGATTCATGATGTTATATGTAATAACTGAAACAGTAACAATAAAAATCAGCGCGCCTATGCCAATGGCCGCAAATTTCAGGATTGTCGGCAGCAGATTGCCAAGACCTCCGCCGCCTCTTTTCTTTGGACTGCTTCCTGACTCCGGAACATCACCGCCGTCAAGATCAAGATCATCACTATCAGCCATTGAAAACCTCCGCTTATATATTAACCAGAATCATGTAAAATTCCCACAATCCTCTTATGATCATCGGCTTGTTATACATTGATTTTAAGGGTTAGTATGGTAATAATGAACCAAAAAAACGTTGTTTTTCTCCTGTATTTCCTTATTTCCGCTTCTTTTCTTTCCTGCGAACAAAATGAGATTGTGTATGTAACCAACACAGGCAGAGCGTACCATAAAGAATCTTGCTCATCCCTTGTAAATTCAAAGATCGCCGTCTCAATAATTGATGCAGCCAGATCGCATAATGCATGCCCGGTTTGCAATCCGCCGGTAATTGACATTTTAAATATCCCTCAGAATAAAACTGGAATTTACCGCCTTAATAATACTGTTCTGGAAAAATCCGGTGATGCAAAGATTGAGCTTATGCTTAAAGCTGATGTTGTAAGCCATGTTGACGGAGATACTGTCAGGGTTAGAATTAATAATCCGCCCGAAGGATTATCTGTGGTCGAAACAATCCGCTTTCTTGGAGTGGACACGCCGGAAACCGTACATCCCAATCAATCTGTTCAGGTTTTCGGCAATGAAGCCAGCGATTTTACAAGAAGAAATCTTTTAGGCAAAACTGTATATCTTGCTTTTGACTGGGATCTTCGTGACAGATACAGCAGGCTTCTTGCCTATGTATACACTGCTTCCGGAAACTGCTTCAATGCAAATTTAATTAAAGAGGGATTTGGTTACGCTTATTTAAACCACCCTTTTCAGTTCATGGAAGAATTTAAAAATTTTGAATATGAAGCAAGGCGGCAGGAGCGGGGACTTTGGGCGCAGTAGTCCGGTTCAAAACCCAATGGTTATTTCATTTCAAGTTATTATTTAAAAAAATACACTAAATATCCGAGAAAATTTCCCCAGGGAGGATTTGAACCCCCACAAGCAGATCCAGAGTCTGCCGTGCTACCATTACACAACCGGGGAGCGTGCATTTCAATCTTATTGAACCAAAAGATATTTGTCAACAATTTAAAATCTACTCCGCCCCGGCGCTGTCCGCTGATAATTTTTCCTTAATTACTGAATAAATTTTATCGGAAAGAACAAGTTTTTTATCAGATGACGGCATCTCTGAAGTATCAATAGGTTCAAGAAAATGCACTTCTATCGGCACGCTTTTAACACAGCCGTTTTTTTCAAATACTCCGCTGGAGTCCTTTATTGCGACAGGCACGATGGGAGTGTCCGACATTGTTGCGAGTTTAAGAGAACCCGGATGGAACGGAAGAAGTCCTCTGCCTTTTGAACGATGACCTTCCGGAAATATTATCATGGCGCTGCCTGATTTTAACCGCTGGACTCCCCTGTTAATTGTCAGAATTGCCTTTCTGACATTTTTTCTGTCAATAAACAAACCGCCGATCATATAAATCCAGCAATTTAAAAACGGAATAAAAAGCAGCTCTTTCTTGGCGATAAAACCGATTGGTCTTCCGCTGTAAGCCAGCATCAGTACAATATCAAAATAACTATCGTGGTTACTTACAAAACAAAGTCCTGAGTTTTGGGGGATATTTTCAACGCCTGTAACAGTAATGGTACATCCTGATATTTTTATTAATATGCGCGCCCAAATCCTCGCAAACCAGTAAACAAACCGGGCCATTGACTTTTTAAAACCGATAAAATGAAATAACACAGCAAAAAGCCCGAAAGGCAGCAGAAAAATCATGGAAAGACCAACATACCCAAAAGCCAGAATCGTTTTAATCATTACGTAATTATCCATTATTTCCATAAAAGTGGCTAGTGTACGCAAAAAACCGGTTAAATTCAGGATAAAGAAATATTAGGGTAATTAAGCTTCTCCTAAAAACTGAATTTATGGAAAAGCATCAATTTCCTAAAAAAATACTATTTTTTTTATAAAAGTAATATTATAATTAAAGTCCGTAATCTTTAACAGGAGATAAACATGATGAACAAAAAAATTGTATTCCTGCTTCTTGTTTTCAGCACAGGCGCAATTATGATGCTGGCGGATATAATATTTTTACTTTCATTTCATTATCCTCCCTCCAGCCTTGTTTCCAGATTTTCGATTCCTGCGTTTATTTTTATGATAATTTACTGTGTTTTACTGGGACGCAATGGCAAATGTTTCGGCGCGGAATATTTTAAAGATTTAAATAATGATACATTCACAGCCAATATTAAAAAACTTGGAGCCATACCGATAAAATTGATTGCCATGAACGTAGCGCTCCATGTCGCCTTTTTATCCATAACCTTTTACGCAGGAGATTATCTTGGCGTAGATCCCATGAATAAAACTCCGCTATATATGGCGGCATTGTCATTCGGGATGCTTATTGGAACATTTGTTTATGTGATAAGCGACGGCATGGTCTCGAAGTCTTTACTTTCCCATAATTTTGACACTTATCCCCGTGATCTTCGCGAAAATAGACAGTCATTAAAATCAATGATTATCCCGCTGGCGGCGGGAATTATGTCGCTGATTTTCGGATGCTCTGTCGCGATGCTTGGAATAATACAGGCAGGCGGACACATGGAAGATATGAACAGTGGTGCATGGATGCTCATCTTTGTTCCCATCATTGTATTCGCTTTCTGCATAATTTTACTTACTGTCAGCCTGAAAGGAAATACCAAAAGAATTTACGCTTCGGTGGTTGAACAGCTAGAAAATCTCTCTTCGGATAAAAAGGATTTAACACGCCGGATAACATTATGTTCCATTGACGAAGTGGGGACAATAACGGGAATGGTGAATACATTATGCGAACAGTTAAGCCGGGCGATTAAGGATATAAAATCCGGTCAGAAAAAACTTGCCAATGCCGGGACTCACCTTGACGAGGATTCAAAAAATGTCGCGAAAGCGATAAATGAAATATCCGATTTTTCTGAAATAGTAGTCAATAAATCCCATGAACAGATTGAAAGCGTAAAAACATCATCCAAAATCGTTCATGAAATCGGCGACCTTATTGAAATACTGGAAAAGTCTGTCGCCGCCCAGACAAACAGCATGACCCAGGGATCAGCGGCTGTGGAAGAAATGGTAGGCAATATTTCGTCCATTGGAACAGTGACCGAAAGAATGGCTACCCAGTTTAAAACAGTATCTGAAGCATCGGAAAACGGCATTCGAATTCAAACCGAAAGCAGGGAACGCATAAAAAAAATAGTGGAACAATCGCAGGCTCTGCAGGCGGCAAATAAAATGATCGCCACCATCGCTTCCCAGACCAATCTTCTTGCCATGAATGCGGCGATTGAAGCCGCCCATGCCGGCGAAATGGGAAGGGGATTTTCCGTAGTAGCCGATGAAATACGCAAGTTAGCTGAAAATTCATCAAGGGAATCGCATAAAATCGGGATTGAGCTGAAAGAAGTCGTATCAACCATCAGCGAAATAGTAAAGGACGCCGAATCGTCAGGGAAAGCGTTTACTGAAGTGTCCAGACTTATTAATGAAACTGACAAACTTGTAATTGAAGTTGACCACGCGATACATGAACAGAAGACAGGCGCAAATCAGGTTTTGGAATCCCTGAAAGCAATGAACGAAATAAACTCACATGTCGCGGATCATTCGCATAAGATGAGCAAAGATAACGAAGTGATGCTGCGCGAGGTGAAGGCGCTTCATGACAGCGCTGAAGAAGTAACCTCGCACATGAAAGACATAAACAAGGACATAAAAAAAATAAACGAAGGCGCCAAGGATATTGCGAAACAGGCGAATGTCAGCAAAACATCAATTGAAATGATATCGGCAATTGCCGACGGATTTGAGGTTTAATTCAATTTGACAATCAAAAAAAAAATTGATATTGTAATGTTTAGGAAAAAACATTGAATTTGCTTGTAATTATCCCGACATATAACGAAATTGAAAACATAACAAAATTAATCAGGACTGTTTTTGATTTTATTCCCGTAAATTCAGGAATTCTTGTTGTTGACGATAATTCCCCGGACGGTACGGCAAAAGCGGTTGAAGCTGTTATCCCGGATTATCCTGAAAGACTTTTTATTTTAAACCGGCCGGAAAAACAGGGGCTTGCCGCAGCTTATCTTGCTGGTTTCTCATGGGGATGGAACGGATCATGGGATGTCTTTCTGGAAATGGACGCTGATTTCTCACATGATCCAAAATATATTCCTGTTATGCTTGAACAGATTGAAACACATGAAGCGGTAATCGGTTCGCGCAATATTAAGGAAGGCGGCGTTGAAGGCTGGTCATTTGCACGTAACGCGATATCAAAAGGCGGTTCCCTGTATTCGCGGATTGTTCTTGGCTGCCCTGTTATGGATCTTACAGGCGGCTTTAATATGTGGCGTAAAAGCGCGCTTGAAAAAATAAGGCTGTCTTCAATAATTTCGCAGGGTTATTCCTTTCAGATTGAAATGAAATATAAAGCGTACCGTTCAGGATGCCGGATCAAAGAAATACCCATTATATTTAAAGACCGCAAACAGGGTAAATCCAAAATGTCTAAAAAAATATTTCTGGAAGCTCTGGTAAATATCTGGAAAATCAGAAACACCGACAAACCCGCTCTTGGACAATTCTTGAAATTCCTTGTAACGGGCGGGCTTGGAACAATAACAAATCTGGTGATTTTTTTTCTGTTGGCTGACATGCTGAAGTTCAATGAAATTCCCGTCAGCATCGGCTGTTTTTTAATCGCTGTAACGCAGAATTACTTTTTTAATCACTTCTGGTCATTCAGCAGGACTACCGCAAACATAAAACCTTCTTTTAAAAAATGGGCGTCTTTTGTTCTTTTTTCACTGACAGGGCTTGCTGTCAATATAACGGTTATGAAACTGATAATTATAAATTTCGACGTCTTGTATAAATTTATCGCGCAGGCATTCGGTATCGCTGCGGGGATGGTAGTAAATTTTATTTTTTCAAAAACAATCGTATTCAAAAATAAATCAGCAAAATGAAAACAATAGCTGTTATATTGGCAGGCGGCAGGGGAGAACGTTTTTGGCCGAAAAGCCGCGCTAAACACCCCAAGCAATTTTTATCGCTGACCGACGACGGGAAAACCATGATTCAAATAACGGCTTCGCGCCTTTTGCCCTTGGTTTCCCATGATGATATGTATATTGCAACCAATAAGGACCTTCTAAAATTGGCGCAGACACAGCTTCCTGAAATTCCCGCAGAAAACTTTCTGACAGAACCGGCGGCAAAAAATACGGCTCCCTGTATCGGTTTTGCGGCGGCTGTAATTACCCGCAAATACGAAGATGCCGTCATGATCGTTCTGCCTTCAGATCATATTATTAAATCAGAGAAAAAATTTATTGATACTTTAAATCTGGCTATTCAAACGGCAAAAGAGAATAAAAATCTTGTAACAATCGGCATTACTCCTTCATACCCTGAAACAGGATACGGCTATATCAATTATGACAATGAAAGCGGATATAACGGCTTTTATAAAGTAAAACAGTTTGTGGAAAAACCGGATATTAAAACAGCAGAAAGATATCTTTCAACTGGTCAGTATTTATGGAACAGCGGCATATTTATCTGGAAACTTTCTACCATTCTGGAAAAATTTAAAGAATTACTGCCTGACATTTACAATGGCGTAATAAAAATTGGAGAAGCATATAAAACGCCGCAGTTCGAACAGGTATTAAAAAATTGTTTTGACGAATTTAAATCAGAATCCGTTGATTACGGCATCATGGAACGCGCTGATCATATCTACACTATTCTGGGGGATTTTGGCTGGGACGATGCGGGAAACTGGCTGGCGATTGAACGGTTAAATAAAACTGATGAAAACGGAAATGTGGAAAAGGGAGATGTCATTTCAGTCAATACAAAAAAATCAATAATAATTGGCGAGAACAAACTCATTGCCGCAGTCGGTCTTGAGAATGTAATTATTGTGGATACCAAAGATGCAATACTGATATGCGCGAAGGAAGCCGCCGCGAATATCAAGGAAGTTATTAAAAAACTGGAACTATCAAAACGCATTGAATTACAGTAGGATTTTATAAACAAGCTGTCTTGACTTTTTAAAACAGCCGTTACATTATCATTAAATGTTAAATCCTGAAAAATTCCGCGGGACAGATATTGAAATTGCCCAGGCAGTTTACCCAAAACACACTCTTCAAATAAAAGAAATTGCTCAAAAGTGCGAAATCCCCGAAACTTACATCGAATATTACGGAAATTACAAAGCAAAAATAAATTATGAATTCCTGAATGAAAATCAAAATAAAAAAAACGGCCGCCTGATTCTTGTTACGGCGATTAATCCCACTCAGGCAGGAGAAGGCAAAACCACAACAACTGTGGGCGTCGCAGACAGCCTTTCGCTTTTGGGGAAAAAAGCCATTGTCACGCTAAGAGAACCTTCGCTTGGACCCGTATTCGGCGTCAAGGGCGGGGCTGCCGGCGGAGGATGGGCGCAGGTAATCCCGATGGAAGACATTAACCTGCACTTCACTGGCGATTTCCATGCGATAACATCCGCCAATAATCTTTTAGCCGCAATGATTGACAACCATATTTTTCACGGCAACCAGCTAAATATCGATCCGCGGAAAATCGCGTGGCGAAGATGTATGGACATGAATGACAGACAGCTTCGTTTTGTGACTGACGGACTTGGAGGAAGGATCAACGGATCCCCGCGCGAAGACGGATTTGACATTACCGCCGCTTCTGAAATCATGGCAATCCTTTGCCTTGCTTCAGATCCGGACGATTTAAAAAAAAGGCTTGGACGAATTATCATAGGTTATACTTTCGGGAAACAGACAGATGAACAGCCGGTTACTGCTTTGCAGCTTAACGCGCACCGCGCGATGGCTGTTCTCCTGAAAGACGCGTTAAAACCCAATCTTGTGCAAACGCTCGAAGGAACTCCCGCATTTATTCACGGCGGTCCTTTTGCAAATATAGCGCACGGCTGCAATTCAGTCATGGCAACGCGCCTTGCGCTTAAATGCGCCGACTATGTTGTTACGGAAGCCGGTTTCGGCGCCGACCTCGGCGCGGAAAAATTCCTTGACATTAAATGCCGTTCCGCCGGTTTAAAACCTTCAGCAGTAATAATTGTCGCGACAGTGCGCGCGTTAAAATCCCACGGCGGAGCCAAAAAGGCAGACCTTGAAAATGAAGATTTAACCGCTCTTGAAAACGGTCTTCCAAATTTATTGCAGCACGTTGAAAATATAACGCAAGTTTACAAACTTCCGGCGGTGGTAGCGATTAATGTCTTCCCTAAAGACACTGCATCTGAACTTGAACTTGTAGAAAAGAAGTGCAGTCAATTTGGCGTCAATACTTCTGTCTCGCAGGTTTGGGAAAAAGGCGGAAGCGGCGGCGTAAAACTTGCTGAAGAAGTTATCCGGCTTTGCGGGCAGCCGAATGATTTTGACTATTCCTATGATGTCAATCTTTCCATTAATGAAAAAATTGAGGCAATCGCAAAAAAAATATACCATGCCGGCGGCGTTTCAATTTTGCCTAACGCGCAAAAACAGATCAAGCAAATTGAGAAAATGGGTCTTGATAAGGTTCCTGTCTGCATGGCAAAAACACAGTACAGTTTTTCAGATAACGCCGTTCTTCTGGGCGCTCCGAAAGGATGGACTCTTACGGTGAGGGATGTAAAAATTTCCGCAGGAGCGGGTTTTATCGTTGTTTTTACAGGCGAGATAATGACGATGCCGGGGCTTCCGCATATCCCTTCAGCGGAAAAAATCGACATCGATTCAAACGGAAAAATATCAGGTTTGTTTTAATTCAACTTTCTGAAAAAAAGCACTATTGAGTGCCAGAGGCGTTTGAAAAAATTTCCTCTTTCATATGATCGGGCTGTCAATAAAGGCATTTGTTTTAATTCTCCGTATTCATCGGAAATAATGAGAAAACCGGCTTCATGCTTTTCGGGAAGCGGCGCGATCAACACCTGAGGAATTATAATTTCATAATTCAGGTTGTTTCCCCTGTCAATTGGAGAAGTAAATTCAATTTCACCTTCAAGAAAAAGTTCAATTTCATCTTCCAGACCTTTCCATAATCGCTCTTTTCTTATCTCTCCGATAACAGGATACACGGTTTTAAAATTTTCAAATGCCCATGCAAGAAGAAGATTTCCATCCGCCTCTCGTCTTCTTGTACTCTCCGCTCCAAGTGTTATCAATATAAATCTTGTAAAATCCCTGACAGCGGTAAGGGCGATATTATAACCTGACTCGTCAATATATCCTGTTTTTAATCCGTCAACGCCGGGAAAAGTCCGCAGCAGGCTGTTAAAATTAAACTGCTGAATTGTCCGCGGATTATTTCTGTAAGCGGGAGCTACATTGTGTTCTTTCGGATATGAAAATTCCTGCACTGAATGAAATTCCTTCATGCTCTGCGGATGAAGTTTTATATACTGACGGCAGAACCAGGCGTATTCCTCTGCGGTGGTCATGTTAAACTCCGAAACTCCCGATGCTTCAACAAACCTTGTGACTTTAAGACCCATTGCCCGCGCTTCATTTGTCATAAGCTGCGCAAACGCTTCCATTGACGGAGAAAGACGCAGCGCCGCGGCAACAGCGGCGTCATTACCCGAAGAAATCGCAAGTCCCAGCATAATTTCACGTAATGTCACGATCTGCCCTGGAGCGAGAAACATTAAACTTGAACGCGGAGGCTGGCTCTGCGCCCAGCTCTCAATCGTTACGGGTATTATTTCATCGTAGGAAGCTCCTCCCTCTTCAATTTCCTTAAAAAGAAGGTGCATTGTCATAAGCTTTGTAAGGGACGCCGGAGGTATTTCTTCATCGGGATTTTTTGAATAAAGAAGGGCTCCTGTCACAGCGTCAATGAGTACTGCCGCTTTTGAATTAATTTCAGGAGCTGTTTGAGCGCGCGAAAGCAGAAGCTGCGGCGTTATAAAATACTGCGCGTCAAGATTAAACTGGATACAGATATGAATTAATATTATCAATAATAATTTATTCATAACCTGCCGGCCGTACTATCAAAACTCCGCCTGTCCTGCAGTACGCGGGAACGGAATAACATCGCGGATATTCGCCATACCGCAAATATATTGAACAAAACGTTCAAAGCCAAGACCAAAACCTGAATGGGGAACGGAGCCGTAACGGCGAAGATCAATATACCAGCTGTAATCCCGCGTTTTTAATTTTATTTCATTCATCCGCCTGATTAGTTTCTCAAGATTATCTTCGCGCTGGGAGCCGCCGATAATTTCACCTAACCTCGGTACAAGAACATCCATCGCGCGCACCGTTTTTTCATCATCATTCATCTTCATGTAAAAAGCCTTGATTCCCTTCGGATAATCGGTGACAATCACAGGACCTTTTATGATCTTTTCTGTCAGGAATTTTTCATGTTCGCTCTGCAAATCGCTTCCCCAGCAGGGTTTATACTCAAACAGTCCGCTGTCTGAAGAAGCGGCTTTCTCAAGTTCTTTTACAGCTTCTGTATATGTGATATGCGTAAATTCCGCCTGCGCGACCTTCTGCAGGTTTTCGATTATTCCCTTTTCAATAAAAGAATCAAAAAACTTCATTTCATCGCCGCATTCGTCCAGAACAGCCTTCAGAACGCTTTTTATGAAATCTTCAGCTAACGCCATGTTGTCCTCAAGCTCAAAAAAGGCAGCTTCCGGCTCCACCATCCAGAATTCCGCCAAATGCCTTGTTGTGTTGGAATTTTCCGCCCTGAATGTCGGTCCGAATGTATAAACGCGTGAAAGAGCCGACGCGTAAGCTTCAGCTTCAAGCTGACCTGAAACTGTGAGAAATGTTTTCTTTCCGAAAAAATCTCTTGTGTAATCAGAACTTCCGTCTGCGGATTGTTTCATGACAGCGGGATCAAGGGTCGTTACCTGAAACATGGCTCCGGCTCCTTCGCAGTCACCGGAAGTAATTATCGGCGTGTGAAGATAATGAAAATCCTTTTCCCTGAAATAACGGTGAATGGCAAAAGAGAGGAAGCTTCTAAGACGTGCGACTGCGGCGAATGTATTTGTCCTCGGACGCAGATGCGCAATCTCACGCAGGAATTCAAGCGAATGTCTTTTTTTCTGGAGCGGATAAGCGGGGACATCCAAAAGCGGAGTCTTCCCGCATTCGTTTTCAGCGGGAGCGCTTCCAATAATTAAAAGCGACTCCGCAGCAATTTCAACAGCCTGCCCTGAAGCCGGAGATGGAACGAGCCTGCCTTTTATTTTTACAGAAGCTCCCGTTGTCAAGGCGGAAAGAGCATCTTCAGTATTTTTATCAAGTCCCGCGCTCCGGTCAAATGCGCATTGAATACATGAAAAACATGAACCGTCGCTTACCTCAATGAAAATGAGATTTTTCATGTCCCTCTTTGTTCTGACCCAGCCAAATATTTCAGTTTCCTGAGACTTCGGGGTTTCCGCCAGAATGTATTTAATCAGTTTGGGAAGCATAATGTATTATAATGAATCAATGCGGTATAGGCAATGAAGCAAATCTATTGATAAAATTAATTCATGCTGACTGACGCGCACTGCCATCCTTTTGATCTTAAAGATCATATCTCATTATCTGATCAGCAGTTTAATGTGTTAGCCGCCGCCAGCTCCTGCGATTTGGAAGAATTTTTATATATTGAAGAACTTGCAAAGACTTCTTTTACAAAGAGGATTCAGCCGTGCTTTGCGATCCATCCTCAAATGCCTGCTTTCTACAGAAACAAGGAAAAACATGAAGCGAATTTTAATGAAGGAACAGCTAAACTACAGAAAAAACTTGAGCTTTTAGAGAGGCTTGCGGAAGAAAAACGCATCGCGGCAGTCGGCGAATGCGGATTCGATCTTTTCAATGCTGATTACAAGGAAACAGAAACCGTACAGGATGGAATTTTTTCCGCTCATTTGGAAATTGTTTTACGTTATAATCTTCCTGTTGTATTACATGTCCGCCGCGCAATACATAAAATATTTGCGAATATAAAAAAGTTGTGTAAATGCAATACTGTTATTTTTCACTCCTGGTCCGGAACCTATGAAGAAGCGTCATCCTTATTGCGCCGCGGAATAAATGCATACTTCTCTTTCGGAAATGCGATAACGCTGGATCATAAAAAAGCGATCCGCTCCTGCGCTCTTCTTCCTGCGGATAGACTTCTTTTTGAAACTGACGCTCCATTTCAGCCTGCGAGAGGAAAAACTTTTTCCCAATGGACAGATTTGATACGCATTATCGAAACTGCCGCATCTTTACACGGCAAAAACCCGAAAGAACTTGAAAAAATAATCGAGAATAATTTCCTAAAAGTATTCATGCAGTCCCTGGAAGAGATTTGAATACGCTGCTTTGTAACCAGAGACGACAACTTTCACTGATTATTCTTCATATTCACCCAGCTTTCTAAGAAGCGTTTTTCTTCCTATTCCAAGAATGTCAGCCGTTTTTGTTTTATTGCCCTTACAGCTTGAAAGAGTCTCCTGAATAATGATTTTCTCGCATTCTTCCATGCTTAATCCCTGCCTGATGCGTATCCACCCTTCATCGGAAGCGTCGCGCAGGGCCGGAGGAAGATCGTCCATTGTTATCACGCTTGATTGGCACATAACAACCGCGCTTTCGATGCAGTTGCGCAGTTCGCGGATATTTCCCGGCCACTCGTACGCGTAAAGACGCGATCTTGCTTTCTCATTTATATTGCTGATCGTCTTCCCGTTCTCCTGCGCGAACTCCTTCATGAAAGCCGCCGCCAGAAGCGGGATATCGTCTTTTCTTTCGCGTAACGGCGGTACGTTTATGGTCACAACATTCAGGCGGAAATAAAGGTCTTCCCTGAAATTTCCCTTTTCTATTTCGGTTTTTAAATCCTTGTTGGTAGCGGCAATTATACGCACGTCAGATTCAACTGTCTGCTCTCCGCCAACACGCTCAAATTTTTTCTCCTGAAGGACGCGCAGAAGTTTTATCTGAATATTCTGATCAATTTCGCCTATTTCATCCAGGAAAAGCGTTCCTCCGGAAGCAAGCTCAAAGCGCCCCTTTCTGCGCGCGAGAGCGCCTGTAAACGCTCCTTTCTCATGACCGAAAAGCTCGCTTTCAAGAAGCGAGGCGGAAAGTGCGGCGCAGTGCACCTTGATAAGGGGCATATCCTTACGCGGAGAAAGCTCGTGTATAGCGTCGGCGACAAGCTCTTTTCCAACGCCTGATTCTCCTGTTACCAAAATTGATGCTTTTGTCGGGGCGGCTTTTTTTATTGTGTTAAAAACATCGCGCATGTTACGCGAATTGCCGATTATTGATTTAAACTGATTCCGCCTTTCAAGCTCTTCTTCCATCCTGCGGTGTTTAAAATAAAGCTCCCGGTTTTCAAGAGCGCGTTTTACTTTCAGTGAAAGGTGATCAAGATCGACAGGTTTGGAAAGAAAATCCCATGCGCCGTCGCGCATGGCGTTTACAGCCTGCTCTATTGTTCCGTGCCCCGTCAGAATGATCACCGGAAATCCGGGTTCGCGCGATAAAATACGGCGCATTATCTCTTCTCCGCTGAACCCTGGCATTTTAAGGTCTGTAATTACAAGATCGATATCACCGCCTGAAAATATTTTCCATCCTTCATCGCCGTTTTCAGCGCATACAATATCATAGCCGTCGCCTGCAAGCGATTCTGCAAGCCCTTCGCGGATATTTTTTTCATCATCAATCACAAGAAGACGAAAACCCATGTCTTACTCCTTATACGGTATCATCCGCGTTTCCTTTTGTGGAACAGGAAGCGTTATTTTAAATTCTGTGCCTCCCTCCAATGCGGAATCAACTGTTATTTCACCTTTATGTTCCCTTATAATCTTGTAAACCTGCGTAAGTCCAAGACCTGTTCCTGACTCGGCGGTTGTAAAATACGGCTCGAATATTTTTTTAAGATTATCCCTGCTTATTCCGCCGCCGGTATCGCAAACTGATATTTTAATTTCATTATCCGCTAATTTTGTCGCGATTGTCATAACGCCGCCCTTTGGCATTGCAGCCTGCGCGTTTTTAACAAGATTTAACAGAGCCTGTTTTATAAGTCTTTCATCCAGAATAATTTTGGGTACATTTTCATCAAGTTCCAGAAGACATAGAATCTTTGACCTTTTCATTTCTATCGCCACAAATTCCATCATCTGTGAAATTATTTTATTGATATCGCCCTCGCGCAGTTCAAGATTGACGGGACGCACCGCAAACAAAAAGTCAACGACAATCCTGTTTAATCTTTCCACTTCTTCATTTAAGACATTGAAATATTTTTTAATTTTAGGATCAGATACATTTTTTTTAGCAAGTGATTTCTGCATAAGTTGAAGATGAATTGAAATTGAGCCTAGCGGATTTTTTATCTCATGTGCGACGCCTGCGGCGAGCGTTGTAAGGCTTGCTAGATTTTCCGCGCGTCTGAGCCGCGATTCGTCCTGTCTTTTTTCGGTAATATCGTCAATATAAACAAGCGATCCGTTTATTTTCCTGTCCTGAACAAGCGGCAGAATATTTATCAGAAGCAGCCTGTTTCGTCCCTGATGAATAATGTCAATCTCCTTATCCATCACCCTGTCCCTGTTTAAAAGCGTTTCTTTTAAAAATTCGGCAATTCGCTCGTCATCCACAGCAGCCCAGACCTGCATTCCGTCCGTATCATTCATGGGAAGCAGGCGCTGCGCGTATTTGTTAATCATTACAAGTTTATTGCTCTTGTCGCAGACAAGAATCCCTACGTCAATTGAGTTAAAAACATTTTCCAGAAGATTTATCTCGCTGACAGCGGATATTAAAAGCTCACGGTTTTGTTCAGCGTCCAGTTTCTTTATTTTTTTGAGCGCTTTCCGGTAAAAGTCAGCCATACCGGCATCCTTTAATTAATTCTGTTTTTAAATTAAAAACAAGCGCTTCAAACGCAAGTTCCGCACTCTGGTTTAGAACTTCAACAGAGGTTGCCGCTTCATTAACATATTTTCTGAAAATATCAATTATCATGTTGAACTGCGGATTTTTTTCTTCTCTTGCCGCGGCGCAGACCAGATCAAGGGTTTGTTTTAAAAAACGGGAAAACGAATCATCATTAAAATTACCGTTCTTTAGAACGGTCTTGACCAGTACCGCGCTTTTTACAGTACGTTCAAAACCTGAATTCTCCGCTGCCGGCGCGCAGCGTTCCCCAAGCGCGATTAAAAAACCAGGGATAACCATATTTTTATTTTTTATTGAAAAAGCCGTTATCCGCGCCAGCGAAACAATAAACCATGCCGCAAGCATATTGAGCTTCTCCGTACTCTGAGGAAGAAAAGAATCAAGATATCCGCCTATAAGATCGCCTGATTTTTCCTTCGCGGATTCTGTCTCTGTTACCTGAAAAACCCTTCTAAGCACTTCCCTCTCGCCTTCGGCGCTTCTTTTTAAAAAACGGTAGGGGCGCAGCCGCGACAAAATCGTCGGAATAAGAGCTTCGCGTCTTTGCGCGGTAAGAACGATACTGACATCTTTAGGGGGCTCTTCAAGAAGCTTTAACAGGCTGTTGCGCGATTCGTCGCGCATGTTCTGCGCGTTTTCGATGACAAGCGTTTTTCTTTTTCCGTTAGGCGCAAGTCTGCACCAGTACGCCGCTTTTCTGATATGTCCGACAGGTATCAAATCGCCTGTTCCTTCTTCATCAACAGCGAGCGCTTCTTTAACAAGATTTTTGCAGATTTTATCAATTGCTCCGTTATCTGATATTTCTTCCGGTTTAAAAATAAACTCGTTCAACATTTCGTCCAGAGACTGCAAAGACGAAGAAATTTTTGAAAGCTTCGGATCATCTTCCATCAGAACAGGGGAAAAACGCATCAAAAGCTTGCGAAGCGACCTTATAAAAAGAGGTTTTGCGCCTGAAGATCTCGTATAAGCGTTATAGCCTGCATTTATTTCAGCAGCGAACTGTTTTTTCCCGAGCAGCAAAAGATCTTCGTGCTGCAGATAACGGTGCTGCCCGCATGAAGCGCAGGCGCATTTCCATGAAGCGTCCTTTTCACAGGAAAGAATACGGGAAAGTTCAAGAGCCGCGCTCCCCTTCCCAGAATTTCCAGGACCGTAAAAAAGCATTGAAGGAGCCAGATTCCCGGCATTAATGTCGTTTTTCAGCTGTAAAACAGCTGCCTGCTCCACGATATTGTTAAACACCGGTTACTTTCTCCGATCCTGTAATAAAAGGCAGCAAGAGGCGCGCAAAAAAACTTTCATCCAAAATGGAAGAAGGGTTAAAAAGAGGCTGTACCCGCAGTAAAAATAAAATAAAACTTATAACAGCCAACCCTTCCGCCAGTCCAAAAATAATTCCAAGAAAACGATCAAGACCTGTAAGCCTCACTCTTTCCATAATTCCCTTAAGCATTATTTCCAGAATTTTTACAACAAAGAATACGATTATAAAAAGCGCGATAAAAGCGATTATTTCCGGAATTATTTTCATTCCCGGCCAAAAAGCTGTTCTCAGGAATTCACCTCCGTTTTTATATAAAAACAGGGAAGAGAGCATCCCCAGTATTATTGCCGCCATTGAAAATATCTCGCCGACAAATCCCTTCAGGAAACATCGGATAACAAATACGGCAACAAGTATTAAAAAAATAACGTCAATCACGCTGAGATTCATAAATTTTTTCTCCTATGGCGCGCGCGATAAATTCAGCGCTCTCGGTTTTTCCAATAACAGATGATGATAATGCCATTTCTTCCCTTTTTCCGGCATCAACAGCAAGCATCCTGACTGTTTTTACAAATCCTTCCGGATTTGCATCATCGCCGCAAAGAACAAGAGCGGCTCCCTTCTTCTCAAAATACCGGGCATTCTCAACCTGATCTCCCCTTGTGCCGGAGCCTGTCAGGGGAATTAAAAGCATGGGTTTCCCGCAGGTCGCCCATTCCCAAATACCGGCGCCGCTTCTTCCTGCAACAATTTCAGCCGCCGCCATTACATCGGGCATTTCATCTTTAATATACGCAAACGGTTTGTATTTTTCACTCTCTTTAATGTCCCAGTTTTGGTTTGGACCTGTTTGATGTACCACGGTATAAATACCGGTTAACCCGCTGAAAGCGGCGCGGACAAGTTCGTTTATTTCCTTAGCGCCCTGGCTGCCGCCAAGAACAAGAAGGATACGCGCATTTTCATTAACGCCCAGAAAGGTTTTTCCCCTTGCGGCATCGGCTGTTCTAAAAACGCTTCTTACAGGATTGCCGCATACCGTTATGCGATCACGCATTGCTCCCGGGAAAAAAGCGGACGTGTCTTCATAAGCTGTGAATATTCTTCCTCCTGTGCGCATCGCAAAACGTGCGTTTATTTTTGTCGCAAGCCCCGGACTGAAATCAGATTCATGCGTAAAAACGGTTATTTTAAGCAAGGAAGCGGCCGCGCAGGGAGGAACACTTACAAAACCTCCCTTTGAAAACAACAGTTGAATTTTCTGTTTTTTAAGGATTTTTCTTGATGCAAAAAAACCGGCGCAAACCTTAAAAAGATCAGTAATATTTTTAAACGAAAAATAACGCCTGAGTTTTCCTGAAGGAATGCCGAAGAATTCAATTCCGGCTTCTTCTACAATCCGGCGATCCATGCCGGAAGAAGAACCAATCCAGATCAGCCGGTACTTGCCGTTAAAAAATTTAATTAAATCAAACGCGACAGCCACAGCGGGATAAATATGCCCGCCCGTCCCTCCGCCGGTAAAAGCGATGTTTACCATAAAAGCATTATATCAAAAAAAACAATATTTCTCCATACGGCGGCAGCGCGGGAAAATCTATTTATAAACCAAAAATCATTTTTGCGAAAGAAAAATAAATAACAAGGGAAAGGGCGTCAACTATTGTTGTCAGAAGGGGAGCGGACATAATGGCAGGGTCAATTTTAAGGCGTTTGGCGAAAATCGGAAGAACGCTGCCGATGGTTTTCGCCATTAGAATTGTAAAAAGAAGCGAAAGGGTAATGGTAAGGCACAGCATAACATCATTGCGGTAAAAAATAAAAACCCTGATAAAATTGACAATTCCAAGTCCAAGACCGCAGAGAAGACCTACGCGGAATTCTTTCCACAGAATTAAAAAAATATCTTTTAACTCTATTTCTCCTACAGCAAGACCGCGGATAATCAGGGTTGAGGACTGTGAACCTGCGATACCGCCTGTATTCATGAGCATGGGAATAAAAGACATAAGGATTGGAAGAACCATAAACCCTTTTTCAAAACTGGAAATAATATATCCGGTTATTGTTGCCGAAAGCATAAGGATCAGCATCCATAAAAAACGGTTTTTTGAATGCTGAAAAATGCTCGTTTTAAGGTATGAATCCTCTGACGGCATAATGGCTGCCATCTTCTCAATGTCTTCTGTGCTTTCCTCTACGATAACGTCAACAATGTCGTCAACCGTGATAATGCCGACAAGCCTCTGTTCCATGTCAACGACAGGCATTGCAAGCAGATTATACTTTTTAAACTGATCCGCGATCGTTTCCCTGTCTTCGGTAGTATTGGCAAAGACTACGTTTGTATCCATTATGTCGGCGATTTTTTCATCAGGGTCGGCGAGCATAAGCGTTTTGGCTGAAACGTGTCCTGTAAGCAGACGATCCTTTTTTATCACATAACAGTTGTAAATGGTTTCTTTATTAAGCCCGATGCTGCGGATAGTATCGAAAGCTTCGCTGACCGTAGCGTCTTCGCGAAGATCGATGTACTCTGTAGTCATGATACTGCCCGCCGAATCGTCAGGGTATTGCAGTATCTGATTGATGATTTTGCGCTTTGCGAAAGGCACGTTTTGCAGAACGCGTTTTACAACATTGGCGGGCATTTCTTCGATAAAGTCTACAGCGTCGTCAACGAACAGTTTATTGACAATCTCGCCTATTTCCGAGTCAGAAAGAGCTTCGACAATGGACTGCTGGTTATCTGCATCCATGTGGGAAAAAACTTCGGAAGCGAGAGCTTTAGGCAAAATCCTGAACAAATGAAGAACTTTTTCTATTTCGAGCCCTTCAAGAATCTCCGCGATATCCACAGGGTTCATGTCAGAAAGCAGAATTTTCAATTTTGATATGTCAACAGAGCCGCCTTTTATCAGTTCAAGAATTTCTTCCTTGTCCATAATGTCTTCTATTATCATTTATAATAAAAATATTTAAAGTAATGTCAATATTAATTGTACTAATCAGAATCTTTTTTTCTGATCACATTGCGCTGTATCTTGCCGCTTATTGTCTTGGGCAGTTCGCTGACAAACTCGACAATGCGCGGATATTTGTAGGGAGCCGTTACGCGTTTAACATGGTTTTGCAGCTCCCGGATCAACTCGCCGGAAGCGGAGAAACCGCGTGCAAGAACGATTGTCGCTTTTACAACCTGACCGCGCATTGCATCGGGAACTGCCGTTACCGCGCACTCAAGTACGGAAGGATGTTCCATTAATGCGCTTTCCACTTCAAAAGGACCGATGCGGTAGCCTGAACACTTGATGACATCGTCATTGCGACCGACAAACCAAAGATAGCCGTCGTCATCTTTCCATGCCATGTCTCCTGTTTGGTAAGTTCCGTTTTTCCAGCTGTTTCCGGTTATTTCCCTATCCTTCCAGTAACCCCGGAACACGCCCGGTGTTTCCGACATTCCGATAACAGGGACAAGCGCATCCTGCTCTTCCTGACCAGTTTCATACATGTTTTTTCCGGCGCTTGTTATACTCATGTTCCCGATTATACCTTCATCGCAAACATCGCCGTTTTCATCAAGTAATTTTAAGCTGAAAAGAGGTGCAGGTTTTCCCATTGAGCCCGGTTTCACAGGCAGCCATTTGAAATTCGCCGCCATTACCGAGGTCTCACTCTGGCCGAAACCTTCGCGTATCTCAAGACCTGTAAGCTCTCTGAATTTATTGTAAACTTCAGGGCTCAGAGGTTCTCCGGCAACAGATGTGCACCGTATGAAACTGAAATCGTAATTACCCAGATCTTCCTTTATAAGGTAGCGAAAAACTGTTGCGGCAGCGCAGAATGATGAAGGCCTTAGCCTTTGTATTGCGTCTAACATCCCCTTCGAAGTAAATTTTTCCCAGTCATAAACACCGACTGCGGCTCCGCATATCCACTGCCCGTAAATCTTACCCCATGCGAATTTCGCCCAGCCGGAATCTGTTTGCGTCAAATGAACGCTGTTTTCTTCAGTGCAATGCCAGTACTTTGCTGTAACGATGTGTCCTAACGGCAGCGTATGGTTATGTAAAACCATTTTAGGCATGCCGGTCGTACCCGAAGAAAAGTAAACAAGCATCGGTTCTTCCGCCTTGATGATAATTCTTTTAAAATCATCTCCGGCTTTTTCAATCTCTTCGCGCATGTTGACGCAGCCGTCAGGAATCGCATTCCCTATTACCGCGACCTTTTCAAGTTTTTTACAATTTTTTCTCACGGAAGCGATGTTATCAAGCAGCTCTCCCTCATCAATTGTTATCAAAAATTTTACGCCGGCAATATTGCATCGGTATTCCAAATCCTTCGGGGTAAGCTGATATGTCCCTGGAATGCAAACCGCGCCTGTTTTCTCAAGCGCGCACATCATAACCCAGACTTCAGGGCGCTGTTTCAGTATCAGCATAACAACATCGCCTTTTTTTACACCTAACGCAGCGAGCGCGTTGGCCGCCTTGTCAGAAAGGCGTTTCATGTCGGCAAATGTGAATATTTTCACCTCTTCACTGTCATCAGTCCAGACAAGCGCTTTTTTATCCGGCTGAATCTTTGCCCATTCATCGACAACATCGTATGCGAAATTAAAATCATCAGGCACATTGCAACGGTAGTTCATATAAAAATCATCGTAACTGTCAAATTCGATCTTCGGACAGTAGCGTGAAAGTATCTCGTTCATCATTGCCTCTATTTTTGAATTATTGTTATAAATTGCGCTTTTCCGTTTACAGCCTGCTGTCCGTGTGGAAGAGATGCGTCAAAATAAATCGAATCCCCGGCGTTTAGAATATGTTCGGTTTTTCCTACGGTTATTTTAACCCTGCCTTCCGTTACAAAATTAAACTCCTGTCCCGAATGAGCGACAGGTTTCGCCTGGGGCTTTAAAGAATCGAGAGAGACAAGAAGAGGTTCCATTGTTCTGTGTTTAAAGTTATACGCAAGAGAAGAAAATTCATAACCCGGATAACGCTCAACCTGAACTCCCTTGTCTTTTCTGCAAACAGCGGCGCTGTCCATTCTGGCTTCATCTCCTGTCAGCAGCACAGTAACATCCGTCCCCAGGCGGCCTGCGATTGTATATAAAACGCTTATTGGAATGTCGAGTTCTCCGTTTTCATATTTACAGTATGTCTCATAGGGGATACCCGAATCGCCGGCCATGTCAAGAGCGCTTATTTCAAGAATCTCCCTTAATTCCTTTATACGCTGCGGAACATGAGCCGCTGTTTCATTCATAAATAATCCCTCCATTTGCCGCTTATAACATTATCGTTTTTATCGCGTATTTCCACAGGCAGTACGACATTTTCATTTCCAAAAAGATCAAAACGCCATCTGTCGGATTTTAAACCGGTAATTTCATTGTTACAAATCGCTTTTACGATATCACTAATGTCCGAAGGTTTTTTTTCAAGAAAAATTCCAAAAATATTATTGTTGTAAATGTATGAAGTATCATGAATATCGCTTCCTGCCGTTACAGGCTTCCCGATTTTTTTCGCATAATGCCAGGCGAGAGCGTCAAATGAAATATCGTCATTGCCTCCATTCGCCGCTTCTACAGCGTCAACGCATCCGGCAGAAAGCACAACTTTGGAAATATACCAGCGCTGCCGGAAAGGATGAGCCTGCACAACGCAGCCTCCCGCCTCCTTAACGGCGCGGTACTGCTCTCCCCTTGTCCATGTACGGACTTCAGGATGTTTTAAAAGCCACTGTTTATCAAGTCCGTAAACAAGATAATCGTCGCAGCCTTCAAAGGTTTCTTCCCAGCCGAAAAAAACATCCAGCCCTATTTTTTCGCCTTCTTCTTTCGTTTCTTCATAGCCGCGGTAAAATTGGTTTACCCATTCTTCCCACTGAAGTTTTTTTGATAACGCGCAGTTCGCATTAAAAAAATGATCAGTTACAATAATGCCCGAATAACCTTTATCAAGATAGCCGGCTACATATTCTGATCCCCGCGAAGAAGCGCATTTGCTTACACTAGCCGTATGAAGGTGCGTTTCCAATAGATATGACACAATAACCAATTATACAGAAAAATAATTATAATACTCAATAGTAGGTGATTCTGTAGTCGGCGCGGTAGGTAAAACCCAGGCTGGCATAGAGGCGGCGGGCCGGCGTGTTGTTTTTCTTTACAAAAAGGGTTACACCTCTGCCTTCGCTGATTAAAGAAGAAATAAATTCGCCTGCCATCACGCCGGCTATTCCCAAACCGCGGAAATCAGGATGAACATAAACGCCTCCCACAAGATACCTTGTAAAAGAAACCGCGCTTACATTTATCTTGCCGACAAGTTTTCCGTTAAATTCCGCGGCAAGAATTTTTCCGTTTGCAATTATATTTTTTAAGTTGGCTCTGCTTGCAGCAGGATAAAAAGCCGATCCTGCCGGCAGCACTTCCTCACGTTCATAACCTGCCTGCAAAGGAGCGAGTTTTTCCAAATCCGTTAATCGTGCAGGTCTGAGCAAAAGATTGCCGGACAGCGAAGATTTATTCTTTTTTAAAGGTAAAGTATCAAGGCTCATAAGATCGTAATCAAACAGATCAATTATTTTCATGCCTATATTACTCAATTCGTTTTCAATTATCAAAACTTCATTTCTTAAACCCTGTACAGAATGAACTTTCATTTTCCCTGAAAAACTTTTCAGGAATTTAAGCTGAGTAATATCGTTTATGCCGCAAAATACAGGCAGAAGAGTGCTCCGGCAGTTAATCAGCAATGCGGAGATTTTTCCTTTTTCTCCCTTTAATTTCCAGATTTTGTTTTTTGCCGAATCAAGATATTTTCCGCAAGCGCATACATAATCATTTTCCATATCGCATAACAAACCGGAGGCTTTTTGAATATCCCATCTTCTCAGTCTTCTCCAGATCATGATGTCAGGCTGTCAATGTATTCCGCCGCGCTGTGAGCTGCAACCGCGCCGTCTGCGGCGGCTGTCACTACCTGTCTGAAAGCTCCGCTTCGCACATCGCCTGCGGCAAAAAACCCCGCAATATTGGTCGCCAAATTCCGGTCTGTGACGATATAGCCGTTCTCATCAAGTTCTACGTTTAAAGAGAAGGCAAGCCCTGTCTGGGGAACAGTTCCTGAACAAATAAAAACTGCGTCTGCCTGTTCTTCGGAAATGCCGCCGTCTTTTGTACCGGATAAAACAACAGAGTTTACTTTTTTACCGCCTTTTATTTCTTTTATCACAGTATTAAAACGGACTTTAATATTTGGGTTATTCATAATTCTTTGGACAAGCGTTTTTTGCGCCCGGAAACTGTCGCGGCGGTGAACAATCGTAATATTATCTGATAACCGCGAAAGATACATGGCTTCTTCACAGGCGGCATCTCCTCCGCCTGCGACAATTATTTTTTTTCCCTTAAAAAAATTGCCGTCGCAGACAGCGCAGTATGAAACTCCCTTCCCGCTGAATTCTTTTTCGCCTGGTATATCAAGAAGCCTTGGCTTCGACCCTGTCGCAATTATTACCGCTTTTGCTTTCAATGGTTTATCATCAGAAAAATTGATAATAAAAACATCATCTTCCTTTTTCATTGATTTTGCATAAAATGTTGAAAAAACCGCGCCGAATCCCTGCGCCTGACGGTACATATCCATCGCAACTTCATAACCCGATCTGGGCGAAGAAATCATTTTGCCGTCTGCGTCAAATTGACCTGCGTTCCCAGGGTAATTTTCAAGCACATCAATTACCAATGCCTGCCCCCCGCAGGAAAGCTGTTCCAAAACAAGAACTTTTAAATTCGCCATTGCACCGTACTGCGCTGCGGCAAGCCCGGCGGGACCAGCTCCAATTATTATTAAATCAGCGTCAAAACAAGACATTTGCTCCCCTGTAACTGTTCCTTTTTTTTTCTGTTCTATGTATAGTAAATTGTGAAATTAATTACGTCAATCTTTCTGGTTTTACTAATCTTCAACTCAAGGGCTGAAGGACAAAACTTCGTCATTCCCCGTCTTGAACCAGAAACAAAGGCGCTTGAGTTTTACAAACTGGGCAGAAAGAACAGCAGTCAGCCGGTTTATACATGGACAGAGTTTGCGCAGATCAGTCTTTGGGCGTCCGGAGATAATACCTCCTCTAATTTTGAAAAAATCCGCACAATGGCAAATAATGTAATCAATTCAAAAGAGCTTCCTGTTTCTCAAAAAGAAAAAGCGGAGTTCATACTGACATATCTGCACAGCAATGTACTTAAAACCTACCAGTTGAATCAGACAAGAGTTGATATTATTTTATCAAACGGCAGATATAACTGCGTTTCCTCCGCTGTTCTTTACATGATTTTATGCGAAGCTGCAGGAATTGCAACAAGCGGCGTAGTAACAAGAGATCACGCCCTTGTAACGGTGCACATTAACGGCGAAGATATTGATGTTGAAACAACCAATCGTTACGGTTTTGATCCCGGTAACAGAAAAGAATTCCACGACCAATTCGGAAGGTTAACCGGCTTTTCCTATGTTCCTGCGCGCAATTACCGCGACCGCCAGACAATCAGTAAAATAGAGCTTGTTTCCCTGATCATAAACAACCGGATAAGCGAACATGAGAAGCAGAATCGATTCACTGACGCCGTCCCCCTTTCCATTGACAGAGCCGCTCTTCTTCTGGGGGAATCGTTAGCTGACAATTCAGCCGCCGGTCCGCAGGATTCTTTATTTGAAGATCCCAGAAAAGAACTGATGGAAAGGCTTTTTAATTACGGAGCGTGGCTTTTAAGATCGAACAGGGAAGAAGACTGCATACGCTGGGCAAACGCCGCGTCTGTCAGGTATTCTGATCCGGATCACTGGCAGGAATTCGCAATGGCTGCCGTAAACAACAGAATAGCCAGATATATAAAAGAAAATAAAACCGCGGAAGCCAGGGATTTTTTATCCAACCAAAAGATTAATCTGACAGATTCAAATTATATACAACTTGATAATCTTTTAACCGACGCGGAACTTTTAAGAAGGGCAAATCAAATAAAAAATCTTTCCGAAGGCGACGCCGTTGTTTCTGCGATTGAAAAGGAGCGCAGAAAAATCGGCGAAAAAAGAGCTCTGGAACTGAGAACATTCTCTGTTTTAAAAACCGCCTCCCTTCTTTCCGCCGCTCCTGACAGGAACTGGAACGCCGCAATTCAATATATAGAAAAAGCCCTTTCTGATTTCGGCTCCAACCGCGATCTTGAACACGCCCTTATAACATATCAAAGCAATCTTGCCACAGATTTCCATAACCGGTTCGCGGCGGAATGGAACAGGAAAAATTATGAGGAAGCGCAGCGTATTTTAAACGAAGGTCTCTCCGAATTCCCCAATGACCGCCAGCTCTTGGCGGACCGGGATATTGTCAACAGAAACCAGTAAACGTATCATTTCGCGTAATAGTTAATAAGACAGCCGTCTATAAGTATCTGCCTCTCGGCATCTGTCAGCTCTCCGAGAGCCGCTTTTATTTCCATGACAGTATCGCCCAGCACATAGCCTGTAATTTGTTCGGCTTTCTCCTGAATGGCCTTTTTAATTGACGGAAAGAAAATGTAATCCCCGTTGGCGAACTCATTCTCATCCGTAACCAGAAACGGAAGAATTCCCCAGTTGATAAGGTTCGATCTGTAGCGTTTTGTTGCGTATTCAAGGGCGAGGTTCGCGGATGCGCCCAGCACGCGCTGACAGGAAGCCGCCTGCTCTCTTGCGGAACCGTCGCCCGGCTTGCGGGCAAAAATCGCACTGCCCGCTCCCATATCGGAAAAATTTATTTCTGCGCAGCTGTCAATGCTCTTTATTTTTTCCAGAACCGCCTTTGCCTCTTCACCTAATGCATTTTCGTTTTTCATTCGATTTTCCGTATACCAGACTGACTGTGCTTCTTTTGCCCGGTTCACATAGCCAGGATCCTTTCTGCTGAGCGTAAACTCCGCGAGTTTAACAGGATTTGACCTGTAAGACGACGTTTCTCCGGACGGAATAAGCTCATCTGTTGTGGTTACAGGATCGGTAATATAGCTTACGATCCTGATTAAAAGGTTTTCGCTTAAAGCCGGCATCCTGGGCCAGTCCTTGATATTGGGTCCGAAAACAAGCTGGATTTCAGATAACGGGTTTCCCGTTCCGTCATAAACTCTTTTGTCATAAACGCTTTTGTCGAAAAAGAATTTATATTTTCCGTATTTAACGTTAATATCCGCCGCGGATGTAAGCTTTCCTCCGTTAACGGCGGTAGCGGCGATTGACCGCGCGTCCATAAGAGCGACAGAAGCGATCTGTCCGTCTCCGGGTTTTGAACCTTCGCGACTGGGAAAATTTCGCGTAACATGGCGGATGGAAAGTTCGTTATTGGCTGGGGTGTCTCCCGCTCCGAAGCACGGACCGCAGAAAGCTTCCCGTACAAGAACGCCGGCTTTCATAAATGTTTCAACCGCTCCGTTTTTTACAAGCTCAAGATAAGTCGGCTGGCTTTCAGGGTAAACACTCATCGAAAAATTACTGTTTCCCGTCGAAGCTCCCTTCATTATATCGCACGCCGCCATGATGTTTTGGAATATGCCTCCCGAACAGCCGGCGATAATCGCCTGATCAGCCCATACTCCACCGTCGCGGTATTTTATTTTTAATTTTAGATTTGTTTCTTTGTTTTCTTCTTCTATCTTCGCAAAAATGTCATTTGCGTTTTTGTTTAATTCATCAATTGTATACACATTGCTCGGATGAAAAGGAAGAGCTATACATGGACTAATTTTTGATAAATCAATTTTAATAAATCCGTCATAATAAACGATCTCTGACGGTTTAAGTTCTTTATAATCGCCTTCCCTGCCGTGATCGGCAAGATACGCCCCTACCTGATCGTCGGTTTTCCATATCGAAGACCAGCATGTGGTTTCTGTTGTCATTACGTCAATTCCATTGCGGAAATCCACGCTCAGCTTTGAAACGCCATCTCCGATAAATTCCATTACCTTGTTTTTCACATAACCGCTTTTAAAAACCTCTTTAATAATTGCAAGTGAAACATCCTGCGGACCGACTCCCGCCGCAGGTTCTCCTTCAAGAAAAACACCCACTACCTGAGGATAAGCCATGTCGTAGGTTTTGCCGACAAGCTGCTTGGCAAGCTCTCCCCCGCCTTCTCCGACAGCCATTGTTCCAAGTGCGCCGTAGCGTGTATGGCTGTCAGAGCCGAGAATCATTTTCCCGCAGCCTGCCATCATTTCACGGTTAAAGCTGTGAATAACAGCCATATGCGGCGGCACATACACGCCTCCGTATTTCCGTGCGGCGGAAAGCGCGAAAACATGATCATCCTGATTTATCGTTCCGCCGACAGCGCAAAGACTGTTGTGGCAGTTTGTCAGCACATAGGGCATGGGAAATTTTTCCATACCGCTTGCACGCGCTGTCTGAATAATTCCTACATAAGTAATATCATGTGAAGTAAGAGAATCAAATTTTAAGTTAAGGTTTTGCCCGCCTCCACTGTTATGCGCGGCGAGAATACCGCAGGAAATCGTTCCTTTTTTCGCCTGCTCTTTAGAAACGGACAATCCGCGCTGCGACAATTTCGCCTGCGCATCCCAGTCATCGCTGATAATGTCCTTTCCGTTTATAAGGTAAACCCCTCCATCAAACAAGTCGATCATATATGTCTCCTATTGAGATTTTACCATATTATCTTTATAGTTGGTACAATGTCAGATACACAATTAATACGGAATTTTTGCATTATAGCCCATATTGATCACGGCAAATCCACTCTCGCAGACCGTTTAATTCAGAAAGCAAAGCTGATTGATGACCGCTTTTTCAAGGATCAAATCCTTGACAATATGGACATCGAGAGGGAACGCGGGATTACGATTAAAAGCCAGGCAGTTACCATTCCGTATACTGCCTCTGACGGGAAAGAATATAAACTTAATTTTGTTGATACTCCAGGGCATGTCGATTTCAGTTATGAAGTAAGCCGCGCCATAAACTCCTGCGAAGGAGCTTTGCTTCTCGTTGACGCTACCCAGGGAGTGCAGGCGCAGACGCTTTCAAACATGTATCTTGCGCTGGAGCACAACCTTGAAATTGTGCCTGTGATAAATAAAATCGATATGCAGGCTGCTGACGTGCCGCGCGTTAAAAAACAGATAGACAGGGATCTTGGACTTGACGCTGACAGCGCCCTTTTGGTTTCGGCAAGACAGGGTACGGGAATTGACGATCTTTTTGAAGCAATTATAGAACGCATTCCCTCTCCGTCAGGAGATTCTTCCTTGCCGTTACGCGCACTTATTTTCGACTGCCACTACGATTCCTACAGGGGTGTTATCGTTCATCTGCGTCTTTTTGACGGAAAAATAAAAAAAGGAATGAAAATTTCCTTTATGTCAAATAACAGTATTTACGAAGTTGAAACTGCCGGGGTTTTCAAGCTTGTTTTATCTGAAACAGGCGAACTTAACGCAGGAGACGTCGGCTATATTATCGCAGGGATAAAAACCGTAAGCGACGTGCACGTCGGCGACACTGTAACAGGAGCAGACAACCCCTGCGCTTCCGCGCTGCCAGGCTTTCGTGAAGTAAAGCCTGTTGTTTTTTCGTCAATATACCCTGTCGATTCAAATGATTACGAAGAACTCCGTACCAGCATGGAAAAATTGAAATTAAACGACGCTTCCCTTATTTATGAAAAAGATTCCTCAGCCGCGCTGGGTTTTGGTTTTCGCTGCGGTTTTCTCGGTCTGTTGCACCTTGAAGTAATCCAGGAACGTCTGGAACGCGAGTTCAATCAATCCGTAATCTTTACAGCGCCATCGGTCAAATACATGGTGCGAATCGGCGGCGAAGAAAAAATGATTGACAATCCTGTTGATTATCCCGATGAAGGACGCATTGAAAGTGCGCAGGAACCGTATATCCGCGCTTCAGTCATCACTCCTTCAGATTATCTTGGCAACATAATGACGCTTTGCATGGAAAAAAGAGGTGTACAGACCAACATGACATACCTTGATGAAAAACGCGTCGAGATGATTTACGATATGCCGTTATCCGAAGTGTTATTCGATTTTTATGACAGGCTGAAAAGCATATCAAGGGGTTATGCGTCATTTGATTACGATATTTCCGGCTATAAACCGACACAGCTTGCAAAACTTGACATTCTGCTTAACGGAAAAGCGGTGGACGCGCTTTCGCAGCTTGTGTTCAAGGACAGTGCCTATGATCGTGCGCGGAAAGTGTGCGAACGCCTCCGCGACGAAATACCGCGCCAGCAGTTTAAAATTCCCATACAGGGAGCGATAGGCAGCCAGATAATAGCGCGTGAAACAGTGAATGCCCTGCGCAAGGACGTACTTGCAAAATGCTACGGCGGCGACATTACACGCAAACGTAAACTCCTTGAAAAACAAAAAGAAGGAAAAAAGCGCATGAAAATGGTCGGAGACGTGGAACTTCCGCAAAGCGCGTTTTTAGCGGTGCTGAAAACAAAAGATGAATAGAAAATCCCATAAAAAATAATATAAGCGTTTCACACGCGTTTCAAAAATGATGACAGAATAATTATAATCATTTATAATAGGGTTGTTTGATGACTTCATTTGTCTGACTAGCCCAATATTTCTTTTGTTAAGGAGGATATATGGCATATTTATGGAATTCTGTCCTTGAAACAGGACATGAAAAAATTGACAAGCAGCATAAACAGCTATTTATTGCATTAAATGATATTGCAAAGGCGTTCAAAGAGGGAACTGGTTCGCAGGAATTGTTTAAAACTCTGGGATTTCTAACAGACTACACGGTTATGCATTTTACGACTGAAGAAGATCTTATGGAAAAATATGATTACCCCGGTTATAAGGCGCACAAACAATGCCATGAAGATTTTAAAGTAACAGTCGCAGAATTGACGGAGCAGCTTTATGAAAAAGGTCCATGTGAAGACCTTATTGTAAATGTAACCGCTGTTATCGGAGACTGGCTTATAAGCCACATAAGAGTCGATGATATTAAAATGGCATCTTTTGTAAACTCAAAAACGGCGGTATAATATCGTCAGTCCATGTTCGCAAAAGAAAAAATTAACTGGGCTCTTGCAGGAACCGGCGGCATAGCGAATAAATTCATTCACGGTCTTGTTGCGGCAGGAGGGAATCCGGCTGCCATTGTGTCGCGCAGCCGCCAAAACGCGCAGAACTTTGCCTCGCACTACGGTATCGAAAAAGCCTATGACGATTTTAACCTGATGCTGGAAGACAGCGGTATTGACGCTGTATATATCGGAACTCCGCATACAACCCACAAAGATCTTGCAATCAGTGCGCTGAAGGCAAAGAAAGCGGTATTATGCGAAAAACCATGCGCTATAAACGCAGGCGAACTTGAGCAGATGATATGCGCCGCCAAGGAAAACAACGCATTGTTCATGGAAGCGATGTGGACCCGTTTTACTCCACCTGTTAAAAAAGTCCGCCAATGGTTAGGTGAAAATTTAATCGGCGATATAAAAATGGTTCAGGCAAATTTTGGCTTTAACGCGCCATTTGATCCGAAAGGCAGACTCTTCGATCTTGACCTCGGAGGCGGCTCTCTGCTGGACGCCGGCATTTATCCGCTTTCAATGATATCAATGGTCTTCGGTGGAGAAAAACCCCTTGATATTAAATCACATCTTTACTTCGGAGAAACCGGCTCTGATGATCAGGATGCAATAATACTCTCATACAGCGGTCAAAAAACCGGAATTGCCTCCTGCGCTACCCGTACGCAAATGGAAAACGACACATGGATTTACGGATCAAGGGGGAGAATACACATCCCCAATTTTATTTGGGCGCGGAACGCGGTACTGTATCAGGATAATGGAACTAAATTGATAGATACCCCTGAGTTTATTTCCAACGGTTATAATTATGAAGCGCAGGAAGTGATGGATTGTTTAAAAGAAGGGAAAACTGAAAGTCCCTGCATGACATGGGACGAATCTTTGACTATTATGCGCACCATGGATAAAATCCGCGCTCAATGGGATTTTAAGTATCCTTGTGAAAAAAAAAACGGTTTATACAGTTAATATCCGTATAAACCGCTTTTGAATTACTACAAGTATTATATCCTGCCGGCGTGTTCTCTTAAACCTGCCGCTGTATCCGGATATCCGCGCTGGTCTTCGATTCTTGCGCAGTCGTTAATAACACCCTTGATGCTTGCTTTTGCCGTAACGCTGTTAAGATTCCTCTGAAGATCGGGAACTACCAGCTCCATACCTGGTTCTATCTTATATGGATCGACAACAACATCTCTGGAGGCCAGCATGATTACGGGATAAAAATACGGATCACCGTAGAAGCTTCTGGAAATATCCACCATTCTGTCGCCTGATTTTACTGTGTACTTCTGCGCTCCCTCAAGAATGAGACCGCTGTACCACAGTTGGTACATAGCCCTGAAAGTTTCATCAGTAACCTGTTTTGGCGTTGATTTGCAGGACGAAACCATCAGAAGACTGACTGCCGCGACTAACACCAGAATCGATACCGCTTTTCTCATAAATTTTCTCCTTTAAATTTAGTGCATTCCCAGCACATTTTATAATATCAATTATGCTTTAAATTTTTTTGTTTTGTCAATCTTAAATTTTGCTTTTCTTAAACTATTTTATACTAGCCAGAGTCTGTCCTCAAAGCCGGTTGCTTTGCAGACAAAAGATCAATCATGGGGTCAAGTTCAGCGCGCAGGCGTTTTAAGAAAGAAAGGTTATCTATATCGGCATTAAGCCCGCCGGCAAAATCGGGGAAATGCGCCCAAAGATAATCACATTCATCTATAATGAATCCAAGCCGTCTTTTATCAGCCGCTTTTCCGCCTGTCAGAATATCTTTTAATTCTTCCAGCATCTCCATTTCATTCCCGGTAAAAAAATTTAATTCCTGTTTTTTTTCCTCCGCACCTTTATATTTCCTTTTTTGAAAATTCCCGGAAACTCTTTGCTCCTGCGACAGAACATTAACCGCTTCTTCAATCGAAAGCGTCCTCGCGCCCAGCGGAAGTCCGCTTCCCTCAATGTCAAAAATCCGCTCCGTTCCGCCGAACTCCTGCTCAAAAAGATCGCGGTAATGGCGCATAACAGGATCGCTTTTAACAGAAATGCCGGATTTTGAAACAGCGGCAAAACTGTAATCGCCGAAAGCCGCTTTATTTACAATCCTTTTAAAACGCGACTGCGTGTTCAGCGCGGCGCGGTGCCCGGGAGTTCCGCGGGTATGGTACTTGTCCGCTGTATATGAAAAATCAAGACCGCTTATAATTATTTTCCCGCTGCCCGCTCTCCTTGCAATTTCCACCGCTGTTAATCCGACAGAGCCAAGCGGCTCTATACCTGCGGGAAGAAGTTTTTTTTCCCTGAGTCTTTTAAATACCCTGAGATTAGTCCATGGTGTCATAAACAGAAATCCCTGCCCGCCGAGAACGCGTGTTGACTGCGGAAGCGCAGAAAGATCTGCCGCCGCAGAAACTTCCCAGCCTTTGCATCCGATAAAATCATTTAAATTCCAGTGCTGGCTTTCAAGAATAACGGCAATGTCGGGTTTAATATCCCTTTCCTTTAACACGCCAAGACAGGTATCAACGCAGACAATCCTGAACGCCCTCTTGCCTGGATCTCCAAGAGTGTCCGCAAAACATTCAGCCAGCGCATCCAGAGTTTCGTCCAGAGACGGTCCCGCTCCCATAACAAGCACAGGAGAATCGCCAAATGAAATTTCCGTTATGGAATTATACTGATGAATCAGGTCCAGATTGCGGAAAGCGTTTCGTATATACAAACGCCCGAGCTTTGTTAAAGTCAGAACATTGCTCCAGTCAGATGCAATCCCATTGCGCAGCGTTTCGCATAACGAATCGTATAAATCCGCAGATAACCGCCAGCCGCCTGTAAACCTTATAATTTCGACACGCCGGAAAATCCTTGCCCCCCAGTTATCATTTACAAAAGCGAGGAGTTCTTCCGCCTGCGTTATATTCGTTATGCGAAACTTACTGTTTCCGGTTACGCAGGCTTCAATATTTTTTAACGAAAGTTCATAAAGCTCAGGATCGGCTTCAATGCACAAAACCCCCGAACCGGGAGCTTCCTTTTCAAGAAGCGATAAAAATCTGGCAACACCCCAGCCGTAAAGCGGCGAAGGGCAGAAATAAAGCGTTCTGTCTTTTATTGCAACTGCGTCCGCAGTTTTTTCACAGCGGCGCACAGGATCGTGCGGCGAAAGAAGAGTTATCCCGTTTCTGACAAACGGCTGTTCCATATTACGGCGAGAAATACCGGAAAAAGGTATCCCAAAAACGATCATCCATTCTGGAATTATTAATGAAATAGTATTGAAGCGTCTGTTCAGAAACATAATTTACCCAGTAGGATGAATACATTGATGACACTCCCTGCTTCATGGTCTCATCAGCATATGTCTGATCAACAGGATACAGCACAAGTACATTGTTTCCCTGGACAAACGGCTGCGAAGGGGTGTTTAGCCGGGTTGAAAAAGCAATCCTCCAGAAATTTTCATTGTTGGATAAATTCTGAACATCAGTTGAAGACAAACCGGGAATGCCGTATGTCTGAATACCGGTAAAAAGTTCAACTCCGCCAAAGTTGACAGGAACAGGACCGAAGGCGTGCTTTTGCAGATTGAACAAAAGGACAGCTTCATCAAAACCGTCACTGCCGGCAGCGGTTGTAAATTCTTCCGCCCGTGCGATAGACCAGTCTTCCATCAGTCCTCTGTTATAATTTCTTACATACGATCTCACTCTCTCCATGGTGGAAAAATCATCAAAATCAGCGGATTTTATCTCATCTTCTACCCTGAAAAACATCCATCTGTCGCCTGCAAAAATAATATCGCTGTACTCACCCCTGCGAAGATTTAATATTGTTTCACGATCGGCAAAATTGGGAATTTCATTGTCAAGCTCAAACACATAACGGCTGCCCATATCACCGCCCCTGTCGGCAAAACCGTCCTGTGACTGGGCCCTTGCAGCGTCTTCAAATGTGGTAGCACCGCTTTTTATCGAATTTAAAATATTATTCGCATCCCTCTCGCTGGAAGAAACAGTGATCCTTGAAAGATGAATTGTCCTGAAAAATCCGGGATTTCTCTGCGCATAGGAAAGGTATTCGGCGTCGGGAAACGCGTCAACAGAAAAAGAAACCATTTCAAATGTTCGCATAACAGAAGACATATCGGCTATAAACTCTGCTTCCGCCGAAGGCGTCAAAAGCCCGAAAACAAAATCGCCGTAATAATTTGATTTTGTTATCTCTTCCTGCATCTGCCGCCACAATGCAAGCCGCGATGACTCAGACATCTGATTGTATAAGGTTGATGAAAACCGGCCGTTTTCCAGAAACTGGGGAAGCTGAGCGACCTGCCGGTCAACCGTTTTTACAGGAACGGAATATTTCGACCTTTTCATCATTTGAAGGATAGCGGTATGCACTACAGTCGTCTCGTATGCCTGCCTCCAGATCTGAGCCTCAACGCTGAAACCGCTGGTGTCTACGCCCTGAGACTGATAATATCTTGTTATTTGATCATAGGTCTGCTGGAAAAAATTCCCCGGTACCCAGGAAATAGGTTCCTTATTGTAGTATCCAAACGTATAATCTCCCGCACGGTTACTAAAACCCCCGCCTGAAATGAAATCTCCTCCGATAAAAGTAATCGTCACAAGGACAAGAATAACCACTGACCCGATATAAAGCCCCGGACTCTGCTTGAATTTCCTGTATATTTCTGATGAAAAAGACTCTTTTTCCTGATTCTGCGCATTTTTATCCTTTTTTGCCATAATAACCTCTAAAAATATTTTGCATTGTCAACTTATCATTTTTAACAATGATTGTCTATACGGAGCCTTTGCGCGTTTCGAAATGCGGCAGTCACTCACTAGGAAAGCGGATACCGTCAGTACAGAATTTTTTCATTTTTTGTAAAGCAAAACAGCATATCCGCACCCATATACAGGCGGAGGTAATTATGAAAAAGTTCATTTTTTTACAGGGCGCATGCATAACACTGTGTATATGCGCATGTGCCGCGCTTGGTTCCTGCTCTACGCCGGACAGCGCGGCTGCGGCACTCATGCTGGGAGGCAGTTCCCAGGCGCCTGTTTTTCTCGGCTGCAGGGCAGTATCAAATGACGAGGTTGAATTCGAGTTTTCCCAGCCAGTCAAAGTTACATCGCTTAACTTCGAGCCTGCATTGAAGGTTTTATCGGTGGAAGACGGAAGTACCGTAAAAGTCAGGCTTGATGAAAGCCCGCAGCCGGGAACCCTGCTTACCGCCGATCTGTTAGCTGAAGATTCAGGCAAAAACACCGTCAATGTTCTGGTTCCTTTTCGTTCCAGAAATGACCGCATGCCGCAGCTTGTGATTAACGAACTGCGCGCCGATTATTCAAATTCCAACAGCAGAATCAGGGTTGAGTTCATTGAATTTAAAACGAAGACGGCGGGCAATTTGGGCGCAATGCGCGTATTTTTCGCCGGAAGCAGCCAGAAACCAGAAATGTACGAATTCGCTCCTGTGGAAACAGGTTCCGGAGAATATATCGTTCTGCATTTACGGAAAATGGAAGAAGCCTGTAAGGACGAGTACACTTCGAATCTTGCAGAATCAGGGGGCTACCCTTCATCGCCTGAAGGACGGGATTTCTGGTTTCCCGGAGTTGATAAACTGATAAATAAAATAGCAGGTTATGTTTATGTTCTGGATCAGGATGACAATGTTCTAGCCGCGGTAATGCATTCAGAAGCTCCGGCTTCATGGTGGACAAAGGATTATCTTGCGCAGACTGCTGAATTTCTTCACCAGAAGGGTGCATGGACAGCGGCAGACGGAGGGGTCTGCCGTCCCGCCGACGCGATTAGCACTGCGGGAATAACAGCTACGCGCACAGCCTGCCGCGATGAAACAGCCGAGAACACCAATACGGCGGCAAACTGGTACATAGTAAACACAAGCGGAGACACGCCGGGAAAGAAAAACAACACGGAACGTTATACGCCAAAAAACTGATTTACAGCAGGTTTTTAAAAAGACCCTCTATTTCATGTTTGGGAGCAGCGCCGTTTTTCTGCGCTGCTACCTCTCCGTTATTGTAAACAAAAAGCGCAGGAATTGAGGCAACCCCGTGCCGCTGCGCAAGATCGCCTTCATTATCAACATTAATTTTGCCGACTTTAATCCTCCCTGAGTATTCGTCCGCTATTTTATCCATTAAAGGTCCTATCATTTTACATGGACCGCACCACGGCGCCCAAAAATCAAGAAGCACCGGCAGCGTTGATTGTAAAACCTCAGACTCAAAATTATCGTTTGTTATTGTAAGACTGCTCATATTACCCTCCGCATTTACATTTTGTCTTATATAAAGTTAATTGGCAAGTAAGGTACGCAAAAATAAATTTTTCCATATACGGTTTTTTATAACTTCAGTTTATTAAAAAAGTTCTATTGACATAAAATAATTAAAATGCCATTATCCGATATGGAAACCTGTAATAATATTAAAATTACTCCCGCAAGGGAGGAAAGCCATGTTTACTGAAGGGCTGTCTTATGACGATGTCCTGCTGCTTCCGGGACATTCGGAAATTCTGCCGAAAGACTGCAAAGTTAAAACCGTTCTGTGCGGAAAAATCAATTTAAATGTTCCTGTTATTTCCGCGGCGATGGATACTGTCACTGAGGAAAGAATGGCTATCGCAATCGCGCTTGAAGGCGGGACCGGAGTTATTCACCGCAATTTAAAACCGGAAGAACAAGCGCGTCAGGTCGCCAATGTCAAGCGTTATCTTAACTGGATAATCGATTCGCCTGTAACAATCCAGCAGGACGCCTGCGTCAGGGATGTGAGGGAGCTTGTTAATAAACATGGAGTTTCCGGCTTCCCTGTTATTGACAGCGAAGGTAAATTAAAAGGAATCATAACAAACCGCGATCTTCGTTTTTGCCGCGATGATTCTCTTCCGGTAACGGAAGTGATGGCAAAAAAACTTTTCTTTGTTCAGGGAGAGCCTACCGAAGAAAAAGCCAGGGAAAAATTTGATATTCACCGGATTGAAAAACTTCCTGTTGTAGATAATGAGGGCAGGCTTACAGGGCTTATAACTGTTACTGACATGGAAAAACATAAAAAATTCCCCAATGCCGCGACAGATAAAACCGGCAGACTTATTGTAGGAGCTGCGATTTCCCCGCAGGATTATGAAATACGTCTTCCCCTTCTTGCAAACGCAAAGGTTGATTTTGTCGTTATTGATACGGCGCACGGAGATTCAGAAAATGTGATGGATACAATACGCAATATCAAAAAAAATTATACAATTCCTGTAATAGGTGGAAATGTCGCAACAAAAGAAGGGACAAAAAGAATTATTGACGCCGGAGCCGACGCTGTAAAAGTCGGTATCGGACCGGGATCAATCTGTACTACTCGCATCGTCGCCGGAATCGGAGTGCCGCAATTTACCGCGGTTCTTGACTGCGCTGAAGAGGCGTTAAAAGCGAAAATCCCGCTTATTGCCGACGGCGGAATAAAATTTTCAGGAGATATTACAAAAGCCATCGGAGCGGGAGCCGACGTTGTCATGATCGGCAATCTTTTCGCCGGTCTCAGCGAATCGCCTGGAAGCGAAATTATCTACGACGGCAGAATTTACAAGGAATACCGCGGAATGGGCAGCATGGGAGCCCTCGCGGACGGCGCCGGAGATCGCTATCAGATAAGCAAGGATGAAGAACCTGTTCCTGAAGGAATAGAAGGTCGCGTTCCGTACAAGGGTGAACTTCGAACCTACATGAGCCAGCTTATTGCAGGCTTACGCAAAGGAATGGGATATTGCGGCTGCTCCAGTATTGAGGAACTGAAAAATTATAAAAAATATGTAAAGATAACAGCAGCCGGTCTTCGAGAAAGCCATCCGCACGACATAACAATAACCCATGAAGCTCCAAATTATTCGCGATCTTGATTTATGGTATAAAAAAACCTGTACACCGGATTTTATCGCATTTGATCCTGTTCAGTTTCCGCGCCGCTTTAAAAAACGCGAAGATATTGAGATTGCCGCTTTCCTGTCCGCGGTCATTGCATGGGGCAGGCGCGATATGATACTGCGCTCTGCCGAAAAAATGTTCGCGCTAACGGGAGAAAGCCCCTGGCGTTATGTGAAATCGGGCGGCTACAGAAACCTGGAGAAAGGCAACATCCACCGCACTTTTTTTGAGAACGATTTAAAATACTTCTGCCGGGGATTTAGCCATTGTTATGCGAAATACGGAAACCTTGAAAAATTGTTCGCTTCCCGTCCCTGTCTGTGGGACAGCATCGCCCTCTTCCGCGAAGAAATGGCGAAGGCGAACAGCGGCAGATATTCCAAACATATTTCCAATCCCGGAACAGAAGGTAAAAACGGCTCTGCATGCAAGAGATTCAATCTCGCTCTTCGCTGGCTTGTGCGCGGAGGACCCGTTGATCTTGGGCTTTGGAAAAGCATAAAACCTTCGGCTCTTTTTATTCCTCTTGATGTTCATGTCGCGCGTACAGCGAGATCCCTCGGTCTTTTAACGCGTAAGTCCAATGACAAAAAAGCGGTTATTGAGTTGACAGAAAAATTAAGGGAGCTCTGCCCTGAAGACCCGGTAAAATACGATTTCGCGTTATTTGGTATGGGTCTACCGCTCTCCCAAAAGAGCCTTTAATTCCTGAATTTCGCTTATTATTTTACTGCGGGGCAGCTTCTGGAAACGCGAAGGGATCATTTCCTTGGAAGTGCATTCAAGAACTGCGACAAGGTTTTGCAATTCCACTTCATGCGTATTCGCTGACGGAATAAAATCGCTCATCGCTTCTTCCATGTCTTCGCGTTTTATAAAAATACGGTCAGCCATCGCCGCAAGAAGCTTTGCCCGCACAAGGACGGCTTCCAAATCCGCGCCGGAATACTCGTGATCGTATTTTTTAAAGAGATCCGAAATTGAAAAATTACGGATATCCAAATCAAGCTTGCGGACAAGCGTATTAAAAAGATCTTCCCTGTCCTTTTTTGTCTCAGGATAAAAAAGAGCAAGATGCTCTTCGGCGCGTCCCTGTCGTTTAAGGTCAATCGGTATCAAATCGGGGCGGCATGTAATCAAAAACCAGATGATCTTCCCGCGGTACTCGGTGTTTCCCATAAACGAAGCAATCTGCGCAAATACCCTGTTACTGGTGCCGGAGTCGCCCTGATTATTGCGATCGCCGAGAAAAGCGTCAGCTTCATCAATCATTACTCCGACAGGAGACATCGCCACAAGAAGATTTAAGACCCGTTCTAGATTCGACTCTGTTTCTCCTTGCCACTTTGTGCGGAAGTTACGGAATTTTACCATGGGAATTCCGATTTCACCGGCAAAAGCGTTAACCATAAAACTTTTACCGGTTCCTACAGGACCTGCAATTAAATAACCCATCGGCAGAACATCCTGCCTGCCTTTCTTGATTGCCTTTGCCGCGTTTTTAAAACGCTTTTTTACAAAATCATGCCCCGAAACATGCGAAAGATCGTAGGAAGTTTCCATAAATTCCAAAAGCCCCGCGGCGCCGTTTTCGATAATTTCCTTTTTCTTTTGTCTCATTGATTCAAGTGATATTGGTTTTTTATTGTAAAAACTGTCGGAAGCAAGAAGATTCAAATTCATAAGATTAAGACCCGATGTAATGGGAGCGAGCCTTTCGGGAGTAAGCCCGTGTTCCAAAAGCAGTTTCCCGGCTTTTTCCCTGGAATACAAATAAGTTTCCCTGATTTTTGTATCCGGAAACGGAACATTTATTTTCACTGTCCAGGGGGAGCCTGTAAGCCGTGAAGAAATATCCGCGAGATTTTCAGTCAGCAGAATTATGGAAATATCCCCGTAACTGAAAATTGGATCGGTTGCCCATCTTGCGAATGTCACCGTGCAGAAAGTATTGGTATCGGAAAGACGGGTTAGCTCGCCGGCGGGAACTATGCTTTCGGCGAAATCAATTATTAAAACCTTGCGTCCCTTTATTCTTTTTTCTTCCGATATCTGCGATAAAAAATATTTTTCCAGGTATGGGAAACTTTTTTCCGGATCGCTTGAAAGAAAATCGCTTTTATCAATATCGGAGCTTACCGCCAGATTGGGAGCGGCTGCAAGATAATTTTGCTCCATATGCGGCTCGCAAAATGTGATACCCCTGGAACGATCATAATATGCGATAATTTTTTCCCTGCCGAATAAAATCTCGGATATATAATCCTGTATCCTTTTAAATGTAAACTCCCCTTCTTTTCTTTCATGCGGAAGGAAGTCCCTTATATTTCCGTGTAAAATATATAAATTTGACGTTTTGGAACGATATTTATCAGCAAGCTCCTCCGCCCATACAGGCAGAACTTTAATATTTTCATCGTAATTGTAAACATATTGATCCGACATTTCCCCTCCGCTCACTGATTATACAAAAATTTGATTAGTTGGAAAACCACCGGATAAAATTTTATTTAACGTTTTTTCCTGACGGGACTTATCCTGCTCAATTCCCTGACTGCTGTTATCAAATCCTTATCTTTGGCAATCTCATCAATCTCCGCAGGGAGTCTGTATGTCCAGTTGAAATCATTTACAGAGCCCGGTACGTTTATCCTTTCCTGCGCCGGATCTTTTGTATACCACTTGTTTGAAAGATGCAGAAGATCCTGTATCTGGAAAACGCGGAAACGCGAACGTGCCGAAGCGGCTTTGGAAAGAATAATTTTCGCACTGCCGGGATTATATTTTGAAGGCAGCGAAGGAACTCCGATAAATCCTGAGAACTGTCTCTGATCAGCTTCACTCTCCCACCACTGGCGAACTGTAGAGCTGTCATGTACTGCCGGAGTACAGACACTCAACTGCGGGTATTCATCAAACGGAATATAGGGCTGCCCTTCCCTGTCCCAGTGACGGAACCAGCGTATTACACGCAGCCCGAGGATTTTCAATTTGGAAAGCACCTTTGGAACACAGGCGGGAACTGCACCGAGATCCTCTGCACACGGAAGCATATCAGAAGATTCAGCCAGGACAGAAAGAAGTTTCAATCCTTGTTGTGCCCATATTTTTTCTGATTTTTTGCTGCGTTTTGCAAACAGCTCCTCAAGACTGCTTTTTTCCCCGTCAGATAACGTTCTGTACGCCCATGAATCCCTGTAATACCAGACAGGAAAAAACTTTCCCTTTTCATATTCCAAAAAAAGCCTGTCCTTCCATTTTTTATACAGATAACCAAGGCTTGCAGGATGTATTCCCGCTTTTTCAATATCTTTCTCTCCCTTGATCTTCCTGTTAAAAAGCCACAGTTCTTCATTTTCTATTCTGACAAGTATTTTGGAAAATATTTTTTCTGCAGCCGCCGAGATTTCTTCTTCGGTAAAAGCGCTTTTCCAGTTACTGCGAAGCGCGTCATATACTTCTCCCGTAGGAATATGGGGACGCGATGACCAGCGAATTTTACCTTTATCAAATCCGAGTTTTTTTAAATCACCTAAAGTAACCGGCGTGTATGGAACAAAATGTCCCAAAGTTGATGAATAATCGCGGCGGGAACTCGCCCAAATCCTGAAAAAACCCAAAACGTGATCAATACGATAAGCGCTGTAATATTTTTCCGCTGTCCGCAGTCTTTCCCGCCACCATAAATAATTGTTTTTTTCCTGAGCTTCCCAGTTATAAATGGGGAAACCCCAATTCTGACCATCAGGACTGTACATATCAGGCGGTGCGCCGGCGGACAGGTCCTGGATGAAAATATCGGGATTAGCCCACACATCGCAGCTGTCGTCATTCATTAAAATGGGAAGATCGCCTTCAAGGATGATACCGGCTTTTGCGATCTCCTCTGCGGCTTTGGAAAACTGGGCATCCAGCGCTTCCTGCAGCCAAACCCAGAAAATGTGCTGATCAAGGAGTTTTTTGTTGTTCCATAAAGCGTCAATATCGGAAGCAATTACAGAATTAAAAGCCTCCCACTCCTTCCATGATTTTCCGCCGTTCGCTTCTTTTAACCTCCGGTATACCGCGTATTGCCTGACCCACTGATTATTTTTTATCCATTTTGATAGTTTGCCGCTTTCCGCGCTTTTAATTATTTCGGTTTTATGTGAATTAAAAATCTCCTGGGTGATTTCCAGTTTTTCCTTGAGTACAAGATAATGCGAAAAACGGACATTCTTGTCAAATTTTTCCCTTGCATCCTTTATACGTTTCTTTATGGACGCGTCCGCTGTCATGAACTCATCAAGGTCTTCGATTCTTAGATACAGCGGATGAAGACCAAACGCTGTGAGGCTGAAATACGGTGAACTTTCTGACCCTGTATCATTAACAGGCAGAATCTGTATAAGCCCCAGCTTCATTTTCTTGCAAACCTGTGCAAAATTTACAAGATCGGGAAATTCCCCCACTCCCATCCCGCTGCTGCTCCGAAGGGCTCCAACCGGAATTACCACTCCAATCAACCGTTTATCAGTTGCCGGTTTTTGCATATCCACCCCCTCCTCATACTACAGATACAGCCATTATAGTGCCAATTTTAAAAACGGTAAACTATTATATTTATAACTTAAATGCCTTTATCTGACTTGATTAACATGATACAATGAACGATCCGCGTTCAGGAGAAATATGATGAGAAAAACAATTATATACATTGTTATAGTGTTAATTGTCTCTCTGTCAGTATCCTGTAAAAGCAATCCCAAGCCAGCCGCTTCAGTCGCCGCAACTCCGCAGACATCTTCAGGTGTAAATACGCAATTACCGGCAATATCAACAGCAACCCCGTCCGCCGCATCGCCGGGCGGCACGCAAACAACAACGACAATGACTGATACTTCAGCTACTGCCGCATATGGAACAGGCGTTTATGGATCAAGCGCTAATGCAACAAACGCTTACGGGTCAGGCGTAAATGCGGCAGGCGCTTACGGAGCGGGCAATAATGCAGCAAACGCTTACGGAGCGGGTAATAATGCGGCATCTGCTTATGTGACAGATACATTCGGCACTCCGACCGGATTAACCGGGCGTTACTCAAGTGATATAATTCTGGACGGATCAACTTTTTATATAGTAGTAGAGGGGGACACACTGTCATATATCGCAAGGCGGATTTATCTTGATGGTTCTCTGTACCCTCTTATTATGATGGTAAACGAGGTGGTCATTGATCCCGATAAAATTCTGCCCCGGCAGCAGTTTATCATTCCGGCGCTCAGGGTAAACATGAACGATTCAACAGCCAGAAGAGCCATAAACAGTTTCTTCCCGCGAATTGCGGATATTGAGGATCAGCGAGAACGGCACAAAGCCGCTGTAAATATTCGAAACCACGCGAAATAATGGACGTATGTTTCCAAAATATAAATAAAAAAAGGATGGATTATGAAAAACACAGACAAAGCAAAAGGACGGTATTTTTTCACATCAGAATCGGTTGGCGAAGGTCATCCCGATAAACTCTGCGATCAGGTATCCGACGCGATTCTGGACGCATGCATTAAAGATGACCCGCAAAGCAGGGTCGCGTGCGAAACATTCGCATCCACTTCTCTTGTGCTGATAGGCGGAGAAATAACCACAAAAACATTTGTGGATTTCCATAGTCTGGTAAGAGAGATGGCGCGGGAGATAGGATATACCGATCCTGCCTACGGACTGGACTGCAATTCCATGGCTGTGCTTGATATGATACACAGCCAGTCTCCCGATATTTCACAGGGTGTTTCAGGCACAGGACTGAAAAAATTTAAAGGTCAGCAGGGAGCAGGCGATCAGGGAATGATGTTCGGCTACGCGTGCAATGAAACAAAAGAACTTATGCCGATGCCGATTATGCTGGCGCATAAAGTCCTGATTCAGGCTTCTAAATTAAGAAAAAATAAAACTTTAAAATGGCTGCGCCCCGATTCCAAGAGTCAGGTAACTGTTGAATATGAAGACGGCAAGCCAATTCGCATCGACACTGTTGTCGTCTCTCATCAGCATGATCCTGACATAACTTACAAGGAAATTGAAACATCCATAATTGAAAAAATCATTAACCCTGTACTGGAACCGACAGGTATGCTGGATAAAAAAACCAAATACTACATAAACCCGACAGGCCGCTTTGTAGTCGGCGGTCCGTTCGGCGACACAGGACTAACAGGGCGCAAAATTATCGTGGACACCTACGGCGGCATGGGCAGACATGGCGGCGGAGCGTTTTCCGGAAAAGACCCGACCAAGGTTGACAGATCGGCAGCTTATGCGGCGCGTTATGTCGCCAAAAATATCATAGCGGCTAAACTCGCCGAAAGGTGCGAAATACAGCTTGCCTATGCAATCGGAGTGCCTTTCCCCGTATCAATTTTGGTAGACACTTTCGGAACCTCAAAGGTCAGCGAAGAGCAGATTGAAAAAGCAGTGAACAAGGTTTTCGATTTAAGTCCTGCCGGGATTATAAAGACCTTGGATCTGCAAAAGCCTATTTACCTGAAAACCGCTTCATACGGCCATTTCGGCAGATCAGAATTTCCCTGGGAAAAAACCGATAAAGCCGAGGAATTAAAAAAAGAAATAGGTTAAAGATTAAACTCAACTCCAAGTTCGCCGGCGATGTCTTTCATTTCTTCGAGTGTTTTTTCATTTACGGGTATCTGACCTTTTTCACGCTGCGCCATCAGCTCCGCTTCTCTTTCTCCGTGCGTGTAGATGCGGCTCTGCCCTTCGGCTTTTTTGCTGTCCCGCAGTTCCTGGAGGAATTTTGACATGCCTGCCCGGATGGCGGTTTTATCGCCGAAAGCTCCGTAATCAATCGCCATAAAAAAATGACAGATGCCGGTATGCTCCGGCTGTCTGTTCACATAATTTGACGTAAGCCCGCCTGACATTACTGCGCAGAACATATCGACAATAACGGAGAGACCGTATCCCTTATGCCCGCCGTGTAAAATACCGGTGCCGCCGAGAGGAGCGATTCCTCCTCCGGCTTTGTGAATAATATTGTTAATAACCGCAGCGGCGTCTGTACAGGGTCTGCCGTTTTTATCAAGAGCCCATAAATCCGGAAGCGGTTTGTTATTTTTACTGTAAACTTCCAGTTTTCCGCGGGGGACAACAGTTGTTGCCGCATCGTAGGAAAAAGTGCAGGGATCGGCAGGCATGGCAAGAGCTATCGCGTTTGTACCTGTCATCGCCTCGGAGCCGAAAGTGGGAACGCAAATCGCTTCGGTATTTGTCATTGCGATCCCTATGAAGTCTTCAGCGGCTGCCATTTCCGAGTAATACCCGGCTATACCAAAATGATTTGAATTACGAACGGACACCATTCCGCAGCCGACACTGCCGGCTTTTTGAATCGCTACCTTCATTGCCTGTCTGCCGACAAGCTGCCCCATTGCCTTATTCCCGTCAAGACAGGCGGTAATTGGAGATCCATGAACAATATCCATCTTTGCGTTCACATCAACCTGACAGGATTTAATTTCATCGTGATAACGGACAAGCCTGTGAATGCCGTGAGATTCAATCCCGTATAGATCCGCTTTTATGAGGACATCCGTAATTATTTTGCTCTCTTCATCAGTAAAACCATATGCCTGAAACAATTTTTCACAAAACGATCTTGCCTTAACAGTATCAATATCCATGACTTCCCCCTGTCCAGCCGGTTACCAACCCGGCAAAATGAGTTTCATTGGTATTTAACAGGACATTATGCCTTTAAAATAAGACCTTCTTTCGCCATTATAATATCAGTCAGTTTACCGGACTGTGAATATATATTTTCCAGTTGTTCCAATTGGCTGTCTGTGTGAATCGGATCGTGATGAAAGAACACAAGTTTTTTGGCAGAACAGCGGTTTTTAGTTTCAATTGCATGATCAAAAGAAGCGTGCCCCCAGCCGATGTGGCGGGTATATTCTTCTTCCGTATATTGAGCGTCATGAATTAAAATATCTGTACCCTTTATAAAATTATCAATTTTTTCATTTTCTTCTGCAGCGGCGATTTCACCTTCCCTGACTGCGTTTTTGTCATAACCGGGATCATCAGGTTTTAAATTAAAGAGATTATAAAAAGGTTCATGATCGATAACAGCGGTGATTGATTTCCCCTGGTAATCAAAACGGTAACCCATGCATAAAACAGGATGATTGACATACTTACCTGTAACGGCAAGACCGCCGCCAAGATCGACGGTCGTTTCCTTGATTTGTCTGTATTCAATGCACGAGGCAAGTTCATCGGCGCGGACAGGCCAGTATCTGTATGAAAGCTGGGCTTCTATAATGGATTCAAGACTTTCATTCTCAAAAGACACAGGACCTGTTATGCGCAATTCCGTTCCCGGAATATAAACAGGAGTGAACATGGGAAATCCAAGAATATGATCCCAATGGGTATGGGTCACAAATATATCCGCTTTGATTTTTCCGTATTTTTTTAAGTCATTATCCTTGAGCCAGTCACCTAACGGACGTATACCTGTGCCCAGATCAATTATCAGCAGTCTTTCGTCCGCTCTTATTTCAAGACAGGCGGTATTTCCGCCGTAAATAACTGTATCTTTTCCCGGACACGGAATTGAACCGCGCACCCCCCAGAAACGCACCGAAAGCATGAAATATTATATAACAGGGAAATGAAAAGTAACAAGACCTTTCAGGAAAAGAAACCGTACAGAATTATAAAAATTATAAGTTTCTTTAATTCGTTTTTTCATAACCGTCAGGCGAGAAAATGCAAAAACTGTCCGTAAAGTAACCGGCTCTGCGGAGAGACTACAGTTAAATTTTCAAAAATATTTTTGCTTTTTCTATTTCCAGAAAAACCTTGTCTTTTATTTCTTCAAAGGAATTATCATTGACGCCGATAGCTTCCCAAACATTTTTTTCCGGTTTTACAGGATACCTGCTGCCGGCAAAACCAATTTCATAAATGATGGAAAAATAATCGGCGACGGCAACATTATACAATATATGAAGAAATTCTCCGTAATATTCTTTCACTGAGTGATGCCAGAGAATCACATCGGATACAGGGCTGTCAAGTTTCCACGCGTTGGAAATCATGATGCCGGCATCGCAGTGGTTTATTCCCAGGCTGTCATTTTCCAGAGTATAGATTTGTTTATGCTCGCGATCCGCAGAGGCGACTGTAAGCATATAATCCTCTGACAATACTGCGTTCAGCGCTATCTTCCCGATGTCGTGTAACAGACCTGCCGTAAAATATTCCTGATGATATTTGCGATCAACTCCCTGCATTTCAGCCATCAGTTTTGACGTTACGCCGACGCTAAGGCAATGACGCCAATACCCTTCCATGTTAAGCCCGTCAAGAATCCTGTTCTTCGGCAAAGTTCCCAGAATCGCAGTTGATAAAGCGAGATTTTTAACGGTATTTATTCCAAGCATGGTAATTGCTTTAATAAGGGAAGTAACATGCGTTCCAAGTCCGTAATAAGCCGAGTTTATCAGTTTCAGGAGCTTTCCTGTTAAAACAGGATCAAGCTCAATTACTTTATTAAGATCAGATGGATTGACATTGCGGTTATTGCACACTTCCATGACTTTTCCGGCGGATACAGGAAGACTTGGTATTTCATTAATAAACGATTCTATTTTATTGCTGTATTCATTCTGTTTCATAACGGAGAGTTCCAGTCCTTGTTCGGGAATGCTAGTATTCAGAGATATTGTAATCCTGAATACCCGATAACAGCAATCCGGCAAGGGGTCTTGCCGTTACTTCAGCGGAAAAATCACTAATACTATCATCCGCCGCCGTCCTGTCATAGGAAGCAACCCTGAAATAATAAAGAGTTCCGTTTTTTAATCCGTCTATAAACAAACTGTTTGTGTTTCCGGCGTCGATAGGCGAAGCGCCATGTATAGCCTCGTTCCCGAAAAGTTCTCCCCTTACAGGGCTGTAATAAACAAGATATCCCGACGTTTCGACGCTTGGGCTTGACTTCCAGCGAAGCAGCACGCCGCCGTCAACCGCCACTGCCGTTAAATTTCTGGGCGGCATTGGAGGTTCTTTGGGCGCGTAAACCAGACGAAGCTGCTCAAGATACGGGCTTGTCTCGCCGTCCGCAGAAGGATAAAAATCCGCCGCTATTTGCACATAACGTCCCTGAATGCCGGAAATTCCTGCGCCCGGCGTAAAACCCTGCCACGGTCTTGTATCAATAAGATAGGGATTATCGGCAGACCTGACAAAAAAACTCATTTCCGCGTCGTCAGAAAAACGGAATCTTCCGTTTTCACGGTATTCGCTGTTTACCCCGTTTGTTTTGCCGCCGCTTGCATCAATCTTTTTTATGACGCTTTGGTTATATCCCAAATCAATTAACCCGGTCTGTAGTCTGCCGGCTGAAGGGAATTTTTGTATTGCGGAGCGGCCTGCAAAAACGCTGTGTACTTTAAATTCATCAATTAAACCCGTAAAACGTTCACAGAGGAGGAAAACTCCCGCGGAACCTGTAACAGGATAAGACGATCCGCTTTTTTCACGACCGCCTGTATAAACAATCGATTCGATCGTTCCGTTTACAATATATTCGATCATCCCTGTAACAGCGTCATAACGAACAAGATGATGTGTCCATGTTTTCGGAACCACAGGATAATTACCGGTAAATTCAATATTGACATTGGAGAAGAAATTGATAAATGACCACTTGAGCCTGTTTTTTTCAGCGATACAATCAATTTTTTGAGGTAAATATTTTCCGTTTAAATTCCTCGTATCGTTCCATGATAAAATCACTTCGCCGTTTTCAAGATTTAAGGGATACAGCCAGAACTCAACGGTAAAATCGCCGATGTAATTTCCCGGAGCAAAGAGCGCTCTTCTGCTGTTAGGTTCAATTTTAACAAGACCGCCGCCGTTAAAAAGCGCGGCTCCTGCTCCCGATCTTGAATAACGTCTGTCAGCGGCTTCTGTTTCCGGTGAAGCTGTAACTCTGTAATTGCCGGTAATGTCTTTATATAAGCCTGCGCTTTTTTCATCAAAAGAAATTGACATGTCAAGCACAGGTTCATTTAAAGCGGAAAAATTCCCCATAACCCCTTTTGCCGCCGAATATCCGCTGACAGGCGCTGAAGAAAGGACTAAAACAGAATTTTGCCTTAAAGACGCCGCTTCAGTGATTTCGGAAAGATTCAATGCGCTCTTCCAGCCTGAACTGCCTCCCAATATAATGGTCTTCTCTTTATCAAAAGCAAAAACGCTGACTGAAACAAATATAAAGATATATAATGTGAATATGAAAATTAAACTTCTTTTCATGGTTTTCCTCTATAATATCGGCAAAAAATGATATGGAAAACAAAATAAATTCAGAAAAATCAATTGAAAACCTGAAAGCTTCCGTCATGGACGCTCCGTCAGAGCCTGGTGTCTACATAATGAAGGATGAAGAAGGGCTAATAATCTATGTAGGCAAGGCAAAATCCCTGAAAAACAGGCTGAAATCCTATTTTTCCGGAGAAAAAGACATTAAAACCGCTACTTTGATGAAGCGCGTAAACAGCATTGAGAACATTATTGTATCAAGCGAGTACGAAGCTCTTCTTCTTGAAAACACCCTGATAAAACAGCACTCCCCAAAATATAACATCAATCTTAAAGACGGGAAATCATACCCGGTTGTTCGCGTAACGCATGAAGATTTCCCCCGTATTTTCCGGACCCGCCGGATCATACAGGACAACAGCCTTTATTTCGGGCCTTTCCCCAATGTTCAGGCTGTAAATACAATGATGGAATTAATTGATAAAATCTTCCCCTTGCGAAAATGCAAGAGACTAAAAAAGAACGGTCCGTGCATGTACTATCACATAAACCGATGTTTGGCTCCGTGCTGCGGAAAAATCAATATTGAAAATTACAATCTTCATGTGCAGAGGGTTATAAAACTTTTATCAGGAGAGACAGACAGTTTAATAATTGACCTGACTTCCCGAATGCATGAAAAAGCAAGAGAGCTTCAATTTGAAAAAGCGGCAGAACTGCGCAACACGATCAAAGCGATAGAAAACCTTGCAGGCGAAGAAAGTTTTGTTGAAGATCTTAATCCTGAAGACAGGGATTACATTGCCTGGGCTGCGGAAGGAGTGCTTGCAACATTTACGGTTTTTTCCATGCGCGGCGGAAAAATGACAGGAAGGGATCTTTACCGTACAAGGTCAGCATCCGATGAAAGAGAATCCTTGGAAGTCTTTATCACTTCATATTATGATTCTGCAAGACCTCCTCCGTTAAAAATTTTTATTCAAAATATAATTGGACGGAGACATGGCATTCCTTCGGAATGCCCAGACACAGAGAGCACAGAGGCAGAATATAATAAGGATTTATTACCTTCGCACCTCTGTGAGGAAATTCAGAAAATACTTTCAAATTGGTTTAGGGAAAAATTTAATTATACCCCCGAACTTTTAACGCCGGCTGAAAAACACCACACGGCAATTCTTGCGATGACGCATCAAAATGCCGCTGAGGACATCCGTAAACGTCTGAAGGAAAGAGGAGCAGGACCCGCTCTTGATGAACTTGCGAAAGTTCTAAACCTTGACGCAAGACCTGAGCGCATTGAAGGTTTTGACATCTCTCACCTTGACGGAAAACATCCTGTCGCTTCCTTGATCTCTTTTAAAAACGGAATTCCGGATAAAAAAAATTACCGGTATTTTAAATTGAAAAGTGTAATCGGAAAAGTTGACGATTTTGCCGCCATGCGCGAAGCCGTTAAACGCCGTTATTCCCGTTTAATCCGCGAAGGAACGGATCTTCCCGATTTGATTTTGGTTGACGGCGGAATTGGACAGGTCAACGCCGCAAAAGGAGTGTTGGACGATCTCGGCACTGACTGCGGACTTGCCGGTCTTGCAAAGCGCGAAGAAGAGATATGGCTGCCTGAAGCGGGAAAACCCATTGTTCTTTCGCGTCAGTCGGAAGCTTTAAAAGTCCTGCAGCATGTCCGCGATGAGTGCCACCGTTTTGCTACCGGTTTAAACCAGAAGCTGCGTTCCAAAGACCTGTTCTTTCCAATACTGGAATCTGTAGAAGGCATCGGACCAAAACGCGCGCTTACCATTATGAAGGCATACGAAAACATGGAAAACATCGCCGCTGCCGGTGTGTCAGAAATGGCGGAGCGCTGCGGAATTACCGAAGACGCCGCCCGCGCAGTGCGCGCCTGCGTAAAACTCGCGCTGGAGGAGAGGGGGAAACATAATTACATTAATTAAAAAGCAGTTAGAACAGAATTAAAGAAGCGGCGTAGGTATAACACCGAATATTACTTTTTTGCCCATTTCCCCAGACCTAAATCACCCAGTTTTTGAATATCTCCGATCATTGCGCCGATTTCACGAATTGCGCCTTCGGTTTCTTCTGTAGGAAATACTTCCATAAATCCTGTCCCTATTTCTCTGTTTTTTGTGAACAATGTATCTCTGCGAATATCAACTGCAGCTTTTTCTCCGCCTTTGTTTTTTATACTGATTATCAGATTTGGTCTGAAGCAATACAGGAAGATACAAATAATTGCTGTAATACATGAAATATAAAAAAGTATAAGAAAAAACCTGCTTCCTGACGCTGCCAATGCCAAAGAAAACCCAAAAATACTAAAGTTAAGAAAAAAAAGTTTAAGACCGAATTTTTTATAAAATATAAAAAATGGAATTAAACATATGATACCTAACACAAAACCAAATATGGTCATTAATGCTCTCCATCTTGCAACAATATCTTCCCTATTTCTAATCGTGTTTGCTTCATTTTCTTTAGCGATTTCCAGTTCCGCGATAAATCTTTGTTCTTCTGCTTCTGCATACTCTCTTGCGTCTATAGCAGAATCCAATGCATTTTGAGCTTCCATTAAACCTGCCGGTGTTCTGTCCCGGTATGTTTCATTCCTGTATAGCGGCCTGTCATACCAATCATAGTCATATAGAACTCTTCTTGTTTTTTCAATGCCATTTCTTACGTTTAGACCTGCTGCTTCTTCTTTTTCATACGCTTGTTTTATTCTTTCCGCAGCTTCAGTAATATTTGTTCCGGCTTGCCTTGTTCTGGAAATTGCTGCTCTTTCTTCTGAATATGCTTTTTCCACATGTTTAGGATATAAAATACCAGAAATACGAACGGATTGCGAGTCTATTGGAGATAATATTCCGGTAAACGGCCAAAAACAAATAATAAAAAAAGCCAAACCAATAATTAACAATGCAAATATAAAATACATAAAGCTGAATTTATAATTATTTCTCGCTTCAATTCCCGCAATTTCATTAACGGCAAACTCATGCTGTAATGTGGTTCTGCCGCCGACTGAACGGCCTGCAGCGCGGAAAATAATTCGTTTATTCGTAACCTGCATGCGTCCTTCCGCGCGTTCGAATTTCAGCAGGTTTCGCATAACGGCGATGTTATACTGCTTAACCGCTATCTCATTCTCGTTAGCGCTGATACAATCGGGAACAATAGCCAATTCACGCTCGTAAGTATCTGTAGCATTTCGTTCCGGCGAACCTATACCCATTCGATTTTTCATAGCTTTTAAAAAATCCCCTGCTTTTGAATCAAAAACAAATTGATTTGTTTTTGATTTTACAGATTCACCCATTTCATTTATTTTTTCAGAAATTTTCATTTCCTTTTTCTCCTGTTATTTGTAACTTTATAATCATTTTACTTTGGTACAGTAAAACTCATGATCTGGCAATGCGAAAACTAAAAAAATAATTTCTGTTGCCGGGGTAATAATTGAACCGCGCCGCTGACCGGAGATTTCTTCCGCCGTCAAACCATGATCCTCCGCGCAATACACGGTATGTTCCTGAAGCCGGTCCTATGGGATTTGTCTGAGCTCCTGCTGCGTAATTGCCATACCAGTCCCAGCACCACTCCCAAACATTTCCGTGCATGTCATATAAACCCCACTCATTGGCTTGATAACTTCCTACAGGCACTGTCTTTCGTATATAAGCTCCGGCGGCATTATTATTGTACGGGGATTTACCGTCATAATTTGCCTCATAAGTTCCAACATTATTTCCTGTATTAAATGCTGTATTTGTTCCCGCGCGGCATGAGTATTCCCACTCCGCTTCAGTAGGTAAACGAAATCCATTTGCATTTCGATTCCATGAAACTGTCCTCTCATTACCTGTTCCTGTTATTGCATATACAGGCGTTAACTTTTCAAGCTCGCTAAGTTTATTACAGAACTCTATAGCGTCAAACCATGTGACATTTTCTACGGGTAAATTGTCTCCTTCCTTTTTAAAACGGCTTGGGCTTTTTCCCATTATTCTTTCATATTCAGCCTGTGTTACAGTATATTTCCCAATAAAAAAAGGTCCTAATGTTATCTGTCGCTGGAATTCATCACTATTGCGATTTACCTCATTTCCGGGACTTCCCATTGTAAAAACGCCGCCGGATATAAATACCATCTCAATATTCTGCCCGTAGATAAATTGTATCGTTAATAGAAATATAATCAGTACGGTCATTCTCATTAACTTTTTGTTCACTTTAGTCTCCTCATAATTTTTTATATTTATGGACGCTTTTACAATCCAATTTTAATTAAACAACAAGCTTCCACGAACGGTAGATTGTGTAAGATTGCCATTTTTTTAATATAAAAAATATTCATTTTAAATATTTACTGCCTTATTATTTTGGTATATAAATCAAATGCCCCTCTCTCGATATGTATAACGCTGTTCGGGATGGTTACACTGGTCAGTTGGTTTCCGGCAAATGCACTATCCCCAATGTGGGTAACACTGTTTGGTATGGTTACGCTGGTCAGTTGGTTTCCGGCAAATGCCTTATCCCTAATATGGGTAACACTGTTCGGTATGATTACACTGATCAAATTTTTAAATGCTCCACTTCCAATATGTGTAACAGGTAAATTCCGTATTGTTGAAGGAATATTGATTTCCCATTTTGAGCCCACATATCCTGTAATCGCTACTCCCTTCCCTCCATCAATTGGTTCTGCTGTAAAATCATCTTCGGGGTCAGCTTTCTGGCTGAAAACTGCCTTACCACTCGAAGATCCGTCTTTTTTATTACCAGTGCATCCCGTATATGGTAATAACATTAGAATAAATATTACCATTAAGATAGTTCCCAAAATCACTTTCTTGTTTTTCATATAAACTCCTTAAATATTTGTTTGTTAAGTGCTGGTTTTTTGCTTTTATATTTTTAAGAAATATTATGCCCATTTCCCATCAACAAACACAAATTCTTCCTTATGTTGACCGTACTTTGTTAATGCAATTATTAAATCAATTATTGCCCAAATAGCAAGCCAATCAATTAGAATTTTTAAAATACCAAATCCAATTTGACCTCTTAAAAATCTATCTACACCAAAATAACCAAAGAAAAAGGTTCCAATGATTATAAAAATATGTTTGTCAATACGTCTTTCCATAAATATCCCACTCTGATTTAACATTTAGAATAATCAAAAAACCAACTATTGTAATAAATTGTTAATCAATCATTTCTATATTCTCAACAACCCACCTGATCTGGTTTCTTGTTGACCAAAAACCATAAATACCAATAGTTATAATAGTTAGAATATACCATAATATCCAACGACCAAATAAACCCATTGCTGTTCCTTTGAATCCGTACTTTTTTCCATCAATGTTGGAATTATTGCAAATCCATCTTATTACTGTACATATAATAAATGGAGTTGCTAAACCAAGTGAAAATACCAAAAGAAAAGGAGCCCAAATACAAAATAGGAAAATAGGTAAAACTCCTCCATAATATTTTGATTCAATTTTATTTGAGTTGTCAAGATTATTAGGGGAATCAACTTTTGACACGACTTGATTTTCATTCATTAAAAAATAATTCCCTCCTTTTCTTAATAAACCTGACATTGCGACATAAACGAAAATCATGCCACCTGAAAAAAGGAGATTAAATAAATTATCGTTAAATGGATGGAACCAACCAAAAAGCGAAAATTTTGTATAGACAATATCAGGACGTAAACCCCACAAAGATAAAAACTGCCATAAAAAAGTAGGAAGCCTGAACCAGAAAAGCTGCATTAAAAGCGATAAAAGGCTTGATATTACTCCTAAAGCAAAGATGCCCATCAAAACAAAACAAGCAATTGATTTTACTTTTTCTATTTTATCCGAACTTCTCAGTTTTCCTGTTTTTAATATAATAAAAAAGATTACAGGAAACACCACAAATAAGATCCAACCAAAAATTTGAATAATTATCATTTTAATTACCTCCAATAATATTCATTCCACTTTATTTTATTATGCTTTTTTACAATTTTTAAGTCAAGTATTTTATTAAATTTCAATATAATTGCACTTAACGTTCTAGGTAACTGACGTATTTGCTGTTGCAATTAAGGAATTACGAAGTAATTTCAGCAACAGCAAAAATGTACTGGAACAAAACATCGCAGATGGCTAAGCCCGAACGGTGTTTTACGGAAGCCGAGCCGCCGAAAGGCGACGAAGAAGTTACCTTTTGTTAAGCTAAGTAATTTTTTCATTTATTCATTTTTATATTCAATTTTGGAGAAGTAAAAATATTTATTATTTTTGAATCATTATTTATTACAAATTCAGCTTTTACTTCATCTCCATAATAACATGCTACTATTAAATGATTTCCATTTACTATATCAAGTATTTTTTCATCATCATGTAATAACTCTAATGGGTTTTTTCCATCAATAATTATTTCAATTGGTATGGCGGAACCAGAATCATTTTTAATTCTTTTTATTTTTATTTTATTATTCAACAATTTTTCATCAACAGATATGGTATTATTTACTTCTTCTGTTTTTTCTCTTGACTCATCAGTTTCAATAATATTATCAATAATTTTTTCAGATATTCCAAAATGTATTAATAATTTTTTTTGTAATTGATTTTGCATTTTTATATTTCTTTCAATACAAATTATTGTTACAATAAATCCTCCACCAACAATGTCCATTAAAAGCCCAATGATTAAACCAATTAAAACTCCTAAAAAGGTATATCCACCAGCATTCCGATAATTAATCAATTGGCCAATATAATAACCAGCAAATCCTCCAATGATTGTAGATAAAATAAGATTAATCCAAAGAATTACTTCAATACCATTCCGAAAAGATCTTTTTACAAAGTCTAACATACATATCCCTTTACGTTTAAAGTCCGTTTGACTATTATTTTTCCATACTATACAGTATATTTATCTAATCTTGTCAATTACAAAACAATATTATTGCGCAAAACACTCTATTTAACCCAAGCCGCCGAACAGGCGGCGTAGCAGTTATTGTTTGTTATATGCCGTTTGTCCGTACTCTATATTTTTATCGTCTAGCCCAAGTGCCATTCCAATTGTCTTGACCACTACCACTATCACCGCTAATTACAAGATTATTATTTTCAAATCTGATAGTAATTGTAAGCATATTTGTTGCATTACTTCGCCTGAATGTGTATGCGTTGCCAGAAATGCTCTGAAGAACCCAAAGATTATTACTGCTACTGGATTTTATCATGTTATGTGTAAGAGTTAGAGTGTTGTTAAAGTTTGATCTTCTCCATGTACTTTCAGAAACAGTTTCCGAAAAAAGAAATCTAACAATATCGCCATCATTAAGCCAGAATCCGTATGAATCGGTATTCATTGTTGATCCAGCACTAGCATTTCTCCAACCACCATTCTTTGGTTCATAAATAGCATGACCAAATTTACTAATAACAGTATTTATTTGGGTTTGCTCTGCATCATCACCATAGATGATTCCGCCACTTTTTGCGAAAGTCCCGTTGCTAAAAACACCGCCTCCGTAATATGTAGCATTATTATTTGATATTATTGCACTTCCCTGCATATTGAAAGTACCAATAAAGTTTTCGCTACTATTTATATACACCCCACCACCACTAATGTTGGCAATGTTACCAGAAATTATAGCATTGTCCTGCATGATGAAGGTTCCTCTATTTCTGTATAAAGAATCACCATTTATATATACTCCACCACCCAAATTAGCGATATTGCCTGATACTAAAGTACTTTCATACATGGTAAAAGTACCACTGTAAACAAACACGCCACCACCTCCAGAATTATCGATACCACAAGTATTATTAGAAACTGAGGCATTATTTCTCATATTTAATATACCTCTGTTATATATCCCACCTCCATTAAAACTAGCATTATTTTCAAATACTGAGGCACTTTCTTTTATAGTGAAAGTGCCTCCATCATTATACACACCTCCTCCTCCAGCACCACCAAAGTAACCACTATTGTTGGAAATACTTTTATTATTAGTTACCGTAGCACTATTTTGCATAGTGAGGGTTCCTCCGTTATATATTCCACCACCTCCTCCATAACCATCTATTGCGCTGCTTGTATTTCCTGTAACTGTAGAATTATCATGCATATTGAAAGTACCTTGATTGAATACGCCGCCACCGTTGCATCTAGCAGTACCCCAACCATCACTTCTACTATTAATAGTAACGGTATTACCTGACACTGAGGCATTCCCATGCATAGTAAATGTACCATTACTATACACACCGCCACCTTGTCCACCACCAGCTCTCCGCCACTGACCTCCAGAATAATAGCCGGTAGCAGTATTTCTCGACACTGTGGCGTTGTCTTGCATGATTAAAGTCCCACTGCTAACATGCACTCCGCCACCATTGCCGTTGTTAGTAACATTGCTCGATACCGAGGCATCATCCTTCATAATGAAAGTACCCCCCTCAACCAAAACACCACCGCCGACACCGTCTATGCTATTACCTGTTATAGAAGCATTGCCTTCCATTTGGAACATACTTCCATTCATAACTCTAACTACTGAAAAGGAACCATTATTAGAACGACCTCGTAATGAAACATTTTTAGCTACAATTGTTTGGTCTGTACCAATTATCAGTAATACACCGTTGTTAGATGGGGAAAGACTACCATTACCTTCCATGTTTATTTTTATGCCAGTAACAGAACCAAATGTATTCTCAGAGCTCGGTGGTACAGAAACATTAGCAGTAACAATAATCGTGTACTCTCTATTATTACCTCCACTCCTTACACCATTTACAGCTTCTATCCATGTAGATACATTACTAACTGAGTAAGTGTCACCAGTCTGGGGAAAACTTATTGAAAGTACACTCACTAATAAAATCGTTAAAATTATACCTTTTTTCATATAACCTCCTTAACAAATAACTATATTTATTTTACTCTATTCTTTTTTTAATGTCAACATATCTTAGGATATATGGCACTTAACGTATTTTACATGACACAACACCCATTACAAAACACCTCACCATTTCCAATACAAAAGGATAATCATTAGAAATTAATCTTTTTACTTTACCTTTTATTTCCCCCTAATTAATTTTTCTTATAAAAATTCTAATTCCACCACCAAGGACTTGATATATAACCTCCGTCATAAGAGAATCTGTATACATTTCCCTGAGCAGCTTTCCCTTTGCCAGAATTATATTTTTTCCCTGTTGAATCAGTTACTTTTATAAAATATGTATAATTAAGCGGTATTTCTTTATATGTAATGGTCTTACCAGCGGTCACTTTACATGTAATAATTATTGTTTCACTATCACTGCCGTCAAAACTGAAAAATCTGACAAGATCGACTGTTACGATAGCGTCTTCGTTATAACTGGAATTATTTGAAAAGACAATTATTCCTTTTTTATTACCGGTTGTGTTAGCGCTGTCATCGCCTTCAACAATAAATATTTGATCTTCCGAATTATCGCAAGAGACTATTAATCCCAAACTAAAAATACAAATCAGAAAAATCAAAAATGTTTTTCTATCTTTCATAAAAAATCTCCAAAAAAAATATTGCAATTTTCGCCAACGACGAAATTTTCATATTAATAAACCGGACCTTCAACAGGTTTATCCCGAAGTAAATATAATACTCCGAAAAAGGCTGCCATTGCGGTTATACTTGAAGCCCAAAAAATTGTTTTATTAATTGTATTTTTTTTCTTCGCTGTTTCGTTATCTCCATAAAACCAGATTGAATTGTCGCTAGCAATAAAATTAGCACTAGAAATTAAATTATATGTACCGGCTTTTTTGTTATTGGTAGTATAAAATTGATTAAATGTACCGTTTCTTTCACCTTCATAAAGATTTCCTTCATTATAGTATCTCCAGGAAATACGGAATGTATTCGATGGTAAAATAACATTAGCACCTATATTAATATTTTTTATTACTCCTGGTACTTCAGAAGTACTGTGTTTTTGAAAGGCTGCTTCTCCAATAACAGTAACGCTTTCCGGTAAAGTTACACTGGTTAAGTTATTGTTTTGAAATGCTCTGGCACCGATAGAAGTAACATTATTACCTATATTTAAATTGTTAATTGGGTTATTACTGAATGCTTCATCGCCAATTGATACAACACTATTGGGAATGGAAACATTTGTTAATGAGTTATTACTAAATGCATTATTACCAATTACAGTAACGCTGTTAGGAATGATTACGCCGGTTAATCCGGTATTACTTAATAATTTCTCATTAATTACAGTAATGCTGTTTGGAAGGGTTAAAATTGTTACTCCGGTATTTTTGAATGCTTCCTGCCTGATTGAAAGGACGGGATCACCCCATATAACACTCGGAATATCAGTTCTTCCTGCATTGGTAGTATAATTTGCAAAACCTTGTATCTCGCCTTTTGAATATCTGAATCTATCATTCCTGTCAACTTCTGCTTTTGTAATAGGGCGTATCTGTAAAACCCCGCTCCTTGCGGCAGTTTCTCCGTCAATTCCATTTACAGTTGCAATACGTATAGTCAAGTTATCAGTTATTTCTTTTACGTCTACATTCTGGAAATTTATAGTTCTCCTGTCTGCCGAGGAAAGATTAACACTTGGTCGGCCGCTCCAGTTCAAACTCCAGGAACCTCCTGCTTGCAAGGTTTGCCTGCCGATTACTTTATTCTGGCTGTTCACAAGTTCAAATACAACAGAAAAATTATCGCGTTTTTCTGCAAAGGCATTTAAATTGGTAACACCGCGCTGAGGCCAATTACTCAGCTCCCAAGTACTTGCTTTTCCTGTAGCTCTTAAACCGTCATATATAGCCTGTAAAGTGCGTTCGATGGAAAGCGACCAAACTCCACTGCTGTATAGATATGTTTCTGTACTAAGTGTTACTGTTTCGTTCTGATAGTTTGTTGTTCCCCGCTTTATGTCATTAAGATAGAATAATGTATAAGGCATTGATTGCGAGCGGTGAAAACTGTCAAAATATTGTTCTGTTTCAGTAAGAAGCGCAACCCAATTCCTACGGTCTGCAATATCGTTACGTATTGCTTCACCAAGATTCCCGCTTGAAACATTTGTGTTCAATCTTGATAGACGATTTGCAGCTTCCAGTAAAGTAGGATCATAAATAGCTGCCTGATTATAATAGTTAAGAGCTTCTACTGTTCCTTGTCTTTCGGCTGTAATACCTCTTGCAAGAGTTGTTTGTGCATTGACATGGTTATCCGTTGCTGCTTTGGAAAGTTCATTTCTTGTCTGTGAGGTAACTGGTACGCCCAATCTCTCAAATAAAGCCAGTGAGGCACGCCGTACTCCTGTAAGATTATCAAGTTCAACAAAAGTGAATGTTCCTGAATAAGAAGCTATTGTCATTTTATCTGATTTTCTGGTTATAAACATTTGAAGGGCGTATCCTGTAGCAGTCTTTGTAATATTACCTCCCATTAAATGACTTGTTGGAATTAACCGCCCAAGACTTTCATCAGCGCTATCATCATAATAACCGGATAAAAGTTCAGCGTATTGATCATCAAGACGTTCACGATCCCGCACAGAAATTACAGAATAACCTGTAAAATTGCTGACAAATTCTCCTTGTACCAGCGTAGGAAGATAATTTTCATTTTCATTAAGTCCTCTTGCATTTGGAGCTACAATAGTAAGTTCCATTTTGTTGATATCATCCCCTGTTGGGGTCTTTAGAACCTGCGGTGTTGTATCATTTCGACTTTTTCCTGTACTTTTGCAACCCAATAAAGAGAACGTCAGAAAAACTATTATGAAAAAAATTAAAATTTTTTTATTCATGATCATATCCCATAACATTGTTAAAACGCTCTTTTCTGTTGTTATTAACGATAGTTTCTTTATACCTGTGTATTTGCTTCTCTAAATTTGCTATACGCTGCGCCGGTGAAGGATGCGTATCATTAAATCCTCCATTTTTATTTTTTTGAATCCTTTGCAGTATTTTTAACATTTCTAAAAATTCACCCGGATTATAACCTGCCATGACCATAAGTTCGGCGGCTTTATTATCCGCTTCATATTCCTGGGGTATTGAATACCCGCTCTTTGTTATGCTGAAAAATACATCATTTACAGAATCTCTGAAAACAGAAATTTGTTTGTTTTTATTTCCTGAAAAAGATGCCGCCATTTGAGTCGTTAAATCAATTTCTGTTGTTATTTTCATATCATTAATGATTTTTATACCGTGCCTGAGCATAATATGCGCTAGTTCATGAGCTATAATTCCTGCCAGCGCGTCTTCTGAAGGAGCGGCTTCTACAAGCCCTCTTGTTAAAAAAACATGACCGCCCGGAGTCGCAAAAGCGTTAAATTCAGGATTATCAAGAATCATTACAAAATAACCGTTATACAAAAACGGATAAGATGAATTTATAACTAAAGTTTGGTAGATCATATTTAAATATATCTGTTGTTCAGGTTTTTCTGTATACAATTTATAAGACGCCAGAATATTCGCCGCTACAGCTCTTCCAAGATAATACTCTTCCTCCGGTGAAGGAGTATATTCCATTTCATTAAAAATTCTGTCCATTTCGGAAAAATAACTTTCAATTTGTCCAAAAGACTGCCCGGAAAGAAAAATAGTCTGCGAGAAAAACAAGATTCCAAAGAAAAAATATATTTTACGCATTTAAATTCCCTTTCTCGCAACCGCAAGCGTATAGACAAAACGTGTATCTGGATCTATCCATAACTCAATAACATGAAAATTATTTATATTACCTTCGCTCTTGGTATGAATGTAACTGGATGAATTTTTTCCTGCAATTGAAATTTCTTTTGTATTAATAACGGTGTGAAGATCAGCTATCATTCTTGTAATGGCATCTTCAGTTGATTTGAAAATTGTATCTTTCAGCCTGCGCTGATTACGCGCAAATCCTACTGACGTCACGTAACCGGGAATATCCGGTAAATCCTGATTTCTGGTCCATGCCGGACGGTTTACGCCGGTATCAGCAGTATAATTAATTCCGTCAATATCCGCATCAAACCAAAACCTGATAAAAACAGCTTCGGCTGTTATTAATATATCCTTGGGATCATATTTTAATTTATCTATAAAACTTTCATAATCAGAATCATAAGACAAACTAATATTTGATTCGTGCGAATAATCAAGAATATTAGAACCGATACTGTTTGTTACTTCAACTGTTCCGTGTACGCCGAAAAACATTGCTATTTTCCTTGCGGCGTCTTCTTTGGCTGATATAATTTCATCCTGTCTTTTAATCATTGGGTTTGATATGCCTATGACAATCAGTTTGTTGTCTGAAGGCAGCATAAACCAGCGGTCGGTATTATATTGTTCCTGCATGGAAAATTCCATGCAGGCGGCTGAACCTGAAAAGATAAAAATTAATGTTAAAACAGTTAAAGTTTTCATATAATTGTTAAGAAAGACAGGATAAAATCAATTTTTATCCTGTCTTAAGATGCAAGTTAATCACCTGCAAATCCTATCTCAGACCAGGAGTATTTCATAAACGCTTCATTCATACGCTCTTCCGCGTCAAATGATGCAAAAGCAGGAACAACCAGTTTTGCTGCAGATACAGCCTGATTTATTTCATTGACAGCTCCGTTCAGACTCATCATAACCACTACCCAGTAGTTGTCTTTTTCATCAAGATCTTCGTTTGCAATAGAAGCGCCTCTAAGTCTTGACTGAGAGATTGCTACAGTAATATTTTCCTGAAATGAAAGAGCCGCTGAATGATCCACTTCGCTGCCTGCTGTATAATCACGGATCATATCTTTGATAAATGTATCCAACTGGCGGGAAATTTCAGCGCGGGCTCTTGTTCCGGCAACTGTCCGTGATTGACTAAGAGACGCCGATCTTGCCGTACCAATTCCAATTAAAGCATCTTCCGGCACATTCCTTATTGCATCCCTTACAAATTGAGGAACTCTGCTGTCTACCTGGCGCTGCTGGGCAGCAGGCGCTGCCGCTTCTTTTTTTCCGCCTCCATAAACTGAAAAGGATATAAATAAAGCCAATAAAACAACTAAACCAAATTTCATGATATTTAATCCTTATCCGAATAACCAAGCTGGTTATTATTCAAAAATTTATCAAAAGCATCATTCATTCTTCTTTCTGCGTCGAAGGAAGCCATTGCAGGAACCCGTAATTTAGCTGTGGATACCGCCTGATTTATTTCATTAACAACACTGCTTTTACTGAGCATAATAGCTGTCCAGTAATTTCCGTCTTTATCTTCATCTTCAGCAACAATCGAAGAACCCTGAAGTCTTGACTGTGAAAGCGTTATGGTAATATTTTCCTGAAATGAAAGAGAAGCTGAATGATCCACTTCACTGCCCGCTGTATAATCGCGTACCATATCGCGTACGATTGTATCCATCTGGCGTGAAAGTTCAGCGCGCGCTCTTGTAGCGGAAATCGTGCGTGACTGGCTTAATGAAGCCATACGCGCTGTTCCGATACCGATAAGAGCGTCCTCAGGAACATTCGTCGCTGTATCTCTTATGGATTGAGGTATTCGGCTGTTCATCTGACGCGTCGATGTGTTTACGCTTGATTTACTGGAAGCGCATGACATTATCAAAGCTGTCACTAAACAGATTGTTATAAAAAGAGTCTTTTTCATTTTAAACTCCTGAAAAAATTTCTGTTCTCATACGAAAACAGTTTTGTATTGATTACCACGGCACTAAAGCCGCAAGATATTCGCTGAACAATTTCGGATAACTCTCGGAAATAATTCTTTCCATCTTTAGATATGATCTGTTTTTAGCTTCTTCGTATGTTGTATGTCCTTCCCTGTCAGTAATGCTGAACGGAAGGACAACAGAACCGGTCTCTCTTTAAATCAAATTTGCATTAATCGTAAAACGGCAGAATTTAAATGCGTTATTGGGAAAAACTGCTTCTGCCATATTTATATCAATGTCCAGAACATACGGAGTGTTGCTGCCCTGTGTCCGTAATCCTTTATTATTTAAAACCTTAGCAAAAGTGTCTCTGACGCGGTTATTGTTATCTCCGGAAACATTAAAACCTACTGAAATACCGCGTATGATTTGTTGTATTTCCAGATTTAATTTATCAGCGCTGATTAAATTCAATGATGCTGTTGAGCCGCCGGAAAGCGATACTATATTTGCATAATCAGCGTTAACACCGGCAATCAAAGCGGCAAGTTTATAACGGGCATATCCGTTAAATGAATTTTTTTCAGACGTACTCACGGAAGTAAGAAGCTCTATGTTACTGTTATTGATTATTGTTAAATCCGTATAAATGGAAACAGTTTTTGATTTCTCCATATAAGCAAGGACATTTATTGTTCCGCGTCCATCGTCCCAGATACTGCCGATTTCAGCTCCAATAAGCGTATCAAGAGAAGCAGCGGTTACGATTGTATCGCGTACGCGAGTATTCTCCGAAAAAATAACAACGTCATTTGAAACTGCCTCTGAATAAATAACAGCAATTTCCATATCCGCCTTTATCGATTGACCAAAATACGAGACAAGAGCGGCAAAAGCCTTTTTTTCCGCTTCCGTGCGGGTTGAAGCAAAACCAACTGCCGCTATGTAATGATTTCTTGAATAAGCCGAATATGGATCTGTAACCCAGGCAGGCTGCCTTCCTCCTCTGGTTACCTGTATGGAGGCGTTGTTTTGGGAATACCCTGATAAGCCATATTTACCTTCAAAAGCTTCTTCCAATCTTCTGGCAGCGTCATTAGCAGCTGTTTGAGCCTCATTTAAAGATTGAGAAAATATGAAATTAATCATAAAAAGCATAAAATATAACAAAAACCAAATTCGCATAAAACCCTTAATTATGTAATTTTACATATTTTATTTATATTATTCTTTTCAGAATAATATAAATATTTAACATTGAATAAGAATATTGTCAACAACTTATTATTCTTTTTTAATTAGTCTGAAATTTGATGGGATTTAAGGAAAATTTTAAATCTGAATTAATTTATTCGGGGATTATGGTTAAGGAATTATCTTTAAAAACAGGGATAAAAAAACATACGCTGGATAATTACTTAAATACCCATAATGCCCTTCCTAATGCAGAAACAGCTGTAAAAATCGCCCAAGCTCTGGGGGTTTCTGTTGAATATTTGGTAACTGGCAATGAAGGGAAACCTTGTAAAAAAAAAACGCCGCTGCCGCTTGAAATTCGGCAAATAGTCGAAGCAGCCGAAAAACTTAGCCCCGAAAACCAGCGTCTTGTTATCAAAATAATTAAAGTGCTGAAAGAACAGGAAAATAACGTAATTAAGTGAGGTTTTTTGATATTACAATACATAAATGAATCAACATAAAAAATTCCATTGATAATAGGCACACAATGTTCAATTAGTTACGATTCTGCCCGAATGCTGACATTTTTCCCGATTTGCGCTACCATGAACACGTGAAATTTCCAATTACATTAAATCCGAAATTCGTACGAATTCTCCATATTACCCTGCTCTCCATAACAGGCGCATTAATTTTGCTGCTGGTAATAGGCACCATCTTTGGCATAGCGCGTTCTGATGACGCAAAGCCGCTTTTACAGCTCGGTAAAACATCAGACACCGGTCAGACAGTGCAGGCATATAACGAGGATATCCGCGTTTTCTCAGGGTTGGGACGCTTGAGAATCCCGCTTTCAAATCAATCAACATTAATCCTGTCAATCGCGTTCCCGTATTATCACAATGATACAGCCTTCACTGAAGAACTTGCCGCAAAAACAGACGACTTAAAATCAATCGCATCAAATTATTTTTCATCGCTTCCTGCCGTACGCGTAAATCAAATTGATGAAGAAAAAGCCAAATCCGAAATTCTCCTGCTTTATAACAATGCCCTGCGTCTAGGCAATATCGAAGCTCTTTACTTCAGCGACATGATGATACTGGATGCGGGTTTATAATCGTCCGCAACCGCTGGAAATTTCATGGTGTCCAAATATAGACTGAGTGAAAGTAAAGGCATACAATACACTCAGGAGTTTGAAAATGGAAGGAATATCATCAGCTGCCCAGGTTATAATTGCGATAATTCCCATTGTTGGAATTGTAATGGGCTGCACAGTCATTTTTTTCTACCTTTTGTGGAATCACAGGCAGAAAACGCTCTTAATTCAGGCAGGGCAGTATAAAAAACAGGAGTTTAACCTGCTTCCTTTCAGCCTGCTGTCAGGTTTACTGTTAAGCACTGTAGGCACAGCATTAACAGTTTTACTTTCAATTATTGAAGGAGCTTCCTACGGTCTTTTGGGCGGGATTATACCGTTGTCGATGGGTATCGGATTTATTACGTATTATTTGATAAAGCGCAGCGAAAAACGAAATGGCTGACGCCGGGGAGGAAGTAAAAATAGAGTCTGATCTTAACGATGAAATTATCGTAGGTCAGATTATTACAGGGCAAAAGGATCTTTTCAGGCTGCTTGTCAGGCGGCATGAAAAAGCGGTTTATGCAATGGGATTGAGTTTTTTCAGCAACAGCGAGGACGCTTCCGATTTTACGCAGGATGTTTTTTTAAAAACATACCGTAACCTGGGCGGTTTTGAAGGAAGAAGCCGTTTTTCAACATGGCTGTACAGAATTGCGTATAACACAGCGATTAACGAAGTGAACAGGAGGAAGGAATACCACAGCCTTGCCGAAGAAGACATGAACAAGCTGATCTGCAACGGAGAAACTCCGGAGCGGCTTATGCTTCGGAAAACGGCTAGAGACGCTGTTAACGCGGCAGTAAAGGAACTGCCTCAGCGTTATGGTATTTGCGTTGATTTATTTTTCTTTTTTGACCGTTCGTATCAGGAGATTGAAACAATTACCGGCATACCGGTTAACACTGTTAAATCTCATGTATTCAGGGCGAAGACATTGTTAAGAGACAAACTTAAAATATTGTCGGATGAATAAACAGGAGTTCATGATGAATTGTTTAAAGACAATGGATTTAATTTATGAATATTCGGGAAACAAACATGACCCGCAGGATTCCATGCCGTTATTCGATCAAATACAGGTTTGGATACATACCTTTTTCTGCGAAAACTGCGCAGGTGAGGTTAAACGCCTTGAAGAAGCAAGAAATATTTTACGAAGAGAGTTATTTTATTTATCACCCGATCTTGAAGATTCCATAATGATGAAAATCGCAGCCGAAGAAGATATGGAAATTACAGCCGTCCCGGGAGGTCTTTCAACAAGAGGCTGGGTTATAACAGGTTTAATAATCCTTGTTTCGCTGGGAACCGCCTTTTTCGGGTTTGATTTTAAAAAGATAGCAAATGAAACAGGTATTTCCTTTTTGCTTCCGGCGGGAATCACAATCGGCATTATTCTGACAACATACTGCGTGTTTTTTATCGGCAGCCACTTAAAAGAACTCTCAGAGCGCTTTGGACTTTAACAATTCCACGAAAATTCAACGCACAGCGGCACGGCGGCACGGAGAATTTAAATTAACTATTTTCCTCTGTGTGATATTTTTTGTCGTTTTTTCTTCCTGTACGCAAACTGAGGCTTTCCGTTCAGAGTTCGCTATGGGAACTGTCTGCACTGTTACGCTTTTTGATAAAGCGGACAGCAATACTTACAATAAAATATTTAACAGAATCCGCGAAATGGAAAACCTTATGAGCGTGAATATAGAAACTTCCGATATCAGCAGGATAAACGCCGCCGCGGGAATTTCTCCTGTAAATGTTCATGAAGATGTTTTCAAGGTTATTGAAAGCGCAATCCATTACGCGCAAATTTCAGACGGCGCCTTCGATCCTTCCGTTGGACCTCTTGTGTCTCTTTGGGGAATAACAGGCGATAATCCGCGCCTTCCGTCCCGGAAAGAGATTGAAGAAGCGCTGCTTCTCATAAATTGGCAGGATATCGAGATGAACGCGCAGGAAAAAAGCGTTTTCCTAAAAAACAACGGTATGGCTCTTGATTTGGGAGGAATCGCAAAGGGGTATGCCGCCGATGAAGCGACGTTAATTATTAAAAACGCGGGTGTTAAAGGCGCGATAATTGATCTTGGCGGAAATATTATTTTACACGGAGAAAAAAAAGACAGAAGCCCGTGGAGAGTGGGCGTTCAAAAACCGAATACAAATCGCGGCGAATACATCGGAATTTTAAACATATCAAATCGGCGTAATCAAAGTGTGGTAACATCCGGCGTTTATGAACGTTATTTCGAAAAAGACGGAAAAAAATATCATCATCTCTTTGATCCTTCATGCGGGTATCCTGCCGAAAACGGTCTTGTTTCTGTAACGGTTATAACGCCTGTTTCAATGGACGCGGACGCTTTATCGACGGCAGTCTTTGTATCGGGATACGAAAAAGGAAGGACGCTCGCCGAGTCCCTTCCTGAAACTGAAGCGGTATTTGTATTTGACGACAGCACTGTGCGCGTAACGGCAGGAGTCAATTTTACATTAACTGATAAATCTTTTATACTTGCTGATTAAAGTCCTAAATGCCTGATTACAAGGGGAGCTATATCAAGGAGACTTCCGCCTTTCGTTACTTTTCCGGACTCAAGCCCGCATCCCTTTACCATGTAAAAAACTGTATAGCAGGACATGTCAAGAGGATAGCCGTGATTTCCTTTTTTTTCTGTCCCGGAAAATTCATAACAAAAACCTTCTTTTGCGCAAAAACCGAAAGCCGCTCCTCCAAGCCCCGATTCACGCATTTCGGCGGGAGTTAAAAACCTGCAAAACCCTTCGCCTCGCCCTGTATTTAATTTAACCTCACCTATTTGATCCGCGTTCAGCTTCCCTGCGTGAAAAAACGCCGCTCCTCCGCATAATTCAAAAAAACAGCCGCTTTCGCCGGGAAAATACACGCCGCCGTTTTTATTCATCAATCCTGCTTTTACAAGCTCAGCATTCGGATCAAGAACTGTATGTACATTAACCTGACTGTGATCTGAAAAAAGAATGATATCACCGTCGCTGTAGGCGTCAAGGAGGATCTCAAGGTTTTTATCCATTGCAAGGTAAGCCGTTTCCAGCGCTTCGCTTCGGGGCCCGCTGTCATGACAAATAGCGTCATAAGCGGTTAAATGAACAAGACAAATATCCGGCTTTTTTTCACGAAGAATATCAGCCATACAGGCAGCGGAAAAATTATCAAGATTAGGCTGTTTGATTCCATTCAGTAAAGCGCGGTGGCGTAAAAACAGTTTAAGCTGCAAAAACGCGCTTCCTGCCTTCAGACTTGTCAGCACCTGGTTTTTTCCCGGTCTTGCCCTTACTTCCGGAACATTATAATTTATTGTTTTAGAAAAGGCTGTTACAGGCCATAAAACAGCGGCGGTTTTCAAACCTTTTTCTGACGCAAGCTGCCAGATTGTTTTTGCTTTTATTATTTCTTCATTGCAGTTCCAGAGGGGATCGGCAGAAGGAAAAGCGGCAGTATTTGACGTAACGCCGTGTACTTCAGGCAGTGCTCCAGTAACGACAGAAGTATGAACAGGATATGTATTGCTTAAAAAAACAGTACTTACATCGCGGAACACAGCGGATTGTTTTAAAAAAGAAGCAAATACGGGATAACCTGATAATTTTTCAAACTCACTGTCTCCGATTGCATCGTAACTTATAATCAGCATAATTTTAATTATATTAACCGTTTAATGATAAAACAAGCCATGATATTAAAACAACAACTGCAAGAATTAAATGCCCTGCCGGTTTTGTTTTTCGCTCCTGTAAAGAAGGAACGCAAATTTCTTTCCCGCTTAATTCGAGCATCAAATTGTCAATTTCACATATAAGGTTTTTGCCTGTTATGTGATATTTCCTGCTTGTCAGCGCAGAAAAAATAAAAAGCGAATCCCCCAGCAGTTTGCCGAAAGCGCCGGGCAGTTTAAGGTCCTGTCTGATAAAAACTTTTGACAGCATTACAAGCGCCTCAAAGGTCGCCGCCCTGTGTATTCCCGCTTCCAGCGCGCCCGATGTTATTTTAAAAGGACCGATGGAAAAAAGAACGCGTCCATAGGGTATGAGCAGATTGAAAAAGATAATCCCTGTTATTACCGATAATGTCAAAAGAATATTTGGTTTTTTCCCGGAAAGCCATGCCAAAAGGAAAAAAAATATGAATAAAATTACCCTGTGTTTTGTAATGGGATTGAAAAGCAAAGCCGGCATGATCAGAAAGCCCGTAATAAAAAGGGATTTTGCGCTGAAAAAATCCTCGTAAATTTTACTTCTTTCCATTTTTCCCGCTCTCTTTTAAAATATTTTGATACCACTTCGATCTCCTGGAAAACATTTCGCAGAAAATTCCAAAGACAATACCTGTAACAAGCCCCGCTGCCAAAAAAACAGGCGCAATGTAACGCACGTTTTCATCAAAAATAAAAAACCAGGCAATTAAAAGCTGAGCCGCGTTATAAAAAAAAGCGCCTGCTGTTCCTATTCCCAAAAAAGAAATTTTTTGTTTAAATGTTCTGCGTAAAAACCGCATAAACAGCGCAGAAAACAGGGTTCCTGCCAGGGAAAATAAAAAAACATAGGAAAAAAGAGTTCCCGTTATCAGCGCCTGCCCGATTATTTTCAAGAAGACCAAAATCAAAAAATTACGGAAATAAAAAATATCCAGCGCCAGCATCAGCGGAAGATTGGCAAGTCCGAGTCTTAAAAACGGCAGGGGTTTCGGGATCATGTATTCAACAGCAGAAAGAAAAAAACAAAAAGCCGCAAGCAGAGCAATGTTATTGCCTGCAACGGCATTACTGTTACGCGCAATGTAATCGTCATTACCATGCGACAGTATCGACATCATCATCCTTTGTTCCGTTTATGACAAGAAGGACATTATTCGGCAGGCATGCCGCCCATTGTCCCTGTCTCTTAATAAAACCTGAAGCGACGCAGTTTTGATTTTTACACGGTGAAGATTCCACCCATGTCCTGTTGTCCTGTATGCGGACAATCGTATCGCCCAAAGGTCCCGAGACGGCGACAGTTTCCCCGGCATCAACAGGAAAAATCCACTGGCTGTTCTGCCCTTTTATCAAAACCTGAGACGAACTTTGCTTATTGAAAAACGCTGTATACGCGGAAAAAAAAGTGAATCCTGAAACAGCAAGTATTATTATCATATCAGGGATTTTTATCTTCACTGATTAATATTACAATAAATGTTAATATGTGAGTATAGAAATAATTTTAGGCATCGTATAAACGCTGTTTTTTAAGCGCAGATTAACTTACTTTACACAATTTTGATAAGCCGATACATTGTCTTTATGAAGAAAATATCACTGACAGGCATAAAACCGACAGGCGATCTGCACATCGGCAATTATTTCGGAGCGATTAAACCCGCGCTCGAACTTGCCAAAGAATATGATGCGCGTTATTTTATCGCCGATTATCACGCGCTTAACTCGGTAAAAGATCCAAAAGAGCTTGCTTCCGCCATAAGACATGTAGCCGCAGGCTGGCTTGCATCCGGTCTTGATCCGGAAAAAGTCATTTTCTACAGACAAAGTTCCATACAGGAAGTTTTTGAGCTGACAACAATGATCATGGCATTCACATCAAAGGGACTTATGAATCGCGCTCACGCCTACAAGGACGCATCCCATAAAAATATTGAAAAAGGCGACGATATGGATGCCGGAATCAATATGGGGCTTTTTACATACCCGATTTTAATGGCCGCCGATATTATAATTTTTGATTCTGATATTGTACCTGTCGGACTTGATCAAATGCAGCATATTGAAATGGCGCAGGATATCGCGCAGTCTGTAAATGCAAATTACAAACAACAGGTTTTAAAAATTCCCCAGGCCGGCATACAGGAAAACGTCGCTGTAGTGCCGGGACTTGACGGGCGAAAGATGAGCAAGAGTTACAACAATGTCATCCCGCTTTTCGCGCCGGAAAAAACCCTGCGAAAAACAGTTATGCGCATAACAACAAATTCCCAGTCTGTGGAAGAGCCTAAGGATCCTGACACAAGCCAGATTTTCGGTCTTTACAAATTGTTTGCGGAAAGAAATGAGCAGGATAAACTTGCAGAGCGTTACCGCGCCGGAGGAATGGGCTGGGGAGAAGCAAAAGAAGAGCTATTCGGGGCGGTAAACCGCCGTCTCACTCCAATGCGCGAAAAATACGACGCTATCATGGCGGATATTCCCGCTCTTGATAAAATACTTGAGCAGGGAGCACAAAAGGCGCGTCCCATTGCCGCCGCCACAGTAAAACGGTTCCGCAAAGCCGCGGGAATAGATTAGAGTTATTCGGAATTAATCGATTTTAAAACTCATTAAGGAGATCGGCATGAGTGTATTGGTCAGTATTGGAAGCGGTAATATGGGTTATGCGCTAATGAAAGGCGCTTCAAGCGCCGCTGTTGATACGGAAATTTTTTTTACAGACGCGGATATTGATAAAGCGCGTTCAGCAGCGGATTCATTAAAAGCGCAGGTAATCAAATCCAATACAGAAGCTGTAAAGAAAGGCGATTTTATTTTTCTCGCCGTTAAACCGCAGATTCTGCCGCAGGTGCTGTCTGAAATCGCAGAAACCGTTAAACAAAGAATTGATTCCGGCTCTCCTCCTGTTGTCGTTTCCATGGCGGCAGGCTGGCCGGTAAAAAAAATACAGACGGCTGTCAGCGCAATGCTTCCTGTGGCGAGAATGATGCCCAATATGCCGGCTCTTATCGGCAAGGGATTGATTGCTGTCGCTTTTTCACCGGAAGTTACGGCGGATAAAACCGCAGAGCTTGAAAAAATTCTTGGAGGAGCGGGCATTGTCGATATAATTGAAGAACGTTATCTTGACGCCGCAACAGGTCTTTCCGGATCGGGACCTGCGTTTGTTTATATGTTCATCGAAGCTCTGGCGGACGGAGGCGTGAGAGCGGGACTTCCGAGAGACAAAGCCCTGCGTTATGCCGCCCAGACAGTTCTTGGCTCTGCGGCTATGGTTCAGAATACGGAAAAACATCCTGGTGAACTAAAAGACATGGTAACTTCTCCCGGAGGAACTACAATAGCGGGAGTTGCCGTTCTGGAAGACAGTGCGTTCCGCGGCGCTGTCATAAAAGCGGTAGAAGCCGCATGGCGCCGCTCTGTAGAATTGGGATAGAAACAAAAGAGCTACCGAACAAGTCCAATCAGTCAATAACCGTAACTTTGATGGCGCGGTAACGGGGAGCTCCGTCTTTCTTGCTTCGCTCTTCGTCTTCCTCGACAGTATATTTTACCTTCATTCCGAATTTCATTTCATGGAATTCACAGTTTGTTACTCTGCTGTAGTGAAAAAAGATATTGTTGCGTTCCTCGTCCTTGATAAAGCCAAAACCGTTTGGATTAATGCTGAAAATTGATGATATAAACTCTTCATTGTCTTCCGCGTTATCTGCTATGTTATCTGCTTTAAAATTCACAGGGGGAGTTTTTTCATAATATTTTTCCGTAACAAACAGCTCTTTTATTATATCGCTGTCGTTTTGTTCAATTTTCTGATGCATAAAAACAGGAAAAAACACTTCTTCCTGAAGCTGGCGCGATGTCTTTGTTTCAACTATGTCCCCGTTTTCATTATGATACGAAAAATCCCAGCATATAAGCATAACCTGCGTACCAACTGTATGAAGTTTTCTGACAAGGGGAACATAATCTCCGTCGCCTGCAACAAGAACAAGAATGTCAAAGTGTTTATAAATTGCAAGCTCATACGCTTCCAGCGCAAGCCACACATCAATTCCCTTTTCCTGAACAGTGTTGTTGTCCCCGAAACGAAGAGGCAGATAATGACTGACAATATTTTCCCGCATGAGAATGTCTTCAAAAACGCGCTCGCTTTGCACCTTTTCGCCAAGTTCCTTTGCGGAGGATCTCCCTTTAAAATAATGAGCGTCAATTATGCGGCATTGGCGTATATCGGTTTTTGTAAGGGTCGCGATTTCGTTTCTGATAAAATCATGAAGACCGCTAAGGCTTATTCTTGATCTTTTTTCATGTTCGTATTTGTAGTAATTGCTGACTTTGTAAAAATAATACCCATCATAAAAAATACCTATTCGTAATATATCTAATATTTTATCCATATTGCGATCATTTTCGCATAATAAAGGGGATGGCGCAAGACTTATTAAAACGAAACGAACGGAATAACTTCGGTGATCTGCACCCTGAAACGGGCGGAGGCAGCCCAGCGTCCGCTGTCAATAAAAAATCTGGGAAATGAAGAGAGGCTTATAAAACCTGTTACTTCCTTCGGGCGGTTTCTCTCGCTGCCGCGAAGCATTGCGCGCAGCGCTGACCTTGCGGCGTCTTCCAGCGCAGATTTTTTATGGATAAGCCAGCCGGGATATTCATCAATTTGAGGCGGCGAATATCCAACCCCCTGAGCGTTTCTTGTCATTCCTGCGGTCCACATCTGAAAGCGGCGCTGCTGCATATCGCTCATGTGATAATCTGTCCACACTCTCAGGCGCATGTCAGTAACTTCAGTATCAGTAACCATCAATCCCGAATCGCCGAATTGAATTGTTCCGATAGGAAAAATTTCAAAATTTTCTTCTATCTGCCTTACCCTCTCTCCGGGAATATAACTGAATGACCAGCCGTAAATCATCCCCGAATAAAACATTGCAGCTTCTTCAAGAGCGCGCCTGCCGGCTGTCCGCATATCAAGCGGGTATTCACTGTCAACATGACCGGCGTAAATCGGCTCTAAATCGACTAATACTTCGCCGCGGATTACATAGGGATGATTTCCCTGCTCGCTTTGAGCGGAGGAAAAAAATAATACAGAGAAAAATAAAAGCAGGAAAAATCCGCTCTTTTCCATCATAATATTTTATCGGAAATTTAAAATGATTAATGAAATCTTGAAAAATTCAGGTTAAAAACCTAATATCTGTAGAGATGCGAAACATTTTTCTTCTTGGACTAATCAGTTTTTTTACGGATTTAAGCACAGAAATGGTTTATCCGTTAATTCCTCTATATCTTGTCGGCGCATTCAGCGCGACTCATGTTCTTGTCGGCATTATTGAAGGGATAGCCGAAAGCCTTGCAAGTCTTTTGAAAGTCTACAGCGGATACTTAACGGACAGATTTCAAAAGAAGAAACTGCTTGCCTTCTGGGGTTACGCAGCCGGACTCTTTTATAAATTCGCGCTTTTGTTCGCCGGTTCATGGATTGGAATACTCGGAGCGAGGGTTATTGACAGGCTTGGCAAGGGAATACGCACATCCCCCCGTGACGTTCTTGTCGCCGAAAGCGCGGGAAAAGACAGCATGGGGAAAGCTTTCGGCATTCACAAAGCGCTTGATATGTGCGGCGCCGCTCTTGGTATATTGATAATTTATTTAATAATGAGGGGAGCCGGCGGCGTTTACAATTACAAACATCTGTTTACGCTTTCGATGATTCCCGCTGCGCTAGGACTTGTCATGTTTATTTTTATCAATGAAAAAAAACATGAAAGAATCGAAAAAGAAAAAGAACCGTTCTGGAAAAATATTAATAAAATTGATAATCAATTAAAATTTTACCTTCTTGTTGTTTTTATTTTTACATTGGGAAATTCATCAAAGGCTTTTATGATATTGAAGGCAAGCGACACCGGTTTCAGCGAATTAAATGTAATTTTACTTTTTATGATTTTTCATCTGGTTGCCGCTCTTTTATCAGTGCCTTTCGGAAAATTATCTGATAAAATAGGCAGAAAAAATCTGCTTGTGCCGGGTTATTTTGCCTTCGCTCTTTGTTACTTCGGCTTTGCCCTTGCCGCGTCAAAACCGGCGATGATAGCGGTGTTTGCGCTCTACGGTGTTTACACCGCAATGATAACGGGCGTAGAGCGCGCCTTTGTCGCCGAGATCGCGCCGCCTGATTTAAAGGGAACAATGCTGGGGCTTCACTCTACAGTCGCGGGGATTGCGCTGCTTCCGGCAAGTGTCATTGCTGGAATACTGTGGACAAATTTCGGCGCGGCAGTTCCTTTCTTCTTCGGCGCGGGTCTTTCCCTTGTTGCCGCTCTTTTATTGATGATTTTCATGAAAGGGAGAAATTAAATTTATTTCTTGCCGGAGTATAGAGTGAACTCCATCTGTTCCTTGTTCTGCGAAAGCATGCCAAGCCAGAGATTCTTTTTCTTGGTTAAATCCTTGCTCTTGCGTCCCATCGTTTTAAGTTTTTCATAAATTTGTTTGGCGTTTTTTGCAGCCTGCCAGGCTTTATAATAATCGCCGTGGAAAACTTGAGAGGCTTTTTCTTCAACTTCCTTGTCAATTTGCTTTTCGTAGTATGAAAGAAGAAGCGAATATTTTACAGTAACGCCTCTTAAATAATCAAGAACAAGCCTGTCAAATAACGGTATTTGTTCGCTTACTTCAATCAGCCTGTTTAGAAGATCAACCGCAGTATAATAGTCCTCATCTACGCAATACGCCCGGTACGCGCTGCGGCAAATTTGCACGTAAGAATCATTTATGACAACCTGTATACCGTTAATCGGCTTTGCGGGCGTTATGTTAAACCTGGGCATTGAATACGCAACCTTTGAAAGAAGTTCAATTAAATCCTGAAATATCCGCTGTTCCCAGAGATTATCGCGGGTGGAAGCCATAAGCTTGCTCATTTCCTCTGCGAATTTTTCCTTGTAACGTTCATTTTTTTCAAAAACAACTTCGCATGTCGGGATCATCACTCCCTTGAATTCAATGTGACCTGTGTCAAAAAAATAAATTGAATCCTTCAGCGAAAGAACACAGGCGTTTGAAGAATTTTCTTTTTCATAATTCATCATGACTGTTTTTGCGATCATGACCCTCGATTCTTTCGGAGAAAGCTCATTTGCCCTTGTCTGAAGCCTGGCTCCTGAATTAAGAAGGAAACCCGCAAGGTTGCCTCTTTCCGTAATGATCAGCGGGCTTTGCGTATTTCCGCCCGTTATACCGCCTGTTATCTTGAAAATCGGCAGTGTTTCCGCGTTTCCGGTGCGTTTTGTGGGAATAGTAGGATCTTTTACAACATCAGTTTTACAAAAATAATCAATAATGCAAAGGGTTGCCATTAAAGCGTCTGTGGCGCTTGCGGCGACAACAACCATTTCATCTCCGCGTTCCCTCTGGCTGATTACTCCGCATTGTGTTGAAATGCGTTTTATTTCATTTTCAATAGCCCAGTCCAGCGTATGCATCATTGAAAGATTTTTTCTTGATTCCATGCAGAACTTTGTATAACCGTGCACATCAAGCATCGCAACATAAAGGTTTGAAATTTGAAGCGTTTTCTTTAAATCGCCGGCTTCAGGAAAATCCTTGTCTGCGATTACCATTTCTTTCCAGAGTCTCTTGTGGGTATTGTGGCCAATGTTGGAAAAAAAACCCCAATTCTGGCGCTTCATAAGCTGAAAAGCCCTGATTACAACAGGATGCGTCCACTTCTCCTTTAATGCCGGCGCCAAATGCTCTTTAAGGGCTGAGAATGTCATTATATCTTTTGATACTATTTTTTCGTACAGGAATGAAAAGAATTCAAACTCGGTCATTCCGCTGTTAAATTCACTAATGTCTTTCACTTTCGCCTTTCCATTTCATGAATCATTATTGATATTATAACCCATACATGAATGAAATAACAGAGGTAAAACAGATGATTTTAATTGTTTGACAGGTAATTTCAGATTATACTAATATTGATTATTAATGGATACCGCAGCCAAATTAAACAATTCAGGCATTGCATTAACAGAAGCGAACCGCCCTTTTGAAGCAATTCCCCTTTTTCAAAAAGCGATTGGCATTGAACCGGAGAATCCTCTTCTTTGGCTGAATTTGGGCATTGCTCAGCAAAAAACAGGCGAATACAATGAAGCTATTGAAAGCTTCCGGCATTCGCTGATCATAAACGAAAACATCGCGGAATCCTGGCAGTCCATGGGTTTAATCTATTATGAAAAAAATGAATTTAAACTTGCCGAAGAATGTTATCTGTCAGCAATATCGAAAAGTGATATTGATCCCAAAACATGGAACAACCTCGGCGTTTTATATTTTAACATGAATAATTTCCATGAAGCCCGCAATTGTTTTGAAAAATCGATTCAACTGTTCCCGCAATATTATGACGCATTATATAACCTGCGCGATACATGCAGGGAGCTCGGTGATTTCCGCGCGGCAGCTGAATTTGAGAAAGCGCTTTCCGGGCTGAATACTTTAAATTATCAGGGTGAATATCCTAAATGAGAGTGCTTTATGTAGCGGAGCTGGTCGGCAAAGCCGGAATCTATTCATTAAAAAAAGCTCTTGCTGAATTAAAAAGCAGCCATCCATGGGATTTTCTTATTGTCTGCGGAGACGGTGCAACAGGAGGAAACGGACTTGGACGCAGTCATGCCGCTTATATCCAGAAGCTCGGTGCAGACACAATCACTCTCGGCGAATGTTGTTTTTACAAAAAGGACCTTACAGAAAATATTGAAAAAATGCCGTTTATACTGCGGCCGGAAAATCTTAACCACGGCTCTCCCGGTATCGGCTCAAAGGTTTTCAGGGCAGGAGATAAAAGAATAGCTGTTACTGTGTTGATGGGTCAAAATGGTTTTTCGCGGATTAATGCCAACAGCCCATTTACCGCTCTTGCTCCAATCCTTGAAAAACTAAGAAAACAAACTCCCTATATAATTGTTGATTTTCACGCGCAAGCAACCGCGGAAAAAATGACGCTCTTTTACGCCGCCGATAGCCATTGCTCGGCTGTAATAGGTTCGCACACAAGAGTTCAAACCGCCGATGAAAAAATCTCAGCCGGCGGAACTGCGTTCATCAGCGACGCAGGCAGAACAGGATCGATGGAATCTGTCGGCGGCTGCGATGTTAATTCCCGCATTCAGGAATACCTCACAGGCATCCCCGACTGGACAAAAGACGCATGGGACTCTCCTCAACTGCAGGGAGTGTACCTGAAACTCGCACAGGGCGGTAAAGCGACATCAATTGAAAGAGTGCGAGTTGCTGTGCAAGCGCCGTGAGGGTTGATGGTTAACGGTTGATAAGAATTGACTCACGCCAGGACGCAGAGGATTGATAAAAAATCTTGACATATGACGTTACAAAATATTATCTTGATAAATATGTATGATGAAACATTTGATCGAATAACCCAAAATCCCGCTGTCATGGGAGGTAAACCCTGTATTCGTAATATGCGGGTAACAGTTGGCATGATTGTCGGACAAATCGGCGCAGGGGTTAGTATTGATAATATTCTTTCTGATTATCCTTATCTTGAACAGGACGATATCATGCAGGCATTACGGTACGCTGCCGCTTTATCGCAATGGCGCGAGGTTGCTCTCGCAGAAGCATGAAAATCCTGGTTGACATGAACTTATCACCGAAGTGGGTTGAATTTTTCATTAAAAATGAAATAGAAGCGGTACACTGGTCATCTATTGGTTCTGCGGATGCTATCGATTCAGAAATAATAAATTATGCGAAAATAAATGACTTTACAATAATGACAAACGATCTTGATTTTGGTTATATTTTATCCATTACTCATGGAAAAAAACCAAGTATAATACAAACAAGAATCGATATTCTTAACCCTGAAAAAATCGGCGATATTGTGATAAATGCAATAAAATCACTCTCTATAGATATAGAAAAAGGCGCATTAATCACTATTAATGCCCGTAAAACACGTATTTCTTTACTGCCATTATGAAAATCTACTAATTCCCATACAGGCTCCGTGAATAATGTTTATTATAATTTTTAAAATCCAACCCGAAACCATGACTCTCCATTTCCGGAAAATGATGTTTCGCTGGTTACATCATAAAAAAATGAACGACTCATGACATTTATCGTAAGCCTGTTTCCGTCAATTGAATATGTGCCTCTATGAGTTGTTCCCGAAGAATCTTTAAAAGATACATTACCGCTTTTGGCAATTCCTGCAAAAGTAATTTCTTCTGTTCTGCCGGAAACTCTGTATCTGCCATTTTCAATCGGCGCTTCAAACGCACGTTGGATAGTGTCCACAACATCCCTGGCAGTATTACGGCTTGAAGCGCTTGAACTGGATGAAGAAGAATTACTGCTTGATGATGAAGGCGGCGGAGAATAATCATCATTATATGTCGATCTTGATTGTTGAGACGGCTGAGTGCTGGCAACTTGATTAGGAGGAGACCATACAGCACCGTTTTGTTTTAGATAATTGTAAATGTCGATGTAACCTCCATCGTAAGCCTGCTCTGCAGCTGTTTTATGATAATTATTATGCCTCCAGTTTACCATTGCTCCAGATTCAATTAATAATTTAACAATCCCAAATGAACCTCTTCTCGCAGCTATTTGTAAAACAACTTCATATGTTCTTTGAATTCTATTTACATTATAACCATTTTCAATAAATAATTTAGCAATTGCAATTTGTTCATCACTAAGTGGAAATATAAATCCTTCAGCCAAATACATATCAGCACCAGATTCTAAAAGAACCTTAATTGCTTGTACACCTAGATTTCTATCAATGGCTATTTCCAATGGATACCCATCAAATTTTTGCACATCCCTAGATTCAATATCTCCTAGATATGATCTATAATAATTATAGGAAGGTTTTTTATTGAAGTTAACTCTTGTTCTTGTAAACATTTGAATAATATCAACTACTAACCTTTTGTTCGTATTCAAGCTATTAAAACCATAAATAACAGTATATAACAAAGCTGATAAATCCATTTGATTTTGGTTTTCTTTCAATATTTGTTCCATTGCTGGTAAATCTGATTGTACAAATGCTTCAACAAAAGCCAATTCTTGTGGATTGTTTAATTCCGCAAAAATAATCTGTGCTAGCAATATAAATACAACAGAAATAACTATTTTCTTTTTCATTTCAAACTCCATTTAATAAAATTTATCTCTGCCGCCGCCATACCCATCTATTACCGGCAACATCCAAAAATGTTTCATTATTTACAATATTCCAGAAAATAAAAGTTCCCTGAAAAATAATACCTGTAAGTCCAACAGCTTCAACATTCCTGGCGTGAAGTCTTTGGATATTAATCCGAAACTCATCGCCGGCAATGTTTGCTGTTCCGCCGTAAATGATATTATCCGGGTTAGGTAAACCAGCCCATGCCATAACCCCGTAAGAACCCGCTTTGCGCAGAAATCCGTTTTCAGGTGAATTTCCCTGACTTGAAATTTCACAGTTTGAGGTAATATAAACGTGATCCGCTGATCCCTGCGTCTGGTAGTAACCTTCACGCAAAGAAATATTTTGCGCATATATTCCAGCCGCAAAAAGCGCAAAAAAAACAAAAGCAATAATTAAAATTTTCTTTTTCATAAAAACTCCCAACAATTTCCTTTTAACAATAGAGGCTGTTCTAAAAACTGAGGTTTTAGAACAAGCTCAATATATTGAACATATTTTCAATATATACTTCAAATGCAAAATAAATTATCGCTGTAAGCGATTATATACTTAATATATTAGTTACTATTTTTTATGACTGAAAGCGATTTAAGAGCTGTTTTAGGTGAAAATTTAAAGCGATATCGGGTTAATAAGAGGTATTCACAGGCAAAATTGGCAGAAATGCTGGATATTTCACCAAATTTTATTAGCGATATTGAGACAGGTAAACGCTGGCTTTCATCCGATACCCTAATAAATCTGGCAAATTCTTTACAAGTAAAACCTTATGAATTCTTAAGACCTATGGAAAAACCTAACGATGAAATGACTTCATTTATTAATGAATACACTCAAAAAGCGACTAGTTCAGTTTTTAACGTTATTAAGCAATCTCTTGATGAACTTCGTAAACAATATCTTTAATATTGGTAACAGGCACCACTTTTATTGAAAGACTGCGAATTCCTGTGAAGGCTCCAAAAACCGCTGTACCGCAGTGTCTCCGTGTGATGGGAAAAAAACGAGTTATTGTTAACCGAATTTATTTGACTTTCTACAAATGCTTTCGTATCATTTATTTGAGAGGCGTTATGCTCTCATGAGTCAATCTTTAGGGGTTTACCTCTCAGGGATCGCCCGTACGGGGGTTCTTAATTTAAATTGACAGGAAGCGCAAAAGCGTTCCTGCGGGGAGTCTTTTATGAAAGGACAAAGAAATTTTCTGGATCTGGGAAGCATTTTCGATGAGATCTTCGAAACAGCCCAGGTTTTTAACGACCGGTTTAACCGCAATTTTAATAATTGTAATCCTCCGCCTCCTCCCAATGAGCCTGGATTTAACGGCGGACCGTTTCGTTTCCACAAGCAATTTTTTGATGAAAACACCGATTATTACCCAAGCTATTCATACCCGCCCATGAATGTTTTAATGACAACCGACAAAACCCTTGTCTTTGAATTCGCTCTTGCGGGTTTTGATGAAAAGGACATCAGCCTTTCATTCCAGGGTGACTATATGGTTTTTTCCGCAAAGATCAGAACTGATAATTCCGATGATAACCCTGTAAAGTATCAATCTGATGAAAATGTCCGCTATTTTAAACGACGCCTTAAACTGAAGGACATCGAGAAACAAAAATATTTTGTACCTCTTGATAAATACGCTCAGGAAAAAGTGAAAGCTGTTTACAAAAGCGGAATTCTGCGCGTTTCAATCCCGCCGAAAGAAGAGCCGGATCAGAACGACGGTATAAAAATCGAGATTGTAAAAGAAAACAATTAAAGAAACGCCATAGGGTCTGTCATGTAAAGCGCGTCAATTATATTGCTTTAAAGACAGACTCTTTTTTACAGTGAACCTGCGGTTTTCTCATCAGTTCTTTGCCAGAACTGGCTGCGACCAAACGGACCGATTGAACCGCGCATTTCAAGGGTATCGGTATCAAAAGTTCTTCTGCCGGATTTGGTTCCTGAAACATGGAATGTTATTCTGCAGCCGTACATTCTGCCGTCTGCGGGATCAATTACACTCCCGTCCCTCCAGTCGCCTGCGGCGTGCCTTTTAAGACCGAAGATAAAAGGCGTTCCGGTTAAAGTCATCTGATTGACTTTTCCAGCAGCCGGAAAACCGGGATAACTTTCCTTGCATCTTTTGGCAAGATTCCCGTCTGTTTTATCGGAAAAAGACAGCATATATCCGTACAACATATCGTTCTCCTGATATATTTTCCATCCGGCAGTAACATTGCCTGTTTTATCATCAATGCTCAGCCAGAAACCTTCCAGCGGATCCGAAGCAAAACAAATTCCCGAAATGATAAACAGCGTAAATAAAAGAAAAAACATTTTTTTCATATCCATTCTCCTTAAAATTAATAATTATCCGCAGAACCGCCGGTCAAGAGTTTTACAGCCGAGCTTGTGCCGATACGGGAAGCTCCGGCTGTAATAAACGCTTCAATGTCTTCGCGCGTTTTTACGCCGCCTGCGGCTTTTATCTTTATACCGTGACCGATGTGTTTTTTAAAAAGCTCAATATCCGCCAGTGTTGCGCCCACAGTTCCGAAACCTGTTGACGTTTTTATATAGTCCGCCTTCGCCTGCGTAATAACAGCGCACATGCGGATTTTTTCTTCTTCCGTGAGATAACAGGTTTCGATAATTACCTTGAGTATTCTGCCGCCGCAGGCTTTTTTGACAAGTTTTATTTCATCAAGTGTATAATCAAAATTACCGTTTTTTACATCTGTGATATTGATCACCATATCGATCTCATTCGCGCCGCTTAATACCGCGCGTTCGGCTTCAAGAACCTTAACGGCAGTGATGCTGTAACCAAGAGGAAAACCGATAACCGTACAGATATTTAAACCGCCGTATTCGTTGCTGACAGGTTTTACATAACATGGGGGGATACATACGGAAGCGGTTTTAAATTTGACCGCTTCATCGCAAAGCGTTTTTATTTCCTGCCATGAAGAGACTGCCTTCAGCAATGTGTGATCAATGTAACCAAGTATTTTTTCATTAGTCATAAAAAAATAACCACAGAGTTTCACGAACTCTGTGGTTCAGTCCTTTTTTAAATTTTTAGCCGATTTGATGCAATGCCATTAAAACAAAGTACAACAGGAACAGAGCCGCCGCTCCCAGCAAAATAGTATGAAGATCCCTCAACTCTTTTTTGCAGATTTTGATAACGATATAAAAAATAAACCCTGCGGCGATACCATAGGAAATGTTATACGCAAATGTCATGACTGTAACGGTAAAGAATGCAGGAATCGCTTCATCAAGTTTCTTCCAGCGGATTTCGGCAAATGATTCAGCCATCAGTACGCCGACAATAATCAGTATCGGCGCTGTTGCCTGCGATGGAACCATGCCGAACAGGGCGACAAACGGCAGGCATATAAGGAAAAGAAGAGCGACAATTACCGAGGTAAAACCTGTACGTCCGCCTTCACTGATACCCGCCGCGCTTTCAATATATGTTGTTGTGTTTGAAGTGCCGAACAGCGCGCCGATAGAAGTGGCGGTTGAGTCAGCGAAAAGCGCTTTATCCATTTTGGATTTAAAACCTTTTGATTCAAGAAGCGCCCTTTCATCATTTTCATCAAAGATACCCGACTTGCGTCCTGTGCCGATAAATGTTCCTATTGTATCGAATGTATCTGTCAGGCTGAAAGCAAAAATGGTAATCAATACCATTACAGCCCTGCCGTCTGAAAAAAGGCTTGAAAAACCTACATCGTCGAAGAATGCAAATGATACTTTGCTGAAATCGGAAAGCATCGACATATCAAACAGCTTGTCGGGGATTTGGGTAATTCCCATGGGGATTCCGATAATTGTAGCGGCGAAAATACTGATAAGCATCGCGCCTTTTACCTTGAGTATCATTAGAATTACAGTAAGCGTAAGACCTATAAGCGCAAGAACAGGACCCGTTGTATCAAAGTGGCTGAGCGCAGGAACAGCGTCTGCGCCGGGAGTAAACCCCGCAAGCGTAGCCCCGAAATTGATAAAACCTGCGTTTTTAAAACCGATATACGCGATAAAAAGCCCGATGCCGCCGCCGATTGCAAGCTGCAGGGATTTAGGTATTGATAATATAATCGCTTTTCTTAGTTTTGTTACAGTGATAATTATATTTAAAATACCGCAGATAAAAACCATCGCCATAGCTTCCTGCCATTTAAAGCCAAGTCCAAAACAAACGGAAAAGGTAAAGAAGGCGTTAAGTCCCATACCGGGAGCAACCGCATAAGGAACTTTTGCAACTAAACCCATAATCAAAGTTCCCAAAGCTGCGGCAAGAATGGTAGCGACAAAAACACCGTTCCAGCTCATTCCGGTTTCTGAAAGAATGCTTGGATTGACAAACATGATGTAAGCCATCGTGAAAAATGTTGTAAAACCTGCCAGAATTTCTGTACGAACATTGGAGCCGTTTTCTGTGATCCTGAAAAACTTGTCCATAATAACTCCTCTTATTTAATATATAACGGTCTTTCTACATACTTTGTATGCAGAAGCTGATGCGCCTTGTGACCCCCAGGTTCTCCAAGGAATTCCTTATAAACCTGACTGATGAAAGGATTTTGATGCGAACATCTGTATTTCGACTTTTCATCATCGCTGTAAATTCCGACGGTCCTTTGTTTACGGATTTCATCGGTCGCGCCGTAAGGCTGGCCTCCGCCGGCTATACAACCGCCGCGGCATGCCATTACTTCTACAAAGTGGTACGGCGGTTCCTTCCCGGCGTCTTTAGCCGCGCGGATTTTATCCAGTACGGCGGCTATGTTACCCATCTGGTGAGCGACCGCGATGCGTATCTTGGTTCCGTTTCCAAAATCCACTTCCCCCTCCTTAACGCCTTCCAGTCCGCGTACGGGCTTGAAGTTTACATCGGAGAGTTCCTTTTTGGTGACAAGATAGTACGCGCTGCGTACAGCAGCTTCCATTACACCGCCTGTTACGCCGAATATTGTCCCCGCTCCTGTGTACGGTCCAAGAGGACTGTCCGCTTCTTCATCGTCAAGTTTGAGAATTTCGATACCTGCCTGTTTGATCATGCGGGCAAGTTCCCTTGTTGTGATAACGATATCAACATCATAGCCGCTGCCTGCGCTTTTCATGTCGTCGTTGCGTTTTATTTCCCATTTCTTTGCGGTACAGGGCATTACCGAAACTGAATACACCTTTGACGGATCAACTTCGGCTTTCCCTGCCCAGTAGGCTTTTATCATCGCGCCCATCATCTGCTGGGGCGATTTGGCGGTAGAGAAATTCGGAATCATGTCTGAATAGTATTTTTCAAGATAATCTACCCACGCAGGACAGCATGAAGTGATCAGTGGAATCGCGCTTCCCTTTTCGTTCAGGCGTTTCACAAGCTCCGAGCCTTCTTCCATTATGGTAAGGTCGGCGGAAAAGTTAGTATCAAAAACCGTTTTAAACCCAAGACGGCGGAGCGCCGCGTAAATTTTCTTTGTAAAGACAGTTCCCGGAGGTAGTCCGAACTCTTCAGCTAACGCAACGCGGACAGCGGGAGCTATCTGCACTACAGGATGAATGTCCTGATTCTGAAGCGCGCTCCACACCTTCGCGGTATCGTCGCGCTCGTAAATCGCTCCCACAGGGCAGTGCGCGGCGCACTGTCCGCACTTGATACAGGGGCTCTCTCCCAACGGAGCGTCAGCCGCGCTTGCGATCTTTCCCTTGATGCCGCGTCCGAGGAATTCCAAAGCCCAGACATTCTGAACTTCCTGACAAACCTTTACGCACCTGCCGCAGCGGATGCATTTTTCCGGACAAAGCACAATCGCGGGATTGGAATCATCAACCGGGATGTTATTCAAAACTTTTTTATAAGGCGCGTCGCGAAGACCGAAATCAGAAGCGAGATCCTGAAGCTCGCAGGAATGATTGCGCGGACACTGCAGACAGTCGTCGGGATGATTGGAAAGGATCAGTTCAAGAACGGTGCGCCGCACTGAAATAATTTCCGGATCATGGGTGATAATATTCATGTTAGGCTCACACGCCGTAATACAGGCGCGCACCATTTTCGCAGAACCTGCCATACGGACAATGCAAAGACCGCAGCTCGCCCAGGGCGAAAGATCGGGATTGTAACAGAGCGTCGGAATTTTTATGTTCACCATTTTTGCGGCGTCAAGAATCGTTGTCCCCTGCTCTACTTCCAGTTGTTTACCGTTTATCGTTATGTTAATCATTTTTAACCTCACTTAATCGTGCGGCTGTATAACCGCACTTTATAATCGAAAATGAAACGAAGTTTCATTACTTACCCCTTAAGCCTTTATAACCGCGTTGAATTTGCAAGCTTTCTGACATTCGCCGCACTTGACGCACTCAGCCTGATCGATGAATAAAGGCGGTTTTTTCTTGTCCGGATATTTTGAGGCGTCTTCGGGTTTTATACAGTTTGAAGGACATTTTTTCGCGCACACGCCGCAGCCGATACATTTCGGAGAGTCAATCTTAAAACTGATAAGTTTTTTGCATTTACCTGAACGGCATTTTTTATCATGAATATGTTCAATATACTCATCCTTGAAATTTTTAATCGTTGACATAACGGGGTTCGCCGCAGTGCAGCCGAGCATACAGAGCGAAGCTCTTGTCATCGCGTTGCCGATGTCTTCAAGTTTCTTAAGGTCTTCGTCATCTCCTCTGCCTTCCGCGATTTTTTCCAGAAGCTTGAGGATTTGGGTGGTGCCGATACGGCATGGAGAACATTTGCCGCAGCTTTCCTCAACGCAAAATTCCATGTAGAAACGGGATACGTCAACTACACAGTCGTCTTCGTCCATTACGATCATGCCGCCTGAACCCATCATGGAGCCGTTAGCCATAAGGGATTCAAAATCTATCGGCACATCTAACGATTTTTCGGTAAGGATGCCTCCCGAAGGACCGCCTGTCTGAACTCCCTTGAATTTCTTTCCGCCTTTAATGCCGCCGCCGATGTCAAAAACAATGTCGCGTAATGTCGCGCCCATCGGGACTTCTATAAGACCGGAGTTCTTTACCTTTCCTGTAAGAGCGAAAACCTTTGTTCCCTTGGATTTTTCGGTTCCGATTTTGGCAAGCCACGCGCCGCCTTTGGCTGTGATTACAGGAACATTGGCGAGCGTTTCAACATTGTTGATAATCGTGGGTTTCTGCCACAAGCCTTTATTGGCGGGGAACGGCGGTTTGGGAACAGGCATTCCCCTGTTGCCTTCCACCGATTTAATAAGAGCGGTTTCTTCGCCGCAGACAAACGCGCCCGCTCCCAGGCGTATTTCAACATCAAAATCAAAGCCTGAACCGAGAATATTTTTTCCGAGAAGACCGTACTCGCGCGCCTGTGCAAGAGCGATTTTCAGACGTTCAATGGCAAGAGGATACTCGGCGCGGATGTACACAAAACCCTGATTGGAACCGATTGCCTTTCCTGCTGTGATCATGCCCTCGATAATCGAGTGAGGATCGCCTTCTATGGTGGAGCGATCCATGTACGCTCCCGGATCGCCTTCGTCGGCATTGCAGATAACGTATTTCTGATCACCCTGCGCCTTGCGCGCTAAATCCCACTTTAACCATGTGGGGAAACCCGCTCCACCCCTTCCGCGCATACCGGAGATTTTCATCTCTTCGATAAGCTGTTCCTGCGTCCATTCAAAAAGAACTTTTTCAAGACCGGAATATCCTTCACGCGCGATATATTCGTCTATGCTTTCAGGATCGATAACGCCGCAGTTGCGCAGTACTATGCGCACCTGTTTTTGATAGAATGGAATGTCCTCCACTACCAAAGACTGTTTTTGAACATCGCCTTCATTATAGAGAAGCCTTTTTACTTCACGCCCCTTAACAATCTGCTCGGCGATAATTTCCTTCGCGTCGTCAGGTTTTACCTCAACATAAAAGGAATCCTCGGGCAGAACTTTTACAATCGGTCCTTTTTCACAAAAACCGAAACAACCGGTTTTGACAATTTGCACCTGATCCTTAACGCCCTGCCTGTCAGCTTCGGCATTTAACTGATTAAAAAGTTCAATGCCTTTGTTTGATTCGCAGGCAGTGCCGCTGCATACCAGTATGTAATGGTTATACGCCATCTTTATCTCCCTTTTAATTATTTACAATATCTGCGGCGGGACGATCCAAAATGTAGCCGCCTATAAGTTCCTTGCCGATTATATGCTTTTGAATGATTTCCTTTGCAACATCGGCATTCACATTTCCGTATATAACAGGCGGCATTCCGGGAGCGACAATTTCTACAGTAGGTTCAGAATGACACAGCCCCATGCAGCCTGTTTGCCGTACAAGGCATGAGTCGACAAGCTTGTGCTCGTCAAGTCCGGCAATAAAAGCGTCCAGCGTGGCTTTGGCTCCGGCTGCGATACCGCATGTTCCCATGCCGACAATAACTTGAATTTCCTTTCCGTCAGCGTCACGCTTGCGAAGGTCGGTCTTTTTGTCATCCCTTAATTTTCTTAAATCATCAAGACTCATTTTTGCCATAATTTTTACTCCTCATTTTCTTCTAACGATCTTATATATTGTTCCAGAAGCACAAGAGAACTGACATCTTCAAGTCCTCCAAGGGCTTCTGCAAGTTCCGATTTTGCAATCTCATATTCATTATCATTATTTTTTCTGCGAATGATGATTTCAGCGGAAGCGTTGAACATCAGAATTGTTCTGAACATTCCCGGAATATCGCCTGAAGGAGGGGTATCTACATTGCCTGTGTCAAACCATGCAGTGACAGCAGTTCCCTTTCCCTTTTCTGATTTTATATCCCATCCGCCGCCGGACTGCTCCGCCATTTGAATTAAAAAAGGCAATCCCAAACCTACCTTGCGCCCGGGATGTTTCACGCCGTCTGTTACAAATGGATCAACCGCCCGTTTTAATTCCTCCTCCGTCATTCCCTTGCCGTTGTCTCTGACAAGAAAACGGAACTCCCCGTTGTTTTCGCTTACCTCCAACTCTACAGTTTCTGAACCGGCTTCAACGGCATTCTGCGTAATGTCAATAATCAGGTCAGTTAATGAAAAATGCATAACTAAAAACCTGCTGTTTTTAATTAAACATTTTGATATTTGGCGATTATACCGGGAAGCATGTCCTTGGTAAGTTTGCCGTACGTATCGGTTCCGACAGTAAGCACAGGAGCAAGACCGCAGCAGCCGACGCAGCGGACAGGATCGATGGAAAACTGACCGTCTTCGGTCACGCCGCCCGGTTCAAGACCTAAAAGGCTGCGGCTTTCGTCAAGAAGGTCCTGAGCGCCCTTGAGGTAACAGGCGGTTCCAAGACAAATTGAAACCTTGTGTTTTCCGGGTTTTTTTGTTTTAAAGAAGTGATAAAAGGTGATTACCCCGTAAATGCGGGCAAGGGGAATTCCTGTAATCTTTGACAATTTTTCTGTTGAAGGGCGGGATATATAACCAAAAGTTTCCTGCGTCTTATGCAGGATCATGATAAGACTTCCTTGTTTATTCTTCCATTCGTCTATAAACGTTAATAACTCCTGAGGAAAAGCGACATCCCCATCTTCATTGCAAGCGCAAGCCATGTGACCCCCTTTCTTTAATGGCATTGTACTGCTTTATATGCGGATTGGCAAGAGAAAGAACAGTAACTTGAATGTAAATACAATTGAGTTTTTCCCAAAACCAGGTTAATTTTGGAAAAGCCTTAATTAAGCGGATTTCCGTATTACCAAGCTTACAGGAAGCAGTAAAGAAAGGGCGTTTTCCCCTGAACCGGCGCTGCGGTTTACAATCATATCAACAGCGCAGCTTCCCATCGCCCGTTTTTGGACATTAACAGTGGTAAGCTGCGGATTTGTATATTCTGCAATTTCAATATTATCAATGCTTATTACAGCCGTTTTCCCGGGAACAGAAATATTCTGTTCGTTCAAATAAAGCAGAATACCCACTGCAACTTCGTCAGAACCGCAGCAGACAGCTCTTGGCAGAGTATTGTTTTTCTGATGAAGCCGCTTCACAGCTTCGTATCCTGACGCCATGTCCATTGCGGAATCGATATAATGATCTGATGTTTTCATTCCTTTTTCCAGAAAAGCCTGTTTAAAGCCTGTAACACGCTGATCGGATTCTCCGACGTACGCGATATCCTCATAACCTTTTAAAAAAAGATAATTTACAGCCTGAAAGGCGGCATCCTGCCTGTCAAACAAAACAGAGGACAATCCCGTCTTCTGCCAGTCTATACATACAATCTGATCAATCTGCGATTTGATTTTTTCAATTAAACGCATATCTTCATCCGTTTCAAGGCACTGATCAATGCCCACCAATAACAAACCGTTAATTTCTTCGCTGTGAATCAACTGGCTGAAAAGGACAGGATCTTTTAACTCGTAAAAAAAACGGATAAACCTTATATGAAAACCTTTTTCATGAGCCTGGGAATGAATGCCGGCAAGAATCTCCGTGTAATAGGGACGAAGGAACATTTCAGCGCCGCTTATCACAATGCCGATATGCTGGTCGGCAAGAGCGCCGCCCTTGCCCATACTTAAAGCTCTTGCAAATTTATTGGGACGGTAACCTAGTTCGCTGATTGCATCAAGAATTTTTTTTCGTGTTTGAGGAGCAACCGCGCGTCCTTTTCCATTGAGTACATAGGAAACCATGCTTCTGGTAACGCCGGCATGACGCGCCACGTCAAGTTGAGTGATTTTTGTTTTTGATATCTTTTTCACTTAAGCTTTTTTGTCTGTAATTATAATCAAATCATACGGCGCCAATGTAATTTTACTGCCGACAGCCTCTCCGCCCAAAAAGCTGTAATACTTTTTTTCATTTACGGAAATATCAATTTCATGGGAATTAAAATTCATTACAAAGATCGCATCCGCACGTTTTTGAACAGAAACTCCGGCAGGTATTTCCCAGGGAACACAGGGAAAAACATCATGTTTTATACAGAGCTCTTTATAAAATTTACTTAAAAAATTCTGTTCTGTGCGCGCGCAGATATAATATGCAGTTCCCTCTTTATATTTATAGGATGTTACCGCCGGAAATCCGTCCTCCGGTTTTTCAAATTTTCCCAGCGCCTGCGCACCGCCAAGACGCACGCGATCAGAATAATGAAACGCCTTCCAGCTTTGTCCGTACATCTTAAAAACAAGATTTTCATATTCTGCGATTGTCTCGGTTTCTTCTACGGCAAGACCGAAAACGTCCGTTAATTTTCCGGGCGTTCCGCCCAGGTAACACAGATCGCTTTCATTAACAATGCCGGTAAGAAAAGCAGCAACAACAACGCCTCCCTGCTCTGTAAACCGCCTGATTTTTTCCGCTGTTTCTTCGCGTAACATGTAAAGCATGGGAAGAACTATAATCCTGTAACGGGAGTAATCAATGTACTGCGCGCCAATTACATCGCAGGGAACTCCCATTTTCCAGAACGCCCCGTAATGCGCAATACATTCTTCCTGATAATTTTTTTCGATATTGAGCGGAAGCTGCGCGTTATCCAAAGCCCATCCGTTTTGAATATCATAAACAACCGCAGCCTGCGCATTTTTTACGGTTCCTGCGATACTAGCCAGTTTTTTTAAAAGGGAACCTGTTTCTGCGACTTCACGGAAAATACGGGTATCATTTGTACCGAAGTGCGTAACAACAGCATCATGGAATTTTTCAATACCGCCTCTGCTCTGCCGCCACTGGAAGTACTGTACGGAATCCGAGCCGTGAGCGACAGCCTGCATCGAGGAAAGGGTATGCATCCCTTTTCTTTTTTTCTTGCTCACGCCCTGCCAGTTAACGGCGCCTGGACTTGATTCCATCATTAAAAAAGGTTTCCCCAGATATGAATAACATAAATCGTGCAAAAATCCCGTTTTAATTGCGGCGGATTCGTCATCGCCGGTACGGTGCCATTCGGGATAATTATCCCAGCACACAATATCGACATGCTGTGCGAATTTATGGTAATCAAGTCCGACATCAGGCTTTTGAAAATTTGTGGTAACGGGAACATCAGGCGTAATACGGCGCAAAGGCTCGCTTTCCGCATGAAAAAAATCAATGCATTGATCGCTTGAAAAACGCTGCCAGTCCAGCATTAATCCGTGAATGGACGGGTCTGCGGGAAAAATCTGCTGCCATGAAGTAAAACGATGGCTCCAGAAATCCGTATACCATGCGGCGTTTAACGTATCTATGGTTTTATACCGGTTTTCAAGCCAGGTGCGGAAAGCAGCAATACATTGAGGGCAGAAACAGGGCATACCGTTGTATTCGTTGGAGACATGCCAGAGAATCAGCGCAGGATGCGTTCCGTAACGCTGAGCAAGCTTTGTATTAATTTTGACGCAGGCCTCGCGGTATTTAACGGAGGTGCGGCAGTGATTATGTCTGCCGCTGTGGGGATGACGGACGCCGCTGGCTGTCATTTGACAGACTTCGGGGTATTTCTGCGAAAGCCAGACCGGTTTGGATCCGCTTGGAGTAGCGAGAATTATTTTTTGCCCGTTTTTATAAAGGTGATCAAAACAATTATCCAGCCAGTCAAAGCTGTAAACGCCTTCATTGCTTTCAAGCCTGGACCAGGAGAAGATTCCCACAGCAAGAACATTAACGCCTGTTTCCCGCATAAGAACCAGATCACTGTCCAGCACATCGGGAAAATCCAGCCACTGTTCATAATTGTAATCCGCGCCGTGTAATAAAAAACGGGGAAGAGACCCCCCGCTTTCAGAAGAACCGGTCATTCTTTAATTGCTCCCAGCATGATCCCTTCAAGAATATATTTTTGTGATATGAAGAAAAGGACAACTACAGGTAACGCGGCGACAACAGTACCTGCCGTTACAATTCCCCAGTTAGTATCAAAACGCTGCTGGGTAAACTGAAATATTCCGACCATTACGGTGATATTGTCATTTCCCTTTAACAGGAGGTTCGCAATAATAAAATCGCCGTACGTGCTCATAAAGGCAAGAATGGCAACAGTAATAACCATAGGTCTTATCACGGGAAAAATGATCTTCCAGAAAATCTGTAAATACGACGCTCCCTCAATTAACGCGGATTCGTCCAGCTCAAAAGAGATCGTATCGATATACGATTTTACCATTAATACATTGATGCTCATCGCCCCGGCGACATAAATACAAATTAATCCTCCGTGGGTGTTAAGCCCGATAAACGGAATATAAGCGCCGAACTGCTGCATAATAACGAATATCGCGACCATCGCAAGAATTCCGGGGAATATGTTGAGGATCATAATTCCCATCATCACCCCTCTTTTACCTTTAAAACGGAAACGCGAAAGAGCGTAAGCCGATAGACATGTGAGAAGGGCGATAATTGTTACAGAGATTATCGAAACCTTGAAGGAATTCAGCATCCATCTGCTGAAATTCAGATTTTTATTGGATAGCAAATCAACGTAATTGTTGATTGTAAGATTTTGCGGAATTAAACTTGCACCTAACAAAGACCTTGCGGCGTTAAATGATGTCGCTATAATCCAGAAAAAAGGAATCACCGCGAAAATAATCAATAAAAGGGCGACCGCATATTTACCTGCCGCGGTAAGTATTCTGTTTTTTTGAATCATCATTTTCTTTACCCCCTAACGATCCTTCATGGTTCGCAGATTGAAAGTCTGGAAGACCACCATAAGAGCGACAAGGATAAACAGCAGTACGGAAATCGCCGCGATAAAACCATAATCGGCAACAGTAGACGAGCTGAAACCAAGACGGTAAATAAACGAAATTAAAAGGTCTGTATACCCCATCGGAACAACGGTATCAGCCATTGCCGGAAGCCCTGCGTTGAAACCCCAAATTAACGTGAAATTGTTAAAATTAAAACAAAATGAGGCGATAACAAGAGGCGATAATATTCGCATCACAAGAGGCATGACTATCTTTCGTATAACGGTGAACGGACCCGCTCCGTCAATAGCGGCGGCTTCAAAAAGTTCCGTGTTTATGGATTTTAGTGCGCCGGAAGAAAGCACGTAAAAATAAGGGTATGAAAGGTAGACATTAATCACAATCAGTGCAATGCGGGTCAGCATTAAATTGGTAAAGAAAAGCGGCGTAACTCCGAAAATTGACGATATTGCCGTTGTAACAAGCCCCATATTTTCATTTAACAGGGCTTTCCAAATCATAATCGAGACAAGAACCGGAATCGGGTACGGAATTATTAAAAGTGAACGGATAATGCGGCGGAATTTTAAATCGTTAAAAAGAAGGGCTATAAGAAGACCCAGACCAAAACTAATCAATACCGACAGGAGCGAAAAAAGTATATTCCAGATAAGCACTACAAACACAGGTTTTAAATAACCGGAGTTTCCCAAAAACCGGACGTAGTTTTCCCATCCAACGCCTACCATATAACCCGGAGTCAGCGTTTTTCCCGATGAAGAAGTGTAAGTGCCCTTTACAGGGCTGTAAAGGACGCCATCGCGGTTATCTGTAAATGTGTCGGCGTTTTTATCGTAAGTGTAGGCGGGAAGCTGGACAGCGACCTCCTGCATCGAAAGAATCATAATGGTCAGCGGAGGTTCGCCGAACTGTATCGATCCGAGCGTTGTCAGATTTTGAATTGTTTCCGCGCGAGTCATTTGCGTAAATCCGTCAATTTCTGACGGAATTCCTGAAGACGGAATGGTTACGTCTTCAGGAAGACGGCCGGGTCTTGTCTTGATATAGCCGTCGTCATCTTCAAGCAATAGCAAAAAGTCATTGCCTTTTCGATACGCAGTCCATGCCCAGGGTTTTGTGTCCTCGGGGCTGTACATTTCATCGGAAAGCCGGTTAATCGCCTGGATTTTTGTAAGAAGATGACCGCCGCCCATATTTGTAAAAGAAAGGTAAAAAGTGTAAAAAATCGGGTAAATTGTGAACAAAAGCGCCATCACAAGCCCGGCGGCAAGCCACCGCCAGGCAGTGAAAGCCCTTTTAAGGAAAACAACGGCTACAAAAACTATCCCTACGGTTATAAAAATTCCAAGAGTCACAAAGCCGTCGCTGAAAAACCGGAATGCCAGATACCCGCCAAAGAGACAGAAAAGCGATACTCCGGTTATTCGTATGATATTTGACATTACTTGGACAGAGCCTCTATTTGAGTTTTAGCGTTCCTCAGAGCGTCAAGCGGGGTTCTTTCACCTGCGAAGGAAAGATCTGCTGCCGCAACCCACGCGTCCCACACAAAACCCATTTCAGGAATTGAAGGCATTGGTATCGCGTTTACACCCGCCGCGTTAAAAGCCAGAGTATTGGCGTCGCCTGCTGTTTCAAATATTGATCTCCATGCCGAAGGACGCTGCTCTGCGCGGAAAATCGCCATCATACTTTCTTCCCTTGCGATAAAATCAGCCGCAAATGACTGAGCCAAAAGACGGCGGGGGCTTGTGTTATTAACGATAATGCCCTGAACGCCAAGGAATGGATTTCCGGCAGGACCGCCTGCTCTTGCCGCAGGAAATGCCGCTATGCCGTAATTAACGCCCGATTCAACGATACGATTGGTCGCCCACGGACCTGTCGGACAGAAAGGAGCTCTTCCGCTTTCAAAAAGCACATGCGCTCCGTCCCAGTCAATTGTCTGCGGAATTAAGCCGCGGTTTACCATATTGGTAAGGAACTGAAGACCGGCGACAAAACCGGGATCGGCAAGGAGTACGTTCTTCCCGTTTAAGCTACCGTCAGGATTTTTACCGAAAATGGCTCCGCCGAAAGCGTCATATACAGCGTAGACGTTATAGGTAGCGTCGGGAAGTCCCATCATATAATCAACTCTTCCTGCGTTTTTAAGTCTTTCAGTAATGGCAACGGCTTCATCCCATGTAGCAGGTGGATTTGGCACAAGGTCTTTGTTGTAGAAGAAACCGACATTTTCCACCGCAAGAGGTACGCCGTAAAGTCTGCCGCTGTAATTAAATCCGTCCAGCGCAGGATTAAGATAGGATGATCTTTTACCGCCAAGGTTGATTTCCATAATTACGCCGTTTTCTACAAGCGGACCGATATTGTCATGGGGGACGATTGCGAGATCAGCGCAATCAGCGCCGCCTGCCGCCAATAAAAACTGGGTGCGAATCTGGCTGAGATCAACCATGCTCACTTCGACCGCTACGCCGAACTCAGCTTCAAATTGTTTGCCTAGCTGGGTAAGCACTTCAATACGACCTGAGTCATATACCCACAATATAAGTTTTTCAGGCGCTGCCGTTCTGGCTCCTCCCTCTTTTTTCTGGCAGGATACTGAAAGAAGCATCCCTGCGGCAAGTAAAAATACGCATAAAATAACAGCGATTTTTTTCATAACATTTCTCCTTTAAAATAAAAAATATATACAACGATGAATCAACACGCGTAATTTACACGCGTCGATTCAATTCTATTTGCCGAATTTCAGATTTGTCAAGAAAAAAGATTAAAATTGTAATTTAATATGCACCCCGGAAAAGTTTAATTAATTAGGAATAATTTAAAATCATCCCATGCGCCCCATCCGCCGGCAGCGCATTTTACATTAAACCCGACGGTTAGTGATCCAGACTGATCTACATCAATATGGATTAAAGCCTGCTGATAACTTTTCCACCCTGCAAGTTTGACATCAGACCTTCTGTAGACAGATCCGCTTCGGGCAAAAACATGACAATCCTGATTTGCGCCGCCGTCGCCTCCGTGCAGGTACGCCGACAGCATATATGTTCCCGGCGCCAAACCGTTTAATTCCTGTGTTACGGTGAAATCAAGCGGCTGGCTATCCCAAAAATGAAAGCTTGCGCTGCCGGTTCTGGCGTCTTCTGTACGCCGCTCTGCATGACCGCTGCTGCTGACAGAACCGGAAAGAAGCCAGCGGCTCATGTCCCTGTTTTCAAAACTGCCGTTAATTATATGGTTTTCTTCTTCAACGCTGAGAAAACATTTTACCGCAGTTCCGTCGGCGGAGCCGTCGATTAAATAATCGCCGAGAGTTTTTGCGGCGTTTAATTGCACCTGATTCCATGTAACAGGTATGGATTTTTTGCTGCCGTCCGCGTAAACCGCATAAACTGTCTCCGGCAAAACGCGGTTATTTGCAAGAAGCGTCATTACTTCGATATCAGGTATTGCCACAACAATGTTTTCCCGCATGGACGCGCCTTTTTTTATATATTTGAAAACATTTAACGACGGCAGCGGATTTCCCTTGAAGTCGAACAGGCTCTGGTTATCAACAGCAGTTCCTCCGTAATATACGCCTGCGTCTTTAAAATCATAAATCGACGCATAAATCGCTGCCCAGCCGCTTCCGTAATCTCTCCAGATCTCTTTGTTTGTTTCGTAATCTTCTCCTACAGGAATCCACGCAGGCTCCCAGTAAAAAACGCCAATGCTCCCCGCCTCCGCCGCTGCGGCGATTACATCCCTCACAGACAGCGCCTGCCCGTAAACTGAAAATGTATACGGCATTCCGCGCTGATCGGAAACGGTATTTGCAAAACCGTCTCCGTCTTCTTCCGTCCATGCATAGGCAGTCTCAGCGATGAGCGTATCTTTTCCAAAACGCTCCCGAATCATGGAAAGCTGTTCTGTCAGATTTTCACGGGTTCCGTGCCAGAAGGGATAATAAGAGCTTGCGAATACGTCATAATCGACATTGAAGTCTTCCAGAGTCTGCCCGTGATTTGCGTAACGGCCGGCATGAGGGTCTGTAAAATGAACAGCGATTTTTATTTTTTTATCATAAGCGCGAACAGCTTTTGCTCCGGCGTTTAACAGCGCGGAAATTTTCGCCCAGTCATTTTCACCGCACATGGCGCTGTTTGTCTCATTGCCGAGCTGCACCATGCCGATGCTGCCTTTCCTGCCGATTTGCTTTAGCGCGTCCAGTGTAAACTTTTCAAGCACGGCGGATTTTTCTTCAATATCCATTCCTGCCCATGCACGCGGAATCATCTGCTTGCCGGGATCCGCCCAGAAATCAGAATAGTGAAAATTTAAAAAAAGTTTTAACCCGTATTTTTTTGCGCGTACGGCAATGGCGGCGGCGTTTTCAACATCGCAGTTTCCCCCGCCGAATCCCCTTCCCCTTGAATCAAAAGGATCGTTCCAGATGCGTACGCGTATATAACTAATTCCCGCTTCTTTTAGCGTTTTAAAAATGTCCTGCTCTTTACCGTCAAAGCCGAAAAATTTAACGCCGCTTTTTTCAAGCGCGATTATACTTGAAATATCTGCGCCGAAAATAAAATTTTTCGGTAAATCCGCAACAGGCTGAACAAATATATCAGCGTTTTCATTGTACGGCGCTGTGATAACCTCGGGAATAATTTGTCCTTGCGAGCAGGCTGTTATTATCAATATTATTATCAGAAAAAAAATGTTTTTGCTTGTCATAAATCGTATTCTAACATGAAAAATTCGCATAATGCAATTTTATCAGCAAAAATACGCTACTCGACAACAACCTGAAATGCAGCCATAATTATTTAATGACTTCGGAAGATATCGATATAAATCTGATACAGAAGACAGAGCTTTTTTCCAGCCTTACACATGATGAAATTAATTTTGTTGTTTCCCGCTGCGGCACGCTGAAGTTATCAAAAGGATCGCTTTTATTTTCTCCAGATGAAGAAGCAAAACATTTTTATATATTGAAACAGGGTGCTGTCCGGGTATATAAAAGCCGAAGCGACGGAGGCAAGAATGAAATGGCTCATTTTGCTCCCGGAGACACAATCGGTGATTTTGATTTTGCGCGGGGAGCCGAATATGACGCTTTTGCGGAAGCGGCGGAAGATTCTGTCCTTATTGAATTTCCCGGATACGGGCACACAATTGATTCGCTCAGGAAAGAGCAGCCTCATGCCGCCTGCAGCATATTGTTACACGCAATCGCACTGACAACGAAGCGGATAAAAACTACAAACAAGCTGATACTGGAAAATATGTCGTGGGTGCAGGAACTGCACAGACGCGCCTATGAAGACGCAGGAACAGGACTCTGGAAACAGACTCTCATGGACGATGAAATTATCAAAGCGTTAAATAAACCGTCGGCTCTGATAATGTTAAAGCCGGATCATTTTAAAATACTTGTTGACTCGCGCGGACACGCCGTCGGAGATGAAGCGATGGTAAAAATCGCTTTAATCCTGAAGAACATGACAAGGAAAACAGGACACGGCTGGGCTCTGCGGTTTAAGAGCAATGAGACAGGTTTGATTATCAGCGGCTGCGGCAGCAAACAGGCGCACGGAATAGCCGAAGAGCTTGCGAAGGAAATTGCTTCGATGGAACCTGTTCCCGCTGAGGGTGAAAACAGCGAGTTTAAATTTTCAGCGACAATATCATGGACAATATGGCCGGAAGACGAAGATAACTGGGAAAAAATTTTTCAGGGAAATTACGCCTTCCTGTTGGACAACTGGAAAGCGGGCGGAGGAAAAACAGTACGCTACAGGAAACAGGGAAACAATGGAAAATAAAATCCTTGCAGATTTATTTTTATCAAAACTGGCTTTATTCTCCCGGCTTAATGAAAATGAATTTAACTATATATCGGATTATCTAAAAATCATAAATGTAAAAAAAGGTGAATCTGTTTTTAGGGAAGGGGATACCGGAAAAGAAATGTATACCCTCTTTTCCGGCTCATTAAGCGCGTTCGGCGTCCAGTCCGACGGAACAGAACGTAAATTATTCGATGTAAAACTGGGAAATTTTTTCGGTGAGATGTCAATTATAACGCATGAACCAAGGTCGGTAACGATTACGGCAATGGAAGACTCGGTCTTTATTATACTTGCCGAAGTTGATTTTTACCGCATAATTTCACAGCATCCGGAAATAGGATACAAGATCCTGCAGGCAATCAGCATTGTTCAAAACCAGTGGTTAAATCAAACATCAAAATCTTTCAGCGATCTTATCAGGTGGGGTGAAAGCGCAAGGAAGCGGGCGATAACAGACGAAATGACCGGTCTTCACAACCGCAGCTTTCTTGAGGAATCCATCAGGGAACGCATTAATAATCAATCGCTTAATTTGCGCATTATGTCTTTGCTTATGATGGACCTTGACAAAATACACAGCATTAATGATCTTTACGGAACAAAGGCAGGCGATCTTGTCATTATATCCGCTGCTGATGTAATCAGCTCGTGTCTTCGGAAAGGCGATATTCCCTCCCGCCTTTCAGGGGATGAGTTTGCAGTGCTCCTCCCCGATACTGACATAGAACATGCGCAGGCAGTCGCGGAAATAATTAGAACTGGTATCGAAGAAAAATCAATAAAAGTGCCGGCAAACTCCGGTTCCAGTGAAAACATAACTATTTCGACACGAGCCAGCATCGGTATATCAATAATGCCGCTTCATGCCAAAACGACAGAAGAGTTCCTTGAAACATCTGACCAGGCTCTGCGAAGAGCCAAAGAATTGGGGCGGAACCGCGTTGAAGTTTTTCATTAAAAAACTGTATAATTGCCGGAACAAGGAGATAATATTAATGAAGAAAATCACAATGCTGGCATTGGCTGCCATTATTACATTCGGGATAACTGCATGCAAAAGCGGCAGTGAACAGGTTCGAATGGCAACCGGCGGAAGCACCGGCACATATTACGCTTTCGGCACCGCAGTCGGTCAAATCTTAAATGAAAAAACAGGTATCTCAATCAGCGTTCAATCAACAGGAGCTTCAAAAGCCAATATTCAGCTTATTGACGCAGGCGAAGTAGAACTTGCAATCGTTCAGAACGATGTAATGGATTATGCATGGAGGGGCGTAGACCTTTTTAACGGTGAAAAAACAAACAGTTTTGCAAGTATGGCAGGTCTTTATGCCGAAGTGTGCCAGGTCGTAGTCAGCGCAGCATCGGGAATAAAGAACATTGCCGATCTCAGGGGCAAAGAAGTTTCTGTAGGGGATGCAGGCAGCGGCGTTGAATTTAACGCAAGGCAGATACTCGAAGCTTACGGAATAACCTTTGAGCAGATTGGAAAACATAACCTGAGTTTCGGCGCATCAGCCGACGCGTTGCGTGATAACAAGATTGACGCGTTCTTCTGCGTCGCAGGCGCTCCGACCCCTGCAATAATAGACCTTGCTACAAATAGGGACATTGTAATTCTGGAAATTGACGACGCTCATGCGGCGCAGTTAATAACGAAATATCCTTTCTATACCAAATTCCCAATTCCGGGCGGAAGCTATAAAGGGCAGGACAGAGTTCAGACTGTAGCGGTAAAAGCTACTTTTATAGTCAGCAATAAACTGAGTGAAGACACTGTATACAAGCTGACAAAGAACCTTTTTGAAAGCAAAGCTCAGATTGAAGCGGCTCATGTAAAAGGCACAGAACTTTCGCCTTCTTATGCTGTTGACGGTATCTCGGTCCCGTTTCATCCCGGCGCGCAAAAATATTTCAGGGAAATAGGCGCTCTTTAAAGAGGATAATATCAGCCGCTTTCTTAACAGTCGCAGTAAAAGCGATAACAAGTTTAATCTGCGGCTGTATTTAATCACAGTTATTATCGGTCTTTGCGGAACTGCGGTGCTGATAATGATTTCAGGCAAAAGCCAGCCGGGGACGGGAAATTTCCTGACGCTGGAAATCGCGGACAGCGTTTCCGGCAAAGTGTACGGACGCAGGTTCGTGGAAGATAACAGCGAATTTGCAATTGAGTATACTCATTCTGTCAATAACAGCATTGTGCATGAAATATTCAAAGTTGATGGAAAAACAATTTACAGCCGCGCAGTGCGTTTTTATTCTTTCGGCGCGGGAATGCAGACGGAACTTGAAGAAGGGCAGCAAATTGCGCGTGACGGAGACGCGCTTATAATAACCGGTTTGAACAGATCTTTTACCGAATTAAATTATATTGTCGGAACGGTTTCTGATCATCTTCTGCTAATAAACGGAGAGAGATTGAGTCTCAGAAGTCTTTGCGGCAGAAACGCCCATGTTGCCCTGCGGATCAGGTAAACTGAAGCAGACGGGCATACAGGAGAAAATAATGAGTGACGACAATCACATATTAACTGAAGAAGAAACCGAACAGCTGATGAAAAAATTTGACCGCGAATCAAGAGTGCGTCATTTCACCGGCATACCTGATAAAATAATAAAAGGATTACTGCTGTTTTTCGCCGCCTATGTTTTCTGGGTTACTTTAATCGCAACTTTGCCGGAGCAGGTAAGGCGCAGCGCTTTTGTCGGAATTCTTGTTTTCATCGGGTTTCTTCTTTACCCGCGGCGCAAGGGAATGACAGGAAGGGTGAATTATATCCCGTGGTATGATTTCGTTCTTGCGTTTCTGGGATTGGCGTCTTTTTTTTATTATGTAGTAAATTACGAAGTTATAATAAATAAAGCCATTTTAATTCAACCGTTTGATATCGCTGTCGGAGTAACAGGAATAATTATCCTCGCCGAGCTTTGCAGACGGGTTATCGGGATTCCGATTCTTGTAGTAGCGACAGGTTTTATCACCTATGCTTTTATTGACGGATTTTCCCTGCGCCGTATTATTCATCAGCTGTACTACACTACGGACGGAATCATCGGCACTCCAATCGGGGTTTGTTCAACCTTTATTGTGCTGTTTATCTTTCTGGCTTCATTTCTGGAAAAATCAGGGATCGCCAAATTTTTTATAGACCTCGCAAATTCAGTGGCAGGTTTCACAGCCGGCGGACCCGCCAAGGTGGCGGTAATCGCAAGCGCTCTTGAAGGAATGATCTCCGGCAGTTCCGTCGCCAATACAGTAGGTTCAGGAAGCGTTACAATCCCGATGATGAAAAAAACCGGTTATAAACCGGAGTTCGCAGCGGCAGTAGAAGCCGCCGCTTCTACTGGAGGGCAAATCGTTCCTCCCATTTTGGGCGCGGCTGCGTTTCTCATGGCGGAATTTACAGGCATTCCGTATCTTGTAATCGCAGGTTCGGCTATCCTGCCTGCAATACTTTACTTTGTAGGGATTTTTTTTGTTGTTCACTTTGAAGCGAAAAAACTCGGTCTTGAAGGACTGCCGAAAGAATCGATACCGAAATTTTTACCGTTGTTCCTTAAAAAAGGATACCTTTTTTTACCGATAATAGTTCTTATTGTTTTTATGGGAATAGGTTTTACTCCCGCTTACGCTGCGTGTATCGGAGTCCTCTCCGCGTTTGCGGTAAGTTTTTTCAGCAGGGAAACGCGTTTTACTCCCGAAGGATTTATTGACGCCGTTACCAACGGTTCGCGTAACACGATCGGCGTCGCGGTCGCCTGCGCGGTAGCGGGAACCATTATAGGCATTGTTTCCCTTACAGGGATAGGACAATTACTGATTGGTCAGCTTACTTCCATAGTGAACAATCCGTTTCTTGTATCGACGGGAACAAGCCTTCTTGTCGCGCTTCTTATCACCATGCTTACGTGCCTTGTAATCGGCATGGGGCTTCCTACAACCGCAAATTATGTAATCATGGCGACAATCACCGCTCCCATGGTAATGCGCGCAGGAGAAGCAAGCGGCATTGTAGTTCCCCTTCTTGCCGCGCACATGTTTGTCTTCTATTTCGGGATACTTGCCGACATTACGCCGCCGGTAGCGTTAGCTGCATACGCTGGAGCGGCGATAGCGAAATCCAACCCGCTTGCGACCGCCGTAACCGCGACAAGACTTGCGATTGCAGCTTTTATTGTCCCTTTCATTTTTGTTTTCAGCCCGGAGATGCTTTTTATCGGAACCACTCCCCTTCCATTTATCATGACAATAATAACTTCCATTGTCGGGATGTTTAATATCGCGATAGGGCTGGAAGGCTTCATGTTAAGAAAGCTCGGCGTTCCTCTCAGGCTTATTGCCGTTGCGGCAGGTCTCTTGCTTATCAATCCGGGAATCTTTTACGACCTCATCGGCATCAGTTTGAGCGCGTTTGTGATTTTAATACATGTGATAATGTACAGAAGAGATAAACATAAACTCCGGTGATTATCCTTTAATTGATCCTTCGGTAAGCCCGGTAATGAAAAATCGGTTCAGGAAAAGATACACTATCATCATGGGAATGATTGATATGCTGATGCCGGCGAGCATAAGATCCCAGGCAACAGCGGATTCCCCTCCCATTGATTTTAACGAAACGGCCCCTACAACAAGCGGCCACTTGCTTTGATCTCCAAGCGTAAAAATATAGGGCATCAGATATTCGCTCCACGAGGCGCGAAATGAAATAAGCCCAATTGTAGCAATGAGCGGCTTTGTCAGGGGAAACAGGATCGATCTGTAAATACGGAAAAAATTACATCCGTCTATTCTGGCAGCCTCGTCGATTTCCTTCGGAATTTGATTGTAAAAACTCGTCGAAAGAAAAACATAAGCGACGTTCATGCCGAACACATAGATGATGATTACACCCCACAGGCTTCTGTCAATTCTCAGGAGTTGGGTTATCTGAAGCTGTGGAAAGAGGCTTAAAGTTCCGACTGAAATAAAAAGCGACGCCATTACCATGCCGTAGACAATTTTTGTAAACCTGCTTGTTCCCCGTGAAAAAACATATCCCTGTATCGTCGCCGCAAAAATGGATCCAAAAACAATGAAGGTGCACATATAAATGCTGTTCCAAGTATATCTGGAAAAATTCGCAAGCTGCCATGCCCGTGAGTAATTATTAAACATCCATTTCTCGGGCAGTATTTTAATGCCGCCGAGCATTATTTCCATGTTGCTTTTAAACGATGATAAAAAGATGTAAACAACGGGAAAGAGAGCGATAAAAACCATTACTATTAAAAAAATATAAACAAACAAATATATTATTTTAGTATCTATTCCGGTTTTCATGGTTCCTCCTAATACACATTTTTCATGCGCTTGGACATTTTAAGATACAACACGGTCATTATTGCCAAAATAACACCCATTATTATCGCCAACGCGGAGCCGTAACCGTACTGGCGTCTCATTCCGACCGCGCCGAAATTAAAGAACATTTTTAATATATGCGTCATCGCAACTTCGGTGGTTCCGCCCGGCTGCCCGTTTGTCATAACAAGAACCACGTCATTAATCCTCATGGTTCCAAGCACGCTTAACATAATCACCATCTGCATAACAGGAGCCAGAAGGGGTATCGTTATGCTGAAAAACTGTCTGGGACCTGAAGCTCCATCAAGAGTGGCGCATTCATACAGTTCATTGGGGACATTCTGAAGACCCATAAGAAAATAAATCATGTTGATTCCAAGAGTTGACCATATTGAAACCAGCAGAATAACATTTATAGCCGGCCAGCGGCCTCCGAAAAAATTAAAATTTTGCTCAAGGATGCCGAGCCCGACAAGCGCTGAATTAACAATTCCGTTATAAACACTAAAAAGAATTGTAAAGATAAGTCCTATTACAGCCATGCTGAAAACAGTAGGAAGGAAATAAATAATTCTGAAAACAGAGCTTCCTCTCACCTTATTATTAACAAAGAACGCCAATAATAACGCAAGCGGTATTTCTATAATCAGCTTCATAAACGCAAGGTAGAATGTATTAACCATTGAATTCCAGAATTCCTTGTCGCGGAAGAAAGCGCGCGCAAAATTGTCAAGTCCTACAAAGAAAGGTTTGTTAAAACCTGAGTAGTCGTACAGAACCCAGCGCAGCGCCCAAAAAATCGGGTAAATTGTAAAAGTGAGAAAACCTATGAAAAAAGGAAGCAACATAAAAAATTCATAAGAACGGCTTCCTATAAGATCAACCTTTCTTTTTTTAAACATAAAATACCTCGGCAATGAATTATCAACATTCAATGATCATTATTGACAGACTCTAATTAATAAAAAAAAGAGGCTGCCCTGTTTATGAACAGCCTCATTTCTCTTACGAAAACTCCCTTTATCTGGCTCTCAGCCTTTGTTCAAAGGTAGCGTCAATGAAGTCTTCCCTTTTGATTATGCCGCGATCAACAGCCTGCTGGAATGCAGCGTTCATTCGCCTGTCAAGGTCTGTTAACGCCGCGCGGATACCGGTTCTTGGAATCTGACCTGTAAGAATCTGTCCTATAACTGCTGCTCTGCCCGCTCCTTCAACAGCAAGCTGATCATGAGGCGCTGCAGGCATGGTTACAGTGCGCGTAACTGTCCTTCCGTAACTGGTCCATTGGGGACGTTCTGACTGAGCGGCTTTTGCTGCAATGTCAGCGCGTAAAGGTACGTGCTTGCCGGCGGTAAACATGAGCATCTGTGTTTCATCGCCGCAGAAAACGCGGACTACATCTGTCATTGCGCGCAATTTTGCGCGATCATTCTTTACCTGGGCGTTTACATAGTACTGGGCTCCCGCTGAAACAGGAACCGCATAAGCGCTGTTGGCGTCTCTGACGGGAAGCGGCGCAAAATCCCAGCCTGTAGGATTACGCGGAGCGCCGTTGGCGTCAGCTCCGCCAAACGGGAATTGCTCGTAAAGCACTCCGACATTCCAGCCCGCTCCCATGATAAAACCGACATTTCCGGCGGAAAAATGCGCTCTTAACTGATCGTCGGAAAGCGACTCCATTCCCGGGAATATGGCATTAGCTTCCCTGACACGGGCGAGCATTTCAAAGTATTCCGTGAAATCAGCAAAATTATACCTTCCTTCGGCAAAATTCCAGTACATATGTCCAACCGAGTTTGTAGCTGCAAATTCAGTTACCCAATGACAGAAATCCGGAGTCCAAAGCAATGGAATACCGTATCCGTAAATATTGGGCGCAAGCCTTGAGATTGCAATAGCCTGCTGTTCAAATTCCGCCCATGTTTTCGGAGGAGCGGAGAAACCTGCACGCTGAAGAAGGGATTTATTGTAGTGAAAACCTGAAAACCATCCGTACATGGCTATTGAGTAGGGAACTCCGTTGAAATGCGTGTTTCTGTTCCTTGCAAACGGAGCGTGAGCGTCAAGCAGATCCTTAATTCCGCTGATTTCAGTCCAGGGAAGGAATTTTCCCTGTTCCTGGAAATTCTCGAAATTAACAAATCCCTTAAACATATCCGGCGCTCTGTTTGTTTCCATCGCCATGTTCATGGCTGTATTCCAGTCCGCGCCGTAAACTGAATATTCAATTTTGATGCCTTTTTGAGCACCGACACCCTTGTTGAAATCATCTACCAGTTTGTCAACTTCCGCCTTGTTATGAGCGTCGTTCGACCAAACTGTTATTGTCGTTATTCCAGAGTCTCTACCCCCCCAGACCGTGTCAAAAGCCATAAAAAAGTAAGATTTTAAAGTTATAGAAAGTAATTTTTTTCAAAGGTGGAAAAACTTAATAGCTTGAGTTAAATCATTGCTTCTATCAATTTCTTTATTCCAAGAAT
>Ga0209755_10000028_pt1 | contig 242280 bp, 219 predicted proteins | sample TergutCo191P1_FD_187301 | JGI IMG/M metagenome (GOLD analysis project Ga0209755, IMG submission 187301) | Cornitermes sp. P1 segment gut microbial communities from Petit-Saut dam, French Guiana - Co191P1 (SPAdes) (version 2) | ecosystem: Host-associated > Arthropoda: Insects > Digestive...
ATGGTATCAAGAATTTGATCCAGGACATCCTTTTCTTTCTCTTTCTTTTTTCGTGCCATGACCATGTTTTCTCCTCTGGTATTTCTACCATTTTAATGGTCATTTACACATTTTTTAAGACAGGCTCTACAATATCCTTAACCCTGTTCGCGTCAGAGATGGTGTATTGCAATTCTCCTTTTATATAGGACGCTGTTACGCAGGTGTTGTTCTCTATCCATAACTTAAATTTAACATCAACATTCTCAGGCCATGCAGGCAGCAGATATATTTTCCCTGCGAAGTTTTGAAGCAGCATTTCCTGAAGCCCTGTCATGCCGCACCCGCCCCAGTTGTGATCCGGTACATAATCATGTCCCGGCCCCCAGAATGCGGGAAAGCGTCTTCCCGAATCTTTTAATTTATCAATTTGATAATGGTACGCTTCTTTAACCATTCCCATTCTTGCCGCGAATAAACCGATATGCATCCAGCTTAAATTCATAAATTGATCTTTATCATCCCATGCGTAATTATATGTGTCGATTGCAAGCTGTAAATCGTCCTTATTATTTTCTCCTATTCCTATTTCATGATACGGAAAAGTTGCGTATAACTGCGGAAATTCGCAGTTAATTTTTATATATTTTTTTGGCAGTTCACACGGCGATATAACCGTATGTTCTCTTTTTATTTCTTTTGGTATGGGCGGCAATTGATTGAGTATTTCTTCCCATTTTTCCCGCCTGTATTGATCTCCATAACCTTTTTCCAGAAGCTCCTTTATAACAGCGCGAAGCGCGTAAATTACATCAGATGGATTTGTAACAGCCGTCTCATCGGGATTGTAATTAGCCGCGTATCTTCCATCTTCTCCCCATACGTCGATTACAGGCGCTTTATGATATGTCTCCTGCGCGGTAGAAGGAAAAATTATACGCTTTCCGTTTTCGTCTAATTTACTGTACATCTGATCGTAAAAATTTAAAATAACTGTTATAAAATTGATGTATCTATCTGTGTTTATTTCTCCCGCGGCCTCAATGTATTTTAACATCATGTATCCAAACTCAAGCGATGCCGCGTAATGATAGCGGACATATATCGGATAATCTAAACCGTATAACCCGTAATATGCGGACAGACCGTTGGCATCGGTTTGTTCAGGGATGCAAGCGGCGTTTTCCACACCGAAGAAATAACGCGATCTTGCTTTTGCGCCTTCAAGAAGCCTTAAATAAAATTCAAACTGCGGATGCATCATATCAAAATCGCCGCTTTTTAACATCGGCCAGTATATATGCCTTTGATTTTGGGCTGTAAATATGATACCTCCCCAGTCTCTTTCATCAGGGGTTTTAGCGCCGTACCTTGCGCCCCAGTAGACGGGGTCAACTGTAAACAATCCTCCGTTAAATTTTGTTGGAAATCTTCCGTAAGCGTTACACCCAAGCATATAGCGGAACAATTGATAATTTCTGCCGGCCTGCCAATCCTGATCATTTTCATCGGCGGCATCCGGTTTAATATTAATATAACTGCGATCCCAGAACTCATCCCACCATTCAAGCGTTTCCCGCCTGCCGTCAGACCGGCTCTCTGACGCTGTTTTATCCAATTCATTTTTCCAGATGTCTAATATGTTCTGTGATATATGGAATAATACTTTTATTTCCTGATACTTGGCGGCTGCTTCCAGCGAATAACAGCCGCAGGGAAGACCGGCGTAAATATTTTCTTTTTTACCGGTATAACGCATGTTATCTGCAATTAATCTACCGCCCGATATTAAATTCTTTTGCACATTCGGGAATTTACCGGCGATTGATTCTAATCCTTCCTGGCGGATATGGTTCCAAAAATGCTTTTCTTCCTTTATCTGATGATAAAACAATATACCTTCGTCAGCCGCAAGAATTGTATCGGGATATTTATAATTATTTTCGCTGTTACGCCAATTTTCATAAGAGACGGTAATTTGATGTTCCGCATCGGAATTTATTTCTATGTGCAAAATTCCGCGTTTTACATCAACCCATAAAAGTATCTTTGTACTTGCATTATTTGATTTGCCTGAAATTTCTATGCAGCCTTTTTTTAATTGTAATTCCTGTAAAAAAGAATCGGAAAATGGAGCCGGAGAAAGCGTGATTTTCAATCTTCCGGATTTTATCATGTTTCCTTCTTCATCAAACGCGCCGCTTTGCGCCATATAAAGATATATTTGATCATTTTCTACCCATACATTGCAGCCTATATCACGCCCTCCAAGCGGCATTGATTCACCAGAATTTTTGCTTTGGCTTGTAAATTTAATGTTATAATTTTCCATTCCGCATCCTAAAATAAATTTTCCCTAATATATTATTTTTCTTTACTTTCTTATATCCTTCCAAAGCCATTCAATGTTTTTATCCTATATTGACTTAATAAATATTAAACAAGATAATGAAATTAATTAATAGGAGATAAATTATGGCAAGAAAAGCGATTGTTTCCGCGAAGGCTGCGGCGGTAGGACCTTATTCACACGGCATTGACTGCGGCGGGCTTATTTTTTTATCAGGTCAAACTCCGCTTGATCCTGCTACGGGAAAAATTGTCGAAGGTGATATTGCGGCGCAGACAAAACAAGTTTTTATAAATCTGTTTGAGGTTTTGGCTGCGGGTGGTTTAACGCCCGATGATGTCGTAAAGGTTAATGTTTTTTTAACTGACATGGGCAATTTTCCCGCGATGAATGAAGTGTACAAGGAGCAATTTTCGCCACCTTATCCTGCCCGATCCACAATAGGCGTTGCCTCTTTGCCGCTGGGAGCTAATGTCGAAATAGAACTTATCGCGCAGAAAAAATAGGTTAATCAGAAAATTTATGCGGAGAAAAGATAGAGAAGTAACTGATATAAAAGGCATAGAAGAAATTCTTCTTAAATGCAAAACTTGTCATCTTGCGATGGTTGATAACGGAGATCCGTATGTAGTGCCATTAAGCTATGGATATAAAATCACCGGGATTAATCAACAGATAAGCGGAGAATCAAATTTAGATAAACATACGCTTGAATTATACTTTCACAGCGCTCTTGAAGGAAGAAAACTGGAAATATTAAAGCGCTGCAATAAAGTATGTTTTGAAATATCGTCCGAAGGAAGACCTGTAAATTCCGACGATCCATGTAACTCAGGTTATTATTTCGCAAGTATTATCGGATTCGGGGAAGCCGTGTTTATATACGATAATGACGAAAAGTGCAGAGCGTTATCCGCCATGTTCAAACATCAGACGGGAAGAGATGTACCGTTCAGCGCGGAACAGTCAAAGAGCGTTTGTGTGTTTAAAATTATATCTAATGATTTTACCGGAAAAAGTAAACCGCAAGTATAATCAATCGGGATAATAAATTTAATCAGGAGAATTAATGAAACTTTTGCTTCTTGAAAATGATTATTCAATATTTAAATTTGATCCTGATTTTTCTCATTATGAAAAAATTTTATCTGATGAATTTTTCTCAATTACAAAAACAAAGGATGAATTGTCGATAGCCGCTCTGGAAAATTCATTTTCTGATTTTTTAAGTAAGGAAGACGGCTGGAAGATTATCAAAATAGACGAGGAACTTGATTTTTCGCTTACCGGGATATTAAGCAAAATAAGCGCGGTACTCGCCGGAGAGGATATCGGTATATTTGTATTATCTACATACAATACCGATTATATTATGATCAAAAAAGAAAATGTTAATAAAGCGGTAAATATTTTAATCAACAATGGTTATCTTCTAAATCGGTAATTTCATGCTAAATTCTTGTAAAAAGCGGGCTTTTTTTTTCCTTTACAAATTTACGAGCATAAAGCATAATGGTTACAAATACACTATTAGGAGGAAATAGATGAAAAAATCTATCGTTTTCGTTCTGATTCTAGTTCTGCTCGCTTCAGCGGCATTTGCCGGCGGCGGCAGCAACAGGGCCGCGTCAGGCAGCGGCGTTCAGGTTGATGTATTCTGGTATATGTTTGGAGATACTTACCTGACCAGTGTACGCAATAATATGGCAGCCGAATTCAGTTCATACTCTGCATTCAGGGTAACACACCATGACTGCAACAACAGCCAGACTACACAGACTCAGATGATTCAAACGGCAATCACGCAAGGCACGAAATTGTTAATCGTCAATATCGTTACGACAGGCTCCGAGGAAGCCGCGATGAATATTGTCGATATGGCAAGAAGAGCGAATGTTCCCATAATTTTCTTTAACCGCGAAGTGTCCAACGCTGTAATCAGATCTTATGCCAATGCCGCTTTTGTCGGTACAGACGCGGATGAAGCCGGTGTAATGCAGGGTCAGGCAATCGCCAACTTCCTGCTCAGACCGGAAAACTGGTCGGGAAACAATTCCCGTTTCGATCTTAACAGAGACGGCAGGATTAACTACGTTATGCTCAGAGGCGAGCATGGAAACGCCGAAGCTCTTGGAAGAACTAAATATGCAGTGCAGGAAGCAAACAGGCTTCTCTCCGGCAGGCTTACCCTGGCGCCCTCTCCGGCAAACCAGACCAGCACCCAGTACGAGAATGACGGCATAAGCAACTTCTTCCTGTATGCCAACTGGTCGGCAGCGGAAGCCGCGAACCTTATGCGCACAGCTCTGGCAGCGCACTCTCTCACCAACGGCTCTATCGAGCTTGTTGCCGCAAACAATGACGATGCCGCTCTCGGCGCCATCGAAGCCATGAACGAACAGGGCTTTAACACCGGCAGACAGGGCGCGGGATATATTCCTGTATTCGGCGTTGACGCGACCACAGTCGCTGTCGAGGCAATCCGTTCCGGAAGAATGACAGGCACGGTTCTTCAGGATGCTTTGGGAATGGCAAGAACCATTGTCGCGCTTGCTCAGAACATAGCCAACAATCAGCCGGTATTCTCAAATACTTCTACATACAATGTTGATCAAGGCGTAAATAAAATCCGCGTACCATACGCTATTGTTGAATAAAACGGTATAAAGATGAACTTAACCACGGAGGATATGGATTTAAAATCCGTTTTAATCCGTGGTTATTTTTTTGTAGCTTTTTCTTTTTCTAAGGGCATGCAATGGACGATTATCTTTTACAGATAAACCATGTAAGTAAATCCTTCCCCGGCGTAAAGGCGCTTGATAATGTCAGCCTGAAAGTCCGCAAGGGTACCATTCATTCGCTTATGGGGGAAAACGGCGCGGGAAAGTCCACGCTGATGAAATGCCTTTTTGGAATATACACTACAGACTCAGGCGAGTATATCCTTGACGGTAAGAAAGTGCTTTTCGTCAATACAAAACAGGCGATGGACAACGGTGTAGCGATGGTTCATCAGGAATTAAACCAAGTGCATACGCGCAGCGTTATGGAAAATATCTGGCTTGGGCGTTTCCCCGGATTGCCGCCGTTTTATGTAAGCCATAAAAAAATGTACGATGATACATTAAATATTTTTAAAGAGCTTGATATACAGATAAACCCAAAGGCGGTCATAAGCACATTATCCGTATCGCAGCGGCAGATGGTAGAAATCGCCAAAGCAGTTTCACAACACAGCAAGGTAATCGTCCTTGACGAGCCGACTTCTTCACTTACCGATGTTGAGGTCGAACATCTTTTCCGCATTATCAACAATTTAAAAAAACGCGGCTGTTCGATTATTTATATATCGCACCGCATGAACGAGATACTGCGCATCTCCGATGAAGTGTCCGTTATGCGCGACGGAAAAATGGTGGACACTCTCCCCGCGTCGGAACTTACCACAGAAAAAATAATTACAATGATGGTCGGGCGCGAACTAAGCAAGGTGTTTCCGCCTAAGACCAATATACCGGGTGATGTAATTTTACAGGTTGACGGATTTACGGCGCAGTATTGCAATTTAAAAGATGTTTCGTTTGAACTCCGCAAGGGCGAGATTCTCGGCGTTGCCGGTTTAATGGGCGCCGGACGTACGGAATTACTGGAAGGTTTGTTCGGTCTTGTTACCATGAAAGCCGGTAAGCTGCGTAAAAACGGCGTTGAAATTAAAACGGGAAAACCAAAACGCGCCATGAAACACGGTTTCGCGATGTTGACGGAAGAACGGCGCGCCACCGGTATTTTCGGCGTGTTAAACGTCTGCGACAATGTTACAGTCGCGAATATTAAAAAATACAGAGAATTATTTTACATCAGCAGTAAGAAAATGAGCGCCGATGCGGAATGGGCAATTAAAACACTGCGTATAAAAACGCCGGGACAGAAAACCCTGATCCGGTCATTGTCGGGCGGCAATCAGCAAAAGGTGATCTTCGGACGCTGGATGCTCACCGATCCCGACATACTTCTGCTTGATGAACCTACGCGCGGCATTGATGTCGGCGCGAAATATGAAATATACCAGTTGATGATCGACTTGGCAAAACAAGGCGACTCCATCATCATGGTCTCAAGCGAACTGGAAGAGCTTCTCGGCATTTGCGACAGAATAATGGTAATGTCCGGCGGATACAAAACCGGCGAGGTTGACCCGCGCACAACGACACAGGAAGAAATTATGACTCTCGCCGCAAAATGCGTTTAAAGGGGAAAGGTATGAATAATAACGGCACAGGAAAAGTTTCCATGCTCTCGAACATCAGGAGCGGCGTAAAACAACGGTGGGATAACTACAGTGTACTCGACGGCAGGGACAAACTTATTCTTTGGGGTGATTTTCTGATACGGAACGCCATGTATATAATAATCGCTCTTGTGGTTATTTATGTGCAGCTTTACAGTATTCAAAGAGGATTCGCGAATACCTTTTTATCTTTCAGATCGATTATTGATATATTGATGCGTTCGGCATCCGCGTTATTTTTGGCGCTCGGTGTCGGCGGCATTATAGTGCTTCAGGGGACAGATCTTTCAGCCGGCAGAATCATGGGGCTTACTGCCTGTGTATGCGCCTCGCTTTTACAGATGCCGCTTGCACAGTACAGCGTAAAGATGTTTCCAAACATGGACGCGCCGCCCATCATCATGGTTCTTCTTCTTTCCATTGCCATAGGAGCCGCCTTTGGAATCTTCAACGGATTTTGTTCGGCGAAATTTCAAATGCATCCGTTTATAGTAACTCTCGGCACTCAATTGATCGTATACGGACTCGTTCTTATTTATGTACAGCTTGGAACAAACGGCGGCGGCCCGATATCAGGTCTTACCGATCAATATAAAAATGTAGTCAAGTACACAATAGAGTTCAGAGGCACCGCGATTCCGCTGTATGTTTTCTACGCGATAGCCGCCGCGGCGATCATGTGGTTTATTTGGAATAAAACCACATTGGGAAAAAATATGTACGCGGTCGGCGCGAATCCCGTAGCGGCGAATGTCTCCGGCATCTCAATATTAAAAACTAACATTCTGGTTTTCATGATGGGCGGCATCTGCTACGGTATCTCAGGTTTTATCGAAGCCGCGCGGATCGGATCGAACGGCCCGGCGACTGGACTCAACGCGGAGCTTGACGCAATCGCCGCTTGCGTCATAGGCGGCGTCAGTTTTCTCGGCGGCGTTGGAAAGATCAGCGGAATTATTACAGGCGTAATACTTCTTCAAATTATCAGCGTAGCTCTTCAATGGCTCGGCGTTTCCGGTGATATTCAATATATTATAAAGGGAGCGATTATCCTCATCGCCGTAGCGATAGATATGAGAAAGTATCTCGCGAAAAAGTAAACACTAAAGCTTTTTTTTAACTCGGTTTGCTTTGGAAAAGCCTCACAATTTTGAAAATAAATCACAAATTGATTTATTTTCAAGAATTTTTTTGCTATGTGTTGTTCGTTTTTTTGGAAAATAGATCGATATAAAAAAAATTGGTAAATTTCGGCATTTGAAGGTATAATATATCTATTATGGTTCAGGCACACGCGCATTCCGCGCAAGTTCTGTCGGAAAGCGAAGAAGTTCTAATTAAAAAAACCGAAGAGTGGTTAAACGAAAAAAAGCCGCAGGACAAGAACCTTATTACCGAACGGTTCCGCCGCCTCCGCGCTCTCGGGGATGCGGTTTTTGATTATCCTTCGATAAAAGAAACAAAATATGTAAGGGATATTCTGATAAACGAAAATCAACTTACAGAATCGCTGCTTGCTTTTTCCTCCGATTCCCATCTTCTGCGCGCTCCGACAAAAGTTGTGGCGTTAAGGAGTTTTCTTGTCGCGAAATTCCACTCTTTTTCCCTGATTGCGTCTTTAACCGAAGAAAATCAGGAATTGAATAGACCGGCGAAAAATATTTCATTTTCCGTTGTTTTTACATTAATGGCGGAGAATGTCTATTTTACCTGTCTTGAGGATCCAAGTTTTTCAAGTCATACCAAATCAAATCTGGCTGATGATTTAATAGCCCTTTGGGACAGCGGCACCGACCCCCGCAGCATCCGCCATTTGAGGGCGCTGTCAACGTTATGGACCGCAAGAGATTCCGCTCCGCCCAGTTTCGGCACAATGGACGGCAATACCGAGCTTTTACGGATTTCCATTGATATGGGCAGGGAAACAGAATGGGAGGATTTTTTAAAAGAAGAATCCACCAATAACGAGACGCGGTGGGCATTGGAGGAATTTCTTTTCGGCTTGTCTTATGAGGAAATCATGCAGGTCAGGAACAGGCTGAAACGTTACGGCGTTAATGCTGTAAGCCACGATGAAGTACGCTTATACCTTGATTCAAAACCGGCATATTCACCGGTCAACGATCATGACCCGCGCGCCATTTATGATTTTTTCATCGAACGCCGGGATGCCTGTACTCTTCGCAAGAGAGTGAATGCTCCGGGGCCTTTTCATACCCTTGAAGAGATTTATTTGAAATACCGTATTATACTTGAATCAAATTGATAACGCATCCGGCGCGGGTGCGTTCGCATCCAGTGGGGTACAAGTGCATCCGGCTGGAGCAGGTTCCCGGAGGAATAAATGAGTAACTATAAAAGACCCAGTTGGGATGAATATTTCATGGAAGTCTGCGACGCGATTTCTAAACGCGCCACATGCGAGAGAGGAAGGTCGGGCTGCGTAATCGCCAAAGATAAACAGCTTCTTGTAACAGGCTATGTAGGCGCTCCTTCGGGTCTTCCGCATTGTGACGATGCCGGTCATCAATTAAAAAAAATGCTCCACGAAGACGGAAGGGAAACCACCCATTGCGTGCGTACCGTACACGCCGAGCAAAACGCCATCTGCCAGGCGGCTAAAAGGGGAATCCCGATAGACGGGGCTACTCTGTATTGCCGCATGACTCCCTGCCGAACCTGCGCCATGCTGATAATCAACTGCGGTATAAAACGCGTTGTCTGCCAGCGCCGCTACCACGACAGCGAAGACTCCGAATCCATGTTCCAAATAGCGAAAATCCCCATTGAATATATCTTTGACGAAGTCCAGCAATACGAAAATCAATAAATAAGGCTTTTCAAAAACTGAAGTTTCGGAAAAGCCTTAATACCTGTAACTATTAACTTCTTATTTTGTTGTGAGGAAATAGCCGAAAACTGCCGATAATGAAGAGCCGTGAAGTATCTGTGCAGTTTATTCATTATTTTTGCCTTCTTTGTCTTTGGGTCGTATACCGCCGGAGCGGATGATTTGATCCATGTGGTTGGAAGGGGAGAGACGATCTATTCAATTTCCCGCTTTTACCGTGTCGCCGCGGACGAGCTTATGAGGGTCAACAATATCACAGACCCTTCAACGCTCCAAGTCGGAAGAAGGCTCGCGATACCGTCCGCCGCTTTTTCGGATATCCCGGCTCCGCCTGATACTCAGGCACTGACAGATTACCGGGCGGTAAGGGGCGATACATTATTCAGCATAGCAAGAACGCATGGAATCACGCTTGCGAGATTGCAGGAGATCAACCGGTTTCCCGCGAACCATGTGCTTCGCGCAGGGGACGTGATCAGAGTGCCTGTGCAGACGGTTATCGTGCAGCCTGTAAGCCCGGCTGCAAGTCAGATTGACAGGCTGTTTACATTGCGCTGGCCGGTGACGCCTAATAGCATTGCTTATATGACAGGCCAGATGGGCGTTGTGGTGGAAGGCGCGCAGAATGAACCGGTGCGCAGCCTAACGCAGGGAAATGTTGTAGCGGCAGGTCCATGGAGAAAATTCGGCAGAGTTGTAATTGTGGAAGTATCCGGCGGATATTTTTACATGTACGGCGGCCTTGATAATTTGACAGTCAATATCGGCGACAGACTAACGCCGGGAGTGGAAGTGGGAAGGCTTGGTATTAATTCAATATCACAGAGACCCCAATTATTTTTTATGGTTTTCCGTAATGATAATCCGATTGATCCGGCGCAAGCGCCGAGAGCCGGGGAATCAGGATCTTAAAAGGAGAGACGATGGAAGCTAGTATTGAAAAGGTAGGGAAGCGCCCCAGAAAGCAGCTTGATAAAACCCAAAAAAGAATTAAAACGCAGAAGGAATCAGATCCGCTGGCATTGTATTTCAGGCAGATATCCAGATTTCCGCTTTTGACATTGCAGGAAGAGCAGAATATCGGAGAAAAGATAATCAGCCTTCGTTCAAAACTGAAGGAACTTGATACCGATAAAAAGAAAAATAAAGATATTGATTACACAAAAGAAAGAAACGTTCTTGATAACGCGCTTCTTCATTATAAAAACACGATGATAAATTCCAATCTGCGCCTTGTCGTGTCAATCGCAAAGAATTACCAGCACCGCGGGCTTTCGCTTCTTGATTTGATCGACGAAGGAAACATCGGTCTTATAGAAGCAGTCGAGCGTTTTGATTACACAAGAGGCTGCCGTTTTTCAACTTACGGTACATGGTGGATAAGACAGGCGATCATTAAAAGCATCGCTGACAAGGGGCGCGTTATCCGCATTCCCATTCATATGCTTAACACGATCAAGAAATGTTACTATGTTGCCAAACAGCTTACCCAGGATTTAGGGCGCGATCCCAACGAGGATGAACTGTCAGAGTATCTGGGAGTCCCTGTTGCCAAAGTAAAAGAGATTGTTAAACTCTCGCAGGAAACTACAAGCCTTGACACAATCGTTGACGACGGGAACCTGACGCGCCTTGCAGACTTAATAAAAGACGACATAAGAGCGGAACCTTTTGAAATGGTTTTTTCCATGACGCTTCAGGAAACAATGAGCGGAATTCTTTCGCAGTTATCCGACAGAGAAATGAAAATAATCCAGCTTCGTTTCGGGCTTACGGGAGAAAACCCGCTTACACTGGAAGAAACCGGAAAGTGCCTCGGTATTACCCGCGAACGTGTAAGACAGATTCAAGAAAAAGCAATCTGGAAACTGCGCACATTGCACGAACTTAAAGAACTTAAAGAAAATTCTTAATTTTGGGGACTAGAGATCAGGGACTAGGATTAGGTGGTAGGGACTGGGGATCAGGGACTTGGGAAAGAACTCTCGCCAAGAATCATTCCACCGGCGAACACTGTTAGAGGCGCGACAAGAATCAAACCGAAACAGCCTACAAGAGTATGTATTATTTCCGATGATACCCAAACCATATTGATTATATTTTCAAGGGGAATCCCCTGAGCGATAAAAACCATTATCATCGCGGTATATTCGGCGGAATATGCAAGTAACAGGGTAGTAGACATTGTGCCCGCCGCCTGACGCGCGACCGTATATCCCGATTTCATTAACTGTAACTTTGTAATGAGCGGCTGCTGTTTTTTTATTTCATCCATTGCCGCCGAAACATCCATCGCAAGATCCATCATCGCGCCGGAAGCGGCAATAAAAACGCCCGCGATAAAAAGATGAGACAGATTCAGGTGGCCGTATCCCGTATATACAAGCATTTCCGTAAAAGGCCGCACGGCTCCGTGGATTTTAAACCAATAAGTAAAAATATATGATAAAACCGCCGTGAACAGAACTCCGCCGGCCGTTCCTAAAAATGTGCATAATGCCCGTTTGGAAATACCCGCCACTAAAAATATGATTACAGCCGAAATTAATATCGTTACAGCTAACGCTCCGGTTAAAGGATCATAACCGTGCAGTGTCATCGGATAAAAAACTTTTATCAGCATGGACGCGGAAAATATAAAAGTTAAAAGGATTTTTATTCCCATCCATCCCATTATTAAAATTGTTAATATAATAAAAAGAACGCAAAGAATTATTGTTTTATCGGTGCGGTAATGATCCATAACCCGGATCATGGAAAATGTATTATCATCCGCCAGCGTCAGCACCGCGTAGGCGTAATCTCCGTCTGAATAAATTTTATCCATTTCCATTCTTCCTGTAAGATCATTGGCCGCAGAATAGATATTTCCCTTAAAATTTCCTTTATTTCCGGTGAATATTCCCTGAGATACTACCTTTACTTCCAGTTTTTGAAAACCATGTTTTACAGGACCCATCGTTCTTACATATTCATTGTCAACATGAAGAACGCGCACTTTGCATTTTAATGTATTTGACTGAATACCAGAGTTTTCAAATCCGGTTGGCAGCAATAAAACCAAAACGGTAAAAAGCGAAGAAACGATTATGAATACAATATCCTTTCCGGATTCTTTGTATAAACCCAGAAAGGACAATCGCATTAAAACTTTTTTAAATATATTCATATCTTTTTTATGAAGGAAAATAATTTAATTAGCATTTATGCCCATCGCTCTTGCCAGCTTGAAGAAAATTTGCGTATTGTCATAGTAACCGCCGAATATTTCCTGGTGTGCGCCGAGAGCGAATGTCGCGACCGGAACAGCCGTGTGTGAAAAAGATGTCCAGCCTATACCCGCGTTCTGGTTTAAAACCTGAGTTAATTTTATTGTTAAAGCTTCATAGCTGCCGTGAAAAACGCTCCATCCTTCCTGCGGCGCGTTTGTCTGCAGTTCCATTGAACGCCTGAAAGCGGTTTCAATTTGATTTTTCTGGAAATCGGATATATTTAAACTTCCGGGACGCAAATCAATGCCGAAGGATTCTTGAATGGCGGGGAAAAGATCTTCAAATCTTCTTTGACTGACAGGAACTCTTGCTTTATAAGGCGCTACCACATCGCTGTCAAAGGCTACATACGTTTTTGTCTGTCCGGCTATTCTGTCAAAGTACATTGAATATCCCATGCCTAGATTCGCGGAAACGCCGGGCTGCGCCGGGATTCCCGCCGTTCCTGCCCAGCCAAGAGTCATGCCGCCTGTTTCATGATCGCCGATTACTATTATAAGAGTCTCATTCGGATGTCTGTTATAAAACGCGATCGCTTCCTCAATTGCGTTATCAAACACGATAACATCATGAATAACAGCGCCGGCGTCATTGGCATGAGCGGCCCAGTCAATCTTTCCGCTTTCCACCATCATGAAAAATCCGTTAGGGTTATCAAGCAGTTCAATTCCTTTTCTTGTGAAATCGACAATCGACAAATCCTGCGGCCGGCGATCCAGCTCGTAATGCATAGCTCCGGAATCCTGCACTCTCTCGGCAAGAGCGATAACTTTACCGCTGCTTGTGTTTAACGCGTTAAATGCTTCTGGTGTTCGCGTAACGGTGTAACCCAGTCTTTGCGCTTCGGCAATATGATTGTCATTTTGGCCGCTGTTTGACACAATCCATCCGCCTGCGAAGTAATCAAAACCGCTTTCCACAAGCTGTTGTCCCAATCCGACGGGTTCATTCGCGTTTCCCTCGGTATTGTTTCTGTTTGTCACTTTTCCGTAATAAGCGGCGGGTGTCGCGTGAGTTAATGTAACAGTTGATACTATGCCAACTTTCATTCCGGCATCCTTTGCGTACTCTGCGATTGTTTTATATTGAGTTCTTCCATCCCTCGGGTCAATATTGATCATGCTGGATAAAGTTTTTCTGCCGGAGGCAAACGCCGTCCCTGCGGAAGCGGAGTCTGTGATCAATGAGCCGTAATCATGTGTGTTTGAAAGACCTGCCGCGGGAAATTGGGTAAAATTCAAACGGGTTAGATTATAGTTTGTAACATTATCTTTTGTTGACAGATAATATTCCGCCGCCGAAAAATGCGATGTTGACATTCCGTCGCCGACAAAAACAAAAACATATTTCGCCCGGCCCGCGCCTGAGTCTGCGCCGGTTTCCCTTGTGTTTCCCGCCGAACTGCATCCCATAAATAACGGCTGGAACGCAATCGCAAAAAAAGCGATAACAACTAGAAAATTCTTTTTCATTTAACTCCTCCTGATATTTTTCCGCCATGCGGAAACATTTTTATACTAATCAGAGTCAAATATGAATGTTAAGGTAATATTATTGAATTATTAAATTTTGGTTTATATCGGAGTTTTCCTGTAGAAAACACAAAAAAAGAGGAATGAAACTTTTTATCGTCCATTCCTCTTCTCTATTTGTTTTCTACAGTTTCGTGCTTTTTTATCCGATCTCTGCGATTGGCTGCTTTGATGTAAGCTGCGAGCCTAACTGCGCAAGGAATTTTATCTTGCCTGTGGCGGTCGCTTTGATCGGGAGTTCCATCTTCATTGATTCCATTATAAGGACTGTGTCACCTGCTTTTACATCAGCGCCGTCGGAGGCTACATAGCGAAGGACTGTTCCTGCCATTGGAGCAGTGATGACCGCTTTACCGCCGGTTGACGGAGCCGCTGCCGCTGTTGGCGCTGCTGCAGCCGCAGGAGCTGCCGCTACAGGTACAGGAGCCGCCGCTCCGAGTAACTCGACCATTGGCAGTCCGGCTGTTACCTGGGTTCCTGTGGCAAGAAGGAAATGCACTTTTCCGGCGGTGGACGCTTTAATCGGCAGTTCCATTTTCATTGATTCCATTATTAAAACGGCATCCCCGGCTTTTACGTCCTGGCCTTCGGAGGCGGAGTAGCGGAGAATTACACCTGCCATCGGCGCGGCAATTGTTACAGTGCCTGACGCGGAAGGCGCGGCTGAAGAAGCATCGGGCGCTGCCGCGCCTGCTATCGGTGTTGCCGCTACTGTTCCCGCAGGGGAAACTGTTACAGCGTAGTTTACTCCGTTTACATTGACATTGTATCTTTCAGCTTGACCCGGCGCTCTCGGCGCGGCCGCGGCTTGCGCTTCTTCGGCTTTAATAACGATTGGACCATCGGCGCGTTTCTTGAAGAAACCGGGCGCGACTTCCGGGAACATCGCAAGAGTAAGAACATCTTCGGGAGTGACAGCGCTTGTGCCGAGAAGTTTTTTTGCGTCCTCTTCCAGCTTAGCGTATTCGGGCGGAATGTCATCTGCCGGACGGTGCGTTATTTCTTTTTCCATTTTGAGAGCTTCAAGAGCTTTCTTTACAAGGTCAGGATTCTTGGGAGCGGGGCAAGCGCCGTATTTACCGGCAACCATGTCCTGGAATTGGCCGGAGAGTCTTGCGTATCTTCCATTAATAACATTCAATACCGCCTGTGTTCCGACGATCTGGCTTGTCGGTGTTACGAGCGGCGGATATCCCGCGTCCTTCTGGACAACGGCGATTTCTTTTAATACATCGTCTATCTTGTCGGAAGCGCCTTGTTCTTTTAACTGGCTTTCCAGATTGCTGAGCATTCCCCCGGGAACTTGGCTTGCGAGGATGCGCGTGTCCGCGCCGAGGAAGTCCGATTCCCATTTTTTATAGTTTTTGCGCACTTTGCGGAAATATGCCGCGATTTCAAGAAGCAGACTGGTGTCAAGCCCGGTGTCATATTCGGTGCCTTTGAAAATCTCTACCATTGTCTCTGTGGGGCTGTGGCTTGTTCCCATCGACATTGAAGAAATTGTGGTGTCAAGAATTTCTGCTCCGGCTTCCGCGCACTTTGTAAGAGTCGCTACCGACATTCCTGTGGTGGCGTGTGTGTGAATCTCAATAGGCAGGTCTGTGACTTTCTTAATTGCTTTTACAAGATCATAGCCTTCGTACGGTTTTAAAAGCCCCGCCATATCTTTTATACAGATTGAATCCGCGCCGATATCGACAAGCTGTTTCGCGAATTCGGCGTATTTCGCTATTGTGTGGAACGGCGTTACGGCATAAGAAATTGTCGCCTGAATGTGCTTGCCTGTTTTCTTCGCGGCTTCCGTCGCCGTCTTGAAATTACGCGGATCGTTTACCGCGTCGAAAATGCGGAAAATATCGACACCGTCTTTCGCGGCGTATTCAACAAATTTTTGTACTACATCATCTGCGTAGTGCCTGTAACCAAGGAGGTTCTGTCCGCGTAAAAGCATCATTATCTTTGTGTTGGGCATGGCGGCTTTAAGTTTCTTAAGCCTTTCCCACGGGTCTTCATTGAGGAACCTGATGCAGGAATCGAATGTAGCTCCGCCCCATGCTTCCAGAGCGAAAAATCCGGCTTTGTCGAGTTTACCGCAAATGGGCAGCATATCCGCTGTTACCATACGAGTCGCGAATAATGATTGATGAGCGTCACGCAACACTAAATCTGTGAGTTTTACTTTTGGCATTTTTTACCTTCCTTGATTATGTTAATTATTTTTTTTATATTCATTGACAGCCGCGCTTATGGCAGCCGTTACCGCGTCGTTTCCGGCTCTGCTGACCCCTGCGGCGGAAACAACAGGCTGGGCTTCTTTTTCACCCAGAGATCTTAACGCAATTCCCCTGCCGATGTTATAAAGCATAAAAGCTATTAAACAAAACAATCCGCCCATGCATGCAAGAGAAGTAACATCGCCTTGCTGCAGCATATCCATTAAAGTCATAAATCCTCCATCATTGTATATCATAGTAACGAAAAAATTGGAATTTTTCAAGTGGAAAATATAATTTTCTTTTACGTGTTTGCGTACAGATTAACTTTATCTCAGTTTTTTCCGTAATTTGCGCCGTTGATTGCGCTCTTTGGCGGCGGCTTCCCTGTCGGCTTGCGAAGGCTGATGTGTTTTTTCATCTTCTTCCATACCGTAAACGCGTATCGCTTCCCTGTCTTTTAATCGTGAATTGATAATCAGCCATGTAACTCCGAAGACTATCATCCAGAAACACAGAACCTGTCCTGTAGAAAAACTTAACAAGGGATGTGCATAGGCAGTTGGAAGGGAAGTTTTTACAATCTCAAAACGGTACCCGAGATCTCTGTCCGGTTCCCGGAAATACTCAATGATAAAGCGGATAATGCCGTAACCCAGAAAGTACAATCCAACCTGAAATCCTTTAAAAGGTTTTTTGTTACGGAAGAACCATAGAACCGCCCATAACACAATGCCTTCAAACAACGCTTCGTACAGTTGGGAAGGGTGGCGCGGCAGATTTACCATCGCGCCTGTAATTTCAACACCGGCTTTCTGCGCGATTTCCGCAACCCATGATTCCGCCGAAGGAAGAGGAGCGGCGTTGGGGAAGATCATTCCAAGCGGGCTTGAAGTCGCTCTGCCGTAAAGTTCCGCGTTGATAAAATTCCCGATACGCCCGAAAGTAAACCCAAGCGGGATTGCCGTCGCGAACATATCCCCGATTTCGCGGAAACTGAATTTTTTTACTTTCGCGTAAATAACTACAGCCAGAAGCCCGCCGAACGCTCCGCCGTGATAGCTCATCCCCTGAAGCCCCGTAAAACGTCCGTTTCTGAAAGGCCAGAAAATAAGCCAGGGCTGCTGGCGGTAGATATTACTCGTTTCGTAGATAAGCGTGGAGAAAAGCCTTGCCCCCAGAAGAAGGCCGATTATTCCCCAGACAAACAGGCTGTAAAGCTCGTCATCCGACATCGGAAAATTCCTTTCTTTTACCTGCTTGCGGTATACAAAATACGCCGTCATAAACGCGAAAACATACATAAGGCCGTACCAGCGTACCGGCAGTCCTGGAATAATTTCCGGGCTGAGCCATGATGGAAAATTTACAACTAAAAAAGGCATTTTATCCTCCGATAAATAAACGGTTTTCCGTTAAATTTTAAAACCCTGCTGCGCGGCGCGTACCAGTTTTGATTTTAAAAAGTTGTTTTCTTTTTTCATTTTAGAAATCTCAAACTGCTGTGATTTAATTGTTTCGATCAAATCTCCCTTGTTCATTGCGCCTGAATGAAGCAGATCTTCCACATATTCCATCTTGGAATCAAAATCAATCTCCGCTTCCATTTCCGCTTCCTGGAAACTTTCATCAAGCTGTTTATCGTCGGGTTTATACTCATCGTCAGGGCTTTGCATGATTTTATCCGCAATGCGGTAAATCGCCTGCGACAGGATCGACTGCGGCTTGTAAAGGGTGATAGGCAGCCTTGATGAAAGAGCTTTATCCTGGATTACATCGCGGTAGATGATACCCATGTGTTCAAGTTTTAAATCAAGATACTCTTCGCATGAACGGCGGATCTTCATCGCCACATCCGCGTTTTTCGGCTCGTCCACAAGATTCATGATCAGTCGCGGGCGCAGCGAGTCAAGGCGTTCCTTAAATTTATCGTAAGATCCGGGATCGATTTTTTTAATCTCCGGCAGGATTTTTGGAATGTACATTCTTGAGTGCCCCGAACCTTCCTTACGGATTTTTTCCAGATACGCCCGCGCCGGCGAGCCTTTAACGCAGGAACTGAACATCAGGCGGAACACCGTGTTTTTAAGAAATACATACGCGTTTAACACCGCCGTTACCGCCGGGGCCGAAACTACAACGCCCTGATTGGAAAGCAGGAAAAAATCCAAAATTGACTGATGGGTTCCGGCTCCTAAATCGAGAATGAGTATATCGGTTTCTTCGTTAAGGAGGAGCAGTTGTTTGACAAGAGCTTTCCGTTGAGTGAGGCTTAAATTGGCTGTACCCGGAATTTCATTGTCGCCGGGAATGAAACGAAGCCCGCGTATATCAGTATTAGATATAACATCCTGAAAATTTGATCTTGTGTTATTTAGGTATGTTCCGATGCCAACCTTGGGAGCCTGATGCCCTAAAACAAGGTGAAGGTTTGAGGCCCCTAGATCGAGATCGGCAAGTACAACCCTTTTGCCTGCCTGGGCGAAGGCAATTGCCAGATTTGCCGAAACAAGTGATTTTCCCACACCGCCTTTTCCGCTTGCTATTGGAATAACGCGCATTATTTTTCCTCCGTATCGTTAAGTCAGCCGTCTTTCGCTGGCGTTCCATTTCCGCTTCATCGCTTTCCCTGCTTATTACCAAAATTGCCGCAAGCGCGAATAAATCGCCGCTTAAAATAAATTTATTCGTATCGGTATTTTGCTGAGAAATTAAAACCCATCCAAGCATTGTAATAATGCCGATGATTTTACCGGCTGCATATAACGGCATATACACTCTGTAACGCCTGTCATCCAGCATTATGAACAAAGCCATCAACGGAAACAACGCCGCAAGGGCTGCAAAAACTATCACCGTAGAAATTCCCGTTCCATCCGACAGTAAAACCAAGTTTACTGCCAGAACCATGATCCTGATCAGTTCATATATAAAAAGCCCGGGTTTCAGGAACCGGATAATTTTCATATATTGAAGATAAAACACCGCCAAATATTGATCAAGTAGTCTGGTTAGGGGATAGGATATAGGGGATAGGATATAGGGGATAGGATATAGGATATAGGGGTTAGTTAGAAAATATTACTATAAGTTATACTAACCCCTAACCCCTAATCCCTAACCCCTAATAACACTGGAAACGTTGGTTTATTTATGTTATACTTAATGAAAAGGGAGTATGTTAATGAAAATGAAATTCTTCTGCGTTTTTATTATCAGTTTGATCATCCTTACGGGCTGCGAGAAGCCGCCTGAAGATGAGATGCAGGCTGCGCGTGAAGCTGTTTTCAGGGCCGAGAACGACGCTAACGCTTCAGAGTACGCGAACAGTTCCCTGGAAAGGGCGCGGGACGCTCTAAGGCGTATGCAGATTGAAGCCGACTCCAAGCGTTATGACGCCGCCAAAACCCTCGCCGCTGAAGCGATAGCCGCCGCCGAAAGAGCGATTGCGGACGGCAGAGCCGGAGTTCAAAGAGCGGGCGGAGAGACGCAATCCGCCGTTACGGGTTTAAGAGACGATATTGAGGAAACTTCCAGAAATATTAACGGGGCGCGTTATAACCAGATGAATCTTGATTATGACGAGCTTGACAGGCAGATTGTTGACGCGCATAGCAGCGCAGATCGGGTGGAGTCTGATCAGAACGCCGGAAGGTATCAGGAAGCCCTGGACAGAGCGAGAGAATTACGTGCAGACCTTGCCATAATTAATCAAACTGTGGCAAGAGCGGTTCCTGCCGGAAAGAAATAGTGGGCAAGAAAGGAATAATATTACAACATGTTATCTCGGCGTTAGTGGAAAACAGAGCCGGGACATTGAGCAGAGTGTCCGGCCTTTTCAGCCGCCGCGGGTTTAATATCGACAGCCTGACGGTCGGCGAGACTGAAGACCCGTCCGTTTCCAGGATGACAATCGCCGTAACCGGCGAAGAAAGGGTTCTGGAACAGATTATAAAGCAGCTTGAAAAACTGGTCGATGTAATCGCTGTCCGTGAACTAGAAACTTCATGCCTTAAACGCGAAATTATACTTATAAAAATAGGCGCAGACGAGAAAAACCGTCAGGCAGTGCTTGAAATAGCGGCGATTTTTCGGGCGCGTGTTGTGGATGTTTCGCAGTCTACGATTACCGTAGAAGCTACAGGAAATCTTGAAAAATTAAACGGACTCCTTCTTCTGATGCGGCCTTACGGTATTCTTGAGCTTGCGCGTACAGGTCTTGTCGCGCTTGAACGCGGAACGAACGTGTTATCTGTTAAAAAGAATTGATAAGGATTTTATCAACTTTTAACCGGTTTAAAACATGAAAAAAATTACAATTTACGATATAATGATCAAGTGGGGGATTTATAAATGAAACAAATGATTATTTCCTGCGCCGCTATCGCGGTGTTTACTTTATTTTTCTCAGGATGCGCTACAGAATCAAATAGAGCGCTTGTGGTAGAACAGACGCGGGCTTCCGAATTATTCTATTCCGGTCCGCGCTCGACAATCGCAGTCGGCAATTTTGACAACCGTACCAGTTTTCAAAGGGGAATTTTTTCCGACGGCGTAGACAGGCTTGGTAATCAGGCTAAAACGATTCTGATAACCCACCTTAGCCAGACCAACCGGTTCACGGTTCTTGATCGCGGAAATATGGAGGAGCTGCTGAGGGAATCCCAGTTGAGCGGAGAGGAGCAGGATCTAATCGGCGCTTCTTATATTGTCTCAGGCGATGTGTCCGAGTTTGGCCGCAGGGAAGTTTCCAATTACGCGTTCTTTGGAATTCTCGGACGGGGCAGGCAGCAAATGGCGTACTCAAGAGTTAACCTTAACATTGTTGATATCCGCACTTCCGCGGTTGTTTTTTCCGTATCGGGCGCGGGCGAGTATATGCTTTCCGATCACGAAGTTCTCGGCTTTGGAAGCTCGGCAGGATATGACTCAATGCTGAACGGCAGAGTGTTGGATCTCGCCATACGCGAAGCGGTTGACAGGCTTGCCGAAGCGATTGATCAAGGCGCGTGGGTTCCGGTTCCTTCATCAATGGCTCAAAAATAAATCTTTTATGAAAAAGCGCATAACGGTTTTTCTTTTTTTAACCCTGATGGTATTTTTCTGTTTTTCCGGCTGCAGAACCGTCCGCGGATTTTACTATTGGGGTAATTATGAAAATCAGGTTTACGCGTATCTTACAGGTCAGAATATTTTAACTCAGATCGATTTGATGGAGAGGGATTTAAGGAGTATTGAAACCGGCGGGATGCGCGCGCCTCCGGGTTTTTGCGCTCACCTTGGAATGTTGTACGCGGAAATCGGAAATCATGAAGGGGCTATATTTTATTTAACGGAAGAAAAAAATCGGTTTCCTGAATCCGAGTTTTTTATGAACCGCCTTTTATCAAGGTACGGAGAAGAGAATGATGTCCGGAAATAAACCGCCATGCGTAACGCTTGCCGCGCTGGCTTTAATTTTTCTTTTCTGCCGCTGCGCGACGGCTCCTGTGGAAATCACGGGTTATTCGCCGGGAGATCCCCGGTCGATTCTTGTACTGCCGCCTTTAAATTTTTCCATGGATGTCGGCGCATCCCCTGTTTTTCTTTCTGCTTCTGTTATGCCGCTTGCGGAATACGGGTACTATGTGATTCCCGTGGCTTTATCGCAGGAGATGTTCATGCAAAACGGCATACAGACTCCTCAGGACGCGCATGATGTTTCATACACAAGGTTACGCGATATTTTTGGCGCAGATGCCGCCTTGTATATTACAATTACAGCTTACGGCACAAGTTTTCAATTGATAAGAAGCGTGGTTCAGGCAGCCGCTTATGCAAGGCTTGTAGATCTGAGAACGGGCATCGATTTATGGTCAGGCAGTGTGTACGTTGAACAGGGAGAGGCGAGCGACATTGATCTTGCCGGCGGCAATATCGGCTTACAAATTTTAGGCATGATAGGAAGAGCCGCGGTAGAGCAAATAATTAATTCAGTTGTAGATACTGCGCATGAAGTAGGACGCTCAGCGGCTCATCAATTGTTATCCTCTTTAGGGATTTCGCATTACGGGCCGTATCATCCGCAGTATGGAGCAAAGGAATAGATTAACAGATGATCGATTAACATTATTTTTATATAATAGAAGCTGTTCCAAAACTTCAGATTTTGGAACAAGCTCAATATATAGTTTCTTTGGAGGATATATGAAAAGGATTCCGCTGGCGTTTCTAATATTTCTGGTTGCCCCGGTTATTTTCGCTCAACATAGGTTCGCTCTTGTTATCGGGAACAGTAATTATACTACAGTTGAAAGGCTTGCAAATCCTGCCAACGACGCAGCCGATGTCGCTTCCAGTCTGCGGACGCTTGGGTATCAGGTTGATTTACAAGTTAATGTAAATAACGCGGCGATGGGCAGAGCCATTGGCGCATTTATACAAAGGCTTTCCGGGGATAGGAATAACGAAGGTTTTTTCTGGTTTGCCGGGCACGGCGTACAGATGAATGGTGAAAATTATCTTTTACCTGTGGATGTAGATTCTACAAACGATGTTTCAGCGCGGTATTCATCGTACCCTGTAAACAGGTTAGTTGATGAATTGAATTTAAACGCTAGAAATAAAGTGAATATTGTTGTTCTTGACGCGTGCAGAAATAATCCTTTCAGAAATAATCCGAGCGGACACCGCAATTTATCAAGAGGTTTGGCCGCTTTGCAAGACTTGCCTCCCGATTTGGTAATTATTTATTCTACTGCGGCCGGCACTGTAGCCTCCGATGGAGCGTCAGGACAGCGTAACAGTCCTTTCGCTCAGGCGTTCATTCAAAATATGGAAAGAAATGAAGATTTAAGAATTCTTATCGGCAGTATAGCCAGGGAAACAATGCGTCTTACCGATAATAGCCAGCGGCCGTATCAGGAAGGCATCATTGTCAGTATGGAGCATTACTCGCTTAACCCAAACCGATCTCCAGCGCCGCCTGCGCCTGCCGCCGCAGTTCAGCCGGCTGTTGTTCAACCTGCAGTAATTCAACCGGCCGCTGTTCCCGAGGGTTTTGTACGGATTCAGGGCGGGACATTCACGATGGGCAGCCCTGCGAATGAAACCGGACGATATAGCGATGAAACGCAAAGGCAGGTAACAATCAGTCCGTTTCTGATGAGCATACATGAAGTAACCCAGAGAGAGTACATGGATGTAATTGGTGAAAATCCGAGTCATTTTACCGGAAATTTTAACCGCCCTGTAGATTCGGTATCATGGCTTGATGCAATTAGATATTGCAATTGGCGGAGTTACAAAGAAGGGTTGGTTCCGGCGTATGAGATCACGCTGGGTAACATAGATATGATCCATGCAGGTTATATTGACGAAGAAAATTTGGTTATTACTTGGTATCAGGATGCCAATGGATACAGACTCCCTACGGAAGCTGAGTGGGAATTCGCCTGTCGCGGCGGAACAACAACATCATATAATACCGGAGCAAGTATTAACAGGAATCAGGCAAACTATTCAGCGGAAATCACAACGCCTGCGGGCAGTTACGCACCTAATCGTTATGGTTTACACGATATGCATGGAAATGTATGGGAATGGTGCTGGGACATTTACGGAGGATATTCAACAAGAGCTCAGACTAATCCAACAGGCGCGGCTTCGGGAACTTACCGTATAATACGTGGCGGCGGCTGTAATAGTTCCGCTGATTATCTCCGTTCCGCCGCCCGGTCATCAGGGCATATGGGCGGCGGATACAATACAAACGGTTTCCGTGTTGTCCGCCCCATAGGTAATTGAGTTGACCCGGAGGAATAATGAATAAATATTTTATTTTTTTGATAATTTTTTTATCGGGGAATATAGTTTTCGCACAGAACTATTCCATAGGAGATACCGGACCTGCCGGCGGTATTATATTTTATGATAAAGGCTGGTATTCCAATGGCTGGCGGTATTTAGAAGCATCCCGTACAGATGTATCGGCTAATGCTGTATGGAATACCGCATGGCAGTCTTGTTCTAATTTCAGATCAGGTAATCGTAACGATTGGACGTTGCCGCGGATACAGGAACTGGATTTAATGTACCGCAACTTAAAACAGAGGGGTCTTGGGAATTTCGGCAACAATTTATATTGGTCTTCCAATCAATCAAAAAAAAGCGGTAATGTATTTGTGTTGAATTTTACCACCGGTAATATTTATTCTGTTAATCCGAATTCCACTTTTCATACCCGCGCTGTCAGGCGTTTCTAAAATCTGATTAGCAGTCTTCCATACGACATAAATCTTTGATCGTTCTTTGGATAATATCTCAATGAGACTCCGTTAATCCCTTCCTGTTCTTTTATTGTCGCATCGATAAAATATATATTTTCATCATCCATTCCCGCAAATACGCTCATATGTGTCGGCGGCAGAATTATTTCCAGATTGCGAAAGTCTAAATCAGCCTCGTCTAATTCGTATGTAATCGGAGTACCCATAAAAATAATATCACCCGGGGTTAACATTTTTTGTTCCAGCGGGATTGTAAAATATTGATAAAATGCTGACAACGGCGCATCTTCAAATAATAATGAATACTTTGAATTGCCGGCAGCATAATTAAATATCCTAACTATGAAACCTGAGCAGTCAAGCTGTAGAATGCCTTCATTCTCAAGATAATCCCGGCCGCCAAGTGCAAATTCAGTTTCACGCTCTGCATATTTTTGAGCGTATGATACAGCTAATGTTCTGATTTCAGGCGGACATTCAACAACCTTGTATTGAATTTTTTCGCAGGACAATAGAACAAAACAAAAATAAATAAATAGCAGTTTTTCTTTCATTACATTAATATAATATAACATTATGACGGATTTAACAAAAAAAATTATCGAGCAGATTCTCGCGGTGCCGAAGGGTAAGGTTTCAAGTTACCGCGATATTGCTTTAAGGGCGGGGCTTCCAAACGGAGCGCGTCAGACTGTCAGGGTGCTGCATACGATGTCGGAAAAATTCAATCTTCCGTGGTATAGGATTATCAAAGCTGACGGCGCTATCGCTCTGTCCGGCGAAGGGAAAGACTTGCAGATAAGTCTGCTTCGTTCGGAGGGTGTGAAAGTCACTCCCGGCGGGCAGGTAGACCCGAAACATATCCTGTGATTGTGTTTGCCGCTTTTTTTCTATAAAATGAGCCTGTATGCGCGTGATAAAAATATTTGACACTACACTGCGGGACGGAGAACAGGCTCCCGGCTGCAGCATGAACTTAAGTGAAAAAATTGAGGTCGCGAAAAGGCTGGAGAAACTCGGCGTTGATATAATCGAAGCCGGTTTTCCCGCGTCAAGTTCCGCTGATTTTGATTCTGTAAAAGCAGTTTCCGCCGCTGTCAAAGACAGCGTTACCGCCTGTCTATGCAGGTGCATTGAAAAAGATATAGACGCCGGAAGAGAAGCGCTCGCAGCCGCCGTCCGTCCGCGTATTCATATTTTCCTTGCGGCAAGTCCTGTTCATATGGAATATAAATTAAAAATGACGAAGGAACAGGTTTTAAATCAGGCGGTCGAGAGCGTTAAATACGCAAAAAAGTTCTGCGGCGATATTGAGTTTTCCGCAGAAGACGCTTTCAGAAGCGATCCTGATTTTATATGTAAAATTTTCGCAGAGGTGATTAATGCGGGCGCTCTTACGGTGAATTTTCCTGATACCGTGGGTTACGCGATGCCTGAGGAATTCGGAAGGCGCATCCGTTATGTGAAAGAACATACATCAGGAATTGAAAAGGCTTGCCTTTCCGTTCACTGCCACAATGATTTGGGGCTTGCCGCCGCGAACAGCCTTGCCGCGGTTTTAAACGGAGCGGATCAAGTTGAGTGTACGGTTAACGGTATCGGCGAACGCGCCGGAAACGCGTCTCTTGAAGAGATTGTAATGAGCCTTAAAACCCGCCGCGATTATTTTGACGCTGACACAAAGATTGACACAACGCAGATTTATTCGGCAAGCCGTATTGTATCGCAGGTAACGGGCGTTAAACTACATCCAAATAAAGCGGTTGTCGGAGATAATGCTTTCGCTCATGAGGCTGGAATCCATCAGCACGGGGTTATGGTAAACCGCGAAACTTACGAAATAATGACACCGCAGTCCATCGGTATTCCGCAGAGCAGCATCGTTCTTGGCAGACATTCAGGGCGGCATGCCTTTGAGAAACGCCTGAATGAATTGCACATAACGCTTGACGATGAGACCTTTGAAAAAGTATTTACCCAATTTAAAGACCTTGCCGATAAAAAGAAAACAATTAGTGATCGCGATATTGAAGCCCTTGTACTGGATAACACGGTCTCGGTGCCGGAGACATGGAAACTTGATCACTGGGCGGTAAACACCGGTTCCGCTCTCGGCGCGTCAGGCGTTATACGCTTACAGCACAAGGATGGAAAGCACGAGAAGTTTGTTTCAATGGGTGACGGCCCCTTGGATTCAATCTTTAAAGCGATTAATAAAATTATCGGCAGGGAGCCTGAACTTGAGCTTTATGAGTTAGGCGCAATCACGGGCGGTTCATCATCGCAGGGGGAATCATTCGTAAAAATTGCGTTTAACGGCCGCCGCTGGAATGGCCGCGGCGTATCAACTGATGTGATAGAATCGTCGATCAAAGCGTATTTATCGGCTGTAAACGCGATGGAATATGAGTTAGGGATTAGGGGATAGGAATTAGGGGTTAGGGGATAGGGGTTAGTGATATGTTGGATATTGAAATATTGGATACTACGTTACGTGATGGAGCGCAGGGGGAGGGGATTAATTTCTCGTTACGCGACAAGATCGCCGCGGCGCAGGCTCTTGATGAACTCGGCGTTGCGTGGATAGAGGCGGGGAATCCCGGGAGTAATCCCAAGGATATGGAATTCTTCAAGTATGCTTCTTCTGTTAATTTTATTAACGCGAAGCTCTGCGCTTTCGGATCGACGCGTAAGAAGGGTGTTAAAGCGCATGATGACAGCCAGCTTCGATCTTTACTTGACGCGAAAACAGAAGGCATTACCATTTTCGGCAAAAGCTGGGATCTGCATGTGAATAAGGTGCTTCAGGTAACGCCGCAGGAAAATCTTGATATGATCGCAGAAACTGTAGCGTTCCTGAAAAAAGAAGGCAGGTTTGTGATTTATGACGCGGAACATTTTTTTGACGGATGGAGTTCCAATTCCGCGTACGCTCTTTCTACTGTAAAAGCCGCGCTTGAAGCCGGAGCGGATCGCGTTGTGTTATGCGACACAAACGGCGGGACATTTCCTGACAAGGCCGCGTTATTTACGCAGGAGCTTGCGGAAAAAATTTCAAACACGCGAATCGGAATACACGCTCATAACGATTGCGGCCTCGCGCTTGCGGTTTCGTTAGCTGCAATAAAGGCCGGATGCACGCATGTGCAGGGGACGCTTGCAGGTTTTGGAGAGCGGTGCGGGAACACTTCTTTAGCCGCGCTTATCCCTTCGCTTGAATTAAAAATGTCCCTTAAGTGTCTGCCAAAGGGAAATCTTGTCCGCATCGGGGAATTGACAAGAAGAGTCGCGGAAATCGCCAATGTTATTATCAGCGATGATATGCCGTACATCGGCGCTCACGCGTTTTCGCACAAGGCGGGAATGCACACGGACGGTGTTTTAAAAACAAGTCTTTCATTTGAGCATGTAGATCCCGAGGCTGTCGGCAATGAGCGCCATCTGTTGATGAGCGAAGTAGGCGGAAGATCAGCGATTGCAGAGCGTGTAAAAAGAACAGAGCCATCTGTTCATAAAGATCATCCTGTCATCATATCGTTAGCTGATAAATTAAAAAAACTTGAAGCGGACGGCTGGGCTTATGAAGGCGCGGACGCGAGTTTTGAAATATTGATAAGGCGTGAACTTGGACGTTATACGCCATTTTTTAAGATTGAAGCGTACCGAGTAATGAGCGAGCATCCAACCGGGGAAACAATCGAATGTTCTCACGCGTGGGTAAAAGTTCTTGTCGGAGAGCAGTACGAGATCGCCGCCGCAGAAGGAGTCGGTCCTGTCGGCGCTCTTGACGGCGCTCTCAGACGCGCGCTTACGAGATTTTTCCCGTCGCTCGCGAAAATGAGACTTGAAGATTATAAAGTAAGGGTAATCGACGGAAAGGACGCGACTGACGCGCAGGTGCGCGTATTGATCGAATCGACAGACGGACAGCATAGCTGGAACACAGTCGGTGTAAGCGCGGACATTATTGACGCAAGCCGCGCCGCGCTTGTCGATTCAATTGAGTACATGCTTATAAACGATCAGGCTGCCGGAGTAAATTGATGAAGTTCACGGGAGCGCGTATATTGGTTGAAGCTCTGATCGCCAATGGAGCGGACACGATCTTCGGTTATCCGGGCGGCGCGGTACTTGATATTTACGATGAACTTTTCAAATGCAAGGATCGCATCCGCCACATTCTTGTAAGCCATGAACAACACGCCGCTCACGCCGCTGACGGTTACGCGCGATCAACAGGGAAAACGGGAATCTGTCTTGCCACATCAGGCCCCGGCGCGACAAATCTTGTTACGGGCATAGCCACGGCGTTTGTTGACTCTGTCCCGCTTATCGCGATCACGGGCAATGTCGGTATTCCGCTTCTGGGTAAAGACAGCTTTCAGGAAGTTGACATCGCCGGAATCACGATGCCGATCGTTAAACACAACTGGATAGCGGAGAATGTAAACGAGCTTGAAGAAATTGTGAACGAGGCTTTTTTAATCGCTAAATCGGGAAGACCCGGCCCTGTGCTAATTGATATTCCCCGGGATATTTTAGGCGCTTCATTGGAGTTAGGGGTTAGTGGTCATGGACTGGGGACCGGGGGTCTGCGTTCTGAACGGCTGCTTGATAGAGTTAAAAGAAAAACTTTTAGTGATGATGATATTGATAATGCCGCGTCTCTTATAAATGAGTCGAGCCGTCCGATGATTTACGCGGGCGGGGGGGTGATTAATTCAGGAGCTGATGCACAGCTAAAAAAACTGGCGGAATTATTAAACGCGCCTGTAGCTCTTTCTCTTATGGGGATGGGAGCTTTTCCGTCTGATCATAATATGTGCACGGGTTTAATTGGGATGCATGGGACAACGGCATCGAACAAGGCAGCGCAGAACGCAGACCTTGTAATCGCGGCAGGCGCGAGGTTTTCTGATCGTGTAACAGACAGCGTCAAAAAATTCGCGGCAAACGCGAAGATTATTCATATTGATATCGATCCTGCGGAAATTAATAAAAATGTTACATCAGATGTATCAATCGCTGGCGATCTTAAAATTGTTATCCAGAGCCTTTTAAAAAAATTACCATCCAAGAATAACGCAGAATGGATAAACAGAATAAATACATGGAAAGCTGAAACAATAAAAAGTCATCATCGTAAAAATGATCTGCATCCGCGTTTTATAATAAATGAAACGGCAAAAGCGTTAGGTGAAAAAGCAATTGTTGTTACCGATGTCGGGCAGCATCAGATTTGGACAGCGCAGTTTTATCCGTTTAAAAATCCGCGCAGTTTTTTAAGCTCGGGCGGCATGGGAACAATGGGCTACGGCATGGGCGCGGCTGCCGGAGCTAAACTTGCAAACCTTGATTCTCCTGTGGCGCTTTTCACGGGAGACGGCAGTTTCCGCATGAACTGCGCCGAGATGGCGACACTTGTTAAATATGGTCTACCTATTTTAATAATAATTTTTAACAACAGTACGCTTGGAATGTTACGTCAAATGCAAAAAAGTTTTTACAAAGAGCAGTATTACGAAACCAGCCTTGAAAACAACGGTCCTGATTTTATTAAACTCGCGGCCGCGTACAATGTGCAGGGTTTCCGCGCCAAAGATGAAAAATCGTTTCTTGACGCGCTTTGTAAAAGCGTTGAAATTCTCGCGTCGGGGAAACCTGCGTTGATTGAGGCTTTAATTGACAGAGATGAGCGCGTAGTACCAATGCCGCCAAACGGCGCGGCGGCGGATAAGCAGATAAATTAATTGTTAATTTCACCGCCGCCTGATGAGGGTTTATTCCTCCTCTTCCTCGACCTCCTCCTCGCCGCCGCCACCGCCTTCCTCAAAGCCTCCGCCGCCACTTTCTCCGCCACTGTCTGTTATTATATACCATCGATAACCAAGTTGGTATAAATCTTCAAGATTGCCTGAAAATCTTTCTTCATTAATTATGCCTACATCTGAAATTGTTAATTCAAAAATATTCCAGCCTTGATTGAACTCTATACTTGGAAAATCATAAGTTACAAGGTTATCCTCTGTCGAATAAATCATATCAACAACTTTATTATTATTAATTTCTAATTTAGCTAATCTTAAAATGTAATCATTATATCGAAGGTAGAGCAATAATATATTTGCTGGACCGTTAACAACACCACTATATAGTTCATCATCATAAAAAGTGTCTGGTAAAGTAAAATCTAATATTCCATTAGTTATTGTCCCAATAATTCTGCCGTATCCTTGTTCATAGTTGTTTTTAAGTCTGTTTTCAAATGAAATATCTCCGCTTCCTGTAAATGGTGTTATTGTTATTTCGCCTTCTATAAATTCTATAAAGTATACTTGTTCATAAACTTTTTCAATTGTTATAGTAAAATCAGTAATTTTGGCGGCTACTTTTCCTACATCGGAGTCACTGACACCGTTGGGATCATTTGAAAAGCCGAAATATAAATCCAATTGAGCTAACTCAGGGTATAAGTCAATTTCATTTGCGGAATTGGTTTGAATAATAAATTCATGGCTGATTGGTCCTGAAGTACATTCAAGTCCCGGATAATTCCAATTTACATACACAAAATTATTATTAACTGGTTCGTTAACGGCGATAAACATTGAAAACCGGCCGTTGTCGATATCTCTATCCAAAGTCCCTGTTATTGTTACTTTATATTTAGTTTCTTTTTCTATAGTACCCTGATAAAAATCATGGAATTTTATTCCGCCCTGCGTGCTGCGGCTTGAATAGGCTGGTCCTTTTACAGCAATAAAGTGAAGGGTATTTGTTGCTCGATTATAGGGGTTAATTTTTATATCAATGTCTTTTGTAAAATCATTGCCGTTTGAGATTCCGTTTGGAATAGTCGCCGTAACTGTTACTTTGCCCCAATCTGATCCAAATCCGGTCACGGTAAGACTGTTTCCGTTTATCTCGGCTCCTGTGTTATATGCGTCTTTTATGCTCCACACAATGTTTCCGTTTGCAGCGTTATTAGGTTCTACAGTGCCTTCCAATAAAAACGGGCTTCCTATAGATATTGTGTTAGTGACATTTATAATATCAGTAACCGCCACAAAATTTCCATTTGTGTTTGTTGAACTGTCATCGCAGCCCGCAATCGTTATTGCGAGTACAAGCATGATTGCCGGTAATCCCCGTAAAATTCCCTTCTTTTTCATAATACATCTCCTCTTTTTATTAGTAGTTGAATCACATCTAATACATGGATTCTAACTGTAATAATATTGTAAATAATTAAAAAAGTCAACTGTAATACAGTTATTATAATTGTAATACAGTGTTTTACAGCTCTTATTTTTATTGTTAGGCTTATAAATGACGTGTTTTCAAAGGTTATTTATTAAAAATCTAAGGTTTTGGCGGAAAAAAAGCGGGATAAGCCAGTTAAAATTGTCTGAAATGGTAAATATCTCACCTAATTACTTAAACGCTGTGGAAAATGGCAAGAATTTCCCCTCACCTGAAATTATTCAGAGTATTGCCGATATTTTGGGATTAATGCCGTATCAATTATTTTTGGAACATCCGGCAGAGGATGTGTCAAGCGGCATAATTGCTTCTGATTTAACGATGATAAAACAGCGTCTTGTTAAAGAAATTAACGATCTGATTGATAAATATCAGGAGAAATAGGACTTATTATTTAAAGGAATTATTTGAATGACGATTGCCGGTATATACTGATTAAATCGTTTGTTGAAATATTGATTATAATTTTATATTATAATTTTGATGACAAAAATTTACTACTTCAGCGGTACAGGCAACAGTCTTTGGTCGGCAAAAGAAATAGCGCGTTTAATTGGCGAAGCTCAGGCGTATACTGATAAAACTTGCGAACTATTTAATATCGGGTTTGCTTCGCGGAATAACGAAATAGTTATCGAAGCGGACGCGGTTGTTCTTGTTTTTCCATCGTACGCTTTCGGTCTGCCTCTGGCTGTGCGCCTGTTTGTTAAAAAAGCCGTGTTTAAAACGCCTTATCTCGCTTCTTTTGTTACATACGGGACAACTCCGCTTGGAACATTGGGATTATTACAAAATATGTTAAAAAGTAAAAAGATTGATAAAATGTATTTTGGGAAAATTCCGGCGGTGGAAAATTATCTTGCCATGTTTGGAACTCCAAAAGATGAAATGATAAAAAAACGCTGCACGATGCAGAAAGAAGCGACGGCGGAGGCGGCGAAATCAATCATTGAACGGAAAGAAAACAGCGTAAGCGGTTTCCGCCCGTTTTCCGCTTTTGTTGTCCGGCTTTTTTATCTGGGGATAAAAATATTTTTCAAACGATACCGCGTAAGCGATAAATGCAGCGGATGCGCCATATGCGAAAAAATCTGCCCCGCAGGCGCAATTGTAATGAAAGATGAAAAACCGAAGTTTACATCAAAGTGCGAACACTGCCAGGGCTGTATTAATATCTGCCCGTTACGCGCCATCAGGTTCGGCAGGGTAAAGTTTGGAACCGCAGGTTACCGGCACCCGGAAATAGAGATAAAAGAATTATTCAGGTGATAATAAAAAGCAAATCTTTCAAACAACAGGTTCGCATTAGTTCGTGTGGTTCGTGGTAGAAATTTTTCTTATTACCAGTTAAAGTAAAAATATGAAACAATGTCCCTGCGGATCAAACCGCGCCTATATAGATTGCTGCGGGCAGTACATCAGCGGTAAAGCAAAAGCTCCGACAGCCGAAGCGCTCATGCGCAGCCGTTATTCGGCGTACGCCGAGCATGAGATCGACTACATCATCAAAACCTGCGAACATCGCGGCAAGGAAGACATCGACTTTAACTCAACCCGCGAATGGAGCGAGAAGTCAACATGGCTCGGTTTAAAAATTATTTCTGTCGAAAAAGGCGCAATGACGGATTCAACCGGTACTGTTGAATTTCAAGCTATTTACGAGAAAGACGGACTTAGAGATATCCATCATGAGATCGGAAAATTTAAAAAAGAAAACGGCGAATGGCTTTATACCGAAGGACATATTATTCCGCAGACGATAGTGCGTTCATCTCCAAAAACGGGGCGTAACGATCCTTGTCCGTGCGGAAGCGGTAAAAAGTATAAACACTGCTGCGGACGTTAAACGCCGCCGAAACCGCGCTTACGCGTTAGCTGCTATAGTTTAGGTACACGCGCACCAGTTAAGCGCGTTTGCGAGCAATTTTTGAAACTGCGCGTTCAGCCATACTTCGATTAAATGACCGGGAGTTAAGACGCAGACGCGGCCTTTGCCGTGCGTCCGCACATATCCCGCGGGATAGATTCCGGCAGGCGTGTTAAAGTAAGGCTCGGACTCGTACTTGCTTTCTTCTCCCTGCGGCGGAGAATAAGAGGCGAGTATTACATCGGCATCGGGAGCTGTAATTTCGATCCTGTAATGCTCATCAGTTTCGCAGAACAAACCGACGCCTTCTGTGACAGGGTGAGGCTTAACAGGAGCAACTGTTACAGGGCAGTTATTCGGATGGCCGTTGGAACGGCAGCCGATCAGATTGTCAAATATTTCTGTGCCTTTTCCCTGGACAACCGCAGAATGAACGGCAACAAGTCCGCCGCCTTCATTAACATAACCGGCAAACGCTTTTTGAACCGCGTTTGTTTTCCACGGCGTTTTATCGGTCTGAGAAACCTCGTCCATTTTGCAAATGAGAACAGCAGGGTACTTCTTTAAAATTTCCGGAGAAAAATCATTAGCGTTCGATATAACATCAAACTCAAATCCGTTTTTAGAAAGCGGCGCAACGCCGTCAACGGCGGTCTTAGCCGGATGCCAGAAATCGTCACATAATAATAAAACACGCATAATAATTAATGGTAGCAAAATATTTTTTTTTTTGCTATATTGATAAAATGTTGGATTACAAATTTATAGCGGAAAATATGACAGCGGTTCAGGCGAATATCGCAGACCGTTTTATGAAAGCGGATGCCGCGGTTGTCGCGAAACTCTACAATAGACGCACTTTACTCGCTACGAACCTGCAAGCTCTGCAGCAAAAGCGCAACGAAAACGCGGCTTCCATGAAGGGTAAGATCGCTCAGGAGGAACGTAACGGGCTTATTGAAGAGGGGAAGAAACTAAAGGATGAAATTGCCGCGTTTGAAGTTGAACTCGCGGATGTTGAAAAAGAGCTTTATACAGAAGCGCGGAAAATTCCGAATATGGCGCATCCCGACGCGCCTGTCGGCAGAGAGGATAATGACAATCTCGAGGTTAAGAGAGTAGGCGAGCCGACGAAATTTAATTTTGAACCTGCTGATCATGTAAAGCTGGGGCAGGACCTTGATATAATCGATTTTGACGCGGGAACAAAAGTGTCAGGCACAAAATTTTATTATTTAAAAAACGAAGGCGTCTTTCTTGAGCTTGGTCTTGTAAGATACGCCCTTGATATTCTGCAAAAAAAAGGTTTTACTCCGTTTATCACTCCTGACATCGCGCGCGAGGAAATCCTTGAAGGGATCGGATTTAATCCGCGCGGCGCGGAGTCAAATGTTTATATGCTTGATGGCGAAGACTCATCGAGCCTCAGGTCGTGCCTCGTCGGAACCGCGGAAATCACGCTCGGCGGATATTATTCAAACACAATTATACCGAGAGAAAAACTTCCGCTTCGCATGGCGGGTCTTTCTCATTGCTTCAGACGGGAGGCTGGCGCGGCAGGTCAATTTTCTAAAGGGCTTTACCGTGTTCATCAATTTACTAAACTTGAGATGTTTGTCTTCTGTCTGCCCGAGGAGTCCGGGCGTTTTCACGAAGAGCTTCGTTCGATAGAAGAAGAAATTTTTAAAGGACTTGAAATTCCATTCCGCGTTGTTGACACCTGTACAGGAGACCTCGGCGCGCCCGCGTACCGTAAATGGGATCTGGAGGCGTGGATGCCCGGAAGAGCAAGCCTTCCTTCGCGCAGTAACGGCGATTGGGGAGAAGTAACCTCGACATCTAACTGTACCGATTATCAGGCGCGCCGTCTCAATATACGTTTTAAAGATACTGACGGCAAAAATAAATTCGTACACATGCTCAACGGAACGGCGGTCGCTGTTTCCCGCGCGATAATCGCCATTCTGGAAAATTTCCAGCAGGCGGACGGCACCGTTAAGCTGCCGCGCGCGCTGGTTCCCTATTGCGGGTTTGACGTAATAAAAAAGAAATAAATGTTTTGTATAAGACCGGCAAAAGGCGGCTGCTGTCATTTTTGAAATTGGTAAATTTGATAGCTGTCGCTATATATATCACATTACAACCTGCAGGCACTTGGTACTATTAACAAAATATATTATAAATACTTATGCAAATAAACGGCGTTTCATCATATTTGAATCATGATTTGAATAATTTTAATGCCGCTAGGCCGCCTGTTCCGAGGGATGCCCAGGAGCCGCCGCGGATTAAAAACGATCATACTCCCGGAGTAGTTGTTAACATTTCTCAGCAAGCGTTAGACTATCAAAGTAAAAAAAAGGCAGATGAGGGACTAAAGGAAATTGCCGCCGCAGAAGAGATTGAAGGATGTCAATCATGTAAAAATCGTAAATATGTCGATGAATCGAATGACCCGTCTGTCAGTTTCCAAACGCCGCAGCCCATAGACTCTTCTCAATCCTTCAGCAGGGTCAGAGCGCATGAATACGAGCACGTTTCCAATGAGCAGGCAAAAGCTCACAGGGACGATCGAAAAGTCGTAAGCCAGACAGTCACTCTTTCAATGTCCATCTGTCCTGAATGCGGCTCCGCGTATATCTCGGGAGGTATGACCCGCACTGTTACCAAGGATGATAATAAACCGCAATTGCAAGGCGAGATGCCTGTTGTTGAGAATGATGAATAAAGTTAAAAAAATAATTAATTATGTAATATACGCAATTTTTACAAATGCAGTATAAAAAATAGAGCTTGCATACTGTGATTTATACAGGCTGTGTCCGCTATTTAAATGGCACATGCTAAAAAAAATTGTTCATGTTCACCTGTTTAATATTTTCTTAACCTGTTATACTCAAAAGAGGGAGAAAAATATGACGCAAACCATGACTTTAGACGAAAAACTGGCAATATCAAATAGAGCGTTGGACTTGCTGGATGCCGGAGATAGAGAAGGTTATAGCCGCCTTTTACGGACAGCTCCTTTGCCACCGTATTTGGCGAAAATTTATAAAGAAAAAATCGGCGTAGAGCAGCTTATAAAAAGCGGTTGGAATTTATCGGAAGCGGAGGCGGAGTTTGGATCCGACTGGCTTACTCGATAAAATAATTGAAGCAGCAACAATTATTGATTATGGCCGTAAAGGTTTTGCTACCAGAGGAAAAGCCGAAGAAGGACGTTTATCTTATGAGCGTGGTATATTTGCGGCTCTATCTGCTTTCAAAGATGCCCAATCAACAATAGATCCTCACATTATAATCCTTACCGAATATACCTTTTTGGCTCAGGAATTGCAATTTTGCGATAAAACAGATATGGACAGCTTTGGCAGTCTCACTCAGGCAATTCAGAGTTTTGATGATGCGTTTCTTGTTCTTGAAGTGGTGGAAGACAGTACCCTTTATAAAGCGGTAGACCAATCCTTCCCTCGCAATAAAAAATACCGTGAAAAAAGTTTCCCAAAAGACTCATATCATATCGCCTGTAAAGCTCACAGAACAAGATTGAAAAATATTCTCCGTTCACCCGGAATCGACCCAATCGAAAAAACCTTGTTAAAACAACGGTTTGCTAATTTAACAACGGGCCAGAAAGGGTATTGTGAGAAGCAGAGGAAAGCGATACTAATTTAATTCCTGTGATGGATTAGGTTTAAAAACTGGTAGCAGCTACCAAATCTACATTAAAAACAAACAAAATATCGCAAAAATACACAAAAAAAGGCAGCAACTACCATTTTTACCAGCTGAAAAAAATAATAAAAAATTTTTCAAAAAAAATGTTGACATATTGTACTAGTACAAGTACAATTGTACTAGATGAATAGTACAAGTTTGAGATCTAGTGAAACCAAGCCTTCGTCCGGCCTTAAAAGCCATGACGAATCGCATGCCATCCGGGCTGTCAATTTTTCGCTGGATCCGCTGAATGAGGCGCCGATTTACAGGCAGATTATCCAGCAGATCGAGTACGCGATTTTGTCGGGCAGGATGAAGAACGGCGACAAGCTGCCAACAATCCGCTCCCTTGCGGTCGATCTTAAAACGAATCCGAACACCATCGCGCGAGCGTACAACGAACTGGAAATCCGCGGAGTGCTGGAAACGCAGGTGGGAAGCGGCACTTACATCTCCGACAAAAAACCGGTGATGGAAGACGACAGCCTGAACCGGAAAATCCGCGAAGTGCTTTCGCGTTTCATTCAGGAACTGCGCGATCTCGGAGTAGAAAAAAGAGAAATGATCAAATTGATCGAATCATATATCAAGGAGGTTAACAAATGAGTATTTTTAATTTTAACGGAGCGCCCGCGAAGAAAAAAAAGGATCACACGCTTTTTCTAATCAGGCTCATCGTGCTTGTCATTACTGCCGCAGTTATTTCGATTGTTTATCACATACCGCAAAGATCAATTTTGCATCTTGAGGATTTAAAAAGCATGTGGGCGGGGATCGCGGTTTTCCTCGCGGTACTGCTTCTTGTTTTTTCGATCCGCAAGGCTGATGAGTGGGAACGCGCGATTGTGCTCCGCTTCGGAAAATTTAAAAAGGTGAAAGGCCCCGGGCTTTTCTTCCTTATACCGCTTGCGGACAGAATTACTCAGATCGTTGACATCCGCATCAGGGTTTCGGATTTCTCCACGCAGAAAACTTTAACGGGCGATTCTGTCACTGTAAACGTTGACGCGATTTGCTTCTGGCTTGTGTGGGATCCGCAGAAGGCTGTTCTTGAAGTTGAAAATTATGTTGACGCCGTTGTGCTTTCTTCCAAGACAGCTTTGCGTAACGCGATTTCGAATCACGATCTTTCCACATTTCTTGAGCGCAGCGATATTATCGAAAAGCAGATTCAGGAAGATGTTGATAAAAAAACGACCGAATGGGGAATAACGGTTCTGCATATCGAGATTACCGATATTCAAATCCCGGAAGCATTGCAGGATTCGCTTTCACGCGTGGCGCAGGCTGAACGTGAAAAGAAGGGACGCATTCTTCTCGCCGAAGCGGAAATTGAAATCGCTCGTAAACTTGAAGAAGCCATTTCGATTTACGCGAAGAACGAAGGCGCGATGAAACTGAAGATTCTTACCATATTAAACGAAGGTTTAAAAGCAGGTAACTCAATGATGCTGGTTCCCAATACGATTACCGAGGAATTAAAAACGACAGATGTTTTTGGTTTACAGGCCTTGAGTGAATTGAAAAGAAGGGACTAGGGCATAGGGCATAGGGCATAGTTAATTTCTAACCCCTAACCCCTAAATAAACAGGAGGATAGAAAATGACGGTTGTTAAAGCGGAAAATGTTGTAAAAGATTATGGTTTAAACGGACAGACGGTACACGCTCTGCGCGGTGTAAACCTCGAGTTTCAGGGCGGGGAATTTACCGCCATCGCCGGTCCTTCGGGAAGCGGCAAATCAACTTTCCTCCATCTCGCCGGCTGCCTTGACACGATTACGTCAGGTGACATCGTTATAGGCGGATCAAGCACTGCGAAATTGTCACCTAACAAACTCGCGATGCTTCGCAGACATTCCATCGGTTTTATTTTTCAGGCGTATAATCTGATTCCGGTGCTTTCCGTGGAAGAAAATGTTTCGTTCCCACTTACATTGATGGGCGTCGAAAAAAATGAAATTAAGGAACGCACAGCGAAAGTTTTAAAGGAAGTCGGTCTTGAGGATATGGCGAAGCGCCGCCCCAAGGAAATGTCGGGCGGACAACAGCAGAGGGTCGCCATCGCGCGCGCGCTTGTAAAAAAACCGGCGCTCATTCTTGCCGACGAGCCTACCGCGAATCTTGATTCAAAAATCGGCGGCGAAATTCTGGAGCTGATGCTTAACCTTAATAAGTCTGAAGGGACTACGTTTATTTTCTCAACCCACGATCAGATGGTAATGGATTACGCGCGCCGTCTTGTGCGCATCCGCGACGGCATGATCGAAAGCGACGAAGTAAAATCGGAGGGGGTTAAATGAAATTATTAGGTATATGGGAATTAAAGAAAATCGCGATGCGCAATCTTGCGCGTCACAAGGTGAAAACCATACTTACTTCCCTCGCGATCATGGTAAGCGTCGCCGTTTACATTTTCCTTAATAGCTGGCTCGGCGGAATGCAGATTGAGTCGCGCAGGAATATCGTCAATTTTGAAATAGGAGCGGCGAAGCTGCAAACCAAACTCTATTTTGAAAGAAAGGACGAGATGCCGAGTTATGAGAATTTTAAAAACTGGGAAACGTACAAGGAAGCACTGTCGCGTGAAGGTTATGTCTCGGCTCCCCGTTACACGTTTTCAGGTACGTTATTCTCAACATCGGGTTCCGCGCCTATTATGTTTTTCGCGGTAGATCCCGCCGCGGAACGTGAGGTCATGCGTTATGTGCCATATGTTGATTTCGGGCGTTATGTGCAAAACGGCAATTTTGAAATCGCTCTGGGTACTGTCGCCGCCGAGAAATTAAAAGTGGGAATCCCGACGCGTCCTTTCAGGCTGGAGCTGGAGGAATTGATAAGGCTTATGTCGATTAATCCATCGGATGCCGCTTTTATCCGCTCGCTCTACGATGAAGCGCAGTCATCCCGCGGCGCCGGAGACATTTTCTCGCCTGAGGAAAAAGTTACCGCCGGCAATGAGCGCATGATCCTTAAACGCAGCGCATCAAAGGCAGACCTTGATCGTTACTGGACAATGATCGCGGCATCCGGCCGCAACAATGTCCGCATCAACGCGGTGATCGATATAAAAGCAGCGCCTGAATTAATTCGCGCCGACAAGTGGGAAGGTGAGCTGCAGCCGTCGCTTCGAAACGAGGACAGGGAAATCGTGAGGGCGGCTTATGAATATGAAAGTTTTATGGACGCGTATCTTTTAATTGAAACTGACGAAGCGCAGTTAGCGAAGGTTCTTGACGCGATGATCCGCGCGGGATACTCAGGCGCGGTAAGCCATGTGAATCAAGTTTACGAAGTAGTGGTAGCAGGAGTGATAAACTCCCCGGCGCCTCTTCCAAACGGAAACACCGCGTACATTCCGCTTGATATTTTACAGGATGAAGCGGGAATGATGCTCGAAGGCGCGGTTACGGAATTGATCATCAGAGAGAGAGGCGTTCCCGATTCGAGATTACCCGGCGCGAGTGAAAGCGGCGCGGCGATCACAAGCGCACTGGAACGCGGCCTTGCATCGATGGGGCTTTCAATGCCCGATGAGCTTGGCGTTAGAACATGGCAAGAATACATGGCGGAGTATCTTGGTTACGAAGCATTACAGACAGGAGCGCCTCAGATGATCGCTTTCCTTCTTCTTTTACTTTCGTTCCTTGGAATCTCCAACACGATTCTTCTTGCGATTCTTGAACGCACAAAAGAAATCGGTATGATGCGCGCGATGGGCATGACAAACGGACAGATGATCATCACATATATGCTGGAAGCGGGATTTTTAGGATTCATGGGTTCTGTTTTGGGAATCATCGCCGGATGCCTTATAAATTATCCGATGGTAAAATACGGAATTGATTTCAGCGCGATGGGCGATTTAATGGAAGGCGGCATCGGTTTCAGAACGTCGGCGGTTTTCCGCAGCGCGTGGAATGTGCCGGTGATCATCGTAACAGGAATCGCCGCGACGCTGCTTGCGTCATTCATGGCGGTTATTCCGACACACAGAGCCGTGAAAAAACCGATCACTGATAGTCTCAGGTTTGAGTAAAAGGGGAATGTATGGAAAATAAAATTAAACAGGGCGGAACCGCCATGCTGATAAAAATCGCGTACCGAAATATTTGGCGTAACATGAGGCGCACGCTTTTCTGTTTCACCGCTGTCGGCATCGCGGTGTTTTTCATAGTTGTTTATTCATCATTGATAGACGGGATGATCGACAGCATCAACGAGACAGTGCAGGTGTACGAGCTTGGGCACGTCAGAGTAGTTTCCGCACAGTACGAGGCGGAAAGCGAATATCTGCCGGTGCAGTACCCCGTCTCTAACGGAAGAAGCTGGAAGGAACTCGCTTCCGATATTAAAAAAATTCCCGGCGTACGCGCCGTGTTTCCACGCATCACTACAATGGCGACATTGCAGGAGAGCACAGTAAAACACGCTGTCCTTTGGGGGCTTGATATCGGGAATGAAATGTCAGCTAACAATTTTAATATGACTTACCGCACGGATGGTTTAATCGAAGGAGACTGGCCTGCGCCGGGCGCGAACGAGTGCGCCATCGGGCACGTTTTCGCGCAAAAATCAGGATTGAAGATAGGTGATAGAATTCCTTTTAAAACAATATCCGCGCAGTTTTCGGAAAAATTCCTGACGCCGAGGATCACAGGGATTTTCAATTTTGATTACATCAAAACCGACGAGCAGTACATCATCGTTGATATCGAGCGTCTTCAGCGCCTTCTCGTGCTTGATGAAGGAACACAGTCGCTTGTCATCTACGCTGATGACGAAAAACAAAGCGCCGCCATCGCCGCTTCGGTACAGAATATGTTAGGTGAAGATTCAGTCGTTACGGACTGGCGGGACAATTACTGGGTCGCTGTTATGAGAATGGTAACGCCTGTGTACACGATCGTGTTTCTGGTGTTCCTCATCGTGGCGAGCTTCCTTATTATAAACACGGTCGTGATGATCATTCACGAACGCATCAAGGAAATCGGAATGATGGGCTGTCTTGGAATGTCGCGCGGCGAAATTGTCAAAGTATTTTTCTTTGAATCAATTTTCATGGCGGCGTTCGGCGCTCTTGCGGGCGTTATTCTCGGCGGCGTTATCGCGTGGGTTTTCTCGCAGTACCCCATCCGCATGGGCGACCTGTACGGAAACACATTCAGCGAAATGCCGATGAGTAACGCAATCTTTATGGGATTCAGCCCCTTCATATTGATCAGGGCATGGATCATGGGCGTAGTAGTCGCGTCGCTTTTCACACTGATCCCGTCGCTAAAAAGCGCATTCGTGGAACCGGTGGAAGCGTTGCGGAGATAGGGTATAGGGCATAGGAGTTAGGGGATAGGGGATAGTATATTTGTTTGTAATACGATGAGTTTTCAAACAACAACACTAACCCCTAACCCCTGTCCCCTAGCCACTAAATAACGGAGGTATTGTCATGTTAAAAAGATTTTTTTTAATCGCGTTTGTTGTAATTGTAACTATTCCTGCGGCGGCGCAGACTCCTACGGCATCGGAACTTTTGCGGCGGGTGGACAATAATGAGATCTATTCTACCATTGAGTATGAGGGTGACATCATTATTGAATATTCGGGGAGACGTTATGTGAAAACGATGAGAGCGTGGGCGAGGGGGAATACCCACAGCTTTATCGAGTTTACAAATCCCGAGGACAGGGGGACAAGGTATTTAAGAAGGGACGGAAGGCTCTTTGTCTATTCGCCTGATACGGAAGAAGTTATGTTAATATCTGGCCACATGCTGCGCGAGTCAATGATGGGTTCCGATATGTCCTACGAAGACACGCTTGACAATGAAGCGCTGTCAAACCGCTACGATCCTGTTCTTTCCGGCACTGAGACTATCAACGGGCGTAACGCGTATGTTCTTGAACTTACCGCGAGGAGAAGAACGGAAAGTTACCCGACGCGCAAAATGTGGATCGATGTTGAAAACGGAGATGTCCTGCGTTACGAGCTATACGCGCTTTCCGGCGTAAAACTTAAAGAGTATAGCCTTATAAGAGTGGAAACAATCGACGGCAGACGTTTCCCCGTAGAAGGCGAAATGCGCGACCTTATGCGAAGGGATTCAAGAACCCGCTTCGTTATGCGAAATGTAGTCTTAGACAGACCCATAGCGGATTCAGTTTTTAGTCAGAGAAATCTGGAAAGATAGATTTTTAGGGGATAGGGATTAGGGACTGGGGTTGTTGTTTGATAATGATGAGTGAAACTATCACGCATAGATAACAAACAACAACACTATACCCTATACCCTAAACCCTAACTCCCCAATCCTTAAATAGGAGGCTTAAAAGTGAAAAATTTTATAACAGTACCATTCATGCTATTGTTGGCAATCGTCAATCTCAATGCGCAGATGACTGTTTCCGGGATTTTAGATACTACTGTTTCAGCTAACGTTGGAGCGGGCGGCGCGCCGAATTACTCGTTTGGGTTTGAGGAGTACGCTAATATAAGGTTTCAATCGCGGCTGCGTGAAATCGGCACTGTTTACGGCGCTGTTAATCTTATCGCGGCATCGGGAAGTTATGCGCGTAACGCGGAGCTGCTTGATATGCAGGGTTCCATGTCTTCGCTTCCTTCTACATCGTATACCATAGGTGAAAATTTTGTCGCCGCAATCGAGCTTGAACGCCTTTATTTCCGCATGAGAGGCGAGCATCTTGATTTTGACGGCGGATTATTCCGTCTGCCTTTCGGCTACAGTCAAGTTTGGGGGTCTTCGGATTTTCTTAACCCGCGAAATCCTTTAAAGCCTGACGCGCGTCTTCGCGGTATACTCGGAGCGGCTCTTACATGGCACGTAACGGATGACTGGAAATTATTATCTTTTTACTCATCGCCGCGAAACCCGCTGGCGTTGTATAGCGAAGGCTCTTTATTCGGTCTGTCGCTTGAAAACAGGCAGTTAGGAAACGCAAGTATTCAGGTGTTATACTCGTACGAAACTCCTAAACAGTATTCCCGGTGGGGAATTCACCGTGCGGGATTATCATTAAAATTGGACATTGAAATCGGTTTAGCGGTTGACGCGCTCTACACATATAATTATGAAGCGGGGACAGAGCTTGACGGTCTTTCTCTCAGCGCGGGCGCGGACTATTCATTTTTTGACGGTAATTTAATTGTGATGGCGGAGTACCTGTACAACGGAGGATCATCTTCCACTGCGCTTTACTGCGGCGGTAATTTTTCTAACACCCACTACCTGTACACAGGCTTGACATACAGGTTCAACGATTTCACAAACATGAGCCTCGCTGTTCTTACATGCTTTGATGATGTTTCCTTTACGCCTGTTATTACGTTAAACCACGATCTATTCCAAGGAGCGGTACTGACAATCACCGCGCAAGTTCCGCTCGACCGTGATTTATTCACAGGAGACGGTAATCGCGGAGAATTTGGTCCTATTCCGCCTGGCAAATATTATGGCAATTACTTTTATTTTTCTGCTAGGATTAGGTTGAGGTTTTGATTTTAACTGCGAAGGCGGCGGTGCGAAGAGGAAGAATTTAGCCGCGAACCACACTAACCTCACGAACGAAGAAATTTGCCGTTAACCATGCTAACTTCACGAACGAAGATATTTGCCGCTAACATGGAATACATGCGCTTTGCTGTTATCTAATTTAATGCAGGTTAGGTAAATTTATAATACACATTACAAACATGGCAAGCCGGAGGACTGAGGGCTGGCGAAACCTATGCAGTCTCATAACTATACAAACATGGCTAGCCGGAGGACTGAGGGCTGGCGAAACCTATGCTAAGAGTCTGCCTACGAGCCCTGACCACTAAAATTATTTTTAAGATCCTCTGTAAATATTGTTTGAAAGATTTTAGTGGTCAGGTCTCTCCGGCAGGGAACGGCATAAATGGTTTCACCAGCCCTCAGTCCTCCGGCTTGCCATGCGTGTATTGTTTTTCAAATAATTTTATACACACTTAAGGCGGCGGCAGGATTTGTTAATACCGTATTTGTAATTCTACAGCGAGTGAAGATATAGTTAGTTCATACTGTTAACTTAATCATAATAAATACATGGTAAGCTGGGGGACTGGGGGATCGGAAAATAATCTTTGCAGCTCTCTGCCGGAGAGACCTGACCGCTAAAATCTTTTAAGTAATATTTACAAATGATCACAATAATAATTTTAACGTCAGGACTCGGAAGCGGGTTCTTGCAAATATTTTTCGATCCCGAACCCTCTTAGATTACCGTGATTGCATAGTTATAAAACCGCATAGGTTTTGCCAGCTCCCAGCCTCCTAGCTTGCCATGTTTGTATTGTTATTTAAATAGTTTTATACACGCTGAAAGCTGCTGCCGGATTTAATTTTGACTATCGCCTTTATTTGGTTGATAATTTAATTATTTTGCTATATATTACTACAAAGACCTTAAAAAAGCGAGGATTTTAATGAAAAAAGCCGTTTTATTTAGCTTTATATTATTAGTTACCGCCTTTTCGCTTTACGCGCAGGAACCCCAGAAGTATGCCCTTGTAATCGGAAACGGCGCTTACACATCCTTTGGGTCTCTGCGCAATGCCGTTAATGACGCCGAAGATGTAAGCGCGGCTTTACAGAGTCTTGGCTTCAATGTGGACAGAGTAATTAACGCGGGAAGAACGCAGATGTTTGACGCGATAATACGCTTTAAAAACCGGCTGTCCGTTTCCAATAACAGTTACGGCTTTTTCTATTACGCGGGGCACGCCGTTCAATATAACGGAGTAAATTTTTTAATACCGGCAAACGCGGAAATTCCAAGCGCCAACTTTCTCGGAGAGACAGCCGTATCGGTTCAGAGCATGTTAGCTGAATTAAACGACGCGGGGAACGCGCTTAACATTGTAGTGCTTGATTCCTGCCGCGATTTCCCAGCCGCATGGAGCCGGAATGTAAGCCGCGGTTTGAGCGTTGTGGCAAACCAGCCTGCTGACAGCATTATCGTTTTCGCTACAAGCGCGGGTTCTGTCGCCGCTGACGGAACGGGAAGGAACGGATTATTTACGACGCATTTACTTACGCAGTTAAGAACGCCCGGCATTGAAGTGCAGGAATTATTCCAGAGGACGGGAGGCGCGGTAACAGCGGCAAGCGGCAGACAGCAGATCCCCGCCGTATACAATCAATTTTTCGGGACAGCCTACCTCGGCTCGCGCCCATCGGGACCTACGCCGCCTGTGCCAACACCTACGCCTGTGCCAACTCCTACACCGGCACCGTCCGCGGCGGTAACAGTACCTGCAGATTTTGTGCGCATACAGGGAGGAACATACACAAGGGGATCCCCCGCAAACGAAACAGGAAGAAATAATGATGAATCGCCACAGCATCAAGTAACAATAAGTTCATTTACAATGAGCCGGTACCCTGTAACACAGAGCGAATGGCACAGAGTTATGGGAACAACAATAAGGCAACTTGCGGGATCGAGCCAAATGCACGGGGAAGGGGACGAGTACCCCATGTATTATGTAAACTGGTTTGACGCCATAGAGTATTGCAATAGATTAAGTCATAGGGAGGGGTTAACGCCCGTATATGCTATTACAGGAAGCGGAAACAATAGGACGGCGGAATGGAACAGAAGCGCAAACGGATACAGGCTGCCGACGGAAGCGGAATGGGAGTACGCGTGCAGAGCAGGTACGATAACAGCGTACAGCACAGGAAACAACATAACGACAGGTCAGGCGAATTTTGATAATACATTACAAAGAACAACGACAGTGGGAAGCTATGCGCCTAACGCATGGGGGCTTTATGACATGCACGGGAATGTGTGGGAGTGGTGCTGGGACTGGTACGGTGAATATCCCGCGAGGGCGCAGAATGATCCGCAGGGCGCGTCCTCTGGGTCTCCTCGCGTGCTGCGCGGCGGCAGTTGGATCCTTTCTGCCGCGTATGCCCGTTCCGCGCACCGAAGCATCAGCACTCCATTTAGCCGGAGTGTCTTTTCCGGCTTCCGTGTCGTCCGCAATTAGTTTGGTAAAAAAGGTAGCTGCTACCTAATCTGTTTGTGCAGCTCGTGGCAAAAATCTTAAGTTCGTCTTTGTTCGTGTGGTTCGCGGCTATAAAATTTCTCCGTGTCCTCCGCGAACTCCGCGCCTCAGTGTGAAATTCTCCATTACCAGTTAGTGTGGTTAGCGGCTATAAAATTCTTCCAGTTCACGCTTAAAGATTTTCTTGTTAGATTTACAATACAGATGTAAAATAAAACAAGAGGAGATAAATATGAAACTGATTTTTTTAGGGCCTCCGGGGGCTGGTAAGGGTACTCTGGCGGTTAAAGCTGTTGAGATATTGGGGGTGCCTCAGATAAGTACGGGCGGCATTTTCCGGGCGGCAGTTGCGGCGCAAAGCCCTCTTGGTATTAAAGTGAAAGAAATAATGGACGCGGGAAAATTGGTCGACGATGAAACAACAATCGCGCTTGTAAAGGAACGCCTCGCGATGGATGACGTTCAGAAAGGATATATTCTTGACGGTTTCCCAAGAACGATTCCCCAGGCACAAGCGCTCGCAGGGTTTTCCACTGTTGATAAAGTAATCAATTTTGATATCCCGGACTCAGGCGTGCTTGTAAGGCTCGGCGGGCGGCGCGTTTGCAGGAAGTGCGGATTTAATTTCCACGCGGTATTCAATAAACCCAAACAAGAAGGCATCTGCGATCACTGCGGCGGCGAAGTTTATATACGCGATGACGATCAGGCGTCGGCTATCCAGAAACGGCTTGAGGTCTACCGTGCGCAGACAGCTCCGCTGATCGGCTATTACCGTGAAAAAGGACTTCTTCTTGACATGGACGCAAGCCCGATGATAGACGAGATAGTTATCAACTTTAAAAAAGTGATGGGATTAGCTGTTTAACCGCGCCATCTCTTCTTGAATCATCCGCGAAAGTTCTGCGGCGGCTTTATCAAGATCGATCATGCGGTTTTCTTTCTCGCTTCGTTTTTTTATTTCCACCTGCGGCGTCTCCTGGGATAAGCCTTTGTCGCCTATTACAACGCGCCAGGGGATGCCCGTTAAATCCGCGTCGTTAAACTTTACGCCTGCGCGTTCGCCGCGATCGTCGAGTAACACTTCGATATTGAGAGCTTTTAAATCATCCGCAAGTTTACAGGCACATTCTTTAACTTTTCCGTCGTATTTAATCGGAATGATGATAACGTGAAAAGGCGCGACAGAAACAGGCCAGATGATGCCTGCTTCATCGTGATGTTCTTCGATCACGGAAGCCATTGTCCTGTCGACTCCGATGCCGTAGCAGCCCATCACCGGTATTTGGCTTTTGCCGTTTTCGTCAAGGAAACTTACATTCATCGAACGCGTGTATTTGTAACCCAGTTTGAAAATGTGTCCAAGTTCGTTGCCCATCTTTGTGTATAGTTCGCCGCCGCAAACTGCGCAGCGCTCTCCCGCTTTCACAGTGCGGAGATCCTCAATCATCCATGCGGAAAAATCCCTTCCGTAAGCCGCGTGTTCGTAGTGCAAATCTTTTTCTAACGCGCCTGTAACAGCGTCGTTCATCGCGGTGACGGAATGATCAATTACAATTGGAAGAGAAGAAAGACCGACAGGCCCCGCGAATCCAACAGGCGCGTTTGTAAGGCGCACTACATCGGCGTCAGACGCGAGTTCCGCTTCTGCGGCTTTAAGCGCCGCGGCGAGTTTTGTTTCGTTTACATCAAGGTCGCCCCGGATCGCCACCGCGAAAAACGCCTCAGCGTAAGATGATTGCCCGCTTTTATGCGTTCGCTGCTCTTGCGCCGAATCCTGACCCGATTGGCTGCGCTTTAAATTATCACAGCCGGGAGCTTTAGACAGATCGAGCTCAACATTGACAGCGCGGTAGATGAGTGTCTTTATAAATTTTTGCGGCTGCGTTTTTAAGAACGCGCAGAGTTCGCCGATTGTTTTAACTTCAGGCGTATCGATTTTTTTGATTGATGGAGTATTCGCGGCTGCGGCTTTCGCTTCCTCGATTGAAGAGACCTTTACAAAGTCAGGCTTACAGGACGCTTTTTCCACATTAGCCGCGTAATCGCAGTTTTTGCAGAGGATCAAAGTGTTGTCGCCGACTTCGCTTTCTACCATAAATTCTTCCGAGCCGCTGCCGCCCATCGCGCCTGAATCGGCCTTTACGGGGATCACGGAAAGCCCGCAGCGTTTGAAAATCCGCCGGTAGGCTCGCCCCATCGCCTGATAAGTGTCGTCAAGGCTTTTCTCATCAACATGATAAGAGTAGGCGTCTTTCATAACAAATTCGCGGCCGCGCATAACGCCGTAACGCGGGCGGATTTCGTCGCGGAATTTTGTGTTAATTTGATAAAGGTTGAGGGGAAGCTGGCGGTAACTGGAAAGCTCGTCGCGCACAATCGCGGTAAAGGCTTCCTCGGCGGTCGGGGTAATTACAAAGTCGTTGTTCAGCCTGTTTTTTGCCCTCAGCATTGATTCTCCCATCGAATCCCACCTGCCCGATTCCTTCCATAATTCGCCCGGAATAACGACTGTCGGCTTCATTTCTTGGCTTCCCGCGGCGTCCATTTCCTCGCGGACAATCTGCTCAACCTTGCGGAAGGAGCGCAGTCCGAGCGGCAGATACGCGAAAAGGCCGTTTGCGAGTTTACGAAGAAGCCCCGCGCGGAACATCAGCCTGTGGCTTGCAATGACCGCGTCCGAAGGAACTTCCCTGAGCGTCGGGATAAAAACTTGAGAGTAATTCATAATAGGTCAGTCTACCAATATTCCTGTCTTTTGCAAATACTAAAAAATCGGGCGGATTACTTGACTAAACACGCGGTTTTTGATAAGCTGTAAAAACATTGGGGGCGTAGTGAAGCTGGTTTATCACGCTGGCCTGTCAAGCCGGAGATCGCGGGTTCAAGCCCCGTCGCTCCCGTAGCCTATTAAGTGCTAATTCCTTACTGTATAAGGATTTAGCATTTTTTTTATGTATTCATGCGTAGTTAAAACTTTCTTCTTATTTTTCTTCAATCACTTTTAATATGAAATCCTGTACAATCTTCGCGTACCCAATGGCTATCTTCATGTCTTCATCAGTAATATTAAGCTCGTTTGGATAGCGGGGAAGAACAGCATAGACCCTTAATATATCCAGTTGCGGTAATAAAACGTTGAAATTGCCGTTTATTTTTTCACACATTTCAAGGAGTTCTATTAAATTATGAGTTTTTGGCGGTTCTATATCATGTTGAAATAAAAAACCTTTAAGGTATTTTTCAGAAGATTGCTGGCAAAGGAAACATATTGTTTCATCAGGCGTCGGATGATGCATTGTAGAAAGATATTCTGCCGACCTTAAATCATCATTACCTTTATTAATCCATTGCTGTAGTATTTCTTTTTTACCCATAAAGTTTTACGCCTTCTCTATCAATTTTTCGTTCAAGAGTCGCATATATTTTTCTGTCTAGAAAACGACTTTTTTTTATGCCGATAAAATCAATAGATTTCTTCCTTATAGGGTCTACGGCTCTATGAATTGAACGAATAGCTTCGATCTCACGCATTGCCATATCATCTTTAAAGACAATATACAAATCAAAATCTGAATCTTTGTGCGGTGTGCCATAAGCATAAGAACCAAAAAGATAAATTGTTTCCACAGGCACAGTTTCTGAAATTACTTTGGTGATTTCATCAAGTTCCTGTTTAATATCAGAAATATCGTTCATATGTCAATTCTACATCTAAATTGATTATTTTGGAATACTTTGAATTTCCAAAATATTGACATTACTTCTTCCCGTCCTCTTGACGTACCTATCCATCCATTATAAAATGACCATGTATTCAGTTTGGGTTAGCTAAGCTCGTCCAGTGGCGGGCTTTTTTTTACGGGCAGTAGCGCAGATGGTAGCGCGCTTGGTTCGGGACCAAGAGGTCCCCGGTTCAAATCCGGGTTGCCCGAAAATAATATATCTGGAACCGCTGTCTCGTTATAAAAATTACTTTATTTTTTAATATCGTGGACAAGACAATCGACACAAAAATGTTAGTTAAATTTTTCCGCGATGTATAAAATGGAGGATGCGATACCTTTTTCGTTTTTTGCTTCTTCGTCTTGTTCTCCCGCCTTGATTGATTCAAGAAGCGCGTCCAATAAGCCGTTTGCAGCCTCGCTCCAGCAGGTGACCATCATTCCGGCGAGGCGGCCGTTATAACCCTTTTCTTTTGCAGCTAACGCGTATTTTGCCGCCTCATCGGCGAGAAAACGCGTTTGTTTTAAGCTCTTCCATGAAGCGGGAAGCACTGTAAAACCTTTTTCGAGTAACGCTTCTATTCCGGGGAAACCTTTTTCATTCATTTCATAATGCCAGTCGGCTAGGATGATGTCGTTTGGAATCATGTCGATTGCACGCCATGTGCCCCAAATGTCTCCTTCCCACGCGTGATAACCGAAGGATTCGGCGTTGTTTAAACGGTCTGCCCACATCATCATCTTCCAGCCTTTTTCTTTTACAACATGATCATGAAGTATATTGACGGATCTCGCGAAGAGCTGAGCGCGATCTTTTCCTTTACATCTCGGACAGTTTTCGTCCGCGAGAGAAAACACTTCGTCCATCCCAACATGAAGGCAGGAGGCGTTAAAATCTTCCATGATTTCGTCTATCATGGGTAAAACATATTTGTATACATCATCATTGGAGGCGCACCAGCTATGACAGTAAAATTCCAGATCGGGCGTGTTTTCTGCGTCTCCGTCTTCCGGCGCATCCGGTGTTTCATCAAATTCGGGATGGAGTTTTAATAATTTGTTTTTATGAAAACGCCAGCCCTGATGGCCGAGGCACATAAAAAGCGGGACAATTTCGATACCGGCGTTCTTCGCGGCGGCTGCAACCTTGCGCGCTTCCTCCCTGCCAAAACTTCCGTCGGCAAGTTCGGGGAAGCGGCGGTAGTTATATCCCGGGTTAAATTCAAGACATAAAAGATTTATGCCGAGCGGCGATAATCCCTCGTTGATATATTTTATTAATTTTTCCGTAACGCCCGCGTCTCTTACGCGCAGGTGAACCGCTTTAATAATTTTATCTGTCATTTTTTTCTTGCCGTTCCCCCGATATATGCCATAATGAAACATATATTTATTTTTTACAAGGAGCCGATGTATGGAAAAGATCAGATTTGGAAAAACCGGATTGATGGTAAGCAAGGTCGCGTTTGGCGGTATTCCGATTATGAGGTTGTCAAAAAATGACGCTTCCGATCTTGTCCGCAGATCAATCGATCATGGAATTAATTTTATTGATACCGCGCACGGATATACCGACAGCGAGGAAAAAATCGGAGATGCTATAAAAAATTTTAAAAGAGAGGATTTAATAATCGCGTCAAAATCTCCGGCGGATGATAAAAAAACATTTTTAGAAAATCTCGATTTAAGCCTTAAAAGACTTGGAACAGATTACATTGATATATTCCAGTTCCACGGAGTCAGTACGCCGAAAAAGCGCGACGCGGTATTTTCGCCTAACGGCGCGATGGAAGGAATGGAGGAAGCCGTCAAAGCCGGAAAGATACGTTTTCCCGCTTTTTCAAGCCACAGTATTCCGATGGCGATCGAATTGATGAAAACGGAAAAGTTCGCGTCAGTTCAGCTTCCGTTTAATTATATTGATGATGCCGCCGCCGGCGAAGCGATACCTCTCGCGGAAAAACTTGATATTGGTTTTATCGCAATGAAACCAATGGGCGGCGGGCTTCTTGATGACGCCGGTTTGTCATTTCGTTTTTTAATGTCGTATAACAGTATAATAGCGGATCCGGGATTTGAAAAAATCGAAGAGATTAAAGAAATAATCGGTATTGTGAATAACAATGAAGTGCTTACACAGGCAGATAAGGATGAAATTGAAAAACAACGCAGGGAGCTAGGTTCTTCGTGGTGTCACCGCTGCGATTACTGTCAGCCGTGTCCGCAGGGAATTCCAATAAGCATGGCTCTTTGTGTAAAAAGCGTTTTTAAACGCATGACATTACAACGCGCTCATTCTTTCATAGGACCGGCAATCGAAAAAGCGAAAACATGCACCGAATGCCGCTCATGCGTCAGCCGCTGTCCTTATAATCTTGATGTTCCGGTGCTGTTGAAAGATCAGATTACCTTGTATGAGAGCATGCCTTCAATGGAATGAAACGATGGTTAAAAAACTTTAAAACAATTTATGTTATCCAAGTTTTTCCCTGAAGAAGTCCGTCATAATGTCCCATAACGGTCTTTGGAAAAATTGCGCTCCTGCGTGTCCTTCGCCCTCCAGCGCCAGAAGACGCACATCTATATTCTGCTTTTTAAGAGCTTCATAAAGAATCTCGCTTTGTACAAAAGGAACTGTCGTATCTTCCGTGCCGTGTATCAGTAGAAAAGGCGGAGCTTCGGCTGTAAGCCATGTAAGAGGATTGATGGCGCTTAAATATTGCTTGTCATTAATATCACCTGCGAAAAAAAGCGGTCTTTGCATATTTTCTTTTATTAATGCCGTTAAATCACACGGCGCGTACCAAGGGCAAGCAGCCTGTACAGCGCTGGATTGATCAAGATGTCCGCCTTTCTCGAATTCTTTAGAACGGACAAGAGCGGTCATTGACGCGAGATAACCGCCGGCGGATTCACCTGCTACGCCGAATTTATTTATGTCGATGGAGTAGCGTTTCGCATTGGCGCGAAGGTAGCGGACGGCGGCTTTAATGTCGATTAACGCTCCGGGGAACGGCGCTTCGTGACCAAGGCGGTATTCAACGCTCGCTGTTACAAAACCGCGGCGGGCTAGATCCGCGAGGTAGGGAATGTGAGCGCTCTTACTCATCTGAGTCCAGTAGCCGCCGCATATCCAAATAACGCACGGGTATGTTTTATTGTCGGTCTGCGGATAAATGATGTTCATTCTTAAGTCCCGCGTTACGTGCTCAAACCACGCGCCGTTTTGCGCGAATGTTACTTCCTCATCAAGATAAAAGATTGGCTCTGTTACCTTGATGGATATGGTTTCTCTGTCTGCGTTAGCTGCCATTGCATCCTCCGTTATAATAATTTTTCAAGTTCGTCAACAAGGCGCGTGAACGTGTCGCAAGCGGAGTTTACAGGTTCTGGAGAACTCATGTCAACTCCGGCGATTTTAAGAGCGTCAATCGGAAAACGGGAACCGCCTGATTTAAGGAAGGCGAAATAATCATCCCTTTCTTTCGTTCCTCCCGATAAAACCCGATCAGAGAGCGCGATCGCGGCTGATACACCTGTAGCGTATTTGTAAACATAAAACGCGCGGTAAAAATGCGGTATACGCAATCCCTCAAGATCGCTTGTATCTTCAAAGACCATTTCCGGACCGAAATATTTCACAAGTAATTTTCGGTACTCTGCGCGAAGGAGTTCTGTCGTTAAAGGCATGCCGCTTTCTTCAAGCTCGTGGGTGATTTTTTCATATTCGGCGAACATTGTCTGGCGGTATAAAGTCGCGAGAAGCTCGTCGGTGTGTTTGTTGACAAGGTAAAGCCGCATCTGTTTATCGCTCGTTTCTTTTAAAAGATAACGGAAGAGAAGTTCTTCGTTAAATGTGCTTGCGACTTCCGCTTCAAAGATTGAATAGTTATACTGCATAAACGGATTGTTACGCGACGAGTACAATGTGTGCATTGAATGTCCGCCTTCGTGGGCAAGGGTGAATACATCGCGGATTGAATCGTCATTGTAATTCATCAGAATGTATGGGTTGCCTGTATAACCTCCGGCGGAATAAGCGCCTGAGTGTTTGCCCTTATTCTCGTAACGGTCTGCCCATCGGTTTAATAGACCGTTTTTTAATGTGGAAACATAATCGTCACCTAACGGAGAAAGCGCGTTACTTACAATATCCACAGCTTCGTTCCAGCTTGTAAATTTTTTAACATTTTGAACAAGCGGAGCTTTCACGTCATAATGGCGGAGTTCACGTAATTTTAAAGATTTTTTTCTTAGTGAATAATACCTGTGAAGCGCGTTAAGTTTGCCGCTGACCGCGGAAATAAGGTTGTCGTACACTTCCTCGCTGACATTATCTGGAAAAAGCGCAGCCGCGCGCGCTGACGAGTACCCCCTGATACGCGCTTGTATTACATCCTGCTTGACAGAACCTGAATAAAGGCTTGCGAGGGTTGTTTTATGCGACTCAAAACAGTCATAAAACATTTTATATGAACGGCATCTTAAATCACGGTCGCTGTCTTCCTGAAAAACTGATAATGTCGATTGTGTTAGCGCCTTTTTACCTTGCGGCGTATCGATTGATCCAAAATTGAAATCAACGTTTGTAAGCACGGAAAACGTGTCGTTTAACGCTCCTTCGCCTTCGCTATGGAGCGCCATAATTCTCTCTTCTTTATCACTTAGAATATGCGGTCTGTAGCGCAGGAGCTTTTGCAAATAGACGCGGTAATCTTTTATTCTGTCATGTAAGAGAAAAGCATCCATGTCTTTTTGCGCTATGGCAAGAATTTCAGGGTTATCCCACGAACTGGCTGCGCCGGCTCTTGCGCCTGCCATTGTAATTTTTCCGGTCATGGTACGCGCGTCAGAAGCTCCTTCATCTTCGGATTGGCGTAAATAAGCGTATGATCCGAGCTTTTCAGAAAAAATTCCCATATCGCGCGAAAAATCAAGATAATCGGCAAGATGAATTGCGGATTTTCCGAGCGTCCCTTGAAAAGACGGGATTTTTTCGATCATTTTCTCATATTCAGCTAACGAGTTATTCCATTCGGCGTCATTTGCGAATAACGTTGATAAATCCCATGTATCTGAAACGGCGACTTCGCTTCTCAACGGTATTTTTTGTTCGTCTGACATATCTGTCTCCTTTCCTTAACGCTATTTTTTACTTAAAGCTGCAACCGCTGCGCCGAAAAGGCTTGCCTGTTCAACCGGGGAAATGACATATGGACGCGGTTTATCACTGTATAATAATTGATGAAGATACGATTCAAGCGAACGCCGCATTCCTTTGTATATCATGTAAGTCGTGCCTTCAACGGCGATACGCACAGGAGAGTAAGGCTCGTACGGCGGGTTCATTCGTTCTACTGTTGCAGCTAAAACAGCGGCGGAAAACAACGCGCCGCGTTCCGTGACGATCGATGTAATGTACTGTACCGCGGCAAGCGCGTCGCTTTCGTTACGCGCAAAGAGAGAACCCAAGGGCCCCTGCGCGGAAAGCGGCGCGTGGGTAAACTCGTTTAAAAACCTGGTTTCAAAATGGTTAATCGCTAAAAGTTCATCCGATTTTTTAAATTGAATTACCTTGTCCTTTACCGCTTGTTTCAAAATGTGAAGAGTTAAAGGTCCGAGATACGCGCCGGCGGATGCTTTTTCCAGAAGATAGCTGCCAGGGTTTTTTGTAGTGCTGTCATATTCCATATCAAGCTGTCCCCGGTAAGGGACTGCGAAGTTACCCGTTTCGCATACTATAATCTGCGGAGATGAAGAAGAATTAAACTTGATTTTTGGTATTATTGTTTCAGGGTACGCTGTATTAAAACCGGTTCCTAAAATAAAACCTATTACAGGACCTGCTTTTACCTCTTGTCCAAAATCGTTACGCGTACGGGTATTTTCTCCGTCAGGTGAAATTGAAGCTACGCCTGAGAGCAGGGTGGCGACCGTGTCGTTTAACATTACAATCGGACCTGTGTATTTTACCCCTTTAGCTGAAAGCGAATCGCGAAGCCCTTTACCGATGGCTTTTCCTATAACATCGGGAGCGTCTACTTCCTTGCTGAACGCGAGAAGAACGCCGTCCGCGTCGGAAGTAATTTCCATCGGATAAGAAAATGTAAAACCGATCCCTTCTATTTTCGCGTCCTTTAAAAGCGGAATGGCGGCATCGGCGATTGAATCAAAAAACTGCTGAGCGCTTACATTGCCGCTCGTTCCCGGCATCGGCGTTTTGCTTGTCCCCTGCGCGACAGCTTCGCCGTTCTCGTTAAAGTAAACAAGACTGGCGCGAAGATTGGTGCCTCCGGCATCAAGCGCAAGAACTGTTTTCTCGGGCGGAAGAGATGTGACCGGCGTTATGTAGGAGGGAATCATCTGAAGGCTTGAAGGAGCTCCGTTTAAACCTCGTTCCATTTCTATAAGAATATCTTTTACAAGAGCGGCAGGGTTAATACCATCATAATGAAACCCGTAATATCTCGCAAAATCCGATAATTCTCCGGCGTTGAATTTATTCATCGTTTTCTCCTTAGTTATTATAACATGATTAAAATTTTTTAACAATTAAAATTGGATAGAGCGGTCTTCTCAAGATCAAATTCTTCCGCTTCTTGCGTCATTTCCACGGCATGACCTGTGCGAAGGTAGTAAAGCCATGCGCGGCATTTCTTTTCTTTGAACAAGCCGCGAAGAGCGTTAAGATAACATGACAACTGCGCTGTATGCTCATTGGGTATTTCCCTTGAGTCGGTTTTGAAATCTACAATATGGATGGTATTTTCTTCTTCAATGAAAAGATCAATGGTTCCGTTTATAAAAATTTCTTTTTCGCCGCTTTTTTTAATTATCGTTCTGAATTGAAATTCGCTTTCTCTTAAACGCGAACTTTGAGTAATTTTACCGAGAGGAGAAGCGATAAAACGTTTTGCAAGTTCATTTCCGGCTTCAGTTAAGGACGTTAATTCAGACGGACTTAAAAGACCTGAGATATTTGATGGAATGACGGCTTCCGTTCCGTTCAGAAGCGCTTCTACACAACTGTGCGCGATAGTACCAAAATTTCCCCAATGGAATTTTTGCGTATCTTTATCATCTTTTTGTATAAATTTTTCCAGCATTGAATCTACAGCCTTAAAAATATCATCGGAGTTTTCACCTGAAAATTGACCGCTGATATTATAATTTTTATTACTTTGATCATGTTTTGAATGTGATGTTTCTCCGTGTGTCTCTTTTATCGATACAGGCGTTATGTGATTATCCCAAATGATGGGCGTATTTATAGGACATGCGTTTTTATATATTGAAATGTTTTTGTCGATATAATCATTTAGATTTTTTTGATCGTTTGCAGGTCCTGTATTATTCAACGCTTGTCTCTTAAGATATTCCTCTGTGTATACAGGTATTTCCTCAAGATTGAAAAATGAACAGCCTTTTTTGAAACCCGTATCTGGTATATGAGAAACTATCGGCGGGAGAAGGATGCCGAATAATGTATCGTTATTCCAGATTGAGTCTCCGTCAATGTATTTTTCAGATTTTTCCTGTTTTTCATTAATGTAGTTTTTTAAAAGCAGGGAAAAGTCATTGATTTCTTCATTACTTTTTATTTCAAGCGAGCCTGTTATGTGCAATTCATTTCTTGCTCTTGTCATTCCGACATAAAGAAGGCGGCGCAGTTCCGCGGTTCTTTTTTGTTTTATTTCCCTGCTTGCCGCTTCCCAGAAGAAATTATTACGTTTAGACGAGATTTGGCGTAACTTTAAAGGAACAGGAGGACTGAAAACCAGCCCCGCGTTATCGCTTTTATATACAATTCCGCAGCTATCAGACCGGCTTTTTTTACCGCAGCAGCACATAAAGACAACAGGGAACTCAAGACCTTTCGCTTTATGTATAGTCATCAATTGAACAGCGCCCTGACGTTCAAGCGGGATCGCCGTGTCCGATGAAAGCTGTCCGCCTGCGTCACGTAACGCGATCATTGAATCTGTAAATGAAGCAAGCCCTTGATTTTCCGAATCGGCTTTTGCGGCCAGATGGAAAAGATAATCGAACATCTCACGGTATGCGCTTGTGTGATGATTCCATTCTGTCTCGTAACGGTAACCTCTTTCGTGCCACAATTCGCTTATAAGACCGCTTGTGTTTTTTTTACTGCTGCTTTCAACAATTGATAAATAGATATCCCGTCCGAAAAGATATTTTTCCGCATCTTCAGTGTCGAGTAACGCAAGAGGATTATCGTTAAAAGGCTCTGTATCATTCCCGGCGGAAAGGCAAAGAGCTGTTCCCGATAGTGAGAGTCTAGCGAACGGAGATCGCAGCATTTCCGCGTACGCGGCTTTGTCCATTGGATGAGAAACAAGACGCAGTACGGAGATAATGTCGTTTACAGGACCTGCGAAAAATAAATTATTAATTTTTTCGCAAGCATACGGAATATTAAGAGACCTGAGATGCTTTTCAAATAAGTGCTGCGCGGCGGTGTCACGAAGAAGGATCGCGATATCATCAGGTTTGTATTTGCTTGAAAGAAGTTCATTAATTTTTTCCGCGGTAAAGCGGGCTTCGTTTTCATAAGCGGATAAACGAAAATCATTATCATTTTCTTCCGTGTTTTCACCTTCCGATGATTCTGATTTTTTATTTAGTATATTTATTGTTAAAACACCTTGATTGCCGCAGCCTGATTCCAAAGCGTTATAACCGGCTTCGTAGGGCGGCAGGGAATCAGGGGGCGCGAAAACTGAAGGAAACTCATGCAATGGATTTTTGCCGTATGGATCAAAGGCACTGCCGCCGAATATTGAATTAAACGCGCCGATTAAATCAGGCGATGAACGGTAATTTATTTTTAACGGAAGGTCTTCACTTTTAATTTCATTTTTTAATCTGCGGAATACAGAAACATCGGCTCCTCTGAAGAAGTAAATCGACTGTTTCTCATCGCCGACAAAAAATAATTTATCGGGGCATAAATCACAAGCTGGCGGAACACCGTCATTCTGTATTTCTTTTTTTTCTGATAACAAAAAAAGAATATCTTTTTGCAGCTCATTGTTATCCTGAAACTCATCGATCATAACCGCTTTAAAAGTCTCTTTTTCGTTCTGCCTTATGTCTTTTTGCTCAATTAAAATTGTACGTGAAAGATTCGCTGTATCAGTAAATGTAAGAATTCCTTCAGAACGCTTTCCCGCAAGGTAGGCATCCTTAAGTTTCATTAAAAGATTCATGATGGAAATATTAAAACCGGCCTGCATGCAGGAAATGGCAAGAGAAAAAACAGGGCCTTCGTAAAGCTTATTTATAATTTTTATATTTTCTTTTACGGGATTATCAGATCTCTTGCCGCTTCTTAAATCCAGTTTTCTTATTGATTTTAAATAGTAAATAAAATCGATAATGTCTTCCTGAACAGGAGATGATTCGGCTTTTTCAATCGCGGTATCTGCGGGTGTATCTAATAAAATGTTAAGGTATTTTCTTATTTCTGCGGTTTTTGGAATTTTCATTTCACTGTTTGAATATTTTTCAATAACCGGAATAACCGCGGGAAAATATTTACTGTCTTGAGCGGTAAATATTACAATCTCATCAAATAATTTTTTTATATTACCGCAATGATTTTCCCATTCTAAACACAGTAAGTCAAATTGCGTTTTAACATCAGATAAAAAATCGAGGCGTATGTCCATGCGCGTATATTTAAACAGGATATCAGCGAAAATGCCGCTGACAATCGCGTCGGGATGATTATTTGAGTATAATTTTTTGACTGCCGGATGATTGCGGTTCGCGACAAGAAACGGATACGATATTTCCATTGCAAGTTCACGGCAGCGATCTTCATCGATTTTAAAATCTGGGTTTATGCCGTAACGCGGAGCGCATTGTTTGACAATGGAAGCGCTGTATGAATCAAGAGTTTGTATTCTCGCGTGTAAAAAATCGTCAAGCGCGTCTTTTGCTCTTTTCGCTTTTATTCCGGTTTCGTTATCTGCAATTACGCACAAAAGAGAATAAATTCTTTTATTCATTTCAACAGCGGCTTTTTTTGTAAAGGTAAGGGTTAGTATTTCATCCGCTTTAAATCCATTTTCAGTTAAAAGCTGCGCGAAACGGTTGGCGAGCACTCTTGTTTTCCCTGAACCGGCTCCGGCTGTTACCACCGCGTTTTGCGTGCAGAATGCTGCTTTTTTTTGCTCTTCGTTAAGTTCGCGGGAATTTGATTTTGCTTCCATCATTCATTCTCCGCGAGGAAATTTTCACGGTCAATGACATAAACCGTTCTGCAGATCCTGTGATATTCGCAATTAAAGCAATCATTGTAATTCTGCGGAAAAACAGTGAAGCTCCCTGAAGATATTTCGTTTATGAATTGCTCTGTTTTACTGTTAAACTCATTTTTTATATTTTCATATTTTTCGCCGCCGCGTTCAATTATTTTTTCGGTTTTAGCGGGAATTGTTTTTTCTCCATCAGTTTCGCTGATCGATCCGATTATAACTTCAGGTTTTAAATTCAAAACACTGTAAAATAAAGCGGCTGATATTTCGATCTTTTCATTTTCTTCTGTAAGCGTTATGTACATCGGAAGCTGGAAATCAGAGAGAGGATTGTCATCTTCTGCTGTACAGTCAGCGCGGTTTGGAAGATTTTTTCTTTTAAAATCAACAATGATATACCGCGTTTTATCTTTTGACTCATTTTTTAAAATGCAATCAACATCTCCGTTTAATAAACCGTTATTTTTATTAAGCGTATAATGGCTTTCGCTTCCCGCGACAATGCATCCTGAGAAAAATAACAGAAAATGTGAAAGGCATGTTTCCAGATGAAATAAAAAATCTTCTTTTTCCGCGAGTAATAGACGCGCTGTAAGAGCGCTTATTTTCATCTCTCTTTCTGATTTTAGTACAGGAAAAGCGCTGAATATCTCTTCAATGCTTTCCTTTAGAATTTCTTTACAAGAGCTTGGAAGCGCTATTCCATGTTCTCCGCGTAATGGTTCAGGCAGTTTCATTTTATTATTATTTATTTTAATAAAAAACGTGTTAAGGACAGCGTGGAAGACAAGCCCTGAAATATTTTCCGCCATAAGACTTGTTTCTATATAAATATTTTGAAGAGAGAAAACCCGCTCGAAAAGCCATTTTAATGAACATGTGTAAAAAGTATGAAGCGAAGAAGCCGATACGCGGTATTTATCATCCTTTAAAAAATGTGCATTGATTATTTTTTTAATCTCTTCCGCGGCAGTGAATGAAGCGCCGCTTTTTTTACCGCTGGATTGAATCTGCCTTTTTCGCCGTTCACTCCAACTAATAAATCCTTTTATCTGATTCTCGTGAAGAAGAAAGGAAGCATTATTTTTTAAGTATAAAGATACAAGCGCTTCTTCTTCATCAAAATAATCGCGTGTAAATTTATCTTCCATTCCTTTTTCTTGCGCGTAACGTCTTATAGGTTCAGAAGGACACAAAGTTTTGGGATGAGGTATTGTAAAACATGAAAATGTATGCTCGCTGCAAAAAAAAGCAGTTTGTTTTACAGAATTAAATTTATGAAGATTAATAAATATTTCTGACGCGTCTTCGTCTTTAATTCCAAGATCGCTCCTTTTTTTTCCTGAAAGAAAGCCGAGCCTTGAATAAATTACGCTTAACCCCTCGTGACCCGCGCCGAGAATTATATGGCAGTCAAAGGGAGAAGCCGCGGCTGTTTTGTATGGAAGAATCGCGACTCCTGTTTTCTTTGTTTGGGGAAGATAAAGAACCTCGCCTAATAAATCAGTGAAAAATAAAAAAGGATCAACGGCAGGAACATCGGGAAAACTTTTTTCAAGTTCTGCAAGGTTAACAAGTTCGCTTATACAGCGGGAAAGCACTAGATCGCTTTCTTCGCCGCACTTGTCCATGTCAAAAAATTCCCCGCGGAAAATAAAATATTGCCTGCGAAGATTCGCGAAAGAATCCGCGTTTCGTAAATTTATTAGTCGTTTTTTAAGCTCTGTAAAATATTCACGAATGGTTTGATCATAACTTCTTACAGGATTACTAAAAGCGTCTTCCCAGATATTTATGTGTTTTTCTTTTCCTTCATCAACATTTTCAGCCCATGAGTACAGGCAGTTATTTTCAATTCCAAATTGTATTAATTTTTCAATAGTATCTGTATATTTCCATGGAAGACTATTGTTAGTGATTAAAGAGACAAGCGAAGAAAATGAAAAATCTCCGCGGCAACAGTCGGCGGCGCATCTAAAGAAGCGTCCTGCGGGATAATCGGCAAGCGCTCTACTTGTGCGTTTAACGTATGGAATATTTCTGTTTGAAAATTCTCTGAGTACATAAGGCTCGTAATTCTGCGAATCAGGAATACAAAGAGCGATGGATTCCCACGCGATACCATGTTTTTCATTTAACGCCCTTATATAAAGAGCGGCTTCAGTTATCTCGCTTCTTGAATTTGTATAAAAAAACGCGTCACAGGGTTTAGAGTCCGTATCACAGGCGTTTATTATTTTTACGCGGCCGCTTTGCGAAAGTAGAGCGCTGTATTCGCTGTAATCGGAAAGCGACTCGGGAAAAAAGATAAAACAATATTTGCCTTCGTCATTAAAAGGAGGTATTTCCCACGCAGGCTCAAAAAGTTTATTATCATTTAAAAATGACGCATAGCGGCAGGAGAGCGCGTACATATCAATATCATCGCCTGTAAAATTTGACGCTGTTTTCCGCGCTTTATCTGCGGTTAAATCATCCATGTTTAAGCCGGTTGTTAAACGAAACCATGAACCAAGCTGCGGCAGCATATCTGTCAGCCATGATGTAAATTGAACTGACTGGTTTGCCCATTGGCGCAGTATCAATGAAGAAAAAAAAGTTTCTTCCCCCCGGGAAGCGGACTCGGCGTTTTCGTGAACAAGGCGGCTGACAAAAATCTTTCTTAACGATGATGGAATACTTTTTTTATTCTGAACCTTTGATTTAATGGAATTCTGCTTAAAGACATCCCACGCGGTGAATTTATTCATCGCAATTGTTCCGCCTTTCAGGCGCAGGAGATGATCCGCCCATCTTGAAGCGGAAATATCTGTCGGGAAAATAAAAAGTGAATCGGGTTTTTCTATATTATCAAGAAGGATTGATTCAACAGAAATCATGTAAAGAACAGTTTATATAATTTGTAATATTTTGTCCAGTAATTTTTTAGCCTAGAATTTTTTCTCTGTACGTTTTACCGATGCGCTCAAGGCTTTTTTTTACGCTTTCACCTTCCCGCGCTTGCTGCCTCAAATCTATTGTAAATTGATTCATGGAGAAATGGCGGAAGATAAAGAGTTGTTTAAACAGTTCTTTTTTATCATTGTAAATACTGGTCAATTCATCAGTATAAGTTTCAAAAACACCGTTTTTGCGCATCTCACTGTAGCCCGTGATCCATACAGGGCAGCAAAGCGTTTCGTGAAATTCAAGAAGGATAGACGCCATGATCTTCTGTGATTTTTTTAACGCTTCCGCCAGTGTTTCCGCGATCTTTTCTGTATTGCGTTTTCCGCCTGAGTTCATGCGCAGCAATTCCCGAAGTTCAACTGTACGCGGAGTGTGAACCGGAGTTTTATTCAGGATGATTACGTTTTTTGTAAAATCTATTCCAAGCGACGGGTTGTTAATAAAAAAATTTCTTGCGATCTTTCCTGAAGGGCCGATTAAATAGCGGCGGCTTTCCTGTTCTCTCCTTCCCGGATTATCCGCTGTTAGAATCAGTTTTATGTCATCGTCTTTTGTAACATCGTCAAGCGCTTCGTTATACACAACCGGAGTTTTAACAACATAGGTAGCGTTAGGTGAAGACGCGCGGCTGTCAGCCAGTTTCTGCTGCATTTTTCGTAAATCGGGAAGAGATTTATCAAGTTCTTTTACCGCCGATTTAAAACGGTCTCTTGTTACGCAAAACTTTTCCCAGGCGCTTTTATTCAATTTATTTTAGTATCATCCTCTTGATGCAAGTTCAAGTATCAGTTCAATTTCTCCTCTTGAACGTTTCATTGAATTGGCGATTTCGTCTACAGTCCATCCGCGAGCTTTAAGTTTAAGAATATTTTCGCGTTCCTGCGGCGTGGCAGATCCTGTTACTTTAACTTCAGGTTTCCCGCTTTCGCGATCTAGAAGAGTTTTAGCAGTGCTAAGGAATCCTCTCGTGTCATTTTCCAGCCGTTTCATCTCGGTTTCCGTGCGGGCTAACCATTCGCGTGCTGTATTCATTTTTTCAATGCGGCTTTCAAGCTGCGAAAGCGTATCATCCAAAGTGGAAATTTTATGAGCGGCATCTGTCGCTTTTTCGTTTGAAGCCGCGAGAAGTTCTATTGATGATCGCAGGCTGTCAAATTGATTCGTAAGGCCAGCAAGAATATTATCCGCGTTTTTAACCGCGTTTTCTGTTTTCTGCAATGCCTTGAAGTTACGGTCAATGCCCGCGTTGGTTTGTTCAAGAACGGCGTTTTTATTTTCGATTCGATTGTATTTTTCTTCAGTTTCCTTAATTGAATCATCGAGTTTGCGTATCTGAACCTGAACAGCCTGAAGAATATCGTCGGATGTTGAAATCTGATCGAGTTTCTCTTTAACGGAATTTGAAAATTTAATTACATTGTTAAAGTTTTCTTCCATCTGCTCTATGCGCCGCTGTTCCGAAAGGAAGCGTGTCATCTTGTTGTTTATTTCGTCCTCAAGGCGTTTAACGCTGATAAGTTTTGATTCAAGCTGAGCGATTTCGTTTCTTTCCTGTTCGACGCGGACTAAATCTTCTCTTAGTTCTTCTATGTTTCTTTCCAGATCTTTTTTAATTAAACCTGTTTGATCGAATACTTTTTTCTGCACTCCAAGTTCTTTATGAATATCTTCCACGCTCTGACGGAATGATGCGATACGCTCATCATTTTCAAGCTGAGATTCCCTGCCGCGGTGGCGTAAATCGTCAAGCGCAAGATCCATTTCACGGACTCTTGACATATACTGGCTCTGCCAGTCGTCAAGAGATTGGCGCGTAACGCGGGAAGCCTCTTCAAGATCCGCGTAAGATTCCTTTGAATGCTGCGTAATATCTTCAAGTTCTTTTTCAAGTTCTCTTTGTTTAAGACGCAGCGTTTCCTGCATGGAGACATGATACTGTCCAACCTGCGTTTTAACCTCAGCTTCAGAGGATGCGCGCATATTAGAAAGATCCTGTTTAAGCTGCGCCGCAAACGATATCTGGGTCTCGTCAAAATGGCGCATATCATCCTTGATACCTGCTTCAAAAACAGCCGCTTCCTGTTTAATCTTTTCAAAATCTGCGGTAAAACGCTCTCCAAGAGCGGCGATATCTTTTTTCTGATCTGCCGTTATGCGATCTTCCGCGGTATGAAGGCCGATGATGATTTTTTCTTCGCTCTGCGAAAAACGTTCTTGAAGCTCTGTCTGCCAGACAGCGATCTGCTGCCTGATATCTGAAGATCTTTTTCCAAGTTCTGATGTAAATTCATTTTCAAACGAAGTGAGTTTTTCGGATACATTGCTGTATGCCTGCTGTCTAATGCCGTCAAGCTCTTTGTCCATCTCCTGCAGCTCCTTGCGGAGAGCAAGCGCCTGTTCGTTAAACGCCGCGGAAGCGTTCTCCATATTTTCGCAGGATTGTTTTTCGAATAACGTAAAATCATTTTTAATTTTTGCCATTGATTCCTGCATGGACACCCGCAGTTCCGTATCGAGCCTTGCCGTGTCATCCGCGAGGTTTGAAAGTTGTTTAACGGCTTCCGCGTGTATTCTGCCGTAATCATCAATGCGTTTTTCGTTAGCTGTAATGATCGCGTTCTCTTTGTCCGCGCAAAGAAGTTTCCACGCTTCCATTTGTTTATTAAGAGCCTCGCCGAGTTCGTTATGCTGGCTGGCGACAGCGGCTTCCGATTTTTGCCTGACTTCTTTCATAGCCGAAGATAAATCGTCATTCTGTGATTTAACCGCGGTTACGCAGGTCTGTTTTAATTCGCTTAACGCGGATGTTAATTCTTCATGCTGAGATTTGACCGCGGAATCGGAAGTGAGCTTTAATTTACTTAATTTGGAAGTGAGTTCCTCATGCTGATAATTGATCGCGGTATCGGAAGTAAACTTTAATTCACTTAACGCGGATGATAATTCCTCGTGCCGGGATTTAACCGATGTTTCTGTAGTTAGTTTTAAATTACTCAACGCGGATGATAATTCCTCGTGCTGAGATTTAATTGACGTATCGGTAGTCAGCTTTAATTCACCTAACGCGGATGACAGTTCTTCATGCTGTGTTCTAATCGCGGCATCTGAAGTAAGTTTTATGTTATTTAAAGCGGAGAATAATTCATCATACTGAGCTTTTACTGAATTATCTGTTGTTTGTTTTAAATTATTCAAAGCGGATGACAATTCATCATGCTGAGATTTAACTGATGTGTCGGATGTCAATTTTAAATTACTTAACGCGGAAGAAAGTTCATCATGCTGTGATTCAATCGCGGCATCGGAAGTTTGTTTTAATTCACTTAGCACGGCAGCTAACTCTTCCTGTTGGAATTTAACTGACGTTTCAGCGGTATGCTTAAAGCTGTTTAACACAGACGACATCTCATCAAGCTGGGATTTAACTGATGTTTCAGAAGTAAGTTTTAATTCGCTTAACATGGACGATAATTTTTCGTACTGCGATTTAATTGAAGTATCGTAAGTGAGTTTTAATTTACCCAATGCGGATGACATCTCCTCATACTGGGATTTTATTGCAGAATCGGATGTGAATTTTAAGCCGCTCAATGCTGATGATATTTCTTCATGCTGAGATTCAACCGACGTTTCGCAAGTGAATTTTAATTTACTAAGCGCGGAAGTCAATTCATCGTGCTGGGATTTAATTGACGTTTCGGATGTGAGTTTTATATCGCTTAATGCTGATGATAGTTCATCGCGCTGAGCGTTAACGGCGGTATCTGAAGCAAGTTTTAATTCTTTAATGACAGCGGAAAGTTCATTATATTGTGATTCAACAGCGTTATCTGAATCGCTTTTTAATTTAATTAGAGCGGAAGATAACTCTTCCTGCTGAGATTTTATCGCAAAATCTGAAGCGGACTTTAATTCGCTGAGCGCCGCGGATAATTCACTCTGCTGTGAATCGGCCGCTGTTTTGGAAGCGAGCCTTAGTTCGCTTAATGTAGCGGAAAGATCTTTCTGCTGCGATTCGGCGGCTGTTTCGGAAATTTGTTTTAATTCATCAAGGACACCTGTTAATTCATCCTGCTGCGTCCTTATGGCGGCATCTGATTTTTCTTTTATATCTTTAAGCGCCGCGGAAACTTCGTCACTTCGCAGTTTGATAGCGGTTTGTGATTCCTGTTTTGCTTCATCAAGAGTAAACTCAAGATCGTTTTTATGCTGTTTTATAATAGCATCCGATTTTGTTTTAAGATCCCCGAGTACAGCGTCAAGTTCTTCCTGCTGTTGTGTCTGAAGGTTTTTTGACTGAGCCTGTAAATCGGTAAGCGATGTATTGAGCCTTGTGATGATCTCTGTTGTCTCTGTCTGCTGGAGTTTAATCGCGGTTCCCGATTTTTCCTTAAGTTCTGCAAGGCTGGAGCTGACATCCTTGTGTTGAAGTTTTATAGCGGAATCAAGTTCATCATGCTGCTGCTTAATCGCGGAAGCGGATTTTGTTTTAAGGTCGGTTATATTCTGGTTTAAATCGGATTTTAACAAGACGAGGCCTGAATCAATGTCCTTTCGCTGTTTATCAATTAAACCTTTTAACTCCGTGTAGTGCTGTTTCCAGTCTGTCTGCTGTTGTAAAAGGGAAGCATTAATCGCGTCACGCTCTTTTACAATAACGCCTGATACCTCTTCCTGCTGTTTCGCGAGTGATTTTATAATTTCTTCTCTTTGCTTTTTTGTCTGGCTTTCAAGTTCGGCGCTGCCTTTTACCCATTCCTGCTGGAAAATTTTCTGTTTTGCGTTTATATCGGCGATTTGTGTATTCCATGAGTCGCCGCTTGATTTTATTTTTTCGTTTATTGAGGCTTGCTCTGTTTTTAACGCGTCCTGCGTTGTTTTTATTTTTTCATCAAAAAATATTTTAACCTGATTCACCCTTTCCTGCGCCTGTTCGCGTAACTTGGTAAGCGCCGCGTCTTCCATTTTATCCGCTCTTTTTCCCGCGTTCTCAAGAACATCCTTTAAAAGTTTTTTTACCTGTTCCATGTCGCGGTTTAAAACGGCTTCTCTGTCGCGTTCAATTTTATTCACAGCTTCGCGGTGTTCATCGATCTTGCGTTCAACAACATGAGCCGCGTTTTCAAAATCCGATATTTTTGTTTTTGCCGATGTGATTACTTCCTGAAGCGATTCTTCCAGCGCTTCGGCGTTTTTTTGCTCAAGGCGAGCTTCGGTTCCAGCAAGATTTTTTTCCGCGGCGGATAACGCTTTTTCCACCTGATCAAATTTTTCTTTCGCTTCCGTTACGCGCTTATTAGTGCTGTCAACAAAAGCGGATTCGTCTCTTATTCTGTTAAGATTTTCCTGAACCCTGTCGGTCATTCCGAAAAGTTCGTTTAATGATGATTCAAAATCATGTATATTGGTTTCTATCCGCGCGATTGCTTCTGAATTTTTTACAAGTTCATCTTCGGTGTAACGCTGGATGTTCTTCATTAACTGGGACGCGGCTTTTTTTTCCACATCAAGATCAATGCCGAAATTTTTTACCGCCATGCTTTTTTCTTCGGCATAGGCGGCGATTTCTTCCTTGCATATATCCGCGTATTTTTTAACTTTTTCGATTGAACGGTTATTCTTGTCCATCCATCTGAAAAGAACAAGAACGCATACGACAATCGCAAGCGTGATTAAATTTCCAATACTAAAAATCATCAGTATTATTCTCCCTCCCCGGATAATACCGTAGTCCAGCCCTAAGGCGGGCTGTCATAAATATATCATATAATTGTATAGTTGGCGATAGTTGCTGAAGGCAAAATCCGCTTTTGGAACTTTCGCGCTGATAACAGGGAAGACCGAAAAAACCGAAGCCTTGATCCACGCGGTTTTCATGCCGGCTCCCGCCGCTCCCGCTACATCGTATCTGCGGCTGTTGCCCACATAGAGGATGTCATGCGGCGCAAGCGACATCGCTTCGGCAAGACGCGTAAACGAAAGCGGATGCGGCTTAAGAGCGCCGCAGCGTTCTGAGCAAAGAACGGCATCCCAGATGCCGCCGACGCCGAGATTTTCCAGCTTTGTTTCAGGAGGAAAATCCGATAAAAGCCCCAGTTTATAACCGGCGCCGCGGAGAGCGTTAAGCGTTTCAGGCACACCCTTAAAAAGTTTTATTTTTTTAAAGAGAGGTTCCCATCCCCTGTAGATAAGATTGTCAATTTTTTCTTTTAAAAGCTGCGCCGGCGCTGACAAGATCTTTGCCGTTATCTCAGCCTGATACTGATAAAAATCATCCTGATTGCCGGAGCTTTCCTTATACTCGCCGCGGATAATATTTCTTGCTTTACCGAATGCGGAAAGCAGCCGCATTTCTTTTGCCGCAAAGGGGATTAGCTGGAAGTAAAGATCATGATTCGGATAAAGTGTGCCGTCAAGGTCAAACGCTATCCCCTTTATACCTTCGCGCATAGCGAATTATATCTTAAATTAAAAACTTTTGTCAGGACTTTTGTCAGGGATCAAACGCTGTTCTTACGGGAATTCTGACTAAGTTCACATAGTGGCCGGGATATCTTGCGACGAAGTTATTAATCGACGTTTCCTCGGCGCTTTCAAAGACTGTGATTCTGAATGTGCCGTATTCATCGAAATACGGGACTAAGGCGGCTACATGAAAATATTGGCGCAGATTCGGAGGCTGAGAGTCTCTGTCATTGCTTACAGCCGCGAGATAAAAGCTGAATGGATCATCGACAGCAAGGGTATAAAGCAGCGGCCGCAACCCTTCAACGCCGTACCCTGCTTCGCGCAGAAAACCGGGGTAAGATCGGTCTACAAAGGTTCTGTTTTCGCTCACCCGTACATAAGCGAATACATCGTTGTTTACTTCAAATTCTTCAAGGACGCTGTACCCGGGGGATCGCAATGTTCCGTTCGCCTCTGCCGCGAGATTTCTGATCCAGTCAAGACCGAAGAAAGGGTCTCTTCTTTCTTCCCAGTTAGCGGTAAATGATGATCCGCGCTGTCCGAAAGGAGCGCGCAGCGGTTCAATTGTCAGCCTTCTTCCCGTAACGGGGCGGAGTATTCCGTCAATCAGCCACTTTGTGAAACCCGAGCAGTTAAGCCCCTGTCCCGCCGGGTTTTGCGGCTGGAGTGTTTTAATTAGTACATAATTTCCGTTTTCATCGATCGCTCCGTCATCCGCGAACCGCAGAGGGGCAATGCTTCGGCGTACTTGTGATATAAATGTCCTCGTATCTCTGTAAACGACAGGATCAGGTTCGTAATAGTGAAGAGGAAATTTTCCTTCGACGAGTGAAAGGATGTCGTTTAACTGCATCGTATACAGACGTTCAAACGGAACGGCGACAGGAAGCGATCGCGCCAGATAGCCGTTATGAACAACGGCATCCATCCGGCATTTATCTGTGTCATACGGCCGGAATTGAATATATGTTGATTGATCGCTTCGTAAAAAAATCCTGATTAAAGAAGGCGCTCCTGTTGATTTATTACGCGTCAGCATCCATGAGCCTTGCGCGTATCCGGGGAACCGGCCTGTGGGGCGCCTTTCCAGAGCCGGATTATCTCCTTCTTCAATGCGCCCGCTCGTCATTTCGCGAGAAAGGAGGATCATTATCTCATTGCGTCCGTCTACCGCGCGGACTTCCACCCTTTCGCCAGTTTCAAGGCTTTCAATCGTTGTTCTGAATGACAGCACTCTGCGCGGCGTGTCTATAAACCACGAATCCCTTAACCTGCTTCTTAAAATTGAATCGTCGGTAATCTGCGAAACCGGCAGGTCAAGACCGTAAACAGGTAATATGTTAACAAAAATAAATAAAATAATTAAAAATTTAGGCATATCCGCTTCTATTATCGGCTTTTTATATATATAATTATTAATAGTTTTGGGGGACGCATTATGAAGTTGTATAGCCGCGGCCAGGTATTGCTTTTTTCCGCCTTAAGCGCCGTTATTGTTATCCTTTTCGCAGTCGGATTTGGTTTTTTAAGGCCGAAAACATCCGCGAATACCGAAAATGTAAACTTGAGCATCAGGGATAAAGAAAACGAGTTTGCTTTGATGCAATCGGAGTATATTGCGCTTAATACCGCCGATCTTGTTCAATTTTCCGAGAGCGAACGCGAAAATATCGCCATATATGAGCAGCTCAACTCCGCTGTTGTAAACATTACAACGGAAACAATGGCAATAAACTGGTTTCTGGAGCCTGTTCCGCAGGAGGGAAGCTCCGGTTCAGGTTCCATCATTGATATGCGCGGATATGTTTTAACGAACAACCATGTAATACAAAACGCCCACAGGGTGCTGATCAACCTTGCCGACGGTTCTCAGTTTGAAGGTTCTGTTGTCGGCATTGACCCGGAAAGCGATCTTGCCGTTTTAAGATTTAACCCTCCGCAGGGAATGGAACTGCGGACAATCCCGTACGGCGATTCTGATTTCCTTTTAGTCGGGCAAAAAGTTCTGGCAATCGGCAATCCCTTCGCGCTGGAGCGCACATTGACTGTGGGAATTGTTTCCGGCCTGGGGAGGCCGATTCAAACATCCAGAAACAGAATTATCCGCAATATGATTCAAACTGACGCTTCGATAAATCCCGGCAACTCAGGCGGCCCGCTTTTGGACACGCAGGGAAGGATGATTGGAATCAATACGATGATCTATTCGCCGTCAGGCGGTTCAGTGGGAATCGGTTTCGCGGTTCCCGTTAATACGGCAAAGCGCGTTGTAACGGAAATAATGCTGCACGGAAGAGTGCGCCGCGGCTGGATTGACGCGACAGTGGTTCAGGTTTTTCCAAGTTTGGTACGTTATGCGAATCTTCCTGTCAATTCAGGCCTTCTGGTTTCGCGGACTCTGCGGAGCGGCCTTGCGGAAAGAGCGGGGCTGCGTCAGGGTACAGAGCCTGTGCAATACGGCCGCACCGTGATCTACCTGGGTGGCGATATAATCACTTCTGTTAATAACATAAGAACAAATACACTAGCCGATCTTTACTCATCGCTTGAAGCGTGCCGGCCGGGAGATGTCGTAAACGTGGAAATAGTACGCGGCGGGCAGACGATCACATTGCAGATAACGCTTGCCGACCGCGAAGAAGTAATGAATTAGTATCTATCCATAAAGTCGGTTAGTTTATAGACAGACTTTGATTAATTAGGCCACAGTCCGCTTGCGGTTTGGCGGTCGGTTCTGTTCCAGTACTGGCTTCTTCCGATTCCAAAGGCTATCTCGCCGCGCATCTCCAGAGTATCGGTCTGGAATGTTCTGCTTCCGGCGCGTGAACCTGCCGGACGGAAAATAATTCTGCAATTGTAAATATTGCCGTCGGCGGGATTAATTACTTTGCCGCCTCTCCATTCGCCGTTATTCTGCCTTCTAAGCCCGTAAATCCATGTAGTACCGGCGACTTCCATTGCGTTTACCCTGCCGGCGGTTGGGAAACCGTCATATCGTTCCCTGCACGCGGACGCGATGGTTCCTCTCGGTTCGTCAGCCAATGACAGAATCCTGCCGAACAGTACGCCGTTTTCCATGTATATTTCCCATCCGGCGGTAACCCGGTTTGTGTTTTCATCGACGCTAATCCAGTAACCTACAACAGGTTCGCTTTGAGCAAAGCAAACGGCGGCAACCGTAAGACCTATTACCAGAGCTGATATTTTTCTCATATACGTCTCCTTGTACTGATTTTACCCGGACGGGTATACTAATATATTACCCTGTACGATTTCAGCTTGCAAGTGTATAATCCTAATATGAAGATCAAAGAAAACGATTTCGGCGTATTATCCAACGGCAAGAAAGTTAAAATATGGACGCTCAGCGCGGGAGATTTAAAACTTTCCCTTTCAAGTTACGGCGCCGCATGGACAAGCCTGATTGTCCCCTCACGCAATGGCATTAAGGATGATATTCTTTTGGGTTATTCCGGGCTGGACGGTTATTTGAATAACGGTCCTTACATCGGCGTTACAGTGGGGCGTTTTGCCAACCGCATTAAAGACGCGTCTTTTGAAATTATGGGAATGAGACACGCTCTTAATGCAAACGACGGAGTGAACTCGCTTCATTCGGGGCCGCGCGGTTTTGATAAGCTTCTCTGGAAATCGGAAGCATACGAAGAAAACGAAGGCGTCTATGTACGGTTTGAACTTGACAGCCCGGACGGAGACTGCGGTTTCCCGGGGCAAATGAAAGCTGTGGTAAATTACGGGCTTACAAAATCCAACGAAGTGATCTGCGATTATCAGGCAAAGGTTGACAAACCGTGTCCTATAAACCTGACCAACCACGCCTACTTTAACCTCGCCGGAGAAGGGAATGGAAACATACTGAATCATGATGTTGTTCTTTACTCTTCTTCATATGTTCAAGTTGATAAGACCGGTATTCCCACGGGAAATATCGTCCCGGTTGATGGGACAATCTTTGATTTCAGAAAACGAAGAAAAATTTTCTTGGGCGGTTCTTTTTTAAAACCGTTCAGAGGATATGATCACTGCTTTGCCGTGGACGGCGAACGCGGCAAGCTGCGCCCCTGCGCCGAAGTGCACGAAGAAGACACCGGGCGTTCAATGGCTGTTTTTACATCGCAGCCTGGTGTTCAGTTTTATACCGGGAACTTTCTTAAAAACGCGGCGGGAAAACACGGCTCCGTTTATGGTAAACATTCAGGTTTCTGCCTTGAAACACAGCATTACCCCGATACGCCGAATCAGAAAGGTTTCCCGTCCTGCACAGCGGCTCCGGGGAAAGACTACCATGAAAAAGCGGTTTTCAAATTCGATGTCGGATGAATTTGCAGATAACGCTTTATTGTAAAAAGTGTTAATTTAAATCCGCCTTCTTTGACAGAGCCTCCCACTTGTTTTTTAGCCTGTAAAGATTTGCGTCCACCGTACCCTTTGAAATACCGATAACATCCGCGATCTGCTGGTTTGTCGCTTCCTTCCGCACTTTTTCCATACGTCTGCGCATACTTTCCAGTCTGCGCCTTGCTCTTGTAAGACGGTCTTTCATTATGTCACGGGCTGTAATGTTTTCTTTTATCATTGATAATTTTTTTTCATAAACCATACACCTGTAATACTGGCAGTACATACTTTCCCTTAAGCGGTAAATCTTGTCGTCTCTTTTCTGCCTGATCTTCCGCATTTTTCCAAGCATCCGTGAAAGCTCTTTTTGGTCAATGCCTATTTTCTGCGCGATTTTATCCGCGAAATCATCGGAGATATAGTAATAGCATTTAAGTATTAACGAAAGAATCCGCGTAGTGTTTTTTCTTCCTTTTCCGTCAATTGTCATCTGTTTAATTACCGAAGGCTTAGCGTTATTCAGATGATACGCGGGCGGCTCTTCATACGCGTACATCTCTTGAATCTTCGCGTTCCACGCGGAATGTTCAGTGATGGCTCTTGATGTTATGCGCATACGGAATTCCCTTGATGATATGAGCATGAACTTGCTGATGTAACTTTCAAAGGACGCGCCTATATCGTTATATGTGTCAATAACCCTGGAAATTCTCTGGTAAAACCATGATATATAATCTTCGTACTCGTCGCGCTTCCAGCCGCTAAGACAGGTTTTTTCCTGATTGTAAAAAAAATAACTGTAAATTAATCCCTCAAGATCGGGGCGCGGCAATATTCCGGCCGTGTAATCTGAAAAAAATTCGTTTAATGTTTCAATCCGCATTATTTACCTCTGGTTCCAGATATCGGACTTAAGGTAATGCGTCATGTGAAGATCGCGCGGAAACGGCTGATTTTTACTGATTTTTCATTTCGATATGTTTTTAGTTAATAAACGAAAAAATTATGGAACGATTCGAGCATTGTTTGCTTTACATACGAAGGACTTCCATTCATTGTGAGGCCTGCAGCGTTTTTATGGCCGCCGCCTCCAAATTGCGCGGCAATCTGCGATACATTTATTTTATCGGTAGATCTTAAACTTACAGTACAGTTTTCTACACACTCCTGGCGGATAATTATTATCGCCTCCACGCCTTCGATAGAAAGGAGAAGCTGATTCAGATTGTCGGAGTCCCTGTTCTCGCTGCCGAATGTCATGTATTCTTCCAGTGTTTCGCAGCTTAAAAGAAGTTTGCCGTCATAATGCGACTCTGTTCTCGCTAGAATCCGCCCCAGCAAAATTCTTGAGCTAAGGCTTTTTCCGCCGCTGATTGTATTGTAGGTATTTTTGGGGTTAGCTCCCAGGCGGATCAACTGCGAGGCGATTTCCATCACATCCCAGTTTTTTTCATTCAGAAAACGGAAAAACCCCGTATCTGTGCAAAGGCCGAAGAAAAGCAGCACAGCTTCTTTTTTTGTCGGTCTTAAACCAAGCGCGTAGATCAGTTTAAATATTAATAGAGTGCAGGATGGCATCTGCGAATCCGCGTAAACCGGTTCTTCAGGCGTGGAAGGAGGGAAAGTGACGGAACTGTGATGGTCGATGATCGCGCAAGGGTACATATCAATCGATTTTGAAATATCCCCCGTTCTCTCTTTGCCGGAACAATCAACAATAATTACCCTGGCTTCGCTTGGATTAAGTTTTGGTATGTCGGAATATTGATCAATGAAATTTCTTATCTCGGTTCGTTTGTACGGACCCGATGAACAGGCGAAGGCGATTTTCCCGAGACGCCGTAGAGCGCTGCGCAGGGCAAGCTGGCTCCCTACACAGTCCCCGTCAGGCTCTTTATGCCCCGCGATGATAAATTGTGTGCCTGTTCTAATATACTGTACAAGCTCTTCAGGTACGCCTTCTGCAAGCGGATTTTGAACTCTGGCGTCAATTTCCATCAGTGCTGGATTTCAAATGTATCACCAAAATATCTGCTTACGTCAAAGCCCATTGGTATACTTCCCCATGACTCGTGCCCTCTATTCCTGTGTATATACAGTCTGACAAAGGAAAACTCGCCGTCGACATAGAAAACTGTCATGGACGGCCAGTCGGAACCTGCCCCTAAACGAATCAGTTCCGCCATTCCGGCGGCTTCTCTGAACCACGGATTTGGAAGGCCTATCAGCGCGGTACCGGTTTGTGTATGGTACAGAACAATGTAGCCTGTATGGCTGGGATATATCTTTTCAACCCGCACGTTTATGTAATAAAACGTGTGCGCATTCCCCGAAGAGCTATTTTGGGCAAAAATAGGCGTAATAATCGCCATAAAAATAAGTGTAAGAATGAGTTTTTTCATGTATGACCTCCAGAACTTAAATTCTAACCTATAATTCTAAGAAATTCAACAAAAATTTTCACATTATTCGCAAGCAGGACAGCATTTCCGCGCCCATATATATATGACACTTTTTTGTGTCGGCAGGTGATCTTTTCATTTTTGTACCAAATGTCAGAAGTAAGGTATTTTTATCCGTTGGATAAAAGCCTGTAAAAACTTTGGACTTGGCATTATCACGGAGATTAAATTATGAAACTGAGTATTAATGACGTTGACAAAAAAATTATTGAAATTCGTAAGACAAAAGTAATTCTGGATATTGATGTTGCTTCAATCTACGGAGTCGAAACAAAACGAATAAATGAAGCGGTAAAAAATAATCCGGATAAATTTCCTAAGGGTTATATTATAACAATTAATAATAAAGAGAAAAAGGAACTGGTCGAAAATTTCGACCAGTTCAAATCCCTGAAACATTCCTATGCGCCATTAAAAGCTTTCACTGAAAAAGGGTTGTATATGTTAGCCACAATAATTAAAAGTCCGAAGGCAACGAAAACAACTTTAATAATAATCGAAGCATTCGCGAAAATTCGTGATTTAACAAGAACTGTGCGGGAATTGGCTGTAAAAACAACAAAAGAAGAGAAGAAACCTTTAATGCAAAAAAGCGGTGAAATCATTTCCGATATTTTAGGTGATTCCATGAATATCTCAGAAACAGAAACAACCTTCGAAATTAATCTGGCTGTAATGAATATTAAACATACGGTGAAAAGAAAAAAAGATATAGATCAAAGTGATTGTTACAATTAAAAAAGGTAATAAAGGAAAACCGCCGAAGGTTTATGTTGTCCGCTGATAAATTTTTATCTAACGCGGTTTGCGGTTAAAAATTAAGGCAACATCGTATTTGCCTTTCATCCGCGGTTCGCAGTTCCGGCGCTTTCTTAATACATTCAGGCGCCGCTTTGGAGCATCTTGGAGCGAACGGGCAGCCGGGTTCAGGATTCGCGGGATCTGTGACTTTACCTGCGATCGTAACAAGGCGCTCTTTGGTGTAGTGGCTCCCAAAACGCGGAGAGGCGGCTAGAAGCGCCTGAGTATACGGGTGGCGGGCGTTGTTGATTATTTCTTCGGATTTTCCGCTTTCCATCGCGAGGCCGCCGTACATTACCATTATCCTGTCGGAGATTTCCGCCACAAGATCGATGTCATGGCTTATAAATATTATCGAGATATTTCTGGTGCGGCGCAGCGTTTTAAGCAGTTCCACAATTTGCTTCTGGATCGTAAGATCAAGAGCGGTCGTCGGCTCGTCGGCAATTAATAGTTCGCAGCCCTGCGCGAGCGCGAGCGCGATTCCGATACGCTGTAGCTGTCCGCCTGAAAATTGATGAGGAAAATTAATCAGCCTTTCCATTCCGTTATCAAGCCCTGTTTCTTCAAGCAGCGCCGCGGCTCTTTTCGCGGATTCTTCTTTTGTGATGTTTTTATCGCTGTTTTTAAATGTTTCATAAAAAACGCTGCCCATGCTCTGAAGCGGGTCGTGCGATCTTCCCGGCTCTTGAAAAATCATCCCGATTTTTTTGCCGCGGTATTCGCGTAACGCCTTTACGTCAAGCCCCGTAAGTTCTCTGCCTTCATATTTTATCGATCCGCTCACGGCCGCGTTTTTCGGAAGCAGCCCCGGTACTGCAAGTGTGCTGACGCTTTTTCCGGAGCCGCTTTCGCCGACAATGCCGAGAGCCTCGCCCTTATCAAGCGAAAACGAAAGCCCCCTGACCGCCTGAACCGTGATAAGTTCCTTACCGCGCAAAACTGAGAAATCTACGTGTAGATTGTTTATTACTAATAGGGGATAGGTACTATTATTCGCGGTTTGTGCGTTGGGAATATCATTTGTTTTCTGATTACGGCTGCTAACCTCTAACCCCTGTCTCCTAACCCCTATCTTTCTTTTTGCAAAAACTGTGTGATACGGATCAAAAAAATCGCGTAACGCGTCGCCTATAAAATTGAACGCCAGAGTTACACCTAACAGGAACCATACCGGGCTTAACAACCACGGGAAGGCGCGGAGGTTCGCGATTGTTGACAAATCGCGCTTTATAAGAGAACCCCAGCTTACGGCGGGGTCTGTGATGCCAAGACCCAGATAGGACAGAACCGTTTCCGTCATTATAAATCCCGGGATGCTTAAGGCGACGCTTACAATTAAAAGGCTGGCTATCTGCGGGATGATGTGCCCGAATATAATCGTTACCGAGGGGATCATCTCAAGTTTTGCGTTTAACACAAACTCCTCGCGCTTGATGGCGTGAACCATGCCGCGTATTGTGCGGGCGGATCCCGGCCAGCCGACAAGCGAGAGTATTACCGTGATCATCATGTAGGATTGCCCGGGGTCCATGTTAGACGCAAGAAGCGATCGTAAAAAGAGTATAAGGTAAAGAGACGGGATCAGCATTAAAAATTCCGCCGATCTCATTATCGACCAGTCTGTAAGGCCGCCGAAGAAACCTGAAAGCCCGCCCGCGAGGCCGGCAAGCGCGAGTGATATAAGCGTGGCGGCGAAACCGATCGTAAGCGAAACGCGCGAGCCGTAAACGATCCGCGAATAAAGGCATCTTCCGAGATTGTCCGCTCCCATCAGGAATACGGGGTATCCGTCTTCTCCTGTCGTAAAAAAGTGGCGGTCAGAGGGGATTATGCCCCAAAGAAGGTACGATTCGCCTTTCGCGAAAAATTTTATCTGCGAATAATGATCGCGAAGCCGCGCGTATGTCCATGACACCGAATTCGTTACGCGAAACTCCTGCGCGTGCGGAAGCCCGCGGTAAATACGCGCGTTAGGCGGATGATAACTTTTATCCGCGAAGGATGTGTTAGGTGAATACGGCGCGAAAAATTCGGCGAAGAGCATCATCAGATACAGGAGCGCGAGGCAGAAGAGCGAAACAAGGGCTACAGGACGCGTTTTAACATAATTTAAAAACTTTTTCATGCCTTTTACTCTTTTCCATATCTGATGCGCGGATCTACAAGCGCGAGAGCGATGTCAGCTAACGCCATTCCTGCCAGCACAAGGAACGAAATAAACATTATGTTCGCAAGGACCAGGTTTATGTCCTGCTGTATAACGGCTTCATACATCAGTCTTCCGATGCCGGGATACGCGAAAATAATTTCCAGTATTAGAGAGCCTGAGAAAAGACCCGCAAGCAAATTCGCGCTTCCTGTGATATACGGGTTTAATGTGTTGCGGAAAGCGTGGGCGAAGTAAATGCGCATCTCTGTGATGCCGCGCGAACGGAGGGAAGTGATATACGGCTGTCCGAGCTGATCGAGCATCGTGGCGCGGATCATACGCAGAGATCCGCCGATACCGCCGAGGAACGCCGACAATAGCGGCAGAAAAACATGATGCGCGTAGGAAAACACAAAACGCACCGGAGAAGATGAAAACGGAAACGGCGGATACGCTGTAACAGGAAAAAGCCCCGACACGGAAGCGAATAACTGTAAAAGTATTAAAAGTAAAAGACCGGGAAACGCGTGCAGCACAAGAGCGAAAAACGTAACGGCGTAATCGGTTCTTGTTCCCGCTTTTGTGGAAAAATAAATTCCGAGCGCGAAGGAAAAAATCGTTATAAAGACAAGAGAGATCAAATTTAATATGAGAGAATTAACTATTCTTGATGATATTAAAAATGAAACAGGTGCGCGGGAAATGAGGCTTACGCCGAGATCATGATGGATAACTACGCGGTTAAGCCATCTGAAGTACTGAATATAAAAAGGCTGATTCAAACCGAGTTCGGCGCGGCGCTGTTCAAGCTGTACCGATGTCAGCGATTGCAGGTTCTGCCCGGCCCTTCCCGAATTTTCGCTGAAGAGCTGCTGCATCATAATTTGATCGACGATATCACCCGGTGCGAGAGCCATCAATCCGAAAACCGCCAGCCCGAGAAGGAAGAGCATCACCGCCATCGTAAAAAGCCTGTTCAGTATATATGAAGCAAGGGGAAAGCGTTTTCTGAAGGCGTAAAAAGGTTTTAAAATAATTCCTGTTATCCGCCCGCTTTTTTCAGGCATTATACCCCTCCGTTTTAATTATTTTATTATCCGCTTATCTGTTAGTCAAGGAATCCGGTATTTAATACAACCTTGACAACAGACAGAAACGGCTGTATATATAGTATATTGACGGTGTTTTGTTTGTAAGGGGATTTTATGTTAAAGAAAGCCGTTGTTATTTTTCTTCTGCTCTGCATGGCGGTTCCCGCTTTTACGCAGCAAAGACGTCTTGCTATACTCCCGATTACCGGGACCGGTAATGACGAAGGCAATACTCTCGCGGATTTAATGGCGATTCAAAGGGATCTCCGCAGGGTTTTTACTCCCATTCCAAGAACCAGCACTGCGGACGCGATAAGGGTGGAACATAACTTTCAATCGTCCGGCCTTACAGACGCCGCTACATTGGCTAGGATCGGCCAGCAGTCAAACGCTCAATATGTTCTTTCAGGTCATGTTAACAGGCTAGGATCGCGGAACCTGATTACAATTTCTATTATTGATGTTGAAACTCTTGAACAGATAGCGGGGGATTACCGCCACTACAGTAACTCGGAAGAAATAATTGATATGCTTCCCGGTATGGCAACTCGCATCGCAAGGTCGGCGCAGATAAACCGCGGTAATCTACAGCGGCTCGCCGTTTTACCATTCGCTGTCAGGGCGAGCGGGGTGAGTCAGAACGAAGCGGAAATACTCGCACAGCTTTTATCCATAGACATCACCAACTCGGGGATTTACCGCGTTCTGCCCAGAACCAGCCAGCTTGATGCTGTAATGACGGAACATCAGATACAACGATCAGGAATTACGGAAGCCGCCGATGTCCGCAGAATCGGGAACGCGTTTAACGCGCAGCTTGTCCTGTCGGGCGAAGTCAGCCGTCTTGGATCAAGCAATATGTTCAAAGTACAGATATTGAATGTTGAAACAGCGGCGTTATTACAGGGGAACCATCAAAATTACAGGGATGTTACGGAAGGTCTTGCTTTAATGCTTCCGATTAGCAACGCTTTAACAGGCGTAAATCAATCGCCTTCACAGGGTCCGCCCCCGGCGGCCGCATCAAGACCGGCGGTGCAGCAAGCGTCCGCGCCTGCGGCCAGATCCGCAACAACTCAACAGGCTGCCGCTCCGGCTGCACCTGCGCCAGCACCAACACCTGCTCCTGCTGCACCAACTCCGGCTGCGCCAGCGCCAGCAACGGCTGCACCAGCGGCAACACCTGCACCAGCGGCAACTCCGGCGAGACCATCAGCGGCGGCAACACCTGCTCCTGCAAGATCTTCGGGACCGGCAATTCCGTCAGGGTATACGGAGCTGCAATTGGGAGCGCCGGCTACCGGTAATATCACGCGCGATGCGGTGTTTAACGTCGCTGTAAGGACTACCGCGGCCGGTGTTTTAGTTGTAGAAACTACCGGAAATACCGATACATTCATGCATGCATTCAATTCAAGCAATGTAGAAATCGCGACAAACGATGACGGCGGCAACGGATCAAACGCAAAAATTGAACTCAGAGTTAATGCTAACGAGTTATATCTTTTTAGAATAAGGGGTTACAGCGCTTCAACCACAGGCGCGTTCACTTTGATGGCGAGCATGATGGGTCAGAACATTTCTCATATTGAATTAGCCGTCGGAGGCTCGCAGACAGGGCGTTTAATACGCGGCGGTGAAACATGGTATGTAGTAAGGTCAAACGCAGCCGGTACGTTAATTGTAGAGACGACAGGCACTACCGATACATATATGCATGCTTACAACGCAAGTTTCTCTGAAATCGCGGTAAATGATGACGGCGGATCGGGGAGGAACGCCAAAATCGAGTTAAGGGTTAATGCAAACAGCGTTCATTATTTCAGAGTGAGAGGATTCAACCCCAGCGCCGCGGGTCCATTCAATATTACCGCCAGGAGGCAGTAAAAGGCCGAACCCCTTAACTATTTTCCTCAGGATTATATTTCTTGTAAAAATATGTCAAAATATCGGCGTTTGTATTGAAATAATTAAATGATTGATATATATTGTTACGGAGGAATATGTAATCCGTTTCCAAAAGGAGCGAAATAATGATAAAAAGTCCTGTATCTTTTCTTCTATTAATACTGGTATTGATGGTTTCCGTGCTGGTAGTTTCATGCGTGACTACGCCCAGACCTCCGGCGGGCGGGTCTACAACCGCGCCTGTCGCGGCCGGACCGAAGCCGCGTCTAGCTGTACTCCCGTTTACAGACGGCAGACCCGGTTCTGACGGTGGAGACGGGGAAACAATCGCAGACTTGTTCGCGATGCAGACCGAAGTAAGGCGCGTATTTGAACCGATTCCGAGAACCAGCAGCGTTGACGCGATTAGGCACGAACAGCGGTTCCAGTCTTCAACAGGTCTTACAGACTCTGATACCATTGCAAGACTCGGAGCGCAGGCGAACGCCCAGTATGTAGTCGCGGGGCATATAAGCAGCCTCGGCAACCGTAATTTAATTTTAATCCAGATAATTCATGTAGAAAGCCTTCAGCAGGTTGCCGGAGACTACAGGCGGTACGGAGAAATTGAAGAAGTTATCTCGCTGCTTCCTGAAATGGCGCGCCGTATAAGCATCGCCGCCGAGCTTGTCCGTTCCGATAAACAGACACTCGCGGTACTGCCGTTCTCTGTTCCTGCCGAGATTAACAGGAGAGACGCCGAGATACTCGCGCAGATCCTGGCAATCGATATAACAAACTCCGGTCAATATGTCGTACTTCCAAGAACATCATCCATTCAGAGCGCGATAGATGAGCAGACAATACAACGATCCGAGCAGACTGAAAATGAAAATATTAGCGCGATTGGACGCGCGATAAATGCCGAGTACGTCTTATCGGGAAATGTAAGAAGAATCTCGACTCAGAATTATTTTTACACGCAGATATTACATACGGAAACAGGTATTCTAATCGAAGGCGCGCAGCAGCCTTTTGGACAGATCAGCGAAGGTCTTACCCTGATGCTTTCATTGGCTAATGAGCTTACCGGCGTACAGCAGACACGGCCTGAATTCGTCGCAGCCGGGGTTGTACCCACGCCTGTAACGCCTGTAACGCCAGTAGTTCCTGCGCCTGTAACGCCCGTGGTTCCCGCGCCTGTGACACCGGCTCCTGCCTCTTTACCGGCGGTTCCGGCAGGTTTTATCGAATTGCAGGTTAACGGTTCCCGCAGCGACACAATTACCGGCGTACAGAATGAAGGCGGACGCGCCTACGCGGTCAGGCCGACTCAGAACGGAAGGCTTGTGGTTCAAACATCGGGTTCCAATGTAGACACATGGATGCGGCTATTAGGTTCCGATATGAGGCAGATACGCTACAATGACGATATCGGCGGCGGAAACACCTGTTCAAGAATTGAACATGATGTAGTCGCGAATCAAATTTATTACTTTTATGTAACCGGTTATAACACGTCTCAAGCGGGTAGAAATTACACCATTACATCGCAGTTTACTCCCACAGGACAGACAGCCTCCGTCGCCCCGGCAGCCCAGCCGGCGGTTCCTTCAGGATATCCCGAATTACGGATAGGTTCGTCGCTTTCAGGATCAATTAACCGCGGCACCGGCGCTGATTATGTGGTAAGACCAACCGAAAGCGGTACGCTTACCGTGTATACAACCAGCAGTATCGACACATATATGCATGCTTTCAATTCAAGCATGTCTCAAATAGCGACAAACGATGACGGCGGCTCAGGACTCAACGCTAGAATTCAAATTCAGGTATCCGCGAATCAGATTTACTACTTCCGGGTAAGAGGTTACAACTCTGCTGTCTCTGGGAATTACACGGTTCACGCCACATGGTCAACAGGCGGCGGTACAGCAAGCAGACCGTCATCCGCGTCATCATCATCTTTCGCTTCTCATACAAATAACTCTGAAATGAGTTCATTCGGTGTAAATTTCGGATCAACGTTCCACACTCCTTTAATCACGATTGGAGCGAACGCTACATTCTCACTCGGCGGGCCTTTATATATTGACGCAGGTGTGGATATCGGACTTATTTCATCACATGATAAACTTAAAAATTATGAGAGCGACGAGTATGAATATATTTCATTCTTCCCGTACGCCGGCGTAGGCCTCTTCTTCCCAATCGGTTCTCTCGGCCTGACGCTGTCAGGCGGGATGGGATTCCTGATATCCAGTTATACATTCAACGCAGACGGAAGTGAATTAACAGGATTCCTGCCGGCGCTGGATTTTGGAGTAGGCTTTATATTGAGTGAATTTTTTAAAGTTTCTTACAATGTAAGAGCCGATATGGACTTTACAACAATTACCGGAATCTTAAGAGCCGGAATCCTTTTAAGATTCTAACAGGAGAATAAAATGAAAAGGTATAAAATCTATTTAATTTTTGGATTAATCCTAACCGCAGCGATGTTCACAAACTGTTCACTCGAAGAATCGCCAAGCATGTCCTGGACAATGAATGGTACAGATTTACCTTACAATCCATTTAGCGGCCCCACCGCTCAAGAAAGTCCCGGAGGCGAAAATCCCGGGGGGGGCGGTAATCCCGGAGGCGGCAGCACAAGGGTTTTAGTAATTGATTTGGCTGACGGTTATGGTGACGGCTGGAACGGTGCATCTTTGAGGATTCAAAAGAATCATGTAAATCAGACGCCAAACCTGACAATTCCAGCGGGTGAGACATATAATAGTTATACATTATCTGTTAATACATATGATTTTATTTCAGTATACTGGAATGCTAAAGGCAGTTATGACGAGGAATGTGCGTTTGTAATTTATTATGATGATGATCCATCATCTTTTTTAGTGTACAGATTATATGGAGAACTAGAATATACAGCGGCGGGAGCATTGTTAGGATCATTTACAGTAACCAGTAACTGATGGAAATGGCTAAAAATTGATTTTACAAAGGAGTGGAACCCCCGCTCCTTTTTTTTATCACTAACCAACACGAACAAGAAGAATTAGCCGCGAACCACACTAACTGGGAGAATTCCACACGGAGGCGCGGAGTTTGCGGAGGCACGGAGTATTTTTTAACCACGAACAAATTTGGTATAATATTTACTAACATCCCGCCATGTTCTGTGATAATGATATAATTCAATCCAATCCAATAATAAAGAACTTACTCACAGGAAGCGGACAGCAGACTGGTCTGGTAAAACATTTTTCGGAATTCTCTGCGGAGGAGACCCAGCAATGGGGCTCCGTAGCAGGTTCTTCCGAAGTTTTACCAAACCAGTCTGCTGTCCGCTTCCATTGTGTAAATTCATTTATTACCATTACCCTATCCCACACGCATTAAACCCGCTATAATATAACCACAGGAGACCCCTCATGAAATTAAACGCCGAATCGTTAAAGAATAGAGATTTTTGGAAAAAAGCGGATATTGCTCTTCCCGGATTTAACCGCGATGCGATGATCGCCGCGACAAAGGCATCTCCGAAGTGGGTGCATTTTGGAGCCGGGAATATTTTCCGCGCTTTTCCTGCCGCGTTGATGCAGCGGCTGCTCGAAGAAGGGATCGAAAAAACAGGTATCATTGTCGCGGAAGGTTACGACGGTGAAATAATCGATAAGGGTTTTACCGCATTTGATAACCTGACTCTCTCTGTTACGCTGAAATCCGACGGCGGCACTGATATGCAGATTATCTCTTCCATCGCGTCCGCGCACAGAATGGATAATGATTTCGATGCGGTAAAAAAAGTTTTTGCGTCCCCCTCTTTGCAGATGGCAAGTTTCACCATAACGGAGAAGGGTTACAGCCTTATAGGCCGCGGCGGAGAAATTCTTCCCGATGCGGCGCAGGATTTAAAATCAGGGCCGTCTTCGCCTAAAAGCTATCTCGGGCGGATCGCGGCTTTACTGTACGAACGTTTTACAAAGGGCGCTCTGCCGCTTGCGATGGTCAGCATGGACAATTGTTCGCATAACGGCGATGTTCTTTTTGCCGCGATGGAATCTGTCGCGAAAGGATGGACGGAAAACGGCGTGTGCGATGTAAAATTCCTTGATTATATCCGCGATAAAAATAAGCTCTCTTTCCCGTGGTCGATGATCGATAAAATTACGCCGCGCCCGGATGACAGCGTCCGCGAAATGCTTGTCTCTAAAGGTCTTGAGGATATGCAGGGATTTATCACAAGTAAGAACACCTACGCCGCGCCTTTTGTAAACGCCGAAGAGACCCAATATCTTATTATAGAAGATTTATTCCCAAACGGCAGACCTGCGCTGGAGAAGGCAGGAGTATTATTTACTAACAGGGAAACTGTTGACAGGGTGGAAAAGATGAAGGTCTGCACCTGTCTTAATCCTTTACATACGAGCCTTGCCGTCTTCGGATGCCTTCTGGGTTACACCCGGATCAGCGAAGAGATGAAAGACGCGGATTTGGTCAAACTTATCGAAGGTATCGGTTACCGCGAAGGAATGCCCGTTGTGGTTGATCCCGGCATTATCAAACCTATGGACTTTATCAGCAAGGTAATAAAAGTGCGCCTTCCAAATCCTTTCATGCCTGACGCTCCGCAGAGAATCGCGATGGATACTTCGTTGAAAATTCCGATCCGCTTCGGCGAAACTTTAAAAGCGTACAAAGCATCCGGGAAAAATTTTGCGGATTTAAAACTGCACACTCTGGTTTTCGCCGGATGGATCCGCTACCTTCTGGGCGTTGACGATCAAGGTAATAAATTTGAAGTAAGCCCCGATCCTCAATATGAAACATTAATTTCCTATCTTTCCGGCATCACTCTAGGGCAGAAAGGAAATTTCCACAATCAGCTTAAACCGATTTTATCAAACCCGCTTTATTTCGCAGTGGACTTATACGAAGTTGGTTTAGGTGATAGGGTGGAAGAGTTATTCGCGCAGATGCTTGCAGGACCGGGAGAGGTAAGGAGAGTTTTAAAAAGGGAAGTACAAGCTGATTAATCAAGGTACTATCATCATCTTATAATATATTTTTACTTAATTTCGCGCGTTTTGATTATATAATGCCATTTCCGGCAAGATTCTCTATTGACTTGACAATTTGAGAATTTGGCTATATACATAGGTTTGGATTAAATTCTACTATAAAAAGCGGTTATAATAAAAAACCTTTTAAAAAAGGGAGAGACTATGTTTAAAAAATTATTAATTTTTCTGTTTTTAATTTGCATTATTATTTCAGCTTATTCACAGCAGAATAGGCCGCGGCTGGCTATTCTGCCGATTACAGGCGGCACCGGCGATGACGGTGAAACAATTGCTGAACTATTTTCATTTGAACCTGAGATAATCAGGGTTTTTGTACCTATTCCAAGAACAAGTTCCATCGACGCAATTATGAGGGAGCAGCAGTTTCAATCTTCAACAGGTCTTACAGACTCCGACACAATCGCACGGCTTGGGCGTCAGGCAAACGCCGATTATGTTGTCGCAGGTCATATACAGGTATTGGGCGGCAGCAAGCTTGTTATAATCACTATCATCCATGTCGAAAGCCTTCAACAAATTGCCGGGGATTATCGACAGTATACCAATATAGAAGAAATTCAAAGTTTTATTCCTGATATGGCAAGGCGCATTGCTCAAGCCGCCCGGATAAACCGAACCAATTTGCCCCGGCTTGCAGTATTACCTTTTGCAATTCCGGCGCAGGGCGTGAATCAAAGCGATGCCGAGGTACTGGCTCAGCTTCTTGCCACAGAGGTCGCCAATTCAGGCAGATATGCGGTTCTTCCAAGAACAAGCCAGATTCAAACTGTAATGAGGGAACACGAAATCCAGCGTTCGGGGCTTACGGAAGAGAGCAGCATCAGAAGAATAGGCAGCGCTCTTAACGCGCAGTATGTTCTTGCGGGAAATGTCAGGCGGCTTGGCCAGAACAATATGTTTACAGCCCAGATACTCGAAGTAGAAAGCGCAAGCCTTCTTGCCGGTCATGCGGAAAACTATTCCTCAATTGGCGATGGTTTGACTTTAATGGCTTCGTTGAGTACAAGGCTTACAGGACCTGCCGCTGCTATTGCGGTTGCTCCGGCGGCGACACCTGCTCCAAGACCAACTCCTGCGCCAACTCCCGCAAATCAAAGTACAAATATTTTATCGGCAAATGTAGAGTGGTCATTTTCGCGTTATTCCAGCCAATCAGGACTTGCCGACAATATTGATGTTTCATCCTCTTTTAGGAATGAAACGATTCAAAATCGCAATGTCGAAGTAATGTCTTTACTTGTTGATCTTCCTAGGGCATCAAATGTAAGAAGATCAGGCGACATAATGACCGTAAGCGCGTCTATTGTCCAAAGATTGAGAACCGCGACCGGTGTCAGATTTAAAGTTTTAGGTGACGGCGGACGCGGCTGGTATATTGCTTTCCCGATCACTCAGACAGCCAACGTGGGGAATTATCATCAAATAGGGTTTTCTGCACCCAATGGAAGAGTTGTGGAAATAAATATACCGTTTTCAAGACTGGTTCAGACAGAATGGGGCGCAAGGGTACAATTTAACCGAAATAATATACACGGAATGTTATTTCAACGAGCCGTTAATAATGAGGAGACTTTTTCAGGTTCTTCCACTATAAAAATCTTCGATTTTGAAATTTATTAATTTTGAAATTTTAAAATAATGAGTTATAATATGTCATGGGAGTTTTTATGAAAAATAGGGTTATTTACTGTTTATTTATAACAATAGTAATATTTTCCATTTTAACCGTCTCCTGCCGGGGAAGGGACGTTTCGCCGTCTTCGACCGCGGCCACTAGTTACACTCAGGAACCAGCTCCGTCAGGCGGCGGTGTCGAAACAACGGCATTTTCATTTGACGATATTGCGCCTTCACCTGCTGCGGCTGTACCGCCTTCACCTGCCGCCTCAACTCCGGCAGCCCCTGCGGCACCATCAGCTCCGACTCCGGCAGCGCCTGTTGCACCTGCACCGGCGGCTCCGGTTGCCCCCGCTGCGACACCTGCAGCTCCGGCTGCGGTAACACCGGTTGTACAGGAACCGCCTCCTCCGCCTCCTCCTCCCAGATCTATTTATCCCGGCGGTTTTGTCAGTATCAGTGCCGGAACATTAAATATGGGAAGCCCCAATCATGAGCAGGGCCGCAACACTGATGAATCTCCCCAACGCCAGATAACTCTGAGTGCGTTTTATTTGGCAAAGTACCCGGTCACACAGGCTGAGTATACAGAAATAATGGGAAGTAACCCAAGCCATTTCAGAGGCGAGGATCTGCCGGTTGAACAGGTTGACTGGCTTGACGCAATAGAATATTGCAACAGGCGCAGTTTGAGGGAAGGGTTAACGCCTGTATATTCTGGAACCGGCAACAGTGTTACATGGAACCGCGAAGCTAACGGGTACAGGCTGCCGACGGAGGCCGAGTGGGAGTATGCTTGCCGCGCCGGAACTACAACGATGTTCTATGCCGGCAACAGCATCAATACAAATCAGGCGAATTTTAACGGAACTAGTCCGTTTGATCCCGATTTGCGCGGGCAAAACAGGCAGAGAACAACAAATGTTAATACATTCGCTCCAAACAGATGGGGCTTGTACGATATGCACGGAAATGTGTCGGAATGGTGCTGGGACAGATACGGCACTTACTCAGGGTTCGGAAGCGCACTTGTAAATACCGCTGGCCCTGCATCCGGGTATAACCGAGTTTTACGCGGCGGATCATTTGATTCAAGCCTGCCTCAGCTTCGCAGCGCCGCAAGGTCAGGAGCTACTCCCGAAGGAACCAAACTTTCGCATATTGGTTTTAGGATTGCGCGGAATAATTAAAAAAAGTGCGATATATTATAATTAGTAAAAATCGCTGCGTATGCGGTGATTAAATAAAGTTGAGGAGAAATATTATGAAAATGGGTAGAATTGCATTTGTACTGGCTGCTTTTACAGTCATACTGGCAATGGGATGCGGAAGCGGACCTACGCCTGGTACTGAATCAACATCAGCCAGAGATGCATCAAGGGTTGCTATCAGCTGGGATAACGATTCAAGAGGTACTTTAACGGTTCAGAACGATGTAACAGACGACGTGATTTTATTCGCCGGAAGCATCAACAACCGTAACATTCTGGGCGGCGCGCGTCAGTTGTCATCGCGGACAATTGATTTCTTCGGCAAAGTAGCTGAAGACAGCGGAACATTCCTTCTTAGGGCTGTTAAAGAATCCGTATACCGCGAGAAGGGCAGCAACCTGAACAGTGATGATATAATTTTTGCCAGCTTGGTAATTTTTGATAAATCCAACGCGCGCCCGATTATGATCAACATTCAGAGATATGTTGGCGGCGAAGCGATTGTAGTTATGCAGAATGACACCGCAATGGCATTACAGATTCGTCTTGACAGACCGGACGGACCGACAATCACAACATTGGCTCCTCTTGAAAGAAACAAGAGAGTATACATGGATTACAACAACATGGGCTACACATTCTATCCTGTATATCAGTACTACGATCGCTCAACAATGGGTATCCGCAGTATTATGCCGTCATCTGTCGCCGAAGGCCGCCAGATGCTCCCGATCGTTCCCAGACCCGGTCAGAACATTCCGACCATCACATGGGATGCATCACCTGTAAATATGTTCTCGCCGTTTGCGACATTGATCGTTTCCAACGAGACCGACCGCGGCGCGTTCCTTCTTCAGGGATCAGGCCGTATGACCAGCCAGACCGGAAACATTATGTTTAACCCCGGCCACGAGACATTTGAGTTGAACCTCAACAGACAGCAGTCTCTCGTAATCGGCGGTTTATCAGTCGACCTCGGCACAGGACAGGCAAACCTTATCCGTATTCCGGATTATACATATGAAGCAGAATGTTCATATCAACTCCGCGTCAGAACAGGAGCAACACCGACCATTACAGCGATGGGTAGATCTGACACCAGCAATCTCCGCCTTGAGTTGTTAAACGAATAATGCAAGGCATTAATTTTGTACCGCCGCATTTATTGCGGCGGCTACTTACCTTCTTTGTAATTCTCGCGTTTGCCGGATGCGCGTCGTCCGGCGGCGGGAGTGCGGGACAGTTGGCCTCGGTAGTTGCCCAGGCCGTCCCCGCAGAAGGGGTTGTTGTTTTCAGGAACACGACTCCCTTCACTGTACATCTGGTCCGGGGTTCAGGGCGTGTCGACGCGGGCAGTATTGCTCCGGGAGCGTCCTTAACTGTCAGAAACGCGTTTGGAGTGGCTGAAGATTATTATCCGCGTTTTGAAATTCGCATGACCGATTCCTGGTCGCCCGATCCGTTTACGCCGGAAGACAGGGATTTTTATTACCGTGTTGACAACACTCATGCGCGTCAGGAAATTGACATATCGCTTCCTCCATCGTTTTCCTTCAATGACGTGTTTGTTGTTTTCATTAACAATTCAAGAGCGGGCGGCGTGTATGTTACGCGCAACAGTTCCAATGACAGAATGACGGGTTTGAATTTCAATCCGGCAAAAGACAATGTCAATTCAGGCGAAACGATTGTATACAGGCAGAGCATCAGGGAATTGCAGAATTTCCGCGTAAATCCGGGTAATGTCGTTTTCGGCAGAATTGAATATCAGCCCGGATATGTTTATACTTTCGCGTTTGACGGCAACGCGGTATTGCAGACGGACGCTTGTCCGTTGAATGAGTTCGGCGCACCTCAGCTTGTGAGCGTGGAATTTTCAGGCGGCGATCTTAGTAACGCTGAACAGCAGGAAGTTCTCACGGCTTTAAGCTCCGCGATTACCAGTAACAATGTTCCCCTTCGTTTGGTTCTTCCCGCCGATGAATCAAGATATCAGGGAAGAATTTTTCACAAACTAAGAATTACTATGCCTATTCAGGTGATGCCCTCCAGTCCTCAACTGCGGACTACGGTAATGAGAGTCAATGTATCAATCGCTCTTTTACGGGGCAGTAATGTCATCCGCACCGCTGATCTTGGTAATGACAGCGATATAATGCGCGCAAATGTTGTTCGTTTGGGAGCCGCTTTGATAAGAAATGCGTCTACATTCTATCAAGGGTTAAGAACGGATTTATCAAGGTAATGGTGTTCTCCAAAATGATGAATGGAATCAAAGAACCGCTGTATTTATTACAGCGGTTTATTTTAATCTTGTTTTTGTTAATATTCGCATCTTGTTCATCAACTTCGCAGACGGCGGGCAGAGATTCGCGCACGGACTCAAATCAAACTCCATCCGAGATGCTCGTTTTTATTAACAAGACGCATTTGAATGTGCATATTAAACGCGGTTCGGGCAGAATTGATGTCGGTACAGTAGCTCCGCGGTCGCAAATTGAAGTGCGGAATGTTTTCGATTTAGCGGAAACATATTACCCGTCATACGAAATCCCCATGACAGGCGCATGGTCGCTGAGCGAACCTAGAATGCCCGCGGACAGGGATTTTTATTTTCAAAGCAGCCGCACAGGCTCGCGTCAAGAAGTTGAAATTACTCTCCCCCCGGCTCTTGATGATCAAAATGTTTATATCGTTTTTACAAACGCCTCAAGAAGCGGCGGCGTTTCTGTAAATAACTCAAGCGGCATAATGACAGGATTAAATCAGCCGTCAGGCGGAGGAGTTGTCAACGCGGGAGAGACTGCCGTATTCGGCAGAAGTAATTTAAATGATTTTGAAAATCTCAGGGTAACCCCCGGTAATATAAATTTCGGCAGAATGACATTTCAAAGAGGTCATGTTTATTCCTTTGAATACAACGGAACCAGAGTTGTAATGACCGATGAACGCCCGCTTCACCGCATGGGCGAAGCTCCCTGGTCGCAGACTGTTTCCGGCGCACAGGGTAAGATGCATATAGTTTCAGCTAACGGGCGGCTCAATCTTTTTTATCCGGCGCGGCAGGGTATTCAAAGAAGCGTATATGACCCGGCTGGAAACGAGATTTCTCCGCAGACCGGCTTCGGCGGCAGTTTTGAAATTGAATACGCCGGCGCGGTTGAAGGCGGCTATTTGCTTGCCGGTTATGAAGAAAGCGGCGGCGTGTACAGACCTGTCGCGAGAGTTCACGGGGAAGATGGAGTTTTGCGCCGGAGCCTTGAACCATCAAACACAAGAAGCGCCCGTTCGGCGTTTTTTAAAACCGCTGTGCAGATTGATTCCGGCAATTTATTTTTTGCCGGGGGCGGCGGAGAGAGTGCAAATGCCGGGACAGCGGCTTATGCCCGGTTTGTCAGATATGAGAATTCACAGTTTACTCAAGTGCGGGAACTTACCGGAAGCGATTTTAACGCCGCTTCTTCAAGCGTAAGATGCGGCGAAATTACTGCCGCGGCTTATGATCCCGCCAGAGACAGAATAATCGCCGCGGGGCAGGTTCTCACCGGCAGGTTTGACGCGTCAGCTTCATATATCGCGGAGATCAGCAGAGACGGAAGGGTACTTGAGGTTAATACATCATTCAGAAATATGACATTCTACAATATAATTCCCGCGCCCGATGGTTATTATCTTGCCGGAGAAGAAATTAAGGGAGACAATACCTACGCATTCGCGGCAAAGTATCAAAGCGGCGGCAGGTTAGTCTGGCAGGTTAGAGAACAGCCTCAGGCGGATTCCTTTTATCAATGCGCTTTTCTTGACGGGGAAAACCCGTCGCTCATTCTAGCGGGATCAATGCGCGCGGGTAATAGCGGCGGAATTAACGGAATTCCTTTTATTGACAGGATTAATACTGAAAACGGCGATATATTATTTAGAGAGGGGTTGTCAAACTCATCACTAACCGGCGCACACATTGTTACTGACATTGTAAATGCGCCTGATTATGGTTTTGCCATGACGCTCTCCGGCGTAACTGATTTTTATACGGAGCCATTTATAATCGCGAGGGTTAACTCGTTTGGTAAATACTAGATAAGGAGTGAATTGAATGAGAAAGTTTTTTTTGGCTGCACTGATGACAGCTTTTCTTGGGGCGTCTCTTTCAGCTCAGCAGGTTCTGGATGATTTGATTAGAGCTTCTATAAATAATCTGGCATCGCAGCAAAACCGTGTTTTAAGCGTCGGCATCGGTTCTATACCGCAAGCGGGAACTGAAGTCTTAAGCGCGTTCTCTCATCACCTTGCGGGGCGGATAAGATCAATTGCCGGAAACCATAATTTTTTGGAAGTAACCGCATTGTCGCGCGGCATTTCGACTGTACGCCCCGGAGCGCAGCAGAGCCGCGCAAGCATCACCGGAAATTATACGGTTCTCGGTGACAATGTACAGGTTCAGCTCGAATTGATTTATGAAAATGGAACAATCGCAAGCACTGATGATTTCATTGTCCCCATCGCATTGTTAAGGCAGATGGGAATCGAACTTGCGCCTCCGAATCAACAGGCTGTAGACAGGCGTGAACAAATAATCGCCGAATTTGATATACCCCAGGCGCAGGACGTGGCTCATGTTCCGACTTCGCAGGCCTTTGTAATAAACGCATGGCCGAGTTCGGAATCTAACACCTATGTGGCAGGGGAGACGCTCAGGTTTTTTGTTCAGTCGAACCGAAACTGTTATTTCAGGCTTTTTTATATTGACGCGGATAATAATATGATGATTCTGTATCCAAGAAATCCGAATAATCCTGATAATTATTTAAATGCGAATATCCGCCGTCAGATACCTGTTACATTTGTGGTTCAACCGCCCTTCGGTCAGGAGACCGTTATAATGGAAGCATCTTCGGCTCAATTTGATAATCTGGCGCAGGAAATACGCACTTATCTTGAGCCGAGACCGATGACGCGCCAATTAACAGCCGCGGCTTTCAGAGGTTTAGGTGTAGCGGCAGACGGACAATCAGATTCAACGTCGACGCGTTTTAATATCACTACTTTGCCTGCAAGTCCCGGCGGCAGATAGAAATATATTCATATAAGGAGGAAAGGATATGAAAAGAGCAGCATTTTTAGTTTTAATTATTTTATTGGGGACGGCGGTTTTTGCGCAGCAGAAATTCGCTCTTGTTATCGGTAATTCCGCGTATACCGGAATGTCAGCGCTTGCTAACCCCGGCAATGACGCGGATGATGTCTCCGCCTCTTTACAGAGACTGGGTTTTACGGTTGATAAACTGTTAAACGCAAATCTGGATCAGATGGAAAGCGCGGCGATGAGGTTTAAGGATCGTTTAAGCGCGAACAGAAACTCGATTGGTTTTTTCTATTATGCGGGGCATGGCATTCAGTCAAACGGCGTTAATTATTTAATACCGATCGGCGCGAGCATCCCAACTGAAAACCATTTACGCGAGAGAGCGTTTTCCGTTCAGACAATGCTTGAAAATATTAGTCAGGCAGGAAATCAGGTGAATGTAATTGTTCTTGACGCATGCCGCGATAATCCGTTCGGCTGGTCGAGAAGCACAAGCCGCGGTCTTGCGATGGTAAGCGCACCTGCCGCCAGCATAATAGTATACGCCACAAGCGCAGATTCTGTCGCAGAAGACGGTTCGGGACGCAACGGCTTATTTACGACCCATCTTTTAAGAAGTCTCGGCACCCCCGGTTTAAGCCTTCGGGATGTGTTTGACAGAACAGGCGTTGATGTTCTTGCCGCGAGTTCGGGAAGACAGCATCCTGAAATTTTTATCAGGTATTTTAATCCTGTATATCTTGGTACTGCACCTGCGCCGACACCTACTCCAGCACCGGCTCCTACTCCAGCGCCAACTCCTACACCTGCACCGACTCCTGCGCCTGCACCCACACCGGCTCCTTTCGCTCCGGCATCAGTAGTGCCTTCTACACCCGCGCCGTTCGCGTCTTCTTATAGAATCGGAGATCGCGGCCCCGGCCACGGCGTTATCTTCAATGCGTTAATGGGTCAATATTATGAGTTCAGCGATATCATCGGATCCGAGCCTTGGGCACAGGCGAGTACAATGGCTATGGCCTACAGAGGCGGCGGTTATTCGGATTGGAGGCTCGCTACAATGCAGGAGATGGAAATTATTTTAAACAATATCCACAAAAGGGATCTGTTTAATTTTTATGGTTACGCCTATTGGTCGGGAAATATTATCAATCCCGAACGCGCCAGCGCAATCCGCTTTAGAACAGAAACCCATGTCAACGCCGGAAGAAACATCGCGCTGCCGTTTTTCGCGGTCAGAACATTCAGGATTCCGGGACAATAATTAAAATATTAAATGTTAAAAAGCCGGTCGTGATGATCGGTTTTTTTTATTAGTAAAATTTTTAAAATTATCCGTCAATTGCTTCCAGAATAAATTGCTTATAATGCGCGAAGCCGCTTGATACGGTAAAATCCGAATCGCGCGGACGCTTCGGCTGAATGTCAATTTTATGCGTTATTTTTCCCGGCTTTCCGTTCAGTATGTAAACAGTGTCAGATAACGCGAGAGCTTCCTCAACATCATGTGTAATAAAGATGGTGGATAATTTCATCCGCTCGGCAATTTGCGTATACCATGTCTGCATCTTGCGGCGTGTAATCGCGTCAAGCGCGGAAAACGGCTCGTCAAGAAGTATAACGGAATTTTGCTGCATCCATGTGCGTAAAAGAGCGGCTCTCTGGCGCATACCGCCTGAAAGTTCGCACGGGTATTTACATTCATAACCTTCAAGCCCGAATACCGGGAATAATAAAGCCGCTTTTTCACGCGCGATTTTTTTCTTTACTCCCCGGATTACAAGCGGCAGGATAACATTATCGAGTACCGTACGGTATTCAAGAAGCAGATCCTTTTGCAGCATATAACTCACTTTTCCCGTAACGCCTGTAATGTCTTCGCCGTTTAGAAATACATTGCCGGCATCTGGTTTGTCAACGCCTGAGAGAACGTTAAACAAAGTTGTTTTACCAACACCGGAAGGACCGACAAGTGAAATGAATCCTCCGTCCTGAAGCTCAAGATCGATATCTTTAACTACAGGCTCATCGTTATAATTTTTTTTAATACCTTTACAACTAAAAATTATTTTCATGTTTTACGGCAGGAATTCATTTGTAAAACCGCCTGAACCAATATTCGTTTCAAGAAGCCCGTGTTCGTACATCCACCTGTAAAAATTTCCCCATCTTTGCGGATCAATTTCTCCCCAGCGGGTGTTTTCACTTCCTTTGTAACGGCTTTTAAGGTATTCCTGGCTTCGCATAACAAGTTCCCTGTCAAGTTCCGGGGCATGCCTTAAAAGAATTTCCGCGGCCGCCGCCGGATTATCAATCGCGTAGTTGTACCCTCTGCTTGCCGCCCGCATGAACTTCGCGGCTGTTTCCCGGTTCGCGGCAGCCCATGTTGTATTTACGGCAATGATCGGCGTGTAAAAATCCAGTGTGCCGTCTATTGTTCCAAGATCCATGTAATTGATCTGTACGCCGTTAATTTCGGCGGCGATTCCATCCCAAGCGTAATAGATCCATATCGCGTCCACATCGGTGTTAAGCGCGGAAAGCGCGTCCGTCGCGGAATTGGGAACCATGATGACATCGCTGAAATTGCCGCCGTCATTTACCGTTATGTGACGAATCACTTCCGTTACAAGAGGCGTTTCCCACGAAGCGAACCGCCTTGACGCAAGGTCTGCCGGTCTTTCAATGCCGCTCGTTTTAAGCGACATTATTCCCGATGTATTATGGCAGATAATAGCCGCGACCGCGGTTACAGGAAGCGCCGCTCTTTCTTTCGCGATAGCAGGTCCCATTGATTCCTGAAAACTGATCGCAAACTCGGCTTTTCCAGAGGCGACCAGCACAAGCGCTTCATCCTCAGGCGGCTGCGTAATCGTTACGCGCAAACCTTCCTGTTCAAACCATCCCATATCAAGCGCCGCGAAAAGCCCTGTATGGTTTGTATTGGGCGTCCAGTCAAGCAGAACGCGGATAACGCCGTCATCTTTCGCGCAATTTGCCAATACAAGCGCAATTGCGAGTAACATAGTAATTTTAATTTTCTTCATTTTTTTCTCCTTTTATTTCTCGAACCATATTCTTTTCTTTTTTTTGCCGCGAACCACACGAACCACACGAACTATAAGTCCGCAGGCACACAATTTTCTCTATCTCCAGTCCCCAACCCCTAGTCCCCAGTCCCTAAATCCTAACCGCTATCCCCTAACTCCTAATCCCTATCCCCTATCTCCTAACTCCTATCCCCTAACCTCCATGGCATTATTTTTTTTTCTGCCAGTGTTACTAGTTGTATCAGTACAAGACTTAATACTGAAACAAGTATGATCACCGCGAACATTTTATCAAACGAATATGATCGTCTAACGCGGATCATGTACACGCCGAGACCTGCTTCTCCTCCGAGCCATTCCGCTACTACGGCTCCTATTATTGAGTAAGAGGCGGCGATTTTTAAGCCGGAAAAAAACGCTCCAAGCCCCTGCGGAATTTTTATGTAATAATAAAGCTGCCATTTTTTCGCACCCATGGACTGAAGCAGCCGCAGCGCGTCATCGTCGGCGGAAGCGAACGCTCCCAAAAGGCCGATTGTTACGGGGAAAAAACAAGTAAGAAAAACAAGCGTGATTTTTGGTAAAAACCCATACCCCATCCATAAAATTAAAAGCGGCGCGATTGCGATTACCGGCATTGTCTGCGTTAATAAAAGAACCGGCGTGATCGATTCTTTGATATAGCGGTTCGCATCCATTATCACGGCAAGAAGAAAAGCGGCTGTTACGGCAAGCGTTAAACCTGCCGCCGCTTCCATCAATGTAAATGAAAGATGGCGCATTAAAAGCGGAAAGTCCGCGGCAAAGGCCTGCGTTACGCGCAACGGGCCGGGGAGCATGTACGGCGGAATGACAGGACTCATGCTCAGAAGCTGCCATAAAAGCAGTATCGCGGCAACCGGAATAATTGGGAGCCATTTGCGGCGTTCTAATATGTTTTTAACTATGTTTGGAAATTTTTTCATCGATTGACCATATTCCGCCGTTCGGGTTATATGCAATTTTCAAATAGGTTAAAAGACCCGGCGCACCTTCGCGTATGCAGATAAGCTGACACTCTTTAGCGATATCCATCAATTTATTAAAATCGCCTTCTATAACAGTCTCGAACGGACCTACAACTGTTTTTAATCCTGTGCTTTTAATATAACCGATTACTTTATCGACTATTTTTAGGATTTCACCGCCTGATACCGACTGCGGTAATGTTTGAATTGCGATACTTGCTTCCGGTCTTTCCATACTGCCTCCTTGCCGAAAAAAAATGCCCCTGTAAGGATAATCCTTGCAAGGGCTTTTCGGCGGCAGGTGAAAAACTGCCAGCTTCTATTTCCCTACGCCGGCATTATCCGGATCAGGTGCGTCCTGCCGTTAAATCAGATTTAATCAAAGATTGAATTTGATTCAGCGGTCAAGACAGGGTTCCGGGTCTTACCCGATCTCAGCCGGAGAATTACTCCAGCACCCCAATTTATTACATCATTCTATACAAATTTAAAGAAAATGTCAATACAAAATTTTAAATTTGAAGTAGCAACCCTTAAAAAATTTTTTCCTTGACAGTTACTATATTTCCTTTTAATCTTAATCATCAGAATTTTTTTTTAATAAGGGAGAAAAAAATGAAAAAAGTCACTATTATTTTGCTTGCTGTTGTTATTTTATTTTCAGCGGCCTGTTCAAAAAGGAATGCGGAGACATTCGATCTTGCCCTGGTAACCGATCTCGGCACTATTGATGATAAATCCTTTAATCAGGGTTCATGGGAAGGGTTGGTTCAATACGCCAGGGAGAATAATATTACCCACAAGTATTATCAGCCTTCGGAGCAGAGCAACGACGCTTATCTTACAACGATAGACCTCGCGGTTCGCGGCGGAGCGAAAGTTATTGTAACGCCGGGTTTCCTCTTTGAAGTTCCCGTTTACATGGCGCAGGATCGTTATCCGAATGTAAGGTTCATCCTTGTTGACGGCGTTCCTCACAGCGCAGATTATTCCACTTTCAGAACCGGCCGTAATGTAGTCGGCGTTCTTTATGCCGAAGATCAGGCGGGATTCCTCGCCGGTTACGCCGCGGTTAAAGACGGCTACAGAAAACTCGGCTTTGTAGGCGGAATGGCGGTTCCCGCTGTTGTCCGCTTCGGTTACGGATTTATTCAGGGCGCAGAGTACGCAGGGCTGGAATTAGGATTACAGCCGGGCGATTTGACGGTTAACTACCATTATACAGGCGCGTTTGCCGCGACACCGGAAGCCCAGACATTGGCGGCTTCATGGTTTAACTCAGGAATTGAAGTGATCTTCGCATGCGGCGGCGCGGTAGGCAACTCCGTAATGGCAGCGGCTGAAACTGCCGGTAAAGCCGTTATCGGCGTTGACGTAGATCAATCCGGCGAATCACGCACTGTTATTACTTCCGCGATGAAGGGGCTTCAGGCATCGGTCTACGCGTGTATCTCTAACTTTTATGCCAGCAATTTCCCCGGCGGACAGACATTGGTTTTCTCGGCAGCGAACAACGGCGTCGGTCTTCCGATGGCGACATCAAAGTTCAGAACATTTAGTATGAGAGATTACAATAATATTTTTGGATTACTCGGATCAGGACAGATCCCCAGAATGGAAACTCTCGATGATAACGGCAGCCCAAGAATTGTTCCTGTAACGATAACCAGAGTAACAGAAGTCAGATAGGCGGCATGGATTACCTGATTGAGATGGCCGGGATTACGAAAGTATTTCCCGGCATCGTCGCCAACGATAATGTTACGCTGCAGCTTAAAAAAGGCGAAATCCACGCGCTGTTAGGTGAAAACGGCGCGGGTAAGTCAACTCTTATGAGCATCCTTTTCGGTCTTTATCAGGCTGAAAAGGGTGTGATTAGAAAAAACGGCGAAGAGGTGCAGATCAACGGACCGAATGACGCCGGAAAGCTGGGGATCGGAATGGTTCACCAGCATTTTAAACTTGTCCATAATTTTACAGTCCTTGAAAATATCATTCTTGGGGCGGAGACCGTCAAGTACGGTATTTTAAAACTCGATGCAGCCAGAGAAAAAGTTATAGAATTATCCAAACGATATAAACTGGAGATTAACGCGGACGCTCTTGTTTCCGATATTACTGTCGGAATGCAGCAGCGCGTCGAGATCCTTAAAATGCTCTACCGTGAAAATGAAATATTAATTTTCGATGAACCGACCGCTGTATTAACTCCGCAGGAAATTGAAGAGTTAATGCACATAATGAAAAATCTTGTCGCGGAAGGAAAGTCGATTTTATTTATAACGCATAAGTTAAACGAAATTAAAGCCATCGCCGACCGCTGTACGGTACTGCGTAAAGGCGTAGGTATCGGCACTGTCGATGTCGCGTCAGTCTCCAAGGAAGAGTTATCTGAAATGATGGTCGGGCGCAAGGTGAACTTTTCTGTCGAGAAAGCGGAAAGTAAAACAGGCGATACGATTCTTAAAGTGGAAAACCTCACCGTTAACAGTAAGGCTCACAGTAAAGCGTTAGTTGATAATGTCAGCTTTGAAGTTCATACCGGAGAAATTGTCTGCATCGCGGGAATAGACGGGAACGGCCAGCAGGAACTTGTTTACGCGCTCGCGGGACTTACAGAGCCTGACGGCGGACGCATTTTCCTAGAAGGTGAAGAAATTACACATAACGATATCAGATCAAGGCACCTTTCTCATATCCCTGAAGATCGCCATAAACACGGGCTTGTGCTTGATTACAATCTTGCTTTTAATCTCGTTCTTCAGAATTATCACACAAAACGTTTCCAAAAAAACGGCTTTTTAAATTTTAACGAGATTTATAAATTTTCCGACAAACTGATAGATAGTTTTGACATTAGAAGCGGAAGCGGCTCAAACACAATTACGCGCAGTATGTCAGGCGGCAATCAGCAGAAAGCGATCATCGCAAGGGAAATTTCGCGCGACCTGCGCCTTCTTGTCGCGGTTCAACCGACAAGGGGGCTTGATGTAGGCGCTTGCGAGTATATTCACAAACAGCTTGTCGCCGAGCGCGACAAGGGCAGAGGAGTGCTGCTTGTCTCGCTTGAGCTTGACGAAGTTATGGATGTGAGCGACAGAATTCTTGTCATATTTGAAGGGAAGATCGTAGCCGATGTCAGGCCGAAGGAAGTGAGCTTTCAGGAACTTGGTCTTTACATGGCGGGTTCAAGCCCTTCAGGCAAGCAGGATGCCGCATGAATGTGAAGCTCAATTTAAAGTTGACGGATCCTGTAATCGATGCGCTTTCTTCCGTTACCGCGATTTTTGTAGGGCTTATCGCGGGATTTTTTATTCTTCTTGTAAGTAACGCTTCACAGGCGGCTTATGGATTTGAAGCGATCATTACCGGCGGTTTTTCTTCTTTAAATAATCTTGGACAGGTTTTATATTTCGCGACCCCGATTATTTTAACCGGGCTTTCTGTCGGTTTTTCAGCGAAGACTGGGCTTTTTAATATCGGAGCGGCGGGGCAGTTCATTGTAGGCGCTTACGCGGCGGTTCTTGTCGGTGTAAGGTGCGGTTTTCTTCCGGGAAATCTTCATTGGATCGCCGCGCTTCTGGCCGCTCTGATCGCGGGTGCGCTCTGGGGAGCGATTCCGGGAATCTTCAAAGCGTTCTTTAATGTTAATGAAGTTATCGCGTGTATAATGACAAATTATATCGGAATGTATCTGGTAAATTTTCTTATAACAAAGACCGTGTTTGATTCTCTTCGTAATCAGAGCATGCGCGTTCTTGATTCCGCGAATGTTCCCAAGATGGGGATGGATAATATTTTCCGCGACGGTTACATTGTGTCAAGCGCGAACTCGGGGATTTTTATCGCAATCGCGTTCGCGGTATTGATGTTTTTTATTTTGGAAAAAACTTCTTTCGGTTATGAGCTTAAAGCGTGCGGCTTTAACCGCGATGCCGCGCGTTACGCGGGTATAAATGAAAAACGCAGCATCGTACTTTCGATGACAATCGCTGGAGCGATGGCTGGTCTCGGCGGCGCTCTTCTGTATCTTGCGGGTTCAGGCAAAGGTATCACAGTTGTGGATTTACTCGCGCAGGAAGGATTTAACGGCATCCCTGTCGCGCTTTTAGGGCTTAACAATCCAATCGGAATAATTTTTTCAGGGCTTCTTGTCGCCTATCTTAATGTTGGCGGCTTTAACATGCAATTGTATAATTTCGCTCCGCAGGTAATAGAAATTATTATCGCTGTGATAATTTATTTCAGCGCATTCGCTCTTCTTGTAAGAGGCTTTATCGCTTCTGTCAATAAACGAAAGAAGGGTGAGTTATGAGCATATTATATTTCCTTGTACAGCAGACCATGTTCTTCTCGATTCCTCTTTTGGTAGTAGCTCTCGGCGGAATGTTCTCCGAGCGTTCGGGTGTAATCAACATCGCGCTTGAAGGCATAATGATCATGGGCGCGTTCGCCGGTATTTTGTTTATCAATGTAACGCAGCAGTTTATTCCGGGGCAGCCGGTTCTTTTAATGGCGGTGATGGTTTCCATGCTGACAGGAATAGCGGTCTCGCTCCTTCACGCCTACGCGAGCATCAATTTAAAAGCGAATCAGATAATAAGCGGAACCGCGATTAATATGCTCGCTCCCGCTGTCGCGATTTATGTCGCGAGGATGATCCGCACTGTCCAGCAGATTCCTTTTGTTAACCAATTCCACATCGAGAAAGTTCCTCTGTTAGGTGACATTCCGTTTATCGGAACAATGTTTTTTAAAAACACTTATATCACGACATATATCGGTTTTTTGATTCTAATTATCTCCGCTCTTGTTTTATACAAAACGCGTTTCGGCCTTCGCCTGCGTTCCTGCGGCGAACATCCGCAGGCCGCCGATTCCGCCGGTATCAATGTTTACGCGATGCGTTACGCTGGTGTAATGATCTCAGGCGCTTTAGCAGGACTCGGCGGGTTAGTGTTTGTAATTCCAACATCAATTGAGTTTAACCCCGAAGTATCCGGTTACGGCTTTTTGGCGTTAGCTGTATTAATTTTCGGTCAGTGGAAACCCGGGCGTATTCTCGCCGCAGCGTTCTTCTTTGGATTTATGAAAGCGATTTCTTCTTCGTATTCCGGGATTTCATTTATGAGGGCAATTCCAATTCCAAGTTATGTGTATAAAATGATCCCATATATAGCCACGCTTATCGTACTCGCCTTCAGTTCAAAATTCTCACAGGCGCCGAAAGCCGAAGGTATTCCTTATGACAAGGGACGCCGTTAGCTGAATGTTTACACAGCGGCGCGGACATTGGTTTTTAGAGAGGTAACAATGGAAAAGCAATACCACGTTGATTTTGACGACAGCCACGGAGCGTTATACGCAATTCTGCCGGGTGATCCCGGGCGCGTTGAAAAGATCGCATCTTTCCTTGATAACCCGCGTTTTTTTCATCAGAACCGCGAGTACACGACATGGTTAGGTGAATTATCGGGAAAAAAGGTTATGGTAATATCAACCGGGATGGGAGGACCTTCGACGGCAATCGCAGTGGAAGAACTTTTTAAAACAGGCGTGCGCAATTTTATCCGCGTCGGCACCTGCGGCGGAATCGCGCTTGACGTAACAGGCGGAGATGTTGTCATCGCCACAGGATCGATCCGCATGGAAGGAACCACGCGCGAATATGTCCCAATTGAGTTTCCCGCCGTCGCTAACCTTGACATTACAAACGCGCTTGTTGACGGAGCGAAAAAACTGGGACTTAAATGGCATGCGGGAATCGTGCAATGCAAGGATTCTTTTTACGGACAGCACGACCCGGATAGAATGCCGTCAGGATACGAGTTGAAGGACAAGTGGGAAGCATGGAAGAAAGCGGGCTGCCTCGCATCCGAGATGGAAAGCGCGGCGCTGTACATCGTCTGTCAAACCTTAGGCGCGCACGCAGGATGCGTCCTTAACGTGGTATGGAATCAAGAACGCGTAAAAGCAGGGCTAAGCAATCCCGAATCACACGACACATCCCCCGGAATCAAAACAGCAATCGAAGCGGTAAAATTATTAATCGAACGCGGGTAAAATAAAAATCTCAGCCGCGAACCACACGAACATATACGAACTAAGTATTTGATATTTATTCTGTTCGTGTGGTTAGTGTGGTTCGCGGCAAATTCTTCAAGTTCATGCAGCTAGTGTTGTTCAGCGTCAAATTCTTCTCATCCATGCGGCTAATGTAATTCCCAAAAAAACATGGAGAAAACGTGCCTATATATGGAGAATTGTTGCGTTGTTAAGAATAACAGGCTAAATTCGCTTCATTATCCTGTATAATAATGGGAGGAGCGTGAAAATGAACTATTATCAAGTATTAAATATTAATAAAAACGCCTCTACAGATGAGATTAACCGGGCGTTCAGAAGCATGGCGAAAAAATATCATCCTGATGTAAATAAAGAATATGACTCAAAAGAAAAATTCTTAAGCATTTTCAAGGCGTATACGGTTTTGAAAAACGCGAAAAGAAGAAGTGAATATGACGAAACGATAAAAAACGAACCGCAGCCGGATAGAAATTCGGCGAAAGCGAAAGCGAAAGCGAAAGAAGAAAATGACTTAACGGTGTATACAGGGAACTCCGAGGGCAATATAAGCGGTAACGGACATTTCGCGTTAAGCAATGGATGGCTCTATTACAACTACGGCACAGGTTATTGGGGTCCCGGCGAACTTCGCAAGGAAAGAATTGACGGAACAGGCAGGCAGACACTCGTAAAAGAAAAATGCTTAAACATCAATGTTGTAGGAAACTGGATTTATTATTATAATGTGGATGATAAAAGTTATCTTTACAAAATCCGCACTGACGGAACAGGCCGGCAAAAATTAAATGAAGACAGCAGTTTTTATATTCACGCGACAGAAAACTGGATTTACTATATAAACTGCAATGATAAAATGAATAATATTTACAAAATCCGCGCGGACGGAACAGGAAGACAAAAATTAAATGATGATCAATGCCGCCATCTAAATTTATCAGGCGGCTGGATTTATTACGAGAATTTAAAAGACAATTATAATTTTTATAAAATGCGTATGGACGGAACAGACAGGCAAAAAATTATTAATGATCAATGTTACGGCGGAGTCGTTGTGTCCGGGGAATGGATTTATTACTCTAACGGAAATCAAGGCGGCTGTCTTTACAAAATACGCACGGACGGAACAGGCAAGCAAAAAATAACCGATGGTGAAGCCAATAGAGTTAATTTATCCGGCGATTGGATATATTATGTAAATGATATTTTTCACAGCAGAATATACAGAGTCCGTACTGACGGAACGGTAAATCAGAAAATAACCGACGATAACGCTTTTGAAGTCAATGTAGCGGGCGACTGGATTTATTATATGAATTATTCTGATAATCAACTTTTATACAAAATACGTATAGACGGAACGGGCAGACAGAGGTTTGAATGATAATATTTTTGCCGCGAACAACACGAACTACACGAACCACGCGAACCACACGACAGAATAAGTAGAAAAGAGTTTTAATAAAAATTATGTTTAATAGATCAATGATAATGGAGAAATTGTCTCACTGGTTTGACAGCGGCAGAGCGCGTTTAATTCAAGGCGTAAATCTCTATATAAATCGAAACAGAGAACAATTTATTGCCGCGTTTGTTTTCTCTGTTATATACGACGGGAAAAAATCTATAAAAATTTTAAAAAAAATGAACATTGATTACAAACCGGCGCTGGCATCAGGAAATAAAGCGCGGTCTGTGCGCATTGATTCGGACTCAACCCCTGTTGAATCAAAAGAGAGACAGGCATTGAAATGTTTTAACAGGGCGCTTGATAATTGGCGCAAGTTTCAGGTAAAAAGAGGCGCAGAATTTTACGGAGGCAAATGGGAAGTTTTAAGGAAATTTGACAAAGCTCTTCTTGACACGGTGTTATGCGATTTAAACTCCGCGTTGAGACTCAATGAACATTTCTGCAACGCTTATGAATTACGCGCTCAAGTATGGGAACAAAAACTTGATTATGAAAAAGCCTGCGAAGACTGGGAAAAAGCTATAGAGCTTTCGCCTTCAGGATGCTGCGTAGTGCCGAGCGCAAACGGACATAAATGGATGTATACTTTCCGGCTTGATATAGCAAAAAAGAAACGTAAAAGGAAAGGAAAGATAAGCGGATTTTTTATTGACAGATTTTTTGAAATGGATCCTGACGGCAAGTGTATTTCGGATGATACGTTTTTTTGAGTTTTTGCCGCGAACCACACGAACCACACGAACAGGAAGAATTTTTATTCTTTTTGTGGCTTTGTGGTTAATAATATCCCTCATCATTTTATATAGATATTATTTATTTTTTAGTATATATTTATTTATAGTGAGGATTAAATGAAAAAAACTTTTTTATTCATATTTTTTCTGTTGGCCGTTACTTTTACGGTTTTTTCTCAGCAGAGCGCTTCTGCTTCGCAGAGATTCGCGCTTGTTATCGGTAATAATAATTATTCCGGTATTCCAAGACTGACCAATCCCGTTAATGACGCGACCGATGTTGCCGCAAGGCTGCGCACTTTGGGGTATCAGGTTGATTTGCAGACAAATGTTACAAATGTGAATATGGCAAGAGCGGTTACGTCTTTTGTTCAGAGGCTTTCTCAGAACAGGGAGAATGAAGGTTTCTTCTGGTTTGCCGGTCACGGCGTCCAGTTGAGCGGAGAAAATTATCTGCTTCCAATTGATGTTAATACCGCGAATGAAGTTGAAGTCCGCCATTCATCATACTCTGTGGGAAGGCTGATTGAATCCCTTGATCAGGTAGCCTGCAATCAGGTAAATATTGTGGTTTTAGACGCGTGCAGGGATAATCCTTTTGTAAACATGGCAGGGAGCTTTCGAAACGTAACAAGGGGTTTAAGCGCGATTCAAAATCTGCCGTCCGACCTGCTCGTAATTTATTCCACAGCCGCCGGAGCCGCCGCCGCAGACGGTCCCGGACAGCGCAACAGTCCGTTCACGCAGGCGTTTTTACAGAACATGGACAGCAGCGACGATATACAGCTAGTCTTCAGAGCAATCGCCCGCGAGACAATGCGTCTAACAAACAACAATCAACGCCCGTACCACGACGGCAGTTTTTTGAATTTGGACTTTTATTCACTCAATCCGCGCGGAGCAAGACCGGCTCCGGCGAATGTGGCACCAACGTCGCAGCCGACACCAACCGTTACGCCAACACCAACCGTTACACCGGTACATCCAGCACCTGCGCCATCATCACCCGCTGTATCGAATGAACTCGTGCGCATACAAGGCGGAACGTTTACAATGGGAAGTCCCGCGAATGAGACAGGACGTACTAATAGTGAAACACAAAGGCAGGTAACGGTAAGTTCATTTATGATGAGCAGATACGAAATAACGCAGAGGGAATATCAGGAAATAATGGGAACAAATCCAAGCCATTTTACAGGGGATTTAAACCACCCTGTGGAAACAGTAAGCTGGTTTGACGCTATAGAGTACTGTAACAGAAGAAGCCAGAGTGAAGGATTAACACCTGCGTATACGATAAGCGGCAGAGGAGATAACAGGACAGTAACATGGAACAGGAACACTAACGGGTATAGGTTACCGACAGAAGCGGAATGGGAATACGCATGCAGGGGAGGGACTACGACAGCGTATAACACAGGAGCGAATATAACGACGAATCAGGCAAATTATAATAACACATTACAAAGAACAACACCCGTAGGGAATTACACGGCAAACAGATACGGTTTACACGACATGCACGGAAATGTATGGGAGTGGTGTTGGGATTTATACGGAGAATACCCTGCTGGAACGCAGAGTGATCCAACGGGCGCATCTTCGGGGTCTCGTCGCGTGTATCGCGGCGGTAGTTGGGACGCTTCAGCCGCGAATGTCCGTTCCGCGATCCGGGGTACCAACGCTCCTTTTGCCCGGAACATCTACATGGGTTTCCGTGTCGTCCGCTCTTAAAAAAGGTAGCAGCTACCATTTTTGATGGCAGATGAAGCGGCGGAAATTGGTAGCTGCTACCGAATAACTCCTTTGTGTGCCTTCTGCGCCTTTGCGGTTAAAAATTCTCTGTGATCTCCGAGTCTCTGTGCCTCCGTGTGGTTCGTGTGGTTCGCGGCTAAAAAATTCTCCGTGTCCTCTGCGAACTCCGAGTCTCTGTGTGAAATTCTTAGAAAAGGCAGCAGCAGCCAGTTTTGTTCGTGATGGTTAGTGTGGTTCGCGGTAAAATTCTCAATGTCCTCTGCGAACTCCGAGTCTCTGTGTGAAATTCTTAGAAAAGGCAGCAGCAGCCAAATTCGTTCGTGTGGTTAGTGTGGTTCGCGGTAAAATTTTTCATATAGACAAACACAATTTCGTCTTTGCGGTTAATAACCCCCGCTATTTTCGTGTTTTTATGATACGAACCTGCGGTTTGGTATTATATTATCACATACATTGCGTTTGCTTTATTTAAATGTTATAATTGTCAAATGAGGTTGCTGTCTTTAAATATTGTATTATCCACAGCAAAACAGTTAAAAAAGGATGGCTGGAAATTTGACTGGGATAAATCATTTGGTGCAATTTCGCAAAAAATAGCGTATTTAGAAAATGATATAATTCAAGGATTGGTTGAATTTGAAGAGGTACCTAGTTCATTATATAACATTATATACCGAATTGAATTAGCTCCGGAAAATATTGGTAAAAATCGAAAAATAGATAATATTGCGGGAACACTTTTTGCTTATGTTGCGAAAGATTCACTTGACGTAGGATTTGAAGGTTTTGTTGTGTTTGACAGTAAAACCATTTTAATTGATCATTATGTGGAAAAATATGGAGCACAAATTCTATTTGGAAATCGTTTATATTTTGATACAAAAGCCAGCAAATTATTGATTAAGAAATATTTGAAAGGACAAAAAAATGAATAACAATTTAATACATGTAAATACAGATCCGGATATATTAAAATATGACAATCGAAAAGCTATAGAGCTTGCCCAAACGCTAGGCAGGCCGTTAACATCAAGAGAATATGAAATGTTTAAAATCAGGAGGAATGTTAATACCAAAAATAACCGAAGGAGAAGTAACCAAAGAAGCAAGAGCAACATATAAAATTAATTATAATGATTTTTCCTAATAAATATTCTTAAAAATGATAATATAATCACGAAAACAAAAAAATAATCAAACAAACTATCTGCGCCTCCGTGAGTGTATTTCTCTTTCTTATCTATTCGCGGCGTACAATAAGTACGAGTTCGTGTGGTTAGTGTGGTTCGCGGCCATAAAATAATATTTTCATTGCGCATAACGCTATTATCAATTATAGTTATGTTATGATAAGAAAAATAATTAAATTTAATAATGATCTGTGCGACGGATGCGGCCTGTGCGTAAAAGCATGCCATGAGGGCGCTATCGCGGTAATTGACGGAAAAGCGAAACTCATCCGCGATGATTACTGCGACGGTCTTGGAAACTGCCTTCCAGTCTGTCCCGCGGGAGCTATCTGTTTTGAGGAGAGAGAAGCCGCCGCGTTTAATGATGAAGCGGTAAAAGCTAACTTTTCGCGGATGAAAAAAGCCGCTGAAGACAGCGAAACTCCTGCCTGCGGATGTCCCGGCGCGATGCCGCGTTCCATAAAAAGCCGCTCTGACGCAGTAGATTCTGATGCAAACGATGTTCCGGCAGAATTGCATCAATGGCCGATTCAAATAAAACTTGTTCCTGTAAACGCGCAATATTTTAACGACGCGGATCTGCTCATCGCTGCGGACTGCGCTGCCTATGCATGCGGTAATTTCCACCGGCAGTACATGAAAGGAAAGATAACGATTATCGGCTGTCCGAAACTGGACAATATTGATTACACCGATAAGCTCGCTGAAATTATCGCGGTCAACAGCATCAGATCAGTAACGGTAGTTAAAATGGAAGTCCCCTGCTGCGCGGGAATTGAGCGTGCAGCGGCTAACGCGGTAAAATCAACAGGTAAAACAATTCCGTTAAATGTCGTTACATTGAAAATTAACTAAAATATTTTTTTCGCGAACCACACTAACCGCACGAACGAAGAGATGAGGCTCCGCGTCTCAGCGGGAATTTTTTTAAAATTTGCACTATAGATATATCATCCGATTTATGTCATACTGAGTCCAAACGCTATTCAGGAGAAGTATGTGTACAAACCGGTTGACGCAAAAGTAAATTTTCCCAAACTTGAGGAAGAAATTTTAAAATTCTGGGAACAAAATAAGATTTTCGAAAAATCCATCTCTCAGCGGGAAGGATCGCCTGAAAAACCTGCGGAGGAATTTGTCTTTTTCGACGGTCCGCCTTTCGCAACAGGGCTGCCGCATTTCGGGCATTTTGTCCCGAGCACGATAAAAGACATTATTCCGCGTTACCAGTGCATGAAAGGAAAAAAAGTCGAAAGACGTTTTGGCTGGGACTGCCACGGGCTTCCTGTCGAAAATCTGATAGAAAAAGAACTTAAATTAAACTCAAAAACCGATATCGAAAAATTCGGAATCGCAAATTTTAACGAAGCCTGCCGCGCTTCCGTTCTGCGTTATGTGAAAGAATGGAGATCGACAATAACGCGCCTCGGACGCTGGGTCGATTTTGATAACGATTATAAAACCATGGAACCTGATTACATGGAAACAATTTGGTGGGTAATGAAGTCGCTGTGGGATAAAGGGCTTTTATATGAAGGCCACTACATTCTGCCGTACTGCCCGCGCTGCGCCACAGTGCTTTCTAATCACGAATTAAATCTTGGCGGATATAAGGACGTGCATGATCCGGCTGTCACAATACAGTTTAAAATTTTTACCGCAAAGGCGCAGAATAAAGAAGAATTAAATATTCCCGATAACTCCTATTTTCTCGCGTGGACGACAACACCGTGGACGCTTCCGTCAAACCTCGCCCTCGTACTAGGTCCCGATATTGATTATGTGTTAGTTGAATCGTTAACTAACCCTCAGCCCCTAACCCCTAACCCCTATTACATTCTTGCGCAATCACGTTTACCCGCGTACTACAAGAATGAATCCGATTACAAGATCGTCTGGCGTAAGAAAGGCTCGCAGCTCGCGGGTATTCAGTACGAGCCTTTGCTTCCCTATTTTAAAGACGCCGAAAACGCGTTCCGTACTTTCCTCGGCGATTATGTGACAACGGAAGACGGCACCGGCATCGTTCATACCGCGCCCGGGTTCGGCGAGGATGACGCGCGCGTTTTAAAGGGAACAGGCATTCCTGTAGTTTGTCCTGTGGACGCTGAATGTAAGTTCACATCCGAGGTAACCGATTTCGCTGGAATCTTCGTAAAAGACGCGGACAAGGCAATCATCGAAAAATTAAAGACCGAAGGAAAATTATTCAAGCGCGATCAGATACTTCACTCCTATCCTCACTGCTGGAGATGCTCAAGCCCTCTTATTTACCGCGCTGTTGGTTCGTGGTTTGTCAGCGTTGAAAAAATAAAACAGGATATGTTAGACGCAAACAATCAAATTTACTGGGTGCCTGAACACATCAAAGAAGGCAGGTTCGGAAAATGGCTTGAAGGAGCGCGTGATTGGGCGATCAGCCGCAGCCGTTTCTGGGGAAATCCTCTCCCCATCTGGAGATGCGAAACATGCGGCAAAACGATCTGCGCCGGCAGCCGCGCCGAGTTAAAGGAACTTTCAGGAATTTACCCGGAAGATCTTCACAAACATTTTATCGACAAAATTACAATTCCATGCGGATGCGGCGGAACAATGACGCGCGTGCCTGAAGTTCTCGACTGCTGGTTTGAATCGGGTGCAATGCCGTACGCGCAGAACCATTACCCCTTTGAAAACAAAGAATTTTTTGAAAAACATTTTCCGTCGGATTTTATCAGCGAAGGGCTTGATCAAACGCGCGGCTGGTTTTACACATTAACAGTTCTCGCGGCCGCTCTTTTTAAAAAACCGGCTTTTAATAATTGCGTTGTCAGCGGGCTTGTTCTTGCATCCGACGGCAAGAAAATGAGTAAAAATCTCAAAAATTACACCGATCCAAACGAAGTGATCAATCTTTTCGGCGCGGACGCAATGCGGCTGTTTCTCATTCATTCCGCCGTTGTTAAAGCGGACGATCTTCGTTACACAGATGATAGTGTGCGCGAAGTGATGAAGAGCATCATTATCCCGCTTTGGAACGCGTACAGTTTCTTTGTCACTTACGCGAACATTGATAATGTTACTACCGAGAGCGCGCCTTGCAATCCCGTGAATCCGCTTGATCAATGGATACTTTCCGAAGCGCAGACTCTTATCGAAAAAACAGGCGGCGCGCTTGAAGCGTACGATCTCAGCCGCGCTGTCGATCCGATTCTGCGTTTTATCGATCTTCTTAACAACTGGTATATCCGCCGTTCCCGCAGGCGTTTCTGGCGCAGCGGTAAAGACAGCGATAAGATTGAAGCATACGGCGCTCTATATGAAGCGTTAAAAACATTGATAACTGTCGCCGCGCCTTTTATGCCGTTCACAACGGACGCAATTTGGCAGAATCTGCGGCGCGAGGGTGATCCTGAATCTGTCCATCTTGCGGATTTTCCCGTTCCCGACGAAAAACGCCGCGATAGATCTCTTGAGTCGCGGATGTCGTCCGTCATGTCCGCGGTTTCTATCGGACGTTCTCTGCGTTCGCAGTACAACATCAAAGCGAGGCAGCCGCTTCGCAAGGCGGAACTTGTTACGCGCAACCAGGACGAGAAAAAATCGTTAATCGAAATGGCGGATATTATCCGCGAAGAGTTAAACGTAAAGGAAATAATTTTTTCAGATAACGAGGAAGACCTTGTTGAGTATGAAGTAAAAGCCAACTTCCGCGTTCTTGGAAAAGAGCTTGGCAAGGACATGAAAGCGGCGGCGGCGCGTATTGAAGCGTTAACCCATGACGAGATTCACAGCGTCATGGAAGGCTCATCTCTTTCCATTGACATCCCGTGCGAAGGCGGCGGAACGAGAGCGATTGAAATTACCGCCGGCAAGCTGGATATCCGCCGCAATGAAAAAGCGTCGCTTCGCATACTTAACGAAGGCACGCTCACAGTCGGTCTTGATACGGAAATAACCCGCGAGCTTTCGATGGAAGGCGATATCCGCGATCTAATCCGCGGCATACAAAACGCACGTAAAGAGATGGGGCTTTCCGTTACAGATCGCATAAAGCTTTTCATCTGCGGCAGTGATTCTTTAAAAGAAGCATGGACGCGTTTCGGCGAAAGCGTTGCGGCGGAAACTCTCGCTGTGAAAACCGAATGGATAAAAGTTGAAGGGCAAATTCCGCTGGAAGCCGGTGATGATACATGGTATGCCAAGATAGAGAAAAGTGTTTAACGGCTAATACGCAGTTAATAATGTAAAATGTTTTATATTGAAAAGATTTTTATAAGGAGCTGTATATGAATGAAAAAATTGTTATGCGAAACTCTGTTGTAAGTAATATTTTTCGCCGCTTGTTACTCGCCGCTATTATTCTCACTCTTCTTGTAAACTGCCAAAGTGCGCCGCAGGTTCCCGATGTTTTTACCGGGAATGTAAGCGCAGTTCCGCTTGAAAGCGGAGCCTCTGTTTATCTTTTCGCTAATGCCGCTGTTGTAAGACCTATCATCAATAATCTGCCGTTTGAAGAGCTGCGCGAAGAAAACGCGAGGAAGATGCTTGAAAAAACCGATTATCTCGCTGCGGCTATGTTTCCCAGGACAAGCGGACGGCGTTTTCAGGCAGTAGGGTGGGGTAAATATCCCAGTTCTCAGGCAGGTTTCGCTTTTTCAATTAACAATTCGTGGCGGCAAGAGAGATCAAACGCCGGCGGCAATTATTGGCATTCAGGCGCGAACAGGCTTTCAATCGCTCTTGAGTCGAGGCGGGCTTTTATTATATCTTCACTTAACAGCGAACCTTGCGATCCAAGAACGGCGCAGGGGATGGAGATTCCCGGTGATCTGAATGAATTCCGCGGCAACGCTCCCCTTTACGGCTGGATGGAGGATCCCTCCTCCGCCATTTTACGCATAATGAATGACGCCGGTTTACCTTTCCGCATACCTGTTCAAAAACTTTATTTCTCGCTTTCACCGGCGGCATCTCAGAAGTATGAAGCGGTATTGAGATTACAGTTTGAAAGTGTGTCCCAAGCCCGCGGATTATCTTCAATCCTCGGCCTTGCCGGAAATTTCATTTCCCCTGATCCCGGATCATTTATTACTATGCTTTTTTTCGCCAATCCGCCTGTTCAGAATAATTCATATGTCGATATAAGAACCGCCGAGATGGACGAAAGCGAGATAGCGCAGCTATTAAATCTTTTTCTGTTAACTAATTAGTATCGTATAGACAAACTAAAATTAACCGCGTTATGCGCTATCTTATGCGGCGCGCTTGATCGTCAATGACGCGGTCTATGTCAAACAATCTGTTTTCGTTGTTTCTGAATGTTCTGAAATATTGCCCGTCAATGTTTCTGCGGTCAAAGTAAATATAGCTCTGCATTTCTCTGAATGTAAAACCCGCGCCGACACCAAAAAACACGCTGAAGCCTCTTTCGCGTAACACGCGGTGTTTTTCCTCGATGGATTCAACTCCCGCGCCGAACGGGTATATGTAAAGATCGGTATCGCCGAGAATCGGGCGCACCTCCCTGTCCCACCGGTTTGTATCGTTCATAAACCATGACATCGGAATGTTGGGCATATTCAAATGCCCCCAACTGTGCGAGGCGAAATGCCATCCAAGTTCTTTCAGCCTGTTAACGACAGCTATCGCTTTTGCTTTTTCTTCCAGATACTCAGGCGAGTTTAAAATCCGCGCATTCGGAGTTCCCGTAACGCCCTCATACCCGACGTGTGTCTGATATCCGAGCACTCCTTCGTACCCTGTAAGCGCGATAATGCCTTTTGCGCCCCGCACGGAAAAATCAGGATGCTCAGCGAGAAATACTTCAAGATATGTAACTACATCAAGATCGTATGATATTTCCCCGCCGCTTGCGGTGTCTGTCCATGCCGCGATCCTGTTATTATCATCTATTATTAATTTGTATACGGAAGCGTTCTCCCTCACAAAATCGTAATAACTTAAATCATCAATCGATAAAATCATCGGCTTTTTTCCCTGCGGGACAAGAACTCTTTTTCCCGTTACGCGCTTTTGCCCGTTTACGTTAGTAATTTCGTATAATTCATTTATATCGACAAGCACGTAATTAGCCGCGTATAATTCATCAAGAACTTTTTTATATTCACCCGCTGTAACATACCATTCAAGAAAAAAACTCCGGTGGCTGCTTCTAAACGCGTCCTGCGGTCTTGACACAAGCGGATGGAAAAAAATGTTAAGAACTGAGCCGTCATAATAAACCATCGGCGGCTCTGCCTGCGGCGCAGTTACTTCGATGTTCGCGGAAGGCGCGGTTTCCTGCGTGGATGATGCTAAAGAAGGATTATCCTGCGCTCTCGCACAAGACAAAATAATAATAAAAATTAAGAAACAGATAAAAATTTTATTACTTTTCTTCATAACATTATAATAACCTTGTTTAGTTTTTTTGTCTTGACCTCTGATAATAATTTTGGTATCTTTCCTTGAAGAGGAAAATTTATGCCCACATATGAATACGAATGTAAAAGCTGCTCCCATCATTTTGAGATTCTCCAGTCCATGAGCGATGCGCCTCTTAAAGATTGTCCCGAATGCGGCGGTGAAGTCCGCCGGTTAATTCTGGGCGGAACAGGCGTTATTTTTAAAGGCTCTGGTTTTTATGTAACAGATAAGGGAAAATCGACAAAATCCGCTAAAAAAGAATCAAAAACCGATAAAACACCGGCCGTTTCAGCCTGTGCTCAATGCCCGGCAGGCGGCGAGTGTTCCGCCGCAAAACAGGAGAGCCAGTCAGCTTGATAGCAAGCAGGAAACCGCGTTTTTTTTGCGATAATTGCGGCGCCGAAGTCGGAAGCGATGTAAAGACGTGCCCGCGCTGCGGCCGTTATTTTGCTTCCGTCCGCTGTCCGTCCTGCGGCCATACAGGGCCTGACAGAATGTTTCAAAACGGCTGTCCGATGTGCGGCTATTCGGCTCCATCGTCTTCCAAAAAAGCAAATAACAAACCCGCTCATCGTCCCGCAGAACCGTTACCTTTTTGGACATATATCGCGGCCTTTTTCGCGCTGTTTGCCGTGATTGGTGTTTTGTCGTATTTAATAACAAGATAGAATAAAAAATTAATTAATGCAGATGAAGGAAGCAGCGCGGTTTAAGGCGGCGAAGGCATTGTCATATATACTACAGGCGGCGAGGAGGCGTACCGGCAAAACCTTTGCTAAGAATTCGCTTTCGAGCCCTCTAAATATAAAAAAATATCATTGTTTCAGAAATAGGTTGATCCTTAAAGTAAACACAATACAACGCGGGCAGGCGGTATCTGAGCGGGTCTGGAAAACCATTTTTGCGGTTCCCTGCGCAGGAGATGAAGCATCTGTAGAGCGAAGCTCGAAGGATACGAAGCTCCGAAGCAAGTGCTCAGCAAAGGTTTTGCAGACCCGCTCAGCTCCCGCCTGCCCGTATTGTATTAATTTTCCAAAAAATAAAACCTTAAATTTTCATCAAAAAAATTATGGATTTTTATTAAATCTACTTGACACATTTCATCAATCTTGGTACATTGAAAGTCCTGCCCTTTATTTTTCTTGAGGGGTCAAGGATATAGTCTAGGACTGTGTCTGGGAAATTTCAGCTTGTAAGCAAGTTTGACTAGCATACAGGTCTGACATAAATGAATGTTTAGGAGTTTTTGAGGAATGCCAACTATTAATCAATTGGTTCGTTCTGGAAGGGAGAAGGTTACCCACAAAACGAAGTCCCCGGCTTTAAAATCCTGCCCGCAGAAACGCGGCGTTTGTACGCGTGTAATGACTGTAACGCCTAAAAAGCCCAATTCAGCCCTTCGCAAAGTCGCCCGTGTGCGCCTTTCTCATGGGACTGAAGTTACGGCTTATATCCCCGGAATCGGGCATAATCTGCAGGAACACTCGGTAGTTTTGGTCAGGGGTGGACGCGTTAAGGACCTTCCCGGCGTACGTTACCATATTATTCGCGGCGCGAAAGATACCCTTGGTGTCGCTGACCGCAAACGCAGCCGTTCAAAATACGGCGCAAAGCGGCCAAAGGCCTAAGTTAGGATTAAATTATGGGAAGAAAGAAAAAAACCATTGACAGAGGGATTCTGCCGGATCCGCGGTACAACAGCGTTGTGGTTTCCAAGTTTGTAAACAGGATGATGTGGGAGGGAAAACGCTCTCTCGGCCTTCGTATTGTCCACGACGCTCTTGATGTACTTCAAAAGAAAACCGAGAAAGAACCCCTTGAAGTTTTTCTAAAAGCTTTAGATAATGTAAAACCGGTAATCGAAGTAAAGTCACGGCGTGTAGGCGGCGCGACTTATCAGGTTCCTGTGGAGATTCGGGAGACAAGGCGCGAAGCCCTCGGCATGAGGTGGGTAATAAGCGCGGCGCGCGCCCGTTCCGGAAAAGGCATGGGAGACCGTCTTGCGGCGGAGCTCCTCGATGCGTATAATAATACGGGTACCGCTTTCAAAAAGAAAGAGGACACGCATAAAATGGCCGAAGCCAATAAGGCGTTCGCTCATTACCGCTGGTGACCTGACCGCTTAATTTTAAGTGTGTTAAGGAATATATAGACTGACTGCTTGTAAAATTTAGCGGTCAGGTGTAGGTTGGAGATTCCAAACCGATCATCGCGTACGTGTATGTGCGCGTGAGACAGGTGGAACGAATGTGGATTGATTGCGTTATGTGCATATCGGGCGTGCGCCCGGTGTTGAACCGCCGCTTTTCCGTTCTTTAATCGTTTCCCTCTCATATTATTTTGTATTTTAGTGCGGACGGTAAAACTGCCCGTGCGAAGAAAATATATTTTAGTGCCCATGAAGGAGGACACAAAATGGCAAAGGATAAATTTAATAGACAAAAAATCCACATGAATGTCGGAACGATTGGTCACGTAGATCACGGCAAGACCACTCTTTCTGCGGCTATTACCATGCACTGCGCCAGAAAGTTTGGCGACAAGGTAATGAATTATGACGAAATTGACAATGCTCCTGAAGAAAAAGCCCGCGGTATCACCATTAACACCCGCCACCTTGAGTATCAGTCGGACAAGCGCCATTACGCGCACATCGACTGCCCGGGACATGCCGACTATATCAAGAACATGATCACAGGCGCTGCGCAGATGGACGGAGCCGTTCTCGTTGTTTCGGCGCCCGACTCTGTAATGCCCCAGACAAGAGAGCATATCATTCTCGCCCGTCAGGTAGGCGTTCCCCACATGATTGTCTATCTTAACAAGATCGATCTTCTTGACGACCCGGATCTTGTCGAGCTTGTCGAAGAAGAAGTAAAAGACGTTCTTACAGCTAACGGATTCCCCGGCGATAAAACACCGATCATCAAAGGCTCTGCCTTTAAAGCGATGTCGGAACCGGATAACCCCGAAGCCGTAAAATCAATCGAAGAACTGCTTGCGGCGATGGACTCATATTTCCCCGATCCGCAGCGCGACTCCGACAAACCGTTTATTATGCCGATCGAGGATGTTTTCACAATCCAAGGGCGCGGAACTGTCGTCACAGGTAAGGTGGAACGCGGCGTTCTCAAATTAAACGAAGAAATCGAGATTGTCGGTATCAGGCCTACAAAAAAGACCGTTGTTACCGGTATTGAAATGTTTAACAAACTGCTTGACGACGCACAGGCCGGCGATAATGTCGGTACGCTTCTCCGCGGTATTGATAAAAAGGAAGTTGAACGCGGACAGGTACTCGCCAAACCGGGTTCAATTACGCCTCACAGCAAATTTAAAGGTACGATTTATTGTCTGTCCAAAGAGGAAGGCGGACGCCACAGCCCGTTTATGACAGGTTACAGACCTCAGTTCTATTTCCGCACAACCGACATTACGGGAACTGTAAGGCTTCCCGAAGGCAAGGAAATGGTACTTCCCGGCGACAATACGGAAATTTTCGGCGATTTGATTCACCCGATTGCCATGGAGAAGGGGCTTCGTTTTGCTATCCGCGAAGGCGGCAAGACTGTAGCGTCAGGCCAGGTTACGGAAATTATTGAGTAGGAATGCCGGCGCTTTGTTACGCGGTTTTATCAAACGTTTTACGGCTGATAATTTTCGCGTAACGCTGCGGCGGGTTATCCCGGAGGAATGATGGTTAAGGAAAGAATTCGCGTAAGGCTGCGCGGTTTCGATGTTGAGCTTATTGATCAGAGCGCGAAGTCAATCACAGCGGCGGTGCGTAAGGCCGGAGCGAAAGTGACAGGTCCGATCCCGCTGCCGACGCGGATTAATAAGGTGACGGTTTTACGTTCGCCTCATGTTAATAAAAAGAGCCGTGAGCAGTTTGAGATGCGGACTCACAAGAGATTGATCGATATTATCAATCCATCCCCTGAAGTAATGGATTCTTTAATGAAACTTGAACTTCCTGCGGGTGTGGATGTAGAAATCAAACAGTAAATAAGCGACATTGAAACGTCGCTTATTTACACGTTAAATGACATTAGGTCTTTCGGCCTAACGTCGTTTAACGCAGCGGTTTACGGGCGGTTTCGCCGCCCTACATTCCACCTTTGGTGGAACATCGTAAACCGCCATAAACGGAGACTTTTATGTTTCCGTAAAAAAATCGTAGACGGTTCCGGGGTTTCCCCTGAATAACGTGCGTTGCAGGCGGCTTAAAAAGCGGTCTGCTTAGGAGTACAACGATGTTAGGGCTGTATGCCAGAAAGGTCGGGATGACACAGGTTTTTGATGAATCGGGTAACATGCATCCGGTAACGGTAATGCGTGTCGATCCGAATGTTGTCATCGCTACAAAGACAAAAGAAATTGACGGTTACGCCGCGGTGGTTATCGGTATAGACGAAGCCAAAAAACACCGCGTATCAAAACCGGACGCGGGGCAGTTCGCGAAAACCTCTATCAAGGAAGAGAAAGAATCAGATAAGGGATCCGGCAAAAAAGGTAAAGCAAAAAGGATCATCCGCGAGATTGATATAACTGTAAAAAAGCGGATACTTGAGCTTCGCGATTTTGAGAAGGAAGTCGCTGTAGGAGACGCTCTTGGAATCGAGGTATTGGAAGGCTTAAGGTATGTTGATGTGTCCGGCGTTTCAAAGGGCAAGGGATTTCAAGGCGTTGTAAAAAGATACAAGTTTGGCGGCGGGCGGAAAACCCACGGTTCCAAATTTCACCGTGAACCCGGTTCCACAGGACAGAACACCTACCCGCACAGAACTTTTAAAAACAGAAAGCTGCCGGGGCGCATGGGACGGGAAAGAGTCACAGTCTTAAGTCTTAAAGTCGTAAAAACCGATACGGAAAAACGGCTTATCATGGTTCGCGGCGCTGTACCGGGCATTAACAAAGGTCTTGTGTTTGTCAGAGCCGCGGTCAAGAAGGGACGGTAGCAATGAACTATAAAGTATTTTCCAAAGAAGGCAAGGAACTGCGTACCATCGCTCTTGACGATAATGTTTTCGGCCTTCCCGTAAATGATGATTTGATCTGGTACGCGATAAATAATGAGCTTGCCAACAGAAGACAAGGAAATGCCTGTACAAAAGGGCGCGGCGAGGTTAACGGCTCAAACGCGAAACCTTATAAGCAAAAAGGCACAGGACGCGCGCGGAGAGGCGATAAAAAATCGCCGATTCTTGTCGGAGGCGGCACGATTTTCGGTCCGAAACCGAAAGATTATTCCTATTCAATACCGAAGAAAGCAAAGAGAAACGCGCTTAAAACGATTCTGAGTTTGAAAGCGCAAAGCGATACATTAAAAATAATTGAAGACTTTTCGATAGATTCCGGAAAAACAAAAGACCTTGTAAAACTTCTTGACGGCTTCACGCAGGCGGGATTCAACTCGGGATTAAGAACCGTTTTAATTCTTAAAGATGATGATCCGATGCTCAAACGCGCCGCGGCGAACATCCCCTGGTTAAGTTATCTTTCTTATAACAGGCTGGAAGCTCATGAACTTTTTTACGGGCGTCAAGTGCTGATGCTGGAAACTGCCGCGAAAAACCTCAACGAATTTTACAACGCGAAGGAGGCCGGCAAGTGATTCAATACGAAGATATTTTAATTGAACCTGTTCTTTCCGAAAAAGCGAATCAGTTACGCGAAGAAGGGAAGTATGTTTTTAAGGTTAACCCCTTGTCGACAAAACCGCAGATCATGGAAGCTGTACGCAGATTGTTTAACGTACATCCTATTTCCTGTACAACAATGAATGTTGGCGGCAAGCCGAAACGGCAGCGGTACCGCAAGGGATACACCGCCGACTGGAAGAAAGCGATTGTGAAACTTCCTAAAGAAGAGAAAATCTCAATCTTTGAAGGCGTATAGGGGATCAGAGGAATAATATGGCCATTAAGACATACAAACCAATAACGCCGGGAATGAGGACATACACAAGTCTTGATAACTCGGAACTGAGTGTTCAGAAACCGGAAAAAACGCTTACAAAAGGCAAGCAAAAAGGATCAGGCCGCGATTCATTCGGGCGTATCAGCGTACGCCATAAAGGCGGCGGTCATAAACGCAAATACCGAGTGATTGATTTTAAACGCGATAAAACCGGCATCCCCGGTAAGGTCTCGTCAATCGAGTACGATCCAAACCGCAGCGCGAATATCGCCCTCATCTTTTACAATGACGGCGAGAAACGCTACATCATTGCTCCCAAGACATTAAAAGTTGGAGCGAAAATTTTAAGCGGCCCTGACGCTCCCATTGAAGCCGGTAATGCGCTTCCGCTGGAAAATATTCCCCTCGGCTTTAATGTTTACAATATCGAGCTTACTCTCGGCAAGGGCGGGCAGATTGCGCGTTCGGCAGGAGCAAGCGCGCTTATCGCCGCGAAAGAAGGCGATTATGTTACGCTGAAACTTCCGTCAGGCGAAATGCGCATGGTGTTTAAAAAATGTTACGCGACAATCGGAAACGTCGGCAACGAAGACCATATGAACACGGTCGACGGCAAGGCCGGCAGAAAAAGATGGAAGGGCATACGCCCGACTGTCCGCGGTATGTCGATGAACCCTGTGGATCATCCGCACGGCGGCGGCGAAGGCAGAAGCAAGGGTATTCATCCTGTTACTCCCTGGGGTCAGCCGACTAAGGGATATAAGACCAGAAAGAAACACAAACCTTCTTCCAGGTTTATCGTAAGCAGAGGCAAGAAGAAAAAATGATGTTAAACATAATTGTTTTTAATAGGAGAGTAGGAAGGTAGTATGTCAAGATCCGTAAAGAAGGGGCCCTTTATTGAGAAGAGCCTTTATAAAAAAGTACTGGAGCTGAGCAAGTCGGGAGAAAGGAAAATGATAAAGACCTATTCCCGCTGTTCCACCATCATTCCTGAAATGGTAGGCGGAACCATCTCCGTATACAATGGAAAAACATGGATTCCCGTGTATATTACCGAAAACCTTGTTGGCCATAAACTTGGCGAGTTTGCTCCCACGCGCATTTTCCGCGGGCACGCAGGCTCGGACAAGAAGGCCTCGGCGAAATAGGCAGGATTATGAAAGACACGAAAACTGGTTATAGAGCAGTCACAAAATTTTTAATCGGCTCTCCGTTTAAGATCAGGCCGGTCGCGGATTTGGTGCGGCGGAGGACTTATCCGGAAGCTGTTTCAATTCTGGAAAATATGCCTCACAAGGGAGCCCGCTTAATCGGTAAAACGGTTAAATCAGCGGCGTCTAACGCTCTTGTTGGTAATAAAAAACTTGACGAGGATATGCTTTATATCCGCGAGATTTATATTGACGAAGGACCTCGTCTTAAAAGAATCTGGTTCCGGGGCAGGGGGCGTGCAGATATGCAGGTAAAGCGAATGTGCCACATAACAGTAGTTGTTGATGAGGCAGCCGGTGAAGTAGCGCCAGTAAGTTCGGCGGACGGAAATAAATCCAAAAAGGCGGCGAAATAATGGGACAAAAAGTTAACCCGACAGGGCTTAGAGTCGGCATTAATAAAACATGGGGTTCCCGCTGGTACGTTGATCCAAAGGAGTATATTAACGCTCTTCACGAGGATCTAAAACTTCGTGAATTTATTCTTGATATGCCCGAGACAAAAGGCGCTGATATTGCGGAGCTGGAAATTATCCGTCATCCGCAGCGCATTACAATTACGATTCATACGGCGCGTCCCGGCGTTATCATCGGAAAAGAAGGCGCGACAATTGAAAAAATCGGCAACGATTTACAGAAAAAAGTAATTAAAAATAACAGTAAAAAAGTTCAGATTAAAATTAAACAAGTTGGAAACGACGGCGATAATAACGCGCAGATCATCTCGCAGAAAATCGCGCGCCAGCTCCTCGCCCGCGCTTCTTTCAGGCGCACGATGAAACAGGCTATTTCCAACGCGATTAAAAAAGGAGCCCAGGGAGTCAAGGTTCGTCTTTCGGGACGTCTCGGCGGCGCGGAAATGTCACGCACTGAAGAGGCGAAAGAGGGACGCATCCCGCTTCATACATTAAGGGCTGATATTGATTATGGTTTTTCCGAGGCGCATACCCCCTTTGGTTCAATCGGCGTAAAGGTTTGGGTTTATAACGGCATGAAATACGGAAAAGAACAAAAGGAAGACGCAGGCGCTCTTGTCCGCAAACGGCGGGAAAGATCTCCTGCCAGGAGTTAGTATGCTTAGTCCAAAACGAGTAAAGCGCCGGAAAGTGCAGAGGGGCAATATGCCCGGAAATGCCACCAGGTGCAACAATGTTGTTTTCGGCGATTACGGCCTTGTTGCTTTGGACAGGATGTGGATCACCAACAGGCAGCTTGAGGCGGCGCGTATCGCGATTAACCGCCATGTAAAACGCGGCGGCAAAATGTGGATTCGCATTTTCCCGGACAAGCCGTTTTCCAAGAAACCGGCGGAGACCCGCATGGGAAAGGGAAAAGGCGCACCTGAGTATTGGGTAGCTGTCGTTAAACCGGGAACAGTAATGTTCGAACTCGGCGGCGGTATCAACCGCGCTCTCGCCGAAGAAGCGATGGCTCTTGCGGGATCAAAACTTCCGATTAAAACGAAGTTTGTAGCCCGCGCGGAAATGGAACTTGGAGCTTAGGAGTAAAAATGAAAAATTCATTTAAAAACCTGTCGTATGCCGAGCTCAAAGCCAAGCGGGACGACCTTAAAAAGAAGTATATGGAATTCCGTTTTAAGATAATTATCGGGCATGTTGATAACCCTCTGCAAAAACGGACACTGCGCCGGCAGATTGCAAGGTTAAATACATTGATCCGTGCGCATGAAATTTCGCAGCAAAAGCAAAATGCATTGCCGCAGCAACAAGCGTTGCCGCAGCAACGAGCGGAGGCTAAATAATGTCAGAAAAAGCCGTCAGCGGAAAAAAAGAATTTATCGGTGTTGTAAAGAGCGACAAGATGGAAAAAACAATCGTTGTCTCAATAGAGACATTGACCCTCCATCCTCTTTATAAAAAGTACATCAAACGCGCCAAGAAATTAAAGGCTCATGATGAAAAGAACGAAGCAAAAATCGGCGATCGCGTCCGTGTGATTGAATGCAGGCCAATCAGCAAAGAGAAATGCTGGAAGCTCGTAGAAATTATCGAGCGCGCCAAATAGGGGAGATAGAAGATGATTCAAGTTGAAAGCTTCCTGAATGTGGCGGATAATTCAGGCGCAAAACTGGTTCAGTGCATAAAGGTTCTGGGCGGAACAAGGCGGAGATACGCCGCGATTGGCGATATAGTTGTAGTCGCGGTTAAAGAAGCCATTCCTACGTCCGTGATTAAAAAAGGCACGGTGGAAAAAGCAGTTGTAGTGCGTACGCATAAAGAATACCGCCGGCCTGACGGAACCTATATCAGGTTTGATGATAATGCGTGCGTCATAATCGACGCGGCGTTAAACCCGAAAGGTAAACGCATTTTCGGGCCCGTAGCGCGGGAGCTGAGAGAAAGGAGCGAATTTATGAAGATCGTTTCTCTAGCCCCGGAGGTATTATAGGAGCATGATATGACCACAGCGGCGCATAAATTTAAACTTAAAAAAGAAGACACTGTCCAGGTTATTGCCGGAAAAGATAAAGGTAAAAGAGGCAGGATCTTAAAGATAATTCGTGATAAAGACCGGATTGTTGTTGAAGGCGTAAACCTTGTAAAAAAGGCAAAGAAAAAAAGAAAACAGAACGATCGCGGCGGCATAATTGAAATAGAAGCCGCTCTTCATTCTTCCAATTTAATGATCGTCTGCAAAAAATGCGGACCGACCCGTATTGGAATAAAGATGGAAGGCGATAAAAAGGTAAGAATCTGTAAAAAGTGCGGGGAGGTATTATAATGGCGGCGGCAGCAGCAACAGTCAATAAAGATTATGTACCCCGGCTGAAAAAGATTTATAAAGAGACGATCGCCCCCGAGATGCTAAAGGATTTTGGGTATAAATCAACAATGCAGATACCCAAGCTTAAAAAAATCGTTGTAAGCATGGGCGTAGGAGAGGCGCTTCAGAATAAGAAACTTCTGGATGCCGCGGTTGATACATTGACCCAGATTACAGGGCAGAAAGCAGTAAAAACGAAAGCAAAAAAGAGTATCGCGAATTTCAAGATCAGGGCTGGTCAGGAAATCGGAGCGAAAGTAACGCTGCGCGGATCGATAATGTACGAGTTCTTTGACAGGCTTGTAAATGTCGCGCTTCCGCGCGTTAAGGACTTCCATGGTATTAATCAAAACGCGTTTGACGGTCATGGAAATTACTCGCTCGGTATTCAGGAGCAGATTATTTTCCCGGAGATCGATTTTGACAAGATCGAAAAAGTAGCCGGGCTTAATATCGCAATTGAAACATCCGCGCAGACGGACGCGGAAGCGAAGGCATTCTTAAGTAAGTTCGGAATGCCTTTCAGGAAATAGTTTTAAAAGGAGAGGAAATGGCACGAAAAGCAATGATAATAAAAGCGCAGCGGACTCCGAAATACAAAACACGGAAAGTAAACCGCTGCAGGATCTGCGGAAGGCCCAGGGGCTTTTTACGGAAATATGAGATGTGCCGTCTTTGCTTCCGGAAACTCGCAAGCGAAGGGATGATTCCCGGCGTAACAAAATCAAGCTGGTAGGAGATTAGGATGAGCGTATCAGATCCCGTTGCGGACATGCTGACAAAGATACGGAATGCCGGCATGGCAAAGCATGAAAAAGTAGATATTCCCACCTCCAGGCTTAAACTTGAGATAGTCAAGATATTAAAGACAGAAGGGTATATTAAAAATTTTAAAAAGGCGAATCAGGAAGGCGCAAATGTGATCCGGGTTTTCCTTAAATACGATGACAATACCGTTCCCATTATTCACGGCATCGAAAAGGTTTCAAAACCAGGGCGGCGTGTGTATATGGGCTATAAAAATATGCCGAGAGTTTTAAACGGCTACGGAACCCTGATCGTTTCTACGTCACAGGGTGTTACAACAGGCAAAAAAGCCGCGGAGAAAAAAGTCGGCGGCGAAGTAATCTGTACAGTATGGTAAACAGAAAGGGTTAATCGAGGGTTAATATGTCCAGAATCGGAAAGATACCGGTTAAAGTTCCCGGCGGGGTTAAGGTCAAGTTTCAAAATAATGAAATGATCGTAGAAGGCCCAAAAGGAAAATTAACGCAAAAATACCACCCCGTCATCAGTTTTGAAGACAAGGGAGGGGAGATTGTTGTCAGCCGGGCGAATGAAGAAAAACAGGCAAAGGCGTTTCACGGTCTTTACCGCAACCTGCTTAACAATATGGTGATCGGTGTTTCAGCCGGCTTTAACAGATCTCTTGTTATAACCGGCGTCGGCTACCGCGCGGAGTTGCAGGGAAAACTTCTCTCCTTAAGCCTTGGTTATTCAAATGACATTTATGTCGGTATTCCCGACGGGCTTTCCGTCACAGTTGATCAGGGCGGAAAACTAACAGTCTCAGGGATTGATAAACAGAGGGTCGGAGAATTTGCGGCTCAGATTCGCAGGTTAAGAGGCCCCGAGCCTTACAAGGGCAAGGGTATTCGTTATGATGGTGAAATCATCAGGCGGAAAGTCGGTAAATCGGGTGTTAAGTAGGTAGAATATGTTACAGAAAATGCTGGAAAAAAACAGAAAACGGCTTAGGCGGAAAATTCACATACGCAAAAGAGTAAGCGGAACCGCGGAAAGGCCGCGTATGACGGTTACCAAAAGCAACCGCCGTCTTTCGGTTCAGATTATTGACGATGTAAAGGGTCACACTCTTGTAAGCGCCTCCACAATGGAAGAGGAATTAAAGAACCTGAAACCCACCGTTAAAGACGCGGAAAAGTTAGGTGACATTGTCGGGAAGCGGCTGTTGGAAAATAATATCAAGACGGTTGTTTTTGATCGTAACGGATATTTATATCATGGAATTATTAAGGCTTTGGCCGATGGTACCCGTAAAGCGGGAATAAATTTCTAGGGGGCATGATGTCGAAAGCGAAAGAACAGGTTAAAGACAATACCGAAGAATCTACCGAAGTGAAAGATGTCGAAGCCGGCGCGGAAGCCGCGGCGGAAACACGTTCCGAAGGAAGAGGCGGACGGCGCGGACGCAGAGATCGCGGAGATCGTGAACCTATAGAAAAAGAAAAAGAGTTTATAGAAAAACTTGTTAAATTAAACAGAACCGCCAAGGTCGTAAAAGGCGGAAGGCGTTTTTCATTTTCCGCTCTCACCGTTATCGGCGACAGGAAAGGAAAAGTCGGCTATGGTTTCGGCAAAGCGAACGATGTTTCGGAAGCAATCCGCAAGAGTATCGATAAAGCAAAGCGCAACATGATTCTGCTGCCTGTTAAAAACGGAACCATCCCCCACGAAGTGATGGGATTTTTCAAGGCTTCGCGCGTTCTTCTCAAGCCCGCGTGTTCGGGAACAGGTATCATCGCCGGAGGAGCGGTCAGAGCGATCATGGAAGCCGGCGGTGTAACCGATGTTCTTTCAAAGTCTATCGGATCATCAAGCCAGTACAATGTGGTCAAAGCGACATTTGACTGTATCAATAGAATGATGGATGCAAGGACCGTATCAAGAAACCGCGGTAAGTCCTTAAGCGAGCTGTGGGGTTAGAATGAAACAGGTTTCATTTTCGATTTTATTTCAGGTAAGGTTAATATGGCAAAAATAAAAATCCGTCTTGTACGCAGTACAATCGGCCAGCTTCCGGTGCACCGCGCCACAGTCCGCTCGCTCGGCCTTCGCAAGATTGGTTCAAGCACGGTGCAGGAAGATAATCCGGCCATAATGGGAATGGTTAGGCATGTATCTCATCTTGTAGAGGTTGAGAAAGCAGACGGCGCATCAGCCGGAAAGGATAAAAAATAATGGCGCACGATTTTGATTTACACGCCCCTGCGGGCGCTAATAAACGTAAACGCATACTCGGACGCGGGCAAGGCTCAGGAAGAGGTACAACGTCAGGAAAAGGCAACAAGGGGCAGAAGGCCCGTTCAGGCGGAAAAACCTATGTCGGCTTTGAAGGCGGACAGATGCCTCTTTACCGCAGACTCGCGCAGAGAGGATTTTCCAATTATCCTTTTAAACAGGAATGGCAGGTTATCAATCTGGGCGAAATTGAAAAACGTTTTGAAAACGGCGAAACAGTCGATCTTGCGACCCTTATTAAAAAAAGGCTTGCAAAAGGATCGGTTCCTGTTAAGATTCTTGCCAACGGCGATTTTTCTAAAAAATTAAGTTTTAAAGTTGACGCGATTTCCGCGTCGGCGAAGGAAAAGGCAGAGAAGGCGGGCGGAGATGTAACTGTCATTCCTCCTCAGGAAAAAGCAAGGCCAAAAAATAAAATGGGTCAGGGTGCGAAAGCCGCCAGAATTAAAGCGGCAAAAGCAAAATCAGCTAAGGCTGCAGCAAAAGCAGGCGGAAAATAAATGGCTAATCCCATAATCGGTATTTTTAGAATAAAGGAACTGCGCGAGCGCATCCTCTTTACAGTCGGAATGTTGACTGTATTCAGGATTGGAGCCGTATTCCCGATACCGGGCATCAATGTAAGAGAGTTGTCGCGTTACTTCATGGATCAGGTAAACTCAGGAAATCCGATTGTGGATTACCTGGACTTTTTCGCGGGCGGCGCGTTCTCTAACTTCTCGGTGTTCATGCTTGGTATCATGCCTTACATCTCAATGTCGATTATTATGCAGCTTCTGCTTATTGTTTTCCCGAAACTTAAAAAAATCTCTCAGGAAGACGGCGGAAAAAAGAAGATACAAAAATGGCAGCGTTACGGAACCGTCTTGGTTTGTTTGATTCAATCTTACGCTGTTACCCAGTACGCGCAGGTTATTTCACGCAGCGTCGATAACCTTTTAAACATCGGGCTTCTTCCGTTTACATTGATCGCGATGCTCACAGTTACTACGGGGACAATGTTCCTCATGTGGATAGGCGAGCAGATTACTAAACGCGGAGTCGGAAACGGAATTTCGCTTTTGATCTTTGCCGGTATTGTGGCGCGTTTGCCTCAGGCTGTCTGGGAACTTTTTGACATGATGCGCAAGGGTAACTTAAACCCTGTCTTTGTTATCATCGTGTTTGTAATGTTCGTAGCAGTTATCTCTCTTGTAGTATTTGAACAGCAAGGACAGCGCAAGATTCCCGTTAACTACGCGAAGAGAGTAGTGGGAAGAAAAATGTTCGGAGCGCAGAATACCTATATCCCGTTTAAGATAAATCCATCGGGTGTTATTCCCGTTATTTTCGCTTCTTCAATTTTAACATTCCCGCTTCAAATCGCGCAGACTGTAGGCGGCAATGTCTCATGGCTCGCAGCCGTCGCGAACGCGCTGAGTCCGATGGGGCTTTTATATAATATTTTTTATGTGTTATTAATCATCTTCTTCGCTTATTTCTACACGCAGGTTACTCTTAACCCGATAGAGATCGCGAAGCAGATCAGGGAGAACGGCGGTTCCATTCCCGGGATTAGAACTGAGCGTATCGAGGAATACCTCACAAAAATCCTAAACCGCATTGTGCTTCCGGGTTCGATGTATCTGGCTTTCATTGCCGTAATTCCGACGATCATTCAGTGGGCTTTCAAGTTCCCAACGTCAATTTCTTACTTGATGGGCGGTACGTCGCTTCTCATTTTAGTCGGTGTTGACTTGGACACAATGAGCCAGATCGAAGGATTGCTGAAAATGCATCATCATGAAGGTCTTGTAAAACGCGGGAGACTGCGCGGACGGAATTTATAAGACGGGGAACTTGTAATGTTTTTTGATTTAGGAGAATATAAGAAATGAAAGTCAGAACCAGCGTTAAGCCGATTTGCGATAAATGCAAAGTCATTAAGCGAAATGGGATTATCCGCATTATTTGCCAGAATCCCAAACATAAACAAAAGCAAGGCTAAGGTAAGGAGTAATAATGGCGCGTCTAGTGGGAGTTGACCTCCCTAATAAACATGTGAATATCGCATTAACCTACGTTTTTGGAATCGGCAGATCAAGCGCGGATGAAATTGTCGCGAAAGCTAAGATCGATCCGATGCGTTTGATAAATGATCTTTCTCAGGAAGAATTAAACGACCTCAGGAATATCATCGAAAGTGATTACAAAGTAGAAGGCCGTCTGCGTACAGAAATCGCTCTTAACATTAAGCGGCTTATGGATATTGGCTGTTACCGCGGTTTAAGGCATCGTAAGGGATTGCCGCTTCGGGGTCAGCGTACAAGGACAAACGCCCGTACACGCAAAGGCAAAAAGAAAACCGTTGCCGGTAAGAAGAAATAGGATATACGGAGGAATAAGTGGCTCAAGCTGCAAAGACTACAAAAAAGAAGAAAGAGAAAAAGTCAGTATACGAAGGCAATGTCTTTATTCAGGCAACCTTCAACAATACAATCGTTACGATTACAGACCTTATGGGTAACACTGTTTCATGGGCGAGTTCCGGCATGCTGCAATTCAGAGGCGCGAAAAAATCAACGCCTTTCGCGGCTCAATCCGTAACAGAAACCGCAGCGCAAAAAGCGCTTCAGGCAGGTTTACGTGAAGTTCATGTTTATATCAAGGGGCCTGGAATCGGCAGAGAGTCGGCTATTCGTCAGCTCGGCGTAATGGGTATCAAGGTTAAATCCATAAGCGATGTTACCCCCATTCCGCATAACGGCTGCAGACCAAGAAAAACGCGACGTATATAACATAAAGGGAGAAGGAATATGGCAAGATACACCGGCCCTGTTTGCAGGATGTGCCGTGTTGAACAAAAAAAATTGATGCTCAAGGGGAACCGCTGCAGAAGCGATAAGTGTCCCATGAATAAAGATAGAAAGCGCTCCGCGCCCGGAAAGGATCCAAAATCCCGCCCCGGTAAAAGATCCGATTATGGTTTCCAGTTAAGAGAAAAACAGAAACTTAAAAGGATCTACGGAATGTTGGAAAAGCAGTTCAGGCTTTTCTTTGAACGCGCCCAGCGTATGCCTGGTATCACCGGCGAAAATCTTTTTGTACTGCTGGAAAGACGGCTGGACAATGTTGTTTACCGATTTCGTTTCGCTTCATCAAGAAGCCAGGCAAGGCAGCTTGTACTGCACGGCCATGTATGCGTGAACGGTAAAAAAATAACCATTCCTTCCTACATTGTAAATCCTGAAAATGAAGTGAGCATCGTGGAAGGAAGCAGAAACATGACTGTTATCAAGGATGCGTTAAGGGAATACGGAAAGTCAGGTGTGATGCCGTGGCTCAGCCTCGATCCTGACGCAATGAAAGGGAAGTTCCTCGCGTCTCCGCGCCGCAGTGATATCACAGACCTTGGTGATATCAAGGAACAGATGATAATCGAATTGTATTCTAAATAGGAGTTTTCATGGCCCGTAAAAACCTTATGCAGGGATTGAAACGACCAAAAAGTTTTACTTTTGAGCATGGAGAATTAAATCAGAACTACGGTAAATTTATTGCCGCTCCGTTCGAGCCGGGATTCGGAACGACGGTTGGTAATACATTGCGGAGGGTTCTTCTTTCTTCAATTCAAGGGTACGCGATTACCGCGGTAAAAATTGAATCCATTGACTCTGGCGGAACTACTCACAATGTGTCCAGCGAATTTGAAACAATTCCGAATATAGTAGAAGACACTCTTGAAGTTATCAACAACCTTAAACAGATCCGCCTTAAACTGACTGAAGACGCCGAGCAGGATGTCCTCCTTTATGAATGGTCAGGTAAACGTGATATAAAGAGCGATGATTTCGCGCGTTTCGGACAGGTGGAAGTTCTTTCCTCAAGCCAGCACATAATGACATTGATGGACGACGCCAACATCAGATTTGAGATTCAGATTGATCTCGGCCGCGGTTATATGCCTTCCGAAGTCAATGAACGCTACATTGAAGTAATAAATACGATCCCTGTGGACGCGATATTCTCCCCTGTTAGGAAAGTAAAGTTCAATGTAGAATCAACCCGCGTCGGACAGCGAAACGATTATGACAAACTCGTTCTTGAGATATGGACAGACGGAACGATCAAACCTGAAGACGCTCTAGCCGAAGCCGCGAAGATCGCGAAAGATCATTTTTCGGTCTTTATCAATTTTGACGAAAATAATCTTGGAATCGAAGATGATATTGACGATGAAAACGATCATATCCGCAAAATTTTAAATACTCCGGTTGAGGAGCTTGAGCTTTCCGTGCGTTCATCGAACTGTTTAAAGAACGCGAACATAAAAACGATAGGCGAGCTTACACGCAAGACGGAAGATGATATCGCGAGAACGCGCAATTTCGGCAAGAAATCGCTTATGGAGATCAAGGAGAAACTTAAGGAATGGAACTTAAGCCTTGGCATAACCGATTTAAACGTTCTTAAAAACGCGCGCGCCAATATTGAAACAAAGGTAAAGGAAACGGAAGATGAAACATAAAAGAGGTTTTAATCCGCTTAACAGGATGTCGGCGCACCGTAAGGCGCTTCACCGCAGTATGGTAACAAGTCTGTTTAAGCAGGAGAGGATCAGGACTACTAAAGCCAAAGCTCTGGCGGTCCGCAGAACGGCGGAGAAAATGATTACCCGCGCGAAAGAAGACACGGTTCACAACAGGCGCATTGTTTCAAGCAGGCTTTTCAGCGAAGCGATTGTCGATAAACTTTTTACCAATATCGCGCCGAGAATGAAGGAACGCGAAGGCGGATATACCCGTATTTTAAAATTGGGCGAACGCAAAGGCGATGCCGCAGAGATTGTGATTCTGGAACTGGTGGATTACAAACTGGAAACTGACGGTAAAAAATCCAAAAAGAGTAAAGAAAAAGAAAAGTCCGGCGCTCCGGCAAAGGATAAGGGGAAATAAATGGCAAAACCGCACAGAGGAAGAGTTTTAAGAGAATTATTCGCGCGCGGACGCGGTGAGTGTCCTGTATGTAAAAGAAACAATGTAAAAATTTTATATGAGCAGGAATCCGGCGGACAGAAATTTAAAATTTGCAAAACCTGCAAAGCCGCAATTAAAAACGGCACAAAAAAGCTGCCTGCGGTTGAAGCTCCCGCCGCGAAGGAAACAACGGCTTAAGACGAATATTTTTATTTAGATTATTAAAGGCTTTTCCTTCTTCGGGAAAGCCTTTTTAATTATTATCATCATTACTGAAGGGATTATTCATTATTATTTTTGCGTTTACTCTTTCTATAACCGTGTTAATATAATCCATTGTTAAAGTTCTGTCGTTAATTCTGATTCTGTGCAGCGACAGAAGTTCATCTGTGTATTCGTATAACGGATAAATTCTTGTATTTGTAAAATTGGTTTCATAATGAGTCACAACAGGGATTATTCCGTAATCGGAAATTTCCGCGCGTGGCTGCGGGGATTCCTCCAATGTAAAAGTAATAACCGCAATAGCGCCGATTACTCTTTCTTTTTCACTCTGATGTGAAACAAAATTCCCTATGGAATAGAACACAAGAGTTTTTCTTCCATCTTCAAGTACAATTGTTTCCGCACGCTGGAGTACATGAGGGTGATGTCCGATTACTAAATCAACATTAAGTTCGGCTAGAAACATTGCAAGATCAGTCTGGCTCCTGTCAGGCTCCGGCAGGTATTCGGCCCCCCAGTGCATGGAAACGATTAAAAAATCACATAACGAGCGCAGTGCGTTTATTTCCTGCGTCATTTTTTCCCTGTTAATAAGTGATATAAGATTCGGGTTATCTCTGGGAACGGAATAACCGTTTAAACCGTAAGTGTAGGATAAGAATCCAAAGGTAATATTATTTTGCGTTATAAGTCTTGCGCTTTCTCCTTCTTTTCTTGCGCCTATTACGGTAAATTCCTCAAACGTATCCAGATAATCAAGAGTCGCGAGTATACCGGCTCTTCCCATATCCATGGTGTGGTTGTTAGCGATATTAATTACATCAAAACCCGTGTCAGAGAGAACCGGCGCAAGCGATTGAGGAGAGTTAAAATTCGGATAGCCTGAGTGGCCGAAACTCTCTCCTGCCATTACTGTTTCCTGATTTATAAAAGCGATATCCGCGCCTCTTATAATTTCCCTTACGCGCGAATAGATCGGGAAAAAATTATATTCGCCGTTTACCAGCGACGAGTTTATTAATGTTATGTGAAACAGATTATCGCCCGCCGCCGCCATAGTAAGCGAATATCTGCGCGGCATTTCAGGCGCGGTCTCCTGCGTTTCAATGGTATCTTCGCTGTCATCAATTGAAATTAAGTTTTCGCTTTCTAAAGCGGCGCTTCGGCTTTCGTCATCACGCCGGTCTATACGGGTTTCTTCTTCAATCCTGACATCGCTGTACGGATCATGTCTTTGCTCCATGACTGTTGTAAGCAGGCAGCTTGAAAACAACGGCAATATTACAATTGATATTATTATTTTATTTTTTATATCTGCCACCAATTACCCTTTGAGACCCGGAAAGGTCGTTGAATAATTGTATATTATCATATCCATGTTTTTCAAGTAAATTTGATATATCTTTCATCTGCCGGGGATCGGCTTCCAATAACAGAACGCCGTCCTTTTCAAGGTACTGCGGCGCGTTTTCTATTATTCGTTTTATTATATCAAGTCCATTTTCTCCGCCGTCAAGCGCGGTACGCGGTTCGTTTTGTACTTCGGCTGGTAAGGATGATATTTCCCCGGAAGGAATGTAAGGCGGGTTTGATACTATAAGAGAAAAAATCTCAGATACAGGCACTGAAACATTATGAATAAGCGGAGAAGAAAGAAATGGATTTTTTAACGCGTCAAATAGATCTCCGTGATAAAAATCTATTTTTCCATTCGGTAAAAGACGCGAAGCGTTTTCTTTAGCTGTCTCTAAAGCCTTTATTGATATATCCGCAGCGTATATTTCCAAAATCGGTATCTCTTTTTTTATTGCAATAGCAATTGCGCCAGATCCTGTGCATAAATCTAAAACTTTTATTCGTGCCGAAAGGTTTAATACTTCGCTGCTTGCGCCGGGGTTGTTGATTTCTTTGTGTCTCTGTGCCTCTGCGTTATTTATTTTTGATAACACTTCCAGAGCAGCCTCGACTAATGTTTCGGTGTCTGGTCTTGGTACCAGAACTGATTTGTTTACCAAAAAATCCAGTCCGCGGAATTCTTTTTTACCCGTGATATACGCTGTACATTCACCGCCGGCTCTTCTTTCTATAAGTTCGCAAAAAGCGGCGCAGGTTTTTTCTGATAACTGCTCTGTCGCGCGGGCGGTTAAAGCCGCTCGTGTGGTATTTAACACATGAGCCAGCAGAAGAGAAGCGTCAAGACCCGGCGTTTCTATACCGGCGTATTTTAAATCGGCGCTTCCCTGCGCAAGCGCTTCGCGGATTATCATTTTTTATGAGGCTTCCGACATACTGCTTTGTAACAATTCTTCTTTTGCGGATAATTTCAAAGTGTCGAATAGTTCCGCGGCTTCTCCCTGCATAATAATGTCAAGTTTGTAAAGGGTAAGATTAATGCGGTGATCCGTAAGCCGGTTCTGCGGAAAATTGTATGTCCTGATTCTCTGAGAACGATCGCCTGAACCTACCTGATTTTTTCTGGCTTCGGCTCTTTGCGCCGCGGCTTTCGCTTCTTCCATTTCATAAATGCGCGCGCGCAATATTCGCATGGCTTTAGCCTTATTTTTAATTTGGCTTTTTTCGTCCTGGCAATGAACTGTTATCCCGGAAGGCAGATGCGTTATGCGCACAGCGGAATCGGTCGTGTTAACGCATTGCCCGCCCGGGCCGCCCGCGCGCATTACGTCTATTCTTAAATCTTCCTGTTTTATATCGATTTCAGTTTCGTCGGCTTCGGGAAGTACAGCGACTGTTACTGCTGATGTGTGAATCCTGCCCGAGGCTTCGGTTTCAGGTACTCTTTGTACCCTGTGCACCCCGGACTCATACCTGAGGTTTTCATATACATTATTTCCGCTTATAGAAAAAACAATTTCCTTTATTCCGCCGAGTTCCGTATCGTTGGAGTTCATTATCTCAAACTTCCAGCCTTTTGTTTCGGCGAAGCGCCAGTACATACGGTAAAGATCCGATGCGAAAAGCGCCGCTTCCTCGCCGCCTGTCCCGGCGCGTATTTCCATGATGATATTTTTTTCGTCCAGAGGATCTTTAGGGATTAAAAGGAGTCTTAGGCTTTCTCTGTTTGAAACAAGTTTATTTTCAAGCTCCTTTAGCTCCTCGCGGGCGAGTTCCTTCATCTCCTGATCTTTTTCTTCCTGAACAAGCGTTTTCGTTTCTGATGTTTGTTTTTCCAATTCCTCGACTATATTGCTTAGTTCCGCGATTTCACTTAGGTGTGAGTGTTCCTTCATTGCCTCGCGGTAACGGTTTTGATCTTTTACAAGCAGAGGATCCTGAATAATCAAACTCAGTTCATCGTACCGTTTAAGCAGGGATGTTAAACGTTCATTCATTTTACGGCCTTTTACTGTTTTTCTTCAAACCTCGGGCAGGAGTATATCACAATTTCCATCTGGTTTTCTTCGCTTGTAAATACGTCGAGTGTTTGCCTTAAGGTTTCCTGTATTTGGCAGTTGCCGGATATTGAGCAAAACGGGCAGGCGCCGTTTCCCCGTGAATTTAATTCAATGTGCATAGTTCACATTAACAGAGAAACGGATAAAAAGCAAGTTCTACAGAATCGGGAATTCAGTACTGCCAGTTCGCCGAGATTGCAAACCTGCCGCTTTCATTGTTTCCGTAACTCCTGACTTTGAAATAATAGGTTTCTTCGGCTCTGACATAAAGCAGGATCCTTGCGTTTAAATTATCTCCGCTGTCATCATCTTCTTCCATTAATTCCATACCGGCGTTATATGCCCACATAATAGTATCAACGCTGCCAGATGTTTCTACAATTAATTCCCCGCTGCTTAAAGGCCTTACAGCATATAAGAACTCTACGCCGGGGCTCATATTTTCCGACAGAGTAGATCCCACCCGCAGTTGTGTTGACCGCGGGATGACTGGGTTCACTACAGGCGTAGGAGCCGGCGCAGGAGGTGGAGGTGGTGCGGGTGTTGGAGCCGGCGCTGGAGGTGGTGCGGGCGCAGGGGCTGGCGCAGGAGGAGTAATGCCGGTCATAACCGCGGAAACTGTGAATGAGCCGCTGGTTGAATTGTTGTAACCTGACACCCGGAAATAATAAACATCGTTTGCTCTCGCGCTAACCGTGATTCTAGCATTATACCCCTGTCCGCCGTCATCATCGCTGGCAATTTCCTGCATGTTGGAATCAAATGCATTCATGTATGTATCAGTGCTGCCTGATGTTTCTACAGTAAGCGTTCCGTTGTTTGCCGATCTTACCATGTAGGTAAAACTGGCGCCCGGATTTAATGTATTAGAAAGAGATGACCCAACCCGCAGTTCTATATTCGCAGCAGCGCCGGCCATTGAAGCAGAAATTGTAAAATTCCCTGTTTGGTTGCTGTTGTAACCTCTTACTCTGAAGTAATATGTCTGACCGGCAGATACATTAGTGGTGATTTTTGCGTTCAAACCCTCTCCGCCGTCATCATCATCGGCTATTTCTACCATGTTAGAATTATATGCCCACATTCTGGTGTCGAGGCTGCTCGATGTTTCAACAACAAGGGTTCCGCTTCCGGCAGGTCTTACCATATAAAAAAATCCTGATCCCTGATTCATGTATTCGGAAGCCGGTGAACCAACACGCAGTTCAGTTATTGATGCCTGATTCGCCGATATGGAAAAATTCCCTGTTTGGCTGTCGCTGTAACCTCTTACTCTGAAGTAATATGTTTCGTTTGCTCTTACATTAAGGTCGATTCTTGCGTTATAACCCTGCCCGCTGTCATCATCATTGGCTAATTCCACCCTGCTGGAATTAAGCGCCCACATTCTGGTGTCGAGGCTGCCTGACGTTTCAACAGTAAGAATACCGCTGTTTGCAGGTCTGATCATGTAGTTAAATTCTCCTCCCGGGTTGAGAAACTCGTTTACTGTAGTACCGATACGCAGTTCCTGCTGCGCAAACGCAGTCATCGTAAGGCATGCCGCAAGAGTTATGGTTATAACAATTATCTTCTTAAACATAATTTCTCCCTGGAAAGGTTATTTTTATATATTCCCTTTTTTCGCTAAAAATATTTTACATCCATGTATTAATATATAGTAGAAATATTCATTTGTCAAAATATTTGGGCGCAATAGTTACAATTAATGCTGTTTTATGGTAGACTTGAGCCAATGAGAATCTGGGATCAAGTCATCCATTTTTTTCAAAATTGGTTTGTAAATCTGACATCTGAACAGAGAAATATTTTTGTTATCGCAAGCACCGCACTGTTTTCAATTGCCTTAACCATTTCAGTAATTGCATCCATGAATTTTTCCGTAAAGGACGATAATTCTAAAATGGAGCAGACGAAGGTTTTCTCCCGTATTTCTCCTGATGAAATTTTTATTCCTGACGAACCGGATTATTTACCTGGAGTGCTTCTGGAAAGGAACCGGCGGTCTGTCTGGACAGAAGAAGACGCATCAGTTTTTTGGCAGGATCCGCTTGTGAACGGCGAAGAGCCGTGGCGGGAAAAAATTGAAGCCGTGATAGATGAGTTTCTGGAGCGGATCCCGTGAAAAATATTTTTCCTGTTTTCTTCGCGGCATTTTTTTTATTTTTTTCCTGCGCCGGATCTCCTGATCTTGTTGAGGAACCAGAGATTAATAATAGAGAAGCCGTGACTCATGATGAACCTGATTTAATTGATGAGGAACTTGTTAGCGAAGAATCAGGAATCGTGAGCGGTGAATTAATAATATCCGATGATGAGTTAAATGAAATTTCAATTGATGAAGAAACTGAATTAGTTGATACACAAAGCGCTCAGATAATTCCTGAAGAACAGCCTGTTATCGAAACACCGTCTGCGCCTGTTGCGGCAGTTGACGAAACATCGGCCGCCGCGGTTGTACCTGCAACACCTGCCGCTGCTGTAACACCTGTACCTGTACCCGCCGCGCCTATACCCGCTCCGGCAGCAACACCTGTACCAGCAACACCTGCACCTGCGGCCGCAACGCCCGCGCCAGTGCAGAGTACGCCGGTTCCTCTTGTTGAAATATCAGGAGAGATATTACCTGATGAAGCATTACCCGTTCAAACACTTGACGAAACCTCGGATGGAACTGTAGACGAACCTGCGCCGCCTCCTCCCGCTTTTACGCCTTTAAGGCGCGATCTTCCGGCTCAGGCGGTAACGGCTCAAAACACCGAGGTAATTTTTTCGCGTGTAGTGCACGTAACGGTTGGGCAGATACTTGAGATTCCGTTCCGCGGTTCGGGATGGGTGTATCTCGGCGAGATGTCTTCGCTTCGTGGAATTGTTTATAGTACGCGGCGTCCTGAACCTCAGGGTATGAGTTTTATTTTTAATGTCGCACAAACAGGAATTTTTGTGTTGAAATTCTTCAGGGAAGATTTTACAAGAGGATATATAATAAATGATTATGTTCAGGTAATCGCGGGTGAATCAACGGCTGTATTAACACCCTTGCAGGATCGAAGCAGGATAACAGCGAATCCGCGGTGGCCTTCGGCTGTTGAGGAATCCGAGATACAGAGGAATGTGCTTTCCGGCGGAAGATCAAACGCTACATCAGTTTTTTCGCCGGGTCATGCCGCTTTGCAAGGCTCTCAAAGAGAAGAAAGTATAATCCGCGAAGATGCTTCCGCAGTACAGCCGCCCTCAGCCGCGCAACAGCCGGCGGCTCAACCGCAGCAACCAGCAAGGCAGCAGCCATCAACAGCGCAGCAGCCTCCCGCACAATCAACGCAGCCATCGACAGTGCAGCAGCCTCCTGCACAGTCAGCGCAGCCATCAACAACACAACAGCCTCCCGCACAATCAACGCAGCCGTCAACAGTACAACAGCCTCCTGCGCCTGTCTTGCAGGAAGAAGCTGCGGCGGTTGTTGTAACGCCTTCTACTGTCTCTCCTGATGTTATTATGCAGAATGCCAGAAGCGCTTTTGATGGCGGAAATACAGCGGAAGCGATAGCGTTACTCGATCAATTTTCTGTGCATTATCCCGGCGGCACCGATGAGGTTTACTGGATGTACGGGCAATTGTACGAAGCGAATACGCCGAGCAGAAATATCCTTCTTTCACTGGATTATTACAGGCGTCTTGTAAATGAATTCCCGCAGAGCGGCAGGTTAAGCGATGCCCGCAGAAGGATCGCGTATCTGGAAAGGTATTATATCAATATACAATAATATTTTAAATTGAATTTTTTAAATCCGCAGTTTCTGCCATTGATACGCCGCGGCGCGAAGCTGCTTAACGCTTGAATCTTTTAGGTAATCGTCAAACTGCATCATGCGGTCAATGTAACGCTCTCCCGCTTTCTCCTGCGGCAGAATTTCGATTATCCTGTTTGCGATTGAATTAATAAACTCATGATCGTGCGAATTGAATAAAATGACGCCGGGGAAAGATGTTAGGCCGTCGTTAAGCGCCGTGATCGCTTCAAGGTCGAGATGGTTGGTCGGCTCGTCTAGGATCAACACATTCGCGCCCGAAAGCATCATTTTAGCGAGAAGGCAGCGTACTTTTTCGCCGCCCGAAAGGACATTCACAGGTTTTAACGCTTCATCGCCTGAAAAAAGCATGCGGCCGAGAAAACTTCTGACATAGGTTTCATCATGATCAGGGGAGTACTGCCTTAACCAGTCTGTAATGGAAAGATTGGAACTGAAATAACTTGAATTTTCCCTGGGAAAATATGAAAAAGAAATTGTCTGCCCCCAGTTATACCCGCCTTGTGCGGCGCCGCTTTTTTCCGTTTTTAATTCCCCGCAGATAATGTCGAATAACGCGGATTTTGATGTGTGTTCAAGCCCCACAAAGGCTATTTTGTCTCCTTTGTTTACTGTTAGTGCAAAATCTTTTAAAAGAGCTGCGCCTTCAAATGTGTATTGTAAATTTTCAGCGTGAAGGACATTGTTGCCTATTTCCCTGTCAGGTTTAAAACCGACATAGGGAAATTTCCGGCTTGTTACGGGAACATTTTCAAGGTCAAGTTTTTCAAGCACTTTCTTGCGGCTTGTCGCCTGACGGCTTTTACTTGCGTTAGACGCAAATCTTTGTATGAACTCTTTTAACTCTCTTGCCTTGTCTTCGCGTTTTTTCAATTGATCCCGCGCCTGCCTTTGTAAAATCTGGCTCATCTGATACCAGAAATCATAGTTGCCGGAATACGGAGTGATCCTCCCGTAATCGATGTCGCATACATTTGTACAAACTGAATTTAAAAAATGGCGGTCATGCGAGACGACAATTACCGTGTTTGGAAAATCAATCAGAAAATCTTCAAGCCATGAAATTGATTCAAGATCAAGGCCGTTTGTCGGCTCGTCGAGTAACAGAATGTCGGGGTTTCCGAATAGAGCCTGCGCTAAAAGAACGCGCACTTTTTTTGACTCGTCAAGTTCCGCCATAAGGCGGCCATGATCTTCTTCATCAAGACCGAGGCCGGATAATAATTGTCCCGCCTGCGCTTCGGCTTCCCAGCCGCCGAGATCCGCGAAATCCGCTTCAAGCTCGCTAGCACGAAGTCCGTCCGCTTCTGTAAAATCTTCCTTTGCGTAAATTTCCTCGCGTTCTTTTTGCACCGCGTAAAGTTTCGGATAACCCATGACAACCGTTTCCAAAGCAGGGTAACGCTCATATGCGAAGTGATCCTGTTTTAAAACCGCGATGCGTTGATTTTTTCCAATCGATACTTCTCCCTTGTCATGTTCAATTTCGCTCGAAAGAATTTTTAAAAAAGTGGATTTACCGGCTCCGTTCGCGCCGATTATCCCGTAACAGTTTCCGGGAGTAAACTTTAAATTAACATCCTTAAAGAGCGTTCTCTCTCCGAAGATAAGACTTAAATCTGTAACAGTGATCATTTTACATTAACCTCATTATAGCGATAATTAAATTTACTTTTTAAATATTCCGAATAATTTTGAAAAGAATCCTTTTTTTTCCTGCGCCGGTTCCGCGGCGGGCGCCGCATCTTTTATTATTAACGGAGCTGAACCTGCGTCTTTTTTCGGCGGATTCGGGCGGTGTTCGTTGTGCGGATGGTGTTCGTTATGCGGGTGGTGTTCGCTGTGCGGATGATGCACAGGATGTTCATGCGGATGATGGCGTTGTTTCTTGTGATCCTTTCCGCCGTGTGCGGCATGACCGTATTTTTTTTTGTATAAAGCCATCCGTTCTTCCATTGAAAGATGAGACATATCGGCTTGCGTCTCCGCGCTTTTGCGGACATTTTTTACTTCTGTAGTAGCAGTGCTTGTATGTTTCCGCGCGAGAGTTTTTTCTTTATGCGGATGCCTTTTATCAGGCTTTTTTCTTGTCTCGTGAGTCTGCCGCTCTTCGTAAAAATCGGTTTGAATTCTCTGATTCGCACTTTTATCCTGAGCGAATAAATCATGTCCCGCGATTTCTGACGGAACTTTTTTACCGATGTAGCGTTCAATGGCGGGAAGCTCGTAGACATCCTGCTCGCTTGCAAGCGTTATCGCTCTTCCTGTCTTTCCGGCGCGCGCCGTCCTGCCGATGCGGTGAACATAATTTTCCGCTTCTGTCGGAACATCGTAATTTATTACCATCGCGAGATTTTCAATATCAAGTCCTCTCGCGGCGACATCGGTGGCGGCTAACGTTTTAATTTTTCCGTTTTTTAAATCATCAATTACTTTCAGCCTCTTTGCCTGCGGCAGATCGCCTATAATAAACTCGCAGGGTATGCCGTTAAGCCGCAGACGTTTGGCGGTAATCTCGGTAAGTTTTTTTGTGTTACAAAATATCAAAACGCTTTGCGGCTGCTCGCGTTTAATAATGCCTAGCAGAAGCGGCATTTTATCTTCCGATGAAACATGGTAAAGAACCTGCGATATTTCTTCGACTGTAACAATTTCAGGTTTTATCTCGATCTCAAAAGGAGTTTTAGTATATTCCCACGCGAGATTTTTTACCCACGCGTTAAGCGTCGCCGAAAACAGCATTGTCTGGCGACGGTCAACGGAAGGCACTACCTTGATCAATTTCCGTAAATCTGGATAAAAGCCCATATCAAACATGCGGTCGGCTTCGTCAAGGACAAGGAAGGCGATGTCCATCAAATTCATTCTGCCTGATTTATTTAGATCGAGGACGCGGCCGGGAGTCCCGACAAGTATCTGGACATTATCACGCAGCAATTTTTCCTGCTGGCCGTAGCCGACTCCGCCGTAAAAGCTGCCGGTTTTTATGGACAGGTACTTGCTTAAGATTTTCGCCTCTTCTTCAATCTGAACTGCCAGTTCCCTCGTGGGCGCCATGATCAGAGCTTTCCGCTTGAACAGAGCTTCTTCCGTGAGCATCCTTTGAAAAATGATGATTAGAAAAGCGGCGGTCTTCCCCGTCCCGGTTTGAGACTGGACATACAAATCCTGCGCCGCAGTTTGCCCGCCCTGCGCGGAAAGGAAAGCGTGAGAAAGCACCTGTTCCTGGACAGGCATGCAATCAATATATCCGGATTCATCGATTCCTTTCTGTAAATCGGGATGCAAGTTGAAATCTGTAAATTTCATAATAATATAGGGTTAGTTTAGTTGTTTTTTCAGGATTAGGGAATAGGTTTTGGGGACAGAGCTGTCTAATACTTGAATTTTCTTGACTTCCTGCTCAATATGCCGCAACATTATTATATAAAAACATTTTGGAGGACGGAAATGAGTATTATTGAATATGTGGAAGCTCGTGAGATTATTGATTCGCGGGGAAATCCCACTGTAGAAGTTGATGTCGTACTTGAAGGCGAGTTCCGCGGCCGCGCGGCTGTTCCTTCCGGAGCGTCAACCGGCGCTTATGAGGCGGTTGAATTGCGCGACGGCGACAAGAGCCGCTACCTCGGCAGAGGCGTTTTAAACGCGGTTGATAATGTAAATAACACTATCGGGCCTGAGTTAATGGGACGCGACGCTCTCATGCAGGTTGATATTGACAAGACCATGATCGAGCTTGACGGTACACCGAATAAAGCCAAACTGGGCGCAAACGCCATTTTAGGCGTGTCCATGGCAACCGCGCGCGCCGCGGCTGATTATCTGGGTATACCTCTTTATAAATATCTTGGCACATTCCACGCGAACCTGCTGCCTGTTCCCATGGCGAATATTGTCAACGGCGGCAAGCATGCTGATAATAAAATCGATTTCCAGGAATTCATGGTAATGCCGGTAGGCGCTGAATCGATGAGAGAAGCCGTCCGCTGGACAGCCGAAGTGTTCCACAGCCTGAAGAAAATCCTTCATGATGCCGGAAAAAACACCGCGGTAGGAGACGAAGGCGGATTCGCGCCCGACATCGGCAATGACGATGCGCTTGACTATATCATGAAAGCGATCGAAAAAGCCGGATATAAACCCGGCGAGCAGATGATGATCGCCCTTGACTGCGCCAGCTCGGAGCTTTACGATGAAGGCGGCAAGAAAGGCTACAAATTCTGGAAATCCAATCCCGATAAATTGTTCATCGCGGACGAAATGATCGAAATCTACACAAAATGGGTGAACAAATACCCGATCATCTCAATCGAAGATCCTCTTGATCAAGATGACTGGGACGGTTATGTGAAACTTACAAAGAGCCTTGGATCGAAGGTTCAGATCGTAGGCGACGATTTCTTTGTTACTAACACCGAACGACTTGAAAAAGGCATCAAGATGGGCGCTTGTAACTCAATTTTGATCAAGGTAAACCAGATCGGCACTCTTACCGAAACATACGAAGCGGTCGAGATGGCAAAGAGAGCGGGATATACCGCGATTGTCTCGCATCGTTCCGGCGAAACGGAAGACAGCTTCATAGCCGACCTTGTAGTCGCGCTTGAAACCGGGCAGATCAAAACAGGTTCAATGAGCCGCACAGATCGTATTGTAAAATACAACCAGCTCATGAGAATCGAAGACGAGCTGCTCGGCATCAGCCAATACGCCGGCCGCAAAGCGTTCTACAGCATAAAGAGATAGTACAGAAAATTTCTTGCAGAGGCGTGAAATATTTCTTTGCGTCTCTGTGAGAAATAAAAATGAATTTATGTCAGACCAAAGTTTAGTTCCTATTGATCAAATTCTTCGCCAGAAAGTAAAGCTTCCTCTTGTGGCTTTGATGGGGCGTCCGATTTTTCCCGGCATATTTACGCCGATCATGATTGGCAATCCTGTTGATGTAAAAGTGATTGAAGACGCTAACTCCGACGACGGGCTTATCGGTCTTGTGATGCTTTTGAATGATACCGACGCTCCGTCCATTACCGATTTGTATACTGTCGGCACTGTCGCGAAAATCGTTAAAAAAATAAATTTGCCGGACGGCGGCGTTAACATTTTTATTTCCACGTTAAAACGTTTTCGTATAAAAAAAGCGCTTCATCTTTCCAACCCGATTGTCGCCGCTGTGGAGTATCTTGAGGAAGAGGAAGACAATACGAGCGAAGTTAAGGCGCTTACACGAGCGCTTATTTCTGAGATGAAACAGATAAGCGAAAATAATCCGCTTTTCTCCGAAGAAATGCGGCTTAACATGATCAACATCGATCATCCCGGCAAGATTGCCGATTTTATAGCGAGTATTTTAAATATTGATAAAGCCGAGCAGCAGAAAATTCTTGAAATTTTAAATGTGCGAAAGCGCATGGAACAGGTTCTGGTGTTTATTAAAAAAGAACAGGAACTTTTACGGATTCAGAAGAAAATCCAGCGCGAAATAAACGAAAAAATCGAAAAATCCCAAAGGGATTATTTTTTAAAGGAACAATTAAAGGCAATTAACAGCGAGCTTGGTTTAACGCCTGACGCTAAAAGTTCCGATTACCAGCGTTTTAAAGAAAAATTTGACTCTTTTAAATTTGAAGGCGAAGTAAAGGAAGTAGTCGATCAGGAACTTGAAAAATTTTCCCTTATGGAGCCGCATTCCGCCGAGTTTACCGTTACGCGAAATTATCTAGACGTAATCGCGGCGCTTCCGTGGAATAATCCCGGTCACGAAGAGTTTAATTTAAAAAAGGCGCAGGAGATTCTGGAAGCCGATCACTACGGGCTTAAAGATGTAAAAACAAGAATTGTTGAATTTCTCGCCGTCAGAAAACTGCGTAAAGACACAAAAGGTTCAATCGTCTGCCTTGTCGGTCCTCCGGGCGTAGGTAAAACATCTGTGGGAAGATCCATCGCGCGTGCGCTTGGTAAACAATTTTTCAGGTTCTCTGTCGGCGGCATGAGAGACGAGGCGGAAATAAAGGGACACAGGCGCACTTACATAGGAGCGATGCCTGGAAAAATTATTCAGGGATTAAAAATCGTTAAGACAAAAGACCCTGTTTTTATGATCGACGAAATTGATAAAATGGGCGCAAGCTACCACGGCGATCCGGCAAGCGCTCTTCTTGAAGTGCTTGACCCCGAGCAAAACACGGCTTTCCGCGATCATTATCTTGATCTTCCCTTTGATATATCCAATGTTTTTTTCATAGTGACAGCTAACACTCTCGACGCGATTCCCGCGCCGCTTCTTGACCGCATGGAGATTATCCAGCTTCCCGGTTACATTGATACTGAGAAACTTGAGATCGCAAAGAAATATCTTTTACCGAAGAGCCTTGAAAAAAACGGATTAAAGAAAAGTTATGTAAAATACACAAAGGACAGCCTCCTTTATATAGCCAACTGTTATGCGCGTGAAGCCGGGGTGCGCAACTTTGAAAAAAACCTTGATAAGATACACCGTTTTATCGCGAAGCAAATCGTGGAAGCGCAGGAGAAAGCGCAGGCTGAGAACGCTTCTGCGAATGTTGCCGCAAACGTTGCCGCGAAGGAAGATGCGCAGCCAGCCGCGAAAACAAACACACAAGCCGCCGCGAATCCGGCGGAACACAGCGAAGTAAAAGAAAAAGAAACTGAGTATACAATTTCCATGCAGTATAGCATTGATAAAAAGTTTGTGGAGAAACAGCTCGGTAAACCTCTCTTCCGCGAGGATGACATAAAAACCGCTGACAAACCGGGTATGTCGGTGGGGCTTGCGTGGACAAGCATGGGCGGCGATACGCTTGTGATAGAAGCGACGGCGGTTCCGGGGAAAGAAGGACTGACGCTGACAGGAAAGATGGGCGATACAATGAAAGAGAGCGCGGAAATCGCCATGACTGTCGCGCGTAAACTCGGCGCTGAACGTTACGGCATAGATCTTAAGTGGTTTGAAAATAATCACATTCACATGCACATCCCGGAAGGCGCGACGCCTAAGGACGGCCCGTCCGCCGGTATTACAATGGCGACAGCGCTTCTTTCGCTTATACGCGGAAAACTTGTCGCTTCAAGGCTTGTTATGACAGGAGAGCTTTCGCTGACGGGGTTAGTATTACCCATAGGCGGCTTAAAAGAAAAAACAATAGCCGCCCGACGTAACAAGGCAAAGCATATCATCATCCCAAAGCAAAATGAACGTGACCTTGACGAGATACCTGATAATGTGAAAAAAGGACTTGAGTTTCATCTTGTGGAACGCTTCGAGGAAGTACTTGCGCTAGCATTACCCGAAGGGTAATGAACATTACTTGAGGGGTAATACATTACTTGAAGAGTAATGAACGCAGCCTCCTTAAAAGTTTTAAAATATCAACTTTAAAAATTATATCAAGGTTATAATTAACTACTTGTAAAACATATTATACATATGTTAATAATATGATAATATGTTTTTTATGAGGTGAAGACATTGAAAATATCGACGAAAGGCAGGTATGCCCTGCGGATGCTCCTTGACCTTGCGGAGAATAGATACAACGGATTTATAGCGCTTAAAGAGATTGCTGAAAGGCAGAATATTTCCAAGCAATATCTGGAACAGATAATTACAATAATAAGCAACTCAAGGATTCTCCGCGCGAACCGCGGGAAACAAGGCGGTTATATGCTGGCAAAGGAACCATCGGAAATATCTGTTGGTTATATTTTGCGGATTACCGAAGGCAATATATCATCTACAACCTGCCTTGAAAGCGAGATTAATGAATGTAAAATGGCGGATTCATGTAAAACCTTGTTTGTGTGGAAAGAACTAAATAAGGTAATTGCGGACTATCTTGACAGTGTTACTTTGCAGGATATTTTAGATAAATACCAGGAACAACAAGGCGATTTTTATATCATTTGAATAATTAATGTTTTTTTTCATTTTCTATTGACAATTATTTAGTAAAACAGTATTCTAATACATAGTAAACAGATATGTATACTAAATAATAATTGACTGTATTAAGGAGCAGATTATGGCAAAAGAAGGAACAATAAACGCGCTTGGCAAGGAGCAGGCTTATCAGCTTGCGGATATTACAAAAACACCGCCTCAATTCGGGTCTTTAACCCCGCGGTGGCTGACACGGTTTCTGGAGTTTAAGGGGCTTGAATCCGGCATTTACAGGGTAAACAGGGTTGTAGAGGGTGAAACGCCGCTCGATATTCTCTGTTCATCCGAAAAAAAGAGCGCGAAGATCCCCGCGGGCTTTGTCGAGTATCAGCAAAAACCCCGCGAATATATTCTCAACTCGATATCAACGGTGATTAATGTTGATACAAATGTTACCGATGTTTTTTCGTCGCCTTACGATCAAACAAGGGAACAGCTAAATTTAGCTGTAGAAAGTTTAAGGGAGCGGCAGGAAAGCCAAATAATTAATAATGATGATTACGGTTTGTTAAAAAATGCCGCCGATAGCCAGCGCATAACGCCGATAAAAGGCGCGCCGATGCCTGATGATTTTGATGAGTTGATTTCTAAAGTTTGGAAAGAGCCGTCTTTCTTTTTGGCTCATCCGAGAGCGATTGCTGCTTTTACACGCGAGTGCACAAGAAGAGGCGTGCCGCCTAATACGATAAATATTCACGGCGGGAATTTTATTCTCTGGCGCGGAATACCGATTGTACCCACGGATAAATTACTCGTGGACGGCGTTAAAAAACCAAAGGGTAAAAGCGGCAAAACAAATATTTTATTGATCCGCACTGGTGAATCAAAACGCGGAGTAATCGGGCTTCATCAAAGCGGTTTGCAAAATGAACAATCAAGAGGACTTTCTGTCCGCTTTAAAGGTGTTGACGAAGAAGGGATCGCTTCGTATCTGCTGTCGCTCTACTGCTCAGCCGCGATATTAGCAGATGACGCTGTCGCTGTTCTTGAAGATGTTGAAGTGGGCGATTACTATGATTACACCTAACGATACGGGGTTTACGCAAACTGAGTTATCCTCTTACGGTCTTCCAAGCGAAAAAGAACTGGCGGACTGGGCGCAAGGTTTTTTCCCCGAGTTTAATAGAAGAGATAGTTATATTGATCCCTCTTCTTTTTCTCCTGTAGTTGTACCGGGTACAAATTTATCATCGTCGTTTGATGTAAACCGTATCCGCGCGGATTTTCCGATTTTGAACGAGCGTTTAAGTAACGGCAAGAAATTGATATGGCTTGATAACGGCGCTACAACGCAAAAACCGCGTCAGGTGATAAACCGTATTTCTTATTTTTACGAGCATGAGAACTCGAATGTACACAGAGGCGCTCATGAACTGGCAGCCCGCTCGACAGATGCGTACGAAGCGTCAAGGGAAACCGCGGCAAGATTTTTAGGTGCGCCGTCAAAAGATAATATCGTATTTGTGCGCGGAACTACAGAAGGAATAAATCTTGCCGCGCACAGTTACGTGAAACCTTTTTTAAAACAGGGTGATGAAATTATCCTTACGATTTTGGAACATCATGCGAATATCGTGCCGTGGCAAATAATCGCGCAGGAAACAGGCGCGGTAATTAAAGCCGCTCCGGTTGATGATACAGGGCAGATTATTTTAGCCGAATACGAAAGATTGTTTACAAGCCGCACAAAGTTCGCGTCCATCACCCATGTTTCCAACGCGCTCGGAACAATTACGCCTGTTCACGAAATGGTGCATATCGCGCATCGTTACGGAGTGAGGATTTTAATTGACGGGGCGCAGTCTGTAGCGCACACGCCGTTAAATGTAACCGAGCTTGACGCGGATTTTTATATTTTTTCAGGCCATAAAATATTCGCGCCGACCGGAATTGGAGTCGTATACGGTAAGGCGTCCGTACTTGATGAAGCGAAACCGTATCAGGGCGGCGGCAACATGATCAAAGACGTTACCTTTGAACGCACAACTTACAATCCGGCTCCAAGTAAATTTGAAGCGGGTACGGGAAGCATCGCGGATGCTGTCGGTCTCGGCGCGGCTCTTGATTATGTCATGCAATTAGGTCTTCCCAATATTGCCGCTTACGAACATGGACTGCTTGAATATGCAACGCGCGAACTAAAAAAGATAAAAGGTTTGCGTCTTATCGGAACCGCAAAAGAAAAAGCGGGCGCACTGTCTTTCGTTTTGGACGGAAGATCTGTCGAGCAAATTGGAAAGCATTTATCGGAACACGGAATCGCGGTTCGCGCGGGTCATCATTGCGCTCAGCCGATACTGCGCCGTTTTGGATTGGAAGCGACTGTCCGCCCGACAATCGCGTTTTACAATACAGCAGATGAGATTGACGCTTTAGTAAAAGCGGTTCGGGAAATAGCGTAATGAGCGAAGTAGTGCAAAATAACCGCAATATGCAAATCATGGCGGATATAGAGCGGGTAACAACTATAATTATTAATTCCGCGGAAGATAAACTGCGAGAAATGCCGAAGCAGCCTGTAAAATCCATTATAGTCGCCATGATTGGACAATTACAGCATATATTGTTCCCGGGAGTTTTTGAAGGCGCGAATTTAAATAAACAAGGGCTTCATAATACTTTATATAAAAACAGAATAAGCGTAATGCTCGAAGAGATTTACAGCGATCTTTGCGTTCAGGTTTCTTTGGCGCTGCGTTACGATTTGAGGTTTAGGGATATTGAGCAAATCGACATCGAAGAAAAAGCCGCATTAATTACGCATCAATTTATTACAAAAATCCCTGAGATAAAAGAAAAACTGGACACGGATATAGAAGCCGCGTATAGCGGAGATCCTGCCGCGTACAGCAAAGCGGAAATTATTGTATCGTACCCGGGAATTTTCGCCGGTATGGTTCATAGAATCGCGCACGAGCTTTATTTGCTCTCAGTTCCGCTTATACCAAGAATAATGAGCGAATATGCGCATAACGTTACGGGCATAGATATTCACCCCGGCGCTGTCATAGGAAAATATTTTTTTATGGATCACGGCACAGGCATTGTTATAGGAGAGACGACGATAATTGGAAATAATGTTAAATTGTACCAGGGGGTAACTCTTGGAGCTTTATCCACAAAGGGCGGTCAAAGTATAAAGGGCGTTAAACGCCATCCGACAATCCATGATAACGTAACAGTTTATTCAGGCGCATCGATTTTAGGAGGCGATACCGTTATCGGCGAAGGGGTAGTAATTGGCGGCAACGCGTTTGTTGTAAGATCGATACCGGAAAAAACGCGCGTAAGCGTAAAAAATCCTGAATTGCAGTATAAAAACAACAATATATCAACGCATCTGGAACTGGATCAAAAGGAATTTTGGCATTATGAAATATGACATTGTAGATATGGTCGGCAATACTCCAATAATTGAATTGAGAAACATAAGAGAGAAGAGCGGGCTGTCAAGTGATGTTAAAATATTCGCGAAAGCCGAGTTTTTAAATCCAAGCGGCTCGGTTAAGGATAGAGCCGCAAGAGCTATGATACTTCATGGTATCGAGACAAAAGAACTTACAAAAGATAAAATTATTCTGGATTCCACAAGCGGCAATACCGGCATAGCGTACGCTATGTTCGGCGCGGCGCTTGGATATAAAGTTAGACTTTTTATGCCGTCCAACGCAAGCATGGAAAGAAAAAAAGTAATAAGAGCTTATGGAGCCGAAATTGTCGAAACAAGCCCGCTTGAAGGCTCGGACGGCGCGTACAATGCCGCTTTAAAAGAAGCTCAAAGCAACCCCGGTTTATATTATTTCCCGAATCAATATGATAATTTTGAAAATTCAAAAGCGCATTATAATACAACAGGCGAAGAGCTTTACAATCAATGTAAGCCCACGCATTTTGTCTGCGGAACAGGCACATCAGGGACTTTCATGGGCGTGTCAAAAAAATTAAAAGATATTGATTCTTCTATTCAGATAACGCTGATGCAGCCTGATTCGCCTTTTCACGGACTGGAAGGCATGAAGCACATGGCGGCGACTATTAACCCGAAAATATTTGACGGGAGTATTGCCGACAGCAGGTTCGAGGTAAGAACCGAAGACGCTTATAAAATGGCGCACCGTCTTGCCGCGGAAGAAGGACTATTTGTCGGTATAAGCTCCGGCGCTAATGTGTACGCCGCGCTGGAAATATCAAAAAAAATTTCCGCCTCTTCCACAGGCGGCAAAAGCATCCGCATTGCGACCATACTGTGCGACAGCGGATATCGTTATCTGTCAGAACCGTTATGGAGAGATATTAAATGATAAATCTTTTATCTTTGCATGAAAAAATTATCCGCGCTGAGGGTGAGAGCGCGTATCCCAACGAGTGCTGCGGTATTTTGATCGGCGCTATTGACGCATACGGCGTTAAGACAGTGATGCATATAGAAGCGATTCATAACGCGCGTGAAGACGGTGAACAATATCATCGTTTTTTAATTACGCCTGAAGAAATGCTAAAAGCTGAGAAGACCGCCAGAATAAGAAAACAGGATGTAATAGGTTTTTACCATTCACACCCTGATCATCCCGCTGTACCGTCTGATTATGATAAGGAACACGCTCTTCCGTTTTATTCTTATATAATCGTATCTGTTAATAAAGATAAAGACAGACAACTTCCTGTATCGGAAGAATTAACCAGTTGGGAATTGACAGCGGACAGAAAAAAATTTGAAAGCGAAAATATTTTAAAGGAGAAAGAAAATGATTAAAATACTTATACCCTATGCGCTGCGTTCATTTACAGAACGAAACGCGGAAGTGGAAGTAGAAGGCAAAACCGCAGGCGAGGCGTTAAACGCTCTTGCGGGTATTTATCCCGATATTAAAAACCACATATTTGCAGATAACGGACAGCCGTCAACCGCTTCGCATCTGCGGGATTTTATCAATCTATTTATTGACGGTAAAAACATCAATACCTTGCAGGGACTTGATACTCCCGTTGCGGATAACGGTGAAATTATGATTATCCCTGCAATCGCGGGAGGAATGAATGGCGTTAGAACTTAGCAACGAGGAAATTTCCAGATACAGCCGCCACTTACTTTTACCTGAAATCGGCGTTGAAGGACAGGTTAAATTAAAAAACGCGAAAGTGCTAATTGTAGGAACGGGAGGTCTTGGCGCTCCTTTAGCGCTTTATCTGTCCGCCGCCGGAGTCGGAACAATAGGGCTTGTAGATTTTGACGAAGTGGACGCGTCAAATTTGCAAAGGCAGATTATTCACAGCTCCAAGGACATAGGAAGGCCGAAGGTAGCATCCGCGAAAGACAGAATCAAGGGCATCAATCCGTTTGTAAATGTAGTTGTGCATAACACAATGCTCACAAGTAAAAACGCGCTTGATATAATCGCGGATTACGATATTGTGGCGGATGGAACGGATAATTTTCAAACACGTTATCTTGTAAATGACGCATGCGTGTTTCTGGGAAAAATTAATATTTACGGTTCTGTTTTTCAGTTTGAAGGACAGTCAAGTGTTTTCGGCGCGAAAGACGGACCTTGTTACAGATGCATCTATCCGTCTCCGCCGCCTCCGGGGCTTGTTCCTTCATGCGCCGAGGGCGGAGTAATGGGAGTGCTGCCCGGCATTATCGGAACCATTCAGGCGGCGGAAACAATTAAAATAATTGTCAACGGCGCTTCTTCCGGCAATGCGTCCAGCGCAAAGCCTTTAATCGGACGTTTGCTTCATTTTGACGCGTGGCGCATGACGTTCCGAGAATTAAAATTGGAAAAAGATCCCAATTGCCCTGTATGCGGAAAAAATCCGTCAATCAAAGAATTAATCGATTACGAACAGTTCTGCGGATTAAAAAAAGATAAAGACTCAGAGCCGATAGAAACAATTACCGCCGTCGACTTAAAAAAACGTTTGGACGCTGGAGATAAAATTCAGCTAATAGATATCCGCGAACCGCATGAACGCGCCATTGTAAAATTTCCGGACGCGATAATCATGCCGCTTGGCCAGTTGGTAAGGCGGAAAGAAGAATTAGATTCAAAACTGGATTCCGTGTTTTTATGCAAAATAGGCCAGCGCAGTATTTTGGGAATACGAGCGTTACGCGAAGCGGGTTACAAGGGTAGGCTGTTAAATTTGCAGGACGGATTAAACGCATGGGCGCGTGATGTTGACATATCAATGCCGGTATATTAATTTTTATTAATATCTTCTTCATGTGTCTGACATATTTCCAATATATCAGGGCGCAGGAACAGAACAAAACCTGAGTAGTAATCGAGCCATTCCTGTTTTACCTGTTTCTCTTCGATGGCGCGTAACATTCCGCGTATGATCATTTCCATGGAAAGATTCGCTAGGCTTTTTTCTCCGCTGTCATCGGGGATTTCAGCCGGAATCGGTATTTTTGGATCGATGGGGAATGCGGCGTCCGTATTTTTAAACTGCTTTTTAAAACCTGCCGGAACCGGCAGAAAAACTAGGCGTTTTTTCATGTACCTTCTTCGGCGGGATTGGTGCGGTTGTCGGCGCGTGTTGTCGTAAGCATATCATTGAGCCTGATTTTAAAGCTCATCGGAAGTTGCGCTTCATCAAAGTTTAGACCCAGGGCTACCATTTCTTTTTTTCCTTCCACGCCTTCAGCGCGGATAATAATTCCCTTGATAGTATAAACTTCCCTCGGGTCGTTAAAATCGATGCGCAGCGACGCTTCCTTGTCCATAAGGAATTTCGCGATCCCCATCATTATTATTTTTGAACCCGAAAATGAAATATCCCTTAATATACAGCGGCGCGGAATTCCCTGAATGTAGATTGCGCTTTCCGCAGAAAGGATATTCAACTTGCGCATATTGTCAGGCGTCATGGGAATACGGACATCTTTACGTTTTGCGGAATTTACATTCGCGTCCAGAACGCGCCCCATTATCTCTATAAAGTCATCAGGCGGCCTGTTTGAGAACTGGAGCGTAAACATATTTACATCCTGCGAGTTACCGTAGGGAGCGCTCGCCATCACACGGGCGGCTACAAAGAATGTAACGGTATTATTTTCTCCGGTCGGCTTGAAACAAAAACGAAGGTTTACAAAGTTATTGGTAGATTGAAGCTTGGCAAGGATGCCTGTTTTTACATTCGCGACCACTTTGGCGCTCTCGAACGACGCCGAATAAACAACGCACGGCCAAAAATCGTTTCCGCATTTTAAATGCACCTGCTGTGTCAAAAGGCCTGTCACCTGTATGATATCTTTTGTAAATGTTACAGAGATCTCTTTAAAACGCTCGTAGTAAGTTGAGATCTTTTGACTTGTGAGTACTCCCATGCTACTATAATATAGACGATAAATCCCGATTTGTCAATCGTTACATTTTACAGCAAATCCTGCCTTCCGGCGGCCTTTATTTCGTCAATTATCCCCCGGACTTTTTGAGTTTGCCCTTTTTTGGTAATAAGCGCCGAAGCCGGTCCGCCGTTTTTCCCCATTCTGATTATCACAATTAAATCTTCAACCCCGGCAAGAGCCGCCGGTATATCTGAATCTACATGGCAATTGACCGCCGATGAGCCGAAAACCTGCGAAACGCCCGCAGGACATATTTTTATATATTCATCCCAATTACCAATGTCGATCCAGTCAAATCCGGCGCGGACCATCGCGGTACTTTCGCATTTTTCCGCGACAGCGTAATCAAACGAAATATTTTTAACTTTGCTGTAAGCGGTTTTAAGCCCTTTCCAGCTTGTCAAAATTTTAACGCCCTTGAGGATTGTATAATCATCCGGTTTTGGCTCTTTTAATTTGATAAAACATTTATAGATATCAGGTTCAAGAGAAAGAAACATCTCTTCCATAAAGCAAGTATCAAAAGCGAACATACCGGAATTCCAGAAATATTTACCACTTGAACAGTATTTTTTTGCCGTTTTCTCATCCGGTTTTTCATGGAAAGCGTTCACAGTAAAAATTCCGTTTTCGCTTTTACTTTTGGAATTTTTTATTTCGATATAACCGTAACCTGTTTCCGGGCGCTGCACAGGAATTCCGAATACGACAAGTTTTTTTTCCGCAGCGGCTGCAAGACCGGCATCGGCTTTAAAAACATTAAATGGTTTTATTATATGGTCGCTTGTAAGAACAAGCATATCTCTTTTTTTATTATTTTTACGATCGATGCCGTACAGCGAATAAACAACAGCGCAGGCAACCGCGGGAGCCGTATTTTTCGCGGCCGGTTCACCGATAATAACAACGCGTTTTTTTTCGGAGGCGGAGAGCTTCGATGTTTCTTTTATTACATTCGGGATAAATGACTCGCCTGTTATGATAATCACTCTTTGTCCGAGGGCAAGCGCGCGTTCCAGCGACATAGAAAAAAAAGTCCTATTATCACCGGCAGGCAGAAACTGCTTTGGAAGGCGCGAACTGCTTGCAGGCCAAAGCCTCGTCCCCGATCCTCCAGCCATAATAAGGCAATCGTTAAACATAAAGCTCATTATATTTTTTTCCCGGCGGAACGCCAAGTACGCCAGTCAATTTTCTTCTTGAAGATGATAATTTTATTTAGTATTATTGCTTTATGAAGGTGCTCACACTTGGAAATGAACTACTCAGACAGAAGGCGGAGAAAGTCGGCAAAATTGACGAGACGATAAAAAATACCGCAGCAGAGATGTTTGAAATATTAAAACGCGATAAAGGTGTAGGAGTCGCCGGGCCGCAGATCGGTTTAATGAAACGCATTTTTGTTGTTCATATCGAAGGCGATCAGGAAAGGGTATTCATCAACCCTTCGATTCTTGAGACGTCCCATAAAACCGTCAAGTATGAAGAAGGCTGCCTTTCCATTCCCGGCATATATACGAATGTTTCCCGCAGCGAGTCCGTAAAAATTCAGGCGTGGAATGAAAAAGGCCGCCCTTTTACACTGGAAGCAAGCGGGCTTCTCGCGCGTGTTATTCTGCACGAGTTTGATCATCTTGAGGGAGTTCTCTTTTTGGATCACGTCCCCGAGAACAGACGCGGCAAACTTATCGAAAAATACGAGAAGATAAATAAAAAATGAGAATAGTTTTCGCAGGGAGTCCGGGTATCGCTGTTCCGTCTTTTGAAGCTCTCTTTAATATTAACGGAGTTGAGCTTACAGGCGTGCTTACAAATCCTGACAGCGCGAAGGGGCGGCACAGTACCCTGCATCCTACGGAAGTTGGAGATGCTGCCTCTTGTAAAGGGATTTCTGTTTTAAAGCCGGTAAAACTTGACGCAGCCGCAAGAGAGCAGGTAAGCGCGTTAAAACCTGATTTACTTGTTTCATTCGCGTATGGAAGAATTTTCGGTCCAAAGTTCCTTGATCTTTTTCCGCTTGGCGGCATTAATATTCATCCAAGCCTGCTTCCAAAATACAGGGGACCTTCTCCCGTGCAGGCTGCCATTTTAAACCGCGATACAGTTACAGGCGTTACGATTCAAAAGCTGGCGTTGAAAATGGACTGCGGCGATATTCTGGCGCAGGAAGAGTTGCAGCTAACGCTGCGTGAGACAGGCGGCTCGCTGAGCGGGCAAATGGCGCAAATGGCCGCGCGGATGCTGCCTTGTGTTTTGGAAAAGATCGCTTCTTCAAAAATTGAGGGAAAACAGCAGGAGCACAGTGAAGCGAGTTACTGTACGCTTCTTTCAAGGGATGACGGAATAATCAACTGGAATAAAAGCGCCGTTGAAATCGAAGCAGAAATCCGCGCTTATGATCCGTGGCCTCTTTGCAGGACTACGCACGGCGGACGTGAACTTATTATTTTAAAGGCCGATCTATACGGAAATAAAGATGAAACAAAACCGGCGGGGCAGGTCTTGGGAACGGATAAAAATTGTGGTATACTGATCCAGACCGGGGATGGAATTCTGGCGGTAACTGAACTGCAGTACCAAGGCAAAAAAGCGCTTTTCTGGCGTGATTTTCTGAACGGTGCGCGGAATTTTACAGAAACACGGTTGATTTGATCGCCGCCGCGCGATTAAGCATAAATTGATTTGGCGGAGCATTATGGGAAGTTTTGATTTAAGTTCAATAGAAGATTATGTCGCGAACCATTTAAGGGTATTCATTTTTTCAATCGCCGGATTAATTATCCTTGTAGGAATAATCGCCGTATCTGTTTTTTTTATCGCTGTTCACGGCGAGGAGAAGACAATGGTTCCAGATGTAACCGGTAAGGAACTGACCGCGGCTCTTATGGAGCTTCAGGTAAAAGAGCTTTATCCCCGGCTCCAGCTTCGTTATTCCCAGACATCCCGCGACAGGGGGCTAATTCTTGAACAGGAACCGCGCCCGGGAACAATTGTAAAAGCCGGACGGCGGATACGCCTTGTAGTCAGCCAAGGTGTTGTTTTAAATAAAGTTGAAAGTTTCATTACCCAGAACATTGACGACGCGCGGCTTGATATTCAAACAATTAATGCTACAGCGGGCGGGACTCCTCTTCTTTCGATCAAAGAACCTATTATGTATATTTATTCAACGGAAAACCCCGGAACCATACTCGAGCAAAAACCTGAGGCAGGCACAGAAATTTCCGGCCCGATTACCATTGAATTTGTTGTAAGCAGGGGGAGGGAGAATCTTTCCGCTACCGTTCCGCAGTTGACAGGATCTCTTGCCGCGGCGCTGGAATTAATTTCCTCAAGCGGGATCAATTTTCAGTTTACAGCGAGAGAGCGTATCGGAAACGAAAGAGGCGAAACAATTGTCGAACAAAATCCCGCAGCTAATACCCGTGTTCAGCTTAACACTCCTGTGAACCTTACGGTGACCATGCCTGAAAGGCTTGCGAACAATGAAGTCTTCGGTATTTACAGTTATTCAATTCCTCAGAATCCATATCCGCTGGCTGTACGCCTCGAAGCGATTCTGCCTTCAGGCGAACGCCAGCGCATCATTACAGTCAACTACTCAGGCGGAAATTTTACGGTCCCGTATAAACTGCCGGCGGGAAGTATACTGGTGCTGTCAATGTTAAACCGCGAATTGCACAGAGAGACGGTTGAATAGCATTTATTGTGAGCGGCAAAAAAAAGGGGAACAAGGTAAAAACCTCATTCCCCATTAATCAATCAATTAACTCTAATCATTAAACACTAATCAGCCTAAACCTTTTTCCATTGTGTCAAGCTGTGTGTAAAGTTCTTTGGGGAGCCTGTCGCCGAACTTTGGATAGTGGTTTTGCCTGACATCGGCGATTTCGCTCTTCCAGCCCGCGATATCAACTTTGATAAGTTCAGCCATTGTCTCGGCGCTTACACCGTCGGGTGCTTCGATGCTGCCGGGTTTGGGAAGGTTGCCGATCGGCGTTTCAATAAAGTTGGCTTCTCCGTCGCAGCGGTTGAACATCCACGCAAGTACGCGGCTGTTTTCGCCGTAGCCCGGCCACATGAACTTGCCTTCGGCATTTTTGCGGAACCAGTTGACAAAGAAAATCTTTGGAAGTTTGTCGCCTTTTCCTTCGTCCTGCGCTTTCTTGCCGAGCTTGAGCCAATGAGCGAAATAGTCGCCCATGTGATAGCCGCAGAACGGCAGCATGGCAAACGGGTCGCGCCTGATTGTACCGGCTTTAAGGTCGAGAGCCGCGGCTGTTATTTCCGATCCTGTGATCGATCCCATGAATACGCCGTGTACCCAGTCCTTACTTTGATTGACAAGAGGAATTGTAGAAGGACGCCTTCCGCCGAAAAGGAACGCCGCAATCGGCACGCCTTTGGGGTCTTCCCATTCAGATGCGATTACCGGGCACTGCGCCGCGGGTACTGTAAAGCGTGCGTTGGGATGCGCGATTTCCTGGCCTGCGACAGCTTTGTCCGTTTTGGGAGCGGGAACTTTCTCGCCTTTCCAGTTTGTAATTTTTTCGCCGGACGCTCCGTAGCCGATCTGCTCCCACCAAATATCGCCGTCTTCCGTTAAGCCGGTGTTTGTAAAAATTGTGTTTGATTTGATCGAATCCATGGCGCTCTTGTTTGAGGCGTCGCTGGTTCCCGGCGCTACGCCGAAGAATCCCGCTTCCGGGTTGATTGCGTAAAGCTGTCCGTCCGCGCCGAATTTCATCCAGGCAATGTCGTCGCCGATTGTCTCAACTTTCCAGCCGGGAAGAGTCGGGATCAACATCGCGAGGTTTGTTTTTCCGCAGGCTGACGGAAGAGCGCCGGCGATGTATTTTACCTTGCCTTGAGGATTTGTTATTTTTAAGATGAGCATATGCTCGGCTAGCCAGCCTTCGTCCCTAGCCAGAACTGAAGCGATGCGCAGGGCGAGGCACTTTTTGCCGAGAAGAGCGTTTCCGCCGTAGCCTGAACCGTATGACCAGATCTCGTAAGTGTCGGGGAAGTGGCTGATGAACTTTTTGTTTACATCAGGCTCGCACGGCCAGCTTGCGTCTTTTTCGCCGGGTTTAAGAGGTTTCGCTATTGAATGGAGGCAGGGTACGAAGAAACCGTCTGATCCGAGTACGTCTAATACTTTTGCGCCTACTCTTGTCATAATGTGCATATTAAACACGACATAAGGGCTGTCTGTGATTTCAACGCCTATTTTAGCGATATTTGAGCCGACAGGACCCATCGAGAAGGGGATTACGTACATTGTGCGGCCTTTCATGCAGTTTTTGTACTGTCCTCTCATGGTTTCTTTTAACTCAACCGGGTCTCTCCAGTTATTGGTCGGTCCCGCGTCTTCCTGCTTGCCGCTTGCGATAAAAGTGCGGCTTTCGGCTCTTGCTACGTCCGAGGGATCGGAATGGAACCAGTAGCAGCCGGGTCTTTTTTCGGGGTTCAGTTTTACGCCGATCCCTCCGTCGACCGTAATTTGCAGCATTCTATCGTATTCTGCCTTGCTGCCGTCGCAAATTTCCACTGAATCGGGGGCCATCATGGCGACCGCTTCTTCCACCCATTTCTTCAATTTGGCATGTTTTAAATCATTCAAATTCATGTTAACTCCTGTTTTTATTGAATTTTCATCTTGTTTGATCATTTATACTATTGTTTTCTATATAAATCAAGAAAAATCAAAGCGTTATAATAAACCTATTCCCTATGTCGCGAAAAAGGCGTATAATTGTTATATGGATGATCGTAAAAAACGAATAGATGACCTTCAAAAGAACAGCCAGGAGAGCCGTCTCTCTTTAAGCGCTCTTTTGGAGAACTTCGGGGAAAATCTTTATTCCCGGACAAAGGATTTACAATCAGATTCCGAGGATATTTTTCAATATAACGTCTGTCTGCAGGATATTGTAGAATCAAATAACGCTATCGCCAAAATCGAAGAAAAAAACCGCCGTTTCAGGGAACTTGAAGAAGCTATCGAAACTAAGGAACAGGAAGAAAAGGAACGCGCAAAAGAAATCTCCGATTTTCACAAGAAACTTGGAAAAGCTCTGCTGGAAAACAGCGCCTATGACGATTATACATCGCTTTTCAGAGAGCAAGCCGATGCCTTAAACGCCAAACTTGAATCGCTTGAATCCCGGATCGGAGAACTTGACAACAAGGAAGGCGGGAATGTTTTTTCGTGGATAGGGAAGAGCGCTCAAGGTCTTGTTTTAAAGTCATTTCTTTCAAAAGCGCAGGAGAGTCAGGAGCAGCTTCACCTTAATATCGGCGAACGTTACTCCAGCCGCAGCGCTGTCAAGGAAGATGACGAGGTGGCTTCGATACGGAGCGATATTGATAACACCAAAGCGGCTTCCCGCGCTGTTGAAACCGAGCTTAACTCGCTGAAGGATGAAAGGCGGTTGATTTCCGCGTCTTTCGGCATAGACGGTAATCCGCAGAAGCAAATCCAGTCAATCAAAAATCATATTGATCAGGTCAAAGAAGAACTTGCCGGACTTTACAGGAATTTCGGATCTCAAGCATCCGGAATAATGGATTCCGATCTGCCCCCCGAACGAAAATATTTTATTGATTCAATCGTGACCGCCGAAGACGGTGAAGTTATCGGCAGAGCGGTAAGGCTGAACCAGTCCATCAATGAAAATGAAAAAGCTATCGCGAGGCTGAGGGCATCGCTCGCTATTGATGATGAAAAATCCAAGATAGAAAGATTCCAAAGACAGATTGAAGAGAAAAAGACCCGTATCGGCGATCTTGAAAAAGGTATAACTGATCTTGAAGAAAGCGTCCGCGACTGCGAAAAATCTATCGTGGAGCTGCAAAAACAACTCTAGGGATCGTGCGATTATTTCGTAAACCGGCGCGGACTTAAAATGAAAAATTGACCGCGCGGTTCGTGCTTAATAAAAAGAATTTGGTTTGGGAGTAATATCAAATGCCTGTAAAGAAAAAAACTGTAAAAAAAACGCCTCCTAAAAAACCTGCCGCAAAAGCAAAATTAAAAACCGGAACTAAAAAACCCGCGGCGAAGAAGCCTTCTGCAAAGGTGCCTTCTTCGAGGGGGTCTTCTGCAAAGAAGTCTTCTTCTAAGGGAGCAAAAACTGAATCAAAAGCATCATCTAAAGCGTCTGCCAAGAACGCCGCCTCCGCAACAACGTCCGCGAAAGCGTCTGCAAAAGCAGCCGGGGTTTATGATGAATCAAAAATTAAAACCCTCTCCTCGCTTGAACACATAAGGTTGAGGACAGGAATGTATATCGGGCGTCTCGGCGACGGCTCAAATCCCGATGACGGCATTTACGTCCTTTTAAAAGAAGTTATCGACAACGGCGTTGACGAGTTCATCATGGGGAACGGCAAGCTAATCGAAGTCGCCGTAAAAGATATTGATAAACCGGGTATGGCTTCCATTAAGGTGCGCGACTTTGGGCGCGGAATTCCTTTAGGCAAACTTGTCGAATGTGTGTCTGTAATCAATACGGGCGCGAAATACAACGATGATGTGTTTCAATTTTCTGTCGGCCTTAACGGAGTCGGGACAAAGGCGGTAAACGCGCTTTCTATCAACTTCAGGGTGGTAGCTGTCCGCGACGGCAAATTCGCAGAAGCTGTCTTTGAAAGGGGAACCTTAAAGAGCGAACGTAAGGGAAATGTCAAGGAAAAAACAAAAGACGGAACCTTTGTCGAGTTTACCCCCGATCCTGAGATTTTTAAAGATTATGTTTTTAACCCCGAGTTTATCGAAAAACGGATGCAGAACTACTCATACCTTAATGCCGGTCTTACGCTGTCGTTTAACGGTAAAAAATTTATTTCAAACCGCGGGCTTCACGATCTTTTGATAGAGGAAACAGGTGACGAAAGCCTGTACCCGCTTGGCTATTACAAAGGCGCGCACTCCGCGAACGGACAGCTTGAGATCGCCTTTACCCATACAAACAATTACGGCGAGGAATATTTTTCGTTTGTAAATGGGCAGTACACATCCGACGGCGGCACTCATCTATCCGCTTTTAAGGAAGGATTTTTAAAAGGGATTCAGGTCTTTTTTAAAAAAGATTACAAATCGGAAGATGTCCGCGAGGGAACAATCGCCGCCGTCGCCATCAAACTAAAAAATCCTGTTTTTGAAAGCCAGACAAAAAATAAACTCGGCAATTCCGATATCCGCGCGTGGGTTGTGCAGGAGACGCGCAACGCCGTCGAAGACTGGCTGCATAAAAACCCGGAAGCGGGAAAAAAGCTTGAACATAAAATTATCGCCAACGAGTCTTTACGCACGGAATTAAACGCCGTAAAAAAGGAAGCCCGCGAAGCCGCGAAGAAAATCGCTTTGAAAATTCCAAAATTAAAAGACTGCAAGTATCATCTGGAAGACGGGGACAACGGAGCGGAGTCTATGATTTTTATAACGGAAGGCGACTCAGCTTCAGGTTCGATCGTCTCAAGCCGTGACGTAATGACGCAGGCTATTTTCGCGCTCCGCGGAAAAGTGGAAAATGTTTACGGCAAAAAACGCGCCGCCATTTACAAAAACGAGGAACTGTTTAACATGATGATGGCGCTCGGCATTGACAATGACATTGACGGGCTTCGTTACGCGAAAATCGTTATCGCCACAGACGCCGACTTTGACGGCTTTCATATCCGAAACCTTTTATTAACATTTTTCCTTTCATATTTTGAAGAGCTTGTGACCGCAGGACACGTTTTCATTCTGGAAACACCCCTGTTCCGCGTACGCACAAAAAAAGAAACCCGCTACTGTTACACGGAAAAAGAACGCGACGAAGCCTCTTCCGCTCTCGGCTCCCAAAGCGAGATAACCCGCTTTAAGGGGTTAGGTGAAATCAGCCCGAAAGAGTTCGGCCAATTTATCGGCGAGGATATCCGCCTTGTGCCTGTCTCTGTGAACACGTTAAAACAAGTTCCTCAGGTTCTCAACTTTTACATGGGTAAAAACACGCCTGAAAGACGGGAATACATCATGAAGAATTTAATCGAAGACGCGGGTTAAGACGCGGCCTTTATTGATTTGTTATATGGTGATTTCTGTTATATCTTTTATTTCAAGCCCTGTTATCTCGCTTATAAATTCCGGTGTTGAGCCTTTGGCTAGTAGATTTCTGGCTATCTCTTTTCTCTCTTCTTCGCGGGCTTCTTCCCGCCATACTTCTTTCGCGTCTTCCAAATTCCACTCTTCCAGCACCATACCCAATACCTCCGATCCGTGTTTCTCAAGGAACTCCTTTAGTATACCATGTTTATGACAGTATTTAACAGTCTCGTTTATCGCTTCCATTCTGTCTTTTGATTCCTTCCTGAACGCGCGTTCCACAGAGACAAAAGCGCTGTATTCCGAAAGCTCTTTACAACGGTTTACGATATCCGCGTTTCTGCCCTCATTGATATTTAATACTTTTACCTCAAGTTCCAGCAGCGGATACGCGTTTTCGGGAAGCCCCAAATCATGCGGTCTGTCAAAAAGATCGGACAGCTTTAATATCTTTTCATCGGGGTAAGGCTTTTCCCCATTGTACAGAACATAAAACTCAGGCCATGGTATAGACAGCTTTTTCTCCGCGTACATGTTCTTGTTTTCGATTATTTTTTCCAGTATGCGGGAATGGTACATGTAAAACCGTAGAGCCATGTTTGGATTAATCGTACTTTGATGTTCGATAAGCACAACAAGTCTTCCGCCAATCTCGAAAGAGATATCATTGTTAAAGTCCATATACAGCACTTTATCAAGTGTGTTAATGGACACAGGCACGTCCGGCGGCAGGTCTGTACCGCTGAGCGCGCAATATAAATCCCGCAGCAGAGCAGGGTCTGTGAACAGCCTAGTGAACACACTATCTTTGAAATTTCTATTTGTTTTCATTATAACCTCCGCTTATATATGGCGCGGGGATGTCATCCTGCTTGCGGATAAATGAAAATTTGGTAAAATTCCTTATAAAAAGTGATAATCACTTTTAAAAAATGCTCCTTGCCTTATAAAAACCGTGAGTTTACGCACGAATATTTGTGATTTTCCAAATTATTAAAATATTTTTACATAAAATTTAAATTTGACTTTTTACTTTAAAAATTTGACAAATTGTTAATACATATCATAATTAATAGTAAGGAAATCTCAAACCAATCGAAGGGAGGGTTCGGTCTGATTTGTATTTTGGGGGTCGTATGACCTTTTAACTTATTCAATATGGAGTGTTTTATGAAGAAGTTTGTTTTAACTGGACTCGCAATACTTCTTGCATTGTCCCTTTCAACGTGCGAGATCGCGCCGGTCGTTGTTGAAGGCGGTTCCGGTTTTACCGATGTTGTATATTCAGCGGACGGAAAATCATTAACGTTGTATCTTGACGGCGCGGTAGTGCCGCAGACGAAAGCATCCCGCGCGTTAACTGATGATCTCGCCAAAATGGGATATGATTATTTTGAAGTGGTGTTCTTTCACCGTGAAGCCATTACAGGCGGAGCTTCAGGTGGTTCAATTACTGATTCAGGTATTATCGCCAGAGCTTCATGGGAGATCGGTCAGAGTGTAGGTATAACAGGTGTTCATCGTACATATGGCGGTGTTGATTATGGTACAGTTATGGGAATACCTGCATTATTGGACGTTTCAGGCGATGCAGCTGAAATTTCTACCGCGGTTATTTTTATCGGCAGGAAATCTGATAAGACCCTTCTTGCTGTAGGTAGAATTGTTTCTACGGATCACGATTCAACCGCAGTAATAACAAACGCGACAAAAAGTGTTACCTTCCAGGTCGCCGCTTTGACGGCTGGAGTAGCCGCGGTTTTAGATGGTTCTGGTCCACCCGCAACTTATATCGCGACAGGTTCCAGTTTTCTTACAGCAGTCGATGGTCCAAATCAAGGAAGTCCTGAAGATATAGATGATCCTGATAATGCCACTGTACCAAATACGTTAGTGAAAATGCTGTCTATTGGAGGAGTGGTATTTCCGTTGTTTGAACTTGCACAAGAGGAACCAGCAATAGCCGCTGTATATAATATTGGATGTACAGGTAATTATCCTGATTATGAAGAAGGAATAAGAATATCTAGTATAGGAGGAGTTGTAACCAAAAGAGAGCCTCGATATCCTGCAGGTGGGGGGTTCTATAATTACGCCAACTTTACAATTGATCAGAGAACTGGCGTAGATTTTAATAATAATAAAGACGCAGATGAGCAATTTAATAATCGCATCGAGTTTATGTTTGATACAGATACAAAAAAGACAATAAAGAGTTTATTTGCGATTACTTTTAGTATCCCTGTTTATGCTTTAACGAGTGAAAATGCCTCCTCACTTTCCAGTGAAACACCCGCAGAAACATGGTATATACGTCCCGGTTACGGAACATATATGTACGATCTGGATGACGGCGAAGATGGACCCGGAGGAATGATATTGCTTGGTACGAATATTGACGGTCATGATCCGATTAGCGTTATCACTCGCCCCTGGTAATAGTGTTTAAGGCGCAGTATGAACCGTATAAACGGGTTATTAATAATTTTCTCGCTATATATCGTTTCAAGCTGCGCTTTGCCGTCTTCTGATGAGGCTGGCGGCGGTGTCACCGATGTCGTGTATTCGCCTGACGGCAGATCATTAACTATATACCTTGAAGGCAGCGCGCCTGAGTCATCCCGCGCGCTTACTTCCGGTATGGCGAAAATGACGCATGATTTTTTTGAAGTTGTTTTTGACTACTTCGATGGAACGCAAAACTATACAGCCAGAGCTTCATGGGAACTAGGACATGTTACCGGTATCAGCGGCGTGTACCGTAACGATGCCGGGGTAGATTACGGCACAGTTGACGGAAGCGCTGCGGGTGTTACTGCCGGAAAAGCTGTCATATTTGTTGGAACAAAAGTGGACTATACTTTGCTTGGCATAGGACGGCTTGTTGCTGTAGACGGCATTGCGGGAACTATTATTGATTCATCAACAAGAACGATTACATTTGAGGTAGCGGCGTTGGAAGCAGGTGTGAGTTTTGATGCGTCTGAATCGAGTTTCTTAACAGCAAATACAGATGATCTTAATGACGCTTTATCAATTAATACTAATATAGTGAGTGTAACTTTTATCGGTAATGATTCCGGTAGTGATGTAGAAAAAGATTTTCCTGTTTTTTTAATTCCGGCTGGAGCAAGTGAAATTGCGGCGCGGTATACAATCAACGTAGTTGGCGGCGCAATTAATAATTACTTTAATGCAGTCAAGGTTAAAGATACCGGAGGCACTGCCGAAAGAAACGCCGCCGCCAGAACAGGTTTCCGCGAAGGCGGGCAGTACTGGCTTGTTGATGATAGTAAGTTAAATAATAATGATGTATCAGTTACTATGATAAATAATACCGGAGGTAATTTTGAAAATGAGATTGATTTTTTATTTTCAAATATCGTTACAACAGATGAGCTTTTTTCATTTTCCTTTAAAATACCGGTTTACGCGATCGCGGATGGAGGAGAAGTACCGTGGTTTATAAGACCAGGGATTATTCCTTTCGCTTATGATTTTGATGATGGTAATGGAAATTCCGGCGGTTCAATTCTAATTTATACGGGTACTGATCCCGGGAATATAACCGTTAATTTTGCGGATAATACATAAATGACGGAGTGTAATGTGATTCGGCGGCTGCTTGTTATTTTAATTCTCCTCGTATTATGCGGTTTTTCAAGCTGCATTGAACCTGTCGGATATATTGATTCTAACGGAAATGGGATTGGAAACGGCAGCGGCTCGCAATATGAATTTTTAATGCTGCGCCCAAATAGAATTTTATACGATGTAAATTCAGGAGCGGACTCAAGATTTAGCCGCCAGCAGGATTTAAGCGTTTTTTTGGCGGATAACGGCGAATTTAAAAAAATAGAAACAAGCGACAGCGGTTTGATTCTCGAAGTAATCGAGAATCCGGGTTTAAATTCTGAAACAATAACTGTCGTAAATAATGGTTATTATGTTTTTTCAATTCCGGGAAGATACCTCATCAGGGGGACGTATAATGAAAAATCCGATGAATATTCAGTGGAAGTGCGCGGCTCGTTTATTAACCCCGGCGAAGGCTCGGACTTTGTCGACATTATTTGGTTGTAATTATGCGCCGATCTCACGTGTCTAAAAAAGTGGAATTATCTGGAATTAAGCATTAAAATAGATATATGAGGAAGTCGGCTTTTTTTATCATTCTTTTTCTTGCTTGTTCCGTCCTTTTTGCGCAAGCCTACCGCGAAGCCAGGATCTTTGTCCCGCCTGTAACAGGCGGCGGTAATGACGGAGATACGGCTTTTTTCTACAGGCAGCTTACCTACGAAGTGGTCCTTCAATATTACGCGCTTGTAAGGACGCAGCATATTTCCGATTTTGTCCTGAGAGGTTCGATTAGACCTTTTACCGCGCAAGACGCCGAACGTGAGCCGGAGCCTGTCATCGTTATGCCTGAACCTGAAATTGTAATGGTTGATGTTCCTGTGGTCAGGGCGCAGCCTCATCCTGTTCCTCTGCGGCCGATACCGGCTGTAAGGTACACAGGCCCGAGACGTGAGTTTTTTTCGTGGGAGATTGATGACGGTATTCATTTTTATGATGTTAGGGGAGAAGGCAATTATGAGCCTGAAGAAATAACTGAATATATTCAGGTGCCGATGACAGTTCACGCTCCTGTTCCTGAAGCGCCGGCGCCGGTACTGATTCCGCCGGGGCGCAGCGAATTTGTTTTTGAACTTGAACTTTTAGACAGCGGATCGAACGAAGTAATCGGCAATCAATATATTATCTATCAGGGAGTTGACGGCTCTGTAAGCGATTTTCTGTCAATCATGGTTTATAACATGCTTGCAGGTATTCCCGATATCGAAGAAGTTGTTGACTGGCGCGACAAATGGTTGTTTCTCGAAACTAGCGCACTATGGACGCCGCGCCTGTATTCAGGAGTAACTCAATCCATCAACTGGATGAACTTTGGTGTGCGGCTCGCGCTTGAATTCCATTTTCTGGATTTTTTATCAATCGATCTTGGAATGCAGTTTGTTCAAGACTGGGTTTTAACTTCCACGAGCGGATACCGCGATCTTACCCTCGAAGTGCCATTAACATTAAAATTTGTATTTAAACCTTCGGATCATTTTGTTATCTCTCCTTACGGCGGAGCTGTTTTTAATTATTCCCTCATGGGCACTACAGAACCGTCCATGTTTTCATGGCTCGCGGGATTGCAATTCGGCGTAAGAGCAGGACCCGGCATGATCGTTATTGATCCGCGTTTTGCCGTTGATTTTTTCCACTCTGTAATCGGAGGATCCATCAATTATGATCGCTACAGCATCCAAATCGGAGTCGGTTACAAGTTTGGCTTTATATCGAGAGGATCGCGGGATTATTGACGCGAAACCGCCCGCACTGTAAAGTGTAGTAATGGCTTTTATAAAAAATCTTTTTGACCGCAATTTTCTGGAATATGCCTCTTATGTAATAAAAGACAGGGCCATTCCCGATCTTGAGGACGGGCTAAAACCCGTTCAAAGGCGTATTCTTCATACGTTGTTCGAAATGGACGACGGAAAATTCCACAAGGTCGCCAATGTTACAGGCCAGTGCATGAAGTATCATCCGCACGGAGAGGCTTCTATAAATCCCGCGCTTGTAAATCTTGCCAACAAGGAACTTTTCATTGACAGGCAGGGAAACTTCGGTAATCTTTACACCGGCGATGACGCATCCGCGCCGCGTTACATTGAATGTCGCGTAACGCCTCTCGCGAAAGATATTTTTTACAATCCAAAACTGACAACATGGACGGATTCTTACGACGGCCGCAACAGGGAGCCTGTGTTATTTCCGGCGAAAGTCCCCGTTGTTTTAATCATGGGAGTAGAAGGAATCGCGGTCGGCATGTCGACAAAAATTCTGCCGCATAACGCGATCGAAGTGCTGGAAGCCGAAATCGCCTGCCTTAACGGTAAAAAGTTTGAACTTTACCCTGATTTTCCCACAGGCGGCTATGTTGATGTTTCAGGTTACGAAGGCGGCAACGGCAAGGTTTTAGTGCGCGCGAAACTTGATACGTCCGATCCCAAACGCATCCTTATCACGGAGCTTCCATTCGGCTCGACAACTGAGAGTATAATCAACAGCATTGACGCGGCCGCCAGAAACGGGCGGATAAAAATCCTCGGCATAAATGATTTTACAACTGATAAGGTCGAGATCGAAATTAAAATGGCGCGCGGCGTTTATTCACAGGAAACGATAGACGCGCTTTTCGCCTTTACAGAATGTGAGCAGTCAATCTCTGTCAACCTGCTTGTGATTAAAAACGGCCTTCCCGCCGTGATGACAGTAAACGATGTAATCAAGTATCACGCGAAACAGCTTGTAAAAATTCTTACTAAAGAACTTGAGCTTGAGAAAAAAGAGCTTCTTGATAAACTGCACCTGCGCACGCTGGAAAGAATTTTTATCGAAGAGCGGATCTACAAAGGCATCGAAAAAATGAAGACAGCGAAAGGAGTGCAGGACGCGGTGATCGCGGGATTTAAACCGTTCTTAAAAGAGATAGGCCTGCGCGGCGTTTGTGAGGACGATGTCGATCATCTTCTGCGTATTCCAATCCGCAGAATTTCGTTATACGACATTAATAAAGCCCGCGACGAGATGGAGCAGATAAACGCGCGTATCAAAGAAATCGGCTCTCACCTTAAAAACATTACAGCGTACTCAACCGCGTATCTTAAGGGAATCATCGCCAAGATAAAATCAAATGAAGAAATCGGTAAAGGAGCGCGTAAAACAGTTGTGGGAACGTTTGACAAGGTGGTTGCCAAGGAAGTTGTAAAGCGCGATGTCGAGTTAAAGTACGATGCGAGAACAGGCTATCTAGGCACAAATGTGTCAGGTTCTAAAATCGCCGAAGTCTCTCCGTTTGACAGAATTCTTACTATCCGCAAGAACGGAATGTACACGGTTATGGATCTCCCAGAAAAAACTTTTGTGGGAGCCGATGCATGGTGGATAGGCGTCGCTGACAAGGACGCTCTTGCGAAAACAATTTTTACAATAATCTACAAGGATAAGGATGACGGTTTCCCGTACATTAAACGCTGTGTTATCGAAGGCTGGATAATGAACAAGGATTATTTCCTCGTCCCGGACGGCGCGGCGGTCATGCATATAGACACTGCACCAAAGTTTTCCTTTACATTAAAATACAAACCCAAGCCGCGCCTTAAAGTTCTGACAGAGGAGTTTAAAGCGCAGGATTACAATGTCCGGGGCTTAAAAGCCGGAGGCATAAGACTCGCCGCTAAAGAAGTGGAAAAATTTGCCGGTAAATAATTGCAGCCTGTACAGTTCGCGTAGTTGTGAGGTTCGCGGCTGGAGAAATCTGTCAGTACATGATAAAATATAGGAATGTGTATGGCGAATAACGTAGAAATCTCGGTTGATCCCGATTTGTGTTTTTCTGCCGAAGAGCAAAATGAAATAATTTCACAGATAAACGGCATTGCCGAGCAGAATAAACATAAATTATCAGAAGACGCTGTTTCAACGGCGCAGCGGCATGGAAAAAAAATTGTGATTAACGCGAAAAAGAAGGGCTTTCTTTTCCCGTTTGCCGTCAATGCCGCCGCGGCGGCAGTTCTTTGCGCAGGTGTTTTTCTGCTGCTGTCATTTAACGGCAGGGTAGACGCACAGGCGAAAACCGGCGGCGCTGTTTACAATCTTACGGAAAAAGCGCTGATAGAAGAAATCCGTAATAGTACGGCGCAGGCGGTTACCGCGAAAGAAGCTGAAATCGCGGCTATAAGGCTGCGTCTTCAGGAAGTAGACAGGCAGTTGTCTCAAGTTAATTCAAGCAGTGTAAATCTTTCGGATGAACAGATTTCAACGCGCGAGTCTCTTCTTGCGATGCAGGTTTCGTTTAACAATGAACTTTCGGTGCTGCAGGATGAGAGAGCGCAGATTCTGGAAGCATCACGCCTGAGGGAGTCGCGCTTGAGAACTCAGCTTGAAGAAAGAACAAGGGAGCTTACGGCGGCGCAAAGAACGTCAGGGGAACTTGAATCCGCGCAGAGCGAACTTGAAAGGCTTACAAGCGAACAGGAAGTGCTTGCCGCGATAGACGCGCAGATTTCAGGCGGCTTCTCGTCGATAAGCGCGTTTTTACATGAAGGCCGCAGCGATCAGGCACTGCGGACAATCGAAAGCCTCAGGATATTCTGTAATAATAATGCGCTTTCCTCTTCAAGACTGTTTCAGGCAAAAAGGGAAGTTTACAATCAATCGTTCAATTTACTTGAAACGATGATAAACGACATTCAAAACCAGGGGCAGCCTGTTACGCGGCAGCCGGATTTACAGCCGAGAATAAATGAGCTTCAGGAAACAATTGCAGCGATGCAAAGAACGATTGATTCTTTTTCAAGCGGCAGTTCCAATCAGACAAGCCGCATAACAGAGCTTGAAGGAACGGCTGCTTCCCTCCGGGAAACTGTTTCATCGCAGCGGGCGGCTGTTTCCTCCCTTGAACGCGCTTCGGCGGAAAAAGACAGCGCAATCTCGGCGCTTCAAACCGAGAGGTCAACTCTAACCGCAACAGTCACGAACCTGCAAACGTTAAACGCAACACAGGAGCAGGAGATAACAAATTTGCGTAATCAGATAACAGCCATCCGCCAAATGCTCGCGGAGTAAACTATTTTGTTTTCATTACTTCCACGCCGTTCCAGTTTGACGGCGGAGGGGAGGAAGCGTATTCGGCGCATCTTGCGCGGAGATTTTCGGCGTTGAAGTCCCCCGGCAGTAATGCTAGAACTTCATTGAACTTTTCAACGGCTTCAGCAAAGGAACGGTTATAGTAGAGTTTCATTCCCTGATTGTGCAAAGGCCACGCCTTTTGCTCTTCGGGGGGCAGTTCGTTTTTTACGGTGAAAATCCTGACGCCTCTGGTTTTGCCTTTTACCGCTACTGTGTCAAGAAGCCTGTAGTGAAGACCGGAGGCAGGCGAAGTTTTCCGCAACTGCTCAAAGAGGCTCTCCGTTATTAAAATATCCGAGTGATATGTTTTTGTTAATCCTTCCATTCTTGAGGCGAGATTTACCGCGTCCCCTATGACGGTGTAATCCATCTTGCGCTCGCTTCCTATATTGCCGACAGTCACTTCGCCGTAATTTATGCCGATGCCGATTTTAAATTCACATTTACCAAGACGCCTCTGGTTCTCGTTGAATTGCGTGACTGCATTGATCATCTCAAGCGCGGATAATACGGATTGAAGAGCGGCATCTTCATGTTTTTCAGGCGCGCCCCAGAATGCCATGACGGCATCCCCGATGTATTTGTCTACAATGCCCTTTCTTTTATAGATAATATCGACCTGCCCCGAAAAATAACGGTTGAGTGAATTGACCAAATCATCGGGAGCCATACCTTCGGAAATTGTTGTAAAAGATCTGATGTCGGAAAATAAAATGGAAAGTTCGCGGTTGTCTCCTACAAGCATTTTTTCCGGGGACGCGAAAAACCGCTCGATCACGTCATTGGGAACATATTTCTGAAAAATATGGCGGATTCGTTCTTCTTTTTTTCCGGCGAGAACCGCGTCAAACGCGTAACGTTTTATCTGGGTGTATGCCCTGTCAAGTTCCTCCGTCATTTTATTAAAGGAGGCGGCAAGAACGCCTGTTTCGTCGTTGTACTCGACTTCGACTCTCGATGAAAGATCCGCCGTGCTGATTATTCCGTTCATCGCGCCTGAGATACGCCCAAGCGGTTTTGTAAATCGGTTTGTTATCAATATAAGAAGAATGATCGCGGCCGCGATCGCCGCGCACAATGTGATGATTGTCTGGAGCGTTATATTTTTCGCGTCTTTGTAAAATGAATCTTCTGTTTCGGCGATCAATATATACCAGTCAAAAGGAGTAAAATAAAAAGAACTAAAAATTCTTTTTTCGCCGCCAATGACCGCGCTTGAAAGCCCGTGGTTCTCCTCGCCGAGGATTCGCGTTAACCCGGCAATCTCCGAAGGTGTCAACGTGATAGACGAGCTTGCCATGCCGATTGTCATGCTTTCTTTTTCGACCGCGAAAATAATTTCGCTTTCGCTTTTTACAAGGCTGTTTCCGTATTGCGCTATCGCGTTCTTCGCCGCGTTTGTCATGTTTTGATTTGATGCAAAGTTATTGTCTATTAAAAGCGACCACTGGCTGTTCGCGAATTTTTCCAGCTCTCCAAGTTTAAATCCAAGAAGCTGTACGGCAAGGCGCGTGACGCCGTTTACCGCGTGAAAATAGGAAGCGGCCTGCGCAAGGCACAGCGGTACAATGATTAAAGGGAGAACGACGAGGAACATTTTTAACCGTATTTTCATTTTTAAAGTTTAAATAATATATTAAAATTTCTCAAGCGTATGTCTTGAAATTCCGATATGGAAAGTATGAAACGTTATAGTATCAAATGTACACCGGGCAATGTCGAGTACATCGATGTACTTAAAGAACTCGACAACGAGTATGTGGTTCGCTTTACACGCGAAAACAGCGGAAGCGTTAAAACAACTGAAGAGACCATCACAAGGCATCTTTTCAATATCTGCGTACAGACCGGTTATCTTAACCCGATGACAGAAAGCTCTGTCGCGTAAACAGCTTTAAACCGCTTCGTTAACTGTGCCGAAGGATGCCGCATCCTGGTATGAGGATGCCGAATTCTGGGAGCGTTTCGCTCCCATTATGTTCGATACCGCGCATTGGAAAGAAGTTTCCGATGTGGCTGACGCTGTTACGCGGCTGTCTAAATTTAATCTCTACGGAGAGACGTTAAGCGGCAATTGGCATAAGCCTTTAGAATCCGCTCCGAAGGTTCTGGATCTTTGCTGCGGGGTCGGCAGAATTAGCGGCGAGCTTTCCCGCATGGGTTTTGCCGTAACGGGCGTTGATATTACAAAATCATTTCTTGACACCGCGGTAGAAGACGCGAAATACGAAAAACTTAATATTGAATATATCCGCTGCGACGCGAGGGATTTTGTCCGCCCCGGGTATTTTGACGCTGTCTTTAACCTCTACATTTCCTTTGGATATTTTTCCGATCAAAATGATGATCTAAAGGTTCTTCGCAACGCGCATGATTCATTAAAAGACGGCGGTTCATTCATCATCGAAACTCTCGGCAAGGAAATTTATGTCCGTGATTTTGTCGAAGCCGAATGGTTTGAACGCGCCGGCTATACCATACTGACAGAGTACGAGCCTCTTGACTCGTGGACATTTCTTAAAAACCGCTGGATCTCAATTAAAGACGGACAAAGAGTTGAAAAAATTTTCAACCAGCGCCTCTATTCGGCATCGGAGTTAAGATCGTTACTGTTTGAAGCTGGTTTTTCCAAAGTCGATATCTACGGCGACTGGGACGAAAGAGCATACAATCAATACGCGAATAAACTTATCGCCGTCTGCTTAAAATAAAAAAATAAAAAACCGCACTAACTTCACGAATCTGTTATTAATAATGTTTCAATTAGTATTGGTTCGCGCGATTCAAGATGTGATATAATATTATTCGGAGGACATCATGGGTAAGTATATTTTATCGCTGGATCAAGGGACTACAAGTTCGCGGGCTATTCTTTTTGATCATGAACAGAAAATATGCGCCGGAGAAGCGGAGCAAAAAGAGTTTAGACAGATCTACCCCCATGAAGCGTGGGTGGAGCATGATCCGATTGATTTATACACTTCCCAATACTCCGTAATGATGGATGTTATCGCTAAAGCGAAAATTGACGTGAGGGATATTGCCGCCATAGGCATTACAAACCAGCGCGAGACTACCATACTCTGGGATAAAAAAACCGGGCAGCCTGTTTACAACGCGATTGTCTGGCAATGCAGAAGAACATCATCAATAGTTGATACTCTGAAAAACAGCGGGCTTGGCGGATATATAAAAAAAACAACAGGGTTGATCCCCGATGCTTATTTTTCCGGCACTAAAATAAAATGGATTCTTGATAATGTTAAAGGCGCGAGGGAAAGAGCGAAGAACGGCGAGATACTGTTCGGTACTGTCGATTCATGGCTTATCTGGAAACTTTCCGGCGGGAAGGCTCATGTCACAGATTATACCAACGCAAGCCGCACGATGATCTTCGATATTCACAAACTTGACTGGGATGATAAACTTCTTGACGCGCTTGACATCCCTCGCGCCATGCTGCCCGAGGTAAAACCTTCGGGATCGGTTTTCGCCGCGGCTGGCATCGGCGGCATTGAAATACCGATTGCAGGTAACGCGGGCGACCAGCAAGCGGCGCTGTTCGGGCAGTGTTGTTTTGACAAGGGAGAGGCGAAATGCACATACGGTACAGGCTGCTTCCTTTTGATGAACACAGGTTCGCAGGCGGTCGAAAGCGGTAACGGGTTATTAACGACAATCGCCGCCGGTTTTGATAACAATGTTCAATATGCGCTTGAAGGTTCCGTGTTTACAGGCGGCGCTGTGATTCAATGGCTGCGCGATGAATTGCGTATTATTACGGACAGTGCGGACAGCGAATATTACGCGGGCAAAGTAGAAAATACTGGCGGCGTGTATCTGGTACCGGCATTCACCGGTCTTGGTGCGCCGTATTGGGATATGTATGCCCGCGGCTGCATTATCGGGATCACACGCGGAACAAAACGCGCGCACATTATAAGAGCGGCGGAAGAGTCTATCGCGTACCAGGTGATGGATCTTCTGCGCGCAATGGAAAACGGGCTTGGTATTTCGATGAAAGAGTTAAAAGTTGACGGAGGCGCAAGCAGGGATAAATTCCTAATGCAGTTTCAGTCTGATATTTGCCGTGCTTCGATTGCGCGTCCTGTCATCCGCGAAACTACCGCGCTCGGAGCCGCTTTCCTTGCCGGGATAACAACAGGTTTCTGGAAAGATAAAGATGAAGTAAAAAGCAGACAGGCATGCGACAGAATTTTTACTCCGTGCGATAACTTCGCTAAATGCGAAAAGCTGATCAATGACTGGCACAGAGCGGTAGAAAGAAGCCGGAACTGGAGCGTATAGCCGCAGGTGTGAAGCGGCAAGTGCGCTGTAAATAGCAGCCGGCTGCTCGTTATTTGTAATTAGTCATCCGCGGCAGGTCATTTTATACCCTCTTGATCATCGATAAATATTCGTGTAAAAAGTAATTTAAACCATGAAGTACTTCAACCCGGCGAATTTGGCTATAATTGCGTGTCCTGGCGGTGAAATATTCGCAGATGAGGTAATCGAACATCTTCATAATAAATACCGTCACAGCCGCAAGCAGACGGAGGAAGATCTCGCCAAGCGTCATAATATCAGCATTGAACAGGCGGCTCTTCATATCGATCTGATGAACAGAATCGCCGTCCGCGGAACCGAATCACAGAGCGGCACTGATAAAAGAAACCGCGGATTTAAAATCCCTGCTAAATTTACTTTATTTCCAAACGGTGAAATAAAAGCCGAAATAGAGGAGTCCATTCGCGGCAAGGATGTTTTTATTTTTCAGGATGTGGAGAACCGTTACCCTGTTAAATTTAACGGCGCCGCTGTAAATAATCTTTCCACAAACGATCATCTCATGACAATTTACGTTACTGTCGATGCCGCAAGGCAGGCAGGCGCGGGCAGGATTACACTCGTTATACCCAATTACCCGTATTCACGCCAGCATAAGGCAAAAGGAAGGGAAGGGTTGACCGCAAGCCGTATAGGGAAAATTTTTGAAAGCCTCGGCGTTGACCACATAATCACCCTTGATATTCACTCAAGGGACATAATGAACGCATTTGACAAGCTGCGTCTTGAAAACCTTCACGCCAGTTATCAAATTATACATACTTTGACTAAGATGGAAGGAATATTAAGCGATGATTTTGTCGTTGTATCTCCCGATACAGGCGCTGTTGACAGAAATAAATTTTACGCTTCCGCGTTGAAACGGCCTCTTGCGCTTTTGTACAAGGAAAGGGATTATTCCAGATTCAGCAAGGACGCGTCTCAGTCTAATATTTCCCAGATCCGCCTTCTTGGCAATGTACAGGATAAAACGGTTTTTATGGCGGACGACCTTCTCGGAACCGGCGGCACTCTTATTAAGGGCATGAGGCATCTTAAGGAAAACGGCGCGCGCAGAATCATCTGTGCGATAAGCCTTCCGCTTTTTTCCGGTAACGCTATTTCTCATTTTGACGAAGCGTATAAAGAAGGGCTTTTTTACCGTTTAATAGGCACAAACGCCGTTTATCAGGAAGAGGTAATGAAGCGCGAGTGGTATGTGAACGTTAATATTTCCCGTCTTTTCGCCCATGTTATTTCGCGCCTTCATCAAAATCAATCTGTATCGAGTTTGCTGGACAATGCCAGTATTATTAACCGCCTTCTTTCCCAGACAATGCCTGTAGAGCCGCAAAATGAACTGCCGTTTACCGAAAATGGATAACCTTTTATAAAATATTACTCTGTTATGCGAAAAAAAACCGTGCGCGGACACACGGTTTATGAATTTTCCTTGTTTTAATTATGACTATTTTTTAACTTTTGTTTTTTTAATTGTTTTTTTTGCTTTAGGAGCCGCTTTCGCGTCGGTTTTTTTGGGAGTTGCTTTCTTTGCCGCGGCTTTTTTGGGAGCCGCTTTTTTCACTGCTGTTTTTCCGGCAGGTTTTTTCTTCTGCTTTGCGTATTTTCTGTTTAAATTTGCCTGATATTCGCAGCATTCTTCACATAAGGTGTAACCCTTCTTTACTTTGCCTCCGCACCGGGGACACTTGCCTTTTGCAATACGGGTGTTGTACTTGTCTCTCCGCTGTTCATTAATTTCGGCCCTGTGAGCTTCGCGAAACTTCCTTTGCCTTTCCCTGTTAGCCAGGAGGGTTTTCTCATCAGTCATTGCATCTCTCCTTTTTACGTTTGATGATATATCGATTAATATAGCATATTATCATTTTTTTGTATATAGTTAGCAATAAATATTTTTTTTAAGGTTGATTATGTCCGCTCTGGATGCAAGAACGAAATTATTTTTTATTTTGATGATGACACTTTTGGTTTTTTTGATTAGTAAACTCGCGGCTGCAGTTTGTCTTCTGTCATGTTTCATATTTTTTCGTTTTGCATGCGCTGTTCCTTTCAGGTTAAAAGAGAGGTTTCGAACATTCAGGAATCTTACATTGTTAGCGGCATTTATTATTGCGGTGCAGACTGTCTTTGGTCCGGGCGAAACCTTCTTCGCCAAACCTTCATTTTTCAGGCATCTTCCTTTGTTTGGTGACATGATTTCATTTAAACACGAAGGTTTCCTCCTTGGAATTGTTATTGCCTGCCGGCTTGCCTGTCTTGTCGTTATTTTGCCGGTTTTCACGGAAACAACTCCTCCGGGCAGGATCGCCGCTGGCCTGTGTTCTCTCGGAATTAATTACAGGACATCGTTTATAATAACGACAGCCTTTAATTTAATGCCTTTTTTCAGGCAGGAAGCGCTGTCAATAATTGACGCTCAGAGACTCAGGGGTATGCGTAAAGCCGGCATCAGAACATACATCAGCCTTCTTCCTGCGCTGATGTTAGACGCAATGAGAAAAGCGCATATTGCTTCCGCCGCGATGGACAGCCGCGCGTTCGGCATTTACAAAACAAGAACATGGATCGATAAACCCCGGTTTAAAAAGGCTGATTTTTTATTTCTAGCCGCCTGTATGGCGTTTTCTGCTTTTTTTCTGTATTTTAATTACCGGTAGACACGCGTTATGGGCATAGTTCGTTTTGAAAATGTTTCATTCAAGTATCCGCGAAGCGGCGGTTACGCTCTGAGTAATATAAATTTTTCGGTTGTTAAAGGCGAGTTTCTTGCTGTTATGGGAGAAAACGGCGCTGGTAAAACAACATTCTGTAAATTAATAAACGGAATTATCCCCCATTTGTCGGGCGGAATTTTATCGGGAAATATTTTCGTGGACGGTATTCGCACAGATGAGTCTTCCGTTCCGCATCTGGCATCCATAGCCGGAATTGTGCTTGATGACCCGGACGCGCAGCTTTTTACATCAACGGTTTACGATGAAGCGGCGTTCGGCCTTGAGAATATTCTTCTGCCGCCGCAGGAAATCAAACAAAGAGTAGAATTCGCTCTAGCGGGCGCCGCTCTTACCGGGCTTGAAAGTAGGGTTCCTTCCACACTTTCAGGCGGTGAAAAACAGCGTCTTTCAATAGCGGCGGCTTTAGCGATGAAAGGAAAGATACTTGTACTTGACGAGCCGTTAAGCCGCCTTGATCCGCAGGGAGCGGCAAAGATAATGTCCGTATTGCACGAACTAAAGCTGCGGCATGGATTAACAATAATCATGGCAGAGCACAACAGCGCTTTTTTTGCGGAGTACGCCGACAGAATCTGCGTGTTAAAAAACGGCGCTGTCGCCGCGCTTGATACTCCGGCAAATATATTTGCAAATAACGCCTTGCTTGAAGAAAACGGTATACAGCCGCTTTGTGATACTGAAAGCAGGGAACATTTTACCGCGAAGCCGCTTATTACGTCGCCTAAGACGCTGTCAACGGCGCACGAAGGAAATATATCTCTGTCATATGTGCCTTCAAATGATGAGTCCGGGTGTTCCATCGTTGTTGAAAATGATCCCGCCGCAGAAGCAGTAAGGTTTTCAAATTTTTGTTTTTCATATTCAGGCGGCATTTCTTTTAATAATTTTAATTTAGTAATAAAGAACAATGAATTTACCGCCATTACAGGATGCAACGGATGCGGAAAAACTACCTTGTTAAAAAATATAGCGGGGCTTTTGCGCCCCATGAAAGGAGATATTTTTATCCGCAACCGGAATATTAAAAAACTATCTGTAAGCGAAATATCCAAAGAGGCTGGGTTCGTTATGCAAAACCCCGGCACTCAGCTTTTCTGTGATTCTGTCTTTAAAGAAGTGTCATTCGCGCTTAAGAATATGCATCTGTCAAAACAGGAAATTAAAAAACGCGTTAATGACGCTCTTGAAACCGCGGGGCTTACCGGTAAAGAAAACACGTTTCCCCATGCTTTATGCAGATCAGATCGTACAAGAGTTGTGATTGCGTGTTTAATCGCGATGGGGTGTAAAATTATGCTCTTTGACGAGGTTGATGTCGGTAATGATTACAAAGGCTGCATAAATATAATGGATATGGCATCCATGCTTCACTCAAGGGGCTTTACAATTGTTTTTGTTACGCATAACATATCTCTTGTTAAAAAATACGCCCGCAGAGTTATACGAATGGACTTAAATGGAATAACGGACGATTTTACAGGATAAAAAAAGTGAATAGATATTTTAAATCTGATAAACATTCAATAAGGCATCCGGCTGTTATTGCCGTGTGGGCATCGGTTATTGCCGCCGGATATTTGCTTCCGGCATTTCCGATTCTCGGCACAGGCGGGGCATTTTCATTCGCGTCGGTGCTTAATCCGCTTTCAGGAATTTTTTTCGGGCCATTGGCAGGGGCTTTATGCTCCGCGGCCGGAGGTTTTATCGGATCTCTTATCGCGCCGCATACAGCGTGGATGGGCTTAGCGACATTTATTATCGGCGCGGCAACAGCGTTTACAACTGGATGTATCGCGTGGGGTAAATGGCCGCCTGTCGCCGTAAACTCAAACGGCGGTTTTATTTTTAACGGCGGGATTATCATCTATACAATCGGAACGATCCTCTGGTTTACGCAGGAAATCGGCAGAAATATTTTTATTTTTCCTATTATTTTTTACGGGCTTGGTTTTACCGTAATGATTGCAGGAATTATTTTCGCGGGGAAATTTTTTATAAGCGAAAAAAATATTTTAAAATTTCCTGCAATATGGCTTTGCGCTTTCGGCGGATTAATTGGCGGCGCTTCTGTAGGGAATTTTTTTTCGCTTGTGTTGTACAAGCAGCCTGTTGAAATCTGGGTGGTATTGACTGTCTCAGCTCCAATTGAACGCGCCGTCTTCGCCGTATGCGCCGCGCTTGTAGGAGCGCCTCTTCTTACAAGCCTAAATAAAATCGGCATATACGCAGGCCCTCAGCCGGAAGAAGAGATTATGGTTAAAAGCGATGAAGTTTGATATTCATGTGCACATAACGCCTCCTGATATTTGCGCGAACCCGGAAAAATACTCGGAAAAAGAGCCTTATTTTTCGATGTTATCACGGAGCAAAGTTAATAAATTTTCCTGTGCGCAGGATGTAATTGCCGCAATGGAGAAAAATGATATTGACAGAGCCGCCGTTTTTGGTTTTGGTTTCCGCGACATTGGTCTATGCCGTTATGTGAATGATTATGTTATTGAAAGCGTAAAACAGTTCCCGCAAAAACTTTCTGGTTTTACTGTAGTTCCACCTGCCGGTAAAGAAGCGTCTGATGAAATTGAAAGGTGTTTTAATGCGGGGCTTAAGGGAGCAGGAGAGTTATTCCCGCAGGGGCAGGGAATTGATCTTGAAAATAAAAATGACACTGCCTTTATTACAGGAGTATGTAAAGAACGCGGCCTTCCGCTGATGCTTCATATAAACGAACCTGTCGGTCATTCATACCCCGGAAAAACAGATACAACTCTCCGCCGGATGGAAACGTTTATCAAAAATAATCCCGGTTTAAAAATAATTCTTGCGCACTTTGGCGGCGGACTTTTTTTCTATGAATCAATGAACGAAATAAGGGAAATGTGCCGCGATGTTTACTATGACACCGCCGCGGCTCCCTTTATTTATGATTATCGAATTTACAATACGGTTAAAACGCTTGATCTATGCGAAAAAATTCTTTTTGGAAGCGATTATCCCATTTTGCCTCCATCACGCTACATGGACGGCATCGGGAAAAGTATATTATCGGAAGAAGAAAAAAATTTAATACTCGGCGGCAACGCGGTAAAATTGCTTGGGATCTAAATATTTGCCGCTAACCACACGAACCACACTAACATTTTTTGAGTGATTCGTAGTCAGAATCCTAGGTTCGTGTTGTTCGTGTGGTTCGCGGCTAATTATCTTCACCAGCCGCCGGTCTTTAATAAAAATTGAAAATACGCTATAATCTAAATATGTATAAAACGGCATCGGTATCTGTTTTTACTCTGTTCCTGTTAATATGTTTTTCTTTTATCCCTGTGAATGTCCGCTGCGATGTGTTTGAGTTCAGGCATACTCCGGGAGCTATGTACAGGATTCTTTCTGTTGTGGACGAGGCTGTTTTTATAAACGGGATTTTAAGCCACCGCGCGGAAATTCTAAACCGTATCGCTGTTGAGATAACTGATGTAGTTGACGGCAGGGGGATGCACCGCGCTGTTTTTCAGACATCGGAGCGTATTATTTTTGATTCTGCATTAAGGGTTCAGCCGCAGCAACCAACGGCGTTCGGGTGGAGCAGGGAATACGAATCCGTGTTTGAGCGTGACAGGCTCGGCCGCCTGACAATCGATCCGAGGTACTTTATGCCTGTTGTGCGTAACGTACCTGTTTTCCCGGACAGAGAGCTGAATATTCTTGACAGATGGAGCGCGGAAGGCCATGAGATACACGATTTCCGCGACGCCTTTGGAATACAGGAGCCGTACCGCATACCGTTCACCGCAAATTATGTATACGTTGGAATGCGCGAATGGAAAGAAAAGGAGTATCCGGCTTTCTCTGTTACATACAGAATCGCTTCCCGGCCGTCTCCCGTAAGAGGGCGGCTGTATCCATTGCGCATAACGGGCGATTTTGATCAAATTGTTTATTGGAATCATGATATCGGCCAGGCTGTGGCGTACGAGGAAAGTTTCCGCATTTCCTTTGAAATGTCAGACGGAAGAAGGATCGAATTCCGCGGAACAGCGCACGCTGATTTTATCGAGGCTGACGGAATGGACAGAGAGCGGCTGTTAAGTGAAATCACCGAAGAAATCAACCGTCTTGAAATTCCGGGCGTTAATGTAAGAGAGGTGGAAGAGGGGATATCCTTAAGCCTTGAAGACATCAGGTTCCACCCCGATTCGGCGCGGATGCTCGCGGGAGAGGAAGCCAAACTGGAAAGAATCGCGCGGATCCTTATGCGTTATCCTGGCAGGGATATCCTTGTCTCAGGCCACGCGGCTCTTGCCGGAACTCCTGAATACCTTATGGAGCTGTCTCAGGAAAGGGCAAGAGCTGTCGCCGATTACCTTATTTCGCATAACGTCCGCTCCGCGGATCGCATTGTTATCCGCGGTTACGGAGCGCAGAGGCCGGTTGCGGATAACAGTACCGAAGAAGGCATGCGCAGTAACAGAAGGGTAGAAATTACAATTTTGGAGAACTAAAAAATTTCTGATAACATACAGCCTTCAGGCGGGATTAAAAACGCTCTGGAAAAATTTAATGATATTCTAAACCGAATGATACCGGTTACAACTCCATTAGGTGTAATGCTTGGTTTGTTTCTGCCGGAATATTTCTCGCACCTGCGTCCATTTGTCCCGTGGCTCTTCGGGCTTATGACCTTTTCGGGAGCGTTGCAATTAACAGCGTCCGAACTCGGAGCCGCTATAAAAAACCCTGTTCCCATACTGCTTTTCTTTTTTTCAACACATATAATAATGCCCCTTGCGGCTCTTGGATCTTCATCAGTTTTATTTAATAATCCCGAAGTTATTACTGGGTTTGTGCTTTTATTCGCAGGTCCCACCGCGGTTTCAGGTTTTATCTGGGTTGTTATCTTTAAAGGAGACAAGGCGCTGAGCCTTACTTTAATCCTTATAGATACATTGCTCGCTCCGGCTGTTGTTCCCGCGACAATTTCCATTTTAATGGGAGCAAAAGCCGAGATGGACATGAGCGGGATAGCGGTCTCGCTGTGCTTTATGGTTGTAATTCCGACAATCATCGCTGTGGCGATTAACGAAATAAGCAGAGGAAAGATCCCAAAGATGATTTGCCCGGCGTTTGATCCGTTCGCGAAGCTGTGCCTGATAACGGTAATCGCTGCTAACTCTTCCGCCGTGGCGCATATTCTTAAGTTTAACGATCTTCTTATCTGGGGAATGGCGCTGTTGTGCGTTTGCCTTACTACAACTGGTTTTATACTCGCGCGTCTTAGCGGCATAGCGGGCAGGTTCAGCGATCAGAAATGCGCCTCCTTAGTTCTTGCGGGAGGCTTACGTAACAACAGCGCGGTTATGACAATCGCTGTCGCGTTCTTCCCGGAAGCCGCCGTCATTCCCGGTGTATTGAGTATTTTATTTCAGCAGACAGTAGTAGCGATAGTGGGAAAAATATTAATTAAAAAACACGGCTAATCAAGGTTATTCCGAAACTTCAATTTTTGGAAAAGGTTCAATCGTTAAATGAAATTCTAAGTACGGATTCATCCAAAATAAAAACTACCTTACCCTGTGATAAAAGGCGGCGGTTTTCTTCCGAGGAGATGATTAAAAGCGCGTCGCTTCTTTCTATGATCAAATCTGTGGGCTTTATACCGAATACACCGCGCGCGAAAATACGAAGAGGCCTGTCACCTACAGTCTGCCTTAGCTGATCCGAAAGACCGGACGGGTTATTTGCAAAAATGTTCTGTAATGTCGAATAACGTACCATGGTGTTTATGTTTAAATCAAGCATACTGCGATCGTAAATAAGATTCATGTCACTGTCCCAAATTTTCGGGAAAAGGCAGGGAACAGGAAGCGTAGATCTTCTCATTCCGTGGATGGGAAGGCTTTCAGAAGCTATGACTATAATGCCTGTGTAAGCGGGAGATGATACAGGGTTCAATGTTCTAACAATCGGCGCAGGACTGCTTCGGCGTAAAAGCGGGGAACTGACGCTTGAAAGAGAAATTGTCCATGAGGCGAACATTTGGCGCATATCAGAGCGTATCGCGGGAGGTATTGAATCTGCCTGCGAGGCGAGCATATCAACATCGGCTGCGCTGAATTCTCCCCTTGATATCAAATCCGCGATAGTTGATGAAGAATCCGCCTGTATCGCGGTAATGCCCGGTCTGATCAAATTGAAATAACCGGCGTTTAAAATTGATTCGCCCTGTGTTCTTCCGGTCGGGAGTCTCAAACCCGCGGATTCCAAATCAAGCGTAACCTCCGCGCTGAGCAGCATTGATGTCCAATCAATGGAACTGGTAATCCCAAGCCGCGCCTGCGAAAAAACGGATGTTACCATAAAAAAGAATAAAACTATTAAAGTAAATTTCTTCATAAACTAACCCCTAACCACTAAACCCTATCCCCTATCCCCTAACTACCTAGTCAATTATCGGCACTCTTAGGGTTCTTCCTTCGCGCAGAATTTGATTTATCTCCATTCCGTTCGCTCCGGCAAGCGCTTCCGGATCAACGCCGTACCTTCTGCTCAGCGACCATAAAGTCTCGCCTCTTTGGACAACATGGTTTCCGTTGAAATTGACAGCCGAAGCCGCAGGAGTGTGCGCGGCTGCGGGGGGAGGAGCCGGTGTGTTTGCCGACGCCGGAATCAGAACCCTTTCCCCGATTTGAAGGTATCGGTTTGAAATCCCCGGGTTATGCTGTTCAATCATATCGACTGACATATTGTAATACCTCGACATCGACCAGAGTGTATCACCCTGATGCACAGTATGGTAATAATGGCGGATCAAAGGTAAATCGTTCCTTTGCAGGGTCTGCGTGACGCGTTCAAGGTATTCCGCCGGGATTTTAAGCCTGTAGCCGCTGTCCATAGGGCTTATTCCATGCAGGAGTTCGGCGTTCAGGCGGCGCAGCAGATCCCTCCCTATGTTGAGTTCATCCGAGAGCATATCGATGGATATCTGGCGCGGAAGCGAAACGGTAGTCCATTCAATATTATCATGCCACACATTAAGGCCGTATCTCCTCGGCTGGGAAATAATATACACAGCGGCGATCAATTTGGGGACGTAATGAATTGTCTCCTGTCTCAGTTCACCTCTTGCGCATAATTCCCAGTAATTCCCCCTTCCTGTTCTGCGGATAGTCCGCGTAATATCGCCGAGCCCTGAGTTATATGCCGCAAGCGCGAGTTCCCAGTTTCCAAGGACACCGTAATTATCCTGAAGCTTCTGCAACGCGCCTAATGTCGATTTAACAAAATCACGCCTCTCGTCAATAAGATCTGTTACTCTCATATTGAAAGGCGCGATGCTGTTCGTCATGAATTGCCACAACCCCGCCGCGCCTGATCTGCTTCTTGCCGTTATTACAAAGCCCGATTCGATTACAGGAAGGAAGGCAATCTCTGGCGGCAAATTTCTTCGGGCAATCTCCTCCCGGATAAACGGCAGATATATGCTCCCCCGCTCCAAAGCCGCGTTAAGCGACGCGATTCCGTGCGGGCTTGTGTACTGCGCGATATAGTGTTTTGTCAAAGCATGATCCAGCGACTGTTGAGTGACCAGTGCGGAGTTACTGATCAGCGCAGAGTTAGCAGTGATTAGTGATGAATGTGCGGCGGCTGATGTTGCTTGCGGCGGGATTGTCCGCAACGGTCTGCCGCTTTCAATTTGCGCTTCGGCTGCGCTGATACCGATAATCAGTAATGAAACAACAAGACTGACATTTTTTAATTGTCTGAATGCGGCCACCTAGAATTTTTCTCCATAATAGATTCCGGCCCATTCCCATGTTCCATGTATATCGGGATCCTGCGGGAAGTAAATTTTTCTGAAGTAGAGGTACCATGTGTTAAGCGACTGCGCCCATCCTGTTGTTCTTAAAAATGCTTCGGTGGCGTTTGATGATTCATCGAGAGTCGGCGAGAACCTGATGCGGTTACCGTACATGAACAGAGCAAGGTTGAACCTCGCCATTCCGATTTCGTCGGTTTCCACCTGTTCCCATGAACGCGCGAAAAAGTTGACCTTTGCCTGATACTGCATCAACGTGCGGACATTGCCCGAATCAAGGGCTGCCTGAACAGAGGCGACCAGCGCGTTCAAACTAGGGAATGTCCAGTCTTTGGGAGACCTGCTGAAATCGACAAGCTGCCTCGCGTATCTGTCGGCATTCGGAAACCCGGTGATGACCGCTCCCGTAAAAGGCAGGTAATTTGTATAAGCCGCAAGAGCGCTGTTCCAGTCGCCGACTCTCTCGCATGCCTGCCCGAGCATGAAATACGATGTACCTAAATCAATCTTGTCGGAAAATCTTAATATCAATTCCCTGTAATACCAAACCTGGCGTTCAGGATCATTATTCAGATTGATAAGATTCCTCAAGCAGATAAGGTGGATCGATTCATTGTTAATTAATAAATCAGGGTAGTTCATTAAGATTAAATCAAAATAAAGCGCGGCAATCGTTTCCGATCCAAGCTGAATGTGGGCGTACGCGATCATCAGAAAATAATAACCGTTGTAAGGATCCTCGGGATGGTTTACCGCTCTTTCGCTTAAAAAATGAATCAGTCTTTCATAATCGCCGATTCTCGCAAAGCTGCCGGCAATTTCCCTGACAACGGCAAATTCGCTTTCGCTGCCCGCTTCTTCGGTTTCTAAAAGGTTAAAAAGTTCAAGCAAATCTTCTCTTTCCTGCTGCGAGCCTGTAATGTAATACTGGACGGTTCCCTGACGATCCGCGTTAGTTTCCCTGTTAAAGAAATTTAAAACATTTTCGCATGATGTGAAAATAAGGAAAAAAGCGCATAAAAAGGCGGCTTTCTTAAAAAAAACGAGTTTTTTTCTTCTATCCATTGTTAATGATACTACCATTGTGTTACTATTTTGTATATATCGTTTTTATCTTTATACCATATTGATGGAAAGCCGAAAGTGAGTCTAATAGGTGTGAACCGCGTCCTTATATATATTTTTTCCACGCTTGTCATTCTGGCTTGTATGCCGGCGCCTGTTTTTGCCGGGCCGTCACGGGAAGAGACCGCCCCCCCTGTTGAGACTCATGACCGTCCGCAGGTTTCAGGCGGCCTTGTGGAGGAAATTCGCGGCTTAACCGAAACCGGCATTTTATCGTCAATGCTTCAGGCAATCGAGTTGATACGTTCAAGAGATTTAAGCACTGCAGAATTCGGCAGAATGATGACCGGCATTAATGTGCTTTTAATCAGGCTGGTTTATCCCGATTCACCCGCAAGGCTTCCTGAAATCGATCTTCCGCAGACGTATAATTATACCCGCATAATCAGGGAATCCGAGAGGGGAAATTATTTGCGCCCCTCGGAAAACTCAACAGATTTTTTTGAACACATTCTGCCTTTCTTAGCAGTTCCATCACATATCGAAGCGGCAACGGCGGTTAATATTTTTAGAGACCTGGAAAAAGCGGGAGAGTTAAGCGCCGCATCCGTGCTGCCGGCTTATTTTCGCGGCGTTCTTTATGAACGGCTTCATCAGTTTGAGCAGGCGGATGAAGCGTTTAGACAGGTTCTTGTAATTTCCGCTGAATGTTATCCGGCGCAAACAGGCATCGCGAGAATTAAAAGATTGACAGGACACGCGCAGGAAGCCGCTCAAATTTTAAATGATTTGATGACGCGTTACCCTGACAGCAGGGAGATTAAAAGGCAGCTTGCAATCACGCTCTTTGAACTGCACGAGACTACGAGAGCCATGCCGATGATAGACGAAATTCTGCAAGCTGAACCTAGAAACGGCGATTTCATTTTAATGAGAGCCTCTATTCTGATAGAACAAGGGCAGTTTACACAGGCGAATACCGCACTCGATAATTACGCGTCAATCAACCCCAATAACAGATCGTATCTGTTTATGAGAGCAAGAGTGCAGGCAGAGGGAAACCGGAACCGCGAGTCGGCGCTTAATTACCTTCGTTCCATCTTCCGCACCAATCCCGATGATGAGGCGGCGCTTATCCTTGCGGTAACCCTTCTTATGGAATCACAGCGGGAAGCCGACTTGACCGAAGGAAGACAGCTTTTAGAACGCCTTCAAAGAATTTCAGGCTCTTCCGTAGATGTTCTTTCCCTAAGCATTAGAGACGCTGTAAGCCGCGAAAGCTGGCAGCAAGCGCAGGGTTTTTTAAACCGCATACTCGCTGTGCGCCGATCCGATCAGGATTTAAACGACGGTTATCAGATTGAAAGAGGTTTAGGGAACAACGCGAGGGCTTTAACCTTCGCGCGGGAATTGTACGAAAGGGATAACACCAACAATGAATACGCCGTTATCTACGCAGCCTCGTTAATTGACAACGGCAGAAGGGATGAAGCGTCGCGCCTTCTGGAAAGCCGCTTTAATTCCGCCGGCAGTTCAGCTTTAAGAAGCCGGTATTATTATCTGCGGAGCCGGTTGCAGTCAAACGAAGATTCGGCGTTAAGCGATCTGCGTTCAAGCCTTTTTGAAGACCCGCGCAACCTTGACGCTCTGATAGCCATGTTTGAGATCTACCACAGGCGCCGCGAGGAACGCCGCGCGGTACATTACCTGAGACAAGCTCTAGCGATTGCTCCCGATCACCCTGTTTTGCGCCGCTATGAAAGGGAATACGCTTCTTTACTGGGTAGAAATTGACATTACGCGGCATCAATTCACGCTACGGCATATTGCATATTCGCATATTTTTTACTAAAATGCTAACCATAGTATGAGTGAAAAACGCGGTAAAAGCCCCGGCGGCGAATTTATCACATTTTCAATCGGCGCGAAGCTGATTACCATAATTTCCCTTCTTGTTCTTTTTTCGCTTGGAGCGATAACGCTTCTTGTTTCATATATGGTAAGACAGGATCTTGAAGTTACCGCCGAAGAAAATAATTTTGAGATCAACCGCCGCACGGCATCCGAAACCGAGTATACGCTTTTAGGCGTAAGGTCTAACGCGCAGGTACTTATTCAGATAATTAACACGGCAGGAGCCGGCAGTGAAATCGCGAATCACGCGGCGCGGTATTATTTTGAACAAAACAAGCAGATAGCGGCTCTTGTTTTTCCCATACCGGGACAGTCTGAGTACTTTCTTTTAAGCCCGTCGTTTTTCACATCGAGGGAGCTGGAAACATCTCTTGTGGAATCATATTACACGCAAAATCGTTCTTATTATCAACGGGCGAAAGCGGGAGAATCAATTTTCCTGAATGCCACGCCTTTTTTCTCCGCTCATCACCTTCTTGCTTTATTCTTCCCGATGCAGGGAGGAGAAGCTGTTTCAATTTTGTTCGCTCCTGATAATCTGAACGACAGTTACAGTTCAAGCCTGAACCAGTCATTCCTCATTAATGGCGACGGCGATATATTGATACACCCGGACTTTGAGCTTGTTAGAGCATCCGCCAATATTGCAAGCCGTGATTATATACGCAGCATACGCGAAGAAGCGGTGCGTAATATGCAGGATCTGTACGAAAATGAAGGCGTTAAATTTTACGCCGCGTTTACCAAGCTCAGCATCGGCGCGTCAATCACGATTACAAGCATTGAATACAATCTTTTGTTTGAGGGAATAAACGCGACAACGCGCCGCAATTTATACCTGACTGCCGCCGTCTTGTTTCTTTCGATACTTTTTATCTGGTTCTTCGCTAAATCAATTTCTGTCGCTCTCCAAACTCTCGCCGAAGCCGCAAGTAAAATTGAGAGCGGTAATTTTAAACTTGATTTAAAACCTAAAAGCCGCGATGAGATAGGGTATTTAACCACGAGCTTCCAGCGGATGAGCACGGCTTTGCATATTTTCGGACGTTTTACAAACCGAGAAATCGCGGTAAAAGCGATGCGCGGCGAAATTAAGCCAGGCGGCCTTCCCAAACACGCGACTGTATTTTTCTCGGATATCCGCGGCTTTACCGAAAAATCGGAAAATTTTACAAATCATTTCGGCAGGGACGCGCCGGATAAAATCGTCCATTGGCTGAACAGTTATTTTACACAGATGGTTGACTGCGTGGAAAAAACAAACGGCGTTGTGGACAAATTTATCGGTGACGCTGTTATGGCTCACTGGGGCACGGCTTACAGCGCGGGAAGCCCGGCGAAAGACGCGTTTAACTGCGTTAAAGCGGCTTTAATGATGAGAAAAGCGCTTTTAATCCTTAATAAGAGCCGTCACGCGGATGATCCCGGTGATCCGCCTATTCAAATCGGCGCGGGAATCAATACGGGAATTGTAACGGCGGGGCAGCTTGGATCCGATCTCCGCATGGAATACACCGTTATAGGAGATCCTGTTAATCTCGCGTCAAGAATCGAATCTTTAAATAAACCCCTTGGCACTGACATATTAATTTCCGAAGATACATGGAACATGGTAAAACATTTATTTATAACCGAGGAAATGCCGTCCGTTACCGTAAAGGGAAAAGAAAAACCTGTGCGTATTTTTGCTGTTGTAAATCATGTTTCAGTTACAGCGGGTCCCAGGACTTTAGCGGAGGTAAGGCAGCTTTTAGGTCTTAAGACGCCTAATGCCTCCAATATAGACCTTGACAAGGAAGAATTGAAATACAAGATCAGCGTTTAATAATGTTTTTTGCGGCGGGCAGTGCGGAATTTGAATAAGCTGCTTTGGGAGTTTTTGGTATTCGATGAGTGATTTGCATATAACGGAGAAAACAGACAGAAAATCTCATGTGCGGCCTTCGGATGTATTTGTCGTTATCTTCTGCGTTTGCGGAATGGGCGCGAGTTTATATCTGTTTCAGCAGGATCTTTTTACCACATTCAATTCACAAAATATGGTTCCTGCCGGAACCGTTACAATAAAATACAATACAGTTCAGCGCCGTCTCGCGGACAGGGTCGCTTGGGACAGGCTTTTTGATCAATCACCCGTTTACAACGGAGATGTTATACGCATTGCGCGTTCTTCCGGCGCGGTTCTTGATATAGAAGAAAATAATATCGAGTTAGGTGAAAACACCCTGATACGCATTCAAAGAAACTCAGGCGCCGCGCAAATCGACTTTTTTTCAGGCGGCATTAATATTTCTTCGACAAGTGAAAGCGGCGTAATTTTTGTTTCAATGGGGGACAGGGTAATTGAAGCGTCTCCCGGAGCCGTTTTCAGCGCTTCTTCCGGGGATGAAGGAATTATATTGCGCGTAACGGAGGGAAGCGCTCAGGTTACGCGTGACGGAAGAGTGGAAGAAATCTCCGCGGGTACCATAATCGCGGAAGACGCGCAGGGCAATGTCGTGCTGGAACCGATGGCCGCTGTTTCCGCGCCGCGGCCTAATGCCCGTTATCTGAAACAGGAAGGCCGTCCGCTTAATGTGCCGTTTTCCTGGTCAAGAATTAATCTGCGCTCCTCAGATCTTGTGCGTCTGGAAGCCGCGCAGGATAGAAATTTTTCAAGGGATGTCCGCGTAGTTGAGAATCTTGATTCAAGTGCGGTTATCGCGCTGGATTCCGGGATTTGGAACTGGAGGCTGTTATTCGAAAACAAGGTTCTTGCGGCAGGGCGCATAGAAATAGCGGAAACATCCATACCAGTATTATTAAACCCGCAAGACGGTAATCATTTAAGAATGAGATCCTCAAGGCCCGAGATTCAATTCCGCTGGTCGGAAGTTCCATCGGCAATATATTATCATTTACAGGTATCGCCGTCACCGGATTTTACGAATCTCAAACTGTCGGTTGATGTGCAGGGAACAGGATTTATTACCGCAAATCTGGAAACAGGAACATGGCACTGGCGGGTACAACCGGTTTATTCCGCTGTTTTTGAAGGCGATAGAAACACATCGCAAATTGCGTCATTTCGGATTGATATGAGCGGAGAGCTTGAAGCTCCTGCATTGATTCTTCCCGCGCCTGACGGAACTGTCGTTCTTGGAGATAACCGTGATATTACATTTGCATGGTCGGCTTCAAGAGAAGCGGAAAATTATACAATTCAGGTTTTCCCGGAATATAATTCAAACACTCCTGTTATAAATAGAACCATACGTGAAAATTATTATGTGTACAGTAAAGACAGTACAGAACTTACTCCGGGTAGATATTTATGGAGAGTATTCTATACGGCATCAGACGGCGCCGCGTCGCCTGTGTCTCAGCCGAGAGCGTTAATAACAATGGAAAGGGAAGTGATCCAGAGGCTTACCTTCCCGCCGGATCGTTATTCTGTAGAAGAAGCGCGGTTAGGTGAAATCCAATTCGCATGGGAAACAAATCTTGAAACAGACAGGCGTTTTCAGATTTCTTCGCGTTCTGATTTTTCCGGCATGGAAATTGATGTACCTGTCAGTAATAATAATATAAGCGGAATTACCATCCCCGGCGGAGACTGGTACTGGAGAATATCCGCTAAATCGAATATCAATTCACCGGCTGTAAGCACTCTTGGGCGGCGTTTTTCTGTAATTGTTCCGCGATCCGCTGTAGCTGCCGAAACGCCGCAGGAACCTGTGCAGCCTGTATTACAGGCGGTTGAAACGCTTGCGTCAGCAGTTGTACCTCCTGTTGCTCCGGCGGCTGCGGTACTTGCGCCTGTGCCTCCACCCCCTGTTACCGCGCCTGTGCGGCCGCCCGAACCTCCTCCTCCGCTGCGCCTTACATTGATATATCCGGCGCAGGGAACAATTATTCCGGGGCTTACAGCTCTGAGACAGCCTACGGTATTCCAGTGGGACACTGCCGAGGCAATCACGTCTTCAAGATTTGTAATTTCACGGCAGATCAATCCGGCCGCCAATCCGGAAATTGTCATTAATAACCCAGGCCGCCGTGTTACTGTTAACACTCTCTCCGAAGGATTATGGTACTGGTCTGTGGAAGGAAGAACTGCCGACGGCCGTCCCGTTACTCCTGTGTCAAACAGGCAGATTCGAGTGCTTTCAATTCCGCTTTTACCCGCGCCTGAGAATCTCCGCCCGGAAGACGGTTTTCATATCAGCGCCGAGCGGCTGCGCTGGCAAAGAAATATTAGTTTTTCATGGTCAGAAGTGGAAGGCGCAAACAGATATGTAATTTCAATTTTCAGAGGATCATCATCCGGGCGGCCTGTTTTTCAATCCGAACCGTTAGCTGAAAGAACATTTACATTTGATAATTTTGATTTGATTGAAAATAACACGACCTATTTATGGGAAGTGGAAGCGTTTTCGTATTCACATGACGGCGTGTTGGAACAGCGCGGGAACGCGGGAAGAAATAATTTTATAATTGATGTCCGCCGTCCCGGACAGATTCAGGCAAGAGATATGGGAATCATGTATGGAACACAATAAAGAAAAACTTCTCTTGCATGTAATACTTTTTCTTTTATGCGCGCATTTCGCTTTTTCGCAGGACAGCTATTCAATTGATTACAGCACAGGTTTGCCGCGCTTTATTCAACAGTTAAGCTGGGTAAGGGACGAGTACGCCATGAACTATGAGGTAGTTGTCCAGTCGATAAATGATGATTTCAATGAATACTTCTTCAAGGGGATATCGGAATTATCCGCGATTGAAGTTTCTCTGTCTCCGGGAAGGTACCGCTTTAATGTAACGCCTTTTGATTTACTCGGAGTACGCGGTGAGACATCGGATTGGACGGAGTTTGAAATTATTGCCGCTTATCAACCTGTAATTAACAGGTTTTTTCCGCATGTCTTTTTAATGGATGTTAGAGTAAGAAGAGCGTTGTATTTGGATGGAGATAACCTGTTTGAAGATTCGGAAATTTATCTCCGCAGCGGAAGGCGGAATCTAATTCCCATTAATGTGGATGTCCGCAGTCCTCAAAGGGTTGTTCTTCTTTTTGATGACGAGGCGATTTACACAGGCAGATATGATGTTTATGTCAGGAATCCGGGCGGCCTTGTTACATCCATCCCCGGATTTTCCATCATATATAAAAAGCCGCTCGATCTTTTTATTAAATTAGCCTACACTCCTCCAATTCCTTTATATGGCAATCTGCAGGAAGTCTTTGGTACAAATTTATTTTTACCGGGATATAACTTAAGTTTTGAAGCTGTTTCCTCCGCCCGCGGTTCATTTAACGGCGGAATTGAATTTGGGGTGGGATCATTTTTTATAAATCCTGCCGCAGAGATTCGATTCGGCATGGATAATATGGTTGACGGATTCCGCAACGCCGGAGACGGCGCGGCTATTATTGATTTTGATATCAATATAGTAATGCAGACCCGTTTTAATTTAAGACGTAACGCTTTTTCATTCCGTTTCGGCGTAGGCTTTACATCATTGAGCGGCATGGGAAATTTTTATAATACCGAACCGCTTATCGTTCATTTTAATTTGAACGCTTCCTTTATGTTCCTTCTTTATGACATATTTTTTCTTGATGCCGGTATTGACTTCACTCATTATATGGGTAATGATTCTTTTGGCTTAGTAAAGCCGCGGATAGGAGTTGTCTGGCAATTTTAAACAGGAGTGATGATGCTTTCCCGGGAAGATTTTATATTTACTATCGGTTATGACGGCCCCGCCGCGATTGTTGACGGACAGGCAAAAAGGCTTTACTCAAAGTTATCTACTGCGGAATTGGCGGAAAAAGGGCTTTACAGAGCCGCGTGTTCATCCGCCATCTGGTCAAAAGAGCCAAAAGAGCTTGAAATTGCCGCTCAAATCTATGAAAAAGCCTCAGGCGTGGCTGTTCCGGCGGCGGCTTTGCAGCGTCTTTTCGGCGTTTTCCCCATCGATGTAAACCGCGCTATAGTGCTTTGACTCTCTTGAATAAAAAAGCCCTTTTATGTTAAAGTACCTTTAAATATTATTTAAGGATGTTATCAATGTATTCATTTATTCTTCCATTGCTGATGGCCGCACCTCCGGAAGGCGCTGAAATGGGGGCGGGAAGCCTTCTTTCAAGTTTTATACCTTTTATCGCGGTTATCCTGATTTTCTATTTTCTGATAATCAGACCGCAAAGTAAAAAGCGGAAAGAAACCGAAAAAATGATCTCCGCTCTTAAAAAAGGCGACAGGGTAGTAACAATCGGCGGGCTTTACGGGACAATTCAATCTGTAAAAGAAACGACCGTTATAATGAAGGTTGATGATAACGTAAAACTGGAATTTCTGCGCAGCGCGATTTCCAGCGTTATAAGCCAGGCTGCGTCCAAAGAAGATAAAGAGAAGATTGAGGAAAAAACTGTAGAAAAAGAAAAATCTGAAGGCCAATCTTCCGAAAGCGGAGTATAAGCCGGTATGAGTAAACGTTACAGATTAATCATTTTATTTGTTGTATTGGGAGTGTGTTTTTTATTTCTCTGGCCTACAATACGCTGGTATTTTTTCATTCCGAGGGATCAAATGGCGATCGCGCTGGAGTCAAGGCAGCAGATTAGAACTTATTCGTCGCAGACAGCAAGCGGGGATTTGCAGCGGCTTATTGAAGCCGCGCGGTTAGACGATGCTGTTCCCGGTGATCTTACTTTTTTAATTCCTTTAGCCAGAAAACAGTACAGGGCTTTTAACGACGCGGTTCCCGATCAATGGACAGCAAGAACGGTTTTGGAAGCTTTTTCGTCGCGCAGAGAAGCGCTGGAAACAATAGAGAACAAGTACCGCGACGATATTTTCTCGCTTAAGGATCTTCAAAGGAACGCGGTAAAACTCGGCCTTGATCTTTCAGGCGGCTTAAGCATTGTGCTGCAGGCGAACATTGAATCGCTTTCGCACCGGCTTGGAGGACGCACCCTAAACGAAGATGATCGCATCGACGCAATGAACAGGGCTTTAGAAGTGCTCAATAACCGCATTGACCGTTTTGGTTTAACGGAACCTGTTATCAGGCGTCAGGGAACGGATCAGATTTATGTGGAAATTCCCGGCACTGCCGATCCCGAAAGGATCAATGACATCATCATGGGAAAGGGAAGCCTTACATTCCATCTGGAAGATCCGGAAGCGACAGATGTTTTTTATAATTACTACAGATTAAATCCCACAACGACATTTGACGCATCGGGAAGATTGATCGACCCGACAATTGTCCCGGCGGATGTAATGATCCTCGGCTACTATGTAAAAGATCGTTACGGGCTTGATGAACAGGCGCGTAACCCGGACGGTTCTCTCCGTTATATCGCTTTAAAAAAAGAAATCGGACTTGACGGCAACTATATAGAAGAAGCCGTAGTTGAACGTAACAATATGGACGGCAAGCCGGAAGTTGTTTTCAGGCTGAGTCAGGAAGGCGGTGAGATTTTTTACAATCTTACATCTGTCAACATAAATAAAAATCTTGCGATTGTACTTGACGACAGAGTCAGATCTAACGCGAGAATCTCGTCAGGTATACGCGAAAGAGGGCAGATAACTGGGTTCGCTTCCGAAGAAGCCGAGAACCTCGCCCTTGTATTAAGAACGGCCGCTCTTCCCGTGGAACTTGAAGTCGCGAGCCAGCAGAGTATCGGCGCGTCGATGGGAGAAGACACGATACGCCAGGGTTTATACGCGCTGCTTGGCGGCGTTGCAGCAGTTTTGGTTTTTATGCTTATTTTCTATCAGGCGGCGGGCATTAACGCGGTAGTTGCGCAGCTTTTAAACTTTTACATTATGTTCAGCGTCCTTTCCGCTCTTAACTTTACGCTAACGTTACCCGCCATTGCCGGATTCATCCTTACAATCGGTATGGCAACGGACGCTAACGTAATTATCTTTGAGCGCATGAAAGAAGAAATGCGTCTTGGAAAATCAAGAAAGGCTGTAGTTGAAGCCGGGTTCGGCAAAGCGTTCTGGGCGATTATGGACTCCAATATCACTACATTTATCGCCGCCCTGTTTCTTTCGCAGCTCGGTTCAGGTCCAATCAGGGGGTTCGCGGTGAGCCTTTCAATCGGCGTTTTCTCTTCCGTGTTTACCGCCCTTTTCGTATCGCGTTTAATTTTTGACTTTGGAACCGATGTAATGAAAAGCGAAGACCTTTCCGTTAGCTGGACAACCCATATTCAAAAAAGCCCGGAAACAGCCCGGGCCGGTTCACGCGCGAGGGGGCTTGGTTTATGAAAAAGATAATCCCCTTTTCAAGGTATTTTTTCCCTACTGCAATTATCTCGATAATTTTAGTTTTATTCTGTGTCGGCGGATATATTTTTAATAACGGATTCGCGCTCGGCGTGGATTTCCAGGCCGGTCTTATTCAAGAGATTAAAGTTGCTCCGTCAGCGTTCAGCCTCCGCTGGAACGGTTTAACAAGCGCCGTTTTACAGTTTGACCGCAGCAATTTGTACATCATCGTTTCCGGCTCCGGCGTTGAACCAAGAACATACCCGTTCGCGTTCAGCGAATACACAACAATAGGCGCAATGCGGCGAGCCATGGAGGCGCAGCTTGAGGAACTTGTTGTTGAAGTGTCAGCTAACGAATCAATCAGTTCTCATTGGCTGATTTTCAGTACGCAGAGCAATCCCTATCTTGGAAACAGCACACCTTATATCGTTCATTACCTTGATCCCGCGAGCATTCCGATAGATATTTCCGAAGTAAGAGCCGCAATGGCTGGTTCCGTTTTCGGTGTTTCCGTGCAAAACCTCGGCGCTCCCTCAGATCGTCATTTTATGGTGCGCGTGGAAGACAAGGACGAAGGCCGTATAACATCAAATGAAGTTATTAATACCCTTGAATCTTATTTCGGCAGCGGAAATATCGCGGTGCTTCGTTCCGATTATGTCGGGTCGCGCTTCTCCAAGGATTTAACGGATCAAGTCGGCGTTCTTATCTCGCTTACGTTATTGCTGATATTGATTTACTCTGCCATACGTTTCAAGTTTCAATACGCCGTAGGAGCTGTAATCGCGATTATGTACGACGTTCTTGTCATGGTAGCTTTTATGATCTGGACAAGAATGGAGTTTACCACGCTGAGTATCGCCGCGATTCTAACCATTTTGGGTTATTCGACGAACAACACGATTATTTTCTTTGACCGTGTAAGAGAAAATCTCCGCGTTTTCCCGGACGATTCGTTTGTTGATATATTGAACAGATCTCTTACAGGTATTCTCGGACGAACAATAATCACGACCGCGACCACAATGATCGCCGTGTTGGCACTGTTCATCTTCACGACAGGAGCGATGAAAGATTTTGCTCTTGCTCTTTTAGTAGGCATGATATCGGGCGTATACACAACACTGTTCATCGTTTCCGGTTTCGTTAACTTCTGGCAGAATCAAAAGATCAAACGCGAAAAGAAAAAACTTGCCGCGGCGGTGTAGTTTTTAATTTGGTTTGTGGTTAAGGAAAATTATTCATTCTCGTAATATTAAAGGGTTTGATCGTGGTTATCCGCGCGCAGGTTATGGGATTTTGTATGGGAGTCAGGCGGGCTGTGGATCTCGCGTCAACCTGCGGCGGAAAAAATGTATACTCACTTGGACCATTGGTGCACAATCCGAAAGTGTTAGACGATCTTGCGTCTCTGGGAGTACATTCTGTTGAAAGTCCGCCTGAAAACTGCGGCGGCTGCACAGTGATTATACGCGCACACGGGATTAGCCCTTTAACTGAAAAAAGCCTGCGGGATAAAGGCTGCGTTATCATTGACGCTACCTGCCCAAAAGTAAAAGCGAGCCAGTTAAAAGTTCAAGAGTTATCCCGCGCCGGTTATTTTTTATTCCTTGCAGGAGAAGCTCATCACGCGGAAATCGCGGGGCTTTTAGGTTATGCTTCGGGCAGTAATGTGACAGTAGCCGGCTGCGTTTCTGACGCGGAAAATGCGGCAAGGCGGCTTTTGCTTTCCAATAATAATTCTAAAACCGCTCTTATCGGGCAGACAACAATTAGTGAAGATGTTTTTGCCGGTATTGGTGATATAATAAAAGAGTATTTTCCAAATTTGAAAATTATTAATACAATTTGCGCGGCTACGAGCGAAAGGCAGAATGCGCTGCGGGAACTATTGCCGCAAGTTGACGCTGTAATTGTCGCGGGCGGAAAAGATTCGGCAAATACAAGAGCGCTTTTCGCTATCGCGCGGGAGAGCGGAAAACCCTGCGTGTCAGCCGAGAGCGCGTCGGAAATACCGCGGGAATTTTTTAATTATAAAACTGTAGGCATCAGCGCGGGCGCGTCTACGCCGGATTCAGTTGTGGAAGAAATGGAAAGGATACTTGCGTGAGTTTAATAGAAATTATTTTAATTGCGGTCGGACTTTCCATGGACGCGTTTGCCGTCTCAATTACATTAGGTTTATCTGTCAGTAAACCAAAAACGTCAGAACTTTTAATTCCCGGAATATATTTTGGTTTTTTTCAGGCGCTCATGCCGGCAGTTGGATTTTTCGCCGGTTTTTATTTTGCCGGTATGGTTGACAAATTTGAACATTGGATCGCTTTCATTTTACTGTGTTTTATCGGCGGAAAAATGATAAAAGACAGTTTTGATAAAGATGCCGGTGAAAATAAATCAGATGAAAACGCGTTTAAATTTACTAAAATGCTGGTTCTCGCCGTCGCCACAAGCATTGACGCTCTCGCAGTGGGAGTAACATACGCGTTTTACAAGGTTAATATCCTTGCCGCGGCGCTTCTGACCGGGGTTATAACATTTATTATATCTGTTTTCGGCGTAAAAATCGGTAATATTTTCGGAATCAAATATAAATCAAAAGCTGAGCTGGCAGGCGGCATTATTCTCGTTTTACTTGGAATCAAATTTTTAGTTGAACATTTCCTAAAAAATTAAAATTTTTATAATAAACGGCTTCGCTCTTCGATCGTTAATTTCGCGACAGCGCGTACAGCGCGGGCGGCATCTTCGCTTAAACGGCAGCGTTCAGCCATTTCCTTCGGATCGGATGCGGCTATATTTTCAAGAGATTCATACGCTTTCATGATCGCCGCCGCTCTTCTTTCTCCGATACCTTCCACTGATTCCAAAACAGGAAAGAACAGATCTTTGGAACGCAGTTTTTGGTTTAAGCCTGTCGCGAACCTATGGCACTCATCGCGGACATACTGCAAAACTTTAAGCGCTTCTGACTGCCTTGAAAGTTTTAAAGGCTCTTTTGCTTCAGGAAGCCACAGCTCCTCATCGCGCTTAGCAAGACCGGCAATACCGCAGTCAATTCCCAGATCGTCTAACACTCCCTTCGCCGCGTTCACCTGCCCAATGCCTCCGTCTATCAGTATCAGATCGGGAAGATCCTTTCCTTCGCGAATCTGCCGTGAATAGCGCCTTCTTACGGCTTCTCTCATGGACGCGTAATCGTCGACAATTCCGATTACTGTGCGCAGCTTAAAATACCTGTAATTTCTTCTGTCGGGGATTCCGTTTTTAAACGAGATTAACGAAGCGACAGGATGCTTACCGTCAAGCTGCGCAATGTCAAACCCTTCGATTCTCTCAGGTCTTGTTTCAAGATTCAATACGCGCATCATTTCATCTAACGCAGGTCCCGCGCCTCTTTCTTTAAGACGCTTACGCAGATCCTCAAGCGCGTTCTGCGCCGCCATCGCGAGAATCGCCTCATGATGTTTCTCGGCAGGGATTTGCAATTGCGGATCATAATTAAATTTTTCTTTGAACCAGCCGCACAGGAGATCTAAGCTCCTCACAGTGATGCCCGGAGGCGGTTCGGTGTTTGAAATTTTCTGGATGAAAATTTTTAAAGGAGGCGGCCTTGAAGAATCGTAGTACGATGTGATAAACATCTCTACCGAGTCCCATTCGTCAGCGGCGGAACGGGTACGGAAAAGATCGCGGCCTGTCATCTTGCCGCCGCGCATGGAAAAAACCGTAAAAGTCGCGAGAACGCCTTCGGCTGCCCATGCGATGTAATCCCTGTCTTCGGGGTTTAGGTCTTCCACCGAGCTGTCCCCGCCTGTCAGGTTTTCTATCGCTTTTATCGTATTTCTAAACTGCGCTGCCTTCTCATACTGAAGATCCCTTGCCGCGGTATGCATTTGAGCCGTCAAATCGATTATCAGGGATTCTGTCTCTCCTGAGAGCAATTTTTGTACGCGGCTTACATGAGCGCCGTATTCATCAATGCTGATTTTTCCGCGGCACGGAGCCATGCAGCGTCCGATGTGATAATACATGCAGGGGCCGTTCTTCTTTATTTTTTTACATTTGCGCAGCGGAAAAAGTTTGTCGATTAATTCAAGCATAATATTCACGCCCTGCACGTTCGGGAACGGCCCGTAATAATAGCTCCCGTCCTGAATGATCCGCCGGGTTCTGAAGATGCGCGGAAAATCCTCGCGGGTTATTCTGATAACAGGATATGATTTTCCGTCTTTCAGATTGATGTTGTATTTTGGAGAATGTTGCTTGATCAGCGTGTTTTCTAATAAAAGCGCGTCATACTCTGTCGATACGATTATGGTTTCTATATTGCATACGCGGCGCATCAAAGTCGATGTCTTTATATCTTTTTCACCGGAGAAATATGATTTCAATCTGTTTTTTAAAGATTTTGCCTTGCCTACATAGATAATTTCCCCGTCAGCATCCTTCATTATATAGACGCCCGGCTCGGAAGATGCCGCTGAGACTGTCTTTTTTAGGTTTTCCCTGATTTTTTCCTGATTAATTTGATTATCCATATCGTATTATGCCGATAATGAAGGATAAAACCATGAAAAAACGATTTTTGTTCATACACATAGTATACATCTTCCTGATTGCATGCGGTAGTATCTTTGCCATAGGCGAAAGTACGGTCTCTTTCGGCGGTGAATCAACATGGCGTACCGCAGAAACAAGAAATAACATAACGGAAGCCGCCTCTGTGCGGCCTTATCCTGTTTTAGTTCTTTCATCCGCTGCGAACCGCCTTTACGGATATTCGGCTCCATCGGGAGTGTCAGGTAATTATATCAACTTGAATGAAGGCTCGGCGGATTTGGCAATTTCATTTGATGAAAGGCAGCCCGGGCTTTACAGGGACAGCGCCGGAAATTACCGTGTTACCGCACATAGCGGCATAGAAGCCGTGGATCGAAGCCGCGCAAGATCGGGCGCGGGGGCTGTTTTATTCGGAGCTTCGGACGCGGTTGTCAGCATTGAACCGCAAAGCCGTAACGCGCTATTTTCCGCCGGAAACAGAATCGGGGATTTCACAATCGAGTTTTGGCTGTTTCCCCTGAATATGGAAAACGGTGAAAGAATTGTTTCATGGTTTTCCGGGATCAAAAATATTCAATGTTATGTATCAAGAAACAGGCTGCAATGGTCATTCACCGATTTCTTTACTTCAACTAACGGTTCATCTCATATCAATATCGAATTTTCGGGCAATGTTCCTGTAGTGCCGCGGGTTTGGAGCCATCATCTTTTGCGTTTTGACGCTGTTACGGGAATGATTGAATATCTTGTAGACGGCGTAAGCGAAGCGATTTGTTACGCGACACGCTCAGGGCGCGAGAGCGGCGAAGTATATACGCCCATCCCCGCGCGGGGCAGTTTTTTACTCGGCGAGAATTTTACAGGTCTTATTGACGAGTTTAAAATCCACAGTATGTTCGCAAACCGCGTTTCGTTCCAGAGATATCCTTCGGGAGGCCGTATGGAAACAAGGCCTATCGATCTTGGTTCAGCAGTTAATATGGTACGCGTTAATGTCACAGGCGGCAGAACCGGCGTTTTAAGAAATTCCGTCGTAAATGAATTCCGCAATAACGGCAATTTTCTTTTTTCTGATGATTCTCAGGCGGTCTTTTTTATCCGCGCTTGTGAAAATCCATATTTGATAAACAATGTCAGGTGGACAAGTTTTACGCCGGGAGCTGATATAACAGGCATCCGCGGACGTTATGTGCAAATCGCGGCAGATTTTTATCCGTCCGCGGACGGGGAAGTAAGCCCCTATCTTGAACAGTTTCAAATTGTTTTTCTGCCTTCTTTAGCACCGCTCCCTCCGCAAAACCTTACCGCAATAGCTGTTGACGGCGGCGTTCAGCTCAGATGGAGGCACAGCCCGAACAATACATCGGGGTATCTTGTCTACTACAGTTCTGTACGCGGAGATCTCTTCGGCGAAGGCGCTGTCTGCGGGCCGTCTCCTGTTGACGCCGGGTATGTTAACAGCTTTATGGTCGAAGGATTGCAGAACGGAACCCTTTATTACTTCAAGGTTGCGGCTTATGAGCGCGTAACGGGAGATGCGCAAGATAATATCGGAGAATTTTCCGCCGAAGCGACTTCAAGGCCGCTTTCCGGATTACAGGCAGGGACTCAAACCCGCCCGTAATTATGTTATTGAATATTCATTAATTTTGTAATATAATCAAAATATGCTGTCTGTGCGTTTCTGGGGAGTACGCGGTTCCATGCCGTGTGCCGGTCAAGATACTGTAATATACGGTGGAAACACATCATGTCTCGAAATTCGGGCTGACGAACGCCTTGTTATAGTCGATCTCGGCACAGGAATTCGTACTTTAGGCATTTGGTTAATGGAAAACGACCACGCGAAGTACGGAAATATCAAAACAGACATCTTTCTTACGCACACTCATTGGGATCATATAATCGGTTTTCCCATTTTTAGCCCGCTTTACGCGCCGGGAACGGAGTTGCGTATAATTGGACCTCAGACTCCGGGACATGATAATCTTAAAAGCGTGCTTGAAACTCCGTTTTCAAGCCAATATTGGCCTGTCAGGGTCGATGAATTAGCCGCGAAAATTGAATATCTTCAAATCGAAGAAACCACTTTGGATCTCGGCCGCGGATTAACTGTAAACAGTAAATTCTTAAATCATCCGTATTCGTGTCTCGGTTACAGGTTTAACTATCAGGGTAAATCAATCGCGACTATATATGATCATGAACCATTTCACAATACGTATAAAACATCTCCTTCAGACGCGCTTTTCGATAAAGATAAACACAAGGAAGGCGAGCTAAAGGCTTCAAGCGAGAATGATAAAATCACCCAGTTTGTTAAAGACGCGGATATTCTGATACATGACTCTCAGTATACAAGCGATGAATATAAAAAATTTAAAAACTGGGGACATTCACCGATGGATCACGCTTTTAAAACAGCCGCCGATTCAAACGCGAAAAGGCTTGTTCTTTTTCACCACGAACCTACGCACACAGACACCCTTCTTGAGCAAATTGAAAAAAGTTTCGTGAACAGCCCTGTAAACTTCACAATGGCAAAAGAAGGCATGACCTTACAAGCTTAACCTATATATAACTTCGATTGCGAAGATAACTTCGCTGCGAAGATGACTTCGTTTGCGAAGATAACTTTGTTTACGATGATAACTTCGCGGCGAAAACTTAACCAACCGCTTTTTTAAGATCTTCTGTTTTATCTGTTTTTTCCCAGGGGAACTCGGAGCGGCCGAAGTGCCCGTATGACGCGGTCTTTAAATAAATCGGGCGGCGCAGATCAAGCGTTTTAATAATTCCCGCGGGGCTGAGATCGAACACAGTTTCTACGGCTTTTGATATTTTTATTTCATCGGTTTTCGCGGTGCCGAAAGTATCTACCATAACGGAAACAGGGAAGGGGACTCCAATCGCGTAGGCAAGCTGTATCTCGCATCGATCGGCAAGTTTCGCTGCGACAATGTTTTTCGCCACATAACGCGCCGCGTATGCCGCGGAACGGTCAACCTTTGTCGGATCTTTACCGGAAAAAGCGCCGCCGCCGTGGCGTCCCATGCCGCCGTATGTGTCAACGATGATCTTTCTGCCTGTAAGACCGGTGTCTCCGAACGGACCGCCTACTACAAAGCGGCCTGTGGGATTTATAAAATATTTTGTCTTATTGTCTAAAAGCCCTGTCGGTTCAAGAACAGGTTTGATTATACTGTCAATGATGGTTGATTCAATTTCTTTGTAAGTCGCTGAAGGATCATGCTGATGCGAGACAACAACCGTGTCAATGCGGACGGGTTTGAATCCTTCGTACTCAATTGTTACCTGGCTTTTTGAGTCGGGGCGCAGCCATTTAATGGTTCCGTTTTTACGCAGTTTTGAAGCATTTAATAATATCTTATGCGCAAGCATGATAGGCATCGGCATAAGTTCCTTTGTTTCGTTACACGCAAACCCGAACATCATCCCCTGATCGCCTGCTCCCTGCTGGCCTTTAAACTTTTTAAGCCCCTCGCCGGAAACGCCCTGGGAAATATCGGGTGACTGATTGTGAATCATATCAAGGACAGCCATCGAATTGCAGTCAAGCCCGAATGAAGGATCGGTGTAACCGATGTCCCTCGCTATATCGCGAACAAGATGGTGAAAATCAATAAATGTGTTGGTAGTGATTTCTCCGCCGATTAATACGAGCGAAGTAGACGCGAATGTTTCGCATGCAACCCGGCTGTGCGGATCATCTTTTAAACAGGCATCCAGAATCGCGTCTGAAACCTGATCGCACAATTTGTCAGGATGTCCTTCTCCCACGGACTCCGATGTAAAAAAATACCGGGATGATTTCATGATTTGCTCCTTTAATTTTTTCGGCTCTCCTGAAACTTAGGGTATTAGGATCAGCTCGTTAATTACTTTTATTATATATCAGTTTCTGTTGTTTGGAAATAAAAAAACCGTCCGTTTCACATCCATGCCGGTATATCAAAAATGTTTTTTTCCGGCATATTTACCATTTTATCCATAATCGTTATAATCAAATTTAATCAAATTTATACAGGGAGGCGGGTATGGATAAACAAGCATCACATCCGGCAGATGCGGCGCATCCGGCTGGTGCGGCAGGAAAACGATTGCTTGGCGCGGCGGTTCCGGTAGGAGCCTTGCGTACCAAAAACGGATTCGGAGTCGGGGAATTCTCCGATTTAGCCGATTTTGCCGTTCTGTGCAAAAAGATGAAGCTCAATCTAATCCAAATCTTGCCGGTTAATGATACCGGTTATGAAAGCTCCCCTTATTCGAGTTTGACTGCCTTCGGTCTGCATCCGCTTTATCTGAAGATTGAGGAACTCGCGGAATATAAAACATCGGCTGATCTTGTTAAAAAGCAGTTAAAAAAGATGAAGGAAACCTTTGACGGCAATAAACGTTTCTCTCATTATTTGATTCTCAAGGAAAAGATGGAAATTTGCCGTACGATTTATAACGCGAACAAGGCGGAAATCGGGAAGAGCGCCGGTCTTTCGGACTGGATAAATAAGAATGTGTGGGTTAAGGAGTACGCTGTATACAGAAGGCTTAAGGAATTAAACAGAGAAAAATCGTGGAAGGATTGGCCGGAATATAAAAATGTGACGCCTGCCGATATAGAGAATCTCTGGAATGATAAGACTCTGCGCGATGAACATTTTTTCTGGGTGTGGCTTCAGCAGTCGCTCGATGCGCAATTTCAAGCGGCAGCTCAAAAAATTTCCGAGATGGGAATTCTTCTTGAAGGTGATCTTCCCATCCTGATGAACGAAGACAGCTGCGATGTTTGGGCACATCCCGATATATTTACACAGGAACTTTCCGCCGGCGCACCTCCGGATATGTACAGCCCTGACGGCCAGAATTGGGGATTTCCGATTTATAACTGGGATGCTCAGGAAAAAGACAATTACGCGTGGTGGCGGAACAGGCTGTCTGTCGCGGCAAAATATTATAACGCTTACAGAATCGATCATGTGCTTGGATTTTTCAGGATATGGGCAAGTTCGCACAGAGATTACTCATCGGCCCTCGGGCGTTTTGTACCGTATTTGCCTGTTACATCAGGCGATTTTAGAAAACTCGGTTTTGACAAGAGCAGGATTAAATGGATATCTCAGCCCCACATTCCGACAAACGAAATTCATGATGCGTTACGCGGCGGCTGGGGCGGCAGTTTTTCCGAGGAAGAGTTTAACGCGGCCTGCGATAAAATTTTTTCTAAGGCGCTTGTCCGTGTAAATAGCGAAGAATTGTGGCTGTTTAAAAAATCAATAAAGGGAGAAAAGGATATTGACGTTTTGGGGCTGCATCCCGCCGCTCGTAATTATTTACTTTCAAAATGGAAGGACAGGGCGTTCCTTGAGTATGAAAAAGGCAGATTTTCTCCCATATGGTACATAAGGAATACCACGGCCTATAAAAGTCTTTCCAATGATGAAAAAAATTCCCTTGAAGCCGTGCTTGAAAAACGCAGGATAAAATCGGAAAAACACTGGGCGGTACAGGGAAGAAAACTTCTTTCCCTGCTTGTGGAATCTTCGAGTATGCTGCCGTGCGCCGAAGATCTGGGCGCGGTGCCTGAATGTGTTCCAAGAGTTCTTTCTAAACTAAAAATCTTTGGTTTGCGCGTAACGCGATGGTTTCGTGAATGGGGTAATGAAGGGCAGCCGTATATACCTTTTGAGAATTATCCCCATTTAAGCGTTTGTACTCCCGCGGTTCATGACAGTTCAACTGTCAGGCAGTGGTGGGAGAGGGAAGCGGATCAGGGGCAATTTTCCGGTTTTATCGGCGTTCCTTCGCTGCCGAAGATTTACAATCCCGGAACAGCTAAAACAATTCTTTCTAAAACCGCGTCCGCGCGTTCACGCATCCGTGTTTTCCAGATACAGGATCTGCTTCATCTTTCTAATAAATGGTATTCGGAAAACCCTGATGATGAAAGGGTCAATGTTCCCGGTACGTTAAGTGATTTTAACTGGACCTACAGGCTGCCCGCTCCTATTAATGAAATCGCGAAGGACAAGGAATTGATTAACACAGTAAGGGAGTTAAGCAGAATAAAACCTGCAAAGAAAAAATAGAAGATATTTTCGGGAGGGGAAATGTCAGATCAGTATATTTACAGAAGCAATCAATACATAAAGATTCTGCCTGTTTGGGCGCAGGAGCTTGCGACCAAGTACGGTTCAAAAACCGCCAATCTTTACATACTGCACGGTAATATAGGAGATTTTCTTCCGCATGAAAGAAAGGAAGGGGAATTTATTTTTACAAGAGTGCAGGATTATATTTCCGAAATTATTTTCGGCAACAGAGATATAATCGCCTACTATGATTTCTCAAGCGGTGTTACTTTTTGCGAGCCGCAGATGGAAAAGGATTATCTATCCGGCGCTCCGCAGTTCGCGCCGAATGCCGATGTAGACATGAGCGATTTTGTTTCTACAGTGCCTGAGAAATGTTTTCCGTATCTTGAAAAATATTTTCTGTCCCAGAGCGTTAAATGCCGCAAGGTGCTGATAATAGATTACGCCGAAACAATTATTCCCATAGGCGATTTGATCCGTCTTTCAGATACCGACCGTTATTGCATTGTAACGTTTAACCGCTGGGCGAGGGATCCTAAATTTATAAGAAGCGATATATCAATTATTCTTTTAACTGAAAATCTTTCAGATATATCGCCGCGCATAACAGGATCTCCTGCGACTGTTAAGATCAATGTTCCGTTTCCTGATAATAAAATAAGGGAGAATTTTTTACGCTCTAAAGAGACTGAAGGAAAACTTCTTCTTGACCGGGGATTAACATGCGAAAAACTCGCGGCGATCACATCGGGATTAAACCTGATGAATTTAAACCGTCTCGCGCATGAAAGCTACGAAAAAGACGAGCCTTTAACGCTTGATTTTATGAGGCTCAAGAAAAAAGAAATAATCGAAAACGAAGCCCGCGGGCTTCTTGAGTTTATGGAAACATCGTATGATCTCTCGCATGTATCAGGGCATGACTTTGTTAAAAAGCGGTTTAAAAACGCCGCGAAAGTTATTAAGAAGGGGCGGCCTGATGTGCTTCCAATGGGGTATCTTATCGCGGGTCCTGTAGGAACAGGAAAAAGTTTTATGGTAAGCGCGTTCGCCGGAGAAATTGGAATCCCGATGGTCAAGTTCCGCAACTTCCGCACAAAGTGGCAGGGCGAGACAGAATCGAACCTTGAAAAAGTTTTAAATATTTTAGTCGCAATGGCTCCCGTCGGCGTGATGATTGACGAAGCAGACGCGTTCCTCGGCGACCGCAATCAGGAAGGCGACTCCGGCACCAGTAACCGTGTGTTCGCGCAAATCGCGAGCTTTATGGGAAACACCGAGTACCGCGGAAAAATTATCTGGTTTTTAATTACTTGCCGCCCGGATTTAATTCCGATCGACCTTAAACGCCAGGGACGCGCCGAAGAACACCTTGCGCTTTTTTATCCTGAAACAAAAAAAGACAGAGAAGAACTTTTTAAAACGCTTGTCAGAAAACTTAAACTTGATATCCGCAATTTTTCGATCACTGATTTATTTAAAAAATTCGATCATGAATATTCAGGTGCCGATCTGGAAGCCGTTTTAATCCGCGCGGAGCATCTTGCCGCCATTGATGACCGCGTATTTATAAAACGCGAAGACATGGAAGAAGCGATGAGCGATTTTATGCCGGCCGCCTACCCCTATGATGTTGAACTTCAAAATCTTGTCGCAGTTCTTGAGTGCACCTCCAAAGAAATGATCCCCGCCCGTTTCCAAAAAATGCCGAGAGGCCGGATAATAAGCGAAATTAAGGAATTAAAGGAATTGTTGAGAGAGAGATGATGGGGAAATTAATAATTTTCCAGAATTTTAAAAAGAGATAAATTTGCAGTTTTTAGAATTTCATCTTTCTGTGTAGGTGACAACCTTGCAGTTTTTTTAGAGACAGCAGAATTTATAGGTTCATTTTTAAATAGGTGCCACGATTCAATTTTCAAAGCTTGCGCGATCCGCTCAATCATTGCTACGGAGGGGAACCTTTTACCGCACTCAATCTCTCCTATGTATCCTGTCGAAGAATCGCATAAATCTGCTAATTGGGTTTGAGAGATTCCGTATAGTTTGCGGTAAGCTTTTAAATTGAATATGAATAGTTCCTGAATATTCAATTCTTTTTATCTCCTAGTACAAAACCAAATTGATTTTGATTATTTTCCATATAATATGTGTTTTTAGCCTATATATTTCTTCTTGACACTGTGTTAAAAGATATGATATTATAAAAACAATGCTATAAGCATTTATATAATAGTTATTAATGGGAGTGTTTTTCATGGCAGGAAAACCAATATCATGTATTACTTTTTTAATTATTACGATTTTTTTTACATTAATTGGTCTTGCAAGTACGGCAAGTACGCCTGAATCCGGGGATAATTCAACTGATTCAACAATTGAACAGCAATCCGCTCAAATATTCTGGATAGGGGACGGAGGCGGCGGAAAAAGCATAGCCATTCTGCCGCTCAGAGCAGTCGGTCTTGCGGAAAGCCAGCAGTATCTCCCTGAAATAGCGAGGGGGGAGTTTGTCAGCAACTTTGAAACTTATTCTGCCATAAGAGTGTTGGATCGGGTAACACTTGAAAGCCAATATAACGAGCTTCTTTCAGGTTACTATTCTGATAATGCGGAAGCAGGAATGGATTTAGGGCATTTGATACCTACTGATTATTTAATGATTGGCAATATAACCAGAACTGCCACCGGATATGCCCTTCAAATACAGATAACCAGCAATGCCGATAAAATAACTGCAGCCTCATTTTCCGAAACTGTTACAATTGCTGAGCTGGACAACCTTATTGGTATACGAAGGGCTTCTTTAGAACTGCTGCAAAAGTTAGGTGTGCAGTCTACCGGACGGACAAGAACCGAGCTTACTCAAGCGGCAACGGAAAACCGTGTCGAGGCACAAACCGATCTAGCCCGCGCTATTACGGCACGGCGGAATGGAACGATTGTTGAAGCTCTTACTTATTTTTATCAAGCCGAGTCATTTGATTCTTCTCTGCTTGAAGCTGCAAGAAATGCCTCTATTATTTCTACTGTAATTAACAGCGGCAATATTGGCGAAAATGTACGCAATGATATACAGCGGCGGAACGAGTGGCTTAATATTCTTAATGAAGCAGACGCTTTTTTTGAAAATCGTTTATTTGAGATTGTATATGATCCCAATCTCATTCAGGGAGCAATAGATTATAACGCGGAAACCGTTAGGTTATCATTTTCGATGTTGGTGATGCCAATTAGTGCCAGTATACGAACGCTGACAGATATACGTAATGGTCTAATTCAAACAGGAAAAATGCGTGAATGGGGTCTCAGTTTGTGGCCATTTGGTTATTCCCATAACTCATCAGGGAATATTCTTTCTACAAGAATGTTTGACCGTATTTATTATTCCTATGGAGGTAAAAATTTTAATATCCGAGCTTTTTTAATAAATGAAGATGGAAAAGTAATCGGAAGAATAAACAGTACAGTAACTATAGTAGTAGGGTTTCCTAGGGATCATCCTTTATTTATAAATCCTACTAATCGTATTAATCCTTTTGTACACGATGGTGGAAGTGGAAGCGGTTATTTTGTTACAGATCGTTTTGTTACTTATAATCATACAGGAGAGTGGCGGCGGTATGATTTTGATGGTGTTAATGTAAATGACATAACCGATACGCTTACTATAGAAATTACCAGTGTAAATGGAGTAAATGTTCAAGACCCTGCAAACCGCGGGTTTATAAATATAAGTACAGGATCAGTACAACGCCGTCCGTAAATAGCATATTAATATTTTTGGAGGAATTTTTATGATAATAGCTATACCCAATAACAGTTCACAGCACGATGAATATGAATTATCAGAATTTGATAAAGCCGTGCTTAAAGCTGTCTATAAGGAAGTAAATGGAAGAACAGACGAGTCTGTCCCATATTATCAATTAACTAACGTTATTGGAAACAATACTAATCCTGAAACCATTAATAAGAGTATTCTTTCTCTTATTGAAAAAGGATTATTAATTGATAATCCATATGCACCTTTGGGAAAGAAGACATTAAATGGAAAAAATATTTGTCTTACTTTAGAAGGTATTCAGTATTTACAGAAACATTGCCAGTAATATTTGGATCATGCGGCTTTGCCGCTGTAGGTAAAAAAAATAGAAATATGTTTTTTTTATTTCATCTCTCCCGGAGGTTTCATGAAAAAATACATCATTCTCCTTTTCATTTTGTTAATGACCGCATCCGTCTTCGCACAGCAGCAACGCCCACGCCTCGCCATACTCCCATTCACGGGAGCGGGCGGTTCTGATGGTGAAACGATTGCGATGCTTCTTGGCAATCAAAGCGACCTGCGAAGCGCTTTTACAACTGTTGCCAGAACAAGCAATGTGGAAGCGATAGCCAGAGAACAGGAATTCCAAAGTTCTGGGTTTACCGATTCTGATACAATCGCCCGGCTTGGAAGACAGATGAATGCCGATTATGTAGTAGCAGGTCATATTCTGCAGCTTGGAAGAAGCCGTATTGTAATGATTTCGATTGTTCATGTGGAAACGTTTCAACAGATAGCAGGAGATTATAAAGAGTATACTGACATTACGCAAATCCGCGCGTATCTTCCTGATATGGTAAGACGGATTGTGACAGCTTCCCGGCAAGATACTTCCGCCCGCCCGAGGATTGCTGTTACACCGTTTAATGTTTTATCGGGAAGAGTTAATGAAAGAGACGCGGATGTTCTCTCTCAGATTTTATCAATTGAAATTGCCAACTCAGGGCGTTATATGGTTTTACCGCGCACCAGCACTATACAAAGCGCAATAGCAGAGCAATTAAATCAGCGGAGCGGTATTACGGATCCTGATACTATAAGGCGGATTGGAGTTGCGACTAATGCGAATTATGTGCTTGCCGGAAATATTACTTCTCTTGGGCAAATTAATATTTTTTTGGCGCAGATAATAAATGTTGAAACAGGAGAACTGCTGGCTGGAGGCGATGAGGAGTACAGGGAAATAACTGACGGTCTAGAAAAAATGCGTACACTCGCCAATGCATTACTGCTGGCATCTTCATCACTTCATATACAAGGAGCGTCTTCAACCGGCGCTTCAAACAGGTATCAAGGTATGTCTGCTGTAATAACAGTAACAAATGATCGCGCTAATCGTGTACGTAATGCTTTCGCCTCTGTGCTTAACGCGCAAGGGCTTGAAACAAGCGGTAATGTTCCCTATTTCAGGCTGGAAGTAGCGTTAGATGTAAATGAGGTTACTTTTCCCGGTAATAACCGCATTTTCTGCAGAATAGAGTTAAGCGCTAATTTGATAAATATCGCGACAGGGCAGTCTGTAAACTCATTCGGTTTTAATGAGAGGGGAGGACATACCACTTACGTCAACGCTGAGAACGCCGCGTTTATTCTTGTTGAAAGAGCAATCGCAGAACGCTATCCTGATGTACTGCAGCAAAGTCTTTCTTCGCTATCAAGATAAATAAGAAACGATTCTTCGTATCATTGTAACTCTATGTCTCTCCCCCTCCGCATAAAATTTCCATCCTACAAAGTTAGTGTGGTTCGTGTGGTTAGCGGCTAAAAATAAAAAATTATCTTTTAAGTTCGCGTCAAAACTCTCCCCCCCAAACTAAAGCGCACCCATTCCGAACAGCGCAAAGTCGTATTTTACAGGATCTTCGGGGCACAGTTCGCGCAGTTTTTCTGTAAGGGAAATGACGGCTTTTTTATCATTGGCTTTTCGGTCAAGCAGGTTTAATTTTCTTGCCGTGCGCGAAACATGGACGTCAAGGGGGATGTAAAGTGAAGAAGGTTTTATGCTTTTCCACAGACCGATGTCTACAGGTCCTTTTCTTACAAGCCAGCGGAGCGCGAGGTTGAGGCGCTTGCAGGCGGAACCGTTTGTGTTTTCTGTGCCGGGGTTTGATATATGTTTTGAGTAATGCCCGTTATTCGCTTTTGCCATTTCTCCGCGGAAAATGCCGATGCCTTCCCATATACCGCGGGCGGAGGCGAAAAGTTTTTCTATATTTTCATATTTCGCGTAACATTGAGCGAAGCCTTTACATAAATATTTTAAATCGTCTTCAAAAAATGTGCGGTGAATGTTATTTCTTTTTAGTTTTTTATAGCCGCTTGACATTATAAAATCGTACGGACTTTTTCCCATCAGCGCGAACATTTTTTCCGCTGAACGAAGAATTAGATCGCGCCTTCCCCACGCGATTGTCGCAGAAAGAAATGCTGCGATTTCGATGTCTTCCCTCTTCGCGTAACGCCGCGGAAATTGTACAGGATCAAAGGGAATGAAATCGGGCGTACAAACCTTTTTGTACCATAAATCGAGTTCTTCTTTTAATTTACTGTTCCCGGACATAACTTTCACGTTTATTGCCGTGAATAGTTTGGGGCTTCCTGCGTTATCTGCACATCGTGCGGGTGGCTTTCGCGAAGTCCGGAGGCTGTTATCTTTACAAATTTTCTGTATTTCTTTAATTCTTCTATTGTGCTGCAGCCGCAGTAACCCATGCCTTTGCGAAGACCTGCGACAAGCTGGTTCATGTAGGAGCGCAGTTCTCCTTTATAGGGAACGCGGCCTTCAATGCCTTCCGGAACCGGTTCTTCGTCTTTGCCGATCTGATAGCGGTCGCCGGCTCCGTCAGCTAACGCGCCCATGCTTCCCATTCCGCGGTATTCCTTGTATATTCTTCCGTCAAAAATTATTTCGCTACCCGGCGATTCCTTTAAACCTGCGAAAAGATTTCCGATCATTACGACATTAGCCCCTGCGCCGATTGCTTTTGTAATGTCGCCTGAAAATTTAATGCCGCCGTCCGCTATTACGGGAATGTTTGATTTGGCGGCTTCTTCGGCACATTCAAGTACGGCGGTAAACTGAGGAACGCCTATTCCCGCTATAACGCGGGTGGTGCAGATTGAACCAGGGCCTATTCCTATTTTTACCGCGTCCGCTCCGGCTTTGATCAGGTTTTTTGTTCCTTCTCTTGTTGCGACATTTCCGCCGATTACGGGAATATCAAATTCCTTCTTTATCTTGCGTACAGCTTCAATTACATTTTTTGAATCACCGTGAGCTGTATCAATCACTACAAAATCAACTTTTGCTTTTATAAGAAGCGGAAGGCGGATGGAATAATCCTGCGGAGATATTGCCGCTCCGACAAGAAGCCTTCCTGATTTGTCTATTGCCGCGTTCGGGAAATTTTCATGTTTTTCCATATCCGTTACGGTGATAAGTCCTGTCAATTTTCCGTCTTTATCAACAACAGGAAGTTTTTCGATCCTGTATTCGTAAAATTTTTCCATCGCTTTATCGACAGTAGGCTCTCCTGTGACGACGACAAGTTCATTTGTCATTACATCCGTTACTGAAAGAGAATCGTCCTTACAGAAACGCAAGTCGCGGTTTGTGATTATGCCTTTTAATATTCCGTTATTGTCAACAACGGGAAGACCGGAAATTCCATGTTTTAATACAAGCTGTCTGACATCACTTACATGCGCGTTCTGCGGGACAGTGACAGGGGAATCTATAATCCAGTTAAGAAAACGTTTTACATTCGCGACCTGCGCGGCCTGTTCATCAGGACTTAAATTGCGGTGAATAACACCTGCGCCGCCTTCAAGCGCGATTGCAATTGCGAATTTTTCTTCCGTAACTGTGTCCATCGCGGCGGAAATAACCGGGATATTTAAATTAATGCCGCTGCATAACATAGTTTGAATGTTGCAATCCTTTGGCAAAACTTCCGAATAACCCGGCAGCAAAAGAACATCGTCGTAAGACAAACCTTCGCTAAACATGATCTCCTCCCAATTGAGATATTTTATTTTGATTGAATTGAACAGAAAAAAGGCAGTGCGCCCGAAGGACGGCCGGAAGAAACCGGCGCGTATAAAAATGGTTTTGTGCGGTGTTATCAGCTTCCATATTCGATCATGGCAAATTAGATTAAGAGTGTCAAGAGCTTGTTAAAATATTACAAAGTTCCCTCTTGTAAAATTTTATCTCATATATCAGAATATTCCAAGAGAGGGATTAAAAGTGAGCGTTAAAATAACAACCGACAATTTTGAATCTGAAGTGGTTCAATCGCCGATTCCGGTGCTTCTCGATTTTTGGGCGCCGTGGTGCGCCCCCTGCAAGATGATTGGACCTGTGATAGACCAAATCGCCGAAGAATATTCAGGGCGGATAAAAGTTGGAAAAATCAATATTGATGAAAACAGCGCCCTTGCGGAACAGCATGGGATTGTTTCCATTCCCACACTGATCCTTTACAAAGACGGCGTAATGGCGGCTCAGAGAAACGGAGCCGCACCTAAACACGATATCGAGGCCTTGTTTAGAAATTTAATTTGAGTATCTGTTTGGATTATTCGGCCTTCCCGCAGTCGCTCCGCTTGTTACGGTAACATACCAGTCCGCGCGGGTGTTGGTGTTTTCGGCAGTTTCATCACGGCAGATCGTGCGCGTATTAGTTGTCCCTGTACTTCTGACCGCGTCGGCAGGACCTCCTCTTTGCCCGTCCGGCGATAGCCATGCATTCCGGCTGAACAGGAAGTTGGCGGCTTCGGCAAAATAATCCTTGTTCCACCACGGGTTTGTATCACTGGATATCATTACCGCCGCAAGAACATCATCGCTCTGATCCAATACATAAATTGCGGCCGCTTCCTTATGTATCAGTTTTGAACTGCCCGGAATCCAAAAATCACGCGCGGAAGCGGACGCATTGCTTCCCCCGGATTCATCAATATTGATTCCGTATTCATCCCTTGCATTTTCATCCACAGTCCGCAGGTGAAGAACCACATAATCATTTTCCTTTACTTCGACAGGCTGGAACTCGTAAATCGTCTGACTGCTTGAGTTTGTGTTACCCATGATAATTACGCGCATCGCTCCCAAATTACCGTCCGTTTTCATTTTGAACTCGATATACTCAGTTTTTGGTTTTGAATATTCGGTACATATCTCATTGATGATAAGCCCCGGCATCCGGCTGTTTCTGGCGCGGAATGATACAAGCACATTAATTGAATTGTTGTTTTCGTCCTCCGCCAGCAGATCTACAGTGATGAGTGAACCGGGTTCGGCAGACTCTTCCAGCGTTACCTTGACAGTGCTTCCGTCTTCGATTGAAGCGATGGAGATTTCTGGTTCAAAAATCAGGCGTTTGATCGTTACCGCCTGAGAGAACTCAAATTCCACCGATGTCCCGCTGACCGCTCTGCATCCCATGTATAAAAGAGCCTGGGAACTGCCTCCCAGCATCCGCGCCGTACTAACCGCCTCCGGTGTCGTACAGGAACTTAAAAAAATTAAAGTTCCAAACAGCAAAAAGCATTTTTTCATATAATTACCTCCGCCTATTAATCTGCGCGGATATGTCATCCTGCTTGCGAATAATTGAAAAAATTCACATTTTTTATATAATAAATTTGACCTTTACATATATGGACAAAAACCGCTCAAAATGCTATCTTAACGGAGCATAATTTGTCAGGAGTACACATGGCTCAGAAAGATAAAAATATTACGGTAAAAGAGAAAGATTCCACAGCCTCGGAATTATCGCGCCGGTTTAAGCAAAATCCGGCAATTTTCATCGGGACTTTACTCGTCCTTATCCTTGTGATCGTATCATTTGTTCTTGTTCCGGCTATTGTCCCGGAAAATGTAAGGAGCGGCGGGGATTTTGTTTTTGGACATTACAACAAGGAACCAATCGCGTGGGTTGCCGGCAATATGTTTTCGCAGTATTACGATCAGGCTCTCAGGTACTACCAGTCTCAGGGGTATACGCTGGATAATTTTCAGGTTTTATACCAGGTCTGGCGGCAGTCTTTTGAATTCGCCGCGGTGCATACCGCTGTCCTCAATGTAATGAAACGGTCTAATTATTCGGTGCCGGAAAGCGCCGTTGACAGAGCTGTCGCGCTGCTTCCCCAATTTCAGGAGAACGGACGGTTTTCTTCCGCGCTGTACAGGCAAATGTCGGAGACAAGCCGTACAGTTATCTGGCGTCAGACGCAGGATGAGCTTGTTAAGAATTCCTTCTATAACGATTTTTTCGGTCTTTTGGTTCCCGGTTCCGAATCGTCTTTTATCGCGGATATGACAAAGCGGATGCGGAGTTTTGAGTTTGTTACTTTTAAAGTTACCGATTATCCCGACAGCGAAATCCATGAATTTGCGCGTAACAATCAGGATATGTTCAAATCAATTCATATGTCGAGGATTACGATTAACTCAAGCGAGAGGGACGCGGGGAGAGTTCTGGAATCAATTAAAAGCGGCGTTACCACTTTTGAGGAAGCCGCAAGAACTCAGTCGCAGGATGATTACGCCGACAGGGGCGGCGACATGGGCAGCCGTTATTTTTACGAGATTGACAGAGATATTAACAGTTCTTCCGATCGCGCCGTGATCTACAGTCTAAGGAAGGGAGAGTTGAGCAGCGTGGTCAGTTCCGGAAACGGCTGGGCGTTTTTCAGAATCGAAGAAGAAATGATGCCGCCTGATTTTGAAGATGAAGCTATGATCGAGAAAGTGCGTTCATATATAAGAACCGATCAAAGAGGCCGCATGGAAGACTGGGCAATCGCGCAGGCAAGGGAATTTATCACAGACGCGCAGGACTTGGGTTTTGAATTTGCCGCAAACATGAGATATCTTGACAGGCAGCGTTTCGGGCCGGTTCCGATTAATTACGGCGGCATCGACCTGTTTGATTCACTGGAATCTTTTACCATTTCCGGTTTATCGGCGCAGGAGGTTCAGAGTATTTCGCGCAATGAGAATTTCTGGCGGATCGCTTTTTCAACGCCGCTTCACAGTCCGTCTGAGCCGCTGGTTCAGGGAAGCAATGTAATTGTGTTTAATCCAACCGAAGAAAGCGAAGCTGATGAATCCAAGATAGAAGAAATTATCGAAAAGTATACCGATTATTGGGTAAGAAATATCACAGAACAGTCTCTTCATTTTTATTTCCTTAATAATAAAAGAATGGATGACGGTTTCTGGGATGCGTATTCGCGTTATATAATGCATTAATGTATGACGCCTGTAGGTTTCCGCATTTTTACCGGAATGTTGAAGCCAAAGGTTTTTAATAATGCAGGCGTTTGTTTATAAGGGAAAAACCCTTCTTTCCGGGATTGATCCCGCCGGCCGCGCGGAGAAAACGGCGGACGCGGTTTCTGTAAGCGATAAGACCCTTTACTTCTGCCCCTCTCCCGTTTACGGTTACGGACTTGAGCGTTTTCTTTCGCGTCTTGACGCAGAAGCGCCGGGTTCCGCCGTTCTGTGCGTGGAAGCCGACAGCGGGCTTTATGATCTATCTATTAATAGCATCAGCGGAAATGTTTCGCGTAACGCCAGATTGCGCATAACAAATATCTGCGATAGCGCAAATTTATGTGGTCTTGTCCGCAAAGCATGGGGTGAGCGTAGGTTCCGCCGCGTAGAAATTCTGCGTCTGACAGGCGGATGGCAGCTTTTTCCCGATGTGTACGATTCTCTTTGCGATGCACTGAGAAATGAAATCGCTGTCGGCTGGAGTAACGCGATGACGCTGACAAAATTCGGGCGCTTGTATATCCGCAATATGCTGCGTAATCTCAGTTTAATCGGTAAATATCATTCTGTGGATGCGCTTTCTTTTGGAGAGGCTCCCGTCCTTGTTCTGGGCGCAGGACCTTCACTTGATGAAACGCTTGACGCATTAAAAAAATATTTCCCTGAGAAATCAGCGTGTCCTCAAGACCGCCTGTTCAGGATTATCTGCGTTGACACATGCCTTGGCGCGTTAAAGGATAGAAACATTGTGCCGGATCTGGCTGTGATCCTTGAAAGCCAGCATTGGAATCTGCGCGATTTTATCGGCGTCAGGGGATGGAAGATATATGCGGCTTTTGATCTTTGCGCTCTTCCTTCTTCGGCGCGTCTTCTTGACGGGCAGTTTTTTTTATTTTCAACGCCGTGGACACAGCTAAATATTTTTAAAAGGCTTAAAGACGCGAATCTTCTTCCCGCTGTTTTTCCGCCGCTCGGCTCTGTCGGTCTTACCGCTGTTGAACTTGCGCGCCGGCTCACAAGCGGAAAAATAATCTGCGCCGGTCTTGATTTTTCGTTTACGCTGGATAAATATCATGCCCGTTCCACTCCGGGACACCGCGGAAAACTGAACGCGCTTACGCGCTTTAAAAGTTTTATAAATTCCGCAGTTTTTTCGCGCGGATCTTCCGCGGCAGTGTCAAAAAGTAAATTAAACGTAACAAGTTCTCCTATTATGAACAATTACCGCAGTCTTTTTGAACAGGAGTTCAGCCGAGATTCCCGCATTTTTGATATTGAAGGTTCGGGGCTTCCGCTTGGAGTAACGACTCTTACGATGGATGACGCGGTGATGAAACTTGGCGGCGGCGAATGTGAAGCGGCCAGCGATAATTGTGCAGCGGCCGGTGACGATTGTTTAATTACTAATGACAAAACTGGAGCGGCCAATAACGAGCGCGAATCAATCAGATTTGACAAGGATATATTAAAAACTAAACTGGAATTTTTTTTAAATAATGAAATACTTCGGCTGGAAGAATTAAGAAACATCCTTACAGGCGAAATCGCGGCGGATGAGCAAAGGCTTTCCCTTTTAATTGATGAGTGTGATTATCTATGGGCGCATTTCCCCGATTACGCCGGGGGGAGCAGTAAACCCGATCTAAAAAAACCCAGCGCGGTTTCGTTTTTAAAGCGTGTACGCGCTGAGATTGATTCTATGATCAAGGCGATTAATTGACTTTTATACAGCCTTATCAATCACCCATTTCGTTTAACACCTGCTCCGCGCTTGACGTATCGGCAGGACCGTCTTCTCCGTGCCGCACAAAGAAAAGGCTTACCATCGCGAACGCGAAAGCAATGCAGGAGTACAGGAAAAGCACTCTGTAATGTCCCACAAGGTCGCGGATAAATCCGAATAAAATCGGAGAAAATATCTGCGAGCTGAAAGAAAACAGGTAATAGTAACCGATATAAGTCCCGATTTTTGATTCACCGGAAAGGCGCACGACCATCGGCAGTGAATTGATATTTACCATCGCCCATGAAAATCCGCCGAGGAACAAACAGATGCGCGTCAGCCAGACATTGGTCACAAAAATCATCGGCAGGAACAGGATTACAAGGCCTGTCAATCCGATTAAAATCGCTCTGCGACGTCCCATCTTCGCGCCGATAAATCCCGCAGGAACCGCAAAGACAAGGAAAGTCAGCGAAAAAATTGAAAGAGTCATCGCCGCGTCTCCCGGCGTCATGGAAAGAGTGTTGGTGGCGTATAACGTAAAAAATGTTTCTACGGCATTGTAACCTGTGAACCAGAAAAAGATCGCTATAAGAATCAATATAAGGCTTTTTTGCTCGTCTTTATTGAGTTTAACTTTAACCATTTTCTGTTTATCTTCAGGCTCGTAGGCGTTTTTAGGTTCGCGGACAAAAAGAGCCAGAACGATAAGCGCGAGTATCATCCAGCCGGCGCTCATCATGAACGGAAGAGGGAAGCCGTTGCCTGTGCGCCCTAACCAGTAATTAAAGAGGATACCGCCTAAAAGAAACGCGAATACGCTTCCGACTCCGCCCATCAGGTTTACAATTCCGTTTGCCTGGCTTCGAAGAGGACCAGGCGTAAGGTCTGGCATGAGCGAGACAACAGGGGTGCGCCATGCCGACATTACAAAAGTAAAAATAATCAGAACAACCATCAACGACCATAGGCTGCTCATGTACGGTATTAATGTGAAAGTGACGGCGCAGATTGGAAGCCCGATAAAAATGTAGGGCATACGGCGGCCGAAACGTGTGCGCGTGTTATCGCTTAATTTGCCGAACAGCGGCTGGAATACAACGCCGAAGACATTGTCAATTGTCATAACAAGGCCGATTAATGTGGTGCTTGCGATAAAACCTTCAAGGATCTGAGGTACAAACGAGTTGTAAACGCTCCACGCGATTGATGATGCGAAAAAACCAAATGACAAAAGAAGCGTTACTTTTACATTGAGTTTGTTTCCGTTCATTACTTCCATACTGTTACCATCCTTTTATATATCTTTTAATTGATTTTATATTAGACCGCCGCGGCATGAAAGCGCCGTATCAGGTTTGTTGGTAATAAGCGAGTCAACTCCGAAATGCATCATCAATTTTACTGCCTGCGGATCATCTACCGTCCACACATTCACCCCGATGCCGTTATCATGGCAGCGTTTTACCGTATCGGGAAGAGCCGCGATTATTCTGAAATTGGGATGAATAAAGTCAACGCCTATATAGGCCGCATACACCCAGGGGTCGACCATTACAAGATCGTATAACATCCCCGTTTTCGCGGACGGGTTTATTTTTTTTATCATTTGCAGGAAATAATGGTTAAAAGAAGAATATATGACGCGATCTTCCATGCCGTATTCTTTTGTCAACGCGGCGAGTTTTCCCGGAAGATCAAGGCGTACGCGTTCGCTCATTTTTAATTCAATATTTAAAGTCAGATTTGAAGGTTTTATAAGGGAAAATACTTCCGCTAAAGACGGGACGCGGCATACCGCGTCTGGGAACAGTTTTCCAAAGTTAAACGTTTTTAATTCATCAAGCGTGTAATCGCTTATGCATCCTTTTCCGTCCGAGACGCGCTCAAGGTACTCGTCGTGGGCGGCAACGATTACATCGTCTTTGGTAATCTGAACATCAAGCTCAATGCCGTCGGCTCCCTGTTCAACCGCAAGTGAAAACGCCTCAAGTGTATTTTCAGGACGGTACGCCGAAGATCCCCTGTGTGCCTGTATCGCAGTCTTCATTGAACGCAATCTCCCTGCTTGTACGTTAATTATCGCAGTAAAGTGAAAATCCTGTCAATCACTCATCGCGGGATTTTAGCACCGCGAGGAAAGCGCTTTGCGGGAGTTCCACATCTCCTACCATCTTCATGCGTTTTTTACCTTCCTTCTGTTTTTCAAGAAGTTTTCGTTTGCGCGTAACGTCGCCGCCGTAGCATTTCGCGAGGACATCCTTGCGAAGGGCGTTAACTGTCTCGCGGGCGATGATCTGGCTGCCGATTGCCCCCTGAATCGGGATTTTGAACTGCTGGCGCGGAATCTCATCGCGCAGGCGCTCGCAGACCTTCCGCGCCCTGTCGTAAGCGTTCCCCTTGAATACAAGCTGAGAAAGAGCGTCAACAGGTTTTCCGTTAAGGAGTATGTCAAGTTTCGCAAGCTCAGTCGGTTTGTAGGCGGAAATATCATAATCGAATGACGCGTAACCGCGGCTGATACTTTTTAAACGGTCGTAAAAATCGAATAACACTTCGGAAAGCGGCATATCGTAGATAATCTCGACGCGCTTTTCATCAAGGTAGGTCATGTTGGTCTGTACGCCGCGTTTCTCAAGGCATAGCGTCATTATGTTTCCAAGGTAATCTGTCGGCGTAATAACGGATGCTCTTATATAAGGTTCCTGCGCGCTTTCGACGCGTCCCTCTTCGGGGTAATCAATCGGGTTATCGATCATCACATCTTCGCCGCCTCTTATGCGTACCATGTATTTAACGGAAGGAGCCGTGAAGATTACGGACTGATCAAACTCGCGCTCTAAGCGTTCCTGTATTACTTCGAGGTGCAAAAGACCGAGGAAGCCGCAGCGGAAACCAAAGCCGAGAGCCGCCGAGGAATCTTTTTCAAAAATGAGAGAAGCGTCGTTCAATTTTAATTTGTCCATACTTGCGCGTAACTCTTCGTAGTCGTTTGAATCGACAGGGTAGATGGAAGAAAATACAACGGGTTTTACCTCGCGAAAACCGGGAAGAGCCTGCGTACAGGGGTTGTCCGCTCCCGTCACGGTGTCGCCGACGCGCACGTCGCTTACGGTTTTAATTCCTGCGATGATGTAGCCGACATCCCCGGCGGAAAGTTCTCCTGTTTCAACTAACGCGAGTTTAAAAACGCCCGCTGTTTCAATTTCGTAAACTGACGCGTTGGACATAAAGGAAATTTTCATTCCTTTTTTTAATTTTCCGTCAAAAAGGCGCAGATGAACAACAACGCCGCGGTAAGGATCGTAATGGCAGTCAAAAATAAGTGCGCGTAACGGGGATGAAGGGTCTCCTTTCGGCGGCGGAATGTGCGCTACAATCGCCTCGAATAATTCGTCTATCCCCGTACCCTGACGCGCCGAAACAAGAAGCGCGGTATCGGAATCAAGCCCCAAATCTTTATCAATCTGTTTTTTTATGCGCGGCACATCGGCCGCCGGCATATCTATTTTATTAATTACAGGCACTATCTCGAGGTTATGCTCAAGAGCGAGGTACATATTGGAAAGAGTCTGCGCCTGAACACCTTGTGTCGCGTCAACAAGGAGAAGCGCACCCTCGCATGAGTTTATCGCGCGGCTTACTTCGTAACTGAAATCAACATGACCGGGAGTGTCGACAAGGTTAAGAATGTATTCGATGCCGTCATCCGCGGTGTAGGGAATTGTCACAGCCTGGCTTTTAATCGTGATGCCCCTTTCCCTTTCTATGTCCATGTTGTCAAGAATTTGATCTTTAAAATAACGGTCTTCTATCAACTTGGCTTTTTGAATCAGCCTGTCGGCGAGAGTGGATTTACCGTGATCGATGTGCGCGATTATGCAAAAATTGCGTATACGCTGTGTCAGTGCCATTACAGGAACTATAACAGAAAAAAGCGGACTTGATCAAGTTAGCGGAAAATCGGCCTGCCTTGATTAAGAAAAATATTTTACTATTCTAACCTTTATTTATTTCACCAGCGTCATCAAGATGCCTTATGATGGACACGATTTTACGTTGAGCCTCTTCAATATTGCAGATTCTTACAGGCCCCATATATTCCATGTCTTCTCTTATCATTGCCGCCGCTCTTTTTGACATATTGTAATATATTTTTTCCTTAACGCTTTCATCCGTTTTTTTCAACGCTTTGGCAAGTTCCTGAGAATCAACTTCCCTCATCACTTTTTGAATATCCCTGTCATTCATTGAAGCAATGTCACTAAATGAGAACATACGATCTTTTACTTCTTCCGCGAGTTCTGGATCATCCTTTTCCCATTGCTTGAAGATTTGCTTTCTTATGGAACGATCCGTATGAAGCAGGATATCGGTAACAGAATCAATGCCGCCTGCGGAAAAATATCCGCTGGAAAGCCACGCGAGAATGAAAGCGGCTGTCCGGGGATGCTCATCTTTTACAAAATCATTCAAAAGATCTTTTTCAGTTTCGCTTACCAGTTCCCGGGGTTTATTGAAAAAATTAATCACTTCGCAGCTTCCGGTTGAAGCGTCTGCGGCATCGGTGTATTGCAGTTTCATTTTAAGTGTGTCTTCGTCGTTATGGAAAGAACTTTCTGTGCTTAAAGCAAGGAGCTTGTTAAATTTTAGAACGAAGGCAAAATCCGATAATGATTTACTTACTTCTTCCAGCTCTTTATCGTTTAAGAATGATAGCATGGTATGAAGGAGCAGCGCGGTATTTTCATCATGGCAGATACTTAGTACCGCTTCTTTCTGCATTAATTTTAATTTTTTGATTTCTTCATTTTGTTCCATATCTATAAGATTGGATAATATAAAGCAAATATCTTCGGCGTTCATTGCCTGTATTACAAGAGCCATGCCGTATTCAAAAATGCCGCGTTCGTCTTTTTTTGATTTGTCGATAATTGAAGATAACGATGATATTTCATTTTTAATTACTTTCTCGCTGAACATACACGCCTTTTGAATAATGTCAGCGGCGAGTTCGTTGAATTTCCTTCCTTCTTTCTCTAGCGGATTATCATTTTTAAAATCATTCTTTTTAAAGAAATCAAGACCGTCAAGCGTTTTGGAAATAACTGTTAAACCCGGATTATCTACTAACGATATTATTTTATGAACCATAAGGCTGGAATTATCTCCCGCCTGGATGCTAAGGACTGCAATTTTTTGAATTGTTTTTAATTTCTTCCGCGAGCTGTCTTTTTCTATATCGGTTTTATTAGACATAATATCGTTTATAATTGTGCTGTCTGTTCCGTCCACTACAAGGCGCAATCCCATTTTTAAAAATTCATCATCTAAATCTTCAAGCTCGTCTTCCAGAGACAGAAGTCCTTCGCGCCTTGCTTTGTTAGAGAAACTATATACCAGCTTGATCGTAGCCGCCGCCTGGCTTAAAAATTCATCTTTATCCATAGGTATTACAGGCGAAGGAGGCGGGATATTTTCCGCGTCATCGCTGTCGAGGTCGTCAATAAAAATGTCGTCAGATAAAATTTTACCTTCTATAACGCGGCTTTCGTTTTCTTCCAGATATGATAATAATTTTAACGCGAGGATGCGGGTATTATATCCGCATTGAATACAAAGGACAGCTTCCTTTTGAATTATTTTTAACAGCTTGGCTTTCTCATCATTTTCCCGGCTGATCATGTTGGTTAAAATTTTTTCGATTAGTTGTGAATCTGTGCCGTCAACCGCAAGCCTCATACCGTAACTGAGAATATCAAGGCCGCTTTCGTCAAGATCGTACAGTTCATCTTCGGCAGCCAGAAGCCCCTCGCGCCTGGTTTTTTCCGATAAAGCGATTGCTTTTAATATTGTTTGTTCCAGATGCTTCATATTGCTCTCCTATACAACAAATTCATCATCGCCGTAACGGGCAAGGATAATTTCTCCCATCTCTTCCAGATGACGGATAATAGAAACTATTTTTTTCTGCGCTTGCATACATTCATCATCGCTTACGCCTCTCATACATTCAATTTCTTCTTTAAGCATTACAGCGGCTCTTCTTGACATATTCCTGAAACATTTTTCCTGCATTATTTCATTCGTGTTTTTAAGCGCTTTGGCAAGTTCGCCTGAGTCAACTCCGCGGAATACTTTCTGAACAGCAATATCGCTCAACATTTCAATGTCATCAAAGGAGAATAAGTTTTCTTTAATTAATGGAACTAATTCGGGATCCGTATTTTCAAGGTAATCCATTATAGTTTCAGATGTTTCCCGCCTGTCTGTAAGCAGTAAAAGCTCTGCGAGTTTTTCTACGCCGCCTATAACAGGGCAGTCTTTGCCGAATAAGATTGAAAGGCTTTTTTCTATACGGCGGATTTCGTCGCTGTTGTTATCGATCTTCGCAATGCGCCGCGCCGCGTCGCACTGAAGATAAGGCGGCAAAAATTGCAGCATAATAGCGGCTTTTCCCGGATTGAGCGCGCATAAAACATAGGCAATTGTTTTGGGATGCTCATTCTGCAGCATATTTAAAAAATTGGCGGCGTTTGTCCTGATAAAATCGAAAGGCCGTCCGCGCATGATATCCGTAAGACGGTTCGCAATTTCCACCGCCTCCTTGCTTCCGGCGCTTTCTCTCGCCGATTTTTCATAAAGATCCTTAGCTTCGCCGACAGCATCCTGCCTGACAAGATATGTGTTAAGAACTTTCGCGAACTCTCCGTTTTCCGGATCTGTAAATTTTTTACCTGACATTGATAGAAGTTTTTTCTCGAGGCGCAGAACATCGCGTAACAGTTTGAGTGAAGGGTTATCCATGACAGCGACACGGTATGACGCGCCGCTTTGCAACACGGCGGGCAGGTTGGAAAGGATGTACGCGGCCTTTTGCGGTTCGATAAACGCGAGTATGTACGCCGCTACATCACTCTGTTCCTGTTTAAGCTGCTCTAAAAGAACATCTTTATCGGATTGATAAATAAAATCGAACGGGTGCGCCTGAAAACCATACGCCTCCGGCTTGTCGCCCCAATCCGCGGTTTCGTTATATACTTTCTGCTCATTTATCTCAAGAAGGGACGCGGCTTCCGTGTAGATTTCCGTGCCGCGGAGATAGTTAAGAGTTTCAGCTAACTCGCTCTCGTCAAGATATGAAAAAAGTGCATGTAAAAGCGCGGCGGATGAATAACCTTTTTGAATGTACGTAACTGCTTCTTTTTTAATTAATTTTAAACGTTTTTCTTCCTTGCCGCACTCATGATTTATAAGGTTTGAAAGAATCTTGTCGAGACGATCCGAATCAATAATATTTGCGCATAACTTTATACCGTATTCAAAAATATCCCTTGTGTTATTACCTGTTATTACATCATCCTTTAGACAGGCAAGATCGTTTTTTCTTGCTTTTTCGTTTAAACTGTACGCTCTTTGCGCAATATACGCGGCTTCTTCGGTAAATCTCATAAAAACCCCTTATATGAAAATTTTTTACGCTCTGAGTAATTCAACGGATGAGCCGCTGCCGTACATCTCAAAATAATCTTTAAACACATTATCTTTTAGATGCTTCTGCACTTCTTTTTTATCGCTGTCATCCACGAGCGAGAAAATAATGTTAAAAAGTATCCATGAGGCCGTTCCTTCCTGAGCGCATATTGCCGCCGTCATCTGAAGCGTTTTGAATCTTTTGGCTGTCTCGTTCCGTTCCTGTTCAACAAGGTTGGATAGTATATTTTTGATTTGTTCCGCGCCAAGACCGTCCGCCGCGAGCTTTATCCCAAGTTCAAAAATGTCACGGTTTTTGAGCCCCGCCGCGTCGATGCAGCTTTCAAGCTCCCAAAGCCCTTGTTTTCTTCCCTTTTGATTCAGTTCGTACGCCCTGTGCAGCAGGTGAGCTGTCCGGCGGGTAAAATCCTTTTGATCCATGTGGTTCTCCTGTTCCTATTTCACTATTATATCACACATTATGTAAAAAAACCGTCAATTGTAATCATGCTGACCTGAACTGAAAAACACACAGACGATATATCTTTATTAAATATTCAGTAAAGGAAAATTTTGTAATTCCGATATATATAATGAAGTGGGAAAAATCAGTAGAAATATAGTTTCCATCCGTGCGTCATATGAACTGTTAATAACAGAGACGCCGAAAAAGCCAAAGGAGTGAATATATGATTATTAATCACAACTTAAGTGCAATGTTCGCAGACAGAACCCTTAAAGTTACCCAGACGTTTCTGGATAAAAACATGGAAAAATTGTCGAGCGGACTTCGCATCAACCGCGCCGGTGATGATGCTTCGGGATTAGCAGTATCAGAGAAAATGCGGTCTCAAATCCGCGGATTGAATCAGGCGTCACAGAATGCCCAGAACGGTATTTCGTTCATTCAAACCGCAGAAGGTTATCTTCAGGAATCCCAAGACATCCTTCAGCGTCTGCGTGAATTAGCGGTGCAGGCCGCTAACGGTATTTATACCGATGAAGACAGAATGTACATTCAGGTTGAGGTTTCATCTCTTGTCGACGAAATCGACAGGGTTGCGTCGCACGCGCAATTTAACGGAATGAACATGTTGACAGGCCGTTTCGGCCGCCCAATCGGCGAAAATGTGGTCACTGCCTCCATGTGGCTGCATATCGGCGCTAACATGGATCAGCGCGAGCAAATATTTATCGGCACAATGACAACGAAGGGTCTCGGCATCCGCAATGTCGGCGACGATACCTTTATTTCACTGTCCTCACCGGACGGCGCAAACCGTGCCATTGGAACTATCGACAGAGCGTTAAAGATCCTCAGTAAACAAAGAACGGATCTAGGCGCTTACCAGAACCGCCTCGAACACGCAATAAACGGCATTGATGTTGGAGCGGAAAATTTACAGGCATCAGAGTCCCGCATACGCGACACGAACATGGCGCATGAGACAGTAAAATATACTTCTAACATGATTCTTTCGCAGGCAGGTACAGCAATGCTGGCACAGGCCAACCAGAGAGGTCAGTCGGTTCTTTCGCTTCTGCAATAGTTTTCAGCGTCAGGCACTCGAATCGTAGTGCTGTATACAGCGCAGTCTTCGAACTTTTGGGTTCGCGGGGCTGCGCTTTTTTTTGATGTTATATAAACATATTAAAATTATCTCTATTATTTTTTCTGTTTTCTTGGAATACACTTTGACGGCGCGAATCCGCGTAATGTTTTAAATAATTTGTAAAAATGAAATTTATCGCTGAAACCGCAATGCTCCGCTACCTCTTGAATTCTATAATTGCCGCTTTGCAGCATATTTTCCGCATTACGTATCCTGATTTTTGCAATATATTGATGGACTGTCATTCCTGTTTCCCGCTTAAACAAATAACCAATATAATTTGTGCCAATATTAAATTGATGCGAAAGGCCTTTAACTGTTAATTTCTCAGGATAATGTATAGAAATATAACGAATTATTTTATTTACTCTGTAATCTATTGTTTCTAAATCCTTATCATAAATTATTATTTCCATTAAGCGGTTAATAATAAGCATAAGCAAAGCGGTGGTTTTTATAATATAACCATTCTGCTGTTCTATCCAGCTTATTGTTAATTCTTTGAATAAATCAATAATATCCTTTCTGAGCCCGATATGATTTATTGTAGGTAATAATATCCCCCCTGGTTTTTTGAAGTAAAAATTAATTGAAAAACACTGCATGAGGTTTTGCGGATATGTAACAGCTTCTTTAAAATCTTTTTCTGTAAGATAAATTAAATCACCGGGTCCCAGCTCGTGAGCAACACCATTGATTGTGTAACGCGCATTTCCTTTAATAATATAGGTAATATCATGATGTTCTACGCGGTGTTCACGTAAATGCCATCCTTTGTTGCATTTTCGGAAAACATAGTAATAAATTATGGGTGTAAATTCTTGTAAAAATTTATTTTCCATATTTTCCCAATAAATCAGTGTGAATTTATACATAATATATATTATTTTTTTAGTTTAAGTCAATACGGTATACGAATATTTTCCCATATGGTGGCTTCTTAGATTAATGATAAAAATAACCCTATATTATTACTTACGGGCACTTTTGAGAAGATTTTTTAGAGGCTGCCGTATATGTTATATTTTTATATTATATAGTGAATTTATACCTAATTTGTTAATTTATATCTTTCTATTTTGAAGTGTTAATAGTATTTTATACCCATTACTTTTTTATTTTTGGAGATTAAAGTTTGAATACTATACAGTCTAAACAAGTACGTATTGATCCGAAAATAAAACTAAAAAACAATCTGAATTATTTCAAACGGCATTGGACGCTTTATTTATTATTACTTGCGCCGATACTGCTGGTTTTTTTATTCCGCTACGTTCCCATAATAAATATTTTAGCGGCATTTATGAACAACCGTTTCCTTTGGCCCCTTTTTGAGCGCGGCTGGGCACGTAACAATGGTTTTCAATTTTTCATCATGGCGTTTAACGACCAGTTGTTCTGGGAGGCATTGCGGAACACATTTGTATTGAACGGTCTTCAGTTTGTGATTGGCTTTCCGGTTCCTATCATCCTGGCTATTTTATTGAGTGAACTCAAATTTACTCAGTTTAAGCGTATAACACAAACGATCCTTTATCTGCCGCACTTTTTGTCTTGGGCAATTATATCGGGTATAGCCGTTCAGGTTTTGGCTTCAAGAGGCATGGTTAATACTTTTTTCGGCACCACTATTCCTTTCCTGCAATCTCCGGTCAACTGGGTCTTCTCTTATGTGTTTATAGGTATATGGGCAAGCATGGGCTGGAATACTATTATTTATCTGGCGGCGATAACCTCCATCAACCCGGAGCTGTATGAAGCCGCAGCAGTAGACGGAGCAGGACGCTTCAGAATGATATGGCATATAACCTTGCCGGGAATGCGCCGCGTCATTGTTATCCTGATGATTTTAACCATAGCAAGTTTATTGGGAACAGATCTTGAGCGGGTAATGGCAATGCGTAACCCCTTAGTTTACCCTGTATCCGACACTATATCTGTATATGTTTTTAACAGAGGTATTCAAGGTCAACTACAATCCCTTGCAGCGGCTGTCGGGCTGTTCCAATCGGTTGTTAGTGTCGCATTTCTGTTGGTAGCCAATACAGTCGCAAAAAAATTCGGCGAAGAAGGTATTTTATGAAAAGAGATTTTTTTGAAGTAAAGAAGAAGTCTCTGAATGTAAGAAATGATTCGCAGTTAGGTGATTATATTATAGTTTTTATTTTTATTATCCTTATTCTTCTTTGTATTTTACCGATATTGAATGTTTTTTCCCGCGCTATGAGTTCACCTGAGGCGCTTGTGCGCGGGCAGGTTACAATTTATCCGGTTGGGTTTAGTTTGGAATCATTCAGAATGGTTTGGGAAGACGCTAAATATCCGCGATCTCTGTCGTGGACAGTAATCCTTACGATAATATGCACTTTTTTATCGCTCGCATTCACGATAGCCTGCGCCTATCCTTTTGTTTATAAGGATTTAGTCGGGCGCAAGGTCATAAACACTTTGCTTATTTTAACGATGTATTTCAGCGCCGGGACAATCCCAAGTTATATACTAATGAGAAGTTTAGGCCTTCTTGATAATCCCCTTGTACTGATAATTCCAAATGCTCTCAGTATTTTTAATTTTATTCTTATGAGATCTTTCTTCTACAGTGTTTCCGACAGTCTGCGTGAATCTGCTCAAATTGATGGAGCAGGACCAATTCGGATTTTAATAAGTATATATTTGCCGCTGTCGAAACCGGCGTTGGCAACTATAGCGCTTTTTTATGCTGTGGGGCGCTGGAACGGATATGGTGATGCGCTTTTATATATGACCAACAGATCATCAGATTGGTTCCCGATCCAACTCCTGCTTTATAATATCCAGCAAAATATTCAGTCAATAGACTCCCAATTGATAGAAGGGATAAATCAAGTTGGAATGGGCGAAGGAGTCAGGACTGCTACCATTGTAATTGCCACAATTCCAATTCTTCTTGTTTACCCGTTCTTACAAAAATATTTCATCGCCGGAGCTACGCTGGGGGCAATAAAAGAGTAGTTATTAATTGCTGACGGTCAGTTGCCGCTTACCGGCAATAGAGATAATCGGCAATTATGAAACTTAATGCAAATTATGAAATTTATATTATCGTGATTTGCACAAAAAAATATTAAGGAGAGGTTTTATGAGGAAGATTTTTTGTACAGTTTTGGTTTTGGCATTATGTACCGGTTTATTTTTTTCCTGCCAAAGAACATCAAGAGCGGCCAATGTATCGCTGGGCGAAGTAGTTGAATACGCTTCCCATGCGGCAAGGCTTAGAGCGTACGGGCTTGACGCGAACCGCCGCTTTATCGGAGAGCCGCGAACCATTACAGTAACCACATGGGACCGCAGGAACGACGGCGGTTCGGATCCGACAAACAATGCATTCACCGACTTTATTAAAGAAGGAATGCTCCGCGATCATAATGTTAGAGTGCAGTTTGTCGCTTTGTACCGCTGGAATGAAGTAGAGGAAATGAATAATTTGCTCGCAGCCAATGACGCGCCGGATGTAGGTATAACATTTAATTATCCTACAATAGAAAATTACGGATATCAGGAAGCGGTTTGGGATTTACACCCATTCATTGATAAAAGCGAGCAATTGTTTCCGAATTTGTGGAATACGCTTGGCAGATCATATCTTTATTGGAACCAAGATCCTCAAACCGGTCATATCTGGTCTATAATGGGTAAACAGGCTTTTAACCAAAGAACGATTACTTTTATCCGTGAAGATTGGCTTACTACGCTTAATCTGCCGATTCCAAGAACGCTTCAGGAATTTGAAAACGCGCTTGCGGCATTCCGCAGTAATGCAAGGATTCTTCTTGGCAATGATGCGGCGCACATGGCTCCGCTTCACATGACGCAGGACATTGGCTGGGTGGCAATGCCTTTGATTGAAAGCTTTTTGCCCAACAGCATTACGGACAGGGATTTGTTTATTTATGATGTAGGCGGGCCGAGAAACTTCTTCCGTCCGGGCGCAAAAGAAGCTATCCGTATACTGAACAAATGGTACCACATGGGTTTACTCGATCCTGACTTTGCTCTATACGGAACGGGTAATGATACTCCCACAAACCAGATAAGAGCCGGATTTGTAGGCGCAATGATGCATAGCTGGGATCAACCCTACAGAGGCGGCGACCAGGGAGACACAGCCCATATGCAAAGAGCCCGAGGGCCGCGAGCCAATTTTATTGCTGTTAATGCATTCCAAAACGACGCAGGACATTACCGCAAGTATCTTGGCACAGGCGTTGACCGTAACATGTTCTTACCTGCCACAAATAAAGAACCGGTAGCCAGTTTGCTTTATCTGGACTGGATATCCAAGCTTGAAAACCGCAGAGTACTTCAGATAGGCTGGCAAGGAATAAACCATGAAGTAATGCCGGACGGCGCAATCAGAAACATCCCTGCTGAATCTCCGCATATTATGAACTCCGGCATGAACTATGATCTTACAATGACTATTAATGGTCTTGATCTGGGTGATTTATCTCTTACTGCCAGGTCCAGAGCTCTTGGTTATTCCGGTATTGAAGGACGTTTAATTGAGAGAGCCGTTGAAGTTCAATCAACAGATGTACGTGTCCTCGGTCAAATCAGCGTAGGCGCCATTACATCAGAAGAAGGTATGGCAGACACAATTCGTGAGAGAGCAAGCGCCGCGTGGGCAAGAGCTATTGTAGCCCCGGCCGCGGATTTCGATCGGGTATATGACGCAGAATTTGATGTTCTTATGCGGCAGTTTGCCTCTGAAAATATTGCAGAGCGCACACGTCTCTGGCAGGAATTTTACGGCAATGCCGCTATGCTGCCGTAAACTACTATCCGCACTTCTTACCCGGACGGTTAAGAACTACGGTTGCGTAGTTTGGCTCTGTGATTGATTTAGTTTATTCATTAGGCTTGTTTTAGATCTAATCGGATTTAAGGCAAGCCGATTTTTTATTTGAATGATATAATTTAATTCTAAGGCAGTTATTCCAAAAACCAATGTTTTGGAACAGCCTCAATTTAATTAATATTTTAATCAGAGGAACAAAATGAATTGGAAAATATTAACGATTTTATTGGTAATAATTTTATCTAGTTTTAGCTGTGAAAGAAAACAGCAAGCTGTATCGGAAACAATATCAGTTGATGGAGAAGAACTGTCCGTTATAAACGCTTCAACAATTGATACAGTGGAATTAGAAACTGAAGAAATTATAATAGAATCCGGCATGTTTAATCATAACCAAAAAGTTCACATTGTCGGTCAGGATATGAGTAACGCGTTGTATTGGTTAAATGGAGTAGTAACTACTTTACCTAAAGACGGGAATAAAAGCGCAGGAGCAATAGCAATCGCTGTTTCCGGTTCTGATGTACATATCATTGGGTACGAGCATAAATATTCGGGAAGCCAATATCTTAGGACAGATGCTGTTTATTGGCTAAACGGAGTACAAACAACATTACCAAGCAGATTTTCTGCGCCAGTAGTTGCCGCAATAGCTGTTTCTGACAACAATGTATACATCGTTGGGCGAGATGGGGATGATGCGGTATATTGGTTAAATCAAGAGCGGATAAGGCTGCCCAGAAAAGGATTGTTTGGCAGGTTATACGCATTGGCAAACGGAATCGCAATTTCCGGTTCAGATGTATACATTGCCGGATGTGATAGTGGAGATGCAGTATATTGGTTAAACGGAATACATACAGTGCTATCCAGAAATGGAGGACATCCGGGAGCAAAAGCAAATGGAATTGCCGTTTCCGGTTCAAATGTATACATTGTTGGAAGTGATGGTATTAATGCGGTGTATTGGTTAAACGGAGATCAGACAGTATTACATACCGGAGGCAGCGCGTATGCAATCGCCATTTCAGATTCAGATGTATACATCGCAGGTTATGCTGATGGTTTTGTGTATTGGAGAAATGGGATAAAATCAGATCCTCTCCCTATTGAAAGCGGAGCAGATTATGTAAAAATAGAAGCTATCGCCGTTTTAGATTCTGATGTGTTCATAGTCGGAACAGATGATCATACCGCTGTGCTTTGGTTAAATGGAAATCGGATAGCATTATCCAATCTATACTGGGCAAGTTCAATATTTGTAACACATTAATTTTTACACTCATCCACTTGTAAAACACTATAAATATATGTTATTGAAGTATAAATACGAAAACTGTAATAAAATACTCAACCTCACCTATATTGGTGGAGCCTGTCAGAAAATTTGTGTAAATGACAGAATATCATAAGAACGGAACCCGTTCTTTTCCAAACTCAATGGCGAATTGATTTAACGCCCGCCCCCAATCTCTTATAGGCATCGTCCATTTCTCTGAAGCGTTTCTAATCGCCAGATAGAGTATCTTGAATATAGCATCATCTGTCGGAAATGACGAGCGGTTTTTTGTTACTTTTCGCAATTGATAATTTAACGATTCAACCGCGTTAGTTGTATAAATCACCTTGCGGATTTCTGGAGAGTATT